>JAESFW010000024.1_pt1 | contig 552534 bp, 541 predicted proteins | sample 9269481 | NCBI WGS metagenome assembly JAESFW01 (sample SAMN14515350, study PRJNA621654) | algae metagenome | isolation source: Lyngbya sp. HA4199-MV5 and co-occurring heterotrophs from soil with... | place: USA: Ahupuaa O Kahana State Park, Hawaii | collected 2009-07-21 | reverse complement strand
TCGTCGGCATCCGCGACACGTCGAAGACGACGGTTACGGGCGTTGAAATGTTCCGCAAGCTGCTCGACCAGGGCCAGGCCGGCGACAACATCGGCGCGCTGATCCGTGGTGTGAACCGTGACGGCGTTGAGCGTGGCCAGATCCTGTGCAAGCCGGGTTCGGTCAAGCCGCACAAGAAGTTCATGGCTGAAGCCTACATCCTGACGAAGGAAGAAGGCGGCCGTCACACGCCGTTCTTCACCAACTACCGTCCGCAGTTCTACTTCCGCACGACGGACGTGACGGGCATCGTGACGCTGCCGGAAGGCACGGAAATGGTCATGCCTGGCGACAACGTCACCGTTGCCGTCGAGCTGATCGTTCCGATCGCGATGGAAGAAAAGCTGCGCTTCGCGATCCGCGAAGGCGGCCGTACCGTCGGCGCAGGCATCGTTGCCTCGATCGTCGAGTAATCGACGAGACTGAGGGCGGGGGCATGGGAGGCGCATGTGCTATGCGCCTCGAACATACCCGCCCCGAAAGATTTAGTTGGTCGCACGGCTTGCCGAAGACGACGAAATAGTGCAAATGGCGCCCACGCGTGATTTGCACGGTGCTTCGACGTTGTGCGCTCACAGAAAGACAGGCCGGCCACGGCCGCTCAAATAGGAAGGGGCAGGGGAAACCCTGTCCCTCCGATCTTTGAAAAGTTAGCGGACTGGCCGAAATTAAACGAAGTTCACTGCGTGTTTTTCCACGGAAACCGCATGTAACCCGAACAAGGATAAGTCGTATGAACGGCCAGAACATCCGCATCCGCCTCAAGGCGTTTGATCACCGGATCCTCGACGCCTCGACGCGTGAAATCGTGTCGACTGCAAAGCGTACCGGTGCAAGCGTGCGCGGTCCCGTACCGCTGCCGACGCGCATTGAAAAGTTTACGGTCAACCGCTCGCCGCACGTCGACAAGAAGAGCCGTGAACAGTTCGAAATGCGCACCCACAAGCGCCTTCTCGATATCGTAGACCCGACCCCGCAGACCGTTGACGCGCTGATGAAGCTCGACCTGGCTGCCGGCGTCGACGTGGAAATCAAGCTTTAATAACAAGGAAGGTACGTGGACCCCGGTCCAACGGCTTCCGAAAACGGGCGACCTCAAGATCGGATGATCTCGGGGAGACCTTAAACCAGAGATGTGAGGGGGTTCGCTCCATCACTAACTCTCAAGAGGAATGAACCAATGCGTTCAGGTGTGATTGCACAGAAAGTGGGAATGACCCGCGTCTATAACGACGCCGGTGAGCATATCCCGGTTACAGTATTGAAGCTGGAGAACTGCCAGGTGGTGTCCCAGCGCACGGAAGAGAAGAACGGCTACGTCGCTGTTCAGCTCGGTGCTGGTCGCGCGAAGGTCAAGAACACGCCGAAGGCGATGCGCGGTCACTTTGCTGCCGCCAACGTCGAGCCGAAGGCCAAGCTCGTAGAATTCCGCGTTTCCGCGGACAACCTGATCGACATCGGTCTCGAACTGACGGCGAACCATTTCGTTGCCGGTCAGCTCGTCGACGTCACCGGTACCACGATCGGTAAGGGCTTTGCCGGCGCCATCAAGCGCCACAACTTCGGCGGTCTGCGCGCAACGCACGGCGTTTCCGTATCGCACCGCTCGCATGGTTCTACCGGTTCCAACCAGGATCCGGGCCGTGTCTGGAAGGGCAAGCGCATGGCTGGTCACATGGGTCAGACCCGCGTCACCACCCAGAACCTGGAAGTCGTGTCGACCGATGAAGACCGCGGTCTGATCCTGGTCAAGGGCGCTGTCCCCGGCTCCAAGGGTGCCTGGATCGTCGTTCGTGACGCCATCAAGTCGGGCACTCCGGAAGGCGCTCCGCGTCCGGCCGCTGTGCGCGCCGAAGCATCGAAGTAAGGGAGCCGAATAATGGATCTCAACGTCAAAACCCTCGAGGGCAAGGACGCGGGCAAGGTTTCCCTTTCCGACGCCATTTTCGGCCTCGAGCCCCGTGAAGACATCATTGCCCGCGTTGTTCGCTGGCAGCTCGCCAAGAAGCAGCAGGGCACGCACAAGGCCAAGGGCCGTGCGGAAGTCTCCCGCACCGGCGCCAAGATGTACAAGCAGAAGGGTACGGGCCGCGCCCGCCACCACTCCGCTCGTGCTCCGCAGTTCCGCGGCGGTGGTAAGGCTCACGGCCCGGTTGTCCGCAGCCACGCCCATGACCTGCCGAAGAAGGTTCGCGCCCTCGGCCTGCGTCACGCGCTCTCGGCCAAGCTGAAGGCTGAAGAGATCATCGTCATCGACGATCTCGTTGCCTCGGAAGCCAAGACGAAGGCTCTCGCCGGCGTATTCGCTTCGCTCGGCCTCACCAACGCTCTCATCATCGGCGGCGCCGAGATCGAGAACAACTTCAAGCTCGCAGCCCAGAACATCCCGAATGTGGACGTTCTGCCGGTTCAGGGCATCAACGTTTACGACATTCTGCGCCGTGGCAAGCTCGTGCTTTCCAAGGCTGCCGTGGAAGCTCTGGAGGAGCGGTTCAAATGACGGATCTTCGCCACTACGACGTGATCGTGTCTCCCTCGATCACTGAAAAGTCGACGCTGGTTTCCGAACAGAACCAGGTCGTCTTCAACGTCGCCAAGGACGCTTCGAAGCCTGAAATCAAGGCTGCCGTCGAAGCTCTGTTCGGCGTCAAGGTCACGGCCGTGAACACGCTGGTCCGCAAGGGCAAGACGAAGCGTTTCCGCGGCTTTGCCGGGAAGCAGAAGGACGTGAAGAAGGCGATCATCACGCTCGCCGACGGTCAGTCCATCGACGTCTCCACCGGTCTCTAACGGATAGGCCCATTAGGGTAAAAACCCAAAAGGGAACAAGAAAATGGCATTGAAAAGTTTCAATCCGACGACCCCGAGCCAGCGCCAGTTGGTCATCGTCGACCGGTCCGGCCTTTACAAGGGCAAGCCGGTGAAGGCGCTGACCGAGGGCCTGTCCTCCAAGGGCGGTCGCAACAACCTCGGCCGTATCACCGTTCGCTTCCAGGGCGGTGGTCACAAGCGCACCTATCGTCTGGTCGACTTCAAGCGTCGCAAGTTCGACGTTGAAGGCACGGTCGAGCGTCTGGAATACGACCCGAACCGCACCGCGTTCATCGCGCTCGTCAGCTACGCCGACGGCGAACAGGCCTACATCCTCGCTCCGCAGCGCCTTGCTGCCGGCGACAAGGTCATCGCTTCGGAAAAGGCTGTCGACGTCAAGCCCGGCAACACCATGCCGCTGCAGTACATCCCGGTCGGCTCCATCATCCACAACGTGGAAATGAAGCCGGGCAAGGGCGGCCAGATCGCTCGCTCCGCCGGTGCCTACGCGCAGCTCGTTGGTCGCGACCAGGGCATGGCGATCCTTCGCCTGAACTCTGGCGAACAGCGCCTGGTGCACGGTTCGTGCCTCGCATCGATCGGCGCCGTGTCGAACCCCGACCACGGCAACATCAATGACGGTAAGGCTGGTCGTTCGCGTTGGCGCGGCAAGAAGCCGCACGTTCGCGGCGTCGTCATGAACCCGGTTGACCACCCGCACGGTGGTGGTGAAGGCCGTACCTCGGGTGGTCGTCACCCTGTTACCCCGTGGGGCAAGCCCACGAAGGGTAAGCGTACGCGCTCGAACAAGTCGACCGACAAGTTCATCATGCGCTCGCGCCACCAGAAGAAGAAGTAAGAGAGGAAGTCTCGAATGACTCGTTCAGTATGGAAAGGTCCGTTCGTTGACGGTTATCTTCTCAAGAAGGCTGAGAAGGTCCGCGAAGGCGGTCGTAACGAAGTGATCAAGATCTGGAGCCGCCGCTCCACGATCCTTCCGCAGTTTGTCGGTCTCACCTTCGGCGTCTACAACGGCAGCAAGCACGTTCCGGTCAGCGTCAACGAAGACATGGTCGGCCACAAGTTTGGTGAATTCTCTCCGACCCGGACCTACTACGGCCACGGCGCGGACAAGAAGGCAAAGAGGAAGTAACAATGGGCAAGGCAAAAGCCGAACGCCGGCTGAAGGATAATGAGGCGCAGGCAGTTGCGCGCACGATCCGCGTCAGCCCCCAGAAGCTCAACCTGGTTGCTGCGATGATCCGCGGCAAGAAGGTCGAACGCGCTCTGGCCGACCTGGAATTCTCGCGCAAGCGCATCGCAGAAACGGTCAAGAAGACCCTTGAATCTGCGATTGCAAACGCCGAGAACAACCACGATCTCGACGTCGATTCGCTCGTCGTTGCAGAAGCTTACGTCGGTAAGTCGATCGTCATGAAGCGCTTCCACGCCCGTGGTCGCGGTCGTGCATCGCGCGTCGAGAAGCCGTTCTCGCACTTGACGATCGTCGTTCGCGAAGTGGAATCCAAAGGGGAGGCCGCATAATGGGTCAGAAGATTAATCCGATCGGCTTCCGTCTCGGTATCAACCGGACCTGGGATAGCCGCTGGTTTGCGGACAACGCCGAATACGGCCAGCTTCTTCATGAAGATCTGAAGATCCGTGCCTACCTGATGGAAGAGCTGAAGGCTGCTGGCATTGCCAAGGTGGTCATCGAGCGCCCGCACAAGAAGTGCCGCGTCACGATCCACTCTGCACGTCCGGGCCTCATCATCGGCAAGAAGGGCGCTGACATCGAAAAGCTCCGCAAGAAGCTTTCCGAGATGACCAGCTCCGAAACGCACCTCAACATCGTTGAAGTGCGCAAGCCGGAAGTCGACGCAACCCTCGTTGCCCAGTCGATCGCCCAGCAGCTCGAGCGCCGCGTGGCTTTCCGCCGTGCGATGAAGCGCGCTGTTCAGTCGGCCATGCGTCTTGGCGCCGAAGGCATCAAGATCACCTGCGCCGGCCGCCTCGGTGGCGCCGAAATCGCACGTACCGAATGGTACCGCGAAGGTCGCGTTCCGCTGCACACGCTGCGTGCGGACATCGACTACGGCACGGCTGAAGCCGAAACCGCTTTCGGTATCTGCGGCATCAAGGTCTGGATCTTCAAGGGCGAAATCCTTGAGCACGATCCGATGGCTTCCGAGCGTCGCGCGATCGAAAGTGACAACCAGGGCCCGGCTGGCCGTGATCGCGACCGTGGCGATCGTGACCGCCGTCGTGAAAACGCGTAACATTCGCGTTTGGCAGCCAATATCGGAGAAGTAAAAAAATGTTGCAGCCAAAGCGTACGAAGTACCGCAAGCAGTTCAAGGGCCGCATCAAGGGCGTAGCCAAGGGCGGTTCTGATCTTGCCTTCGGCGAATTCGGCCTGAAGGCTCAGGAACCGAACCGCGTCAATGCGCGCGAGATCGAAGCGGCCCGCCGCGCGATCACGCGTCACATGAAGCGCGCCGGCCGTGTGTGGATCCGCGTGTTCCCCGACGTTCCCGTTACCGCCAAGCCGACGGAAGTCCGCATGGGTAAGGGTAAGGGTTCGGTCGAATACTGGGCATGCAAGGTCAAGCCCGGCCGTATGATGTTTGAGATCGATGGTGTCAGCGAAGAACTTGCCCGTGAGGCACTTCGTCTTGGCGCTGCCAAGCTCTCTGTCAAGACGCGCTTCGTGCAGCGTATCGCAGAGTAAGGAGTGAACTCATGAAAGCCGTAGATGTTCGCGCTCTGAGCGCCGATCAACTCAACGAAGAGCTTGCCAAGCTGAAGAAGGAGCAGTTCAACCTGCGCTTCCAGAAGGCGACCGGCCAGCTCGAAAAGTCTTCGCGTATCAACGAAGTCCGCAAGGACATCGCACGCGTCAAAACCATTGCCCGCCAGAAGGCGGCAGAAGCCAAGGCCTAAGGACCAGAAAATATGCCGAAACGCATTCTGCAGGGCACTGTTGTCAGCGACAAGAACGACAAGACCGTCGTCGTACGGGTCGAGCGCCGCTTTGCGCACCCGATCCTCCAGAAGACCGTTCGTCGTTCGAAGAAGTATAAGGCGCACGACGAAAACAACCAGTACAAGGTTGGTGACGTTGTTTCCATTGAGGAATGCGCGCCGATTTCGAAGGATAAGCGCTGGACGGTAGTCGCCGCCCACGCTTGATTTCTGCAGGTTTTGCCCTGAAGACCCTTGCGTCTTGGGCAAATACCTGTATGAAGCACGCAATTAAAGCAGAAGGGCGCTCGATTCCGGGCGTTCTTTTGCTTTGAGATGAGCACTATAAGCCAGGCGAGGGGGTTTCGACCCAACCGGCCTGGTAACAACAAGAAGGCGACCTGACATGATTCAGATGCAAACAAACCTCGACGTGGCGGATAATTCCGGCGCACGTCGTGTCATGTGCATCAAGGTGCTGGGCGGCTCCAAGCGCAAGTATGCGTCGGTCGGCGACATCATTGTCGTTTCGATCAAGGAAGCCATTCCGCGCGGCCGCGTAAAGAAGGGTGATGTCATGAAGGCTGTTGTCGTTCGCACTGCGAAGGACATCCGCCGTCCGGATGGCTCTGTCATCCGCTTTGACACCAACGCAGCCGTTCTTATCGATAACAAGAAAGAGCCGATCGGCACCCGTATCTTCGGACCGGTTCCGCGCGAACTTCGCGCCAAGAACCACATGAAGATCATCTCGCTGGCTCCAGAAGTACTCTAAGGGAGCGTTGAGAGATGCAAAAGATTCGCAAAGGCGACAAAGTCGTCGTTCTCACCGGTAAGGACAAGGGCCGTACCGGCGAAGTCGTCCAGGTTATGCCGAAGGAAGACCGGGCTGTTGTGCGTGGCGTCAACATGGTGAAGCGTCACCAGCGCCAGACCCAGAGCCAGGAAGCCGGCATCATCAACAAGGAAGCCTCGATCCATCTTTCGAACATCGCGATTGCCGATCCGAAGGACGGCAAGCCGACCCGCGTCGGCTTCAAGATCGACGGTGACAAGAAGGTCCGCGTGGCCAAGCGTTCGGGAGTAGTGATCGATGGCTAAGTCCGCTTATGAGCCCCGGCTCAAGAAGGAATATGTCGAGCGTATTCGTGCGGCAATGCAGGAGAAGTTCTCCTACGCCAACGAGATGCAGATCCCGCGCCTCGACAAGATCGTCATCAACATGGGTGTTGGCGAATCGACGGGCGACTCCAAGAAGCCGACCGTTGCCGCTGCCGACCTCGCTGCGATTGCTGGCCAGAAGCCGGTAATCACCCGCGCTCGCAACTCCATCGCTGGCTTCAAGCTTCGCGAAGGCATGCCGATTGGTGCCAAGGTTACCCTGCGCGGCGTTCGGATGTTTGAGTTCCTCGATCGTCTCGTGAACATCGCTCTTCCGCGTGTTCGCGACTTCCGTGGCCTCAACCCGAAGTCCTTTGACGGACGTGGCAACTTCGCCATGGGCGTCAAGGAACACATTGTGTTCCCTGAGATCAACTACGACAAGGTTGATCAGATGTGGGGCATGGACATCATCGTTTGCACGACGGCTACTAACGACGACGAAGCTCGCGCTCTGCTCACAGAGTTCAACTTCCCGTTCCGTCAGTAATCCGTAACGACAAGCGTAAAGAAGGATAACTGTAATGGCGAAAACGAGCGCAGTTGAAAAGAACAAGCGCCGCCGCAAACTGGTTGCCTCGCAGGCTGCAAAGCGTGCCGCTCTGAAGGCGACCATCATGAACCAGTCTCTGCCGATTGAAGAGCGGTTCAAGGCAACCATCAAGCTGGCAGGCCTGCCGCGCGATGGATCCAAGACCCGCATCCGCAACCGTTGCGAAGTTACCGGCCGTCCGCGCGCCTTCTATCGTAAACTTCGTATGTCGCGTATTGCGCTTCGCGAACTGGGCAACCTCGGCAAGGTGCCGGGTATTGTCAAGTCGAGCTGGTAAGGAGACGGGCACATGGCAATGACTGATCCGCTGGGCGATATGCTCACCCGTATCCGTAACGGCGCGGCTCGCCGCAAGTCGAGCGTTTCGACGCCGGCTTCGAAGCTCCGTGCACGTGTTCTGGATGTTCTTCAGGCTGAAGGCTACATCCGTGGGTACTCTGAAGTCGTATTCGGCAACGGCAAGGCCGAGCTGAACATCGAGCTGAAGTACTACGAAGGCGCTTCCGTGATCCGTGAGATCGGACGCGTCTCCAAGCCGGGCCGCCGAGTTTATGTCTCGGTTAAGTCCATTCCGCAGGTCGCGAACGGCCTCGGCATCACCATCCTTTCGACCCCGAAGGGCGTGATGGCCGATCACCAGGCACGCGAACAGAATGTTGGTGGCGAGATCCTTTGCTCCGTCTTCTAATTGAAGACGGTAGCAAGTTCTCCATAGCGAACAGACAGGTATAAAAATGTCTCGTATCGGTAAGAAGCCCGTTCAGGTTCCGGCAGGCGTCACGGCAAGCGTTGATGGCCAGAAGGTAACGGCGAAGGGCCCGAAGGGCGAACTGTTCTTCGTTGCAAACGACGAAGTATCGGTAAAGCTCGAAGAAAATGCGGTTGTTGTACAGCCGCTCAGCCAGAGCAAGGATGCTCGTTCGAAGTGGGGCATGTCCCGCACGATGATCGAGAACATCTTCAAGGGCGTCAAGGACGGTTACGAGCGCAAGCTCGAAATCAACGGCGTTGGTTATCGTGCGTCGCTTCAGGGCAAGAACCTGCAGCTGGCGCTCGGCTTCAGCCACGACGTCGTCTACCAGACGCCGGAAGGCATCACGATTGCTGTTCCGAAGCCGACCGAAATCATCGTGTCCGGCATCAACAAGCAGCAGGTCGGCCAGGTTGCCGCGGAAATCCGCGAATACCGCGGCCCCGAGCCCTACAAGGGCAAGGGCGTCAAGTATGCCGAAGAGCGGATTGTCCGCAAAGAAGGCAAGAAGAAGTAAGGAACACGCGAAATGGCTAGCAGGAAAGATACTCTTGTGCGTCGCGCCAACCGCGTGCGCCGTCAAATCAAGGCGGTCGCCAATGGCCGTCCGCGCCTGTCGGTTCATCGCTCGTCGAAGAACATCTACGTACAGGTTATCGATGACGTTGCCGGCAAGACGCTCGCGTCTGCCTCCACGCTCGATACCGATCTGCGTTCGTCGCTGAAGACGGGCGCTGACACGGCAGCTGCTGCTGCCGTCGGCAAGCTCATCGCTGAGCGTGCTGCAAAGGCCGGCGTCAAGGACGTTGTCTTTGATCGTGGCGCCTTCATCTATCACGGCCGCATCAAGGCTTTGGCCGATGCCGCACGTGAAGGTGGTCTGAACTTCTGATCAGTCGCCAGGCAGGCTTTGCGCCTGCCTGGCACTCTCATAGGTTTCCGGTCGCATCCGATCCATCGGACGGGGGCGACTTTTGTCAATCTGCCGATTGCACCCGGAAAAGAAAAAGGAAAAGGACAATGGCACAGGAAAGAAAGGGTTCTCGCGAAGATCGCCAGAACCGCGAAGAGCGCGACAGCGAATTCGTCGATAAGCTCGTAGCAATCAACCGCGTCGCCAAGGTGGTGAAGGGCGGCCGTCGTTTCGGTTTCGCTGCTCTCGTCGTCGTTGGTGACCAGAAGGGCCGCGTCGGCTTCGGTCATGGTAAGGCACGCGAAGTGCCGGAAGCCATCCGCAAGGCGACTGAAGCTGCCAAGCGCGACCTCATTTTCGTCCCGCTGCGTGGTGGTCGTACCCTGCATCACGACGTTCATGGCCGTCACGGCGCCGGCAAGGTGCTGCTGCGTTCGGCCAAGGCCGGTACCGGTATCATCGCCGGTGGCCCGATGCGCGCCGTCTTCGAAACACTCGGCGTTCATGACGTCGTTGCCAAGTCGACCGGTTCGTCGAACCCCTACAACATGGTTCGCGCAACGTTCGACGCCCTCAAGAACCAGATGCACCCGAAGGACATCGCAGCTCAGCGCGGCATGAAGTACGCCACGCTCCAGGCTCGTCGTGCTGCCTCCGGCGCTGCTTCCGAAGAATAAGGGAGCTGACAGATGGCTAAAAAAGAAGTTGCCAAGAAGACGGTTACTGTCGAGCAGATCGGTAGCCCCATTCGCCGCCCGGCCTCGCAGCGTCAGACGCTCATCGGCCTGGGCCTCAACAAGATGCACCGGGTTCGCACGCTCGAAGACACTCCGTCTGTTCGCGGCATGATCCGGACCGTCCAGCACCTCGTTCGCGTCGTCGACGAGAAGTGAGGGGGATAAGCTCATGAAACTGAATGAAATCAAGGACAACGAAGGCTCGACCCACAGCCGCAAGCGTCTTGGCCGTGGTATCGGCTCGGGCTCCGGCAAGACGGCCGGCCGCGGTGTTAAGGGTCAGAAGGCTCGTTCGGGCGTTGCCATCAACGGCTTCGAAGGCGGTCAGATGCCCATCTACCGTCGTCTGCCGAAGCGTGGCTTCAACAACATCTTCGCTTCGGAGTTCGTTGTCGTGTCGCTCGGCCGCCTCCAGACGGCAATCGACGCCAAGAAGCTTGACGCTTCCAAGACCGTCGATGCAGCAGCTCTCAAGGCTGCCGGCGTCATCCGTCGCGAAAAGGACGGCGTCCGCGTTCTCGCTGACGGCGAACTGAAGGCAAAGGTTTCGCTCGAAGTTGCAGGCGCATCGAAGTCGGCGATCGAGAAGATCGAAAAGGCCGGCGGTTCGATCAAGCTGCTCGCAGCAGCCGCTGAATAATATTATTGATGGACCGCCCGGGGTGCTTCACTCCGGGCGGTTTTGCTCCCATATGTGAGCCTCACGTCCGCAGTCGCGAATCACTCGCTGCGCGGACATAGCGGAAACCACGGTGAGGCATCCGATTGCAGACACAATCGCCTCGCGTCCGGTTTTCAAGACGAAAAGTTACTCCTTTCGGAACGGACCGGGTGTTCCCGCTGATTCCGAGATTTGGTACGCGGAGAATTGCATGGCTTCTGCAGCGGAACAGCTCGCCTCGAACCTGAATTTCTCGACTTTCGCCAAGGCGGAAGATCTGAAGAAACGTCTTTGGTTCACGCTTGGTGCGCTTCTGGTTTACCGTCTTGGCACCTATATCCCGCTGCCCGGCCTTAATCCGGACGCGTTTGCCCAGGCATTCCGCGGACAGAGCGGCGGCATCCTCGGCCTCTTCAACATGTTTTCGGGCGGTGCAGTTGAGCGCATGGCGATCTTCGCGCTCGGCATCATGCCCTATATCTCTGCCTCGATCATCGTTCAGCTGATGACGTCGGTCGTTCCGGCGCTGGAACAGCTGAAGAAGGAAGGCGAGCAGGGTCGCAAGATCATCAACCAGTACACCCGTTACGGCACGGTGCTTCTCGGCACGGCGCAGGCTTACGCCATCGCCGTCGGCCTCGAGAGCGGCAACGGCCTTGTGAACGATCCAGGTTGGTTCTTCCGCATTTCCACGGTCATCTCGCTGCTCGGCGGCACGATGTTCCTGATGTGGCTCGGTGAACAGATCACCTCGCGTGGCATCGGCAACGGCATTTCGCTGATCATCTTTGCCGGCATCGTCGCGCATCTGCCGACGGCAATGGCCGGAACGCTCGAACTTGGCCGCACCGGCGCGCTGTCGACGCCGCTGATCATCGCGATCATCCTCATGGTCGTTGCCGTCATCGCGCTCATCGTCTTCGTCGAGCGCGCCCAGCGGCGCCTGCTCATCCAGTATCCGAAGCGCCAGGTCGGCAACCGCATGTTCCAGGGCGATACCTCGCACCTGCCGCTGAAGCTCAACACCTCTGGCGTTATCCCCGCGATCTTCGCGTCGTCGCTCTTGCTGTTGCCGGCAACGCTTGCAGGCTTTGCCAACACGGCAGCGCTGCCGGGTTGGGCGACGTCTATCGTCAGCGCGCTCGGCCACGGCAAGCCGCTCTACATGGTTCTCTACGGCGCGATGATTGCATTCTTCGCCTTCTTCTACACGGCGATCGTCTTCAACCCGAAGGATACGGCCGACAATCTGAAGAAGCATGGCGGCTTCATTCCGGGCATTCGCCCGGGCGAGCGCACCGCCGAGTACATCGATTACGTCCTGACGCGCATCACCGTCATCGGTGCGGCTTACCTGATCTTCGTCTGCATTCTGCCGGAAGTTCTGATTTCTCAGACCGGCGTGCCGTTCTACCTTGGTGGTACGTCGCTTTTGATTGTTGTCAGCGTCACCCTTGATACGGTAGCACAGATCCAGGGCCACCTCATCGCACAGCAATATGAGGGGCTGATCAAGAAGTCGAAGCTGCGCGGAGGAAAGAGGGGACGATGAGACTGATTTTTTTGGGACCGCCGGGCGCTGGCAAGGGGACTCAGGCCAAGCTTCTGACGGAGAGATACGGCATTCCGCAGCTTTCCACAGGTGACATGCTGCGGGCCGCCGTTGCCCAGGCGACCGAAGTTGGCAAGCGCGCCAAGGCGGTCATGGATGCCGGTCAGCTGGTGTCCGACGAGATCGTCAACGAGATCGTGTCAGACCGTATCGACCAGCCGGACTGTGCGAAGGGTTTCATCCTCGATGGCTACCCGCGCACCGTGCCGCAGGCGATCGCGCTCGGAAAGATGCTGGAAGGCAAGGGGTTGAAGCTCGATGCAGTCATCGAGCTCAAGGTCGACGAGACGGCCCTTGTTAAGCGCATGGAGAATCGCGTAGCGGAAACCATCGCTGCTGGCGGTGCGGTCCGTTCGGACGACAATCCGGAGGCGTTCAAGCGCCGCCTGACCGAGTACCGCGAAAAGACTGCGCCGTTGTCCGAGCATTATGCCGGCACGGGACAGCTCAGAACGGTCGATGGCATGGCGGATGTGAACACCGTGACCGCCGAGATCGAGAAGATTCTGGCTTAGACACTGGTCTTTGCCGAAAAGGAACTGCCGGGGAGTTGACTTTTCCGGCCGATTCCGCCAAAGACAGCGCCAACTCGCGACATGAGAGCGGTCGGCGCGGTCTTCAAAGAAAATGAAGTCCGGGTACGGTCGTTTTTGACGTGTCTCGAACCTCAATCAACGTGCGGCTCTTCGAGGTCGCGTAACGAAGCACCTATTGCCGGATGGCAACTGGAACGCAAGGAGAATAGACGTGGCACGTATCGCTGGCGTCAACATCCCGACGGCAAAGCGCGTAGTTATTGCGCTGACGTACATTCACGGGATCGGCCCGAAATTCGCACAGGAAATCGTCGAGAAGGTCGGTATTCCGGCTGACCGTCGCGTGCATCAGCTGACGGACGCTGAAGTCCTGCAGATCCGCGAAACGATCGACCGCGACTACCAGGTCGAGGGTGACCTGCGTCGCGAGACCTCGATGAACATCAAGCGCCTGATGGACCTCGGCTGCTACCGCGGCCTGCGTCACCGTCGTGGCCTGCCGGTTCGCGGTCAGCGCACCCACACCAACGCCCGCACCCGCAAGGGTCCGGCGAAGGCGATTGCCGGTAAGAAGAAGTAATTTCCCGAAAAGGGAGATTGGGAGGCTGGTGTCAAACGCCGGCCTCCTTTTGCAGTTTGGAAGGGCGTTCGCCCGACCTTTGTTCGACCGGTCCGGTCGGACGGCACGTTCGCAGGGCGGAGTTCCGTTCTGCGGGAAATGAAGATGCAGGGCAGGGGACGTCAAATCCTTTTCCCGGTGGAGCCGCTGGAATTACGGCGGTGCAGAGATCTAAGAAAGGGATCCTATGGCCAAGGAAGCCACCCGCGTTCGCCGTCGCGAACGCAAGAACATCACGTCTGGCGTCGCGCACGTCAACTCGTCGTTCAACAACACCATGATCACCATCACCGACGCACAGGGCAACGCGATTGCCTGGTCGTCTGCCGGTGCCAAGGGTTTCAAGGGCTCGCGTAAGTCGACCCCGTTTGCAGCACAGATCGCCGCTGAAGACTGCGCCAAGAAGGCACAGGAACACGGCATGAAGTCGCTTGAAGTCGAAGTTTGCGGTCCGGGTTCCGGCCGTGAATCCGCTCTTCGCGCGCTGCAGGCTGCGGGCTTCATGATCACCTCGATCCGCGACGTGACCCCGATCCCGCACAACGGCTGCCGCCCGCGCAAGAAGCGCCGCGTCTGATCATTTGCATTCAACATGCCGGTGAGGGTGCATTGGCATTCTCCCGGTCTTCGGGGCTCGGTTGTCACGATTGGATGGTGACAACGAACGGAAGGCAGAAAACATGATCCAGAAGAATTGGCAGGAACTGATCAAGCCGAACAAGGTGGAGTTCGTCTCCTCCGGCCGCACCAAGGCAACGCTGGTTGCGGAACCGCTTGAACGCGGCTTCGGTCTGACGCTCGGCAACGCGCTTCGCCGCGTTCTGCTGTCGTCGCTGCGCGGTGCTGCTGTCACCGCAGTGCAGATCGATGGCGTCCTGCACGAGTTCTCCTCTATCCCGGGCGTCCGGGAAGACGTGACGGACATCGTGCTCAACATCAAGGAAATCGCCATCAAGATGGATGGCGACGACGCAAAGCGCATGGTCGTGCGCAAGCAGGGTCCGGGCGTTGTTACCGCCGGTGACATCCAGACGGTTGGCGATATCGAAATCCTCAACCCGAACCATGTGATCTGCACCCTCGACGAGGGCGCCGAGATCCGCATGGAGTTCACCGTCAACAACGGCAAGGGCTACGTACCGGCCGATCGCAACCGTTCGGAAGATGCTCCGATCGGCCTGATCCCGGTCGACAGCCTGTACTCGCCGGTCAAGAAAGTGTCCTACAAGGTGGAAAACACCCGCGAAGGCCAGGTTCTTGACTACGACAAGCTGACGATGTCCATCGAGACGGACGGTTCCGTCACCGGTGAAGATGCAATCGCGTTTGCGGCCCGCATCCTTCAGGACCAGCTGTCGGTTTTCGTCAACTTCGACGAGCCGCAGAAGGAAGCAGAGGAAGAGGCAGTCACCGAACTCGCCTTCAACCCGGCGCTTCTCAAGAAGGTCGACGAACTGGAACTTTCGGTCCGTTCGGCCAACTGCCTGAAGAACGACAACATCGTCTACATCGGCGACCTCATTCAGAAGACCGAAGCAGAAATGCTCCGCACGCCGAATTTTGGTCGCAAGTCGCTGAACGAAATCAAGGAAGTTCTCGCTTCCATGGGCCTGCACCTCGGCATGGAAGTGCCGTCCTGGCCGCCCGAGAACATCGAAGATCTCGCCAAGCGCTACGAAGACCAATACTAACAGACAAAAGGCAGCTTGTTCTGCCTTTCCCCGTCAAACAGCAGGTGTTGCACCTGTATGTGCCAGGAAACGGCAGGCAAAGCCTGCATTGAAGGAGAATAGCCATGCGCCACGGTAAAGCCGGCCGCAAGCTGAATAGAACCGCCAGCCACCGCAAGGCGATGTTTGCCAACATGGCAGCTTCGCTGATCCAGCACGAGCAGATCGTCACGACGCTGCCGAAGGCCAAAGAAATCCGCCCGATCGTCGAGAAGCTCGTCACGCTCGGCAAGCGCGGTGACCTGCACGCTCGCCGCCAGGCGATCTCGCAGATCCGCGACGCTGCCGTCGTTTCGAAGCTGTTCGACACGATCGCTTCGCGCTACGCCACCCGCAACGGCGGCTACCTGCGCATCATGAAGGCTGGCTTCCGCCACGGCGACAACGCCGCTCTCGCAGTCATCGAATTCGTTGACCGCGACGTTGATGCCAAGGGCGCAGCTGACCGCGCTCGCGTTGCTGCTGAAGCCGAAGCTGCTGAAGCAGCCTGAGCCGATCGAAGGCAGTAAAAGTCAAAACGGCCGGGTGGTGACACCCGGCCGTTTTTCTTTTGGGGGGCAGCGCCTCATTCTGCGTGAATTTCCGTCTGTCCCCGAGGAACGAGCGCTCGAGGATCTCCGGTGTCTTGCGGGCGGCCGCATCAGACGTGCGACGGGGCGGGTGGGCAACTCTTTAGTTCCGGACGGAAAACCGCTTCACACTTTTCCTGGAGCTGCTCTAAGCGTTGCCGGGTGCGGGACGGCCGGGTGCACCTGCCGCCTGCCGCTTGCGCTTGAGATAGGGTTTGCGCACCAGCCGCCAGACAAGCAGCGCGGCGACGAGGCCGAGATAGAGCATCTGCTCGGGGCCGACGACCTTGACCGACATGGAAAAATGCAGCGCACCGGCGGCGGCGATGACATAGGCGAGCCGATGCAGCTTGTTCCAGCGGGGGCCGAGCCTGCGGATCGACCAGCTGTTGGATGTCGCAGCCAGCGGGATCAGCATGACGAGAGCCGCCATGCCGATGGTGATGAACGGGCGGCGGGCGATGTCGGCAAGGATACTCGGGAAGTTCAGCCGTTGATCGAGCAGCATGTAGGCGAGGAAATGCATCACCACGTAATAGAAGGCGAGCAGCCCGAGAGCCCGGCGGTAGCGCAGCCAGTTGACGCCGAAGAGGTCGCGGATCGGCGTGATCGCGAGCGTCGCGACGAGGAAGCGTAGCGCCCAGATACCAAGCAGGTGTTCGAACTCCTTGACCGGATTTCCCGGCAGCTGGCCCGTGGCACCGAGATAGAAGGCATAGGCCGCCGGCACCAGGCCGAGACCGTAGAGCGCCCAGACCGAGGCCGAATGGTAACGTTTCGGGAGCGCAGGCAGGCGGGCCATGGTCAATAGTTCGCTCTCAGGTCCATGCCGGAATAGAGCCCGGCGACGTCGTCGGCATAACCGTTAAAGGGCAGGGTATCACGGCGATTGGACCCGAAGAAACCACCGCCGCCAATACGGTTTTCGGTCGCCTGGCTCCAGCGGGGATGGTCGACCGACGGATTGACGTTGGCGTAGAAGCCGTACTCGTTTGGAGCCGAAAGGTTCCAGGTCGAAGGCGGCTGTTCTTCGGTGAGCGAAATCCGCACGATCGACTTGATGCCCTTGAAGCCGTATTTCCACGGCGTGACGAGGCGAATCGGGGCGCCGTTCTGGTTTGGCAGTGTCTTGCCATAGACGCCGACGGACAGAAGGGTGAGGGGGTGGCGGGCTTCGTCGAGCCGAAGACCCTCGCGATAGGGCCAGGGCAACGGCTGGAAGAAGCCGGATTGGCCGGACATTTCCGCTGGCCTGACGATCGTCTCGAAGGAAACATACTTGGCGCTGCCAAGCGGCTCGACCTTGTCGAGCAGGGTCGAAAGCTGAAACCCGGTCCAGGGGATCACCATCGACCACGCCTCGACGCAGCGCATCCGATAGACCCGTTCCTCGATCGGGAATTTCAGCAACTCCTCGAGCCCGAATTCCTTCGGCTTGCCCACCAGTCCGTCGACCGTCACTGTCCAGGGCGTCGGCTTGAAGCTCGCGGAATTGGCCGCCGGGTCGCCCTTGCCTGTGCCGAATTCATAAAAATTGTTGTAGCTCGTCACGTCGGCTTCGGGCGTCAGGTCTTCGTCGACCGTGTATTTGCCCTTGGGCGCGCCGAGGGCCGCCGCAAGGCCCGTGCCGGCGCCCGCGAGAAAGACCCCACCGGCGGCCGCTCCGAGGAATGTGCGTCGGTTGAGGAAGATATTCTCCGGGGTGATCTCCGAGGAAACGATTCGCGGCGGGCGGTAGGATGGCATGGGCTGTTCCGAACGTGGTTTATGAGGCTTGTCTTGTGCAAACTCACCAGACTTTCGATCACCGTGAAAGGGGCGCCGAACCACGTTTTCGTGTGCCGGACGTGAAGGCGGTCAACTTTGCGTATCCTGCGTCAGCGTTTGCCTTTTTTCTCGCGAAATCCTATCTGAACGTAGCGGCGACGAATAGGAGAATGCTTCACATGATCGTTGGTAAAAGAGCGCTTGTCGCGTTCGCCATTGCTGTTTCCCTCACCTGTCCGGCGCTGGCCCAAGACGCAAAGACCGTCCCGCAATCGCGCACGGACATGCAGCTCTCCTTCGCGCCGCTCGTCAAGCAGACGGCCAATGCCGTGGTCAATGTCTATGCCGAACGGGTGGTCGAGCGCCGATCGATCTTTTCCGGCGACCCCTTCTTCGAAGAGTTCTTCGGCCAGCGCATGCCGAACCGCTCGGAGAAGCAGTCATCGCTCGGATCAGGCGTGATCGTCGGCAAGAACGGCATTGTTGTTACCAACAACCACGTCATCGAAGGCGCAGACGATATCAAGGTGGCACTGGCGGATGGCCGCGAGTTTCCCTGCAAGATCGTGCTCAAGGACGACCGGCTCGACCTCGCGGTGCTGAAGATTCAGTCCGAAGGGCCCTTCGACATCGTGCCGCTGGGCGACAGCGATGCCGTCGAAGTCGGCGATCTCGTGCTGGCGATCGGCAATCCCTTCGGCGTCGGCCAGACGGTGACCAGCGGCATCGTCTCGGCGCTCGCGCGCAACCAGGTCTCGTCCGGCGATTTCGGTTTTTTCATCCAGACCGATGCGGCGATCAATCCTGGCAATTCCGGCGGCGGCCTCATCGACATGGATGGTGAGCTTATCGGCATCAACACCGCGATCTTCTCCAAGGGCGGCGGCTCCAACGGCGTCGGCTTCGCGATCCCTGCCAACCTGGTGAAGGTGTTTGTCGCGTCGGCCGAAGGTGGCAACGGCGCTTTCGTTCGTCCCTTTATCGGCGCGAGCTTCGAACCGGTGACGTCGGAGGTCGCCGAAGCGCTCGGCCTCAACCGCGCGCGCGGCGCGCTGGTCACCGCCGTCGTTGCCGGCGGACCTGCCGCGACGGCGGGCCTCAAGCCAGGCCAGGTGATCACAGCCGTCAACGGCATCGATGTCGAGCATCCGGACGCGCTCGGCTACCGCCTGACGACGGTCGGCATCGGTCATGAGGCGCGTGTCACCGTGTCGGAGAATGGCAAGCCGCACGACGTGACGATCAAGCTCGACCGTGCGCCGGAGACGTCGCCGCGCGACGAGCGGCTGATCGAAGGCCGCAACCCGTTTGCTGGCGCCGTCGTCGCCAACCTGTCGCCGCGCCTTGCCGATGAATTGCGCATGTCGACCTCGCTGCAGGGCGTCGTCGTGATGCAGATCAACCGTGGCTCGCCGGCAGCCCGCATCGGGCTTGAGCCGAAAGACATCGTGCGCTCGGTCAACGGCACGGCGATCGACACCTCCAAGACCCTTGAAGAGGTGATGGCCGAGGATGCCTCCTTCTGGCGCGTCGAGATCGAGCGGGACGGCCACGTGATCCGTCAGTTCTTCCGATGAGCGACCTGTTCTCCGCCTCCGAACCGCCCGCTATGGCGTCGGCAAGACCGCTTGCCGACCGGCTACGTCCGCGCACGCTCGCCGAAGTCACGGGGCAGGAGCATCTGACGGGAGAGGATGGTGTCCTGTCGCGCATGATCGCGTCCGGTTCGCTCGGTTCGATGATCTTCTGGGGTCCGCCAGGCACGGGCAAGACGACAGTGGCGCGCTTGCTGTCGGGGCAGGCGGGGCTCGCCTTTGAACAGATCTCGGCGATCTTTTCCGGCGTCGCCGATCTGAAGAAGGTCTTTGAAGCGGCGCGCGCCCGGCGCATGTCCGGCCGCCAGACCCTGCTATTCGTCGACGAGATCCACCGCTTCAACCGGGCCCAGCAGGACAGTTTCCTGCCGGTCATGGAGGATGGAACGGTCGTTCTCGTCGGCGCGACGACGGAAAATCCGTCCTTCGAGCTCAACGCCGCTCTTCTGTCGCGCGCCCGCGTGCTGACTTTCAAGCCGCATGGCGAAGACAGCATCGAGGAGCTTCTGTCGCGCGCCGAGCAGACGGAAGGCAAACCGCTGCCGCTCGACACCGATGCGCGCGCCAGCCTGATCCGCATGGCCGATGGTGATGGCCGCGCGGCGCTGACGCTTGCCGAGGAAGTGTGGCGGGCTGCGCGCCGTGACGAGATCTTCGACGCGACCGCGTTGCAGAACATCGTGCAGCGCCGTGCGCCTGTCTACGACAAGGGCCAGGACGGCCACTACAATCTGATTTCGGCGCTGCACAAGTCGGTGCGCGGCTCCGACCCCGATGCGGCACTCTACTACCTCTGCCGGATGTTCGATGCGGGAGAGGACCCGCTCTATCTCGGCCGACGCCTTGTGCGCATGGCGGTCGAGGATATCGGCCTTGCCGATCCGCAGGCGCTCGTCATCTGCAATGCGGCCAAGGATGCCTACGATTACCTCGGCTCGCCCGAGGGCGAACTGGCGCTGGCGCAGGCCTGCGTCTATCTGGCGACGGCGCCGAAGTCGAACGGCGTCTACACCGCCTACAAGGCGGCGATGCGCTCTGCCAAGGAAAACGGCTCGCTCCTGCCGCCGAAGCACATCCTCAATGCGCCGACCAAGCTGATGAGGGGCGAGGGATACGGCGACGGCTACCGCTACGATCACGATGAACCGGATGCATTTTCCGGACAGGACTATTTCCCGGAAAAGATGGGACGGCAGACCTATTACGATCCACCGGAGCGCGGATTCGAGCGCGAGATCCGCAAGCGACTGGAATGGTGGAACAAATTGCGCCGCGAGCGCAGTGCGCCGTGAGGTGCATTGGATGCTTTCGCAAGCCGCCCGGACCGGAACTTTCGCACTTTTCACGAAAGCGCTAAACGGTATAGCCTTGCCGCCGGCGCAGGGCTGATTTGCCCTCGCATGCCTTGTTGTGGGGCATGGAGTGTGAGATAGAACCCGCATTGCAGACGGCTGCACGGCTCCAGGTGATGCCGAACATCCGCGGGGACGGCCTCGCTCCATTCTTAGGAGTTTGAAATGGCCTGGTTCCTTCTTCTGCTTGCCGGCATCCTTGAAATCGGCTGGGCAATCGGCCTCAAGTACACCGAAGGCTTCACCCGTCTGACGCCGACGGTCCTGACCGTTGGATCGATGATCCTCAGCATTACATTGCTTGGCCTTGCCGTGCGCACCCTGCCGCTCGGCACCGCCTATGCGGTCTGGACCGGCATCGGCACGGTCGGCACGGTGATCCTCGGAATCTTCCTGTTTACCGAACCCGCGACCTTCGTCCGTCTCGGCTGCATCGCCCTCATTGTCAGTGGCATCGCCGGCCTGAAGCTGGCCGCCTAACGTAACGGGACTGCGCTTGACGCTACGGGAGTGTTGCGTCGGTGAAGCAAGCTGACAATCGACCAAAATGATACGGGCTGCGCGTCGAGGAGACACGCAGCCCGTATTTTTGCATTTGGCTTCAAGACGCCGCGGTTACCGCAGGGCGTCGAGCACTGCGGCGGCGGCCTGCATCTCGTGCCAGCGGTTTTCGCGACGGCGGAAGGCTTCCTCGTCCGTGCCCCAATGTTCGATCTGCCAATCTTCGTCGAGATGGGCGGCCGCCCAGGTGTCCTCGGCGGAAAGTTGGCCGGAGGCAAAGGCAAGCGCCAGCAGCGCCGAACCGGTGAGGGTCGTGACCGTGTGGACGCAGGTGAGGCCGAGCGGGGTCGCGAAGGCGCGCAGGCCTTCGGCATAGGCGGCGATCGCTTCCTCCGGCTGTTCCTGGTGGATCACGCCTTCGGCAAGAATGAAGCGTGCGCCGAGCGTCTTTTGCGCCCAGTCGAGCACCGGGTTCCAGATATCGTTCTGGCGGGCGACCAGGCCTTCAGGGCTGTCGGCGCGATAGCAGAGCATGTCGGTTCCGGCGAAACGCAGGATGTCGTCGAAGACCGAGCGCTGGTCCTTGGCGACACCATCGAGCGCGGTGTTGACGATGCGGGTGATCGGCATGCGACCGGGATCGATGACGTCCACCTGTGCGTCCCATTCGGCTGCCAGCATGTCGGCAAGCTTGCGGGTCGGGACGGCGAGCGGCTGCTTTGCCGGCGTGCGCACGGTGCGCCCGTCCAAGAGCACACTATGGGTGTCGGCATCCGTCGAGGCGACGCCGACGTCCTTGTAGAAGCGCTTCGGCAGCGGCTTCAGCATTTGGATCTGTGCGCGGCGGACAGGATCCTCGTGGCTCATCGCACCGCTGAGTTCGTCGCGAATATCAGGCATGATTGTGTTCCATCCATTCAATGATGTCGGCCGGCGTGCGGGCGACGAAATCCGCGCCCGCCTCGATGAGATCAGGCACCGACGCGTAGCCCCAGGCGACGCCGATGGCGGCAGCGCCTGCGGCCTTGGCCATCTGCATGTCATAGATCGCATCGCCGATGACGACCGTGTCCTTCGCGTCGATCCCGGCTTCCGTGCAGCATTCCGACACCATTGCCGGGTGCGGCTTGGACGGGCAGTCGTCGGCGGTGCGCGACACGAAGAAGATCCGGTCGAACCCATGGGTCTCGGCAATATGGGTGAGACCGCGCCGCGACTTGCCGGTGACCGCGCCGATCAGCAATGCCTCGCGCGAGGCGAGCGTCTGCATCATGTCGGCGATGCCGGGAAACAGAAGCTCCTGGAAGCCGGCTTCGCCGCGAACACCGGCGAAGATCGATTTGTAATGCGCGGTCATCGCCAGCGCCTGATCGTCGACATGTTCGCGGCCGAGCAGTCGGGCGATCGCGATGTCGAGCGTCAGGCCGATGATGCCCTTGGTCTCGGCGATATCCGGGCGCTTGAGGTCGAAGGCTTCGAACGTGCGGGCCATTACCTCATGGATCAGTCCGCCGCTATCGACCAGCGTGCCGTCACAGTCGAAAAGCGCCAGTTTCATCAGTCGTCCTCGCCCGGCTCGTTCTCTTCAAAGCCCAGCAGGTTCCAGCTTTGGACCATGTGCGGCGGCAGCGGTGCAGTCACCCGCAGGCGGCCACCGTCCGGATGAGGGATATCGATGTGGCGCGCGTGCAAGTGCAGGCGGTTCTGCATGCCGCCAGGCAGGCTCCAGTTGATGTCGGCATCGAAGTATTTGGGGTCGCCGAGGATCGGGTGGCCGATGTGCAGGGCGTGCACGCGCAGCTGATGGGTGCGGCCGGTATAGGGCTCCATCTCCAGCCAGGCGAGGTTCTGTGCGGCCTGCTCGCGAATGCGGTAGAAGGAAATGGCGTGATCGGCACCGTCTTCACCGTGTTTGGCGATGCGCATGCGGTCGCCGTCCGGCGTCTGTTCCTTGACGAGCCAGGTCGAGATCCGGTCTTCGCGCTTGCGCGGCACACCCTTGACCAGCGCCCAGTAGGTCTTCTTGGTGTCGCGTTCGCGGAAGGCGGCGGTCAGCTTCTGGGCCGCACCTCGGGTGCGGGCGATGACCAGCACGCCTGAAGTGTCCCGGTCGAGCCGGTGCACCAGGCGCGGCTTTTCGCCTTTCTGGTTGGTCCAGGCCTCAAGCATCTTGTCGATATGCCGGTTGACGCCGGAGCCGCCCTGGACGGCGAGACCGGCCGGCTTGTTGAGCACGATCACCTTGGCGTCCTCGTGCAGCACCATGCGTGACAGGAGTTCGCCATCGGGCGAATGCCGAAGGTCCCGACCGGCGATCGGGCCGGTCTTGGTTTCCTTGGGATCGACGCCGAGCGGCGGGATGCGGATCGTCTGGCCCGGCTGGAGACGCGTGTCGGATTTGACCCGGCCGCCATCGACGCGGATCTGGCCGGAGCGCAGGAGCTTCTGCAAGGGGCCGAAACCCAACCCCGGGAAATGCACCTTGAACCAGCGATCAAGGCGCATTCCGCCTTCGTCGCCGTCCACCTGCCTGTGTTCAATACCTGCCATCTGAGCGAACCTGCTTCCTGTTTGTGCGCCACTGCGCGTCGATCCGGAGCTTTGCGTTCAAGTCGACGCAAGACAGAGGCTCCAGGCGCGCAAGGCTGTCGCAATGCTTTCGCCGCTGCACGACGATGCCCTGACGCACGGATGGTTGAAGGACGGTGCAGCGGGGCGCGGCATTTCCTGGTCGGGAATGCGCAGCGCCTTTAGCTGCAGCCTTTAGACTATTGCGCGCATCAGGGCCAGCCCGCAGAAGACCGCAAGCAGCGAAAGCGCGACGCTGGCGACCACATACGTCGCGGAAAGCACGACATCGCCGCGCTCAAAGAGCGTGACCGCATCCAGTGAGAAGGCGGAAAAGGTGGTGTAGCCGCCAAGGACGCCGGTGACGAGGAAAACGCGCATGTCCGGCGATGCACCGAACTTGCGCATGATCAGTTCCGCGAGGACGCCGATCAGGAACGAACCCGTTATGTTGACCCCGAGCGTTCCCCATGGAAAACCCGGCCCGAAGCGGTGCATCGTCCACAGGCCGACGAGGTAACGCAGGATCGAGCCGATTGCGCCGCCGGCGCCGACGAGGAGGAGGAGTTGAGACATCGGTCGCTCCGGGCCAAAGTTTGGTTCAGGCCAGCCGTTCGGCATGCCATTTCAGGTGGTCGTCCATGAAGGTCGAGATGAAGTAATAGGAATGGTCGTAGCGCTCGTGCATGCGCAGCGTCACGTCGATGCCGGTTCCCTTGACGGCCTCCTCGAACAGCCACGGGCGCAAGCCGTTTTCGAGGAAGCTGTCGGCCTTGCCCTGGTCGATCAGGAACTCCGGGAAGCGGGCTCCATCCTTGACGAGCGCGCAGGCGTCGTATGGCCTCCACGAAGTGCGGTCCGCCCCCAGATATTTTTCGAATGCCCCGATAGACCAGTCCGCGGTCGAAGGTTCGACGATCGGTGCAAACGCCGAGCAGCTCTTGAAACGATCCGGGTTCTTGAGTGCGATCGTCATCGCGCCGTGACCGCCCATCGAGTGACCGAAGATGGCTTGGCGGCTCATGTCCATGCGGAAGTGCTGGCTGACGAAGGCGGGCAGTTCTTCCGTGATGTAAGTGTACATCTGGTAGTGCTCGGCCCAGGGGGACTCGGTGGCGTCGAGATAGAAGCCGGCACCCTTGCCCATCTGCCAGTTGGTCAATTCGTCTGCCACGTCCGGCCCGCGCGGGCTGGTGTCCGGGCAGATGACGATGAGGCCAAGCTCGGCCGCCATGCGCCGATATTCGCCCTTCTCCATCACGTTGGCGTGGGTGCAGGTGAGGCCGGACAGGTACCACAGCACCGGCCGCGGCTCCTTGGTCGCCTGCGGTGGCACGAAGACGGCAAAGGTCATCTCGCCCTTGCAGGCCTTAGACTCGTGCGAAAAGACGCCCTGCATGCCGCCAAACGCGGTGTTCTGGGAGAGGACTTTCATGGAATGCTCCTTGGTATTGCTCAGCCGGCCAGCTGCACGGCCGCGTTGACCGCGGCGGCGACGAGCACGGTGTTGAAGAAGAACGAAACGATGGCGTGTATCAGGTTGATGCGCCGCATGGCCGTCTTGGTGATCGCGACATCGGAGGTCTGCGCCGTCATGCCGATGACGAAGGAAAAATAGAGGAAGTCAAAGCCGCCGGGCTCGGGCGTTTCAGGAAAATCGAGGCCGCGTGCCGGTTCGGCGGTCTGACCATCGGGCGCGGGGACCCAATAGACATGGGCATAGTGCATGGCCGCCATCATATGGACGGTCGCCCAGCCGAGCACGACCGAGGCAAAGGCGAGGCCGAGCGCCAACGCCGATCCGGTCTTCTCACCGTTGAGCGCAAAGAACAAGGACACAAGCGAACTTGCGGCCGCCCCAAATGTCACCAGCAGGATGACGACTTCGGGTTCGTCGGTATTCTTGGCGTGCGTCTTCAGGTGTCGGCCGGTCATCATCCGCAAGCGCCGCCAGCAGAGCACGAGGTAGACGCAGAAAAAGGTGATCGCAGCGCCTTCAAGCGCAAAGCGTCGCGCAACGAACCAGAGCACGGGCACGCTCGCGAGTGCGCAAAGAATGGCAGTATAGAACGGCCAGTGCCTGAGCTTCGTCGTCGCTGTCATCCGGATGTCCCTGCGATCCGCAACGCAAGTGGCTGCAGCGCGGTCATTTTTTCGCCTGCCGCGCGAGTCGGTCAAGCGTCTCGAGGAAGGCCGAACGATCGCGCTGTGTGAAGGCGGCGTTGTAGCCCTTGCTCTCGCCGGTCTCGCGCAGATGCTGCCCGAGGTCGCGCATGGCCGAAGCCATGCCGATGTTGCCCTTGTCGAAGATCCGGCCCGAAGGGCCGGTCACAAGCGCACCGGCGGCAACGCAGCGTACCGCAAGCGGCACGTCGGCAGTGATCACGATATCGCCTTCATGCGCCCGTTCGGCGATCCAGTTGTCGGCCGCATCGAAACCGGCCGAGACGATGACGTTGTGCACCATCGGGTCGCGCGAGGGGCGCAGTCCCGAATTGGCGACCAAGGTCACCTCGATCCCATGGCGCTCGGCGACCTTCAGGATCTCCGACTTCACCGGGCAGGCGTCTGCATCGACATAGATCATCTTGAATCAACTTCTCAACGGGACTGAAAAGGCGCCGGAAAATCAAACGACTCCGGCGCCTTCCTGAATCGGATCATGAGCAACTCCAGGAAAAGAGTGAAGCGGTTTTCCGTCCGGAGTTGCGTCATTTCCAGCTTAGTAGAGAACGACCGAGCGGATGCTTTCGCCCGAATGCATCAGCTCGAAGCCCTTGTTGATGTCTTCGAGCGGCATGGTGTGGGTGATCATCGGGTCGATCTCGATCTTGCCCTCCATGTACCAGTCGACGATCTTCGGCACGTCGGTGCGCCCGCGCGCGCCGCCAAAGGCGGTGCCCATCCAACTGCGGCCGGTGACGAGCTGGAACGGACGGGTGGAGATCTCCTGGCCGGCGCCGGCAACGCCGATGACGACCGACTTGCCCCAGCCGCGATGCGAGGCTTCAAGCGCCTGGCGCATCACCTTGGTGTTGCCGGTGCAGTCGAAGGTATAGTCGGCCCCGCCGATCTGGTCGGCGCCACGCTTGGTCATGTTGACGAGGTAGGGCACGATGTCGTCGCCGACCTCCTTGGGGTTGACGAAGTGGGTCATGCCGAAGCGCTCGCCCCAGGCCTTCTTGTCGTTGTTGAGGTCGACGCCGATGATCATGTCGGCGCCGGCGAGACGCAGGCCCTGGATGACGTTGAGGCCGATGCCGCCGAGGCCGAAGACGATTGCGGTCGCGCCCATCTCCACCTGTGCCGTGTTGATGACGGCGCCGATGCCGGTCGTCACGCCACAGCCGATGTAGCAGATCTTGTCGAACGGCGCGTCCGGGTTGACCTTGGCAACGGCAATCTCAGGCAGAACCGTGTAGTTGGCGAAGGTCGAGCAGCCCATGTAGTGGTGGATCTTGTCCTTGCCGATCGAGAAGCGCGAGGTGCCGTCCGGCATCAGGCCCTGGCCCTGGGTCGAGCGGATGGCGGTGCACAGGTTGGTCTTTCGCGACAGGCAGGACGGGCAGGAACGGCATTCCGGCGTATAGAGCGGAATGACGTGGTCGCCCTTTTTCACCGACGTGACGCCCGGGCCGACGTCGACGACGATGCCGGCGCCTTCATGGCCGAGGATCGCCGGGAACAGGCCTTCCGGGTCAGCACCCGAGAGCGTGAAGTCGTCGGTGTGGCAGATGCCGGTCGCCTTGACCTCGATCAGCACTTCGCCGGCCCGCGGGCCTTCGAGCTGAACGGTCATGACCTCGAGCGGCTTGCCTGCCTGAACGGCAACGGCGGCGCGTACATCCATCTAATGTCTCCTTGGACTGAAATGATTTCGGGCCGCCAGGACGGCGGCCCATGTGGAATCGCAATGGGTTATCGAATGTTCTGTTGAACCCGATTGAGCTCGATCTCAAGTGCGGCGATGGCCTTGCCTGTCTGTTCGTGCAGCCGCTTGATCACCGCGAGCTGCTCGCGCAGGCCATCGCCGGCGTCGTCGTTCCTGCCTTCGTCCGGTGCGCGACCGAGCCCGGCAATCAGCCAGGCGGGTGTGACGCCGAGCACACCTGCGAGCATGAAAAGCCGGCTGGTGCGGGGCTCGGCACGATCCCGCTCCCAGGCGGCGACCGTCTCTGAGCGCACGCCCAACTGATCGGCAAGCTCCTTGGCGCTGAGATTGGCGGCGTCGCGGGCCCTCCAGATGCGGCCTCCCAGCGTGTCACCGTCACTGGTGTCGCGCAGGCGGGCAATCATCGTTTCGGTGGACAAGCGCATGGATATCTCCTTTGCCACGGTTACGTTCAAAGGTCCCGGATCTCTGAGGCAGAAGGCCGACTTCGAGACCCGGGGCGGAAGATTGTATTGAGCTTATAGGCATTTGGACGTCGAGGGACCATCCCGAAGCGCCAAAAACACCGTCAATTGCGGCTAAGGCGCAGACAGTTCCTTTCCCGTCGCATCTTCGGCCGTTGAAAACCAGGGCGCAGGCTCTAATGTGCGGCGGCCAGAGGAGCTTGCCCATGACCGATGCCCGGACCGCGACCGCCGAACCCGCCAACACGGTGATGCAGGGCGTCGCCATCATGCTGTTTGCCATGGTCATTCTGCCGGGCATGGACGTGATCGCCAAATACATGGCCGTATACGAAGGCATGTCGCCGGGGCAGGTGACCTTCTACCGCTTCTTCTTCCAACTGGTGGCGACTTTGCCGATGCTGCTTGGCGCCGGCGGACTTCAGGCGCTCAAGCCGAAGCGTCCGTGGGCCAACCTTTTGCGCGGCGTCCTGCTTGCGATCGCTGCGCTGTTTTTCTTCATTTCGGTGAAGTACATGCCGCTCGCCGACGCCTTTGCCATCTACTTCGTCGAACCGTTCATCCTGACCTGTCTCTCGGCGCTGTTTCTTCGGGAGAAGGTCGGCTGGCGGCGATGGCTCGCAATTGTCGTCGGCTTCGGCGGCGCGATGATCGTGATCCAGCCAAGTTTTGCCGCCTTCGGCCTGACGGCCCTGTTGCCGGTCGCCTGCGCTTTCGTCTTTGCCTGCTATCTGCTGCTCAACCGCGCGGTCGGTACCGGCGATTCTCCGCTCACCATGCAGACGATCGCGGGCATCGGCGGAACGGTGACGATGGCTTTGATCATCCTCGTTGGCAATGGCATGGGCGTTGCCGACTTCGCGCCGTCGCTGCCGAAGACGCCGCTCGGATGGGGGCTCGTGATGGTGCTCGGCGCGCTCTCCGGCTACGGCCACCTGCTGGTGGTGAAAGCCTTCCGCGCAGCACCTGTCTCGCTGCTGGCGCCGTTCCACTACTTCGAGATCGTCACGGCGACGGCGCTCGGCTTTCTGATCTTCGGAGATTTTCCGTCGCTCTCGAAATGGCTTGGCATCGCCATCATCGTCGGCTCGGGCCTGTTCATCATCTGGCGGGAACGGGTGGCCGGACGCAGGGCAGCAAACTGAACCGGCTCAGGCTGCGTCGGTCCGCGTCGGGCCGAACACCGTCTCGAACGCTTCGCGCAGACGAATGTCGACGTCCGGCATCATCACGGGCAGGCCGAGATCGACCAGGCTGGTGACGCCGTAGCCGCGAATGCCGCAGGGCACGATGCCGCCGAAATGGTCGAGATCCGGATCGACGTTGAGCGAAAAGCCGTGGAAGCTCACCCATTTGCGCAGGCGAATGCCGATCGCGGCAATCTTGTCTTCCGACATCGAGCCGTCGGGCAGGGTGGGCTTTTCCGGACGCCGCACCCAGACCCCGACCCGATCTTCGCGCCGCTCGCCCCGGACATTCATCGAATCGAGCGTCGAGATCACGACGCTCTCGAGCGCAGCGACGAAGGCGCGCACGTCCTGTTTTCGGCGCTTGAGGTCGAGCATCACGTAGACGACCCGCTGGCCGGGGCCATGATAGGTGTATTCGCCGCCACGGCCGGTGGCAAAGACCGGAAAGCGGTCGGGCATCACCAGATCAGCTGCATCCGCGCTCGTGCCGGCGGTGTAGAGTGGCGGATGTTCGACCAGCCAGACGAGTTCATCGGCGGTGCCGGCCGCAATCGCGGCCGCTTCCTGCTCCATCTGCTCGACTGCCTGTGGATAATCGACCAGATCAGAGGCGATCCGCCAGCGAACCGGCGGCGAACCCGCGGGGGCAAACATCTCCTGGTTCATATCATCACGCTGCATTCGCTTGGCATTCCCTTCAAATCAGAGCCTGTACATGGGATGGCGCGGGGCAAGAGTCCAGCGTTTCCGGGGCTTCGCGAACGGGCTGTTGAAATAGTTTCACTTCCCGTCAAATTTCTGTCGTGATGCTCTTGTGCCCCCAAAGGGCTTTTGCTAAATGCAGCCCCGTCGACGCAAGTCGGCCCTACCACGATGCGGTCGTGGCGGAATTGGTAGACGCGCAGCGTTGAGGTCGCTGTGGGGCAACCCGTGGAAGTTCGAGTCTTCTCGACCGCACCAAAAAAACCCGGCCTTTGGCCGGGTTTTTTGTTTTCAATCCTTTGCTTGGCGATAGCTCATCCGTTGACCCGGCCTGCGCCGGAACATGAGCGCAACACGCAAGGCGCGGCGGGCGGCAGACTTCGCGTTGCGACAGCCGCGCCCCGGGCGCAAGCCGACAAGGAAGTGGCCGGCTTTCGTCTTCGAACGACCTCCGAGACCCGATCTCCAAAGTCACGCTCCGAGCGTCACAAAACATGCCATCGCCGTTGCAAGGCGCCTGGCGACCGCTTCGGATCCGGTCGATTTCAGGTTTTCCACCGGGCTTATCAAATTATCCGTTGCCGTGCTTGTGCACTGCGGGGGCTTTTGCTACATGCAGCCCCGCCGACGCAAATCGGCCTACCACGATGCGGTCGTGGCGGAATTGGTAGACGCGCAGCGTTGAGGTCGCTGTGGGGCAACCCGTGGAAGTTCGAGTCTTCTCGACCGCACCAAAAAAACCCGGCCAAAGGCCGGGTTTTTTGTTTTTTATCATGCGCTTGGCTTGAAATCCGACGTGATCTTCAAGGGTGCCGCACGGCGGACCGAGGAAGGCGCCGGAACGATGGTCTGGTTCCGGCGGCCGGCATCAGACGCGTCAAAGCGCCTTAATTGTTGCCTGCGGGCCCGCTCTGGTCCATCCGCCGCCGGACAAGCTTGTAGGTGCGGTCGGGCTGAACCTCGTAGGTTTCATAGACCATCTGGCCTTCATGCATGAATCGGTTCTGCACCATGGTGCCGGGGGCGGCTTGGGTCTTTCGGTTGGCGGCGGTTTCGCCGTAGGTCAGGCTTTCGGGCAGGGGTTCGAGATTTTGCTGGGCGCTGTTGCAGCCGGCGAGCGCGAGCAGGCCGATGATGGCAAGGGTCTTGGGCTTCATGGTTTGATCCTTGATGAAAATGATCCGATATCGCGGGCAGGGCGGGTCAGACCCTAGCCGCGTATTTCTCTTGTCGACTTCTCGAATTTCTTGATTGCCCGGTCGCGCTTCAGGCGCGACAGGCGTTGGGTCCAGAAGATGCCGTCGAGCTGGTCGATCTCGTGCTGCAGGCAGATGGCCATCAATCCTTCGGCCTCCTCCTCGACCGTCTCGCCGAGAAGCGTCTGATAACGCACTCGAATGGCGTGCGGTCGCTCGACATCCTCCGAGATCCCCGGCATCGAAACGCTGCCTTCCGCGTGTCTGACCAACTGATCCGAATGCCAGACGACTTCCGGATTGACGAAGGTTCTCGCGCCGGAGCTCGGGTCGAGTTCGATTACGGTCACGCGTTCGATCACGCCGATATGCGGTGCCGTAATGCCGATGCCCGGTGCCGCCCGCATCGTATCCAGAAGATCACCGGCCAGCGCCTCGAGCGCTGCGTCGAAACGGGTGACCGTGTCGGCCTTCCTGTTCAGCAGCGGATTTGGAAAACGGATGATGGGGCGGATGGCCATCAGATCGTCCTTGGCGTTGGCCGATCGACCGCGCTGCAATCCGTTCCCGTGGGCTACGGCCGCTGTGGCCGGTCGACTTGCAGCTTCGTTTCGGGCGTCGATTCCGGCTCGAAGAATTAGGTGGAAGTGCTAGCCGATCGGACGATCGATGTCGACTGGGTTGAGAGGTCGCCGATTTTTCATGTATTTGCAGCAGCTTGAATAAAACTGTTGCCGCAATGGGCGGGCGCGCGTCTGCGCTGTGGACCTCGGCGGGGCTTTGCGCTAGCAGGGCTGTGAGCCCATCATTCCGGCGCATGGCAGCCGAAGCGGGCAAACGCACGTCAGCAACGCATTCTTGTCCGTCCGCAAGGCGGAAGGACCGGCAAGCAGCAATCGTTTCGAGGGCGCCCATGAGCAATATCGGGGACGACGACCGCGGTTCCGAAGACGTCAAGGCCTTTGACGGTTCGGACATCTATGCCGACGACGGTTCCATCCGCTCCGATTTTCTCATGCATGTGGGTGCAGCGATCGCCGATCGCGACACGATCTACCTGCGCCAGCACGTGGCGGGCCTGCATTCCTCGGAAATGGGCGACCTGCTTGAGGCGATTCAGCCAGAGCAGCGCCTCGCTCTGGTATCGCTGCTCGGCAAGGAATTCGATCTTTCGTCGCTGACCGAGGTCGACGAGGCGATCCGCCTCGATATCGTCGAGCACTTGCCCAACGAGCAGATCGCCGAAGCCATCGGGGAAATGGATTCGGACGACGCGGTTTACATTCTGGAAGACCTCGACCAGGAAGACCAGGACGAGATTCTGGCGAAGCTGCCGTTTACCGAGCGCGTCCGCCTTCGCCGTTCGCTCGATTATCCCGAGAGCACAGCCGGCCGGCGCATGCAGACCGAGTTCGTGGCGGTGCCGCCGTTCTGGACCGTGGGCCAGACCATCGACTACATGCGTGAAGACGAGGATCTGCCTGAGAGCTTCACGCAGATCTTCGTCATCGACCCCACCTTCAAGCTGCTCGGCGCGATGGACCTCGATCGCATCCTGCGAACCAAGCGCTCGATCAAGGTCGATGCGATCATGCACGACACCAGCCACGCCATTCCGGCCGAGATGGACCAGGAAGAGGCGGCGCAGCTCTTCGAGCAATACGATCTTCTTTCGGCAGCGGTCGTCGATGACAATGGCAGGCTTGTCGGCGTGCTCACCATCGACGACGTTGTCGACGTCATCCAGGAAGAGGCCGAGGAAGACTTGCTGCGCTTGAGCGGCGTCGGCGACGAAGAACTGTCGGACTCGGTTGCCGAGGCGTCGCGCTCGCGCGTACCGTGGCTGTTCATCAATTCGATGACGGCCTGTATGTCCGCGTCGGTCATCGGCCTTTTCGATGCCACCATCCAGCAGATCGTCGCACTCGCAATCCTGATGCCGATCGTTGCCGGCATGGGCGGCAATGCCGGTTCGCAGACAATGACCGTGACAGTGCGCGCGCTCGCAACGCGTGGCCTCGACATTCACAATGCGCCCCGCATCATCCGGCGCGAAGCGGGCGTCGGGCTCTTGAACGGCATGATCTTCGGCACGCTGATCGGCCTGCTTGCCGGCCTCTGGTTTCAAGACCCGAACATCGGCGGCATCATCGCCACCGCCATGCTGATCAACATGATGGCGGCGGCCCTGGGCGGTATCCTCGTTCCGCTCTGCCTTGACCGGTTCGGGGCCGACCCGGCGGTGTCGTCCGCCGTCTTCGTGACGGCGATCACCGACATCACCGGATTCTTCAGTTTCCTCGGTATAGCCACCTGGTGGTTCCACGTCACGTAACACGTCGGCGTTGTTTGACTTTTACGTCAAGGTCAACGATAGTGATGCCTAGGAAATCATGGAATGGCAGCGTGAATAAGTACTATAGCATTACCGAATTGACGCGGGAATTCGGCATCTCGACCCGAACGCTGCGGTTCTATGAGGACGAGGGCCTCATTCATCCCGAGCGCCGTGGTCGCACGCGTCTGTTTCGCCCGGCCGATCGCCGGCTGATCCAGGAAATCCTGCGTGGCCGCCGCATCGGCTTCACCATTGCCGAAATCCGCGAGATCATCCAGGTCTACAAGGACCCGCCGGGCGAGATGGGGCAGCTTCAGCTCTTGATGTCGCGCGTCGAGGAAAAGCGCGAAGAGCTTCGCCAGAAGCGCAAGGACATCGAAGACACGCTGACGGAACTGGACAATGTCGAGGAGGCGTGCCTGACGCGCCTGGCCGAGATCGGCGTCGGCACCTGATACCACGTTGCACGTTGGATACGGAAGATTTCGAAGGGTGGCATTGGCCGCCCTTTTTGCTGTTTACCTGCCTGCGGGTTCAGATCCAGCGGGTCGTGTGGCGGCAGTAGCGCTCGAATTCGAAGCCGAACCGCGACAGAAGGTGCCGCTCCTCGTTGCGAATGGCAAACAGCGTCGTCACCATGACCGCAGCAATCGCTGCAATGAAGAACCAGGGATTGAGCGTCGCCAGGCCGAAACCGACCATCATCAGCGTGTAGCCGAGATAGATTGGGTTGCGGGTGAAGCGGAAGGGGCCGTAGGTGACGAGGCAGGTTGGCGACCGGTAAGGCATGACCGCCGTATGGCGCTCGAGCAATGTCTTCAGCGCCCAGAGATCGAGGCCGACCGCGACGATGATCAGGGTTGCGCCGCTGATCCAGGCAAGCCACCCGTGGCCGTGGGCGACCGGGATCGGCGCATGTCGCGCCAAGAGGAGTGCCGCGAGCGTGGCAATGCCGTAAACCAGGGCGGGCCATGGGAAATTCAGCGGCTTGGCACGATAGGCATTCATGTCCTATTCCCCTGATTGCGCGTTCATTGTGCATTGTCCCGCGATTCGCGCAATGCGTTCATCTGTGCCGACATTGATCTCGCCCCTGTTCAAGCTGTCGAACAGGTTCTGTTCCACCAGACGATCGAGCGTGCAGCCGCAGAAGGCCTCGCACGGCACGGCCGGGCTACCCTGGCTGCAGGCCGCAACGCAATTGGTGCGATAGGCCTCCTTGGGGTCCGGCAATGTCGGCGGTGAAATCAGCGAGAAGAGATAGACCAGTCCGATGAGCACGGGCTGGTGGATGAGGTATATGGCCAGACTGTGACGTCCGCCAAAAACGAAAGGCGTCATCCACAGCTTGGGTCCGGCGTCTTCTGCCGGCCGGGTCGCCACCGCTGATACCAGCCGCGCATGGAAGAGCTTTGCTGTGCCAAGGCCGATGAGGAATGGTCCGATCCACGGCAGAAGCGGCACATAGTCGTTCGAGCGCGGCAGCGTTTCGGACAGCCCGACCCACCAGAACCACGGCGCATCGAAGATCGGGGAGCGCAGATAGAACGGTGCGGCGATCGCGGCAGCGGCTGCGACAAAGGAAACGAGTGCCGGCAGCCGAAGGAAAACGAGGCCGATCACGCTTGCCGCGGCGATCGCATGCAGGATACCGAAAAAGATGAAGGTGTCCGGGAAGGCGAAATAGGTCGCGAAGGTGATCAGCGCTGCCGCGCCGGCAATCTTGGCGAAACGGCGCAGGAAGCAGGCGATCCGGAGCCTGGGCCATTGCCCAAGCACGAGGCTGTAGCCGGCGAGAAACAGGAAGCTGCTGGCGATCAGTCGGGCAAAGATCTTCCAGCCGCCGGTGCCGGCGGTTCCTGCTGCGACATAGCCGAAGAATTCGAGATCCCAGACGAAGTGATAGAGCGCCATCGCCAGGAGAGCGACGCCGCGGGCGACATCGATGAAGGCGAGCCTTGCCTGCGACTTGGCGGGCGGGGTCTCAGTTGCCGGGGAGGTCACGTTGATATCGGACATGGGCGTTCGCCATCCTGTTGGCGTGAGAAAGACTGACAGGCCTGGCTTGCGCCAGGCGAGCGTTGTTTTGTGTCTTGGCGTTTTGTTGCGGCAGCATTGCCTGTGCGCGGCGCGCAGGCGGAATGTGCCGTCAGGGCGTGGCATCCTGCAGCAAGGCTGCGCGCGCCTCCGAGAAGAACTGCCGCCGGGTGAGCACGAAGATCACGAAGATGGTGAGAGCGACGAAAACATAGGGACTGATGAACCAGCCGAGATAGCCGATCGACAGGAAGATTGCCCTGAGGCCTGCGTTGAAGTGTTTCGCGGCGAGCACGTTCATGCGCACCGCCCTTTCGGCGGCCCTTTCGGCGGCCTGGGGGTCCTTCTGCATGTCCGCGGTCATCGGAATGCCGCCCATCAGGATCGAGCAGTAGTTGAACAGCCGGTAGGACCAGCCGAACTTGAAGAAGGAATAGCCGAAGAGGCAGGTCAGGCCGCCGACCTTCAACTCGAAGGCCGTCCGCCCGCCATGGAAGACGTAGGGCATGTCGGCAAAGATCATCTGCACCTGTTCGGTGGCGCCGAGCAGCGCAAAACAGCCGCCGAGCGCGAAGATCGTGGTGGAAGCGAAGAAGGCGGTGCCTGCCTGCAGGCCGGCGATGATCTGCGTGTCGATCATTTTCAGGTCGCGGTTGAGCGAATTGCGGATCCACCGGCCGCGATGCTCGTTCATCAGCCGGGTGAGACTCACCCGTTTGAAGCCGCGCGTGCCGTCCGTGGCCCAGCTGAAACCGGCCCAGAGCAGGACAAACAGGGCGAGTGCTATGTAATCTTCGAAGGTCATACACGTGTTTTTGGCATGGCTTTTGGAAAATGCAAGCTGGCCGCAAAGGGTCAAGAATCGGCGGCGCGTCAACTACTGTGATGAAATTGCGGCGGAATTTCTTCCCCGGCGTGCCGGCCATTTGTGCGGTTTTCACCAGGATACGGTGGGTGGTCGCACAGGCCTGACACCTTTCCGCCACATTCCCCCATTGCGCATTTACGCTTTCTTCAATATGCATGGCCCCAGACGCGGGCGCCCACTGTGCTGCCCGCGGCCGTTGAGAGTGTTTTCGGAGACATCATGGACAATACAATTCAGAAGTCTTGCTGGGGCGTAACTGCACGCGCCGTGGCTGGTTTCGCTGGCGTTCTTGTTCTTGCTTATCTTTTCGGCGGCCTTTGATATCTAGTATCTAGAAAAGTCCACTGATTGCCAGCGCGGCTTCGAAAGAGCCGCGCTGTTTTGATTCCGGAGCCCCCGCATCGATATCGTCTGGCGGGCTTATCGACGATGTCGCAGCAACGGGATCGAATGTCGGTCGACCGCCTGACCGCCCGCTATGGGATCGCATAGGCTTCGTTCCTATATCTGCTTGCGGATTTCCTTAAATCGGCGTCGATCAAGGTGTAAAATCCACCAGCAAATAAGAGGGTATCACGCCGGTTCGCATCGACTTCGAAGCGTGATATCGAGGCAATCGCAATTGCGGCGCTGTCGGCGTCGCGGATCAGTCTCCGGGGCAGGCAGCTTATGTTTCTTTCCGTCTTCGACGTGTTCAAGATCGGTATCGGGCCTTCGAGCTCGCATACGATGGGGCCGATGTCGGCCGCCAACCGCTTTCTCGATCTCATCCTTTCCGATGACTGGCCGCGCCCGTCCCACGCTGCGGTCGCGGCGATCAAGGTCAGCCTGCACGGTTCGCTCGCCCATACCGGCATCGGCCATGGAACGGGCAGGGCGGTGATCCTGGGGCTCGTCGGCGAGCGCCCGGATCTGGTCGACCCGGACCGCATGGATGCACTGATCGGCGAAGTCGAGCGCACGGGACGGATCACCCCGCCCGGCCATCCACCTTATGAATTTCAGCCGAAGACGGATCTCGTCTTCGACAAGAAGGTGCCGCTGCCCGGCCACGCCAATGGCATGTCGTTCTCGGCCTTCGATCGGGACGGTCGGCTGCTCGTGAAGCGGATCTACTATTCGATCGGCGGTGGTTTCGTTGTCACCGACACCGAGCTTGAGGCCATGCGCGCCTCGAAGAACAAGGCCACCGGCGTCAAGGTGCCTTTCCCGTTTTCATCCGCGCAGCAAATGCTCGACATGTCCGCCCGTTCCGGGCTGACGATCGCCCAGATGAAGCGGGCGAACGAGGAAGCGACGATGTCGCCGGACGAACTGAATGCCGGGCTTGACCGCATCTGGGGCGCTATGAGCAATTGCATCGACCGGGGCTTGAGCCAGGAGGGCATCATGCCGGGCGGCCTGAAGGTCCGCCGCCGCGCCCGCTCGATCCATGACAAGCTGCAGGAAGAATGGCGCTCCAACAAGGCCAACCCGCTGCTCGCCAATGACTGGCTGAGCGTCTACGCCATGGCGGTGAACGAAGAGAATGCCGCTGGCGGCCGGGTCGTGACCTCGCCGACAAACGGTGCCGCCGGCGTAGTTCCGGCGACCATCCGCTACTACATGCACTTCCATGACGATGCCGATCAGGAAGGCATCCGCGACTATCTGCTGACGGCTGCCGCCATCGGCGGCATCATCAAGCACAACGCCTCGATTTCCGGCGCCGAAGTCGGCTGTCAGGGTGAAGTCGGTTCGGCATCCGCCATGGCCGCAGCTGGCCTCGCAGCCGTCATGGGCGGCACGCCCGAGCAGATCGAGAATGCGGCCGAAATCGCGCTTGAACATCATCTCGGCATGACCTGCGATCCGGTCGCCGGCCTGGTTCAGGTGCCCTGCATCGAGCGCAACGCCCTCGGCGCGGTGAAGGCGGTGACCGCCGCTTCCCTGGCGCTCAAAGGTGACGGCAAGCATTTCGTGCCGCTCGACGCCTGCATCGAGACGATGCGCCAGACGGGCGTCGACATGAACGAGAAGTACAAGGAAACCTCGACCGGCGGCCTTGCCGTCAACGTCGTCGAATGTTGAGGCGACGGGCGTGCCTCATGGGGCGCGCCCGATTGCTGTGCTAAGGTGATTGTGGATGAACGGCGTCTTGCCGCTTGACCGCCACCGCCTGACGGGTGTTCAAAAACGACCATGTCTCTGCATCTCATAAAGCTCTGCGTCGGAGCGGAATCGATCGAGGACCTGCGCGAATGGGTTTCGCGCAAGGCAATGGCGGCCATGGCCGCCGGGCTCGAGCCGCACTCGTTCCACACGACGCGCATGGTGCCCAAACGGGTCGAAGAACTGCTTGAGGGCGGATCGCTCTACTGGGTGATCAAGGGGAGCGTTCAGGCCCGGCAGCCGCTGATCGGCATCGAGACGTTTACCGATGGCGAAGGCATCGGTCGCTGCAATCTCTTACTCGGTCCGGAAGTGATCGAGACGGAACTGCAGCCGCGACGCGCCTTTCAGGGATGGCGCTATCTCAGCACCACGGATGCGCCGCGAGACCTGGCGTCGCTGACAGGCGGCGGCGCCGAGATGCCGCTTGAGCTCAGGCGCGAACTGGCCGAACTCGGCCTGCTTTAAAGCGGGTGCGTTCATTGGAGCGCGCAGACAATGCCCCGACTTCCGCGCTGAGCGACATCATCGCATTTGCGCCACCATCACTCGTCAGCGTCAAGGGCGAAATCGCGCCCAGCAAAAAGGCGGCATGAGCCGCCTTCGTTGATAACAGAATTCAGGTGATCCGCATCTTCAACGGACGGCGCCTGTTCGGCGCTGTCACGTGCAGGTGGATGCCGGCGCGCGGCTGCGTCGAGCGCCAGGCACGGGCGCCGTGCGTCAACAGCATGCCAACCAGATCGCGCGTCTTCGCCTTCGACCGGTTGAGCCCGAGATCGGCGATGCGCATCGCCGCTTCGTGCAGGGGGTGCAGGTTGATGCGCGACGGCTTGCCACGCCTTCCCGGCAGCGGGGTGACACCCGGAACGTTCTCGTTCATTGCCATGATTAACCTCGTTACGCTGTACAAATCCGAGGAAGGCGACCGGAAAACAAACACATCCGGGCGCCGAATTTTCGTCGTTTACTGCTGGCTGGCCCAGCAGGAGATACCCTTCTTCTTCAATGCCTTGCAGGCGTTGACAGCTGAATTCTGGTCGTCGAAGCCGCCGAAACGGGCGCGGTAGACCTGGCCGAAGGCGACGGTGAACGGCGTCGCGTTGCGAAGCGCCTTGCCACCCTTGTCCTTGGCGTCGCCAAGCAGCGTCATGGCCTGGTCCTTGTCGGGCGTTGCGCCGATCTGGATCACCCAGCCCTGCGGCTGAGCCGGCATCGGTTCAGCCTTTGCGACTTCGGCCGGTTCGGCCTTGGCGGCGGCTTCGGCCTTCTTCGGCACCGAATTGGTGATCTGGGTGTCGACCATGGAGGCCGTGGCAGGCTGGCGAAGCTTGACGCTCTGTGCGTCGAGCGTATTCGGAACGATCTTCGGCGAGAGGACCGGGTTGTCGGACGCGCGCTTGTTACCGGCATAGGCCATCTGCACGCTGCCGGCACTTTCACCATTGTAGCGGAAGTCCGGAACGGGGCCGGTGTTAGGCAGGTCGTTAGCGGCGGCTGCTGCGACAACCGGCGTCTCGGCGACGGGAGCAGCAGCGGCAACGACGGTCTCCTCCACCGGAACCGGCGTCGGCTTCGTCTGGGCAATCAGGTTGCCATCGCCGCGACGGGAGGCTGCTGGCATGTACTTTGCCACCAGTCGGCGCATCTGTGCGTCGCGGCTGGCACCGGAGGTGCCGCCCATGACGACGGCGACGATGCTGCGGCCCTCGAGCTGAGCCGAGGTCACCAGGTTGAAACCGGAGGCGCGGGTGTAGCCGGTCTTGATGCCGTCGACGCCGCGCACATTGCCGAGCAGCCGGTTGTGGTTGCCGATGGTCTGCTTGCCGAAGCGAAAGCTGCGGGTGGAAAAATAGTCGTAGTACTGCGGAAAGTGCTGGCGAAGCGCCAGACCCAGGCGGGCCTGGTCGCGGGCGGTCGTGCGCTGTTCCGGGTTCGGAAGGCCATTGGCGTTCCGATAGGTCGTGCGCGTCATGCCGAGCGCACGGGCCTTGTTCGTCATCATCCGGGCAAAGCGCGGCTCGGAGCCGCCGAGATATTCGCCAAGCGCGGTCGAGGCATCATTGGCCGATCGGGTGACCAGCGACAGGATCGCCTGTTCCACCGTGATCGATTGACCGGCGCGCACGCCGAGCTTGGAGGGCGGCTCGGCCGAGGCATTCTTGGAGAACGGAATCTGGGTCGATGTCGTGATCCGGCCGGCTTCGAGCGCTTCGAAGGTCAGATACAGCGTCATCATCTTGGTCAAGGACGCGGGATAGCGCAGTTCGTCGGCATCCTCGCCGTAGAGAATCTTGCCTGTCTTCGCGTCGACGACAATGCCCGAATATTTGGGACTGGCGTAGTTCGAGGCCGCAAAGGCGGGGGCTGCGAAGGCGACCGAGGCAACGGCGCCTGCCAGGACGATCCGTCCTACCATCTTCGAAAGAGCGCCGAACGGGCGCTTCGCGAGATCAAAAAAACCGGATTGGGACACTACGCTGCTCTTTAATTCTCATGTCATGGGGTTGTCCGGACGCCGCCTCCGGGAACGACCGTTCTCGAGACAGTATCGGCATAGCGTTACCAATCGGTTTATGATGAATGATTGGTTTCCAGAAAAGCACGCATTCGTACCAGAGCATTTCCGGTGTCGCGCAATGGCGCGGCGGCGCTGGCTGGACCACATCAGTTGGACAAAATCAGGGCACGAGGCGATCTTTGACGAAAGCGGTCATTGCCTCGTCGATCGTCCGCCATTGCGGCAGCAACTTGCTGGAGAAGCGATAGAGCACCACCAGGTCTTTGCCCGCATGAATATCGCGCTGGCAATCGGCGCTGGTCGAGGGCATCTGCGCATCGGATTTGAGGCAACGCACCACATAGGGCGCCACGCCGGGGCGCTCGGCAGTGAAGAAGACTTCGCCCCCATAGCTCGACGTCGCCTTCGTCGCGTGCTCCGTCAAGCCGTTTGGCCCGGAAATCGGCGCGCCCTCGAAAACCTGCGTGTAGATCGGCTCAAGCCTTCCGGACATGTCGCGCGACATCGTGCTTTGCGAGACCTGCAGGAAGATAAGGCTTTCCGGTGCGTCGATGTCGTTGAAGAGTTTGCGATTTTCGTCGCTGTAGCCTTCGAGTGCCGGCCAGGTGAGATAAAGGTCGACACGTTCGACGATCGAGGTGGCCCGCTGGGCCTCGAAGCGGATCATGTTGGCGGGCAGGCGCAAATGATCCTCGCCGATGAAGATGTCGAAGACCTCCTTGCTTGCCGTGTGGCCGGCGAGAGCCAGGTTTTCTCCGAACCAGCGACCGGCAAACGTGATGGCGGCCGTCAATCCTGCGATCAGAACGATGATTGCGGTCACCCGGTAGACGAAGCGCGGTGAGATCAGCGGCTGGAGCTCGGGGTCTTCAATGCCGTCTTTAGAGTTGCTCATCGCTGGGGCCGTTCCTCGGTATCGCCGAGCCCAGGTCGTCTATTGCGGTCTGGCTCGCCGGCAGGCCGAATTGTGGCTGGCGCCGCTTGCCCGACGCTGATCCCTGTTGGTTAATTTTTGGTAAAATCGGAGGACGGCACGTCCTGCATAAAAAACGGCCGGCTCCGAGGGACAACGGAGCCGGCCGAGATCCGGTCGGGACGGGGATAGTGACTGACCGGAGTATTCTCTGCGCTGGGGCCGCAAGCAGCCCCGGTGTATTCCCGTGGTCTTACTGGGTGCGAACGCTGCCGACGGCGACGGTGCGGCCGTCCTGGAGCTTGACCCACCGACCGGAATTCTCGGTCGATTGACGCTTGAGGTAGGTGTATTCGGTATCCGACCACAGCAGCACCTTGTTGCGCATGTTGTCGAGGATGAAGTCGCCGCGGTCGGTGCGCACGGTCAGGACGGCGTGGCCGTCGCCGTTCGGCTGCAGCACGACGGTGATCAAGAGGTCGGAAGCGGAGAAGCCGCTCTCGATCAACTTGCGGCGCTTCAGGAGGACGTAGTCTTCGCAGTCGCCGACAGTGTCCGGATAGGACCACTTCTCTTCGACGCCATGGATTTCCATGTCGGTGAGCGGGGCGATTGCCTGGTTGACGTCATAGTTGATCTCGAGAAGCTTTTGCCAGCCTTCGCGCGTCAGCACCATCGGGCCGCGATCCTTGCCGTTGGAGAGGCATTCCGACGGATAGATCTTGCAGAACTCGTAATGGCCGATCGGCGGGTTGGTCGCGCCGGTCACGACCATGTTGGCCGGAAGCGCCTGCGCGGTTTCGAAAAAGCTGCCGGTAAAAAGGACCGCGATCGCGATCATCTTTGTGATTGTCTTGAGCATTGTTGTCTCCCCGTTTGTGGTTCGACAATGGCACAGACATTTTTATCGCTCGCGAACTTGCGAGCTAAAAACAAGTACAAATGAAAGTCGTATAAGAATCAAATAAGAATAGATTTTTATTTGTATTTAAATCGCATTTGATTCAAATTTTATCGATCATTCGGCGGCGAAGGCTTGCGTTCAGATTTCAGAAACCATTTAAACAACTGATTTTTCTGGAACTGTCTTCTCCTCAGTCTCAGAGGTGATGTGGGGACGCGAGATTTAGGCTCGACCGGAGGCCTCCTCGCGGCGCCAACGGTTGGCGACCATCGTGATTTTAGACTTCGAGTATGCGTTGGTTCTTGAATCTTCTCGGAAAAAATATTTGCGTCGACGCAACGGTTGCGCTGGCGCCCGCCCTTGCCTTGTTTCGAAATGAGGCAGCCAGGGCGGTTGCCCTCGCACGGGACGCAGACGCCTGCGGGAGGTACCCGCTCATGCCGCCCGGGCGCGGAGGCGCGAGCCGCCAGGCGCTGAGCGGCTGTCCTTGGCGGCCGGCGCACACCAAGCCGTCCGTTCCGGCGGGTTGACGCCGGTGTGAGGGTGAAGGGCTGATAGAGCGGTGGTCGAAGGCGCGCGGAAAATGCGCTCGATCTCGAGGCGCCTCAGTCTGTGGCGCGGTGACCTTGCTGGCAGAGGGTGTGCGTGGCGGTCAGGATCTCAGAGAAACTCGGTCAACGCTTCGCGCGACTGGATACCCGAGAACTCGATGGCACAGCCTTCCTGGAAGTGGCGGACGATCCGGCCCTTCATGCTGCCGAGAAGGATGGCGGTGCCGACCGGCGGCCGGTTCTCGATGTCGACGGCTGCACCAGACAACGAAAGGTCGATGATCCGGCAGGGGAACTTCTCGCCGGTATCGAGCGTCAGTTCGGTCGAGGTCTTGCGTGGCGCCAGTCGGTCGTGGCGGCGGTCTTCGGGAAGGCCGAGTTCGTGCTTGTTGGCGATCCATGTGAGCTGCGCCGCCAGCTTTTCGCGCTTGCGTTCGGTTGCGTTCAGCTGGATGACGAATGCGCCCTCGGCAATGCGTGAAACGGTACCTTCAAGCCGGCCGACGTGGTCGACATAGGCAATGATGCGTTCGCCGGCCCGCGGGCGGGCAGGCGACGAAAGCAACACGTCGCCGGGCGACATGTCGATCGCGGTGCAGTCGAATTCATCGTAGTTGGCAAGCATCAGGCGCCCAGCAAGATTCACGGAAACGCGCTGGAAAGCACCCTCGTGGTGCGGTTTCGGGGCGGCATTCTGTGCGTGCTGGAACGAAAACATGATTTCTCTGTCAGACGGAGCTTGGCTGGCGGAGCTTAGTCGCTTCAAGTTAATAGATGGTTCGTCCTCCGGTTGGTCCCAAGTGCGATTGCGGGACAGCGGAGCCTCAGCGACTGCGCCCACCCTCAAGGACGCGCAGGTGGCGCACCTGACGGGCCGCGCTGTAGCCGCCGCCTTCGGCGCTTGGCCTTGCCATGGGATCGGCCTGCGCCACAGCGGGCTCGTCGCGGAAAACGGCGCTGCGGTCGGGGTCGAGGATTTTCATGCCCGTGGCGTCAAGACATTCGACCGCGGTCGAATGCAACCAGTACGGGCGGGTGAGGGGGGAGAGGGCGCCAAGCACCCGGTCGCTTTCGCCCCCGCTTGAGGCAAGCGGCAGCAGCAGCGTTTCAATCTCGACCGCCCGATGATCGGCCGTCCGGGCGTTGGCCGAGAGCACGACGGGAACCCGGTGCGCCATGACGAGGCCCGTGATGCGCTGCGTCTTTGCGGCCTGGCTCCCGAGCCAGAGCATGCCGAATTGCCGCCCGCGCAGTTCCTGGCCGAAAAGTGCGCAGATCTGCGTTCCAGCCAGGCGAAAGGAAATGCCTGCCGCGCGGTCGCGCTCGAGGATGAAGAGGTTCGGCAACAGCACGCGAATGTCGCCCGGCTCGAGTTCGTCTCGGCGGGGGAGTTCGCGTTTGCCGCGAATGGTGTTCCAGTATCGGAATAGCTCCGTCGTGGTGTCGCTGCGCATTGTCGATTCATTCCATGTCTTCGGCCGGTTTGTCCCGGATCGGTACAGCTGCGGCCATGCAGTGTGGTCTTCCCGGTAACGGAGCGAAAACCGTGCCAGCCCGAAATTAAGGTTAACAAACGGTTTCCGTTGCAACGCGAGGCTGCGACTGGCAGAGGAAGGCATCACTTCACGAAGCGTTGTCTTCGGCACTTGAACTGGAGCTCGGATCTGAGCTTGGCGACCGTTCAGTTTTCGCTGGACGGTCTTTTTTTGTTTGCTTATGGCTGGTCGCCCCAGTCTGGTCCCAATCCGGCGATGCCATGGCGTCGCCTTGATCGCGAGGGATTGTGGGGCGCGTCGATAAAAGAGAGCAGCAACTATGGAACGAGATCAGACGGCAACGCCACCGGAAGCGGAGCGCGATGTCGCCAGCAGCCCGGCGCGTGAGCCCGCCTTCAACTTGCCGGCGGGGCTGACTGTTATCCTGCTGCTGTTGATTGCGATCCACGTCCTGCGCACCTACGTTCTGCCGCCGGCCATCGATCAGGAGATCATTTTCAACTTTGCGTTTCTGCCTGCGCGCTACGACCATCCGCTGGCGGAGCAGGGACTGGCCTGGCTATGGAGCCCGGTCACCTATTCGTTCCTGCATGGAAGCTGGGAGCATCTGATCTTCAACATCTTCTGGATGGTGGCTTTCGGTGCGCCGGTCGTGCGGCGGATCGGAATGGCACGGCTGGCGGTGTTCTGGTGCCTGTCGGCGGCGGCTGCCGTTGCGCTTCATACCGCCTTTCATTGGGGTGAGATGATCGTTGTCGTCGGTGCTTCCGGCGTGGTCTCGGGCTTCATGGGCGCAGCGGCACGCTTCGTCTTTTCGCCGAGCGGCCGTATCAGTCGCCAGTTCGCCCACCTCAACCGCCGGCTGACGGTCAGCGAAGCGCTTGCCAACCGTTCGGTCGTGGTTTTCAGCGGCATCTGGTTCCTCACCAATTTTCTCATCGGTCTCGGCATGTTCATTCCCGGTGGCGCAGGTAGCGTCGCATGGGAGGCGCATATCGGTGGTTTCTTGTTCGGCTTTCTGCTTTTCAGCCTCTTCGATCCGCGCGACTGATGGTGTGAAAGTTCGACGGACGGCGGCTGTAGCCGCTTGATTTCCCTCAGGCGCTGGCGCACCATTTGTTACGGTCGCCGGTCGTCGAAAGGTGGGTGGCGGCCCGTGTAGGCCGGGTTTGCCCAGCTTCGTCCGCGTCTGAGGAGCACGCGGCGGAGCAACAGGCAGCGGCCAGGGTACAGGTTCCATCGCCCGACCGTACCGCACGAGAGACGGCCGGACCTGTCCCTGCCGACCCGGTGTTGTCGCAACGGGAGATGTGCGCATGTCAGTAAAAGCCATACTCGATGAAAAGGGCCGCAATGTCGTGACGGTCGGCCCGCAGATGACAGTCCAGCAGGCTGCCATCCTCTTGCGTGACAATCATATCGGTGCGGTCGTCATCCTTGACGCGGACGATCAGATCGCAGGCATCCTCACCGAGCGCGATATCGTCGCGGCGATCGCCAAGCAGGGAGCGGACTGTCTCGATCGTCCGGTCGCAGCCGCCATGTGGCAGAATGTCTATTGCTGCACCGAGGATATGTCGGTCCAGACCCTGATGGAAATGATGAGCAAGCTGCGCGCTCGCCACCTGCCGGTGGAAAGAAACGGCCAGCTTGCCGGCATCGTTTCGATCGGTGACGTGATCAAGCACCACATTCGGGCAATCGAACACGAAACCGAGCAGATCAAGGCCTATATCGCCGGTTGACGGAAAGGGGCGGCGGCGCGCCGCCCACTTGCTCTCCCTGCATGTTCCTTTGATCTTCGCCGATCGGAGGGGCAACACTTGAACAGTTCAAACATCATGCTGCCGCGCGCTTCTTGTGGTGATGCGCAAGTGGAGCGCGGTGCCCTTGCGTGTGCCGCCTCTCGCACTCCGGCTTGCGCCTTTGTCCGGCGGCCCCGCTTGCTGGCAAAGGATCGTGGATCCGACGCGCTCGGGCGAGCGAACCGGCGCTCAGCGAAGGAGTGCGTCCTGCATGCGGCGGATCTCCAGGAGCCTGGCCTTTGCCTCGAGATAGCCGCGATCGATGGCTTCTCCGGCGCGATGAAATTCCGAAAGGCCGATGTCGTTGAGCCTCGGGTGCAAAGCGAGATCCGGCGGATCGCCGGCAAGCCGCGCGCGGGAAATGCGATCCTGGATGATGTTGAAAGCCTGAACCATGACACTCGTCATTCCGAGACGCGAATTATGGTGCGGTTCCTTCGCCGGGGCGTCGACGGATTCAGCGCCAGCGCTATGCTTGACGACGGCGGAGCGGCCGTAGAGGTCGTAGTTGAGATTGACGGCGACGACGAGCTGCTGTTCGTGCGCGCGGCAGACCGATACCGGCACCGGATTGACGAGGGCGCCATCGATGAGCGTGCGCCCGTTCGCCTTGACCGGTTCGAAAATACCCGGCAGCGCGTAAGAGGCGCGGATCGCGGTGATCAGCGATCCCTTTTCGAGCCACACCTCGTGGCCGCTGTGGACTTCGGTCGCAACAGCGATGAACGGCCTGTCGAGGCTCTCGATGCTCAGCCCCTCCAGATGCTCCTGCATGCGTTTGGTCAGCCTGAGGCCACCGAAGAGACCGCCGCCGCCAATGGCGAAATCGAGCAGTCCTGCGATGCGGCGGACGGTGAGCGAGCGGGCAAAGGTCTCGAGTTCGTCGAGCTTGCCGGCGAGATAGCAGCCGCCGACGAGCGCGCCGATCGAGGTGCCGGCGATCATGCCGACCTCGATGCCCTCCTCGTCAAGCGCTCGCAAGACCCCGATATGAGCCCAGCCGCGCGCAGCGCCGCCGCCCAGGGCGATAGCGATCTTCGGTTTTTGCGGAGGTGGTGCAGGTTCTGGCGGCGTTGTCGAAATCGAAGTTCCGTCCGGTCCGGACAGGTCTGTGATCTGGTTGCTACGCGTAAATGTCCAGTTCAACATCCGGCACCTCCAACACCGCCGAATACTCCGCAGCACGACACATCGATGAAAATGGGCGAGGGTCGCTGTGGCAATTCACCATTGACTTAACTACCCAGGACCAGATTCGATCCTGGACGAATGCAATTTCGCGCGCGTCCCGGGGAGGCCCCGCCAAGCCGGCGCCGGTGCCGGCCTCGTCTGATTTCGCTGAAAGACTGGCACCATTCTTAAGGTATATCATCGATCTCGCCACCGATTGCGGCGTGACCGATAAACATTGGATACAGTGTGCAATACTGTCTGGAACGGTTCCGTTCCCTGTTTGCGCCCATATCCTTGCTTAAGGAATTAGGCGCCCGGTTGGTTTCCAAAGAATAAATATAGCATGCACTCGCGCCAAAAAGATGCGCGATGCTTAATTTTTATCATAGACCTCGGCGGGATCGAAGTGCCTGTGATCGTCGGTGATCGTGGTCACCGCTGCGCCGTCCTTGAGATCGACCGTGCGATAAAAGCAGGAGCGGCGCCCCGTGTGGCAGGTGGCGTCATGGCCGGCGACCGACACCTTCAGCCAGATGGCGTCCTGGTCGCAGTCCGTCCTGATCTCCTTCACCGTCTGCAGGTTGCCGGAGCTTTCGCCCTTCTTCCAGAGGCTGTTGCGCGAGCGGCTGTAATAGTGAGCGACGCCCGTCTCGATCGTCAGCGCCAGAGCCTCGGCATTCATGTGGGCGACCATCAACAGTTCGCCATCCCGCACGTCGGTGACGATGGCGGTGATCAGCCCTTTTTCATCGAAGCGGGGGGTGAAGGCCGGACCGGTTTCCAGTTCGGCCTTGTTTGCGGAGGGTGCGTCGAAGGTGAGCGTCATCTTAAGGCTCCGTCTGTCGGAGCCTTACTTGAAGCCCCTGATCATCGTCATGAACCGCGCCTGCTCGGTCGGCTCCGTCTGGAACGTACCCGTAAATGTGGTGGTGAGCGTTGTCGAGCCTTGCTTCTGCACGCCGCGCATAGCCATGCACATATGCTCGGCCTCGATCATGACCGCGACGCCACGCGGTGCGAGCGACTCGTCGATGGCTCTCGCGATCTGCGCCGTCATCGATTCCTGCGTCTGCAGCCGGCGACCGTAGATGTCGACCACGCGGGCAATCTTGGAAAGACCGAGAACGCGGCCGTTCGGCAGGTAGGCGACATGCGCCTTGCCGATGATCGGCACCATGTGGTGTTCGCAATGCGAGTAGAAGGGGATGTCCTTGACGAGCACCATGTCGTCGTAGCCGGCGACCTCTTCGAAAGTGCGGCCAAGCACGTCTTCCGGCGCCAGATCGTAGCCGCTGAAGAGTTCACGATAGGATTTGGCGACGCGTGAAGGCGTATCGAGAAGCCCTTCGCGTTCCGGGTCTTCACCGGCCCAGCGCAAGAGAACGCGCACGGCTTCCTCGGCTTCCTTCTGGGTCGGGCGGGCGCTCGCATCGTCGAGCACGGGAAAATTCTTCACTATGGCGTCCATAATGGCCTCTTTGAGCAATACGGGATTGCTTGACGTTTTATCTTTCGGACAACTCGCCACTGGCCATTCGCCTAACCCTGCAGGCTTGGGTTCCGTCGGCGGGCTCCGGGGCTTTCGGGTCCTGGCTTAACAGTGCACTGGACCTTCCGGCACGGTTTCCCAAACAACAGGCGACATTGTTCCTCTTGCGGAACTGTCGCCCCAATACGACATAGCATATAGTATGGTGCCACAGAGATGAAAGAGGCGGAGTGTGTCGCGTCGTGCTTTTTTCCTGCCTACCGGAGAAAATCATGCGTCGATCACCCAAAACCGCGAAAAATCAGCCGGATCGCGCCAAATGATCGATGACATTTACAACAACCGAATTCTTGAATTCGCAGGCAATATTCTTCGCATCGGGACGCTTGGCGATGCCGATGCGGACGCAACGGCGCATTCCAAGCTCTGCGGATCTAAGGTGCGTATCTGGCTGAAGATGGACGGTGACATGGTCACCGATTTTGCCCATGACGTGAAGGCCTGCGCCCTTGGTCAGGCCTCGTCCTCGATCATGGCGCGCCATGTCGTCGGCGCGAGTGCTGAGGAAATCCGCACGGCGCGCGAAGACATGCTGGCCATGTTGAAAGCCGACGGCGAAGGGCCTTCGGGGCGCTTCGAGGACATGCGCTTCCTGCGTCCGGTGAAGGACTACAAGGCGCGTCACGCCTCGACGATGCTGACCTTCGATGCGGTCGTCGACGCCATCGAGCAGATCGAGGCGAAGCGACTGCTTGCGGCGGTCTGAGATGTGCGGCGAGCCGGACTGCCGGCACACGCGACGCGATGCGTTCACTGATCAGGCACGCTCAACGCCCCGTGGCCGCAACTGGTCGGGTCCCTTTCGCAAGACGCCGGGCCGGTTGCTGGGCATGGCGTTTATCCGCACCTACCAGCTCACGCTTTCGAGTTTCATCGGCAATGCATGCCGCCACCTGCCGACCTGTTCGGAATTCGGCTACGAGGCGATTGCACGCCACGGCCTCTGGGCCGGCGGCTGGATGACGCTGTTTCGGGTCGCGCGGTGCGGACCCGGCGGTACCCACGGTTTTGATCCGGTGCCCGAGCGCCTTGATGACAGCCTGGCGTGGTACGCGCCGTGGCGCTACTGGCGATCGCGGCCAAAGGCTGGATGAGACCGATGACCATGCCGATGGAGTATCGCCAGGCATCGAAGGATTTCGACCGCTTCATGCTCGATGCGCGCGACACCGCCGGTCTGCAGACGACAAACCAAGCCTACACCATGGTCCAGGCGGTGCTGCAGACCTTCCGGCGGAGGCTCGATCTCGAGGACGCCATCCTGTTTGCCGATGTTCTGCCGCCGGTGCTGCGCGCCGTCTTCGTCGCAGAGTGGGATCTCGAGGAGCCGAGGAGCCCGTTTTCGGGCCGGATCGCGATGACCCGGGAGGTTCAGGAACTGCGTCCGGATCACAACGTTTCGCCGGACAGCGCCATTGCGGACGTTGCCGCCGCCTTGCGGCGAAACGTCGATGAGGAGAAACTCGACCGGGTGCTTGCCCGGTTGCCCGCAGGCGCAGCGGATTTCTGGCGCGCCTGAGCCGAAGGAAATGAGCGGAAAATAGATGAACAGCTACGTCGCCTTGCTCTACAGCATCGTCCTCGGCCCCGGTCGGCGCGTGGTCATGCGTGATCTGAAGCAGATGGCGGAGGGACTGGGCTACCGCTCGCCGCGAACGCTGGTTGCGACCGGAAATCTGGTGTTCGATGCCGGACAAACGTCCATCCGAGACGTCGAAATGCCGCTTGAAGCCGCATTTTCCCAGACGTTTGGCCGGCACGTCGACATAATCGTCCGCTCGGGTGCTGGCTGGCTCAGGCTTGCGGCGTCCAGTCCGTTTCACGACGAAGGCGAGAAGGACGCAACGCAGGTCCATGTCCGGGTCATGCGCGAACCACTGGCCGAAGAGGCGTTGGTGGGGCTTCAGCGCTACTGCGTCGCCGGCGAACGCCTCGCGATCGTCGATGGCGATCTCTGGGTGCATTTTCCGGGCAAGGCCAGCGAATCGAAGCTGCTCGGTGCGATGACGACCAAGCGGCTCGGTATCGGAACCTTCCGCAACTGGAACACCGTCAAGGGTCTCTCTGACATGCTGCGCAGCTGATGCACGTCGCGCAAAAGTGTGCAGCGGTTTTGCGATAACGACATGCGCAACGTCAGGGACCTAAAGCGCGAGAAGCGAATCTGAAAGATCGCGACGCGCTTTGGCGCCGGCGTTGCCTTTACCTTTACTCGCTTTTGAAAACCCTTTATCAGGCCAGCTTCCATTCACCGGCTCTGCCGCCAACCATACCACCCGCATTCGTTGGCGGGACTGGATAGGAGATCAACATGTCGAATCCTGTTTCCCTTACTTTTCCTGATGGCTCGGTCCGCGACTATCCCGCGGGATCGACCGGCCGCGACGTGGCCGAGGCAATCTCGAAGTCGCTTGCCAAGAAGGCTGTCGCGATTGCGCTCGATGGCGAGCTGCGTGATCTTTCCGATCCGGTGACGTCAGGCCGTATCGAGATCGTCGTGCGAGACGACAAGCGCTCGCTCGAGCTCATCCGCCACGATGCCGCGCACGTGATGGCGGAGGCCGTGCAGGAGCTGTGGCCGGGAACGCAGGTGACCATCGGCCCGGTCATCGACAATGGCTTCTACTACGACTTTGCGAAGAACGAGCCCTTCACGCCCGATGACCTGCCGCTGATCGAAAAGCGGATGAAGGAAATCATCGCCCGCAACAAGCCTTTTACCAAGGAAGTCTGGTCTCGCGAAAAGGCCCGCCAGGTCTTTGCCGACAAGGGCGAGGCCTACAAGGTCGAGCTCGTCGATGCGATCCCCGAGGGGCAGGATCTCAAGATCTACTACCAGGGTGACTGGTTCGACCTCTGCCGCGGCCCGCACCTGGCCTCCACCGGCCAGATCGGCACCGCCTTCAAGCTGATGAAGGTGGCCGGCGCCTATTGGCGCGGCGACAGCAACAACGCGATGCTGACCCGCATCTACGGTACCGCCTGGCACAGCCAGGAAGAGCTTGACCAGTACCTGCACGTGCTGGCCGAAGCCGAAAAGCGCGACCATCGCCGCCTCGGCCGCGAAATGGACCTGTTCCATTTCCAGGAAGAGGGCCCCGGCGTCGTCTTCTGGCACGGCAAGGGCTGGCGCATGTTCCAGACGCTGGTCGCATACATGCGCCGCCGGCTCGCCAACACCTACCAGGAAGTCAATGCGCCGCAGGTGCTCGACAAGTCGCTCTGGGAAACCTCGGGCCACTGGGGCTGGTACCGCGACAACATGTTCAAGGTGACGGTTGCCGGTGACGAAACCGACGACGAGCGCGTCTTCGCGCTGAAGCCGATGAACTGCCCGGGCCATATCCAGATCTTCAAGCACGGCCTGAAGTCCTACCGCGAGCTGCCGGTGCGTCTCGCCGAATTCGGCAACGTTCATCGCTACGAACCGTCGGGCGCCCTGCATGGCCTGATGCGCGTGCGCGGCTTTACCCAGGACGACGCGCACGTCTTCTGCACCGACGAGCAGATGGCGGAAGAGTGCCTGCGCATCAACGACCTGATCCTGTCGGTCTACGAAGACTTCGGCTTCAAGGAAGTGGTGGTCAAGCTTTCCACCCGTCCCGACAAGCGTGTCGGTTCCGACGAGCTCTGGGATCGCGCCGAAAGCGTGATGACGGATGTGCTGAAGACGATCGAGGCGCAGTCGGAAGGCCGCATAAAGACCGGCATCCTGCCGGGCGAGGGCGCCTTCTATGGTCCGAAGTTCGAATACACGCTGAAGGACGCGATCGGTCGCGAATGGCAGTGCGGCACGACCCAGGTCGACTTCAACTTGCCGGAACGCTTCGGCGCCTTCTACATCGACAAGGAATCGGAAAAGCGCCAGCCGGTGATGATCCACCGCGCCATCTGTGGCTCGATGGAACGCTTCCTCGGCATCCTGATCGAGAACTTCGCCGGCCACATGCCGCTCTGGGTATCGCCGCTGCAGGTCGTGGTCGCGACGATCACGTCTGAGGCCGATGACTACGGCCGCGAGGTCGCCGAACTTCTGCGCGATGCGGGCCTGACCGTCGAGACGGACTTCCGCAACGAGAAGATCAACTACAAGGTCCGCGAGCACTCGGTGACCAAGGTGCCGGTCATCGTCGTCTGCGGCAAGCGCGAAGCCGAAGAGCGTTCGGTCAACATCCGCCGTCTCGGCTCGCAGGCCCAGACCGCGATGTCGCTCGACGAGGCGATTGCCTCGCTCGCGCTTGAGGCGATGGCGCCGGATCTGAAGCGCAAGCTGGAAAAGAAAGCCCGGGGTTGATCCCCCGGGCGTTTGCTTTGTCAGCAAACTGTCATATTAGCGGAATATCCGGATAAGATCGCATCCATCGGAGATTTCCGTGCAGTTCAAAGAGCTGTCCTACGCCAACGAAAACGACCGGCGCCTCAAGCGCTGGTTCATTCGCTCCATCGAAGGCCTGTCGGGCCGCAACCGCTACGCCAAGCTATACACGCGCTGGCGGTCCGAGATCGTCGGCAAGAGCGACCGGATCTTCGGCGAGATGCTGCAACTGATCGATGTCAAGCTGCGGACCCAGGGCGAATGGCCACCACGGCAGCTGCCCGACACGCCGATCGTCATCATCGCCAATCATCCTTTCGGCATCGGTGACGGCATCGCCGTGCTGGCGCTTGCCGAACAGCTCGGCCGTCCGTTCCGCGTCCTCATCAACAACGAGCTTCTGAAGGTGCCGGAAATGGCGCCTTACTCCTTGCCGGTCTCGTTCGAGGAGACCAAGGAGGCGCTGGCCGTCAACATGGCGACGCGCCACGAGGCCCTGCGGCTACTGAAGGAAGGCGTCACCATCGTGATCTTCCCGGCCGGTGGCGTCGCGACGGCGCCCAAGGGTTTTGGTCGGGCGCAAGATCTGCCGTGGAAGATCTTTCCGGCAAAGCTGATCCAGGCAGCCCGCGCGAGCGTCATCCCGATCTATTTCGAGGGGCAGAACGGTCCGATGTTCCATCTGGCAAGCAAGATCTCGCTGACGCTGAGACTGTCGCTGCTGATCCGCGAATTCCGCCGCCTCTCCGGCACCACGATCGCCGCCCGTATCGGCCGGGTTCTGACACCGGAAGATCTTGGCGTCTGTGGCGACCGCAAGGATCTTCTGGCGCGCATCTACGATGCCGTCTTTTCCATGGCGCCGCCGCGCCGGCGGTTCCTGAAGCGGGCAGGCTGACGCTAAGTCAATTGGTTGCCGCTGGGAAAGTCGCCTAGTCGGCCGCGTCGGAGATCGCGCCCGGGTTCGGGTTGGCGGCGTTGCCGCCGCTGCTGAGAAGAACCTCGACATCGGTGTTGACGCCGGCCTTCACGGTGAAGTCGCGCTCGTAGATCTTGTCCTTGTAACGTGCCACGGCCGAGTAGCTGCCCTCGAGCAGCACCAGTGTCGGGAAGGCACCGTTTTCTTCGTCCACCGTATCGCCGGCAGACGTCAGGATCGTCCAGGCGGTGTTGGCAATGGCCTCGCCGCCGGGCTCGGAGACAAGCTTCAGCGTCAACTTGGCGGCGCGGTGCTGGATCGTCGCTTCCGTCAGCTTGCCGGCTTCGACCTGTATGTCGGCGGCGGTCGACGCATTGGTGGATCCGTAGCTGGAGGTCACGTGATAGGTGCCTGCGCCCAGCCGGACCACCGTGTTCGGTTTGACATCCGACATGATCAACGCCCGTTCGCCGTCGCTCTTGGTGTCGGCCGAATAGACCGAAAAGCTGAGCTCGGCAGGCGGAATGCGCACATCGGTACCGGAAACGGCATTCAGCTTGATGCCGCCGGCGTCAAGGACCAGGACCTGCTTGTCGAGCGTGCCTTCTTCGGGAATGCGGATCTTGCGCGTCGCCGACGCGCGTCCGAAGGACACGTTGACGAAATAGTCGCCGGGCACGAGGTTGAAGGCGGTCGAGCCGCCTTCGGACGTTGCAAGCAGCGGCAGCTTTCCGTCGCTTCCCGGGATCGGGCTGAACACGCGCCAGGTGAGGCCCGCCTCGACAGGACCGCCTTTTTCGACAAGCAAAGCCTCGAGCTTGATGTCCTTCAGGGTGCCGTCGGCGAGTGGGTCCGACGTCATCGGGCTGAAGCCCGTCAGCTTCGGCATCTTGCGCGGACCGGCAATCGACGGAAAGCTCTCGAACGCCTGGGTGGCGTCCTCGGCGCGCACACCCCCCGCAGCAACGGTGGCGACAAGCATCGCGAGACCGGTTCTGAGGAAAATACGAGAGCACCGACGCATGAGAACAGTTGACTTCCTGACTGAGTGACTCCACTTGGGACGCCGATATGGCATTTTCGTGGCTGCCTGTGGGGCGGCAAATTAGTGGAATTCATCGGACATGAAAACCGAAATTAAGCTTGTGGATTACCTGACGTCCCGCCGCTCCATCCCCGCTTTCCAGATGGGAGAACCCGGTCCCGGCAAGGCGGAGGTCGAGGAGATGCTGAAGCTCGCCTCGCGCGTGCCCGACCACGGCAAGCTCGCGCCCTGGCGCTTCATCGTCTATCGCGGCGAGGAGAGGGTGCGCATCAGCGCCAAATTGAAGGCGATGGCGCTGGAAGTGAAGCCTGACCTTTCCGAAGTAATGATCAAGGTCGAGGAAACCCGCCTGTCGCGTGCGCCGGTTGTCGTTGCCGTCGTCAGCACGGCTGCGCCGCACTTCAAGATCCCGGAATGGGAGCAGGTGATGTCGGCCGGTGCCGTCTGCCTCAACCTGCTGATGGCCGCCAACGCGCTTGGCTATGCCTCCAACTGGCTGACGGAGTGGTATGCCTTCGACGAGCGCGCCTATCCGCTGCTGGGCGTCAATCCCGGCGAGAAGGTCGCCGGCTTCATCCACATTGGCACCGCGATGGTCCCGCCGACGGAGCGGCCGCGGCCCGAACTGCATGAGATCGTCACCTGGGTCGGCGAGGGCGCCTGATGTTTTACGATACGGCCTCAAATGGTCACGGCTTGCCGCATGACCCGTTCAAGGCCATCGTCTCGCCGCGGCCGATCGGATGGATCGGCACGCGCGCCTCGGACGGCTCGCTGAACCTTGCGCCCTATTCCTTCTTCAATGCCATCAGCGACCGTCCGAAACTCGTGATGTTTTCGTCGAGCGGCTACAAGGATTCGGTTCGCAACATCGAGGCGACCGGTGCGTTCACCGCCAGCTTCGCCAGCCGCAATCTGGCGGATGCCATCAACAAGACCTCCATTGCCGCGCCCCATGGCGACAGCGAGTTCGCGATCGCGGGGCTGACGCCGGTCGAGGGCACGCTGGTGCAGGCGCCCTTCGTCGGCGAAGCCTTTGCGGCGCTCGAATGCCGGATGACCGAGCTTTTTCAACCAAAGGGTTTGGACGGCGAAGCGTCGGACAATTATGTCGTCATCGGTGAGGTTGTCGGAATTCATATCCGCGAGGAAGCCATCCGCGACGGCCGCTTCGACATGGAAACGGTCAAGCCGCTCGCCCGTCTCGGCTACATGGATTACTGCGACGGCGGCGATGTCTTCCAGATGATCCGCCCGACGCGCTGAGCTAGGCTACGGCGCCACGTCACGCACGACTTACGAAAAGGGCCTGCTCGACCGAACGGCAGATGACCGAGGCAAAGCCATTGTCCCGGGCCGTCGACAGTGCCCAGGTCGTTGCGGCTTCATTGTTGCCGGCAGTCAGGACCTCATAGGCAGGAATACCGGCTGCGGCCGCCTTGAGGACGACGCTCGCCCGGCCGGCGAGAACAGGCGCTGCGACGCGATGGAACGCGGCATTGGACGGCATTTTGCAGCCGACTGCCTCAGCCAGCGCTTCGCCGTTGAAGATCAGACCTGCAAGCCGCGTCGATGAGCCGGTGAGCGGATGCGGCGCCGAAATACCTTCCGGCGACCCGCCAAATTCCGCCAGAATGCGGGTGCAACCGGAAGGCAGGCCGTGGGCTGCCTCTGCGACCTGCAGCATCACGTCCAACTCTTGAATGTCGGCGCGGCCCCGGCAGGACGACAGCACGATGCCGCTGGTTCCTGTTTCAAGCAGGCGGTTCAGCGTCTCTTCCGTGACCTTTTTGACCGGCTCGACACGCGCAAAGAGCGCAAGATCCCGGTCATGCCGCGGGGTGATTTCAAGCGCTGTCCCGGCACTGTTGCCGATGTCGAGGATCACACCGGCCAAGGATGCGCGAGAAAACGTCTCGAGACCGACAGGCGGGCCATCGATCGCCAGCATCGGCATCTTGGTTTGGAGGCGGTTAACAGACATGGTGAACCAATCTTAAACCTTTGCCCGCTAGGCTCTGAACATCGGTGGGCATTGGCGTGGTCTAGTGGGGCGTAGGTGATCATACAAGCATTTCTTCGCTGGGTGGAAACGGCGAGAACGGGCGAACGCATGCGAGCTGCAAATGCGCTCGGTCGCGCCTATGTCGATGCCCAGATGAACGGTCTCGATCGCCGCGCCGCCGAAATGGCGATGACCTTCCTTCTGGACGATCCTTCGCCGAAGGTGCGCCAGGCGCTCGCCGAAGCGCTCTCAGGCAGCTCGTCCGTCCCGCGCGCCATCATCCTCGGCCTTGCCGGCGATCAGCCGGAAATCGCCTATCTTGTCATTTCGCGTTCACCTGTCCTCACCGATGACGACCTGGTCGACCTTGCCGCGCGTGGCACGCTCGAGACCCGCGCGCTGATTGCCGCGCGCGCATTCGTTTCGCGCGCGGTCGCCGCCGCAATCGCTGAAATCGGCGGCGAGGAAGAGGTCCTGATCCTGCTTGAAAACGCCGGCGCCCAGCTGTCGCGCCGGTCGCTGAAGCGCATCGCCGACCGTCTCGGCTCCTCCGCAACGGTCCGCGATCTCCTGCTCGACCGTACCGATCTGCCGAGCGAGGCGCGGCACGCGCTTGTCGAAGAGGTGGGGGCAGCCCTTTCCGCCTTCGGCCTCGTGCAGAGGGCGATCGGCACAAGTCGGGTCGAACGCATCACACGGGAAGCCTGCGACGTTGCCGCCATCGGCATGGCCGGTGCGGTGTCCGTTGACGAGTTGCCCGGCCTTGTCGCCCATCTGCGCGATACCGGTCGCCTGACGCCGGCGTTCCTGTTGCATTCGCTAGTTACCGGCCGAGCCGAGTTTTTCTCGGCGGCCATCGTCGATCTCTCCGGCGTCACCGAGAAGCGGGTTCGCTCGATCCTGTCGGGTGGGCGCATCCATTCCATCCGCGCCCTGTTCGAGAGTGCCGGCCTCGGGCGCGACGTCAGCGAAGCTTTCGCCGAGGCGGTCCTGCTCTGGCGCAAGGGCGGGACGTCGGGCACGGACGATTGCCGGGCCTCCGTCTGCGCCGCGCTCCTTGCAAGCCTGCGCAACCAGAAGACACCGTCGCCAGCGTGCAATGCCATGGCCGAAATACTCGAGCGATTGGCCTTCGCCGAACAGCGGCAGTCGGCCCGCGACTATGCTCAGCTGGCCGCACGGCAGGCGGCATAGTCGACGCGCCGGAGCCGGAACCGCCGAGGTTGTTGCCGACGTCGCGAGACGTAGTCGGCTTCGTTGCGGCGGTGCAGAGAGCGAGCTCGGCGAGTGAGAGCGTGAACGCATGAAGTCCAAATGACCTGACATTGTCCTCGTCACCGGTATCGGCGGCTTTGTCGCACGACACGTCGCCGTCACGCTGCTGCGACATGGCTAGGATGTGCGCGGCACCGTGCGTTCGCTGGTGCGCACACACGAGATCGAGCAAGCGATCCGCGGAGCCGGTGGAACAGAGGCCGGCCAGTTGGCATTCACGGTCGCCGATCTCCTTCGCGACGAGGGCTGGGCAGAGGCGCTTTCCGGCGCAGCCTATGTCATGCACACGGCATCACCCTTTCCGGCAAGCCTGCCGCGTGAGGAAGCCGACCTCATCGAGCCGGCACGAAACGGGACGCTGCGGGTGTTGAAGGCGGCGCGCGCCGCGGCCGTTCGCCGGGTCGTGTTGACGTCCTCGGTCGCAGCCGTGATCTATGGCGACGGCATCGCACCGTTCACCGAGGAAAACTGGAGCGATCCGGGTTCGCCACTGTCCACGCCCTATTACCGCTCCAAGACCTTGGCCGAACGCGCTGCATGGGATTTCGCACGCGAAAGCGGGCTCGAGCTGGCCGTGATCAATCCCGGCATGATTCTCGGTCCGCTGCTCGGCGGTGACGTCGGAACCTCGGTTGGCGTGGTGCGCAATCTCCTGCGCGGCAAATATCCGGCTTTGCCGAAATACAGCATTCCCGTTGCTGATGTGCGCGATGTCGCAGACGCCCATCTCAGCGCCATGACCGTCGCAGAGGCGGCAGGCGAGCGATTTCTGATCGGTGGAGCGGCGATGTCACTTGCCGAGATCTCGGCCGTGTTGCGCAGGGACTTCCCGGCCTATGCCGGAAAACTGCCTAGGTTCATTCTGCCGAACTGGCTCGCTGCGATCGCTGCGCGTTTCGATCCCGGGCTGCGTCTGATCGTTCGGGAGCTTGGCCGGGATTCCGCGATCTCCAACGCCAAGGCTCGTCGCATTCTGGGCTGGGTACCCAGATCGGAGGAAGCCGCAATCAAGGCGAGCGCCGAAAGCCTGATTGCCGCCGGTCTCGTGTGACGCCTCAGTCCGTGAACCGTCGTGCCACCCAGGAATAACCGTCTTCGATGTAATGCACCGGCGCGGTGACGATGGTTTTGAGCTTCTCGCGATCGGGAATTGCGCCCGACAGGAATGCCATCGTCCGCTTTGGCAGGTTCGGCTCTGGCTCCGGTGCCTGCTCGGGCGCCTGGATCGCCTGCGAACCGGCCGGCGGCGGTGCGGTCACGGCGAGGTCCGCCGGTGCGGAGCTTTCACAGACCGCCACCACGACCGGGTAGTTGGCATTCGAGAATCTCGGCAGTTGGCCGTGCGAGGCTGTGTCGCACTGCGCAATCGATGGCCAACTGCCGTTGACGGTCGAGATATACTGGCATTGGTTCACATCGTGGTCGCAACCGAGAATGGTCATGACAATCATTGCCGCTTTCATGGTGATCCTCTGCGCGATCGAGCTTGTGGCACTGGCAACCTATGCCTGTGTGATTCTTCCGAAATTAGGGCGAAGTGGCAGACGACGATGAAGATCGTGTGCGGATATCGTGAAGATCGATGTGACGGCGTTGCATTGCATCAACGTTGCGTCATTTGACGTATTGGTCAGACGTTGCGCTACCGATAGTCTCCGGCCCGCAAACGCCTGAACCGAGAAGGACATTCGAGTGCCCGCCGTCACCATAAGCCTGGAACCGCCCAGCCAAACCGCCGTCATTCGCCTGCTGGAACTGTCCGACGCCTATGCCGCCTCGCTCTATCCGGCCGAAAGCAACCACATGGTCGACCTGGCGAGCCTGGAACAGCCCGAGGTGTCGTTCTTTGTGGCGCGACGCGACGACGACGTGGTCGGTTGTTGCGCCCTGGTGGAGGCGGGCGACGGAACCGCCGAGATCAAGCGCATGTTCGTCGATCCGGAGGCGAGGGGGCTGAAGGTTGGAAAGCTGTTGCTCGAGGCGCTGGAGGCGCGGGCAAGGCAGCTTGGGTGTCAGGCCGTTCGCCTTGAAACCGGCATCTATCAACCGGAAGCGATCGGGCTCTACAGGAGGGCCGGATATGTCGAGCGGCCGCCGTTCGGCAGCTACCAGCCCGACCCGCTCAGCCTTTTCATGGAGAAGGCCATTCGCGCATCGGCGTAATCCGATGGTGACATTCCTCAAGAGCACCCGGAACGGAAAACGGCGGCCTTCGTGCCGCCGTTTCGATTGCGATGTGCCGACAATCTGGCACGCCGAACAGGCTGCGTGGACGCGCCGGTCAGATGTCCAGATTATCAGCAAACACGGCGCGCTCCTGGATGAATCGGAAGCGTGCGTCGGCCTTCGTGCCCATCAGATTGTCGACCGCTTCGCGCGTGCCCTCGAAGTCGACGTCGTCGATCTCGACTTTCAGCAGCGTGCGGAACTTCGGATCCATCGTCGTTTCCTTGAGCTGCGCCGGCAGCATCTCGCCGAGGCCCTTGAAACGGCCGATCTCGACCTTGCCGCGGCCGGAAAACTCGGTGCGCATCAATTCTTCGCGGTGCGCGTCGTCACGGGCATAGAGCGTCTTTGAGCCCTGGCTGATGCGGTAGAGCGGCGGCACGGCGAGATAGAGATGGCCGCCGCGGATCAGCTCGGGCATCTCCTGGTAGAAGAAGGTGATCAGCAGCGAGGCGATATGCGCGCCGTCGACGTCGGCGTCGGTCATGACGACGATGCGCTCGTAGCGCAGATCCTCCTCGCGGTACTTGCTGCGGGTGCCGCAGCCGAGCGCCTGGATGAGGTCGGTGATCTGCTGGTTGGCGCTGAGCTTTTCTCGGCCAGCACTCGCCACGTTGAGGATCTTGCCGCGCAAAGGCAGGATCGCCTGGTTGGCGCGGTTGCGCGCCTGCTTGGCCGAGCCGCCGGCCGAGTCCCCTTCGACGATGAAGAGTTCAGCACCTTCTGCGGTGTTCTGCGAGCAATCGGCAAGCTTGCCGGGCAGGCGCAGCTTGCGCACGGCCGTCTTGCGATTGACTTCCTTTTCCTTGCGCCGGCGCACCCGCTCCTCGGCGCGTTCGACCACCCAGTCGAGCAACTTGTCGGCTTCGGCCGGGTTGTCTGTCAGGTAGTGGTCGAAGGGGTCGCGCAGCGCATTTTCGACGATGCGTTGTGCCTCGACGGTCGCAAGCTTGTCCTTAGTCTGGCCGACGAATTCCGGTTCGCGGATGAACACCGACAGCATGCCGGCGGCCGAGATCATCACGTCATCGGTGGTGATGAGTGCCGCCCGCTTGTTCTGCTTCAGCTCGGCATAGTTCTTCAGGCCCTTGGTCAGCGCGATGCGGAAACCCGCCTCGTGCGTGCCGCCTTCAGGGGTCGGGATGGTGTTGCAATAGGAGTGGACCTGCTGGTCGCCGCCGTACCAGGTGACCGCCCATTCGAGCGAGCCGTGGCCATTCGACTTCTCGGACTTGCCGGCGAAGATCTCGCGGGTGACGGTGAATTCCTTGCCGAGCGTTGCCGCGAGATAGTCCTTGAGGCCGCCGGGGAAGTGGAAGACCGCCCTGTCAGGGATTTCCGAGCCTTCAGCCAGCAGCGACGGATCGCAGGACCAACGGATCTCGACGCCGCCGAAGAGATAGGCCTTCGAGCGCGCCATGCGGAACAGACGGCCGGGCTCGAAACGCGCATGCGGCCCGAAGATATCCGGGTCCGGATGGAAACGGACGCGGGTGCCGCGACGGTTGTGCACGTCGCCGAGTTCTTCAAGGCCACCCTGGGGGATGCCGCGCGAGAAGCGCTGCCGGTAGAGTTTACGGTTGCGGGCGACCTCGACTTCGAGCGAGTCCGAAAGCGCGTTGACGACAGAGACACCCACGCCGTGCAGACCGCCTGAGGTCTCATAGGCCTTGCCGTCGAACTTGCCGCCGGCGTGCAGCACGGTCATGACCACTTCGAGCGAAGACTTGCCGGGGAATTTCGGATGGTTCTCGACCGGGATGCCGCGGCCGTTGTCGGTGACCGTCAGGAAGCCTTCGGCATCGAGGTTGACCTCGATGAAGTTTGCGTGGCCGGCCACGGCCTCGTCCATCGAGTTGTCGATGACTTCGGCAAACAGGTGATGCAGCGCCTTTTCGTCGGTGCCGCCGATATACATGCCTGGACGACGTCGGACAGGCTCCAGGCCTTCAAGCACCTCGATCGCCGAAGCATCATAGTCGCTGCCGTCGCTGCCTTTGGGGGCAGGGCGCGGCTCTTCGCGCGCGACAGGCGCCGCTGGCACGGCCGGCTTGGCGCTCGGCTGTACGGGCTTTGGTTGCTCGGGCATTGAGAAGAGGTCGCTGTTGTCGTCCATGGGGCCGTTCGGGTCGTTCCTGTCATCCGGGAATGCCGAAGGCCATAGCAAGACCTCGGCTTTGCCGCCATCCCTCGGCGGTCGAATCACCTGAATTCTGCCAGAGTCTTGCCGAAAGCGCGAACAAAAGGAGAATTCCGTCGGCGACAACAGGTGAAATACCGGCTCCGCCGCTTTGGTGTTGGCCGAGTGTTGCTTTGCTGTCCGGGCGATGGCAAGGCTTGCGGCGAAAGAGGGAGCCCGTCCTTGGCCGTGTCCACAGTTGTTTTTCCATTTCGCCGGTCTTTGATGGCGCTCGCCCTGGTCTTCGTCGCCTTGCCCGGGCAGGCGTTTGTCGCCTTGCCCGCGCAGGCAGAGATGCTGAAGCCCTACAAGGACGAGCTTTTTTCCTATGGCAAGGTGCTCGGCCAGGCGGACGGTGGCGACGATCTAACCGTCGATTACCAGGAATTGCGCGATATCAACGAGCGGGACGAAATTCCCGAGCGCCGCGTCAATCGGGCCTATGTGTCGCTTGGCGTCAAGAGCGAGCAGGTCAACGAGACGCTCGATATCGGCGGGCGACGGCTCGACGTTACCCGGGTCGGTCCGGATCGGGGCGCCGCCTTCACGGTCATCTTCATCCACGGCCGCGGCGGCGACCGGCGGCTCGGCGCCAACGATTTTTCCTTCGGCGGCAATTTCAACCGACTGAAGAACCTCGCCGTCGCCAATGGCGGCGTCTATTACGCCCCAAGTGTGCGGTCCTTCGATACGGCGGGCGCGGGCGATATCTCCGGCCTGGTCAACTACGCTTCCGAACGCTCGGGCGGCCGTCCGGTGGTGCTTGCGTGCGCTTCGATGGGCAGCTTCATCTGCTGGGGCGTCTCGCGCGACGCAACGGCAGTCGCAGCGCTCGGCGGCATGATGGTGATGGGCGGCGTCAGCGACCCTGATTTCACCAAGAGCGCTGCCTACAAGGCGAAGCTGCCGATGTTCTTCAGCCATGGCAGCCGCGACAGCGTCTATCCCGCCGACAGCCAGAAGGCACTCTACACGGCGCTCAAGTCCAAGGGGTATCCGGCTCGCTTCGTGCTGTTTGAGACCGGCGCGCATGGGACGCCTGTTCGCATGACCGACTGGCGCGACGCCCTGAACTGGATCGGCCGGCGCTAAGATCCCTTCTGTCGCTCGTCATTTGTTAACCAGCCCGGCAATTTCCGGGCAGAGCGCGTGGCCGCGTTTCCACTCTGGAAAGTTGAAGTCGTGATGATACCCGGCAACTATGGCTGGGATGGATTTCATGGACGCGCGCACCGAGACACGGCACATACCGCTGTGTGTGGACCTCGACGGCACCTTGCTGGCGGCCGACACCTTGTGGGAAGGCGCTGCGATCCTTCTTCTGCGCAACCCGCTGATGCTGTTTCCCATGCTGTTCTGGCTTGCCAAGGGCAAGGCGAGGCTGAAGCACGAAGTGGCCCTGCGGTCAGGACGTCGGGCTGAGGACTGGCCCTATCGTCAGGCCGTTGTCGAGCGGCTTCGCACGGAAAAAGCTGCGGGCCGGGAGCTTGTTCTCGTCACCGGCGCGGCACCTTCGGTCGCGCGGGATGTCGCCGATCACGTCGGGCTGTTCTCAAGCGTCATGCATTCGACCGACGCGCTCAATCTGACGAGCAGTCGCAAACGCCAGGCGCTGGTCGACCGTTTCGGCGACGGCGCCTTTGACTACATGGGCAACAGCCGCGACGACATTGCCGTCTTCGAGGCGGCGCGGCGCGCGATCGTGGTTGCGCCGGACGCGGCCGCGGAGAAATGGCGCCGCAATCACGATGCCGAGCGCCTGGACACCGGCAAGGTGAGCAGGCTGGCGCCGCTCAAATCCATCCGCGTGCATCAGTGGGCGAAAAACGTGCTGATCGGCGTGCCGATGATCCTCAATCACGAGGTCTTGCACGTCGACGCGATCGTCAGCGTCGTCATCGCCTTCTTCGCCTTCAGCTTCCTCGCCTCTGCCGTCTACGTGATCAACGACCTCTCGGATCTGGCCAACGATCGCCAGCATGCCAAGAAGCGCCACAGGCCGCTTGCAAGCGGACAGATGTCGGTGCCGACGGGACTGGTTCTCGCCGTCTGCCTGACCCTCGCGTCGGTGTCTCTGACATTGCTGCTGCCCTGGAAGTTTGCCGGCGTGCTGGCGTTTTACGCCTGTGCGACGACGGCCTACACCTTCGTTCTGAAGCGCAAGCTGCTGGTGGACGTGTTCACGCTTGCCGGCCTCTACACCACGCGCATCGTTGCCGGTGCGGCTGCCACCGGTACGGAGCTTTCCTTCTGGCTGGTGTCCTTCGCGATCTTCTTCTTCCTGAGCCTCGCGCTGGTGAAGCGCTATGTCGAGCTGCACGAGTTCGACGACAAGGACGGCGGCAATGTCCCCGGTCGCGGTTATCTCGCCGTGGATTTCGAGATGGTGGGGCAGGCGGGCGTCGCCTCCGCTTTCACTTCGGCGCTGGTCCTTGCGCTCTATGTGCACAGCAAGGAGCTGCAGGAAATGTACACGACACCCTGGGCGCTGTGGCCGCTTTGCCCTCTGGTGCTCTATATGCTCCTGCGCATCTGGATGCTCGCGCGTCGCGGCATGCTGCACGAAGACCCGGTTGTCTTCATCATGCGCGACTGGCGCAGCCAGCTGACCATGCTGGTCGGCGCGCTTCTGATCCTGTTTGGAGCCATCGGGCCGCAATGACGTTTGAAGACCATGAAAGCTGGGGCCGCCTCGACAAGCGTGCGCGGCCGTCGATCCTGCCTGACGATTACGAAGACCGCATGGGGCAGCTGGAAGCCGGGGGCTTCCTTCCCTTCGGCAACGGCCGCAGTTACGGTGACAGCTGCCACAACGATCAGGGCAGGCTGATCGAAAGCCGCAGGCACGGCCGCATCATTGCTTTCGATCCCGGCACCGGCATGATGACCTGCGAGGCGGGCGCGACGCTGCGCACGGTCCTTGAACGGGCGATCGAACATCGCTTCTTCCTGCCGGTGACCCCAGGCACAGCCTTCGTCACGGTCGGCGGTGCGCTTGCCAACGACGTGCACGGCAAGAACCATCACGCCCGTGGCACCTTCGGCAATCACGTGGCGGGCTTCACCCTGTTGCGCTCGACCGGGGAAAGGCTCACCTGCTCGCCGGTCGAAAATCCGGAACTCTACGCCGCAACAATCGGCGGCATGGGGCTCACCGGACTGATCCTGACCGTGGATCTGCGACTGATGAAGGTACCGTCGCCGCATGTGCAGCAGCACGCCATCCGTTTCGAAAACCTCGACCGCTATTTCGCCCTCGTCGACGGCATCGATGCCGAGCACGAGTATTCCGTCGCCTGGATCGACCAGCTTGCGACCGGATCGCGCATGGGCAGGGGCGTGCTTCTGGCGGGCGACCATGCCGACGGTTCCTGCGAGTTTCCCGATATCCCCAAGGGACTGAAGCTCTCGGTGCCGTTTGCGCCACCCTTCAACCTGTTGAACCGGGCAACGCTGAAGGTCTTCAATGAGCACTATTTCCGCAAGGTGAAGCCCGGCGAGACGGTGAGCACTGTTCCCTGGACATCCTATTTCTACCCGTTGGACGCGATCGGCGCCTGGAACAGGCTCTATGGTCCGCGCGGGCTCTACCAGCACCAGAGCGTCTATCCGGCGGACAACGCGCCCGAGATTACGGCCAGGCTGATGGAAACCGCCAGGCAGGCTGGCCATGCCTCGTTTCTGACGATCCTGAAGCGGTTTGGCGACATCGGCTCGCGCGGCATCCTGTCGTTCCCGCGTCCTGGTTTTACTTTGACTCTCGACTTTGCAAATCAAGGTGAACGGACAGTAAAGCTGCTCGATGCCCTCGATCGCATTGTTGTTGCGGCCGGCGGCGCGGTCAATCCATACAAGGATGCCCGAATGAGCCCGCAAGTCTTTGAAAAATCTTTCTCTTCCTGGAGAAGGCTGGAGGCGCATCGCGACCCCGCGCTTGTCTCGAACTTCTGGAAGCGCACGGCTCTGGCTTTGCCAGAATGAGAATGCAGACAATTTTATTCAAATAAATATTCAAACTTCACGGAAAATCCGTCTCTTGCCCGTAAGTACATTTTCGGGACTGGGAGTAAAACTATGAAATATATTCCATTCATTCTCTTCACGGTGCTGACGAACGCCGCCGCGCAGCTGATGCTGAAACAGGGCATGATGACACTCGGACCGATTTCGATGACCGCCGAGACGGCGATCGTCCGGCTGTTCCAGATCGTTTTCAACCCCTGGGTCTTTGCCGGCCTTGCGACCTTCGTGATCTCGATGGCGTCGCATCTCTACGTGCTGTCGAAGGTCGAGCTTTCCTTTGCCTATCCGTTCCTGAGCCTGGCTTATGTCGCCGTCGCGGTCTTTGCCTACTTCGTCTTTCGCGAAGACCTCAACGCCTGGCGCATTGCCGGCATCGCGCTGATCTGCGCTGGAACCGTTCTTATCGCCCAATCGGGCATCTCATCTGACGCCAACGACAAGCCGGCCGATGCTGCCGGGGTGAGCACCGCAGAATTCGGGAGCAAGTCATGAAACACATCATCTTTGGTGGCGACGGCTTTGTCGGTCGTCATCTGGCGGAACGCCTCGTCAAGGAAGGCGAGGACGTCGTTGTCGCCGATATCGTCAAATCCGATCTGCCCCATTACGGCCGCGTCCGCTTCGTCCACTGCGACGTCACCGATCCGGAAGCCGTGCTGAAGGTTGGCATCGGCCCTGACGACATGGTCTACAACATGGCGGCCAAGATGCTGTCGCCGCTGCAGATCCGCGCCAAGCGGTGGGAGTTTTTCTGGCCCGTCAACTATTACGGCGCCGAAAGCATCATGAAGGCGATGGACGCAGCCGGTGCATCGCGCCTGGTGCAGTTCACCACCGACATGATCTACGGCCATACCGTGCAATCGCCGCAGACCGAGACCCATCCGGCAAAGCCCCTTGGCGAATACGGCAAGTCGAAATGGGCGACCGAGCAGCTGGCCGTGCAATGGCGCAAGCAGGGCATGAACATCTCGATCTTTCGCCCGCGTCTGATCATCGGCCCCGGTCGTCTCGGCATTCTCGAAAAGCTGTTCAAGCTCATCGACCTGAACCTGCCGGTGCCGATGATCGGCTCGGGCAAGGTGCCCTACCAGTTCATCTCGGTGTTTGATTGCGCCGAAGCCGCGCGCCTTGCCTGGAAGGGCGGCGTGCCGAACGAGGCCTACAATCTCGGCTCCGACAATCCGCCCTCGGTGCGCGAACTGCTCGGCAATCTGATCAAGCATGCCGGCTCGAAATCGATCCTGCTTCCGACACCCGCCTTCGCAGTCAAGCAGACCCTGGCTTTCTTCGACCTGATCAACAAGCCGATCATGGATCCGGAGCAGTATCTGATCGCCGACGAGATGTGCGTGCGCGAGACGGGCAAGCTGAAGCGCGAGCTTGGCTGGCGCGCCGAATACAATGATGGCGACATGCTGATCGCCGCCTATGACGAATATCGGGCCAAAAAGATGGGCGCCGCAGCTCCTGCAGCTGTCGCCGTGCCGGCCGAATGAGGGGAGATATCATGCTGGACAGACCGAACCGTATCGCCGTTGCCGCCCCTTCGCTCGATGGTGGCGTGGCAAGACCCGCGCTCATCACCGTCGATGAGGCCAAGGCCATGTCGATCGGCGATATCACCACGGCCTTCAAGGACCACCTGAACCCCGGTCAGTTGCACTTCATGAAGCTTCTCGGCTTCCACAAGGTGAAGATCGAGAGCGCCGAAGGCATGTTCTACACCGACCAGAACGGCCGCAAGATCCTGGATTTCTTTGGCGGTTTCGGCTCGCTCGCCTTCGGTCACAACCATCCGCGCATTCTGGAAGCCCGCCAGAAGTTCCAGGACGAGAAGCGCCACGAGATCGCGATCGCCTTCATGTCGCAATATGCGGCAGCACTCGCCAAGAACATCGCGGCCTGCTCGCCGGGCGACCTCGACATGGTCTTCCTCGGTTCGTCCGGTTCGGAAGCGATGGAGGCCGCCGTCAAGCTCGCCGAGCGCGCTGCCGGCCCGAAGCGTCCGAAGGTCGTCTATGCCGAGAATTCCTTCCACGGCAAGACCAAGGGCGTGCTCGCCATCACCGACGGGCAGCTCTACCGCGGCGACTTCAAGCTGACCGACAACACTGTGCGCGTGCCTTTCGCCGATATCGATGCGGTGGAGAACGCCTTCAGGTCCGATCCGGAAATCGGCGTCATCGTGCTCGAAACCATCCAGGGCGGCGGCGGCATCATCCAGGCGCCGGCCGAGTACTGGCAGAAGCTGCGGGCGCTCTGCGACAAGTACGGCGTGCTCTGGGTCGCCGACGAGGTGCAGTGCGGCTATGGCCGTTCCGGCCGCTTCTATGCTTTCGAGCACTATGGTGTGGTGCCGGACATCACGGCGCTTGCGAAATCGCTTGGCGCCGGCAAGGCCGCCGTCGGCGCGATGATTGCCCGCCGCGAGGTCTACATGAAGGCCTATGGCACGCCGAAGACGGCGATGATCCACGCGATGGCGACCTTCGGCGGCATGGGCGAAGCCTGCGTGACCGCGATCGAAGGCATCAACGTGCTCTATGACGAGCACCTGATCGATCGCGCTGCCGACAGCGGCGACTATCTGCTCGAACGTCTGCAGGCGTTGAAGGAGAAGTATCCGAAGATCATCAAGGACGTGCGCGGCAAGGGCCTGATGGTCGGCCTCGAGTTCCAGGATTTCAGCCAGACGCTGCCCATGGTGCTGCGTCCCGTGGTCTCGATGCTCGACGACAAGCTCAAGGGCTCGCTGTCCGGCTTCATCGGGGCGCTGCTCCTGCGTGACCACGACGTGCTGGTTGCCTTTACCGAATACAATCGCAATGTCATCCGGCTCGAGCCGCCGCTGATCTGCGAGCGCGCCCATGTCGACACATTCATCTCGGCCCTCGACGAGTTGCTCGGCCGCGGCATCGTCGGAATCGTCAAGGACTTCGTCGCAAGCCAGATCGGCTAAAGCGGCTCACCTGTCGTCGAGAAAAAGGGCAGGGGCGCTCAGTGCCTCTGCCCTTTGATGTTCATGTCGAACTCGACGACGTTGGAATAGATCGGTGTGCCGACATCCATGCCGTAGGGAGAACGGTGAATGCTGCCGCGGATGTTGAAGGCGATCGAGCCGCGGTTCCAGTCAAGCAGCGTCACCGAGAAGCGCTCCTTGCGCGACGTGCCGCGCGCCGTCAGCGTGCCTTCGACCGCAGCCGTATCCGGGCCGGTCTGCTTTACGTTGGTGGAGCGGAAGGTCACGGTGTTGTAGTTCGAGGTATCGAAGACGGCGCTCGACTTCAGGAAATCCTCGATGCGCTTTTCGCCCGTCTTCACGCTTTCCGGATAGAGCGTGAACTCGACGGTTGAGCGATCGATGTCATTGCGATCGATGCGGAAATTGCCGGAAAACTTGCCGAAATCACCGACGATCCCCCCGCCGCCGCCCGCTTGCGCGACCGTAAAATGGATGCGGGAGGCGGACGTGATGCCATAATTGCCGGCCGCGTCGGAAAGCTCGGGCGTCGCTCCGAGGGCGATCGATGGGAGAACCGACACCGCTGCTGCTGCGATGAGAGCGGTGGCTTGCGTACGGGAATGCAAATGCACTTTCATGGCTTTTTCCTTCCAGCAATCAAGGGGTTCGCCCCAGCCGCCTGGGAGGCGGCGCGCTGGCGCGAACGGGCACGCAACATACGGATGAGGACGTCGTCGCGGCGGGCGGCGTGATGATAGAGAGCCGCCGATGCGTGCAGCGCCACGACCAACAGAAGGCCGTAGGCGAGCACCATGTGGACGAGCGTCCAGAGGTCTTCGGCGCCGGCCGATTTTTCCATCGGCAGATGGGGGATGATCAGCCAGTTGAAATAGAAACTGGGAATGTTGAGCGTCGAGGTGGATGCGACAGCCCATCCGGCAAGCGGGACGGCGAGGGCAAGGACGATCAGCACGGCATGCGTGGCGCTCGCCGCCCGGCGTTCCAGTGCACCGAGGGTCGAAGAGGGGGCGGGGCGGATTTCGACCACATGCCAGAGAGCCCGAATCACCGCGAGCCCGAGCACCGTGAACCCCAGCGACTTGTGCCACTGGTAGAGCGAAAACTGCATTGCAGGATCGATCGGGACGCGGCGCATGATGAAGCCGAGGGCAAGCAAGACGAGGATGAGTGCCGCGATGGCCCAATGCAGGGCGATGGTGATCCAGCCGAACCCGGTCTTGTCGTTGCGCAGCATTTCCCACTCCGTGGTCGCTCACCTTGCCGTTACAGCTTCGGCAACTGCGGTGAGACCCATGAGCTCCTGCTTTTATTCGCCCAGAATACCTTAAAATTGCAGTGCGATCTTGTTGATCTCGGCAAGCTATGGTCCATTTGCCGGTGAAGGGGACACGGAGGGGTTGTTCCCGGCAGCATTGGACTGGGGTACATGGCGAAGAAGACGACGACACCGATGAACCCGCACGAGCGGGAGGCCTATCAGCATGCCCGCGCCGGCATCAGGCTTGGAACGGAAGCCGACTATGCCGGGGCAGCCGAAGCCTGGCGTCAGGCCTCCGACATCGCCGACGCGCATCTTGCCCTGACGGACATGTATTTTTGGATCAAGAGCGGCTACGGCGCGGCCCTGTGCGATGCGGGTCACCATCAAAAGAGCATTGCCGTCTCGGAACTCGCGCGGGAATGGACGCTCGCGCAGCGCCAGCCGCTGGCATCGCTTTCGATCGCTCGGGCCTATCTGGCCCTCGGCGACGGCGCGGCGGCAGCGCCTTTTCTGCGCGAGGTCTACGGGTTAATCGGAGACGCACTTTTCGAGCAGTTCGACGAGGCGCTCGGGGCTGACCTGCATGCGGCGATAGCCGGCCTGGAGAATGGCGGCGCGCGGCCCCTGACGGAGCGTCCGAAGTGAAATTCGGCCGCCGGTTGCCGAGCGACCGGCTGGAACCGTGAGGGGCGCGAACGACCGCACCCCACGCGTCCCGAACCGGACGTTTTCTCGCCATGATTTCAATCTAGGTGACGCTCACCCCTTTTGCGGGTGATCGCGCTGGCCGTCCTGGCCCAGCATTGCTTTTTCAACAAATTGATTTTCCTAGGTGTTTCCCATGACTGAAACCGTATTGCCGCCTGATGCCGAAATTACGCTGCGGCGCATCTCAGCCCTGACCGTCTGCGACGTTTGCGAGCTCAGCGACACGCTGAGCGAGGAGCAGCGCAACATGGTGGCCGACAACGGCACCTCGATCGGCGAGGCGCATTTTTCCGAAAACGCCTGGTTCCGTGCGGTTTATGCCGACGAGACGCTCATCGGCTTCATCATGCTGCATCAAGGGTCCGACTGGGACGACGGCATCGATTGCCCGGGCGTCTATCTCTGGCGCTTCATGATTGCCGGTCCGTTCCAGGGCAAGGGTTTCGGCAGGCAGGCGATCGCGCTCGTCGTGCGCGACCTGAAGGCGCGCGGCCTTCGCGAGCTCTACACGAGCTACGGACAGGGCCCCGGCAGCCCCGAAGGCTTTTATCACGGCCTCGGGTTCAAGCCGACGGGCGAATACTATGACGACGAGCACGAAGCCGTACTGAAGTTCTGAAAGGATGCGCCGGCATGGGGGGGGGCCAGGCCGGCATCATGAGGATTATGGGTGGTATCATGACCAACGACCTGCATGAGGCCAATCGCCTCTCCTGGAATGCGGCAACCGTCGCGCACAACAGCCACAAGGGCGATCAGGCCGCCTTCTTTCGGAACGGCGCGTCCACGCTCTATCCCGAAGAGATCGATCTGCTCGGCGACATCTCCGGGCTCGATGTCCTGCACCTGCAGTGCAATTCGGGTCAGGACAGCCTGAGCCTCGCGCGTCTCGGCGCCAGGGTCACCGGTGTCGATATTTCGGATGAGGCGATCGCCTTCGCGTCACGTCTTTCGAAAGACAGCGGCATCGCTGCCACTTTCGAACGTGCCGACCTGTTCAGCTGGTTCGACGATGCGCGGTCCGCCGGGCGCCGGTTCGATCGCGTCTTTGCGTCCTACGGGACGATTTGCTGGCTCTCAGACATCAAGACATGGGCACGGGGTATCGCCGATGTTCTGAAACCGGGCGGCCGCTTTGCCTTCATCGAGTTCCATCCCTTCGCCATGGTGTTCGACCCCGGCTGGAAGCCGCACTACGACTATGCGCCGAAGGAGCCGGTCGAGGAGGCGGGCGTCGGCGATTATGTCGCCGATTCCGGTGAAGGCCTTGCCGTGGACGGCTACGAGAAGGGGGTCGTCGATTTCAAGAACCCGCATCCGTCCTTCGAGTTCAACTGGGGGATCGCCGATGTGGTCCAGGCGCTGATCGATGCCGGTCTGAGGATCGAGTGCCTGAAGGAGTATCCCTACGCCAATGGCTGGGTCGGCTTCGAGGGCATGCGGGACTTGGGCGGCGGGCGCATGGCGCCGCCCGAAGCGATGCCGAGCCTGCCGTTGATGTACGCGATTTCCGCCATCAGGCCGTAGCCTGACCGCGGGAGGCGGTTCTTCGACCGCGCGGCGGGGCAGGGCAGCTTGCCTCGCCGCATTGGAATAATCGTTAGCGGCGCTTTTATTTGCCGGCTGCATTTGCTAGGCCGCTTGCTAAGAAAAGCATCCGGAGGAAACTGCATGACGCCCGATATCCGCCCGCTCGTTGCCGGCAACTGGAAGATGAACGGAACCCGCGCCTCGCTCGACCAGATCAAGGCGATGGCCGAAGGCGTCAAGGACGAGCTTTCCACCAAGGTCGAAACGCTGATCTGCCCGCCGGCAACGCTGCTTTATGTGGCGACAGCTCTTTGCGACGACAGCCCACTTCTGATCGGCGCGCAGGATTGCCACGAGAAGCAGTCCGGTGCCCACACCGGCGACGTTTCTGCCGAAATGATTGCCGACTGCTTCGGCACCCACGTCATCGTCGGCCATTCCGAGCGCCGCACCGACCACGCCGAGAGCGACGCTTTGGTGCGTGCGAAGACGGAAGCGGCGCATGCGGCGGATCTCGTGGCGATCGTCTGCATCGGCGAGACCGGCGACGAGCGCAAGTCCGGCAAGACGCTCGACGTGCTGAAGCGCCAGCTTGCAGAAAGCCTGCCGGATGCGGCGGACGCCGAAAACACCGTGATCGCCTACGAGCCCGTCTGGGCAATCGGCACGGGGTTGACACCGACGGCCGCCGACGTCGAGCAGGCGCATGCCTTCATGCGCAAGGAACTGGTTGCCCGCTTTGGCGATGCCGGCGCGAAGATGCGCATTCTTTATGGTGGCTCGGTGAAGCCGTCCAACGCCAAGGAATTGATGGGCGTCGCCAATGTCGACGGTGCCTTGATCGGCGGGGCGAGCTTGAAAGCCGAAGACTTCCTCGCCATCTATCGGGCTTATGAAGAATTGACGGCCTGATCGCCCGCTCGAGCGGGCAGGGGCTTTTAATGGCGTACGGCTTGGTATAAAGAGGCGCGAAAATTGCGCCCGGCCATGCCGAGTTTGCGCATGGTTTGATTCGTGTGCCCAAGGGGCAGGACTGGAAGCTGATGCAGACCGTACTACTCGTCATCTATCTCATGGTCGTCGTCGCCCTGATCGGCGTCGTACTCATTCAGCGGTCCGAAGGTGGGGGCTTGGGCATCGGTGGCGGCTCGGGCTTCATGTCCGCGCGCGGCACGGCCAATGCGCTGACCCGCACCACCGCGATCCTCGCCGCACTGTTTTTCGTCCTGGCGCTCGGCATGGGTATCCTTGCCCGCTACCAGCCGCAGGCGACCGACATTCTCGACCGTATCCCGGGCACCAGCTCGAACGGTGGTGGCGTCCTCAATTCGCTCGGCGGCGGCGCTCAGGCTCCGGCCGGCGGCGCGACGCAGCAGCAGCCAGCGACGGCGCCTGCAACCGGCAACGCTGCCCCGGCCGACAACGGCGTTCCGTCGACGGCACCTGCAACCACGGGCGAAGCCCCGGCCGGTGGCGCAGCAACGCAGACGCCCGCAGCCGGCGCCAACAGCAATACGGGATCGCAAGTTCCCAGCGGCCAATAAGGTCGCAATTCTGAAGAACCCGCCGGCGGATGTTTCATCCGCCGGTTTTGTTTTGTGTGAAATCTGCTTCCATCCCAAGACGAAAAGTTCTGGAACATGAATTTTTCGGTGGCGGAATCATTTGTTAAAAGGTATCCGGTGACTCCCATGGCGCGATATGTATTCATCACAGGCGGCGTGGTTTCCTCCCTCGGAAAAGGCATCGCTGCAGCGGCTCTCGGAGCACTGCTGCAGGCGCGTGGCTACCGGGTGAGACTGCGCAAGCTCGACCCCTACCTCAACGTTGATCCGGGCACCATGAGCCCGACCCAGCACGGCGAGGTCTTCGTAACCGACGATGGCGCGGAGACCGATCTCGATCTCGGCCACTATGAGCGCTTCACGGGGCGCTCGGCGACGAAGACCGACAACATCACGACCGGCCGGATCTACAAGAACATCATCGACAAGGAACGCCGCGGCGACTATCTCGGCGCGACCGTTCAGGTGATCCCGCACGTCACCAACGAGATCAAGAACTTCGTTACCGAAGGCAACGACGACTATGATTTCGTGCTGTGCGAGATCGGCGGCACCGTTGGCGACATCGAAGCGATGCCGTTCATGGAGGCGATCCGCCAGCTCGGCAACGACCTGCCGCGCGGCACCGCCGTCTATGTCCACCTGACGCTGATGCCCTACATTCCGGCTGCCGGCGAACTGAAGACCAAGCCGACGCAGCATTCGGTCAAGGAACTGCAGGCGCTGGGCATCCATCCCGACATCCTGCTTGTCCGCGCCGACCGCGAAATCCCGGAAGCCGAGCGCCGCAAGCTCTCGCTGTTTTGCAACGTTCGCCAGTCGGCGGTCATCCAGGCGCTCGACGTTGCCTCGATCTACGACGTTCCGATCGCCTACCACAAGGAAGGCCTCGACAACGAAGTGCTGGCAGCCTTCGGCATCGAGCCGGCGCCCAAGCCGCGCATGGATGCCTGGGAACGCGTTGCCGATCGCATCCGCACGCCGGAGGGCGAAGTCACCATCGCGATCGTCGGTAAGTACACGGGCCTGAAAGACGCCTACAAGTCGCTGATCGAAGCACTTTACCACGGCGGCATTGCCAACCGGGTCAAGGTCAAGCTCGAGTGGATCGAGTCGGAAGTCTTCGAAAAGGAAGACGCCGCACCCTACCTTGAAAAGGTGCACGGCATCCTCGTTCCCGGCGGTTTCGGCGAGCGCGGCTCCGAGGGCAAGATCAACGCGGCGCGTTTCGCCCGCGAGCGCAAGGTGCCCTATTTCGGCATCTGCTTCGGCATGCAGATGGCCGTCGTCGAGGCGGCGCGCAATCTTGCCGGCATCGAAAAGGCGTCTTCGACCGAGTTCGGTCCGACCAAGGAACCGGTCGTCGGCCTGATGACAGAATGGGTCAAGGGCAACGAGCTCGAGAAGCGTTCGGCCTCGGGCGATCTCGGCGGCACGATGCGCCTCGGCGCCTATCGTGCGGCTTTGAAGGGCGACACCAAGATCGCCGAAATCTACGGCTCGACCGAGATCTTCGAGCGTCACCGCCACCGCTACGAGGTCAACGTCGACTACAAGGATCGGCTGGAAGCCTGCGGTCTGGTGTTCTCCGGCATGTCGCCGGATGGCATCCTGCCGGAAACGGTCGAATATCGCGATCATCCGTGGTTCATCGGCGTTCAGTACCATCCGGAACTGAAGTCGCGGCCGCTCGATCCGCATCCGCTGTTTGCGAGCTTCATCGAGGCGGCGCTGGAACAGTCCCGCCTCGTCTGAGGGCGCGAGAAAGACACATGAAAACGGCCGGTCGCAAGACCGGCCGTTTTCTTTTGCGCGAAAGCTGATGCGTCAGGCGGAGGTCAACCGCTCATAGCCAGCCACCGAGGCACGGTGATAGGCGGTGTTGATCTCGAGCATGGCGAGATGAGCCCGCTCGGCGAGTTCGGGACCGGCAAGTTCCGGCGTTCCGGTCTTGAACGGCGGGCGGGGATCGTATTCGAGCGTCAGTTCGGCGAGCTTGGCGACCTCTTCGCCGAGAAGGTGGCCGAGCAGGATCAGGCTTGCATCGAACGAACCGGTCGCTGGACCTGACGTGTAGATGTTTCCATCGACCACCACGTCGCTGCCCTTCACGGGGATTGCGCCGAGATCTTTGAGGTATTCGACCACGTTGGAATTGCTCGTTGCGCGGCGGCCCTTCAGCAGCCCCGCAGCGCCGATCACGAGCGTTCCGGAGCACGTCGCAATGATGTTCTTCGCCTTTCGGCCCTGGTCGGCGAAGAAGTCGATGACGTCCGGATCGGCCATCATTTCCGGCGGGATCATGCCGACGACCAGCGCGTCGAGATCGTCGGGGCAATCCTCAAAACGCGTCGTCGGCATGGTCGGATAGGCCGGGAAGCCCTCGACCAGTTCGATGCGCTTCCAGATGAGATGGATCTCTGCGCCGACGATGCCGAACACCGATTGGGCGCCGATGATATCCATCGGAATGAAGCCCGGGCAGACGAAGATGCCGATCTTCAGCCGGCGTCCGCCGGCCGGCTCGAAGTTAGCCGCGAGTGCGCGCATGGAATCGGTGCTAAGGCCATATCGCTGTTCATCAGTCATGTCGTTTCCAGTGTTGTTGCTGTTGCGGGCGCAAAGTGCTGGAAAGATGCGATGACTGAAATGACGTATTTCCCATGTTTCAGGACGTTTCGTCGTCCAGATCGGTGTGGCCGCGCGCGGCGCGGCGCAGCGCCTGGGGCGGCTGACCGAAGCAGCGGATGAAGGCCTGGCGCATGCGCTCCGGATCGGCAAAACCGACCGCACGGGCGATGACCGCGAGATTTTCCGCACTCTCCTCCACGCGTGGACGGGCGGTCTCGGCCCGCAACCTTTCGACCGCCTTGGCCGGCGTCTGGCCGGTTTCGGCCTGGAACGCGCGACTGAACTGCCGTGGGCTGAGATGCGCCGCTTCCGCCAGCCGCTCGACATTGAGGCGCTCATGCAGGTGCGAGCGGGCAAAGTCGAGTGTCTTGCGGATCCGGTCGGAGGGTGGATCGAGCTCGATCAGCGTCGAATATTGCGACTGGCCGCCGTGCCGGCGGTGATAGACGACGAGATCGCGCGCGACCGAGCGTGCCGCCTCGATGCCCAGGTCTTCCTCGATCAACGCCAGTGCCAGGTCTATCCCGGCGGTGATCCCGGCCGATGTCCAGACATGGTCGTGCCTGACGAAGATGCGGTCCGCCTCGACGCGAACCTTCGGGTAGAGCTGCTGCAGCCGTGGCGCATGACGCCAGTGGGTGGTGGCATAGCGATTATCGAGCATCCCGGTCGCGGCGAGCAGAAAAGCGCCGGTGCAGATACTGGCGACCCGCCGCGTCTCTTCCGTTGCTGTCCGCAACAGGGCAACCGTCGCCTCATCTGCGCCGCAGGCGCGTTCGGCCGGGCCGCCGGCGATCAGCAGCGTGTCAAAGCGCCGGTCTTCAAGCGCTTCGGCGACGATCGTCGCTCCGTTGAGGTCCCGGATAAGCCCGCCATGGGCGGAAACCACCGAGAGACGATACGCGTCGTCGGCAAGCCTGCCGGCAAGGCCGAAGGCGGCAAGCGGACCGCTGAGGTCGAGCAATTCGAAATCCGGGAAGACGAAGAAGCCAATATGCATGTTTGTCTCAAATCGTGGGAACAATGTCATTTCAGACGAATGAGTGCCGTTGGATAACAGCTTCGTCAACCGCGAGCGTTGCCGCAGGTGGTGTCGCAGTTGGCTCAATCCATTGCAGTTGGAAAGGCGAACCGATGTCCCGCAAACTGGCCGTGAATGGCACCGAACTCCATCTCGTGGAAACCGGTGCAGGCGATCCCGCCCTGGTTTTCCTTCACTATTGGGGCGGTTCGAGCCGCACCTGGACAGGCGTCGTCGAGGCGCTCGGTGGGCGCTGGCGCACGCTTGCCTACGATCATCGCGGCTGGGGTGATTCGGCAAAGACCGGCGAGGATTTCGGCCTCGACATCCTGACCGAAGACGCCGCGGCGTTGATCGCCGCCATGGGGCTGACGCGCTACGTGCTTGTCGGCAATTCCATGGGCGGAAAAGTGGCGCAGAAGCTCGCCGCTCGCCGGCCCCAGGGGCTGGAGGCGCTTGTTCTTGTGGCGCCGGCGCCACCGACGCCGATCGATCTTTCACCGCAGGAGAAGGCGATGCGACTTGCGAGCTACGACAGCGCAGAAACGGTGAATGGCATGCTGGACGCGCTGCTCACCCGATCCGTGGCGCCGCAGGTCCGACAACGCACGATCCTCGATACGCTGAAGGGCGCACCGGCGGCAAAGCGCGCCTGGGTGGACGTCGGCATGGCGGAGGACGTTGGCGACGAGGTCGGTCGTATTTCCGTGCCGACCCTGGTGATTACCGGCACGCACGACGTGGTCGACCCCGAGCCGATCCTGCGCCGCGAGATCGGCGGACGCCTGCCGCAGGCACGCTTCGTCGTCCTTGAGGGGATCGGGCATTTCTCGCCGATCGAAGCGCCGTGCGAGGTCGCGTCAGCGATCTCGACCTTCCTTGGCGCTCTCGATCTCTAGCTTGCGTGTGAACGGGTGCGCTCAGGGGGTGCCCGGCCTCCTGCCGCGCGAAAAGCTGTAGCTGTAGAGGCACCCGATCGACACCGGCCCGACCATGGCGGCAACAGTCGTGAACGCCAGCAACATGCCGGTCGGCAGGGCGAGCGAAAGGGCGACCTGTAGTGCGCCGGTGGCGACCATCAGGCCGCCTGTCAGCCTGTGGGTCGCCCTCCAGTTCTTTGCATCCTTGAGCGTCCAGGGCAGCCTCATCCCGGCGAGGCTGTTGGGTTGGGACTTCGGCAGGACATTGCCGACGACGATCGCCAGAAGCCCCATGCCGAAGGCGATCACGCGCGACATCGACAGATCGAACCCAAGCCCGATGAGCACGATGACCGTCTGGATGGCGGCAAACAAGGCAAGGATGCCTGAGACGGTCACTGCCGTGACATGCCGTCCGGCCCGGATTTCGGGCTTCGGCGCGAAGCGCTCGGCGAAGGCCGAGAGCGTGAGGATCAGTGCGACCGCGACCGGCGCCAAGAAAAGCGCCCGATTGCGCGGCCAGAAAGCGTCGGCCGTGCCGTCCGGTCCCCAATGGATGGGCAACAGCGTTTCCGGCGGTATCGCAAGGAAGCCGGCTATCGTTGCCGACAGCAGGATGCCGGTCAAAACCAGGATGGCGGGGGAGCGCAGAAGCGATGTCATGGGGTTTGATCCTTTGCGCCAAGAAGGCCGCCGAGCGCCTCTTCGAGAATGGACATGTTGAGATGGTAGATGAGACTTGTGCCGCGCCGTTCGACCGCGACGAGCTCAGCTTCACGCAACTTGCCGAAATGCACCGACAGCGTCGGCTTGGTGAGCTCGAACTGGTTGGCGAGATCGCCGGCACTCATCGGCCCAGCCTTCAGCAGCGTCAGAATCTGCCGCCGCACCGGATGGGAAAGTGCCTCGAAAACCCTGTTGATCCGCATCGCCCGTTCGCCTTGCTGAACTCATATTTAGAAAATTATCTAATTAGAGTCAAAGCGAAATATGCGGGGAGGGTGGCGCAGACCGAGAGCGACCCGGCTCGGTGGCTACGGGCCGTCGGGACGTGCGGGTTGGCGACCGGGGCCTTAGGGCGCTTCTGCCGTCCTGCGCCATTGCGGCGCACGCCAGATGGTGATCAGGCGCAACAGCCATTCGAGTGGCCCATAGGCGAAGCGCGCCATCCACCAGCGGCTGACTGAGAGCTGAGCCGCAAGGATGGCAAGCGCGATCGCGACGGTCGAAAGCGGCGACACCTGCCCGATCAGGCCAAGGCCGTAGCCGTGGAAGATCAGCGCCGACATCAGCGACTGCATCAGATAGTTGGAAAGCGCCATGCGGCCGGCCGGTGCCAGCAGGTCGCGAAGACGCCGGCCAGCTTTTGTCCCAAAGGACAGCATCATGCCCCCGACATAGGCGCCGGTGAGGAACGGTCCGGTAATCAGCCCGACGGCAAGCCCGAGTATCGCGATCGGCGAATCGGCCCATAGGAAGCTGGTAGAGGCGTAGACCATGGCGCCGGGCAGGCCGACCCACAGGCCGGCGCGCACGAGCCGCTTGAACAGCTGCCGGTTTTCCTCTGGACGGGCCAGCAACTCCTGACGCCCGGCGATCAGCCCGAGCAGGAACATGGCGAGTGCGCAGGGCGCCTGCAGCAGGCCGATGACGACCCAGGTCGTGGAAAGTTCGTTCACGTGCTGTGCGATGATCGCCTGCCAGTCGCCGCGAAAGGCGATCTCGGTAGCTTCTGCCGCAGCCAGGATGGCGGGTCGGTCCAGCGGCATCGGCACCAGCGTCGCAACGATACCGAAGGCGCTCCAGGCGAGGGCGACGAGGATCACCAGCCATGTCGCGAGCCGAAGCAGGCTGGCGTCGCGCCGGTTGCGCAGCATCAGGAGCACGATGCCGAGCACTGCGTATGTCGTCAGGATGTCGCCATGGAACAACAGGACCGCGTGTGCCACACCGATCAACCACAGGCCGGCTTGGCGCCGCAGCAGCCGTGGCACGAAGGCCCGGCCGGACTTTTCCGCCGAGCGCATCTGCAGGGTGAAGCTGTAGCCGAACAGGAACGAGAACAACAGGTAGAACTTCATCTCGAAGAAGAGGGCAACCACGAAATTCACGGTGCGATCCGTGATGCTGCTGAAGGCCGGATTGGAGAGCTCCAGTCCGTAAAAGCCGGAGGCGAAGGCCATGATGTTGACGAGCAGGATGCCGACGAGGGCAAAGCCGCGCAATGCATCGACGTCGTCGACACGGTCAGGGGTGGACATTTCATGTTCTCCTTACGGCAGGCGCTCGATGAACACGCCGCAAACCGTTGAAAAAACTGCTGAGTGCATCCGCGTGATCGCAGAGGCGGTCAGGATAATGCTGCGTGTGCCATATGCGTCCGACGGAGGCTCAAAGCGATTTTTAATAAATCGACTAGTCAATCTAGTAATTGCTTCAGCCAAACGTCAAGTGTCCGGTGGAAGCTGTTCCACCGGAGGCGTCAGATTTCTGCGGAGGGGTGGTTAGTGTCGGCCGGCGGCGTTGCCGCGAAGCCAGGCGATCTGCCGGCGTGCCCGCAGCATAGCGGTCAGGGCCGCGCCGATCGTGACCAGCAGCAGGGCGACCCAGAGGATCTCGCCATCGCCGAGCCAAACGCCTTCAAGGGCCGACAGCACGGCTGCGAGCGTCATCGTCGCCATCCGGTGCTGTTTTGCCATCGGGCCGGAAAAATCGCTTGGCGCGCCATTGGCGCGGCCGAGTTCGCGCACATAGGCGGTCAACACCGCGAAGGTCGCGGCAGCAAAGCCGAGGGCCGGCGCGCCGATGGCAAGGCCTGCGCCGACCAAAATGAAGATGTCGGCGATGCGGTCGGGGAACTCGTTCCAGAACGGACCGTCCGCTTCACCCTTTCCGCCCTCGACCGCAACCATGCCGTCAAAGAGGTTGCAGAGCAGCCGCAACTGGCAAAACAGGGCGGCAGCGACGAACAGGGCGGCCCTTGTCCCGTCTTCGCTCTCTCCCGCGAGCCAGAAGGCAAGACCGGAAAGGGCAGCCGCCAGCATGCTGGCCTGCGAGATCCGATTGGGTGTGAGGTTCATCGACACGAGCCGCTGGGCGATCGCCTGCGCCCATCGGGTGTTGCGGCTCGCAAGCGGCCTGCGGTCACCGGTCTCGGTCATGCCCGGGTTCTCCTCGGCTGATGGAAAGATTGTAAAGCACGGCATAGCTCGTCGAGACCGCAAGCGGCAGCGCGATCGTTTTCAGGATCTCGGGCGTGCCGCTCGCCGCGTGGATCGCGACAAGGACCGCCGATGAGCCGAGACAGGCAACGAGTGGCGGCAGGATCAGGCGGCCGGCACCACGCAGGCGCCTGGAGAGGAAGTCGATGGCCGTCTTGAGGTAAAGCGTCAGCAGCGCCGAGAGCGTGCCCTGCACGATGCCGGCAACGAGCGGCCTTGGCATGGGATAGAGCCGATTGGCGAAGAACGCCCAGCCGCCCATGGCGATGAAGGCGAAGGCGACCTGCACGGCGCCGCTGCCTGCAAGTGCCCTCAATCTCCCGCTCATGTCAGCGACCACCAATAGCGGGTGAGGTGGAAGAAGATCGGCGCGGAGAAAACGACGGAGTCGAGCCGGTCGATCAGGCCGCCATGGCCTTCGATCAGGTGGCCCCAGTCCTTGACGCCGCGGTCGCGCTTGATCGCCGACATCACGAGCCCGCCGAAAAAGCCCATCATGGTGATGATGAACGCCATGAGCGCGGCTTGGAACGGCGTGAACGGCGTGATCCACCAGAGCGAGGCGCCGAGCAGCGTGGCGCTTGCCACCCCGCCGACGAAACCCTCGACGGTCTTAGACGGCGACAACGTCGGCGCGATCTTGGTCTTTCCGAAGAGCTTTCCCCAAACATATTGCAGCACGTCGCTCGACTGGACGACGATGACCAGGAAGGCGATCAGCAGTACGTTGCGACCTTCATAGCCGGGGATCTGCAGCGTCAGAAGGGCCGGCACGTGCGAGGCGCAAAACACGCAGATCATCAAGGCCCATTGCACCTCGGAGATCCGCAGCAGGAAGTCGCGCGGGTCGCCGCGCAGGACCGCGATGATCGGCATCAGCAGGAAGGCATAAACGGGCACGAAGATCGAATAGATGCCGTATTCTTCCGCCCATAGCAGGAAATAGTTGATCGGCAGCACGACGAAGAAGGCGGCGGCGATCGCCCAGTGGTCGCCACGGCGGGTGTTGATGAGCGTGATGAACTCGCGGAGCGCTGCAAACGAGCAGAAGGCGAAAAGCAGGAGCACGCCCACGCGCCCGGCGACAAAGGCTATGGCGATCAGGATGACCATTGCCCACCAGGCCTTGATGCGGGCGTTGAGATTTTCAATCGCGCCGTTGGTGCCGTCAGGCGATAATCTCTGCTTCAGCACGTAGCCGACACTTGAGGCGATGACGAGGATACCGCCCGCGCCGAGAAGCAGCTTGAGCATGTCGAGGGTCGCCGCACTCATGCGTCGTCATCCGTGGTTGCGGGCGAAAGCGAGAGTAGGGCGGCTTGCGCCCGGGCGATGAATTCGTCCTTCGTCTCCTGGGCCTTCAGGCGCATGGGTTCGCCGAAGCTTACGGTACAGATCAGCGGGATCGGCACGAACTCCCCCTTGGGCATCACTCGGTTGAGGTTGTCGATCCAGACGGGCACAAGCGCCACGTCCGGCCGTTTGCAGGCGAGGTGATAGAGGCCGCTCTTGAAGGGCAAGAGCCGCGCCTCCGTCTGGTTGCGCGTTCCCTCGGGAAAGACGATCAGCGAGGAACCGTCGCCAAGCACAGTCGCCATCTGCTCGACCGGATCCTGGGTGCGCGCAGCCGGGTCCCGTTCGATCAGCACCGCGTCGAACACGTCCCGGCCGATGAAGGTCGAGAGTTTCGATTTCAGCCAATATTCGGCGCCTGCGACCGGCCGGGTGCGTTCCCTGAGCCAGGGCGGCAGCACCGCCCACACCAGCACGAAGTCGCCATGGCTGGAATGGTTTGCAAAGTAGATGCTCTGCTTCGGCGGCAGCCCGGTCTCGTGCCAGATCGCTCTGGCGGCCGTCAGCGCACGGGCAAACATCATGATGGCGATCGATGCCAATTTGGCCAGAAGCTCGCGGATCATGCAGGCGCACGTCCATAGCGCGTGCAAACCGGCGTTTCGATGCGCCGTGCGAAACGTATTGGCCGAACCTGGAAGTGTTTCCTGCCTTGCAACAAAATACTGCCCCTCAGCTGCTGCCCCGCGTAACCCCCGGCTGCATCGATCAACATTACGCGATTGCGATTGCTTCTCAAGCGGTTGAAATCATACGCAGCGTGATAACGTGCAGGGTCCCCCAGATATTCGAGCGCGGCGTGAGACGGTGCGACGCAAAACGATGTGACGGCGCGCCGCAGCCATTGATCCCAAAGTCCGTGGCGGTCGACGTTGACCACATGCGGGCCAGCCGCTAGCTTGCGCGGACAACAGAGGAGCGTCGTTCAATGCGCCAGTAATGCCCGGTGAGAACCGAATTCGCCTTAACTTCGCTTGCGAAGGAGAAGGACGATGGCATTGCTCGATCCGCGCGGACGGACAGACGCCGAGGCATTCCTTGCCTGCGATCTCTATTCTCCAACGTGAGCGGTCATCATTGGACAGAGTTTCCAGGGACCGAACATGCAAGATACTTCCTTCAATCTCGATATCATCGATCACAACCGCCAGGCTTGGGACAGGCAGGCACGTCAGCATTGCGAGTGGTCGCAGCCGGTGACGCCGGATGTGATTGCTGCAGCGCGCACGGGAAAATGGCAGGCACGGCTGACCCCCGGCGACCTGCCGGATGGGTGGCTGCCCGACATCCGTGGCAAGAAGATCCTGTGCCTCGCGTCCGCCGGCGGCCAGCAGGCGCCGATTCTTGCCGCCGCCGGTGCCGACGTCACCGTCTTCGACCTCTCCGAGGGGCAACTCGACCAGGATCGTCTCGTTGCCGAGCGCGAGGGCCTGTCGCTGACGGCGGTCCAGGGCGACATGCGCGACCTCTCGGTCTTTGCCGATGAAACCTTCGATATCGTCTTTCACCCGATATCGAATCTCTACGTTCCGGATCTTCAGCCGGTCTGGCGGGAGTGCCGCCGGGTGCTGAAGGCGGGCGGGCGGCTGCTTGCAAGCTTCTACAATCCGATCGTTTTCGTCGGCGACCGAGACCCTGATCTTGCAGAGCAGGGTCTCGTGCGTCCGACCTACAAGGTTCCCTTTGTCGAGGCGGAGCATCTCCCACCCGAGGTCGTGGACGGGAAGATCGAACGGGGTGAAGCACTGGTGTTCGGGCACAGCCTGGCGGACCAGATCGAGGGCCAGTTGCAGGCGGGCTTTTTACTGGCCGGCTTTCACGAGGACTGGCAACCGTCGCCCCGTTTCGTGATCGACAGCTTCGTGCCGACATTTATCGCCACCTGCGCCATCAAGAGCGATCTCAGTCTCCGACGTCAGTGACCCTGAGGGTCAAGAACGACAACCGCAGCGGTCGGGCGACGCTGCGGTTGCGACCTTTAACCCCCTCGTGCCGATGCCGCGTTACGCAGCGTTACTGTTACGTACTCGCCAAGACGCCGTTTTCGTACTTTTCTGTTCGACAGTGAAACTGGAAGGGTTAATTCGCATGCGCTTCATAGCTTCGTTGCTTGTGCCTCTGGCGATCGCCGTACTCGGACTTTCGAGCTGCACCACCACGTCGGGAAGCAATACGTCGTACACGCAGCCCCAGACCTTCGCCCCCGGTCTCGGTGCGGGGAACACGGCGAACGCCACGACGGCGCCGGGCTACTACTGACGCTCTGGCGGCTCGGCTTCCGCCGGCAAGTGCAAGTCGGCGGCAGGCGTCGCCTGGCGCCGACCCCTGATATCTGCAGCCGATAGACCGGCTCAAGCCGCCAAATGGCGCGTGGCCGGCCAGCTGACTTGCAATCGCCGGCCAAAAGTTGCAAACAGCGGCGAACCATCAGGGAACACGCCATGAGCCTCTCCAAGCGCACCGCCCGCCCGCTCGATCACCTCGTGCTGCCGGTGGACACGCTGACCCAGGCGCGCCGCCGTCTTTCTGATCTCGGCTTCACGGTCGCCGAGGATGCCCGCCATCCCTTCGGCACCGAAAATGCCTGCGTCTTCTTTGCCGATGGCACCTATCTCGAACCCCTGGGTATCGCGTCCCGCGAGGAATGCGAAGCGGCGGCACTCGACGGCAATGCCTTCGTCGCGCGCGACCAGGCCTTCCGCTTCCGCCAGGGCCCCGAAGGCCTGTCGGCGCTGGTCTTCGGCACCGAGGATGCGGCTGGCGACCATATGCGCTTTCGCGCCCGCGGCATCTCGGGCGGAGACATGCTGGAGTTTTCCCGGCCGATGAAATTGCCGGACGGTCGTGAGGGGCTGGGTTCGTTCCGCCTGGCGTTTGCCGCCGATCTGCGCGCGCCGGATCTGTTTTTGTTCAGCTGTCAGCGCGTGCGCGCGCTTCCGACCGATCGCGCGGCGCTGGAACGCCACGCAAACGGCGTGACCGGCATTGCCGAGGTGGTGCTGTCGGAAGCCAATCCGACCGATTTCCAGTACCTGCTTCAGGAGGCGGTCGACGAGCGCGAAGTCGCCGCGCACTCCTTCGGCATGGATGTTGCAACCACCAATGCCAAGATCTCGGTGCTGAATGCCGCCGGCATGGAGGCGTTCTTCGGCCGCTCGGTGCGCGGAGCCGAACGGGGCCTCAGGGGGCGGGCGGTCGTCTTCAGCGTTGCCGACCTGGAGGCGACGCGGGCACTGTTTGCCAAGAACGATATCGAATTTGCAGAAATGGGCGGGCGCCTCATTGTTCCCGAAATGTCGGGGCAAGGGGTGATCTTCGCGTTTGGAGCTTGATGATGAAAACCAATGCCAGAGTCGTTGTCGGTGAGGGCGCAAATGAGGTCGCCTTCGCGCAGACCGAAAAGCTGTCGCTGATCGCCGGTCCGTGCCAGATGGAAAGTCGCGAGCACGCCTTCATGATGGCGGGCGCACTGTCGGAGCTCTGCAAGACGCTCGGTATTGGCCTCGTCTACAAGTCCTCCTTCGACAAGGCCAACCGCACGTCGCTTTCGGGCAAGCGCGGCATCGGACTCGACAAGGCGATGGAGATCTTCGCCGACCTCAAGAAGGAATTCGGCTTTCCGGTTCTGACCGACATTCACACTGAAGAGCAGTGCGCGCTCGTCGCCCCGACGGTCGATATCCTGCAGATTCCGGCCTTCCTGTCGCGCCAGACCGACCTTCTGGTCGCCGCCGCCAAGACCGGCCGTGCGATCAACGTCAAGAAGGGCCAGTTCCTGGCACCCTGGGACATGAAGAACGTGCTGGCGAAGTTCACCGAAAGCGGCAACCCGAACGTCATGCTGTGCGAACGTGGCGCCTCCTTCGGCTACAATACGCTCGTCTCCGACATGCGCTCGCTGCCGATCATGGCTTCGCTCGGCGCCCCCGTCGTCTTCGACGCCACACACTCGGTGCAGCAGCCGGGCGGGCAGGGCGGTTCCTCGGGCGGCCAACGAGAATTCGTCGAGACCCTGGCGCGTGCGGCCGTTGCGGTTGGCGTCGCAGGTGTGTTCGTCGAGACGCACGAAGATCCCGACAACGCACCCTCGGACGGCCCGAACATGGTGCACCTGAAGGATATGCCGCGGCTGCTCGAAAAGCTGCTCGCCTTCGACGCGATCGCCAAGGCCTGAGCCGCAAACGCCACTTCGTGAAATTTTCATGACCCCCAATGGCGCGAACTGTTTTGCATCTTGCGCGCCATTGTAATTTCGAGGCCTTGGCGTATGACAGGCCCCGACCATTCCACCGTCCTCAAGCAGGGAAGAGATCATGACTGCAATCATCGACATCATCGGCCGAGAAATTCTGGACAGCCGCGGCAACCCGACCGTCGAGGTCGACGTGTACCTGGAAGACGGAAGCTTCGGCCGCGCGGCAGTCCCGTCGGGCGCCTCGACCGGTGCGCATGAAGCCGTCGAGCTGCGCGATGGTGGAACGCGCTACCTCGGCAAGGGTGTCGAGCGCGCCGTCGAAGCCGTCAACGGCGAGATCTTTGAAGCGATCGGCGGCCTCGATGCCGAAAACCAGATCCAGATCGACAAGGCCATGATCGAGCTCGACGGCACGGCGAACAAGTCGCGCCTCGGCGCCAATGCCATCCTCGGCGTTTCGATGGCTGTCGCCAAGGCTGCCGCCGAAGCTGCCGGCCTGCCGCTCTATCGTTACGTCGGCGGCCCGAACGCCCACGTTCTGCCGGTTCCGATGATGAACATCATCAACGGCGGCGCGCACGCCGACAACCCGATCGACTTCCAGGAATTCATGATCGTTCCTGTCGGCGCCGACACGATGCGCGATGCCGTTCGCATGGGTTCGGAAGTGTTCCACACGCTGAAGAAGCAGCTCTCCGCTGACGGTCACAACACCAATGTCGGCGACGAAGGCGGTTTCGCGCCGGGTCTCGCATCCGCTCCGGCCGCCCTCGACTTCATCATGAAGTCGATCGAGAAGGCCGGCTACCGCCCGGGCGAAGACATGTTCATCGCGCTCGATTGCGCCGCGACCGAATTCTTCAAGGACGGCAAGTACGTGCTCGAAGGCGAAGGCCGGACGCTGGAGCCGGGCGCAATGGCTGAATACCTGGCAGAACTCGCTGCCAAGTACCCGATCTTTTCGATCGAAGACGGCATGGCCGAAGACGACTGGGACGGCTGGAAGGCTGTGACCGACCTTATCGGCAACAAGTGCCAGCTCGTCGGCGACGACCTGTTCGTCACCAACTCGGCGCGCCTGCGCGACGGCATCAAGATGGGCGTCGCCAACTCGATCCTCGTCAAGGTCAACCAGATCGGCTCGCTGTCGGAAACGCTCGACGCCGTCGAGACCGCCCACAAGGCACGCTACACCGCCGTCATGTCGCACCGCTCGGGCGAAACCGAGGATGCGACGATCGCCGATCTCGCGGTCGCCACCAACTGCGGCCAGATCAAGACCGGCTCGCTGGCTCGTTCGGACCGGCTCGCCAAGTACAACCAGCTGATCCGCATCGAAGAGCAGCTCGGCATCCAGGCCAAGTACGCCGGCCGTTCGATCCTGCGCGGCTGATCCGAAGCGTCATCCGTCTGAATTTCAGGACCCGCCCACATTCCAATGTGGGCGGGTTTCTATTTTCCTGCCGTTCATGGTCAACGGTCGGTTAATCAATCGCCGCTAATCTGATCTCCGTACTGCGTATCAGGGCGGAAATGCATGTGGACTCGGCATCATAAGAAACGGAAACTGGGTCGGCTGGTGATGCCGCTGATCGCGGTCGCCTTTCTCTCCTACTTCGGCTATCATTCCATTCACGGCGGCTACGGCTTGAAGGCGACCGAGCAATTCGATCGCCAGATCGTCGAGCGGCAGACGCGGCTGGATGAGCTCACCAAGAAGCGATTGATCCTCGAGAAGGAGGTTCAGCTCATGAGTGACGGGTCGCTGGAACGGGACATGCTGGATGAAAAGGCTCGCCTCGCGCTGAACATGTCGCGAAGTGACGAGATCGTTATTTTTCACCGCGCCACAAATTAACCTGAATTCAGTTAATTGAAAATAGCATAATCTTTTCAATTGTTTGCATGGAATGTGAGCCATGCAAATATGGCATTGCTGTGGCTCGTTTCTTTGCCTATGGTAACCGCAAAAGGCTAACCATTGGGAGGAACGAATGGCTCCGCGAAAAACCGCGTCCGTTTCCAGCCGCAAGAGTGCCGCAAAGCCGGCGAAGAAAGACTTCAACGGCAGCACCGTTGCCGAATTCTCCAAGGAAGACGATCTCAAAGCTTATCGCGAGATGCTGTTGATCCGGCGTTTCGAGGAGAAGGCCGGCCAGCTCTACGGCATGGGCTTCATCGGTGGTTTCTGTCACCTCTACATCGGCCAGGAAGCTGTCGTCGTCGGCATGCAGATGGCGCTGAAGGAAGGCGATCAGGTCATCACCGCTTACCGTGACCACGGCCACATGCTGGCTTGCGGCATGAGCGCCCGTGGCGTCATGGCCGAGCTGACCGGTCGTCGCAGCGGCCTTTCCAAGGGGAAGGGTGGCTCGATGCACATGTTCTCCAAGGAAAAGCACTTCTATGGCGGTCACGGCATCGTCGGCGCCCAGGTGTCGCTCGGTACGGGCCTCGCCTTCGCCAACCGCTACCGCGGCAACGACAATGTCTCCGTCGCCTATTTCGGTGACGGTGCGGCCAACCAGGGCCAGGTCTACGAAAGCTTCAACATGGCGCAGCTCTGGAAGCTGCCGGTAATCTACGTGATCGAGAACAACCGTTACGCCATGGGCACCGCCGTTTCCCGCGCCTCGGCCCAGACCGATTTCTCGCAGCGTGGCGTTTCCTTCAACATTCCGGGCTTCCAGGTCGACGGCATGGACGTTCGCGCGGTCAAGGCTGCCGCCGAAGAGGCTGTCGAGCACTGCCGTTCTGGCAAGGGCCCTGTCATCCTGGAAATGCAGACCTATCGCTACCGCGGCCACTCGATGTCCGACCCGGCGAAGTACCGCTCGAAGGATGAAGTGCAGAAGATGCGGTCGGAACACGATCCGATCGAGCAGGTGAAGGCGCGTCTGACCGAGAAGGGTTGGGCGAGCGAGGATGACCTCAAGCAGATCGACAAGGACGTCCGCGACATCGTCGCCGACAGCGCCGATTTCGCCCAGGCCGATCCGGAGCCGGATGCATCCGAGCTCTACACCGACATCCTGCTTTGATCCGGGGAGGGACAAACATGCCAGTAGAAATTCTTATGCCCGCCCTTTCCCCGACGATGGAGGAAGGCACGCTCTCGAAATGGCTGAAGAACGAAGGCGACAAGGTCACCTCCGGCGACGTCATTGCCGAAATCGAGACCGACAAGGCGACGATGGAAGTCGAAGCCGTCGATGAAGGCACGATTGGCAAGCTGCTGATCGCCGCCGGCACCGAAGGCGTCAAGGTCAACACCCCGATCGCCGTGCTGCTGCAGGACGGCGAAGGCGCCGGCGATATCGCTGCTCCGAAGGCCGAAGCACCGAAGGCAGCCGCCGCCGAGGCGCCGGTCGCATCCGCGCCGGCACCGGTCGCAGCCCAGCCGAAGGTGGAAGTCGCGGCCGATCCGGCGATTCCGGCCGGCACCGAAATGGTCACCATGACCGTTCGCGAAGCACTGCGCGACGCCATGGCTGAAGAAATGCGCTTGAGCGACGACGTCTTCGTCATGGGCGAGGAGGTTGCCGAATACCAGGGCGCCTACAAGATCACCCAAGGCCTGCTGCAGGAATTCGGCGCCCGTCGCGTCATCGACACCCCGATCACCGAGCACGGCTTTGCCGGCGTCGGCGTCGGCGCTGCCATGACCGGCCTTCGCCCGATCGTCGAGTTCATGACCTTCAACTTCGCCATGCAGGCGATCGACCAGATCATCAACTCGGCCGCCAAGACGCTCTATATGTCCGGTGGCCAGATGGGCGCCCCGATCGTGTTCCGTGGCCCGAGCGGTGCTGCCGCCCGCGTGGCCGCCCAGCACTCGCAGTGCTATGCCGCCTGGTACAGCCATATCCCGGGCCTCAAGGTCGTCATGCCCTACACGGCTGCTGACGCCAAGGGCCTGCTCAAGGCCGCGATCCGCGATCCGAACCCGGTCATCTTCCTCGAAAACGAAATCCTCTACGGTCAGTCCTTCGAAGTGCCGAAGCTTGACGATTTCGTTCTGCCGATCGGCAAGGCCCGCATCCACAAGCAGGGCAAGGACGCAACGGTCGTCTCCTTCGGCATCGGCATGACCTATGCGGTCAAGGCGGTCGCCGAGCTCGAAGCCCAGGGAATCGACGTCGAGCTGATCGACCTTCGCACCATCCGCCCGATGGATCTGCCGACGGTCATTGAATCGGTCAAGAAGACCGGCCGCCTCGTCACCGTCGAAGAGGGCTTCCCGCAGTCGTCGGTCGGTACCGAAATCGCCACCCGCGTCATGCAGCAGGCATTCGACTACCTCGATGCCCCGATCCTGACGATCGCCGGCAAGGACGTGCCGATGCCTTACGCCGCGAACCTCGAGAAGCTGGCGCTTCCGAACGTCGCCGAAGTCGTCGATGCGGTGAAAGCCGTTTGCTACAAGTAAGGGGAGGGTTCTTCGATGCCTATCAACATCACAATGCCGGCCCTCTCCCCGACGATGGAAGAAGGCAACCTGGCCAAGTGGCTGGTCAAGGAAGGCGATAAGGTCAAGTCCGGCGATGTGATCGCCGAGATCGAGACCGACAAGGCGACGATGGAAGTCGAAGCGGTCGACGAAGGCATCGTTGCCAAGCTCGTCGTCCCCGCCGGCACCGAAGGCGTCAAGGTCAACGCGCTGATCGCGGTTCTGGCTGCCGATGGCGAAGATGTCGCCGCCGCCGCCAAGGGCGGTAACGGTGCGGCTGCCCCCGCTCCGGCGGCCAAGGCGGAAACGCCTGCACCGGCGGCGCCAAGCGCCCCGGCTGCAGCTCCTGCACCAGCTGCTGCAGCTCCCGCCGCACAGCCTGCCAAGGCCGAGGGTGGCGCACGCGTCTTTTCTTCGCCGCTCGCCCGCCGTCTTGCCAAGGACGCCGGCATCGACCTGTCGGCCATTGCCGGTACCGGCCCGCATGGCCGTGTCGTCAAGAAGGACGTCGAAACCGCCGTTGCCGGTGGTGGGGCGAAGCCCGCAGCAGCCGCCGCACCTGCGGCCGCCCCGCTTGCCAAGGGCATGTCGGAAGACGCCGTTCTCAAGCTGTTCGAGCCGGGTTCCTACGAGCTCGTGCCGCATGACGGCATGCGCAAGACGATCGCCAAGCGTCTCGTCGAATCCAAGCAGACGATCCCGCACTTCTACGTGTCGGTCGACTGCGAACTCGACGCGCTGCTGGCGCTGCGCGCCCAGCTCAATGCTGCTTCGCCTGAAAGGGACGGCAAGCCGGTCTACAAGCTCTCGGTCAACGACATGGTGATCAAGGCTCTGGCTCTGGCGCTGCGCGACGTTCCGGATGCCAACGTGTCCTGGACCGACAGCAACATGGTCAAGCACAAGCACGCCGACGTCGGTGTTGCCGTGTCGATCCCGGGCGGCCTGATCACTCCGATCGTCCGCCAGGCCGAGCTGAAGAGCCTGTCTGCCATCTCCAACGAGATGAAGGACCTCGGCAAGCGCGCCAAGGACCGCAAGCTGAAGCCTGAGGAATACCAGGGCGGCACCACGGCTGTGTCCAACATGGGCATGATGGGCGTCAAGAACTTCGCCGCCGTCGTCAACCCGCCGCACGCCACGATCCTCGCGGTCGGCGCCGGCGAGGAGCGCGTCGTCGTCAAGAACAAGCAGATGGTCATCGCCAATGTCATGACCGTCACGCTCTCGACCGACCATCGCTGCGTCGATGGCGCGCTTGGCGCCGAACTGCTCGGTGCCTTCAAGCGCTACATCGAAAACCCGATGGGCATGCTGGTCTGAGTTGGAAAAGGACCGGCCTTCGGGCCGGTCCATTGCTTGTCGCGCAGTCGAAGGCGGGCCCGGACGATGAAAACAGTTCTCTGCTATGGCGACAGTTTGACCTGGGGCTACGATGCCACTGATGGTGGAAGGCATGCGCTTGCCGATCGCTGGTCGAGCGTGCTGCAGAAGGCGCTGGGCCCGGATGTCCAGGTCATTGCCGAGGGACTGAACGGCCGCACCACCGCCTATGACGACCACCTCGCCGATTGCGATCGCAACGGCGCGAAGGTGCTGCCGACCGTACTTCACAGCCATGCGCCGCTCGACCTCATCATATTCCTGCTCGGCACCAACGACATGAAGCCGGTGATCCACGGGACCGCTTTCGGTGCTGTGAAGGGCATCGAGCGCCTGGTCAATCTGGTGCGCCGCCACGACTGGCCGGTCGCCGACGAGGATGGCCCCGAGATCCTGATCGTCTCGCCGCCGCCGCTGTGCGAAACGGCCGACGCCGGTTTCGGCGCGATGTTTGCCGGCGGGATCGAGCAGTCTGCCATGCTCGCGCCGCTTTATCGCGATCTCGCCGACGAACTCGATTGCGGTTTCTTCGATGCCGGCTCCGTGGCTGTGACCACGCCGCTCGATGGCGTGCATCTCGATGCCGAAAACACACGTGCGATCGGCCGGGGACTGGAGCCGGTCGTGCGGATGATGCTCGGGGTCTAGGATATGGCCGGCGGCGTTACCATTCGTCCGGCAGAACGACGCGAGGCGGCCGAACTCGCCATCCTCGTCGATATCGCCGCACATGGTTTTGCGTCCTGGCTCTGGTACGGCTCAGTCCAGCACGGCGTGACCGATACGGCGTTTGAGCGCGGCCGCAACAAGCTGCGTGAAGACCAGGGGCCGGGAAACTGGCGCGATGCCCTGGTTGCAGAGGTCGATGACGAGGTCGCGGGCCTGTCCGTCGCCTATGCAATCGGTGCGGACGTGTCTGAAGTCGTCGCCGGGCATCCGGTTCTCGAACCTCTGCTGGCGCTGCAACGGCAGATCGCCGGTCATTGGTTCATCGAAAGCCTCGGTGTCTATCGCCATCAGCGTGGACGCGGCGTTGGCGGATCGCTTCTGGCAAGGGAATTCAAGCGCGCCGGACCGGCGCCGGTGAGCCTGATCACCGAAAGCCACAACATGAAGGCGCAGGCGCTATACAGGGCAAACGGTTTCGACGAGGCAGCGCGCGTTGAAGCGGTTCCGCTCTTTGAAGAAAGCAAGAAACACGACTGGGTGCTTTTCACCCGCAAGGTCGCTTGAGACAAAGGCAGGAAACACATGGCTGAGAATTACGACGTCATCGTCATCGGTTCGGGTCCGGGGGGCTATATCGCCGCCATTCGTGCGGCACAGCTGGGTCTCAAGACCGCGGTTGTCGAGCGCGAGCACCTCGCCGGCATCTGCTCCAACTGGGGCTGCATCCCGACCAAGGCGCTGTTGCGCTCCGCCGAAGTCCTGCACTATGCCCAGCATCCGGGCGCCTACGGCATCAAGATCGAAGGCACGGTGACGCCGGACCTGAAGGCGATCGTCGCCCGCTCGCGCGGCATTGCCGAGCGCATGAACGGCGGCGTCGGCTTCCTGATGAAGAAGAACAAGGTCGACGTCATCTGGGGCGAAGCGAAGCTCACGAAGCCGGGCGAAATCGTCGTCGGCAAGTCGACGAAGCCGGTCGTCCAGCCGCAGGCGCCGTTGCCGAAGAACACCAAGGGCGAGGGCACCTACACCGCCAAGCACATCATCATCGCCACCGGCGCCCGTCCGCGCGCGCTTCCGGGCATCGAGCCCGATGGCAAGCTGATCTGGACCTATTTCGAGGCGATGAAGCCTGAGGAAATGCCGAAGTCGCTGCTGGTCATGGGCTCGGGCGCGATCGGCATCGAATTCGCCTCGTTCTACCGCACCATGGGCGTCGAGGTGACGGTTGTCGAAGTCATGCCGAACGTCATGCCGGTGGAAGACGCCGAGATCTCGAACATCGCCAAGAAGCAGTTCGAAAAGCAGGGCATGAAGATCCATCTTCAGGCCAAGGTGACGAAGGTCGAAAAGGCCGCCAATTCGGTCACCGCCCATGTCGAGATGAAGGACGGCAAGGTCGAGAAGATCACCGCCGACCGCATGATCTCGGCCGTCGGCGTCCAGGGCAACATCGAGAACCTCGGTCTCGAAGCGCTGGGGATCAAGACCGACCGCGGCTGCATCGTCATCGACGGCTACGGCAAGACCAACGTTCCGGGCGTCTATGCCATCGGCGACGTTGCCGGCCCGCCGATGCTCGCCCATAAGGCGGAGCACGAAGCCGTCATCTGCGTCGAAAAGATCGCCGGCCTGCCGAATGTCCACCCGATGGACAAGCTGAAGATCCCGGGCTGCACCTATTGCCATCCGCAGGTCGCCTCGGTCGGTCTCACGGAAGCCAAGGCCAAGGAACTCGGCCGCGACATCCGCGTCGGCCGCTTCCCCTTCGTTGCCAACGGCAAGGCGATCGCGCTCGGCGAAGACCAGGGCATGGTCAAGACGATCTTCGACAAGAAGACCGGCGAACTCCTGGGCGCCCACATGGTCGGCGCCGAGGTCACGGAACTGATCCAGGGTTTCGTTGTCGCGATGAACCTCGAGACGACGGAAGAGGACCTGATGCACACCATCTTCCCGCATCCGACGATCTCGGAGACGATGAAGGAAAGCGTGCTCGACGCCTACGGCCGCGCGCTCAACGCGTAAGGCGTGCAGCGCCGGAACTTTTCACGCCCCTTCGGCATTGATAACGGCCTCGTTTTCAATGCATGGAGATCAAGATGAGCGTGAACGGCGTCGGTATTCTGGCTGCGATCATTATCGGCGGTTTGGCCGGGTGGCTCGCGGAAAGGTTCATGAACAGCGACATGGGTCTGTTCATGAACATACTGCTCGGCATCATCGGCGCGGTGGTGCTGAATTTCATCCTGGCGGCCTTCGGCATGGTCTTTGCCGGCTGGGTCGCCTATCTGGTCATCGGCTTCATCGGCGCCTGCCTGCTGATCGCCGTCGGCCGCGCCGTCAAACGATAGCCTGCCGGGCCATCTGCGCTTCCGTCGGGCGTGATATCAAGACGGCCTGACATTTCCGGTCGGGCCGTCTATATAGAGCGAAAATGGTCAACCGGCCTGATGCCGGCCCGCCGCGACGAGGAAGACAGTATGGTAACGGTGTTCGATGCCGTCTCTGACCGGGCGCAACGCGTCCGCCACCCGGAAAAGGCGCACAAGCCCGATACGGAAGTGATGCGCAAGCCCGAGTGGATCCGCGTGAAGGCGCCGATGTCCAAGGGCTACCAGGAGACGCGCGATCTGGTGCGGTCGCACAAGCTCGTCACGGTTTGTGAAGAGGCCGGCTGCCCGAACATCGGCGAATGCTGGGACAAGAAGCACGCCACCTTCATGATCATGGGCGAGATCTGTACCCGCGCCTGCGCCTTCTGCAACGTCGCGACCGGCAAGCCGAATGCGCTCGACATGGAAGAGCCCGCCAATATCGCCAAGGCCGTCAAGCAGATGGGCCTGTCCCACGTTGTCATCACCTCGGTCGACCGGGACGATCTGGCTGACGGTGGCGCCGAGCACTTCGAAAAGGTCATTTGGGCGATCCGCGAGGCGTCGCCGACGACCACCATCGAAATCCTGACGCCGGACTTCCTGAAGAAGCCGGGCGCGCTTGAACGCGTCGTTGCCGCCAAGCCCGACGTTTTCAACCACAACATGGAAACGGTGCCGGGCAACTATCTGACCGTACGCCCGGGTGCGCGTTACTTCCACTCCGTCCGCCTGCTGCAACGGGTGAAGGAACTGGATCCGACCATGTTCACCAAGTCCGGCATCATGGTCGGCCTCGGTGAGGAGCGCAACGAAGTGCTGCAGCTGATGGACGACCTGCGCACGGCCGATGTCGACTTCCTGACGATCGGTCAGTATCTGCAGCCGACCCGCAAGCACCACAAGGTCGAGGCGTATGTGACGCCGGAGGAGTTCAAGTCCTATGAGACCGTCGCCTACACCAAGGGCTTCCTGATGGTTTCGTCTAGCCCGCTGACGCGCTCGTCGCACCACGCCGGCGACGACTTCGCCCGCCTGCGTGCCGCCCGCGAAAAGAAGCTGGCTGCTGTGGCAAGCTAAGGCCCGGTCTTTCGATGCATTGGAAACTCCGGCTTCACGCCGGAGTTTCGCGTTTGAGATTGTTCTTCCCGAAACCTTCCGGGGGTTCTGATGGAGCAGCCGTCAAAACCGGCAAGTGTCAACTATGTCGACGATGCCGCCGCCATTGATCATATTCGCAGGGCCAGACGCATCCTTGTTGTCGGTTGCTCCGGCGGGGGCAAGTCGACGCTTTCGCAGAAACTGGCCCAGCAATTCCAGTTGACCTATATCTCGATCGATCGCGATATCCTTTGGCTGCCGGGTTGGGTGCAGCGTGGCGGTGCCGAGCAGCGCCAGCGCATTATCGAGAGGGTTGCCGGCGAACGCTGGATCATGGACGGCACCGGTCCATCCACATTCGATATCCGCGTGCCGAGAAGCGACATCGTCATCTGGGTGCGCATGCCACGACTTCTGTGCGTGTGGGGCGTTGTTACCCGCTGGCTGAAGCACTTCGGGCGCACCCGTCCAGAAATGGCGCCGGGCTGCATCGAGAAGATCGATCGCGAGTTTCTCGAATTCATCTGGACCTTCGAGGAGAAGTTCTCGCCGCGTATCGTCGCGGGTCTTGCGGAGCATGGCCCTGATGTGCCGGTCCTACAGTTGAAATCGCGGCGCCAAATGTCGCGGCTTCTTGATCTTCTTTGCCTGCCAGCTTAACTCCAAGCCATGCCGCATTTCGAAACCAACCACGTCGTCAAGCACACCGCAGACCAGATGTTCGATCTCGTCGCCGACGTCGAACAGTATCCGCAGTTCCTGCCGCTCTGCGAGGCGCTGACGGTGCGCTCGCGCAAGGAGCGGGACGGCAAGGTGCTGCTGCTCGCCGACATGACCGTCGGCTACAAGGCGATCCGTGAGACCTTCACGACCCAGGTGCTGTTGAACAAGGCAGAGCGGACGATCGACGTCAAATATATCGACGGGCCGTTCAAGTATCTCGACAACCGCTGGCGTTTCGAGCCATCGGGCGAGGGGCAATCGAACGTGCATTTCGACATCGACTACGAGTTCAAGAGCCGCATTCTCGGCGCGCTGATGGGCTCGATGTTCGATCGCGCGTTTCGCATGTTTTCCGACGCCTTCGAAAAGCGCGCCGATACCATCTATTCGGCCTGAGCGATCTGCATCAGCATGTCGAGTGCTGTGCGCACCGTCGCAAGCCTGACGTTGCTGCGGCCGATATCGCCGTAACGCATTTCCCGGTGCAGCAGCGCGCCGTTTCGGCCGGCTGCGGCGAGATGCACCAGCCCGACAGGTTTCTCGACCGACCCGCCACTCGGCCCGGCAATGCCCGTCACGGCCACCGCGAAATCGGCGCCCGAATGCCGTACGGCGCCTTGCGCCATCCCGATCGCCGTCTGACGCGAGACGGCGCCATGGGTGGTTAGCGTTGCCGTCTCGAAGCCGAGCATCGCGACTTTCGCTTCATTGGAATAGGTGACGAAACCGCGATCGACGACGGCGGACGAGCCTGAGATCTCGGTCAGCGCAGCGGCGATCAGGCCGCCGGTGCAGGATTCGGCCGTCGCGACCTTGAACCCCTTGACGGCGAATGCGGCGATGATCTGTCCGGCCTGGACTTCGATATCGGCGGGCCACATCAGGCGAGGTTCCCGTAGACGACGGTCGCCGTCGCGATCGCGGCGATGCCTTCGTCGCGACCGACGAAACCGAGGCGTTCGTTGGTGGTCGCCTTGACCGAGCAGCGGTCGAGCGAGATGCCCAGCATGTCCGCAAGGTTCTCGCGCATCGTCAGGCGATGCGGGCCGACTTTCGGCGCCTCGGCGATCAGCGAGATGTCGGCGTTGGTGATGATGCCGCCGCGCTCGCGCACGATCCTGGCGGCATGCTCCAGGAAGATGCGCGATGGCGCGCCCTTCCATTGCGGATCCGACGGCGGAAAATGATCGCCGATATCGCCGGCGCCGCAAGTCGCGAGCAGCGCGTCGGTGAGCGCATGCAGCGCCACGTCGGCGTCTGAATGGCCGGAGAGCTTCTTGGTGTGCGGGATGAAGACGCCGCAGAGCGTGACCCCGTCGCCCTCGACCAGCTGGTGCACGTCGTAGCCGTTGCCGGTGCGCACGTCTGGCAGCGTGCCCCGCTTGAGTTTCTCGTCGGCCATGGCGATGTCCCTTCTCAGTGTCAGTTTGACGTTGTCGACCGTGCCTTCGACCAGAACCACCTTGTGGCCGGCCCATTCGGCGATCGAGGCGTCGTCGGTGAAATCCGTACGGCCGCTCTTTGCGGCGTCCCTGTGGGCCGAGAGGATGGCCTGCAGTTCGAAGGTCTGCGGTGTCTGGGCGCCGTAAAGTCCCTCGCGCGGCACTGTTTCGACCACGATGCCGTCCTTGCCAGCGCGCTTCAGCGTGTCAGAAACGGCGACGGCCGGCAGCGCGGCCTTGGCGCCGTCGGCAAGGGCTCCAGCGCAGCGTCCAAGCAGTGCGTGGTCAGCGAAGGGGCGGACCGCATCCTGGATCATCACGTTACGGGAACCGGTTATCGCAAGGGCTTCCAGGCCGGCAAGAACCGACATCTGCCGTGTTGCCCCACCATGGACCACGATGACCTCTCCGACCATGGAACGCCTGCGCGCGGCATCAAACAGATCTTCGTCATCCGGATGGATGACGACGACGATCGGGCCAGTGCCCGGCCATGTCGCGAAAGTGTCAAGCGTATGGGCGATAACGGGGCGGTCGCCGATGGTTCGATATTGCTTCGGGCCCTCTGCCGATTGGCCGGCGCGTTCGCCGCGTCCCGCCGCAACGATCACCACGCCGCACTTGAGCTGTTCTTGAGGCTGCATCTTCTGTATGAGGTCCCGCATTCGCCGATCTTCGCCGTGGTGTACCGCGAAGGGTCGTGCTTTGCCAGCGCGGCATAATTCCGTGGATCGAAATCGGTCGTGGGGACACGCCGCAGGCCCTAGACCTGCAGCGACCTTGGCGCGCAACGAGCGACGTGCGGCGCTGTAAGTCAGGAAAATTGCGCGAAGCGCCGAAATCGGCTTGGCAAGGTTGAGAACAATGTCTAAAAATAGTGCAGGAACAACATGTGCCTGAAAGATATGCATTTGCCAATTCCGGCTCTCTCGTCTCCGTTTCGCATCGGACATGTCGACATCCGTAACCGGGTGGCGCTCGCGCCGATGTCTGGGGTTACCGATCTGCCGTTCCGGCGGCTTGCCTGGCGCTTTGGCGCGGGCTTCGTCGTGACCGAAATGGTGGCGAGCCGCGAACTGGTCGGCAACGCCCAGGAATCCTGGGCGCGGCTGAAGAACTCCGGCATCAAGCCGCATATCGTCCAGCTGGCTGGCCGCGAGGCCCATTGGATGGTGGAAGCCGCAAAGATTGCGGCAGACAATGGCGCCGACATCATCGACATCAACATGGGCTGCCCCGCCAAGAAGGTCACGGGTGGCTATTCCGGGTCGGCGCTGATGCGCGATCCCGATCACGCGCTGTCGCTGGTCGAAGCGACCGTCAATGCCGTCGATGTGCCGGTCACGCTGAAGATGCGGCTCGGCTGGGACGAAAATTCGCTCAATGCGCCGCTGATCGCCAGCCGCGCCGAAGCGGCTGGCGTCAAGGCGATCACCGTGCATGGCCGCACGCGCATGCAGTTCTACAACGGCAAGGCGGACTGGGATGCGATCCGGCGGGTTCGCGAGGTCATCACCGTGCCGCTGGTCGCCAACGGCGATGTCGAAACGGTCGCCGATGCCGAGGAAATCCTTCGCCGATCCGGCGCCGATGCCGTGATGGCAGGGCGCTCGTCGCAGGGCCGTCCGTGGCATATCGGTCTTCTCGCCGGTTCCGTCGCACACCCCAAGCAGGCGGAAGTCGCCGATATCTTCTCGGAACATTATGAAATGATGCTCGAATTCTATGGTGTCGAGGTCGGCCTGCGCCATGCGCGCAAGCATGTGGCCTGGTATCTGGACCGCTTCGCACCCGGCGTGGCCGGGACCGACAAGGCGGCCATCCTGACATCGGCCGATCCCCGTTTTGTCAGCGCGAAAGCAGACGCTGCAATACGCGAGGCAGTGCCGGCAAAGACGCAAGGTGCGGTGGCTGCAGAAGGGCTTGCCGCATGACGGAGAAGTCGATCCCTGCGAATGCGCCCGCCAATGGTCTGTCGATGGCGGTTCTGAACGCCATTCAAAACCCGGTGATTCTCGTCGATGCCAATGGCCTTGTGGCCTTCGCCAATTGGGAGGCCGAGTCGTTTTTCGGCGCCAGTGCCAGCCACCTGGCGCGTCACAATATCAGCGCCTTCATTCCGTTCGGCAGCCCGCTCCTGACCTTGATCGAGCAGGTCCGCGAGCGCAGGGCGCCGGTCAACGAGTATCGTGTCGATCTGAGTTCGCCGCGTCTCGGTGCCGACAAGCTGGTCGATCTCTACGTTGCGCCTGTCTTGTCCGAGCCGGGTGCGGTCGTCGTCGTCTTCCAGGAACGCTCGATGGCCGACAAGATCGACCGGCAATTGACCCACCGCGGCGCTGCCCGTTCGGTGACAGGGCTCGCCTCGATGCTCGCACATGAGATCAAGAACCCGCTCTCGGGTATCCGCGGTGCCGCGCAATTGCTGGAAACGTCGGCCAGCGACGAAGACCGGGCGCTGACGCGGCTGATCTGCGACGAGACCGACCGCATCGTTTCGCTGGTTGACCGCATGGAGGTGTTTTCCGACGAGCGCCCGGTGGACCGCGTGCCGCTCAACATCCATTCGGTCCTTGACCACGTCAAGGCGATCGCCAAGGCGGGTTTTGCCCGGCACATCAAGTTCTCCGAGAACTATGACCCTTCCCTGCCGCCGGTTCACGCCAATCGCGATCAGCTGGTCCAGGTGTTTCTGAACCTGATCAAGAACGCCGCCGAGGCGATTGGCGAGCGCGTAGACGGCGAGATCGTGCTGACGACAGCGTACCGGCCGGGCATCCGCCTGTCGGTCGCCGGCACGCGCGAGAAGATCTCGCTGCCGCTGGAGTTCTGCGTGCATGACAATGGCCCGGGCGTGCCGCAGGACCTGTTGCCGCTGCTCTTTGATCCCTTCATCACCACCAAGACCAACGGTTCCGGCCTAGGGCTCGCCCTGGTCGCCAAGATCATCGGCGGCCATGGCGGCATCGTCGAATGTGACAGCCAGCAGAACCGTACCACGTTCCGCGTCCTGATGCCGGCCTCCAAGGGCATGGCGGCGGATGAAGACGACATGCCCATGACAAAAGGAAACCTTGCATGACGGGTGCCACGATCCTCGTCGCGGATGACGATGCCGCCATTCGTACCGTCCTCAACCAGGCACTGAGCCGTGCCGGCTACGATGTGCGCATCACCTCCAATGCCGCGACGCTGTGGCGCTGGATCGCAGCGGGCGATGGCGATCTGGTTGTGACCGACGTGGTCATGCCCGACGAGAACGCCTTCGATCTCCTGCCGCGCATCAAGAAGGCGAGACCCGATCTGCCCGTGCTGGTCATGAGCGCCCAGAACACCTTCATGACGGCGATCAAGGCCTCGGAAAAAGGGGCCTACGACTACCTTCCGAAACCCTTCGACCTGACCGAGCTGATCGGCATCATTGGCCGGGCGCTGGCGGAACCCAAGCGCCGCCCGGCAAGGCTCGACGACGACACCCAGGACGGCATGCCGCTCGTCGGGCGCTCGGCGGCGATGCAGGAGATCTACCGGGTGCTGGCGCGGCTGATGCAGACGGACCTGACCTTGATGATCACCGGCGAGTCCGGGACCGGCAAGGAGCTTGTTGCCCGCGCGCTGCACGACTACGGCAAGCGCCGCAATGGCCCGTTCGTCGCGATCAACATGGCGGCGATCCCGCGCGATCTGATCGAATCGGAACTGTTCGGCCACGAGAAAGGCGCCTTCACCGGCGCGCAGATGCGCTCCACCGGCCGCTTCGAGCAGGCCGAGGGCGGCACGCTGTTCCTCGATGAAATCGGCGACATGCCGATGGATGCGCAGACGCGCCTGCTGCGCGTGCTGCAGCAAGGCGAGTACACCACGGTCGGTGGGCGCACGCCGATCCGCTCCGACGTGCGCATCGTTGCCGCCACCAACAAGGATCTCAAGCAGTCGATCAATCAGGGGCTGTTCCGCGAAGACCTCTATTACCGCCTGAACGTCGTGCCGCTGCGCCTGCCGCCGCTGCGCGACCGCGCCGAGGATATTCCGGACCTGGTGCGCCACTTCGTACAGCAGGCGGAAAAGGAAGGTCTTGATGTCAAGCGCTTCGACCACGAGGCGCTGGAACTGATGAAGGCGCATCCCTGGCCGGGCAACGTGCGCGAACTGGAAAACCTCATCCGGCGCCTGACGGCACTTTATCCACAGGATGTGATCACCCGCGAGATCATCGAAAACGAGCTGCGCTCGGAGATCCCCGACAGCCCGATCGAGAAGGCGGCGGCGCGGCCAGGTTCGCTGACGATTTCCCAGGCGGTCGAGGAAAACATGCGCCAGTATTTCGCAAGCTTTGGCGATACCTTGCCACCGGCCGGCCTCTACGATCGCGTGCTCGCGGAAATGGAGTATCCGCTCATTCTCGCAGCCCTGACGGCCACCCGCGGCAACCAGATCAAGGCCGCCGATCTGCTCGGGCTCAACCGTAACACCCTGCGCAAGAAGATCCGCGAACTCGGCGTTTCGGTCTATCGCAGCTCACGCAGCGCTTGACTTGGTCACGCCCACCGTTGCATTTTCGCCACAATGCGTTGCTTGAACGTGTGATGGCCGCCGAATCGCGCGTTGTTGCCGTCCCTTCAATCGATTTGACCCGGTTGATCTGATCCGGGCGCAGAAGCGCGACGGCCTATTTGGGTGGCGAGGTCAGCCTTTGACCAGAGAATGCAAGCAAGTAATGCCGTCGCCGGCTGGCGCCGGTGGGGGGAACGCTTTTCATGGTGGACGCAATGGCCTTGCCGCTGGGCACAGATGAAGGACTGGCGGCGCAGGATCGACGCGCGTCCTTCGCCCTGCCGGGCCTCATGCTGGCGACCGGCGCACTGGTCTGCGCAACCGTCTCGCTGCTCGTTCTTCTCGGGCTGACGCCGATCAAGCTCGAGCGCAACGTCGTCATCGCCTGTGCGGCGATCAACAGCCTCTTCGTTGTCGGCCTGATCTATCTCATCGCCCGCGAAATCCTCCGGTTGCTGCGCGCGCGCAGCAAGGGGCGGGCGGCCGCGCGCCTGCATGTTCGCATCGTCGCGCTGTTCTCGATCGTCGCGATCACGCCCGCGGTTCTCGTGGCAATCTTCGCCAGCATCACGCTCGATGTCGGCCTTGATCGCTGGTTCTCGCTGAGGACCCAGGCGATCGTTCGCTCATCGATCAACGTCGCACAGGCCTATGTGCTGGAAAATGCCAGCTACCTCCAGGGCCAGACGGTGTCGATGGCCAATGACCTCGAGCGCAACCGCCAACTCTACAGCCTCGACCGCACCGGCTTCATGGAACTGATGACCCGGCAGGCGCGCGGGCGCGGCATGCTCGGCGCCTTTCTCGTTCGCGCGGACGGCAGCGCCATTGTCCAGGCGAACATCTCGACCGATCGGCCATTGCCGGCCATTCCGCCGGATGCGCTGAAAAGCTCCGTCTCCGGTCAGCCGACGCTGATCCCGCCCGGGATCACGAACCTCGTCGGCGCCGTCATCCCGCTCGACGACATTCCCGGTACCTTTCTCTACACGGTGCGCAACGTCGATCCCGAGGTTATGCGCTCGCTGCGGCTGATGGAAGAAAACACCGCCGAGTACAAGATGCTGGAGGCGGGGCGAACCTTTACGCAGATCGCCTTCGGCGTGCTCTATATCGGCTTCGCGCTCATCGTTCTCTTGGCTGCGATCTGGACGGCGATTGCGGTTGCCGACCGGATCGTGCGGCCGATCCGGCAGTTGATCGGCGCCGCCGACAGCGTCGCCTCGGGCAATCTCGATGTCGTCGTGCCGGTGCGCGCCGTCGATGGTGACGTCGGCAACCTCTCGCGCACCTTCAACAAGATGGTATCGGAAATCCGCAGCCAGCAGGAACAGATCCTGGAGGCCAAGGACGAGGTGGATCACCGCAGCCGCTTCATCGAAGCGGTGCTGTCGGGTGTGACCGCTGCCGTCATCGGCGTCGGCCGCGATCGGCAGATCACCATCGCAAACCCGTCGTCGGAAGAGTTCTTGAAGAAGGCGGCGCCGGACCTGGTGGGCGCCGACCTTAGAAAAATGGCGCCCGAGATCGAAGAGGTGCTGGTGGAGGCCGAAGGGCGCCACCGCAACGATTACCGCAAGCAGATCAACGTGATGCGCGGCGGCACCGAGCGGACGCTGAACGTTCAGGTGACGCGCGAGGAGGGCGGCGAGGCAAACGAGTCCTACGTCATCACCATCGATGACATCACCGACCTCGTCATCGCCCAGCGCTCCACCGCCTGGGCGGACGTCGCGCGCCGCATCGCGCACGAGATCAAGAACCCGCTGACGCCGATCCAGCTTTCGGCCGAGCGCCTGAAGCGCCGCTATGGCAAGCAGATCAACCCGGACGACAAGCAAGTGTTCGACCAGTGCACGGATACGATCGTGCGCCAGGTGGAAGACATCGGCCGCATGGTCGACGAGTTCTCGGCCTTCGCGCGCATGCCGAAGCCGACAAAAGAAAAGGCCGATCTCCGCGCGATCCTGAAGGACGCGATGTTCCTGCGCGAGATGGGCAACAATCACATCGATTTCGTACGCGACCTTGGCGAAGAGCCGCTCGACGGCCTGTTTGACGGGCGCATGCTCGGCCAGGCGTTCGGCAACATCGTCAAGAACGCCGTCGAATCGATCGAGGCCGTGCCGGCCGACGCCGTTCGCGGCAAGCCGACGATCGTCGCGCGGGCACGGACGGACGCGGCGACCGGGCGCTTCGTTGTCGACATCATCGACAACGGCAAGGGCCTGCCGACGGAAAACCGGCACCGCATTCTGGAGCCATACATGACGATGCGCGAGAAGGGCACGGGCCTCGGTCTCGCCATCGTCAAGAAGATCATCGAGGACCACGGCGGACAATTGGAATTGCACGATGCACCGGCTGAATACGACGGCGGTGTCGGAGCGATGATCCGCGTGGTCCTTCCGCCTGCCGGAGAGACCGGGGGCGAAGAAAGCTTGAAGGATAAGGGTACGAGCGATGGCCGCTGATATTCTGGTAGTGGACGATGAGGAAGATATCCGCGAGATCGTGTCGGGTATCCTCTCCGACGAAGGGCACGAGACCCGCACCGCCTTCGACAGCGACAGTGCGCTGGCCGCCATCAGCGACCGCGTGCCGCGCCTGGTGTTCCTCGACATCTGGATGCAGGGGAGCAGGCTCGATGGCCTGGCGCTGCTGGACGAGATCAAGGGACGGCACCCGGACCTTCCCGTCGTCATGATTTCCGGTCACGGCAACATCGAGACCGCGGTCAACGCCATCAAGCGCGGCGCCTATGATTTCATCGAGAAGCCGTTCAAGGCAGACCGTCTGATCCTGATCGCCGAGCGGGCGCTCGAAAACTCCAAGCTCAAGCGCGAGGTGTCGGAACTCAAGAAGAAGTCCGGCGATCCCGTGGAACTGATCGGCACGTCCGTCGCCGTATCGCAGCTTCGTCAGACGATCGAGAAGGTGGCGCCGACAAACAGCCGCATCATGATCCAGGGACCGTCCGGCTCCGGCAAGGAGTTGGTCGCGCGGATGATGCATCGCAAGTCGACCCGTTCGACCGGTCCGTTCGTGGCGTTGAATGCGGCGGCGATCACGCCGGACCGCATGGAGATTGCACTCTTCGGAACCGAGGGAACGCCGGGGCAGCCACGCCGCACCGGCGCGCTCGAGGAGGCCCATGGCGGCATTCTCTACCTCGACGAAGTCGGCGAAATGCCGCGCGAAACGCAAAACAAGATCCTGCGCGTTCTCGTAGACCAGCAATTCGAGCGCGTGGGGGGCACCAAGCGCGTCAAGGTGGATGTTCGCATCATCTCGTCGACCGCCTACAATCTCGAAAACATGATCTCCGAGGGCCTGTTCCGCGAAGATCTGTTCCACCGGCTGGCCGTTATCCCGGTGCGCGTGCCGGCGCTCGCCGAGCGTCGGGAGGACATCCCGTTCCTCGTCGACATGTTCATGCGCCAGGTGAGCGAGCAGGCCGGCATCCGTCCGCGCAAGATCGGCGACGATGCGCTCGCCGTCCTTCAGGCGCACGACTGGCCCGGAAACATCCGCCAGCTGCGCAACAACATCGAGCGCCTGATGATCCTTGCCCGCAGCGACGGTCCCGACACGCCGATCTCGGCCGATATGCTGCCGACGGAAGTGGGCGACACGCTGCCAAAGATCTCCGCCCAGGGCGATCAGCACATCATGACGCTGCCATTGCGCGAGGCTCGCGAAATGTTCGAGCGTGATTATCTGATCGCGCAGATCAACCGATTCGGCGGCAACATTTCGCGCACGGCGGAGTTTGTCGGCATGGAGCGGTCGGCCTTGCATCGCAAGCTCAAGTCGCTGGGCGTCTGACCGGTCCTCCCGGTGAAAACGCCCGCGCTTCCAGGTGAAAGAACGACATGAAGGTAGTCATTTGCGGCGCGGGCCAGGTCGGATACGGCATCGCCGAGCGGCTGGCGCAGGAAGATAACGACGTGTCGGTGATCGATACGTCTGCAGCTTTGATCGCCAACATCACCGAAAGCCTCGATGTGCGCGGCTATGTCGGCCACGGGGCGCACCCGGACGTGCTGGCGAAAGCCGGGGCCGACCAGGCCGACATGCTGATCGCGGTCACGCTCTCCGACGAGGTCAACATCGTCGCCTGTGAAGTGGCGCATGCAATCTTCAACGTGCCAACGAAGGTTGCGCGTATCCGCGCGCAGAGCTATCTCGCGCCGGAATATTCAAACCTGTTCTCGCGCGAAAACGTGCCGATCGACGTCACCATCTCGCCCGAAGTCGAGGTCGGGCGGCTGGTGCTCAGGCGCATTTCCTTCCCCGGCGCCATCGATGTGGTGCGCTTCGCCGACGATCGCGTCGCCATGGTGGCGTTCGAATGCCTGGAAGATTGCCCTGTTGTCGGAACACCGCTGCAGCAGTTGAGCGAGCTTTTCCCCGACCTGCTGGCGACCGTTACCGGCATTTTCCGCAACGGCAAGGTGCTTGTGCCGCATTCCGACGATCAGCTGCAGGCAGGTGATATCGCCTATGTGGTGTGCGATCGGGATCACGCCCGCAGGACGCTTGCGCTCTTCGGCCATGAAGAGCAGGAAGCCCGACGCATCATCATCTTCGGTGGCGGCAATGTCGGGTACTTCGTCGCCAAGGCGATCGAGGAACACCAGCCGCGTACACGGGTGAAGCTGATCGAAAGCGACCGCGACCGGGCGGTGATGATGGCCGACAAGCTCAGCAACACGGTTGTGCTCAACGGCTCGGCGATGGACCAGCGGATCCTGACGCAGGCCGATGTCCAGGACGCCGATCTTGTGGTGGCGCTGACGAACAACGACCAGATCAACATTCTCGGCAGCATGATGGCCAAGCGGCTTGGAGCAAAGTCGACGCTTGTGCTGATCAACGAGCCGTCGTACCAGGATTTTGCCGGCACCGCCGGGGTCGACGCCTATATCAACCCGCGCGCAGTGACGATTTCGCGCGTGCTCCAGCATGTCCGCAAGGGACGTATCCGTTCCGTCTACGCGGTGCAGAAGGGCATGGCCGAAGTGATCGAGGCCGAGGCGCTGGAAACGTCGCCCCTCGTCGGCAAGGCGCTGCGCGACCTCGAGCTGCCGGAAGGCATCCGCATCGGCGCACTCTATCGCGACAAGACCTTCATTCGCCCGGATGGCGGCACCCGGATCAAGGCGAAAGATCGTGTCGTGCTCTTTGCTGCGGCCGATGCCGTTCGTCACGTCGAACAGCTCTTCCGCGTCAGCATCCAGTATTTCTAGGGGCGGGCGATGTCGAGAATTGCCTATGTCAATGGCGCCTATCTGCCGCATGCGCGGGCCGGCGTCCACATCGAGGATCGCGGATACCAGTTCGCGGACGGTGTCTACGAGGTTTGCGAGGTGCGTCACGGCTTCATCGTCGACCTCACCCGGCACCTGGATCGTCTCGATCGCTCGCTTGGCGAACTGCGCATCGACCGGCCGATGAGCCGCGCGGCGCTCGTCCACGTGATCCGTGAGGTGCTCAGGCGCAACCGGGTTCGCAACGGTCTGTTTTACCTGCAGGTCACCCGTGGCACGGCGCGCCGCGACCACGTCTTTCCCGTCGGCGCCACACCGTCGGTCGTGGTGACGGCCAAGCGTACGGACGCCGAGGCGATCGCTCGCAAGGCTACACACGGGATTGCGGCAATCACCGTGCCCGAGAACCGCTGGGATCGCGTCGACATCAAGTCGGTCGGCCTCCTGCCCAACGTGCTCGCCCGCCAGAAGGCGAAGGAGGAGGGCGCTCAGGAAGCGATTTTCGTGGATGCCGATGGTACGGTGAAGGAGGGGGCCGCCACCAATGTCTGGATCGTCGATCGCAACGGTACGCTGCGCACGCGCCCGGCCGACCATGGCATCCTGAAGGGAATCACCCGGACGACACTCATGGATGTCGCCGTGCGGCTTGGGCTTGCGGTCGAGGAGAGGACTTTCTCGGTGGAGGAGATGCTCGCGGCGCGCGAGGTCTTCATTACGGCCGCCACCAGCATCTGCTTTCCGGTCATTTCAGTCGACCGCAGACCGATCGGCAACGGTCATCCGGGAAGCATAGCACAGAATATTCGTGAAGCCTTTTTCGGCGTTGCGGAAAAGACATTGATTTGATACCAAACTTAGACGAGGCGTCGGGGAAGGTACTTGTGGCGCCTCGGATTGAAAAATTCGACAAAAATGCACCGGCGCGAAACGCCGGCAAATAAGAAAGAAGCGGCGCGATGGCGGAACGTTCTCAGAACTTGCAGGATCTTTTTCTCAACACGGTCCGCAAGCAAAAGATTTCTTTGACAATTTTTCTTATCAACGGTGTCAAGCTCACGGGCGTCGTGACCTCGTTTGACAACTTCTGCGTTCTCCTGCGTCGCGATGGCCATTCGCAGCTGGTTTACAAGCACGCAATCTCGACCATCATGCCCGGCCAGCCGCTGCAGATGTTCGAGAACGAAGAAGCAGCATCCTGACGGGACGTTAGGCACATTACCAAGCGTGATTCAAAATCGTCGTCGATCATACCGGAGCTCGAGAAGCTCCGCGACGACATGCGTGCGGTTGTCATCGTTCCGGTCTTGAAGAAGACCGGACGACAGTCCGCTGAGATTCTTGCCGCAGCGACGACGCGCTCGGACGAAAGCCGCCTCGAAGAGGCGACGGGTCTGGCGATGGCGATCGACCTTGAGGTCGTGCACGGGGCCATTGTCCCGGTGTCGGCGCCGAAACCGGGCACCTTGCTCGGCAGCGGCAAGATCGAGGAAATCGGCCATATCCTCGTCGAGCTCGATGCCGGACTGGTGATCGTCGATCACCCGCTGACGCCGGTGCAGCAGCGCAATCTCGAGAAGGAATGGAACGCCAAGGTCATCGACCGGACCGGCCTCATTCTCGAGATCTTCGGACGCCGCGCTTCCACCAAGGAAGGCACGCTGCAGGTCGACCTTGCGCATCTCAACTACCAGAAGGGCCGCCTGGTTCGAAGCTGGACCCACCTTGAACGCCAGCGCGGCGGCGGTGGCTTCATGGGCGGCCCGGGCGAAACCCAGATCGAAGCGGACCGGCGCTTGCTACAGGACCGCATCGTCAAGCTTGAGCGCGAATTGGAGCAGGTGCGCCGCACACGGCAGCTGCATCGCTCCAAGCGCAAGAAGGTGCCGCATCCGATCGTCGCGCTCGTCGGCTATACCAATGCCGGAAAGTCGACCTTGTTCAATCGCATGACCGGGGCAGGGGTCCTCGCCGAGGACATGCTGTTTGCGACACTCGATCCGACGCTGCGGCGGCTCAAGCTGCCGCATGGCCGCATGGTCATTCTCTCCGACACCGTCGGCTTCATTTCCGATCTGCCGACGCATCTCGTCGCCGCATTCCGGGCGACGCTCGAAGAGGTGCTGGAGGCGGACCTGATCCTGCATGTGCGCGATCTTTCCGATCCCGACAACCAGGCACAGGCGAGCGACGTCCTGAGGATCCTTGCCGATCTCGGTATCGACGAGAAGGAAGCCTCCGAGCGCCTGATCGAGGTCTGGAACAAGATCGACCGGCTCGATGCGGAATCGCGCGAGGCGCTGCAGGGCAAGGCCGCGACCTCGGACAATACGGTCGCGCTGTCGGCGATATCTGGCGAAGGCGTCGACGAACTGCTCGCCGAAATCGGTCGCCGTCTTTCGGGCGTTCTGACCGACTGCACCGTCGTGCTCGGCATCGATCAATTGCAGCTTTTGCCGTGGGTCTATCAGCACGCCATCGTCGATGGCCGCGAGGATCTGGAGGACGGGCGCGTGAGCCTGGATCTCAGGCTGACGGAAAACGAGGCCTCCGACCTGGAGCGTCGCCTCGGCAACGGGCCGAAGCCCGTCGAGGAAGACTGGTGAGCCTCAACAGGGCCGTCTGCAATTCGTGAAAATTCGAAAGGGGCGCTATCAGGCGCCCTTTTGTTGTTTCAGCCGAGCTGCCGCTCGATTGCCTTTGCAGCCTGCCAAAGCTCTTCCATCCGCTCCAGCGTTGCGCTGTCGAGCGTTTCGCCACCCGCCTCAAGCTCGCGCTCGATATGGGAAAAGCGACGGCGGAACTTGGTGTTGGTGCCGCGCAGCGCCATCTCCGGGTCGGCCCCGACATGGCGGCCGATGTTGACGACGGCAAAGATCAGGTCGCCCAGTTCGTCGCTGACCTTGGCGCGATCCTTCTCGCGCAGCGCCTGGCGCAGTTCGCCGATTTCCTCTTCGATCTTGTCGAGGATCGGCTCGGGCTCCGACCAGTCGAAGCCGACCTTGGCCGCCCGTTCCTGCAGCTTCAGCGCTTCCACGAGGGCGGGAAACGAACGCTGCACCGAGCCGAGATGGCTCGCGATGCCATCCGGCGCAAATCCACTCTGCGTGCGCCGCGCCTGGCGCTCCGCCTTTTCAGCCTGCTTGATCTGATCCCATTGCAGCTTCACCGCCTCGGGTGTGTCGGCGTCGGAGCGGGCAAAGACGTGCGGGTGGCGGCGGATCATCTTGCGGGTGACGGCTTCCACGACGTCGCCGAACTCGAAGTCGCCGGCTTCTTCCGCCATGCGCGCGTGAAAGACCACCTGCAAAAGCAGGTCGCCGAGTTCGTCGCACAGGTCATGCATGTCGCCGCGCTCGATGGCGTCGGCGACCTCGTAGGCTTCCTCGATCGTATAGGGCTTGATCGTCTCGAAGGTCTGGACGATGTCCCAGGGGCAGCCGGTCTCCGGCTGGCGGAGGGCGGCCATGATGTCGAGCAGGCGATGAATTTCTTTTGAAGGTTCCATGGGCATCAGTTCAACGGAATGGCGTTCTCGTCCTTGCCCGACTGGTATCTGTCGGAAAGGTTCTGGTAGCGTGCGCGGATACGGGCATCCTGGGCGGCGAGCCGAGCGCTGGTTTCGGCGTCGCCATGCTCCGACAGTTCGGCAATGGAGGCCGAATGCCAGAAGGCGTTGTCCTTGGCGTAACCGCCGGGCTCAAGCCGAAAGACCTCTTTCAGGATCCTCAGGTCATGCGGGATGGCGAACGAGTCGCGGGAATCCTCGTGGCTGAAGAAATAGTAGAAATTGTCGAACCCGGCCCAGGTGATGGCCGACAGGCACATGGAGCACGGCTCATGGGTCGACAGGAAGATGAGCTCGCGGGTGTCAAGCTTCTCCGCCATCTCGTAGAATCGCTTCAACGTGTGGACTTCACCGTGCCACAGCGGGTTTTCCGTCTCATTGTTGGTTTCTGCGAGAACGAGCGACAGATCGGACTTGCGCAGGATGGCGGCGCCGAACACCTTGTTGCCGGCGGCGACGCCCTTTTCCGTGAGCGGCAGGATGTCCTTTTCGATCACGGTCAGCAGCCGTTCGGCGAGTTCCGTCTGGGTCATGTCATCTGTCTCCGGAGGTCGGTGTCGGCATTTAACGGAGGTTGCCCTTTGGGCGCAATGGTCGCGCGGGCACTGCGTTTTAGCAGCCCCGGAGATATTTGCTCAAAATGGTGCACCGCCGAGCAAAACAATACGGGACCGCAAAGGCATTGAAATTTCTGTTTCTTCAATTGTCGTGCCCCATAAGGGATATTCGCCGAGCCTGTAGAAGGAACGACCGCCAGATCATGACGCAGCAGCTCGCCGTTTTCCCTGCATTTTTTCGTGTCGCGCAAAAGCGCGTTGCGGTCTTCGGCAATGGCGACGAAGCCTTCGCCAAGGTGCGGCTGCTCTTGAACACCGAAGCGTCGATCGTTGTTTTTGCTGACGATCCTGAAGCGGAATTTGCGCGATACCTCAACGAGCGTGGCGTCGAGCATGTTCGGGCGACCTTCGCGCCCGAACAGCTGGATGGTGCCATTCTCGCCTTTGCCGCGACCGGCAACGCTGCCGAAGATCGTCTGATCGTAAGCGCGGCGCGCGCCCAGAAAATCCCCGCCAATGCGGTCGACCAGCCCGACTATTGCGATTTCTTCACGCCCGCGCTCGTCAATCGGGCGCCTGTCGCCGTTGCGATCGGCACGGAAGGGGCCGGCCCGGTGCTCGCCCAGATGATCCGCGCCCAGATCGACCAGTTGCTTTCGCCGTCGCTCGGCGTCGTCGCATCGCTTGCCGCAAGCTATCGCGAGACGGTCGACCGCCTTGTGCCGCGCGGTGTGGCGCGTCGTCTTTTCTGGCGCCAGTTCTTTCAGGGGTCGGTCGCCGACAAGGTTGCCGGTGGTGACCTCGCGGCTGCCCGGCGCGAGGCGTCGCGGCTGCTCGATGCACCAGAGAAGGCGCCGGGCCATGTCTGGCTCGTTGGCGCTGGTCCTGGCGCCGAGGACCTTTTGACGCTGCGCGCCCAGCGCGTGATGATGGAAGCCGATGCGATCGTCTACGATGCGCTGGTGCCGCAGGCCATCGTCGACATGGGCCGTCGCGACGCCGAGCGCCTGTCGGTCGGCAAGCGCAAGGGCTGCCACACGAAATCTCAAGGGGAAATCAACCAGCTGCTGGTGACGCTCGCCGTTGAAGGCAAGCGTGTCGTCCGCTTGAAGTCCGGCGATCCTCTGGTTTATGGCCGCGCCGGCGAAGAGATGGCGGCGCTGCGCGAAGCAGGCATCAGCTACGATATCGTCCCGGGCATCACGTCCGCCTTCGCTGCGGCGGCGGATTTCGAACTTCCGCTGACGCTTCGTGGTGTCGCGTCGTCGCTGGTCTTCACAACGGGTCATGATCTGACGGGCGAAGTCCTTCCCGACTGGGCGAGGCTTGCGGTTTCGGGCGCGACGATCGCGGTTTACATGGGTCGTACCGTTGCGGCGTCGGTCGCCGGCCGTCTGATGCAGGCGGGCCTTCCGCCGGAAACGACCGTTGCCGTCATCGAAAATGCCAGCCGCGCGGATCGCCGCCTGCTGCACGGCATCTTGAAGGACCTGCCGGATCTGGAACATCGCACGGAGCTTTCCGGCCCGGTCATGGTCATCATCGGCGATGCCGTCGCCGGCGCCAATTTCGAGCGTTCCGAACCGCTGGTCGCTGGCAAGACGCGCCGCGCCGACAAGACGATTGACGTTGCCGCTTCGCGCAACGAACAGATTTTGAACTGAGGAAGAGGTCATGGTGAGCAAGGTTTTGACGGCAAATCGACTTTCGGACGGAATCTCCGTCTGGCTGGATGCTGCGGGCAACTGGGTCGAGCCGCTTCAGGACGCCTTCATCGCGCGCCACGCGGAAGCCGTGACCGCGCTTGAAGCCACCGGCAAGCAGGCCTTCGACGACAACAAGGTCGTTGATCCAAACGTCATCGATGTCGAGGAAATCAACGGCACGCTTCGTCCGCTGCGCATGCGCGAGCGCATCCGTGCCGAAGGGCCGTCGATCCCGTATGCCGCCGGCTACAATGGCCTTTCCGGCCCGAAACACGCTGCCTGAGGAACCGATATCCGATGTACCGTTACGATGAATTCGACCACGCCTTCGTTTCCTCCCGCGTCGAACAGTTTCGCGACCAGGTCGAGCGCCGCCTGAGTGGCGAGCTTGCCGAGGACGCCTTCAAGCCGTTGCGCCTGATGAACGGCGTCTACCTGCAGCTTCACGCCTATATGCTGCGTGTCGCCATTCCCTATGGCACGCTGTCGAGCCGCCAGATGCGCATGCTCGCCCATATCGCGCGCAAGTATGACCGCGGCTACGGCCACTTCACCACCCGCCAGAACATCCAGTACAACTGGCCGAGCCTGTCGGACACGCCCGATATCCTCAGGGAACTGGCCGATGTCGAGATGCATGCGCTCCAGACCTCGGGCAACTGCATTCGCAACGTCACTGCCGATCATTTTGCCGGTGCTGCCGCCGATGAGGTCGCCGATCCAAGGCCTTATGCCGAGATCCTGAGACAATGGTCGAGCGTTCATCCGGAATTCTCGTTCCTGCCCCGCAAGTTCAAGATTGCGGTCACCGGCGCCGAGCGTGACCGTGCGGCGATCCAGGTTCACGACATCGGCCTGCACCTGAAAAAGGACGACAACGGCCGCATCGGCTTTGCCGTCTATGTCGGCGGCGGCCAGGGCCGTACCCCGATGATCGCCAAGAAGATCCGCGACTTCCTGCCGGAAGAGGATCTGCTCTCCTACACCACCGCGATCATGCGCGTTTACAACCTGCATGGCCGCCGCGACAACAAGTACAAGGCGCGCATCAAGATCCTCGTGCACGAGACCGGTGCCGAAGAGCTCTCGCGTCAGGTCGAGGTCGAATTCGCGGCCCTGAAGGACACCGAGCTGAAGCTGCCGGAAACGGACATCCAGGCGATCTCCACCTATTTCGCGCCGCCGGCGCTCGAAAACCGCGCCGAAGGCTGGGAAAGCCTGGCGCGCTGGAAGAAGACCGATCCGGAGTTTTCGCGCTGGGTTCATCAGAACGTGCAGCCGCACAAGCACCCGGACTACGGCATGGTCACGATCTCCCTGAAGCCGATCGGCGGCATTCCGGGCGACGCTACCGATGCGCAGATGGATGCCGTTGCCGATATCGCCGAGGAGTATGCCTTCGACGAGATCCGCGTCAGCCACGAGCAGAACCTCATTCTCCCGCATGTGGCGCTGGCCGACCTCGAGCCGATCTATCGCGGCCTGGTCGCAGCCGGTCTGGCGACCGCCAACGCCGGCCTGATCACGGATATCATTGCCTGTCCCGGGCTCGACTATTGCGCGCTCGCCAATGCACGCTCCATTCCGGTGGCGCAGGAGATATCGACCCGCTTCGGTTCGCCCGAGCGTCAGGCCGACATCGGCGAGCTGAAGATCAAGATTTCCGGCTGCATCAACGCCTGCGGTCATCACCACGTCGGCCATATCGGCCTGCTCGGTGTCGAAAAGAAGGGTGCTGAACTCTATCAGATCACGCTCGGCGGCTCGGGCGACGAGAACACCTCGATCGGCGAGATCATCGGCCGGGGTTTCGAACCGGAGAAGGTGACCGACGCGGTCGAGACCATTGTCGACACCTATCTGGGACTGCGACGCGACAGAGAAGAGACCTTCCTCGAAGCCTATCGCCGCGTTGGCCCCCAACCGTTCAAGGATGCGCTCTACGGCAGCGCGCAGGAAGCTGCCTGAGGCGTAAGGAACCAAGATGACGAAAATCTGGAAGGAAACCGGCTTCGTGGGCGATGATCCCTGGATCATCGAGACCGAGGAAACGAAGGCCGGCTCGAATGAAAAGGCCATTCTTGGGCTTGATGCGTTCCTCGCCAAGGTCGGGGAAAGCGACGAAGCCGGCTTGGGCGTCGTCATCGCTCCGGCTGACGACGTCACAAAGCTTGCACCCTACCTCGATCGGCTTGCGCTGGTTGCGGTGGCGTTCCCGGCTTTTAACGACGGTCGCGCCTTCAGCCACGCGTCGCTGCTGCGCGCGCGCCTTGGCTTTGAAGGCGAGGTGCGGGCGGTCGGCGATGTGCTGATCGACCAGATCCCGTTGATGCTGCGCTGTGGTGTCGACAGCTTTGCCGTCAGCAATGCGACGGCGCTGAAGCGCCTCACCGAAGGTCGGCTGCCAGGCATCGCCGTTCACTACCAGCCGACCGCAAAGGCGGCGACCGATGCCAAATCCTACAGCTGGCGGCGGGTTTCCTAAAAAGATCGGGCCGCGACAGTGTGAAGCACGCCGGAATTCCCGAAAGCGACTATATTTGGAAGGGATTTCCTTCCCAACGTGCCCGGCTTGGAATATCCGGTCATTGTTGATAGACAGGGTCATCATTTACAGGACTTGTAGCTAAGATGAATGCTCCGGCAAAAACGGAAGATTTCGCGATCCAGGCACCCGCAGGCGTTTTCGTCGAGACCGTGACGAGCGTCGAGCACTATACCGATCGGCTCTTCCGCTTCCGCATGACCCGCCCTGCAGAGTTCCGCTTCCGCTCGGGCGAATTCGCGATGATCGGCCTGATGGTCGGCGACAAGCCGGTCTATCGCGCCTATTCGATCGCCAGCCCCGCGTGGGACGAAGAGCTCGAGTTCTTCTCGATCAAGGTGCCGGATGGCCCGTTGACCTCGCATCTCCAGGGCATCAAGCCGGGCGACAAGGTGCTGATGCGCAAGAAGCCCACGGGTACGCTGGTGCTGGACGCGCTCGTTCCCGGTCGCCGTCTCTATATGTTCTCGACCGGCACCGGCATCGCGCCCTTCGCAAGCCTGATCCGCGATCCCGAGACCTATGAGAAGTTCGAGGAAGTGATCCTCACCCATACCTGCCGCGACATCGCCGAGTTGAAATACGGCTTCGACCTCGTTGACGAGATCCGCAATCACGAGTTCCTCAACGAGATCGTCGGCGACAAGCTGCGCCACTATGCGACGGTCACCCGCGAGGACTATCCGTTCAAGGGGCGCGTCACCGACCTGATGGTCAATGGCAAGTTCTTCTCCGATCTCGGCCTGCCGCCGCTCGATCCAGTGATCGATCGCGGCATGATCTGCGGCTCGACGGCGATGCTGAAGGACACCAAGGAAATCCTGGAAGCCGCAGGCCTCACCGAAGGCGCCAACAACAAGCCGGCCGAGTTCGTCATCGAGCGGGCCTTCGTCGGCTGATCGTTATTTAGGCAGTCTTGACGATTGAAGGGCGCGCCTTGGGTGCGCCCTTTGTCTTTTGCGGTAAGATAGGCCCGAGCCATGCGTCTTTGGCAGGCCGGCCCTGACCATTCTGCGTACCGCCCGAGATGCGCAGCGACTATCGTGCCCCTGCAAATCTTCATAACGTGCGTGCGCAGCCATGCGAAAACAGGCGCACGACGAACCAGCCCGCGCCGTCCCGATATGAGCCCCGCGGGCTCTCCAGGGAGTGCCCGATGAGCGATACGATCCAAGCAAATGTCGAAGCGAGAATCCGTTGCAAACCACTGCGCGATCGCATCGTCACTCCGGAGGCGGCGGCAGCGCTGATCAAGGATGGCATGACCATCGGCATGAGCGGCTTTACCAAGGCGGGCGACGCCAAGGCGGTGCCGCTTGCGATCGCCGAACGGGCGGCAAGCGAGAAATTCCGCATCACGCTGATGACCGGCGCCTCGCTCGGCCACGACATCGACAAGACGCTGACGGAAGCCGGCGTTCTTGCCCGGCGCCTGCCGTTCCAGTCCGATCCGGTTCTGAGATCGGCCATCAATCGCGGCGAGGTGATGTTCATCGACCAGCACCTTTCCGAAACGGTCGAGCAGCTGCGCACCGGGCAGATCAGCCCGATTGATTATGCGGTAGTCGAAGCCGTGGCGATCACCGAGGACGGCGGCATCGTGCCCTCGACATCGGTCGGCAACTCCGCGAGTTTTGCGATCCTCGCAAAGCAGGTCATCGTCGAGCTCAATCTCAGCCACAGCCCCGAACTCGAGGGCCTGCACGACATCTTCATTCCGGCCAAGCGACCGAGCCGCACGCCGATACCGGTCGTTGCCTGCGACAGCCGCGCCGGCTCGCCCTGCATCCCGGTTGATCCCGACAAGATCGTCGCGATCGTCGTGACGGAGAAAGACGATAGCGCCGCGCGCATCTCGCCACCGGATGCCGAGACGATCGCCATCGCGGGCCATCTGATCGGCTTCCTCGAGGAGGAGGTGCGCAAGGGCCGTCTCGACATGACGCTCAATCCGCTGCAGGCGGGCATCGGCGTGATCGCCAATTCGGTGCTGAGTGGTCTTGTAGATAGTCCGTTCCGCGATCTGCGCATGTACAGCGAGGTGCTGCAGGACAGCACGTTTGAACTCTTCGAGGCCGGCAAGCTGAGTTTCGCCTCGGCATCGTCGATGACCCTCTCCAGCGCCTGGGCCGACCGGGTGTTCCGCAACATCGGTGCCTACAAGGACAAGCTGGTCCTGCGCCCGCAGGAAGTCAGCAATCATCCGGAGATCATCCGTCGCCTCGGCGTCATCGGTATCAATACGGCGCTGGAGTTCGATATCTACGGCAACGTCAATTCCACCCATGTCGGAGGCACCGACATGATGAACGGCATCGGCGGCTCCGGCGATTTCGCCCGCAACGCCTTCCTGTCGATCTTCGTCGCCAAGTCGGTCGCCAAGGGGGGCGCCATTTCGTCAGTGGTGCCGATGGTTTCGCACGTCGATCATACCGAACACGACGTCGACATCCTGGTGACCGAGCACGGTCTTGCCGATTTGCGTGGCCTGGCGCCGCGGGAGCGGGCACCCGTCATCATCGAAAATTGCTGTCACCCGGCCTATCGCGCGTTGCTCTCCGACTACTTCGCTCGTGCCGTCGCGACCCGTGGCGGCCAGACACCGCATATCCTGGAAGAAGCTTTCGAATGGCATGTGCGCCGGCTGAAGACCGGCAGCATGCTGCCGGCGACATGAGCTCCGCCAGTCGCCTGAAAGAGGGCAGGTGAGGCGGACTTGCTTGTCACGGCAAAGACTTACGTGGGATTTCTCGTGTGACCAGGGCGTCCTCAGGCGTCCGAGAGGTAGTGCATCAATTCCGCCATCGCCGCCGACGCGGCCGGGGCGTCGGCTTTTTCGATTGCGTCGATCACGGTGACGTGGCGACGGACCGAGCCGTTCATCTTCTCGGTCGAGGCCGACGCAAACCAGATACGGCGCGCATGCGTTTGTAGCGGCGCGAGCGCCGCCGTCAAGAAGCGGTTCGGGCAAGCCTCTTCCATCAGCTCGTCGAACACCTTGTCGGCGACCAGAAAGCCCTGCATGTCGTCCGCGCTGGCGCAGGCGGTCATCTGATCGGCACAGGCCCTCATTTCGCCCCGCGCCTGCGCACTCGCATGGCTGGCGACAAGTGCCGCGGCAAGCGGTTCCAGTTTCTGCCTCGTCTGCATCACGTTCATCTGGTCGTCGGGATGGATCGTGGTAATTTGCAGGCCGACTCGCGGACGGACGTCCATAAGCCCCTGCCAGGCCAGCTTCTGGATCGCTTCGCGCACCGGCGTGCGGCCGAGCCCGGCAAGTTCGATCAGCTGTCGCTCGGTCACCAGGGCGCCGGGCGCCAGCTTCAGCGTCACGATCAGGCGCTCGAGAGCGAGGTAGGCGAGGTGCGCCTGGGAATGTGCGGACATGCCGATCCTTCGTTTCTGATATATCAGCAGCTTGCACAATTTTGGGCCGTTAGGCAAGCGAGCCGCCGCGGCCGTGGACATCCCCTGCAAAACGAACTTCGATGGTATGTGCTTAAATGAGCATTCGCTCAAAAAACACGAATTTCAAAGGCATGAATAAAGGAAGCTCATCAGACGTTTCTAATGGGATTGGTGTTGACGAACGCAAAGGCGCTTGTCAGTCTTCTCTGCAGGGCTGTGGGCCCAAGGGCGCACAACGCCCGCAGGACATTAAAATGTTGCGTGTTCTCAGGTCGGCCGAGACCGGGAAACACGCGGGAGGCAACAACCGTCTGACATCGGCGTTGAGGGGCGCAAGGTGCACGTGGGCGCGTTTCTGGTCTGGTCGTTGATGGCGTTTGCAGGGCTGTTGGCCATACCGGCGGTCAGCCACACGAATGCATTGACGACGTTCTCGCTGATGGCATCGTCGGCCGCCTTCGTCGGCATGGCGATCGCTCAGTTCATGGCTGCCCGTCCGCCCTTGATCGAGACGCTGTTCGGCGGGCTTGATCGCGTTTATCATTTTCACCGCAAGATCGGTATCACCGTGCTGGTCCTGATCCTCGTTCATTATTTCCTGAAACCGGATTTCAAGGGCCTGTCGCTGACGAGCGGATTGAACCAGCTGGCGGCGTCGGCAGGAGAGTACGCGTTCTACGCTTTCGTCGTTCTGCTCGTCCTCAGCATCGTCAAGATCGTCCCGAGGACGAAGATCGAGATCCCCTATCACCTCTGGCGCTATGCGCACCGCTTCATCGGACTGCTGTTCGTGATGGTCGCCTTCCACCAGATGTTCATCAAGCGCCCCTATGACGGGACCGCGCTTCTGGCCGTCTATCTCAATGTCTTCGCCGCACTTGGCATTCTTAGCTACGCCTACACCCAGCTGCTGCCGTGGCTGCGGACGCGCGGCTACGAGGTCTTCGAGGTGATCCGGCACGACGGTGCGACGGTGATCGCCGCGCGGCCCATCGGACGGCCGCTTCGCGCCAGGCCGGGTCAGTTCGGTTTTCTGCGGGTACTGAAGCCGGGCCTGCGCGAGCCGCATCCGTTTACGATCGCCGGCATCGAGGCCGAGGGGGTGGTGCGCTTTGCGATCAAGCCGCTCGGCGACTACACGCAGGCGCTCAGGGACAACATCGCGGTCGGCGACCGGCTGAAGCTCGAAGGCGGTTATGGCCGCTTCAATCATCGGCGTGGCGGCAAGAAGCAGATCTGGTTGGCCGGCGGCATCGGCGTCACACCGTTTTTGGCGATGGCGCGCCACCTCAAGGGCGACGAAGGCCAGGACATTCACATGGTCTATTGCGTGCGCGACCGCCGCGAGGCGATCGGTCTCGAAACCTTTGAGGCGCAGGCGCAGAAACTTGGCAATTTCAGCTTCGTACTGCACGACAGTTCGACGGACGGACGGCTGGACGCAGCGAAGCTTGCGACAGGTAGCGTGATCGACCCGGCGGAGGCCGATCTCTGGTTTTGTGGTCCTGCACCGTTGCGCGAGGCGATCGTCAAGGGCCTGAAAGACATTGGCAAGGGGCCACGAAGGGTCGAGTTCGAGCGGTTTCAGTTTCGATAGAACAAAGATTTGAGCAGGGATTCTTTTGTCTTAGGGAGAGATTTTCATGCGTCGTTTGCACAAGGTGCGAGAAAGCGCCTCGCCTGGGGCCGGATCGGTTCGGGGACTGCTGGCATCGTCGTTGGCTGTCGCGTTTTCCGTCCTGCTCTGTCCCGTGACTGCATCGGCGCGCGATGCTTTTGCCGACGACGCCTTTGCGACCTACAAGGCGAATGTCGAAAACGGCAAGTACATGTTCAGCGCCGCAGGGTGCGGCGCCTGCCATGGATCCGGCGACGACACTGAACTGCTGTCCGGCGGCATGGAGATGAACACGGCGATCGGCACGTTTTATGCGCCGAACATTTCGCCGCACGCCAACGGTATTGGCGGCTGGAGCAATGCCCAGTTCCTGAATGCCGTACTGGTCGGTCTCGATCGCGACGGCAACAATCTCTACCCGGTCATGCCCTACACGTCCTACGGCGGGATGAAGCCCGAGGATGCGCTCGACATCAAAGCCTATATCGAAACGCTGCCGCCGGCGGATGCCGCCTCGAAGGAGCACGAGATTGCCTTCCCCTTCAGCCGGCAGACGACGATCACGCTCTGGAAGCGCAGTCACTTCACCGTGCCGGCCTACCAGCCGCGGGAGGAGACGCAAGCCGAGCGCGGTCGGTACCTGGTCGAGAATGTCGGCGGCTGCGGCGATTGCCATACCCCGCGTACCACCACGTATGGCCTCGACCTGGAGCGGGCCTACCAGGGCGAAAAGGACCTGACAGGCGCGGTCGCCCCTGACATCAGCAAGGAGAAGATGGCCGGGCTTGCTTCGCCCGAGGTCTTTACCAAAGGTCTTATCGAAGATGGCAAGAAGCTCTCCGGAGCGCCGATCAGCGATCCTGTCATGCGACGGCTCGCCAAGGGGATGAGCGCTCTGTCCGAGGATGATCGCCGCGCGATCTATGCCTTTCTGGCTGATCGGGAAGTGAAAGCGCCCGCGCCGGTTGCCCAATCGGTCACGGCCGTCTGCAAGGAGAACACCGGCGTCGAAGCGCTCGGCGGTGACAATGCGGCGCTGGCGCAGCAGGCAGACGCCTTCATCGGCAAATACTGCCGCAACTGCCATGGCCCGGGGGAAAGTTCGCAAGGGAGTTATCCTGCGGGCGACCTGACGTCGATCGCCGCCGATGCCAATTTCGTGGTGCCGGGGGATGCGGGCAAGTCGCGCCTCTTTTCGACCGTCGTCAGCGGCCGCATGCCTCTCGGCAAGCGGCCGTCGGCAGATGAAATCAAGGTTCTGGAAGACTGGATCAATGCGCTGAACGAAAAGAGCCTGCCGCAAACGGCCGCGGCAAAGCCGGACCGGGCGCGGCCGATCCTGACCTACGATCAGTTCGTCGAGGCAGCGCTCAAGGACGTCGCCACGGTCAATGCACTCGACCGCCCCTACATGCGCTACTTCTCCTATCGCGACCAGTATAACGGCATGATGGGCTGCGAGGACGACCAGACCTTCATGAAGCGCATGGACGTGCTGGCGGGCGGCTTCAAGAAGTTGCTGAATTCGCTGTCCTACGCTCCGAAGCTGGCCCTGCCGACGGAAGTCGATGGCACCAACGGGCTGCTCGTACGCGTCGATCTGCGCGATCTGCAGTGGGACGCGGCGGACTACGACTTCCTGATCAAGCGCTACTTCTATGGTGTCGACCCGGAAAGCGATGCGTCGCTTTCGGCTCTGTCCAAAGAAACGGCGACGCAACTGCCGATCATGCGGGTCGACTGGTTCATGAGCAACGGGGCAAGGCCGGAAATCTACAACCGACTGATGCGGCTGCCGACCGAGATCAGTGGGCTCGAAAAGCGCTTCAAGATCGACGTGGCTGACAACATTCGTCGCCGCAACGTGCTGCGCGCCGGCTTTGCCGACGGCTCGTCGGGCGTTTCCGATCACAACCGCATGCTGGAGCGGCACGACATGCCGTTCGGCGGCTATTACTGGAAGTCCTATGATTTCGGCGGCGACGTCGGCAAACAGGTGCTGAAGCGCTTTCCGCATGGGCCGAGGGAGTTGGCGCCGCTTGATGCCGGCCTGGTGCCCTTCGAGCACGATGGCGGCGAGATGATCTTCTCGCTGCCGAACGGTCTGCAGGGCTATTACCTCTCGACGTCGGCGGGCAAACAGCTCGATGTCGGTCCGACCACGATCGTGTCGTTCCGCAAGCGCCCGATCGGCAAAGGGGTGGAGATCATCAACGCCCGTTCCTGCGTCGATTGCCATGCCGACGGCATTCTGTCGAAGCGCGACCAGTTGCGCGAGCAGATCGAGACATCGACACTCTTCAGCAAGGACCAGCAGGACGTGCTGCTCGCCATGTACGTCAAGCAGGAAGAACTGGACGAGACCTATCGCAAGGACCGCGACCGCTTCGTCAACGCGTTGCAAACGCTCGGCGTCACCGAGCCGACGCCCGACGGCGGCCTGCAGAGCAAGCATGCGCCCGGCGACGCGGAGATCATCACCTATTCAGCCGACAAGTATGAGGACGAACTCGACTTCGACGGCCTGGCCGCCGAGTTCGACATGACTCCGAAGCAGTTTTCCGATGCGATTAGGCGGGTGACGGACACGGACGTCTTGCGACTGGGGCTTGATTGGGTGACGACGCTGGAAGCCGGCGGAACCATCCCGCGCAACGAGGTGGAGCAGCAATACGCCTTGCTGCTGGAGCCGCTCGTTCAACGTCGTCCGCTCGATACGGCCGCGATCGTCGTCGCCGGCGCCGAGCCGCCGACGGATGCTAAGCCGCAATCGATCGCCGCCGCCGTTCCGGACTATCGCAAGGAGGATGCAGGATCCGCGAGCAAGCTGGAGCTGACGCTGAACGTGACGTCGACGACGGCGAAGGTCGGCGACGAGCTGTCGTTCGAGCTGAGCGCCAACCAGGCCTGCGAACTGCAGATCCTCTATGTCGAGGAAAACGGCAATGTCGAGGTCATCCCGGATGTGATGATCGGCAACACGACGCTGCAACCAGGTGAAAAGCGGCTCATCCCGCAGCCCGGCACCGGCACGCTCAATTTCGACACACCGGCGGCCGCCGAGACGATGCTGGCCTTCTGTCGCGCCGGCGGCCTCGGTGATCAGCGGCTCACCGTGGAGAAGGCGCGCGACTATGTGGCAAAGTCTCGTCTGCCGCCGACCCGCGGACTGGCTGTGAACCTTGCCAAGAAGGCGCAGGCGGATGGCGGCGCCAGCAGCGTGCAGATGGTGACTTTCGAGATCAGGAACTGACTATGTTTCAGATACGAGATCTTCTCTTTGCTTCGGCGGCCATTCTTGCCTTCACGGCACCGGCTTTCGCCTGCGATGGACTTCGCCTGGCGTCCGAGGCGCTGAACCGGGCTGACGAAGCCGGAACAAAAGTGGCGGCCGATCCCGTCAACATGAAGGGTTGCACGACGGAAGAGATAGCCCTCACGCGGCGCGTTGCCGCGCTCGCGACCTTCAATCGGGTGGCGGCGGCGGTGGGGCAGGGCGCCGTGCTTGCCACCTTCGAAACCGAGCTGACCGCCGCGAGCCGGGACGCGGGCGGTCCCTGGCAGGTTCTCGATGCGCTCGGCGACATCAGTCGGGAGCGCAAGGACTACGGGGCGGCGGCAACCTACTATCAGCAGGCGCTGGAAGATAGCGCCAACCTGGAGCTCACGCCGGACTGGATGGCGCCGGACAGGACCTACATCGAGCGATTGGACCGGCTGGCATCCGAGATGCGGCTTGCCGCCACCAAACCCGTCAAGCTTGCGTCGCGCGGTGCCTGCAAGTTCTCCTATCGCGGGGTCTCGATCCGCAAGAAGGCGACGCCGGTGCGCTACGTCTTCGGTACCGCGGAGTTTACATCAGAGGGTCTCGAATCGGCAAAGGACCTGTTCGAGTGCCTGAAGTCGGCGAAACCGCCGGCAATCACCCTGATCGGCCACACGGATCCGGTTGGCACGCCCGAGGCCAACATGACCTTGTCGATCGCGCGGGCCGAGGCGCTGGCGCACTATCTCGTCGATGCCGGTTATCCCGGCACCTGGACTGTCATCGGCAAAGGCGAGGAGGAGCCGTTCCAGCCGGATGATCCAAGCGCCTATGACGAGGCCATGCTGCACCAGCTCGACAGGCGGGTGGATGTGGATGTGGGGAAGTGACGGTGCTGCGCGCGATCCTGTTTGCCATTCCCCTGCTTGCCTTGCCCGCGGTCCCGGCGATGGCTGCGACCTCGGCGCTGGTCGTAGGCGTCGACACCTATCCGCACGAGGTGAGCCTCGACGGTGCCGTCCGGGACGCGCTTGACGTCGCACAGGCGTTGAGGGACGTCGACGTCGGCCCGATCCGCCAGTTCATCAACGAGCAGGCGACCAAGGATGCGATCCGCTCCGCCTGGATCGAGCTTGTGGCGCGAGCGGTGCGTGGCGACACGATCGTCTTTACCTATGCCGGTCACGGGGCGCAGATGCCTGAGCTCGTCGCCGGCAGTGAGGAGGACGGGCTGGACGAATTCCTGGAGCTTCCGGGTTTCGATCGGGCGCGCGCCGAGCAAACGGCAAGCGAGATCATCGTCGACAACGAGCTCAGCGCCTGGTTCGCGGAAGCGGAGGCCAAGGGTGTTCGGGTGCTGTTTGTCTCCGACAGTTGCTTTTCCGGCGGCATGAACCGCTCAATCTCCGGAAAGACGCGGCTTGCGCCACAGGTTCACGCGACGCTTCCGCCTCCGTCGAAGGAGGCGTTGGGCGGCGCCAAGGTGAGGGACGCCGAGCTGTCCGAGGTGACCATTCTCGCCGCGTCGCTCGAAAGCCAGCCGACCCCGGAAGTGGTCATCGGCGGCGAGCCGCGCGGGGCGCTGAGCTGGAGTTTCGCCCGCGCGCTCGAGGGGGCTGCCGATCGCGACGGCGATGGGCGGATTTCGCGCGTTGAGCTTGAGGACTATGTCTTTGCGAACGTCAAGCTGCAGTCGGAAGCGCTGCAGGTGCCGAACTTCACGCCGCAGCTGCCGCGGTCGGACAAGGAGATCGTGCTGGCGTTGTCGCGCGGCGTCGGAGCCGGCGGAACCGCTAAGGCGAGTGATGCCACAGCCCGGCTGAAATCGCCGCGCGACATGGGCTGGACAGGGAAGCTGGCGCTCAACATTGCCGGTCCGGCGCCGACGCTTGCCAATATCGGCGGCGATGGCGTGCCCTATCGCTGGGACGCGGCAACGGGCGTCTTCTACACGCCGAACGGCGATGTTGCGGCAGAGCATATCGCAGCCGGCATGGTGCAGCGTGTGGTCGACAAGTTTATCCTGGTCGACTTCCTGAAGGCGATGGCGGCGCAGAGTCCTGGCACCGTCTCGCTGAAGCCTCTCAAGGATATCTACCTTGCCGGTGACAGGCTGACATTCGAGGCCGACCAGGGGCGCTTTGCCAATATGCTGGTCTTCAATCTGGCGAACACCGGCGAGGTGCAACTCCTCGACGTCCAGATCGCCGGCAGCGCCAGCCATGCCTTCAAGCTGAAGGATCTTGAAGTGGTGAAACCGTTCGGTGCCGATCATCTCGTGGTAATCTCCACCGACGCGCCGATCGATGCCATTGCGGCGGCCTTTTCCAACGCCGACCTCGATGCGGCATCCCTGCTGCGCCTGCTTGAAACCAGGCTGGAAAACAGTGACAGCACGATTGCGGTCCAGCCGCTTTATACCAGGGACGCAGGCCAATGAGCTCACTCCGGAACCGGTGCCTTTCGGGACTCGCCGTACTGTTCTTGGCGTCCCTGCTGCCCGATCCGGCACGCAGTGCCGATCATGCGTTGCTCATAGGCATCGGCAAATATCAGAACCTCGCGCCGGAATTCGCGTTGGGCGGTCCGCGAAACGATCTTCTGGCCATGGAGACCTTGCTGCGCGAAAAGCTCGGCTTCGATGCGTCGGCGATACGCGTGTTGCAGGACGAGCAGGCGACGCGAGCCAACATTCTCTCGTCGATCGACACCTGGCTCGTCGAAGCGACGGAGCCCGGGGACCGGGTCTACCTCTATTTCACCGGCCACGGCCTGCAAGTGAAGGATGCGGATGGCGACGAGGGCGACGGGTTGGACGAAGCGCTGGCGCCGTTCGATATCGTGCAAGGCGCGACGGACTGGCAGGGGGCGATCCTTGACGACGAGATCGATCAGATCCTGGAGAGGCTCGATGGCCGGACCGTGACGATGGTGATCGACGCCTGCCATTCCGGCACGATCTCGCGCTCGCTCTCCGGCGATACCGCTGCCGGCATCGAGGGCGCTCGCTTCCTGCCGCGCCCGGGCGCCAAGCCCGTGGAGCAGGCGCTGACGCGTGGCCTCAGGATTGACCTTGCCGTGGTCGACAGGCCGCAACTGGTCGACGCGGGCGTGACCGCCTGGAGCGCGGCGGCGCCCTACCAGGTGGCCTGGGATGACGTTCGACGCCCGCCGCCGGATCGGCACGGCGTGTTCACGGAGGCGTTCATCGCCGGCCAGACGAGCAACGCGGCGGATGCCAACGGCAACGGTCTGACGAGTAACGCAGAACTCCTGGAATTCGTGAAGGGGCAATCGAGCGCGTATTGCGCGACGCAGGAACAATGCAGCAATCTTGATCCGCAGCTGGAGACGAAGGCCGAGGCGCTCGGCGAAAGTGTCGTTGCGCCCGACAGCAGTAGCGGCGGGGCGACCTATCAAAAATCGGATGGCCAGAACACGGCTCAGCCCGCCTATGAGGATGCCAATACCGTCAATGCGGTCAGCGACATCATCGGCAAACAGGAAAGCGGCGACCTCGACATTTCCATCGACAGGCCGGTGCCGATGAAGGCCGGTGATGTCTTCAAGCTGACCGTCGTCAGTCGAGCCGGCGGCAATCTGCTGCTCTTCGACATCAACAGCCAGGGAAAGACGACGCAGATCTTCCCGAACGAATTCGCGCGCAAGATTACGCCGCTTGCGCCGGGCGTGCCGATGACCTTGCCGGACGAATATTATGGCTTCGATTTCGAAGCGTCAGGCGAAGGCGAAAGTGCTTTCGTTGGGCTCGTCGTCAACGACGCCGTCGACTTGAGCGAGGTCGCGCCGAGAACGCGTGGCCTGAAGATCGAGCTCGATGCGCGCCGCACGCTGAGCGAAGTCGTGGCACGGCTCCAGAAGACCTGGACCGAAGATCTCGACAGGCGGGGCATCCGCTGGTCGGTCGGTACCCTGCGTTATCGGGTGGAGTGACAGCACGCAGGCAACCGTCTTGGAACGGAAAAAGCCCGCCGGGTTGGGCGGGATTTTCGTTCTATGGCGCGTCTTGTCGGACGCGCAAAGGAGGCATCGATCCTAGTGAAGGATCTGGCTGAGGAAGAGCTTGGTGCGCTCGTGCTGCGGATTGTCGAAGAATTCGGCCGGCGAATTCTGCTCGACGATCTGGCCCTGGTCCATGAAGATCACGCGGTTGGCGACCTGGCGGGCGAAGCCCATCTCATGGGTCACGCACAGCATGGTCATGCCTTCTTCGGCAAGCGAGACCATGGTGTCGAGCACTTCCTTGACCATTTCCGGATCGAGCGCCGAGGTCGGCTCATCGAACAGCAAGATCTTCGGCTTCATGCACAGCGAGCGGGCAATCGCCACGCGCTGCTGCTGTCCGCCCGAGAGCTGGCCCGGATACTTGTTGGCTTGCTCGGGGATCTTGACGCGCTTCAGGAAGTGCATCGCGATTTCTTCGGCCTGCTTCTTCGGCATCTTGCGAACCCAGATCGGCGCAAGCGTGCAGTTTTCGAGAATCGTCAGGTGCGGGAAGAGGTTGAAGTGCTGGAAGACCATGCCGACTTCGCGGCGCACTTCGTCGATCTTCTTGAGGTCGTTGGTGAGCTCGATGCCGTCGACGACGATCTTGCCCTTCTGGTGCTCTTCAAGGCGGTTGATGCAGCGGATCATCGTCGACTTGCCGGAGCCCGACGGGCCGGCAATGACGATGCGCTCGCCACGCATCACCTTCAGGTTGATGTCACGAAGGACGTGAAAGTCCCCGTACCACTTGTTCATTCCAGTGATTTCGACCGCAACATCCGTGGCCGAAACGGTCATTTTGGAAGCAGTGGCTGCGTTTGCCATGCGATCCTCCCCTCATTTTATCGTTTATGGGCCGTGTCGAGCACGCGTTCCATGAAGCCTGAATAGCGCGACATACCAAAGCAGAAAAGCCAGAATATGAAGCCGGCGAAAATTAGCCCCGAGATCGGCGTGACCGACGAGGCCCAGTTGGCATCGGTGAAGTTGAAGCGAACGATGCCGAGCAGGTCGAACATGCCGATGATCGACACCAGCGACGTGTCCTTGAAGAGGCCGATGAAGGTGTTGACGATACCCGGGATCACCAGCTTCAGCGCCTGCGGCAACACGATGAGGTTCATCTTCTGCCAGTAGCTGAGGCCGAGCGAGTCCGCGCCTTCATATTGCCCCTTCGGAATGGCCTGCAGGCCGCCGCGCACCACTTCGGCCATGTAGGCGGACGCAAAGAGCGACACACCGATCAGCGCCCGCAGCAGCTTGTCGAAGGTGACGCCCTGCGGCAGGAACAGGGGCAGCATGACGCTGGCCATGAACAGCACGGCGATCAGCGGGATGCCGCGCACCAATTCGATGAAAGCGGTGCAGAGCATCTTGATGACGGGCATGTGCGACCGGCGCCCGAGCGCCAGCAGAATGCCGAGTGGCAGCGACACCGTGATGCCGACGTAGGACAGGATGAGCGTCACCATGAGGCCGCCCCAGAGCGGCGTCTCGACGAAGGTCAATCCAAACCAGCCGCCCGGAAGCAGGATCAGCGCGATCACCGGCAGGACGCCAAAGAGCAGGATGGCGTTGAGGCCCTTGTAGGGAACCTTCGGCATGGCCATGGGAACGAGGAAGAGCACGAAGAGGATGCCGACCAGGGTCGGCCGCCAGCGCTCCTCGATCGGGTAGCGACCGTAGGCGAACTGATCGATCTTCGCGTTGACGAAGGCCCAGCACGCGCCGCTCCAGCCTTCCGGCTGCGAGCCCCCTTGCGCCACGGTCGCGCAGACCCCACGCCCGCCGCCGGTCCAGGCGGCGTCGACAAACAGCCATTGGATGGCGGGTGGCACCAGCCATGCCAAAAGAAGCAGGCTGATGATGGTGAGAACGGTATCCTTCGGCGTGGCGAAGAGATTTGTGCGCAGCCACTGGAAGAGGCCGCCTTCTGCGACCGGCGGTGCGGAACCCTCGATCATCGAGGTTCGGACAAAAGTTGCCTGGTTCATCGTCTTATCTCTCCACCAGGGCCATGCGGGCATTGAACCAGTTCATGAACAGTGACGTCGCAAGGCTCAGCGACAGGTAGACGATGATCCAGATCGTCACGACCTCGATCGACTGGCCCGTCTGGTTGAGGATCGTGCCGCCGACGGCCACGAGGTCGGCGTAGCCGATCGCGACAGCAAGCGACGAGTTCTTGGTCAGGTTCAGGTATTGGCTTGTGAGCGGCGGAATGATGATCCTGAGCGCCTGCGGTACCACCACGAGCCGCGTCGTCAGGCCCGGCCTGATCCCGAGCGCATGCGCAGCCTCGGTCTGCCCCTTGGAAACGCCACGTATACCGGCGCGCACGATTTCGGCGATGAAGGCGGCCGTATAGAACGAGAGCGCGAGGTAGAGCGACAGGAATTCCGGTCCGATGACCGAGCCACCGGTAAGGTTGAATTTGCCGGCCACGGGAACGTCGAAGGTGATCGGCGATCCGCTGGCAAGGAATGTCAGGACCGGCAGACCGATGACGAGGCCGAGAACCGTCCACAGGAGCGGGAAACGCTGTCCGGTGGCTTCCTGCTTCCTGCGCGCATAGCGCGCAACGACGAAGCTGGCGACGATCGCGACGACGAAGGCCAAAAGCGTGTACTGCGAGCCGTCGCCAAAGATCGGTTTGGGGAAGGCGAGGCCGCGGTTGTTGAGGAACATGTTGAACGGCAGGGCCGCCGATTCACGCGGCTGCGGCAGGATCGCGAGAACGCCGCTGTACCAGAAGAAGATGACGAGCAGCGGCGGGATGTTGCGGAACACTTCAACATAGGCGAGCGACAGCTTGGCGATCAGCCAGTTGTGCGACAGCCGGCCAATGCCGACCGCAAAGCCGATGGCGGTGGCCGTCACGATACCGCAAACGGCAACGAGCAGCGTGTTGAGCAGACCGACGACGAGGGCGCGCTGATAGGTGGAATCGCTGGTGTAGGCGATCAGCGACTGGCCAAGGTCGAAGCCGGCGCGTCCTTTCAGGAAGTCGTACCCGGAGGCGATATTCGCCCGTTTGAGGTTCTCGATCGTATTGGCGGCGACCCAATAAACGAAGGCCGCGAGTACGATGACAGTGATAACCTGGTAAAAGATCGCCCGTACTTGCGGGTCGTTGATGATCGACCCCGACGGTTTGCTTTTCTCAGGCGCAGTTGTGACGCCAATCGCCATGCAATGCCTCTTTCCCCTTTTCACCCTTTTGGGTGTTTTTATCGTTGGGATGGGGAAGCGGTGGCCCGCTTCCCCGGTCTTGAAACAGTCGCTTAGCGGACCGGCGGAGCGTACTGGATGCCGCCCTTGTTCCACAGCGCGTTGAGGCCGCGCTCGATCTTCAGCGGGCTGCCGGCGCCGATGTTACGGTCGAAGACTTCGCCGTAGTTGCCGACGGCCTTGATGATGTTCACGGCCCATTCGTTGGTGAGGCCGAGGTCGGTGCCGATCTTGGTGTCAGCTTCGACGCCGAGGAAGCGCTGAACGTCCGGGTTGGCGGACTTCTTCATTTCTTCGACGTTGGCCTGGGTGATGCCGAATTCTTCAGCCTGGATCAGGGCGTAATGGGTCCAGCTGACGATATCGAACCACTTGTCGTCACCCTGGCGTACGGCCGGGCCGAGGGGCTCCTTCGAGATGATTTCCGGCAGGATCATGTGATCGTCCGGCTTCGAGAGGGTCAGGCGCAGCGAATATAGGCCCGACTGGTCGGTCGTGTAGACGTCGCAACGGCCAGCGTCATAGGCGGCGTTGACCTCTTCGAGCTTTTCAAACACGACCGGATTGTACTGAAGGTTGTTCGCCTTGAAATAGTCGGCCAGGTTGAGTTCGGTGGTGGTGCCGGTCTGCACGCAGACGGCTGCGCCCGAGAGTTCGAGGGCCGATTTGACGTTCAGGCTCTTGCGAACCATGAAGCCCTGGCCGTCATAGTAGTTGACCGGGCGGAAGTTGAAGCCGAGCGCGGTGTCGCGGTTGATCGTCCAGGTGGTGTTACGGGCAAGCACGTCGACTTCGCCGGACTGCAGCGCCGGGAAGCGTTCCTTGGCCGAGGTGGGCGTGTATTTCACCTTGCTGCCGTCAGCAAAAATCGCGGCGGCAATCGCCTTGCAATAGTCCACGTCGAAGCCGCTCCAGTTGCCCGAAGCGTCCGGTGCGGCAAAGCCGGCAAGGCCGGTGTTCACGCCGCATTGGACAAAGCCCTTGGCCTTCACGTCATCAAGGGTGCCGGCAGAAGCCGCCTGTGCGCCAATCCCCATGACAGCAGCGCCAACGAGAGCTGTCAGAATTCTTTTTGCCATTTTTAGAACCTTTTTCTGTTGTCGTTAGTTCCCGTCTGCAGCAGCGCATCCCAGGCGCGTGCAGCCTCCGCCACCCTCCTGGCGCGAGTGCCGGCTATCTCATGCTCAAATTCCATGAGGGTCAAGAGAGGCCGCCGATTTTCTGGTTTTGCATGTGAAAAACTTAAAGTGCGCCAGAAAGTTAGGCAGTTTTGAAGGGTAGTGGGCAGGCGCTGTGCGAAAAAGCGCCAAATGCGGGTCCGCGGCCGCCAAAACGGCTTTCGCCAATTTTTGCCACTTGACCGCGGTTGAGGTGCGCTTGAAGAGTTTCACTTTCGAAATTCTGAAAGCGGAACTTGCAATGGCAGACAGTGGCAATGTGAACGGCAAGGCGGGCATCAACACGCGGCTTGCCCATAGCGGCAACAATCCCTCCGACTACTTCGGCTTCGTCAATCCACCGGTGGTACACGCATCCACGGTGCTGTTCCCGAACGCCAGGGCGATGGAGACACGTGCCCAGAAATACACCTACGGCACGCGCGGAACCCCGACGACGGATGCGCTTTGTGACGCCATCAACGAGCTCGAAGGTTCGGTCGGAACGATCCTCGTCCCCTCGGGTCTCGCGGCCGTCACGGTGCCGTTCCTCGCCTATCTGTCGGCAGGCGATCACGCGCTGATCGTCGATTCGGTGTATTTCCCAACGCGCCACTTCTGCGACACGATGCTGACGCGCCTCGGCGTGACCGTCGAGTACTATGATCCAATGATCGGTGCCGGCATCGAAAGCCTGATCCGCGCGAACACGCGCCTGGTTCACACCGAGGCGCCGGGCTCAAACACCTTCGAAATGCAGGATATCCGCGCCATCGCCGACGTCGCCCATCGTCATGGCTGCGTGGTGACGATGGACAATACCTGGGCGACACCGGTCTATTTCAAGCCGCTCGACCACGGCGTCGACGTGTCGATCCATGCGGCGACGAAGTATCCGTCGGGCCATTCGGACGTGCTCTTCGGCACAGTTTCTGCCAATGCCGCCCATTGGCCGGCCCTGACCGAAGCGATGGTGACGCTCGGCGTTTGCGTTTCGCCCGATGACAGCTACCAGATCCTGCGTGGTCTCAGGACCATGGGCATTCGCCTCGAACGCCACCAGGAGAGCGCGCTCACCCTTGCGAAGTGGCTCGAAACCCGCGACGAGGTCGCGCGTGTCCTGCATCCGGCCCTGCCGAGCTTCCCTGGCCATGAACTCTGGAAACGCGATTTCTCCGGCGCGAGCGGCATCTTCTCCTTCGTGCTCAAGGCTGAAAGCCCCGACCGCTTCAAGGCCAAGGCCCACGCCTTCCTCGACGCGCTGAGGCTGTTCGGGCTTGGCTATTCCTGGGGCGGGTTCGAGAGCCTCGCGCTTCACGTCGGGCTTGGCGATCGGACCGTGGCTGTGGCTCCGACGGAAGGTCCGGTCCTTCGCCTGCAGATCGGTCTCGAGGACGTGCCGGACATCCGTCGCGATATCGAGGCGGGATTGGCAGCGGCGAACGCCGTCTAGGCTTGAGCGGCGCCGTGGTGATCCGCGGCGCCGTTTCACTGTTCTCGGCGGTTGCCCTCGAGGTCTCCGAGCGCTCTTGGCGCGGCGTCAATCGTGTTTGTCACCGTAGCCGTACAGCCAGTCGAGATCGGCCGCGAGCGCTTCGGCCCCCTTCAGCTTCAAGACCAGATCGCGGCCAAAACGGAGCGGGCCGCGGGCATGGTAGGCGAAATGATTGAAAGCGGCGCGACGACGGACCCGGGCGATGCGCGGACGGCGGGCGGCTTCAAATTTCTTCAGGGCCTGCGGAACGTTCACGTCGTCCGACAGGACATTCGCGAGTTCGAAGGCATCTTCGATGGCCATGGCCGCACCCTGTGCCGCAAACGGTGTCATCGCATGGGCAGCGTCGCCGATCAGCACAAGCTTTCCGCCATCCTGCCAGGCGCCGTCGTCGACCGTGCACAGAGGCCAGTAGGTGGGCGAGGCGGCCGTCTCAAGCAGCCCGCGGATGCGGGCGTTCCAGCCGGCAAAGGCATTCAGGCAGTCGCGGTGACGCTCATCCGATTCCTTGCCGACCCAGGCCGCGTCCGTCTCCTTGCCCTCGATGATCGCGACCAGATTGTAGCCGTCGACCTCGCGTAACGGGTAGGCCACGAGATGGGCGCGCGACCCGACGAAGGCGGTGACCTGATCCGGGTTCAGGAGGCCGGCCGCCGCACGGCGCTCGACCGTCATCCTCCAGGCGATATTGCCGGAAAAGCGGACGCGACCTGCGCCGCGCACGCTGTTGCGCAGTCGCGACCAGATGCCATCGGCGCCGATCACCACATCTGGAACACGGCCAGTCAGTTTCTCGATCGTGTCGTCGTCCGGCGCGCCGATCTCCTGGCCGAGGTGGAGGCGGCAGCGCGGTTCGGCTTCGACTGCCGAAAGCAGGATCTTTTGAAGGCTGGCGCGGTGCATGACCGCGTAGGGCGCATGCCAGCGGCGACGCGCAAAACTCCCGGCCGGAACATCGGCGAGGGGACGCAGCGACTGGCCGTCGACGAGACCGATGCGTTCGGGTTCGATCCAGTGGCTCTGGAGCCCAGTCAGCAGGCCGAGTTCGACGAGGATGCGCGAGGCATTCGGCGACACTTGCAGGCCGGCGCCGACCTCCGTCAGCGCCGTTGCCCGTTCGATGATATCGACGTCAAAGCCGCGCCGGGCGAGGCACAGCGCGGCGGTGAGGCCGCCAATGCCGGCGCCGATGATCGCGACGGGGCGCGACATGTCCGCGTTCAGGCGGCCTTGTGTGCGAAGAGACAGCCGGGAGGATTGGTTTCGGTCGCCTTAAGCTTCGGATTGTAGCGGTAGAGCGTGGAGCAGTAGGAGCAGACTTTCTCGTTCTCGTCGCCCATGTCGATGAAGATATGCGGGTGATCGTAGGGAACGGATGCGCCGGTGCACATGAATTCCTTGACGCCGATTTCGATTGCCTGATGTCCGCCGTCATTCTGGAAATGCGGGATGCTGTGGCCGGCCATGTCATGCTCCGATGAATGCTAGTCTTAAAAGTTGGCGGCACCATAGTGAGCTTTGCCGCAAAAGTGTAGCGGCAAACACGTCGCATCTGTGGTTTTTGCCGCTGCAGGGTTTCGCTTGGCCGGACGACGAACTAGGTTGCCGCGGATCGATATGCCAGGATTTTACAGATGGATCTCAACCCGCCGCCATTTTCCCGCTTCAGCCACGAGGGCCTGGAGATCGCCTATTTCGACGAGGGCGACCCGTCGGGAGCGGCTGTCCTGCTCATCCATGGCTTTGCGTCCAGCGCCAACGTCAACTGGGTATTTCCCGGCTGGCTGAAGACGCTCGGGGATGCCGGCTACCGCGTGATCGCGCTCGACAATCGTGGCCATGGCAAAAGCAGCAAACCTTATGATCCGGAGTTGTACCACCCCCAACAGATGGCCGGTGATGCTGTAGCGCTTCTCGGGCATCTCGGCATCGCCGAGGCGCATGTGACGGGCTACTCGATGGGCGCGCGCATTTCGGCCTTCCTGGCCCTGGCGCATCCGCACCGCGTGCGCTCCCTCGTGTTCGGCGGCCTCGGCATCGGCATGGTGACGGGCGTGGGAGATTGGGATCCGATCGCCGATGCTCTGGTGGCGCCTTCACTCGAGGTGGTGACGCATGCGCGTGGCCGCATGTTCCGCGCCTTCGCCGACCAGACCAAGAGCGACCGTCAGGCGCTCGCCGCCTGTATCTCGACCTCGCGTGATCTGTTGACGCCTGAGGACATGGCGCGCATCGATGTGCCGACGCTGATCGGCGTCGGCACCAACGACGATATCGCCGGATCGCCCGAGGAGCTGGCTGCACTGATGCCCCATGCGCGAGCGCTCGACATTCCCGGCCGCGACCACATGCTGGCCGTCGGCGACAGGGTGTTCAAGAAGGCGGTGCTCGAATTCCTCGAAGAGGTTGGGCGCGGCTGATCGACCGAGGGTGGAGAGGGTCGCGAGCTTGCCTGCGGCGGGAAGCCGCGACCGGTGGCAGATCTCCGGATGGACCATTTAAGTCGCACGGGATTTCACCTATAGTGGCCGTGAGGATGCACGAGGAAGGAGAGCGACGATGGTCGCCAAGACGGAACTTCGCCAGACGGAAGCCTTGAAAGTCATGGACCCGATCTGGAACAGCCTGCGTGAGGAAGCCCGTGTGGCTGCCGAGCAGGATCCGATGCTCGCTGCCTTCCTCTATTCGACGGTGGTCAACCAGCATTCGCTTGAAGAAAGCGTGATCTACCGCATCTGTGAGCGGCTTGATCATCCCGATCTCCAGGCAAACCTCTTGCGCCAGACCTTTTCGGAGATGCTGGAGGACTGGCCGGAGTGGGGGACCATTCTGCGCGTCGATATCCAGGCGGTCTATGATCGCGATCCGGCCTGCACCCGCTTCATCGAGCCCGTGCTCTATTTCAAGGGTTTCCATGCCATCCAGACCCATCGCCTGGCCCATTGGTTGCTGAAGCGCGGTCGCAGAGACTTCGCATTCTACCTGCAGAGCCGCGCCTCGAGCGTCTTCCAGACCGACATCAACCCGGCGGCGCGCATTGGGCGCGGCATCTTCCTAGACCACGCCACCGGCCTTGTCGTCGGCGAAACCGCCGTCATCGGCGACAATGTCTCGATCCTGCATGGCGTGACTTTGGGCGGCACGGGCAAGGAAGGCAGCGACCGTCACCCGAAGATCGCCGATGGCGTGCTGATCGGCGCCGGCGCGAAGATCCTCGGCAACATCCATATCGGGCACTGCTCGCGCATTGCAGCCGGTTCCGTCGTGCTGAAACCCGTCCCGCCGAAATCGACGGTGGCCGGCGTTCCGGCAAAGGTGGTGGGCGAGGCCGGGTGCTCCGAGCCGTCGCGCCAGATGGACCAGATCCTGAGCAGCTTCGATATCTGAACGGAATGGAACCGGTGTGTTGCCGCTTTCGAGGGGTTTACACCCGCCGATGCAGCATGCGAGAAGCGCCGCACAGTTTAACGGCTACGGAGACGTATTTTGAAGCCCGAAGAAATCCGCAAGCTTGAAGCCTATTTCAAGCGCACCTTCAATCAGCAGATGGTCGTCAAGGCTCGCCCGAAGAAGGATGAGTCCGCTGAAGTCTATCTCGGTGACGAGTTCCTCGGTGTCGTTTTCCGCGATGAGGAAGATGGCGAGCTTTCCTACAACTTCTCCATGGCGATCCTCGACATCGACCTCTAAGTCGACCCGAGCGTCCGGATACAATAAACCCCGAAAATCCCCTGGGAATTTCGGGGTTTATTTGTTTTTCGGGGCTTTATATGCAGCGCTGGGCAATTGCTCGCTGCATTCATCTTGGCTTTTCAACGCGCAGAAGAATTTTTTCTTGCCGGCAGCGTTTCTTCATCAAGTTGTTGCATCCATTGTGTTTTATTGCGCCGCACACTCGTATTGACTTTTTGTGCAGTGCACATAAACTGAAGCCTCCAGATCAGGCCGTCACCAAGGAGACACCGGATGTTCAACTTCGACGATGCAAACAAGAAGAGCAAGGAAGCCATTGACGTGGCTGTGAAGAGCTATTCCGCTTGGACCAAGGGTCTCCAGGCAATCGCGACCGAAGCTGCCGACTATTCCAAGAAGTCGTTCGAAGACGGCGTCGCGCATGTCGAAAAGCTGACGAGCACCAAGAGCGTCGAGGCTGCCTTCGAACTGCAGACCAATTTCGTCAAGGCCAGCTACGAAGGCTTCGTCGCCGAAGCGACGAAGATCGGCGAAATGTATGCCGATCTCGCCAAGGACGCCTACAAGCCCTACGAAGCGCCGGTTGCCAAGGCCGCCGCTGCCGTGAAGGCCGCTGCCGCCGCAGCCTGATCACCAGGTTTCACCGTTTTTGAAGGCCGGTCGCAGCAGTGCGGCCGGCTTTTTCGTTTTCCGCTTAAGCTGTGCGCAGCCCAAAGAAAGTTGATCAATCTTGCGCGTGGTCGTGCGATTATGATTGCAGTGCGTCGGTTCGGTCTTAAAATCTGAAAACGAACCATTAGATAAAGGGCAAGCACGCTGCGGCCGATTTTGATGGGGCCGCTGCCGTACAAGGAACTGACAAGAATGATCGCCATGCCGGTCCGGATGCAGCAAGGTAGCGATGACGAGGGAAACGGCAACAACCGCAGCACGTCCGTCATCACCCGCACCAAGCCGAAGACCAAAAAGCCGAGTTTGTATCGTGTTCTGCTTTTGAATGACGATTACACGCCGATGGAGTTTGTCATCCACATTCTGGAGCGCTTCTTCCAGAAGAACCCGGAAGAGGCGACCCGCATCATGCTCCACGTCCACAATCACGGCGTGGGAGAGTGCGGCGTCTTCACCTATGAGGTCGCCGAAACCAAGGTGACGCAGGTGATGGATTTTGCCCGGCAACATCAGCATCCGTTGCAATGCGTCATGGAAAAGAAATGAGGAACTAACGTGCCAACATTTTCGCCCAGCCTTGAAAAGGCGCTGCACCAGGCACTGACTTTTGCCAACGAGCGCCACCACGAATACGCGACGCTCGAGCACCTGCTTCTGGCATTGATCGACGATGCCGACGCGGCGGCCGTGATGGGCGCCTGCAACGTCAATCTCGAGACGCTGCGCAAGACCGTGACCGACTATGTCGACAACGAGCTTTCGAACCTGGTGACCGGCTACGACGAAGATTCCAAGCCGACGGCGGGCTTCCAGCGCGTCATTCAGCGCGCTGTGATCCACGTGCAATCGTCCGGACGCGAGGAAGTGACGGGCGCCAACGTGCTGGTGGCGATCTTCGCCGAGCGCGAAAGCCATGCCGCCTACTTCCTGCAGGAACAGGAGATGACGCGTTACGACGCCGTCAACTTCATCTCGCACGGCATCGGCAAGCGCCCGGGCAGCTCCGAGTCGCGACCCGTTCGCGGTTCCGACGATCACGAGTCCGAGCAGAAGCCCGCACGCGACAACGAAGAGGCGAGCGCCAAGAAGCAGCAGGACGCGCTGACGGCCTATTGCGTCAACCTCAACGAAAAGGCGAAGTCCGGCAAGATCGACCCGCTGATCGGCCGCCATGCCGAGGTCAACCGGACGATTCAGGTTCTTTGCCGCCGCTCGAAGAACAACCCGCTCTATGTCGGCGATCCCGGCGTGGGCAAGACGGCGATCGCCGAGGGCCTTGCCAAGCGGATCATTGAAAAGAAGGTGCCGGAAGCGCTGCAGGACGCGACGATCTTCTCGCTCGACATGGGCACGCTTCTTGCCGGAACGCGCTACCGCGGTGATTTCGAGGAACGCCTGAAGCAGGTGGTCAAGGAACTCGAGGATTATCCGGGCGCCGTTCTGTTCATCGACGAGATCCATACGGTCATCGGTGCCGGTGCGACCTCCGGCGGCGCCATGGACGCGTCGAACCTCTTGAAGCCGGCGCTGTCTTCGGGTGCGATCCGCTGCATCGGTTCGACCACCTACAAGGAGTACCGCCAGTTCTTTGAGAAGGACCGGGCGCTTGTTCGCCGCTTCCAGAAGATCGACGTCAACGAGCCGACGATTGCCGATGCGATCGAGATCATGAAGGGGCTGAAGCCCTACTTCGAGGAATATCATCACCTCAAGTACTCGAACGAGGCCATCAAGGCCGCAGTCGAACTGTCGGCGCGCTACATCAACGACCGCAAGCTGCCCGACAAGGCAATCGACGTGATCGACGAATCCGGCGCGGCACAGATGCTGTTGCCCGCAAGCAAACGCCGCAAGCTCATCACCGAGAAGGAGATCGAGGCGACGATCGCAACGATGGCCCGCATTCCGCCGAAGACGGTTTCCAAGGACGACGAGGCGGTGCTCGCCAATCTCGAAAGGGAACTGCGCTCGGTCGTATACGGCCAGGATCTCGCAATCGAGGCGCTCGCGTCCTCGATCAAGCTGGCGCGCGCCGGCCTGCGCGAACCGAACAAGCCGATCGGCTGCTACGTCTTTTCCGGCCCGACCGGCGTCGGCAAGACGGAAGTTGCCAAGCAGCTTGCCACCTCGCTCGGCGTCGAGCTGCTGCGCTTCGACATGTCGGAGTATATGGAGCGGCACACGGTTTCGCGTCTGCTCGGTGCACCTCCCGGCTATGTCGGCTTCGACCAGGGCGGCCTCCTGACCGATGGCGTCGATCAGCATCCGCATTGCGTGTTGCTGCTTGACGAGATCGAGAAGGCGCATCCGGACCTGTTCAACATCCTGTTGCAGGTCATGGACCATGGTTCGCTGACCGACCACAACGGCAAGAAGATCGACTTCCGCAACGTCATCCTGATCATGACCACCAATGCCGGCGCGTCGGAAATGGCCCGGGCCGCGATCGGCTTCGGTTCGTCCAAGCGGTCGGGCGAGGATGAAGAGGCACTCAACCGCCTGTTCACGCCGGAATTCCGCAACCGTCTGGATGCGGTCATACCGTTCGCCTCGCTGCCCACCCCGGTCATCCATCAGGTGGTGCAGAAGTTCGTCATGCAGCTGGAAACCCAGCTTGCCGAGCGCAATGTCACTTTCGACCTTGCGTCCGAAGCGATCGCCTGGCTGGCCGAGAAGGGTTACGACGAAAAGATGGGCGCAAGACCCCTGGCGCGTGTCATCCAGGAAAACATCAAGAAGCCGCTCGCCGACGAAATCCTCTTCGGCAAGCTGAAGAAGGGTGGCGTCGTCCGCGTGACGATCGGCACCAAGGCCGATGGCACCAAGGGCCTGCTTCTGGATGCGGTTCCGGAGACAACGCCGATCAAGCCGAAGGCGGAAGTGTCCCGCCCGGCGATGAAGGCGGCGAAGCCGAAGAAGGCCGAGGAAAAGGAAGAGGTGGGCGCCGAGCCCACACCGAAGGCCAAGCCGAAGAAGGCGACCGCCAAGGCGTCGTCCGATGGCGATGCCAAGAGCGGTGACGCAGCGCCCCGAAAGGGACGCACGGTGCCGAAGGTGCCGCGCAAGAAGTAGACATCACTAGGATGTGTGACGGTGCCGGATGAACTCATCCGGCACCGTTTTTCTGAAAGAATGACAATCCGGAACAACTGATGACGAAGGAAGAAGACGAGCAATCCTCGCTCGCCTGGTTCGGGAAGGGCATGCGCGGCATCTTGAGCCTGCCGGCCTTCATCCTGATGCTGTCTTTCGTCGGCTTCTGTTCGCTGACGGCCCAGGCCGGAATTCCGGTCGAGCAGGTCGTCTTCATGGTCGGCATGGTCTGGGCATTGCCGGCCAAGGTCATTCTCGTCAGCTCGATGATGAGCGGCGCGGGGCTGGCGACGGCCTTCCTGGCGGTTTCGCTCTCTTCCGTCCGGCTGATGCCGATGGTCGCGGCGCTGATCCCGGAACTGCGATCATCGCGGACGCCGACCTGGCTGCTTCTCTTCCTGTCGCATTTCGTGGCCATCACCGCCTGGGTATTTGCGATGGAGAAGGTGCCGCAGGTGCCGCGCGAACGACGTGTCGCCTTCTTTGCCGGCTTCGGCATCACTCTCGTAGCGGCCAACATGCTGCTCGTTGCCGTCGTCTATCATTTCGTCGCCGACTTTCCACCGATCGTTGCCGGCTGTCTGTTCTTCCTGACGCCCGTCTATTTCCTGGCCTCGATCTGGCATTCGGCGCGCCATCCGATCGTCTATGTCGCGCTGCTGTTTGGTCTCATCGGCGGGCCACTGTTCTATTGGCTGCTGCCGGAGTTCGACATCCTGCTTGCAGGGCTCATTGGCGGCACGCTTGCATGGTTTTTCGAACGCCAATGGCGTCGACGCAGGGAGCTTGGCGCATGACATGGCAGGATGGTTGGTGGGCCTATGCCTTCATCGCGATCGCCGGGTGGCTCGCAACCGACCTCTGGCGCTGGCTTGGCGTCGTCGCCGGCAACAGGCTGCGTGACGATTCCGAGGCACTGAACTGGGTGAGGGCGGTCGCGACCGCCCTGGTGGCGGCCGTGATCGCCAAGCTCATCCTCTATCCGACCGGCGTGCTGGAGCAGTCACCGCTGTGGCTGCGTGTCGGCGCCGTCGCGCTTGGCGCGGCCGCCTTCTTCCTGTGCGGGAGGAAACCGGCGGTTGGGATCGCCACGGCGATTGCAGGTCTCGCCGCGGGCCTCTGGTGGCTGGGCTTCTAGCCTATCCTCCCGAAACAAAGAGCCGGCTGGGTGCCGGCTCAGCGTGATCATGGCAATTTCAGAGACAGGGTCGAAGGCGATCAGAGCGCCTGGCGGACCTTTTCGGCATTGGCGGCCAGCACCGCGCCGTCTTCCATCGTGCCGGAATGCGGCTTCAGCGGCACGCCGTCGCGGCGCGGAATGACGTGGAAGTGCAGGTGGAACACCGATTGGCCGGCGGGGGCTTCATTGAACTGCATGATCGTCACGCCGTCGGCATCGAAGGCATCCCTGGCGGCAACCGCCAGTTTCTGCACGGTGGCAATCAAGGCGGGCAGCGTTGACGCATCGGCGTCGAGCAGGTTGCGGGAAGGCGATTTCGGCACGACGAGCAGATGGCCCTCTGCCTGCGGCATCACATCCATGAAAGCGATCGTCGCGTCGTCTTCGTAGACGCGATGCGAGGGAATTTCACCGCGAAGAATCTTTGCGAAGATGTTGTTGGTGTCGTAGCTCATTGTTCTTCCTCGTGTTTTGATCGCTCAGTCGTCTTGCCGTGCACCTTTGCGGAAAGGACCGTGTTCGGCAAGGATCTCAGCCGTTTCCTCCACATCCCGGCGCTCCCGGTCAAGATAGTCGGATACCGCGCGCGCGAGCCCCGGATGCGTGAAGAAATGCGCCGAGTGGGTCGTGACCGGCATGTAGCCGCGGGCGAGCTTGTGCTCGCCCTGTGCGCCCGCTTCGACGCGTTTGAGCCCCCTGGCGATCGCAAAGTCGATCGCCTGGTGATAGCAGACCTCGAAATGCAGGAACGGGTGGTCCTCGATGCAGCCCCAATGCCGGCCGTAGAGCGCATCGCCACCGATGAAGTTGATCGCGCCCGCGACGTAGCGGCCGCCCCGACGCGCCATGACCAGGAGAATGTCGTCGGCCATGCGTTCGCCGATCAGCGAGTAGAATTTGCGGGTGAGATAGGGACGGCCCCATTTGCGGCCGCCGGTGTCCATGTAGAAGGCGAAGAACTGGTCCCAGATCGCTTCCGTCAGGTCGCTGCCGGTCAGACAGTCGATCGAGATCCCATTCTCGAGAGCGGCGCGGCGCTCCTTCTTCAAGGCCTTGCGCTTGCGTGAGGCAAGTGTTTCCAGAAAATCGGCGTGCGAGCCGTATCCGTCATTGGTGAAGTGGAACTGCTGGTCGGTGCGGTGCAGGAAGCCCGCCTGTTCGAATGCCGGCATTTCCGCCTCCGGCACGAAGGTGGCGTGGGCCGAAGAGGCATCGTGCCGGCGGGCAAGCTCCTTGAGGCCGGCGGCAAGCGCATCCTGGACGGGACCCTCGGCCTCGTCAGGCGCCACCAGCAAGCGTGGTCCCATCACCGGGGTAAAGGGCACGGAACTCTGAAGCTTTGGATAGTAGCGCCCGCCGGCACGCTCGAAGGCATCGGCCCAGCCATGATCGAATACGTATTCGCCCTGGCTGTGGCTCTTCAGATAGCAGACGAGACCGCCGCGCAATCGGCCATCGGCACCTTCAAGCAGCAGATGCTGTCCGAGCCAGCCCGTTTTCGCGGTTGCCGATCCCGACTCTTCCAGTGCCGAAAGATAGGCATGCGACAGGAAGGGGTTGTAGACGCCGCCGGGATGTGTCTTCGACGCACCGGACAGCGCGTTCCAGCGGGCGGCCGCTATATCGCCGAAGGACTGCGCTATGCGGAGGGTGACGGCGTCTGACATTGGCTCAGGAAACCAGTGCCTCCCGCGGATCGAAACCCTCGAAGGTCATCTGGTCCGCATGGGCGTAAGTGTAGGCCTCGGCCTGCCGGTCGCGTACCGTCCACGTGATGATCGTCTTGCCGAGCGTCTTCTCCTTGGTGATGAAGGAGTTCGGCAGGTGGCCGTAGTGGTAGGAGATGAAATCGAGCCCGAGTTGCATGGCCTCCTCGTGCACGAAGAAGGTTTCCGGATTGGCGCCTTCGGCCGTCAGCCCGAGCGGGTAGGGCGCGTCGAGCGCCTTCAGGTCCTTGAGCAGCCAATGATCGAAGCTCATCAGGGCGACATGGCCCTTGTAGCCTTCGAGCGTATCGAGCACGGCGGCGGCAAAGCCCTCGTCGTCACCCTTGCGCCCCTTGAGCTCGATCACGAGCGGCACCTTGCCGCCGACGAGACGCAGCATTTGTGTGAGTGTCGGCACTCTGTCCTTGGTGCCGCCGATCGCCATCAGCCCGAGTTCGCCGGCCGTGCGCGCACGCACGTCCCCCTTTATGCCGCACAGGCGCTGGGTGTCGTCGTCGTGGAAGACCACGGGGATGCTGTCGGCCGTGTATTGCAGGTCGCATTCGATCGCGAAACCGGCGTCGACGGCGCGGGTGAAGGCCGAAAGCGTGTTCTCCCAAACGTCCCTGTTCATGTCGTGATAGCCGCGATGGGCGACCGGTTGGGCTTTCAGCCAGGAAATGTCAGCCATGTCGGCACCCGGTCAGGCAATTTCGATGACGGCGTCGATTTCGACGGCGGCATTGAAGGGAAGCGATGCCATGCCGACGGCCGCCCGGGCGTGTTTGCCAGCTTCACCGAGCACGGTGGCGAGCAGGTTGGAGGCGCCGTTGATGACGAGGTGCTGCTCGACGAATTCCGGCGTCGAGGCGACGAAGCCGTTGATCTTCACCAGGCGGCGGATCCGTCCGAGGTCGCCGCTAAGGGCGGATTTCGCCTGCGCGAGGATGTTGATGGAGCAAAGTTCGGCCGCGCGCTGGGCGCGCGCAACGTCGACGTCCTTGCCGACGATGCCGGTCACGGCGACCTTGCCGTCCTCCATCGGAAGCTGTCCGGAAATGTAGAGCATCGAGCCGCTGATGACGTAGGGCACGTAGTTCGCGACCGGGGTCGCAGCCTGGGGAAGAGTGACGCCGAGTTCCTTGAGGCGCGCTTCGATCTCTGCCGACATGGAAAGCTCCATTGTTGTCTTTTGTGTTAAAATCCTGCATTCAGGCCGGATCGCGGCGGGGCGCCGGCTTTTCCTGCAAGCGCCGCCTCGCTTCTGCCGAACGCTTGTTTATAGCATTGCCGGCGAGTCCAACAGGAGGAAACGAATGTTTCGCAAAGGCTTCGGTCTCGTCACTCTCAGCAGTGCTGGTTTCGCCGTCATGGCGGCCACGGGCGCCACGGCGGCGAGCGCGAATGTCCTCGTTCCCCATCGCGCCGTCTACGACCTTGAGCTCAAGGATGCATCCGATCGTTCCGGAATTGCCGGAATGTATGGTCGCATGGTCTACGAATTCAATGGCTCGGCCTGTGAGGGCTATACGGTCAGTTTCCGCTTCGTCACCCAGGTCGATACCGGGGAGGAAGTGCGCCTGACCGACCAGCAGACGACGACCTATGAAGACCTGAAGACTGGCAATTTCCGGTTTCTGACCCGCTCCTTCACCGACGAGAAACTCGACAAGGAAGTGCGCGGCACGGCGCACGAGGAGAAGGCTGGCGTCAAGGTGGAGTTAACCGCGCCCGACAAGCGCGAGGTTGAGCTGGCGGCGAGCCGCTTCCCGACTGCCCACATGATGGAAGTGATCTCACGCGCCAAGAAGGGCGAAAGCCTTTTCGAGGCGCGTATCTTCGACGGCTCCGACTCGGGCGACAAGACGCTGATCACCTCGACCTTCGTCGGCAAGTCGCGCAAACCCACCGCAGATGAGCCGGATGCCGGCAAGGCGGGCAAGCTCAGCGGCGACAGCTACTGGCCGGTGACCATCTCCTATTTCAATGACGACAAGAGCGGCGATGCGCTGCCGATCTATCGCATGTCGTTCAAGCTCTACGACAACGGAATCACCCGCGACCTGACGATGGACTACGGCGATTTTGTCCTGAGCGGCAAGCTCGCGGACCTCGAAGTGTTCAAATCCGAGGACTGTAAATAGCCGATCCCGTCGAAAAGCGGGTTTCAAGGCTTGATTTCTCGGGCAGCAGCGGTTATGGGGCTGCCCATTCCACACGTGAAGCTTGGGATGTTCCGGGAGAAATCCGGATCGTTCCGCCGGTGGGCTGGTCGAAAGACCTTGCTCGACGCTTCGCGGAGGTTCAACCGGAAAAGGAGAAAAAGGCATGGCATTGCCTGATTTTAGCATGCGTCAGCTTCTGGAAGCTGGTGTTCACTTCGGCCACCAGACGCACCGCTGGAACCCGAAGATGAAGCCGTACATCTTCGGCGATCGCAACAACGTTCACATCATCGACCTCGCACAGACCGTACCGATGCTGTCGCGCGCCCTCCAGATCGTCAGCGACACCGTCGCCAACGGCGGCCGCGTTCTGTTCGTCGGCACCAAGCGCCAGGCTTCGGAAATCATCGCTGACGCTGCCAAGCGTTCGGCCCAGTACTACGTCAACGCTCGCTGGCTCGGCGGCATGATGACCAACTGGAAGACGATTTCGAACTCGATCCAGCGCCTGCGCAAGCTCGACGAAATCCTCGCTTCGGAAGCTTCGGGCTTCACCAAGAAGGAACGCCTGAACCTCGAGCGCGAACGCGAGAAGCTGAACCGCGCTCTCGGCGGTATCCGCGACATGGGCGGCACACCGGACCTGATGTTCATCATCGACACCAACAAGGAATCGATCGCGATCGACGAAGCCAAGCGCCTCGGCATCCCGGTTGTTGCTGTCATCGACTCGAACTGCGACCCGGACCAGATCGATTACCCGATCCCCGGCAACGACGACGCTTCGCGCGCCATCGCTCTCTACTGCGACCTGATCGCTCGTGCAGCCATCGACGGCATTGCCCGTCAGCAGGGCGCATCGGGCCGTGATCTCGGCGCATCGGCTGAAGCTATGGTCGAGCCGGCGCTCGACGAAGCCTCCGAAGCCTGATCGGGCTCGGCGGCAGGTTACCCTGCCGCCCCCAATGAAATATCGGGACGAGGCCGTTTGTGATGGAAATCTGAACGGCCTTGTTCTTTTCTGCCGGGGATGGTGCCGATCGGTCCGGATTGTTGGATCCGGGCGAAAGCAGCGTGGTTCAGTCATCACGGTGTCACATTGAAAAGCCATTCCCTGCCACACCTCCTGGTGCCGCGCCTCTAGCGGGCAGCGCGCCAGCCAAACACGCAAAGAGGCAATAAGATGAGTGTAACTGCAGCAATGGTGAAGGAACTGCGCGAAAAGACCGGCGCAGGCATGATGGATTGCAAGAAGGCGCTCGCCGAAACCAATGGCGACATGGAAGCTGCGATCGACTGGCTGCGTGCCAAGGGCATCGCAAAGGCCGACAAGAAGTCGGGCCGCACGGCTGCTGAAGGCCTCATCGGTATTGTCAGCGGCGGCGTCAAGGCTGTCGTTGTTGAAATCAACTCCGAGACCGACTTCGTTGCCCGCAACGAAGCCTTCCAGGAACTCGTTCGTGGCGTCGCCAACGTCGCGCTCGGCACCGACGGTTCGGTCGACGCCATTGCCGCTGCCAACTACCCGGCAACCGGCAAGTCGGTCGACGAGACCATCAAGGACGCCATTGCCACGATCGGCGAGAACATGACGCTGCGTCGCGCGGCTCTGCTTCAGGTCGAAGACGGTGTTGTCGCAACCTACATCCACAACGCTGCCGGGGACGGCATCGGCAAGCTCGGCGTTCTCGTCGCCCTGAAGTCGATCGGCGACAAGGAAGTTCTCTTCTCGGTCGGCCGCCAGATCGCCATGCACATTGCTGCCACCAACCCGCTCGCGATCCGTGCGGACGAAGTCGACGCGGCTGTCGCCGAGCGCGAGCGCAACGTCTTCATCGAGCAGTCGCGCGCTTCGGGCAAGCCGGACAACATCATCGAGAAGATGGTTGAAGGCCGCATGCGCAAGTTCTTCGAAGAAGTCGCACTGCTGTCGCAGGCCTTCGTCATGAACCCGGAAATCACGGTCGGCCAGGCTGTCAAGGATGCTGAAAAGCTCGCTGGCGCGCCGATCGAAGTCACCGGCATGGCCCGCCTGCTGCTCGGCGAAGGCGTCGAGAAGGAAGAGTCCGACTTCGCTGCAGAAGTTGCAGCTGTCGCCAAGGGCTGATTTCTTCACCCATATTGGGAAAACCTCGGGGCATCGCGTGACAACGCGGTGCCCTTCGTGTATCCGGCTTCGTCAATGCGCTGGACCCGCCGGAAAATACGCCGCTGCGGTTGAAACCATGGAGCGCAATGTGTCCTTATGCGCTGTGCGCCGCGATCGTGCGCACGCGCGCCGATCTGTTCAGGAGCGATGATGCCGGCCGAACCACTCTACAAACGCGTTCTACTCAAAGCCTCCGGCGAAGCCCTGATGGGCAGCCAGGGGTTCGGCATCGACGTGGCGGTTGCTGACCGCATCGCCGCAGACATCGCGCAAGCTCGCGCCATGGGCGTCGAAGTGGGCGTGGTTGTCGGTGGCGGCAACATCTTCCGCGGCGTCGCCGTTGCCTCCAAGGGTGGCGACCGGGTGACCGGCGACCACATGGGCATGCTGGCGACGGTGATCAACGCGCTGGCGCTCGCAACCTCGCTGCGCAAGCTCGATATCGACACGGTGGTGCTCTCGGCGATCGCGATGCCGGAGATCTGCGAGAGCTTCTCGCAGCGCGCCACGCTTTACCATCTTTCCCTCGGCCGCGTCGTGATCTTTGCCGGCGGCACCGGCAACCCCTTCTTCACGACCGATTCGGCGGCTGCCCTTCGCGCTGCCGAAATGGGCGCACAGGCCATCTTCAAGGGCACGCAGGTCGACGGCATCTATTCCGCCGATCCGAAGAAGGATCCGACCGCGACCCGCTTCGACCGGCTGACCCACAGCGAGGTGCTTGAAAAGGGCCTGGCCGTAATGGATGTTGCCGCCGTTGCGCTTGCGCGCGAAAATGCCATTCCGATCGTCGTCTTCTCGATCCACGAGAAGGGTGGCTTTGCGGAAATATTGACCGGCGGCGGTCGTGCGACGATCGTTACAGACAACTAAGAGCGGCAGAACGGCCTCGGTGGCCGGCGAATGATAGAACGGGAGTTTCGACCATGAGCGAAGGTGTTGACCTGAAGGAACTGAAGCGTCGCATGGATGGCGCCATTTCCGCATTCAAGAGCGATATCGCGTCGCTCCGGACCGGCCGCGCGTCGGCGAACGTTCTCGATCCGGTAACCGTCGAAGCCTACGGATCGCGCGTCCCGCTCAACCAGGTCGCCAACATCACGGTTCCCGAGCCGCGCATGCTGTCGGTTTCGGTCTGGGACAAGCAGATGGTCGGCGCCGTCGACCGCGGCATTCGCGAATCGAACCTCGGCCTCAACCCCATCATTGACGGACAGAACCTGCGCATCCCGCTGCCGGAGCTCAACGAAGAGCGCCGCAAGTCGCTGGTCAAGGTTGCACATGACTATGCCGAAAAGGCCAAGGTCGCCGTGCGCCACGTCCGTCGCGATGGCATGGATGACCTGAAAAAAGCCGAAAAAGATGGCGACATCGGTCAGGATATCAGCCGTACTCAATCCGAGCGCGTGCAAAAGATGACCGACGAAACGATTTCCGATATCGACCGCTTGCTCGTCGACAAGGAAAAGGAAATCATGCAGGTCTGATCTGCTCGTGATCTGAGTCTCCTTTCGCGGACGCCTTATGCAAAACCTCACCTCCACCACCGTGCCGGAACACGTTGCCATCATCATGGATGGCAACGGCCGTTGGGCGAACGCCCGCGGGTTGCCGCGCACCATGGGACACCGCAAGGGCGTGGAGACCGTGCGCGACACCGTGAGGACGGCGACCGAAGTCGGCGTGCGCTACCTCACGTTGTTCGCCTTCTCGTCGGAGAACTGGAGCAGGCCGGCTGCGGAGGTGAGCGATCTCATGGGATTGCTCAAAACCTTCATCCGCAGGGACCTGGCCGATCTGCACCGCGAGAATGTCCGCATTCGCGTGATCGGCGATCGCTCCAATCTTCGCGGCGATATTCTGCCATTGCTGGTGGAAGCGGAAGAGACGACGCGCGCGAATACCGGCATCACTCTGGTCATCGCATTCAACTACGGCGCACGGGACGAGCTGACGCGCGCCATGCAGCGTCTGGCGACGGATGTGGCCGAGGGGCGCCTGCGGCCGGAGGAGATCACTCCGGAACGCATCTCCGCGACGCTGGACACGTCAGGCATTCCCGATCCGGACCTCATTATCCGCACCAGCGGCGAGGAAAGGCTGTCGAATTTCCTCCTGTGGCAGGGGGCCTATTCCGAGTTGATCTTCGTGCCCGAACTGTGGCCCGATTTCTCGCGCGAAGCCTTCGTGGCCGCCCTCAACAAATACGCGTGCCGGGAGCGTCGCTTCGGCGGTCTTGCCGAGCCTACGCTGGCGGTCGGGTCCTGATGCAAACCGAACTTAAGCTTCGCATCGCTTCGGGAGTGGTGCTCGCGGCGGGTACTTTGGCCGCGACCTGGTTCGGCGGCCTGGCCTTCCAGTCGCTGGCGGCTCTCATCGCTTTGTTCGTCTATTATGAATGGTCGACCATTACAGGTCTTCCCGAGCACGATTTCCAGGGCAATGCCTTTGGCTGGCTGTCACTGGCTGTCATCGCGGGCCTGATCGTTACCGGCTCCATCGGTTACAGCCTGCCGGTTCTGGCCTTTGCCTTCGCGGCATCCGTGGTGTGGGTGTTCGTGCGCAAGACGAGCTGGTGGCTGCCGGGCGGCATTGCCTATGCGGGTTTGACGGCGATATCGCTGGCAGCGCTGCGCGGCGCCGACGATCTTGGCCTGATGGCGACGCTGTTCGTGTTCGCGGTTGTCTGGGGAACAGACATCTTCGCCTATTTTACCGGCCGTGCGATCGGTGGTCCGAAGCTTGCACCGCGCATTTCGCCCGGCAAGACGTGGTCGGGCGCCATCGGCGGCACGATTTGCGGCATTGTTGCCGGTGTTGCCGTTTTTATGGCTTATTTTTCGCTGCAAGATCTCCGTATCCCGATCATAGCCCTGGTGCTTTCCGTCGCCAGCCAGGTGGGAGACTTGTTCGAATCCTTCATCAAGCGACGCTTCGGCGTGAAGGATTCTAGCCGTCTCATTCCGGGTCATGGCGGGGTCATGGATCGGGTCGACGGATTGATTTTTGCCTGTGTCGCGGCTTTGATTCTGGTCATGGTTCAGTATTTTGTCAGCGACGGGCGCCAGATCGCCTTCGGATCTGTCCTTTACGGCCTTTGACCCTGGCCGCGGGTGTTTGAGGAACGTTGATGCCCTACCTGTTTGATGCCCTTCAGATTCTGACTGGCTACGTCATTCCCTTCCTTCTGGTGCTGACATTGCTGGTGTTCGTGCACGAGATGGGACACTACCTCGTCGGCCGCTGGTCGGGCATCCGTATCCTAGCCTTTTCGATCGGTTTCGGGCCCGAGCTCGTCGGTTGGACCGACCGGCACGGAACCCGCTGGAAGCTGTCTGCCATTCCGCTTGGCGGCTACGTCAAGTTCTTCGGCGACGAGGATGCGGCAAGCACACCGGACTACGAGCGGCTGCAGACGCTGTCCCCGGAAGAGCGTGGGCAGACGTTCCTTGGCGCAAGGCTCTGGAAGCGGGCGGCAACCGTTGCCGCCGGGCCGATTGCGAACTTCATCCTTGCCATTGCGATCTTCGCAGTCCTGTTTTCTGTCTATGGCCGCCAGGTGGCAGACCCCGTGGTCGCCCGCGTGAACGAGAACAGCGCTGCTGCGCAAGCCGGAGTGCTGCCCGGGGACCGGCTGGTATCGATCGACGGCTCGCCTGTCGTCACTTTCGACGACGTTCGTCGCTACGTCAGCGTTCGTCCCGAAATGAAGATCATGATCCGAATCGAACGGGACGGCGCGACGCTCGACCTGCCGATGGTGCCGCAGCGAACCGAGTTGACGGATCAGTTCGGCAACAAGATGGAAATCGGTGTCATCGGAATCCTGACCGATCAGGAAGCGGGGAACTTCCGCACGGTCACCTATGGTCCGATCGAGGCCGTCGGTCAGGGATTCGTTCAAAGCTGGCACGTCGTGACCGGAACGTTCGACTATCTCGCAAATGTTCTGACCGGTCGCATGAAGGCCGACCAGATCGGCGGACCGATCCGCGTGGCCAAGGTCTCCGGGCAGATGGCCAGCCTCGGCATTCCGTTTGTGCTGAATATTGCTGCAATCCTGTCAGTTTCCATAGGATTGCTTAACCTCATGCCCGTTCCGGTGCTTGATGGCGGCCACCTGATGTTCTATGCGGTTGAGGCCTTGCGCGGAAGGCCGGTGGGCCCGGCCGCGCAGGATGTCGCCTATCGGATCGGCTTTGCCATGGTGCTGATGCTCATGGTGTTTGCCACCTGGAACGACATTTCGATGTTCTTCGGCTAACGTTCGGCCGGAGGGACGGCGAGGGGGATTTCGACGGATACTGTGAACGATTGGTTTTCAACGGCTTGCGACGAAAGGTTTTGTTTACGATAAATCGAGGCTGTAGTGGCCGTTAAGCCACGGTTCGAATTGAAGTAAACAGAAATTAACGAGCTGGCTTGCTTGTATGGGAAAAGCGGTTAAAACGGCAACCGTGACCGGAGTCGGCACGAAATTGCCGCGCGACGTTTGGAAAAGGTAAGATTTGAACATGAAAGCTGGTTCAAGGTTTTTGAACGCGGTGTCGGCGGCTGCGCTGTCAACAAGCATTGTTGTCTCCGGCGCTGGTGTTGGTTTGCTCGCAGGCACGTCCGTTGCAGAGGCAGCTACCATCAGCCGAGTCGATGTGCGCGGCGCCACGCGTGTCAGCGCTGAAACGGTTCGCGCGAACATCACGATCGTTCCGGGCAAGAGCTTCAGCAGCGCAGACATCGACGCTTCCGTAAAGCGTCTGTATGCGACCGGCTACTTCTCCGACGTCAGCATCAACGTTTCCGGCGGGACGCTGGTCGTCACCGTCAGCGAGAACCAGCTCGTCAACCAGGTCGTGTTCAACGGCAATCGCAAGATCAAGGACGACAAGCTGCAGGGCATCGTACGCACGCAGCCGCTCGGTCCTTACAGCGAAGCGACCGTCGAGACCGACATCCAGTCGATCAAGGATGCCTACGCTGCCATCGGCCGCGGCGATGTCACGGTGACGACTCAGGTCGTCCCGGTCGCCGAAGGTCGCGTCAACCTCGCCTTCGTCATCAACGAAGGCGAGCGCACCAAGATTTCGCAGATCAACATCGTCGGCAACGAAGCCTACAGTGACGGCCGCCTGCAGTCGGTCATCGCGACGAAGGAATCGGGCATCTTCTCGTTCATCACCCGCAAGGACGTCTACAACCCGGACAAGCTGCGCGCCGACGAAGAGTTGCTGCGCCAGTTCTACTACAACCGCGGTTATGCCGACTTCCAGGTCGTTTCGTCGGAGGCCTCGCTGAACGAGGCGACCAACGAATACACCGTGACGATCACCGTCGAAGAAGGTCCGCGTTATGATTTCGGCGCCGTCAACGTCGAATCGACGGTCGAAGGCATCAATGCCGAAGAGCTGAAGGGCGTCATCGTCAGCCGTCAGGGCTCGGTCTACAAGGCCAAGGACGTTCAGGACACGATGAGCGAGATCTCGAAGCGCGTCGCTTCGGCCGGTTATCCGTTCGCTCGCGTCACGCCGCGCGGCAACCGCGACCTCGGCAATCACACGATCGCCGTCGACTACCTGGTCGACCAGGGCGAGCGCGCCTATGTCGAGCGTATCGAAATCCGCGGCAACACCCGTACGCGTGACTATGTTATCCGTCGCGAGTTCGACATGGGTGAAGGCGACGCCTTCAACCAGGAAATGGTCGCTCGCGCCAAGCGTCGCCTTGAGGCGCTCGGCTACTTCTCGACCGTCAACATCTCGACCGCTCCGGGCAGTGCAGCTGACCGCGTTGTCGTCATCGTCGACGTGCAGGACCAGTCGACCGGTTCGTTCGGTATCGGCGCCGGTTACTCCGCCGGCAGCGGCGGTGGCTTCCTCGTTGAAGCGTCGATCGAAGAAAAGAACTTCCTCGGTCGTGGTCAGTACATCCGTGTCGCCGCTGGCCGCGGTGACGAGAGCCGCACCTATAACGTCTCGTTCACTGAGCCGTATTTCCTCGGCTATCGTCTGGCCGCCGGCTTCGACGTCTTCAAGAACGAGAACGACTTCGACGATGACAACTACAGCTACGAAGATCAGGGCTTCAGCCTGCGCGTAACCGCGCCGATCACCGAAAGCCTGTCGACGACGCTGCGCTACAACTTCACGCAGTTCGATTACAGCGGCGACAAGTCGAAGCTGTCGTCGCCCTACGTGCGGGCAATTGATGGCGGCAACTGGGTCCGTTCGTCGGTTTCGCAGTCGATCACCTACAACACGCTCGACGACGCGCAGCTGCCGCATGACGGTATTCTCGCGACCTTCACGCACGAGTTTGCTGGCCTCGGCGGTGACTCCGACTTCTACAAGATGACCGGTAAGGCCAAGTGGTACTACACCGTCAACGACGAGGCGGACATCATCGCGTCGCTCGGCGGTAGCGCCGGCCACATCTTCGAGACCGGTAGCGACCTGCAGGTCTTCGACCAGTTCCAGCTCGGCACCAGCGACATTCGCGGCTTCGAACGCAACGGTATCGGTCCGCGCGAGAAGCAGTCGGGCGACTCGCTCGGCGGCACGACCTACTTCACAGCCTCGGCCGAAGCGACGTTCCCGCTTCCGGGCGTTCCGCGTGACAGCGGCTTCCGTGGCGCGGTCTTTGCCGATGCCGGCACGCTCTACAGCAACAAGGTTGCACTCACGGCGCCGGGCGAATCGGTTCAGGGCAACGACGCTTCGCTGCGTGCCTCGGTCGGTATCGGTCTGGTCTGGGCGTCGCCGTTCGGTCCGCTGCGCGTCGACTACGCCTGGCCGATCGCCAAGGAAGATTTCGACCGGGTACAGAACCTGAAGTTCGGTATTTCCTCGTCGTTCTGATAAGAAGCAGTCCAGAACTGCCAGAAAAGAACGTTCTGGAGTGTCCATGGAACAGAACTGGTTTTTTCCGCCCCACGAAGGGATCCGACTGGGTGACCTGGCGGATCGCATTGGGGCGGAATTGGCGGATGTCGCGGTTGCAGACCGCGCCGTCCGTTCGGTAGCGCCGGTCTATCGGGCAAAGCCCGGTGACGTCTGCTACATGCTGTCTCGCAAGAGCCGCGCCGAACTCGAGACGTGCGAGGCATCGGCGATCATCTGCGACAAGACGATTTCCCCATTGGTGCCTTCCCACATACCGGTCTTGCTTGCAGCCCGTCCGCATACCGCTTTTGCGCTTGCCGGCACGCTGCTGCACGAGATTGCGATGCGTCCTGCGCGCAATACGAGCCTGAGGGGCATTGCGCCGGGTGCATTCGTCGATCCGACCGCGCGTCTTGAAGACGACGTCGAGATCGAGCCGATGGCCGTTGTCGGGGCAGGGGCGGAGATCGGCAGCGGCACCCGCATCGCGGCAGGCGCCGTGATCGGCCCAGGCGTACGCATCGGTCGCGACTGCACGATTGCCGCAGGCGCGAGCGTGCTATGCGCTCTCGTCGGCAACAGCGTCATCATTCACCCGGGCGCCCGCATCGGCCAGGATGGTTTCGGCTATGCGCCGGGACCGAGGGGCGGGATGATCAAGATCGTCCAGGTCGGGCGCGTGATCATCCAGGATCATGTCGAGATCGGCGCCAACACGACGATCGACCGCGGCACGATGGACGATACGGTGATCGGCGAGGGGACCAAGATCGACAATCTCGTCCAGATCGGTCACAACGTGCGCATCGGCCGCTATTGCGGCATCGTCAGCCAGGTCGGCATCGCCGGCAGCACGAAGATCGGCGATGGCGTCATGATCGGCGGCGGCAGTGGCGTCAACGGCCACATCACCGTCGGTGACGGCGTCCAGATCGCCGCCATGAGCGGTGTTGCCAGCGACGTTCCTGCCGGCGAACGGTATGGTGGTATTCCAGCGCGCCCGATGCGCGATTTCCTGCGCGATGTTGCGGAAATGGCCATGCGCGCGGGCGAAAGACAGAAAAAGAAGAAGGGCGATACGAATGAGTGAGGCAGCAACGGTTCTCGGCACGGCGGATATTCAGGAAATCCTGAAGCTGCTCCCGCATCGCTACCCATTTCTGCTCGTCGATCGCATCATTAAGATCGACGGCGACAATTCGGCGATCGGCATCAAGAACGTCTCGGCGAACGAACCGCATTTCACCGGTCACTTCCCCGAACAGCCGATCATGCCTGGTGTTCTCCTGGTCGAAGGCATGGCCCAGACGGCCGGTGCCATCTGTGCCCGAAAGGTCGGGACGGGAACGAACCTTGTCTACTTCATGACGATCGACAATGCGCGTTTCCGCAAGCCGGTCGTTCCCGGCGACCGCGTCGAATTCCATGTCGTGAAGCAGAAGCAGCGCGGCAATATCTGGAAGTTTCACTGTGACGCAAAAGTTGACGGGCAACTTGTCGCGGAAGCTGATATCGGCGCGATGATCGTCAGCAAGGAAGACGCCTGAACATGATTGCAGCATCAGCGAAGATCCACCCGTCCTCGGTCATCGAGAGTGGGGCGGTGATCGGCGAGAACGTCAAGATCGGCCCGTTTTGCTACATCGGGCCGAAAGTCGTTCTGAGCGACGACGTCGAGCTCCTGAGCCATGTCGTGGTCAGCGGCTGCACGACGGTCGGCAAGGGGACGAAGATTTTCCCGAACGCTGTGGTCGGCGGCGATTCGCAAAGCGTGCACCACAGCGCTGTCGACACGGAGCTTCTGATCGGCGCGAACTGCACGATCCGCGAGGGCGTGACGATGAACACTGGCACGGTCGAGCACGGTGGCAAGACGGTCGTCGGCGACAACAATCTCTTTCTCGCCAATTCCCACGTGGCGCACGACTGCCGGCTTGGCAACAACATCATCCTGTCGAACAACGTGATGTTGGCAGGACATGTGACCGTCGAGGACCGCGTCATTCTTGGCGGCGGCTGTGCCGTCCATCAGTTCACCCGCGTCGGCCGCCAGGCCTTTGTCGGTGGTCTCTCGGCGGTGAGCTATGACGTCATTCCCTATGGCATGCTCAACGGCAATCCGGGGCTGCTCAGCGGGTTGAATGTGGTCGGTATGACGCGCGCCGGCATCGACCGCGCGACGATCCACACGGTTCGGCGCGCCTACAAGCAGATCTTCGAAGGCCCGGAATCGATCCGTGCCAACGCCGCGGCCATCCGCGACGATTACGTCGGCTGCGCGCCAGTCGTCGAGATCCTTGATTTCATCGGTGCTGAAAGTGACAGGGCGCTGTCGTCGCCATCCCGCGGCAAGGCTTGATCGTGATGCCCGATACCGCGAGCCGCGCAGCGTCCGGCGGCCGGCTCGCCATCATCGCAGGTGGTGGCGCGCTGCCGCACCACGTTGCCGAGGCGGTGCGCGCGCGCGGTGAAAATCCCTATGTCATTGCGCTGTCGCGCGAGGCCGAAGAGAGCGATTGGCTCGACTTCGACCATTCCGTTCTCGCGATCGGCGATTTTGCCAACATCAGCCGCACGTTCCGCGACGAGGGGATCGATCGTGTCGTGTTGTCCGGCTGGGTTCGCCGGCGCCCGGAATGGCGCGACATCCGCCCGACGTTCAAGACACTCGCGAAAATACCGTCGGTTCTGAAGACGCTGGTGTCGGGCGGCGACGATGCCGTCTTGCGCATGGCCATGCAGTTGATCGAGGCAAGCGGGGCGCACGTGATCGGTGTGCACGAAGTGGTTCCCAATCTTCTGGCAGAGCCAGGCCCGATCGGTGCTGTCACCCCGGATGGTGACGACCGCCGTGACATCGAGGCCGGCATTGCCGCCGCCAACGCGCTCGGCACGCTCGACGTCGGGCAGGGCGCGGTCGCCATTGGCGGACGTGTGGTCGCCCTTGAGGGCGCCGAGGGGACGGATGCGATGCTGGAGCGGGTCGCCATGCTGAAGATGGAAGGGCGCGTTTCCGCGCGTCGGCGCGGCGTCCTTGTCAAGCTGTGCAAGCCCGGCCAGGACCTGCGCGCCGACCTGCCGTCCATCGGACCTTCCACGGTCGAACTGGCCAAACGGGCCGGGCTCGCGGGCATCGCCGTCGAAGCCGGCCGCGCTCTCGTACTGGAACGCACCGACGTGGTTGCGATCGCAAACCAGACGGGGATCTTCGTCACGGGCGTCGAACGCGTGTCCGCAGGGGCAGGGCGATGAGCGGCTCGAGCTACAGGCTGGCGGTGATCGCCGGCGAAGTCTCCGGTGACCTCCTCGGCGGTGATCTCGTCCGGGCGCTGAAGAGCAAGAGCGGACGCCAGATCGAATTGGTCGGCGTCGGTGGCGAGGCGCTGGAAGCAGAAGGCCTGCATTCGCTGTTTGACTATTCCGAACTGTCGATCATGGGCTTCACACAGGTTTTGGCCCGATTGCCGAAGCTGATCATGCGCATCCGCCAGACGGCAAAGGCGATCATTGCAGCAAGGCCGGATGCGCTTCTGATCATCGATAGTCCCGACTTCACGCATCGCGTGGCGCGCAAGGTGCGCGCGGCGCTGCCGGATCTGCCTGTTGTAAACTACGTCTGCCCGAGCGTCTGGGCGTGGAAGCCGGAGCGGGCGCCGCGCATGCGCGCCTATGTCGACCATGTGCTCGCCGTCCTGCCCTTCGAGCCCCAGGCCATGCAGCAACTCCAAGGGCCGCTTACGACCTATGTCGGCCACCGGCTTGCAAGCGATGCCCATGTGCTTGCCGTTCGCGCAAGCCGCCATCAGCGGCTTCACAACAGCGGTGACGCCGGCCTTTCCACCTGCCTGTTGCTTCCAGGGTCGCGCTCAAGCGAGGTCAGCCGGCTGCTGCCGATTTTCGGGACCGTGGTCGCGGAACTTGTGAGCCGGCATCCGGGCATCCGCTTCCTGCTGCCGACCGTGCCGCGACAGGAGAAGCTGGTGCGGGAGATCACCGCGTCCTGGTCCATCCAGCCGGAAATCTCCGTGGGGACGGCAGAGAAATGGGCCGCCTTCGATCGCGCCGATGCGGCAATTGCAGCTTCGGGCACCGTCATCCTGGAACTGGCGCTCGCCGGTGTGCCAGTCGTTTCGACCTACGACCCGGATTTCCTGGTGAAGCTCCTGCACAAGCGTATCCGGATCTGGAGCGGCGCGCTGCCCAACCTGATCGCGGATTTTCCGATCGTGCCGGAGTATTTCGGCGAATCGATCCGCCCGGGCGCCCTGACGCGCTGGGTGGAGCGACTGGCAGGCGCAACGGCCCAGCGTGCTTCGATGCTCGACGGTTATGCCCGCGTGCAGCGACGCATGGCCACAGACCGGCCCCCGGGCGAGATGGCAGCCGAAATCGTCCTCGGTTACCTCGAAAAGAACAAGGCATAGGGCAGGGTCGCCCGACCGCACTGCTCGCCGCATATATTTCGCAGCCGCAATGCTCATGAGAACACTCAGCACTCGCCTTTGAATGCTTGGCTCCAATCGTCACGGCCAAGGCAAATAGGCGCGCCCGGTGGTCGCCTGCACACAAAGGCCGATACCGGCATCGCCTTCCAGGCATAAAAAAACCCGGCCACCTGGACCGGGTTTTTCTGTTTCTGCCGATCGCTATCAGCGCTTGGAAACCGGCACGTAGTCGCGCTGCGGGGCGCCGACATAGAGCTGGCGCGGGCGGCCGATGCGCTGTTCCGGATCTTCGATCATTTCGTTCCACTGCGCGATCCAGCCGACGGTGCGGGCGAGCGCGAACAGCACGGTGAACATGGTGGTGGGGAAGCCCAGCGCCTTCAGGGTGATGCCCGAGTAGAAGTCGATGTTCGGGTAGAGCTTCTTCTCGATGAAGTACTCGTCGGTGAGCGCGATGCGCTCGAGTTCCATAGCCACTTCGAGCAGCGGATCGTCCTTGTGGCCGAGCTCGGCGAGGACTTCATGCGTGGTCTTCTGCATGATCTTGGCGCGCGGATCGTAGTTCTTGTAGACGCGGTGGCCGAAGCCCATCAGGCGGAACGGGTCGTTCTTGTCCTTGGCCTTGGCGATGTATTCCGGAATACGATCGACCGAACCGATTTCGGCAAGCATGTTGAGCGCCGCTTCGTTGGCGCCACCGTGCGCCGGGCCCCAGAGGCAGGCGATGCCGGCCGCGATGCAGGCGAACGGGTTGGCGCCCGAGGAGCCCGCAAGGCGGACGGTCGAGGTCGATGCGTTCTGCTCATGGTCGGCGTGCAGGATGAAGATGCGGTCCATGGCGCGCGACAGCACCGGGTTGACGACATAGTCTTCGCACGGAACGGCAAAGCACATGCGCAGGAAGTTCGACGCGTAGTCGAGATCGTTCTTCGGGTAAACGAAGGGCTGGCCGATATGGTACTTGTAGGCCATGGCGGCAATCGTCGGCATCTTGGCGATCATGCGCAGCGAAGCGACCATGCGCTGGTGCGGATCGGTGATGTCGGTCGAGTCGTGATAGAAGGCCGACAGTGCGCCGACGCAGCCGCACATGACGGCCATCGGGTGCGCGTCGCGGCGGAAGCCGGTGAAGAACCGCGACATCTGTTCGTGCACCATGGTGTGGTGCGTGACGCGGTAATCGAAGTCGGCCTTCTGCGCCTTCGTCGGCAGTTCGCCGTAAAGCAGCAGGTAGCAGACTTCGAGGAAGTCGCCGTGTTCGGCGAGCTGCTCGATTGGGTAACCGCGGTGGAGCAGCACGCCTTCGTCGCCGTCGATGTAGGTGATCTTGGATTCACACGACGCCGTGGAGGTGAAGCCCGGGTCGTAGGTGAACATTTTCGTCTGCTTGTAGAGCGAGCCGATGTCGACAACGTCAGGGCCGATCGACCCCGATCGCACCGGAAGATCCGCCGACTTTCCATCGAGTGTTACAACCGCGGTTTTATCAGTCATCGGACCCTCCGTCTTATGGCAACGTGGCACAGAGACGTGCCACGAAAATGAACGTTGCGAATTTGCTATATGATTTATTTTCGACTGCCAAGCTGTACGAAAGGCAAATTGTGCGATGCGAAAATGTGCATATGGCGACGCAACAATGGCATGTTACGGCAATAAGTCCAAGCAGATCAATGATCTCCTCAAATGATGGTGCGGTACCATTCTATATAGGTTTGCCGCTTTTTTCGGCAGATGACGCTCCGGTTGCGGTCGCGCGTCGATGGTTGCATGATCGCTCGCGAATGTTCCGGGCAAAAGTGCGAGCCGAATGAGCGACGTGGAAATACGGCAGGTGTCGCACGATCTGGAGGCAGGGCGCGTGGTGCCTTCTCGCTCCGACACCGCACGAGCCGTCGCGGATCGGGCTGCGGATGCCCCGCGTCTGCTGGTGAACCGGCGCTTGCAGCGTATTGTGCAGGGGTTGCGCAGCCGGCTGCGTCCGTCGACGCTCGCCACGCGGCTTCGTGCCGGAATTGAAGAGGAGCGCGCATACGGGCACGGCTTCGTGCTGGTGCCGGTGTTGTTGGCTCTCGGTGTGCTGGCATGGCTCGCATTGCCGTATGACGTCGGAATTGCCAATCTTGCAGTGCTGCTTTGCGTTTTCGGAATATCAGCCATCGCGTGCAGAGGCAGGCTTTTTCCCGCAACGGCCTTGCTCGGCGCGGCGGCGCTTTTTGTCGCGGGGATGCTTCTCATCGCATTCGAGACGGCACGCAGGGACACCGTCGTGCTCGATGCGCCGGTGACGACCACGGTCAAGGGCGCGGTATTCACGCGCGAGCAGGATGACCGCGGCCAATGGCGCTACGAGCTCGATGTCCTTCAGACGAGCAGGCCGCATCTGCGTCGCCAGCCCTTGAAGGTGACATTGGTGGTGCGTGGCGCGGCCGACCCCTTCCCGATCGGCGCTGTCATCGAGGGCAGGGGCCGGCTGTCGCCGCCCTCAGGGCCGGCCTTGCCCGGCCTCAACGATTTCGCCTTCGACAGTTATTACAAGGGCATTGGCGCCGTCGGTTTCTTCTACGGTTCGCCACAACAGGTCGGAAGCGACGAGGCGGGCAAGGCTGGTGCGTCCTTCCTTCCGTCGTCGATGGCGGCAAGGATGGCCGCCATGCGCGAGGCCGTGGGCGAAAGGATCCGGGCATCGATTGGCGGCGATACCGGTGCGCTCGCCGCCGCACTGGTCACGGCCGAGGAGCGGGCGATCAGCCGGGAAACGGTCGAAGTGCTGCGCCAGGCCGGGCTGGCGCATGTGTTGGCGATCTCCGGGCTCAACATGGCGCTTGCTGCCGGCACGTTCCTGATTGGCGCGCGAACCGTTCTGAGCATGGTGCCTGGCCTTGCGCACCGGTTGCCGATCAAGAAGATCGCGGCGGCCGGCGCGTTGCTGATGGTGTGTTTCTATATCCTGATATCGGGTGGCGCCGTATCGGCGCTCAGAGCCTGGATCATGATCTGCATCATGCTGGTGGCGGTCTTCTTCGATCGCATGTCGATCAGCCTGCGCAATGTGGCTCTTGCCGCACTGGTCATCGTGATCATCACGCCCTCGGCGGTAGCGGGGCCAGGCTTCCAGATGTCATTTGCGGCGACGCTGGCGCTCGTCGCGGGCTATGCACGCTGGCGCGATCGGCGCGGCGCGCAGGATGACGCGGGCGAAAGGCGCGGCAAGGCGCGCTTCCTAACCGCCCTCGTCGCCGGCATCCTGGTCACCTCCTTCATCGGCGGCCTGGCGACGTCGGTCTACTCGATCGCCTATTTCCACCGGCTGCCGGCCTATGGCCTGCTTGCCAATGTTCTCACCATGCCGTTGATCAGCATCGTGATCATGCCATTCGGCCTGTTCGCGATGCTTCTGATGCCGTTCGGGCTCGAACAGATGCCGCTTGCCGCCATGGCCTGGGGGCTTGACCGGATGCTCGATGTCGCCCGGTTCGTGACCGCGCTCGACGGAGAGGTCGTGACCGGGCGTATCGGCGCTATCGGCTTTGTGCTGATCGCCCTTGGCGGCATCCTTCTCTGCGTGTTGCGAAGCTGGCTGGCGCTGTCCGGCGCGGTGCTGATCTGTGCGGGGTTTGTCGGGTTGGCGCTCAAAGACGGAAGCCAGCCAGAGATCCTGATTGCGGAAGACGGCCGGCTTGTCGGTCTCGTCGGGGAGGGCGCGCTGGCGTCGAACCGGAAGCGCCCGTCCGATTTCGTGTTTGCGCAATGGCAACGGGCGCTCGCGCGTGAAGGACACACGCCGCCGGAGATGATCGAGGCGACGCTGGCGCCGGACGTCTATCCGCCGTTGGACCCGGCGGCAAAGACCAGGCCGGTGCTCGATCAGCAAGCGGCCGTTGCCGTTCGCAAAGACCTGTCGACGGCGCTCACGGAAAACGCAAGCGGTGCCTTTGTCTGCCGGGAAAAGCAATGGTGCGCAGCGCGTCACCGTTTCGGCTGGACGGTCGTCGTGGTTGAAAATCCAGCGCTCTTTCCCGTTCTTTGCGATCAGGCGGACCTGGTCGTGATCGGCGTCCGGGTTGATGCCCGGGCGTGTTCTGCGAGCCGTGCCCGGATCGTTGACCTGCAGACGCTTCGCCGTACGGGTGCGATCGAAATTCAGGCCGCGCCGGACGGCTCCGGAGGCCGGCCCGCGATGCGCTTCCAGACTGCATTTACAGCGCTTGCCCGTCCGTGGGAGCGCCACCGGGCCTATGATTGGCGCAGCGGCGTGTTTGTCGAGCACCAGCCCGTCTTCTGAGGCGGCGCCGGCACCGGCGTTCCAATCGAGGCCGGTTGCGAAATTATTCTTGATTAATAAACTCCACAAATCCTTGTCATTGCCGTCGCCTTTGCGTTAAAGAGCCCGAGAGCGGCAAGGGAAGGGGCGGACGACTGCAACTTCTTCGCCCTGGAGCATCCTGTTCTCCAAGTGGAAACACGTACGGGCAGAACGATGCTCTGGAAGCAGGAGTGCTGGAGAATCCCTTGTGCGTGCCAGTGAACGCACCGCGCTCCAGATTGACGAAACGGACCAGTACGCGAGGAACGAGATGCCGAGACGAGCCCGACCGACGATGAATTTGCTGGCAGCCACGATGTTGGTGCTGTCATCCGCGGTTTCGCCAACGGCCGCTTTCGCCCAGGCGACCGGAACCGGGGCGGCTACGGCGCCCGCAACCGGCGTCGAGCAGAGCAGTGAAGCACCGTCGTCCGTGCCTGCGACTCCCGCAGAAGGCACTACCGGCACGAACCTGGCAACCGAGCCTACGGCGCGCGTACAGCCGACGACCCAACCGACTTCGGCGGGCAGTGTCCCGGTCGTTGTCGACCAGGCGCCGGTCACGGGCGAGGGCGCAACGGCGGCAACGGAAGCGACGCCGGCGACTGCGGGGAGCGCATCGGTTCCCGAAGACGGCGCGACGGTTGCATCGGAGGATGGCGCCAACCCGGTGCTGCCGCACGATCTCTCGCCGGTCGGCATGTTCATGGCTGCCGACATCGTGGTCAAAAGCGTAATGATCGGGCTGGCGCTCGCCTCCGTCGCCACCTGGGCGATCTTCCTCGTCAAGGTGCTCGAGCTTGCGGGGGCGAAAGCCCGCCTGACGCGAGCGGTGCGCCTGCTATCGGCCGCCAACGGCCTTTCCGACGTCAAGGGCGCCTTCGAAGGCAAGTCCGGCCCCGCATCGGCCATGGTGGCTGCGGCGATCGACGAGATGGCGCGTTCGGAAGCGGTCCTCGACCATGCGCCGGCAGCCGGCCTGAAGGAGCGCGTTTCGTCGCTCCTGACCCGCATCGAAGTGCGCGCCGGAAAGCGCATGGCGAGCGGTACCGGCATCCTCGCCTCGATCGGCTCGGTCGGGCCGTTCGTCGGCCTGTTCGGCACGGTTTGGGGGATCATGAATTCCTTCATCGGTATCAGCAAGGCGCAGACGACCAATCTGGCGATCGTCGCACCGGGTATTGCCGAAGCGCTGCTGGCGACGGCGATCGGCCTCGTCGCGGCAATTCCCGCCGTGGTGATCTACAACTATTTCGCCCGCTCGGTCGGTGGCTACAAGGTGGTCCTCGCCGACGCGGCCGCAGCCGTCGAGCGGCTTGTGAGCCGTGATCTCGACCACCGCCTGGTGCGCAAGGTTCAGCCGCGCCGGCAGGACGGCTTCGCACACGCCGAGACAACCATTGCAAGGATCGGGTGAGCCATGGCCGGCAAGGTAAGCGATAGCGGCGGCGATCTCGACGAAAACAGCGAGATCAACGTTACGCCCTTCATCGACGTCATGCTCGTGCTCCTGATCATCTTCATGGTTGCCGCACCGCTTGCCACGGTCGACATGAAGGTGGATCTGCCGCAATCGGCGGCCAGACCCGCGCCGCGTGATGACAAGCCGGTCTTCGTTACCCTGAAGGCTGATCTGGTCCTTGCGATCGGCAACGAGGAAACGGCGCGCGAGAGCTTTGCCGATGAGCTGAAGCGCCTGACCGAGGGCAATACCGAAACGCGCGTACTCCTCAGGGCAGACAAGGCGGTCGACTACGGTGAACTGATGACGGTGATGAACCTCATCCAGAACGCCGGCTACACGAAGATCGCCCTTGTCGGACTGGAAGGCGCCCCAGGCCGCTGACCCGAAACGTGCCGTCGCGCGCCACCGCCTTGCGCGACGGCACCACCTGCAGGCAATTCACCCCGTTTTTGCGCTGCAAATTGCCGCTGTCGCTTGAAACCGGCGGGTCCCCGATTTATGAGCGTAACTCAAAGGCTCTCGGATGGGAGCCAGAGACGATCGTGCGCGTTTGCCGCAAAGACCGGCGCCGCGCCTATCCGCACACGAGGGCACTACCATGAATTTCGAAGCAGCGCGCACCAAGATGGTGGACAACCAGATCCGGACGACGGATGTCACGTCCCATTCGATCCTGTCCGCGTTCCTGACCGTGCCGCGCGAGGAATTCGTGCCCGCGAAGATGAAGGAACTGGCCTATATCGACACCGATATCGCGCTTGACGTCGCCAACGGCGGTGCGCCGCGCTTCCTCATGGAGCCGTCGCCGCTCGCCAAGCTGCTCCAGCTCGCAGAGATCGCCAAGTCGGACGTGGTGCTGGAGATCGGTTGCGGCACAGGTTACGCATCGGCCCTGCTGTCGCAGGTCGCCGGTTCGGTGGTCGCGCTTGAAAGCGACCAGGGGCTCGCCGCAACGGCAACCGAGACCTTGGCGCGGCTGGGCTACGACAACATCGCCGTTGTCACCGGCGAGCTCGAGAAGGGCTATGCCGCCGAAGCCCCCTATGACGTGATTTTCGTGCATGGCTCCGTGGAGGTCCTGCCGGCCGCTCTGTTCGAACAGCTGCGTGACGGTGGCCGTCTCGTCGTCGTTGAAGGATTTGGCAACGCTTCTCGCGCTAAACTCTATGTGCACGAGCACGGACGGACATCCGAGCGGCCCGATTTCAACACCGCGGTCAAGCCGCTTCCCGGCTTCCGTCGTGCACAGGAATTTGTCTTCTGAGGTCCCGCTTATTGAGGGAGCTCAACATTTGATTGTGCTGCAAAAATAACAATGTTGCCAATTCGCAACGGGGTACTTGTTTCTTTTTGAAATGGCTGCGCAGACTGTGGCTGCCCAGTTGTCGGAATCCTGATTCCGGGTTTCAAAGAGTGCAGTGGTAGTGATTTGCTCACCAGTGGGCGGTGTGAGCGCTTTCATCGCCGTGTCTAGGCGGCGCCGTTCTTCCCAAGGAGAACAGCGCTGCGGAATTAGAGGGCAGGCTTTGCCGCCCCGATCGGAGAGAGAAGTAATGGTGTCGATTGTCCGCAAAGCGGCCCTCCTGGCCGCCGTTTCGACAAGTCTGCTGCTTGCACCGCAGGCAGTGCTGGCCGAGACGATCTTCGGCGCAATGGCCAAAGCCTACGCAAACAACCCTGACCTCAACGCCGCGCGGGCTGGCCTCAGGGCGACCGACGAGAGCGTGCCGATCGCCAAGTCCGGCTTTCGCCCCCAGGTGGCAGCATTCGCGTCCGGGACGCTTGCGACCATCGACAGGGAAAAAAACCCGAGCGAAGACACACATCTGGGACAGGTCGGTATCACCGTAAACCAGATGGTGTTTGACGGCTTTCAGACGCTGAACAATGTTCGCGCCGCTGAATCGAACGTGTTTGCGACGCGCGAATCGCTGCGTGCCAACGAGATATCGATCCTCCTTTCGGCCGCGACCATCTATTCCAATATTGCGCGCGACCAGCAGCTCGTATCGATCCGCAAGCAAAACATCGCCTTCCTTCAGGAGCAGGTGAACGCGGCCAAGGCTCGTCTGGACGTGGGTGAAGGCACGCGTACCGACGTGAGCCTTGCAGAAGCGTCGCTCGCCAACGCCCAGTCGCAGCTCATCGTCGCCGTCGCTCAGCTGAAGCAGAGCGAAGCGACCTATGTGCAGATCGTCGGCGACGTGCCGCGCGGCATCAAGCAGGCTTCGCCGGCTTCCAAGAGCCTGCCGCGCACACTCGACCAGGCCGTTGCGATCGGCCTGCGGGAAAGCCCGATCATTCTGTCGGCGCAGTACTCCGTTGATTCGGCCGGTTACCAGGTCAAGTCGGCGGAAGGCACGATGCTTCCGGGTGTGACGCTGCAGGGCCAGGTTGGCCGCACCACCGGCAACGCCAGCCAGTTCGATAGCAATTCATCGAGCATCACGGCGCGCCTCGAAGTTCCGATCTATCAGGGCGGCGCCGAGTACGGCCAGATCCGCCAGGCCAAGGAACGTCTCGGTCAGCAGCGCATCCTCGTCGATTCGGCTCGTGCTTCGGTGCAGCAGACCATCGTTTCGGCCTATGCCCAGCTTGAGGCTGCGATCGCGCGGATCTCCGCCAACAAGGCGCAGATTTCGGCCGCCAAGCTGGCTTTGGACGGCGTTGTCGAAGAGCGCAAGGTCGGCCAGCGCACGACCCTCGACGTTCTCGACTCACAGCAGGACGTGCTTCAGGCGCAAGAGCTTCTGGCCCTTGCCCAGCGCGACGCTGTTGTCGCCAGTTACTCGCTGCTTGCTGCTTCGTCGCGGCTGACGGTCAAGGATCAGGGGCTTCAGGTCGCTGAATACCGGTCCGAGGAGCACTACGAGGCGGTCAAGGACAAGTGGATCGGCCTGCGGACGGTCGACGGCCGCTGAGGCTTCCTCCGACCTAGCAGCATTTTGACAGCGCCCCGGTCTTCCCCGGGGCGTTTCTATTTTTTCCCCTGAAAACAAATCTGTGCAAGAATCTTAAGCGTTGATTCGCGGCGTATGTTTCGTCCGCGAACTCACTTAAGGTTTGTCGGAAACCGGCGCATGTCTGCTTTTGGCACACATGTCGACTGCGTCAAACGAGGATGGAAATGGCACAGCTCAATGTCGCGCGTGAACCTTCGATGGATGAAATCCTGGCATCCATCCGCAAGATCATCGAGAGCAATGAGCCGGGCCAGGCCGGCCTTTCGCCCGAGCAGCATTTCGACGACGAGACCGCCGACGAAATCGAGCTGACCATCGACCGGGAGATCGAAACGGTCGCCTTCGGCAGGCTTGACGAGCGCGCCGAGGAGGCAAAACTCGCCGCCGACGCACCCGCCATCGAGATCGCCGTTGCTCCGTCCGAGAGCGCGGCTCAGCCGCCGCTTTCGCTTGCGGACGTCGCGGCGCGTGTGCGCGCTGCGTCCGAGCGCCATGCCCAGGGTTTTGCCACGCGCGACGCACAGCCGGCTGAACCGACTGTGACCATCCAGGACAGCCCGGTCGTGACGGCGCGCATGGCCGCGGTCTCCGCGCCGAAGGTGCCCGCGCCGGAGCCGGTGGTTGCTCCCGAGGCGCAACCGGAACCGGATGTCGCGATGGTCGCCGAGACCCGGGAGATCCCACCTGCGGCAAGCCCGGCAACAGCCGTCGTCGTGGACATGAAGTCGCCGGAGAAGGCGCTTGCCGCGATCGTTTCGCCCGAGGTCGGTCGCAAGGTCGCGCAGTCGTTCGGCGACCTCGCTCACGCGATGGATCAGGGCGCTCGGCGCTCGTTTGATGAAATCGCCGAGGACATGCTGCGCCCGATGCTGCAGGAGTGGCTGGACGACAATCTCCCGACGCTCGTCGAACGTCTGGTTCGCGAAGAGATCGAGCGCGTTGCACGCGGCCCGCGTCGCTGAATTTCTGATCCCGTCGACGAAAGAAGCCGCGCGACCGTCGCGGCTTTTTGCGTTCGTGTTGACTTGCACCGGCCGTTCCGGTTTACAAGACACAGATATCAATCTCCAAAATTGGCTCCAAAATGCTTGATAAGACCTACGATTCCGCATCCGTCGACCCGCGTATCGCCAAGAAGTGGGACGAAGAAAACGCGTTTCGTGCAGGAGCAGGTGCCAAGCCCGGCGCCGACAGCTTCTGTATCGTGATCCCGCCGCCGAACGTCACCGGTTCGCTGCACATGGGCCACGCGCTCAACAACACGCTTCAGGACGTGCTGGTCCGCTTCGAGCGCATGCGCGGCAAGGACGTGCTGTGGCAGCCTGGCATGGACCATGCGGGCATCGCCACGCAGATGGTCGTCGAGCGCAAGCTGATGGAACAGCAGCAGCATCGCCGCCAGATGGGTCGCGAGGCCTTCATCGAGAAGGTCTGGGAGTGGAAGGCTGAGTCCGGTGGCCTGATCTTCAACCAACTGAAGCGGCTCGGCGCCTCCTGCGACTGGTCGCGTGAGCGCTTCACCATGGACGAGGGTCTTTCGGAGGCGGTTCTCGAAGTCTTCGTTTCGCTCTACAAGGAAGGCCTGATCTACAAGGACAAGCGCCTGGTCAACTGGGACCCGAAGCTGCTGACGGCGATCTCCGATCTTGAGGTCGAGCAGCACGAGATCAACGGCAATCTCTGGCATCTGCGCTACCCGCTCGAGCCGGGCGTCACCTACGATCATCCGGTTGCCTTCGACGAGGACGGCAAGCCGACGGAGTGGGAAAAGCGCGACTACATGATTGTCGCGACGACCCGGCCCGAGACGATGCTCGGCGACAGCGGCATTGCCGTCAATCCCGAGGATGAGCGCTACAAGCCGCTCATCGGAAAGCACGTCATCCTGCCGATCGTCGGTCGCCGGATCCCGATCGTTGCCGACGACTATGCTGATCCGACGGCTGGCACCGGTGCGGTCAAGATCACGCCTGCCCACGATTTCAACGATTTCGACGTCGGCAAGCGTGCGGGCCTTCGCGCCATCAACATCATGACGATCGAAGGGCGCATCACCATCAAGGACAACGAGGACTTCCTCGAAGGCCTTGCAGATCCGGCTGCGCTCCACGGTGCCTGGGAAGAGCTCGAGGGCAAAGACCGCTTCGAAGCACGCAAGATCATCGTTCGCATCTTCGAAGAGGCAGGCTTGCTCGACAAGATCGAGCCGCACAAGCACATGGTTCCGCATGGCGACCGCGGCGGCGTGCCGATCGAGCCGCGCCTGACGGAGCAATGGTACGTCGACGCCAAGACGCTGGCGAAGCCGGCGATCGCCGCCGTCAAGGAGGGCCGCACCAACTTCGTTCCGAAGAACTGGGAAAAGACCTATTACGAGTGGATGGAAAACATCCAGCCCTGGTGCGTTTCGCGTCAGCTGTGGTGGGGTCACCAGATTCCGGCCTGGTACGGCCCGGACGGCCAGGTCTTTGTCGAGAAGACCGAGGAAGAGGCGCTGCACGCGGCGATCCAGCACTATCTCGCCCATGAAGGCCCGATGAAGGCCTATGTCGAGGACCTGCTTGAAAACTTCAAGCCGGGCGAAATCCTGACGCGCGACGAAGACGTGCTCGACACCTGGTTCTCCTCCGCACTCTGGCCTTTCTCGACGCTCGGCTGGCCGAACGAGACGCCGGAACTGGAGCGCTACTATCAGACCGACGTGCTGGTGACGGGCTTCGACATCATCTTCTTCTGGGTTGCCCGGATGATGATGATGGGTCTGCACTTCATGAAGGATGCCGACGGCACGCCGGTCGAGCCGTTCCACACGGTCTATGTCCATGCGCTCGTTCGCGACAAGAACGGCCAGAAGATGTCGAAGTCCAAGGGCAACGTCATCGACCCGCTCGAACTGATCGAGGAGTATGGCGCCGACGCATTGCGCTTCACACTGGCGATCATGGCCGCCCAGGGGCGTGACGTGAAGCTCGACCCGGCGCGCATTGCCGGCTACCGCAACTTCGGCACCAAGCTCTGGAACGCGACGCGCTTCGCCCAGATGAACGGCGTTGCCGGCAGCGAAGGCTTCATCCCGGAGGCGTCGTCTCTGACGATCAACCGCTGGATCCTGACCGAGCTGTCGCGCACCATCCGCGACGTTACCGAGGCGCTCGAGGCGTACCGCTTCAACGACGCGGCCGGCAGCCTCTACCGCTTTGTCTGGAACCAGTTCTGCGACTGGTATCTGGAACTCCTGAAGCCGGTGTTCAGCGGCGAGGACGAAGCGGCCAAACGCGAATCGCAGGCTTGCGTCGCCTATGTGCTCGACGAGATCTACAAGCTTCTGCATCCCTTCATGCCGTTCATGACCGAGGAACTGTGGGCGCAGACGTCCGTCGAGGGAGAGGAGCGTCCGTCGCTGCTCTGCCATGCCGAATGGCCGGCCCCGTCCTATGCCGATGACACGGCTGCCGACGAGATCAACTGGTTGATCGATCTCGTCTCCGGTATCCGTTCGGTCCGCTCGGAGATGAACGTGCCGCCGGCTGCAACCGCACCGCTGATCGTCGTTGGCGCCAACGCTCTGACTCGGGAACGGCTGCAGCAGCACGCCCAGGCGATCGGCCGCCTGGCGCGCGTCGAGCACATCGACCATGCCGCCGTCGCCCCGCGCGGCAGCGCGCAGATCGTCGTCGGTGAGGCAACCGCCTGCCTGCCGCTCGGCAATCTGATCGACCTGTCCGCCGAAAAGGCGCGTCTGGAAAAGGCGATCGGCAAGGTGGACGCCGAGCGCGAGCGCATTCTCGGCAAGCTTTCCAACGAGAAGTTCGTTGCCAATGCGAAGCCGGAACTCGTCGAAGCCGAGCGTGAACGCCTGGTCGAACTCGACCTGCAGAAGGACTCTCTGGGCGTCGCTCTGACGCGGGTGGCAGAAGCGGGCTGATCAGCGAGGTTCTCGCTGTTCGGTGTAAGGTATAGCTCGCACATCCGACCCTGCAGAAATCGATCCGCGGCAGAAATGCCGCGGATTTTTATTTTAGGAGGATGGGATATACTTTGAATGCCGTGCGACGCCATCGATTCGCTGCTTTCGGCGCGTCGGCCGGCCGAAAAAACGTCTGTGGTGGCCATGCGGAGATTCAACCGAGTATTTCGTTGGCCGGCCGCAAAAACCGATATTGTTGTCCTTGGGACACAGCTTTCCGATATGTTGGAAAATCATTCCGGAAGCTCGCGAGTAACCCGGATGGGTTAGGAAAATAATTCCTAAAATTCGCGAATGTGTCTAAATCAAGAGAATCTTACGTAAATTTTGTGACTGAATTGCCGGGTGTACCCCAACTTCTGGCATTTGCGATTTCACGCGATCGTGAGGATACTCCAAACACACGCGACATGAGGTGGAATGTCGCAGTTTGCAGTGCAGGGGGAGGAGCTGGATGGCTCACATGAATTTCAAGCGTGGCGTCCTGGCAGCGGCAGCCGGTCTGCTGTTTGCATCGGCCGCGCACGCTGGCGGTCTTGAGCGCGGCGGTTACAACATCGACCTGCTGTTTGATCCGTCGGACTATGCCGCAGAAGCATCGGCGACCTACGTCAATCCGCAGCGAGAACTCAACAACGTTCAGGATATCAATCCATTGAACGGCACGCCCGGTGGTCCGTCCGATGGCGTTCGTGAGACCGAAAGCTACTGGGTTCCGCGTGTCGGCATCAAGGCTGGTATCGGTGAAGGCTTCGACTGTATGGCTGACTACTCGCAGCCATGGGGCGCGCATTCCAAGCCCGGCCTGAACTGGGCCGGCGCCAACGACAACAGTGAAACGAAGGTGGAAAGCGACAACTACGCCGCCACCTGCTCCTACAAGTGGGCAGTCGGTCCGGGGCAGTTCCGCGTCATCGGCGGCGTCTTCTATCAGGAAGTCGGTGGCTTCAAGGAGCGTCTCGTTTCGCCGGCGATCCCGGTTCTCGGATTGAGCGGCGTCGGTCGCCTGGATCTCGAGGGTGACGGTTGGGGATGGCGTGCGGGCGTTGCCTACGAAATTCCGGAATATGCTGTCCGCGCCAGCCTCGTCTACAACAGCGCCGTCGATCTCGACAACCTTTCAGGCTCGATCGATCTGCGTGATGTCGCGTTGGGCCGCGGCCCGGGCGGACGGCCGATCATCGGCACCAAGTACGACGTGACGGGCTTCGCCTCGATGCCGGACTCGCTCGAGCTCAAGGTTCAATCCGGCATTGCGCCTGATTGGGTGGCGTTCGGCTCGGTCAAGTGGACCGACTGGAGCCAGCTTCAGGTTCTGAACTTCTGCCCGGGCACTTCCAGCCCGCTGACGCCCTGCACCAGCCTCAACCTGCTCTATCGCGACGGCTGGACGATCTCGGGCGGTATCGGTCACAAGTTCACCGACAAGCTCAGCGGTGCTGCCAGCATCACCTGGGACCGTGGCACGAGCCATGGTTTCGGCACACAGACCGACACATGGACGTTCGGCAGCGGTCTTTCCTATGCGGCGACCGAGAACCTCGAATTCCGCCTCGCTGGCGCCGTCGGGATCCTGACGGGCGGCAGCTCCGGTCCGCAGACCTTTAACGGCCAGCCGGTTGGTACCGACGTGAAGTATGATTTCGACGACGATTTCTTCGCGGCCGTCTCGACATCGGTCAAGATCAAGTTCTGATCCATCATATCATCTGACAGTCCAGGGCCCGGTTTCGACCGGGCCTTTCTTTTGGTGTGGAGCCGTTTAACCAAACGCCTGGAGTGTCCCGCAATGTGACGATTCAGCAACACTTTTAATGCTAGAGTTTGCTACGATCAGACTCGTTCCGGCTATGTCCATTTCCCGCCACAAACAGGGAGCAGCGATAGTAGGAACAAACGTGCAAGGTGTGTTCGAGCCTGCGGCGTTTGGGGTGAAAGGGAGCTTGGACTGTCGTTCGTGATCTCAGATGTGGCCGCTGGCGGACTTGTGCAAGTGGTCGAATGAAATGATCGTTTCGGCAGGCGTATCGAAGCTTCATTGCGTGACGATTGCGCCGACAGTGTCGGCGATTTTGGCGAGTGTTGGACGGCCGGGGCCGTTCGGGCGTGTGTTTGCAGCGGTGATGAGTTCGGCGTGGCCGGCTGGAACGGAAGAATAAGACTGTGATGCTTGCGGGTGAACTGAAGTCACTGAAGGTTGCGATACTCGGCGTGTCGCTGGCGGTCTGCGGGACCATCGCCATGCCGGTCCATGCTTTTGATCCCGGTGCGGGCGTCACCAAGGAATCCGGTCCCTTCGCCCTCTTCAAGTTCGGTTTTTCCGCCTACAAGAATGGCCGCAAGGACGAGGCCGTCGAAGCCTACAAATATGCGGCCGAGAAGGGCCACACCGGCTCGCGCTGGGCGCTCGCCAACATGTATGCCTACGGCGACGGCGTCGCCGAGAATGACCTCGAAGCCTTCAAGATCTATAGCGAGATCGCTCAGCAGGGCGTGGAGCCGGGTTCGGAAGACACCGGCTATTTCGTCAACGCGCTGATTTCGCTCGCCGGCTACTATCGCCGCGGCATTCCCGACAGCCCCATCAAGTCTGACATGGCCCAGGCGCGTCAGCTCTATTTCCAGGCCGCTTCCACCTTCGGTGTCTCCGAGGCGCAGTTCCAGCTGGCGCGCATGCTGCTTTCGGGCGAGGGCGGTAGCGTCAACGTCCAGCAGGCCAAGAAGTGGCTCAACCGCGCTCGCAAGAGCGGCCACGCCGGCGCCATGGGCGTGTTCGGCAACGTCATCTTCCAGGAAGGCCAGACCGTGCGTGGTCTCGCCTACATGACGGCAGCACTTGACCAGTGTTCGCCGAAGGATCGTCCTTGGCTGCAGTCGATGCAGGAGCAGGCGTTTTCGATCGCCAATGAAGACGACCGGCGCACGGCGATCTCGCTGTCACAGAACCTGCACATGCAGGGCGACGACGACTGACATCGTCAGGCCTACTCAGCAAATCCCTCTCATCAGACGTGCAAACGGTCGTCGCGGAACTCTGAATGTCTGCGTGTGCTTGTCCGTTGATCGGCCATGGCAACGCAAATATGCAGCATCCCGTGCCGCCTGGGCACAGGATTAAAACGCCAAAAATCGAAGTGCTGGCGTCGGATCCGGCCCTCAAGCCGCCGCGAACTGGAACGTGCCGATGACCGGAACGTGGTCGGAGGGCTTCTCCCAGGCGCGCACATGCTTGTCGATCGAGGTCGAGACCAGGCGGTCCGCCGCCTCCGGTGACAGCATGAGATGGTCGATGCGGATGCCGAAGTTCTTCGGCCAGCAGCCGGCCTGGTAATCCCAGAACGTATAGAGCGGAACCGCGTCGGATGTGGCCCGCACAGCATCGGTGAAGCCGAGATTGCGCAGTCGGCGAAAGGCTTCGCGCGTTTCTGGCAGAAAGAGTGCGTCGTTCTGCCAGACCCTGATGTCCCAGCAATCGTGTTCCTCGGGGATCACATTGTAGTCGCCGGCAAGAATGAACGGCTCTTCGAGCCGCAGGCGCTGTTCCGCATAGGCCGCGAGCCGGCGCATCCAGGCGAGCTTGTAGGGGTACTTCTCGCTGTCGACGGGATTGCCGTTGGGCAGGTAGAGCGAGCAGACGCGGATGACGCCGCCCTCGACGGAAAAGACACCTTCAATGAATCGCGACTGCTCATCCGTTTCGTCCCCAGGGAGGCCGCGATTGACCTCGTCCGGGCGCAGCTTCGACAGCAGCGCCACGCCGTTGAAACCTTTCTGGCCATGGGTCTCGACGTGATAGCCGAGCGCCTCGATCTCGAGCCGCGGAAAGCCTTCGTCGACCGATTTGATCTCCTGGAGGCAAACGATGTCGGGGCTTGATTCCTTCAGCCAGGACAAAAGGCCGTCGATCCGCGCCTTGACGCCATTGATGTTCCAGGTGGCAATCTTCATGGCTCGAAACGCCCTTCCATTTCGGTTCGTCCTTCCGGTGCGCTTCTTGTAGCCGCTCCGGATTCTTTTGACAAATCCGATACCTGCGGTTCGTCGGAGGGTTTGCGTTCGCGGGCGCGACGAGACCTTGGGTGACGGGCTCCGTGTATACGGTATCGGCGCGGACGCCCGAATTGATTCCGTTTCATGGCCGGCTATAGTCCCCGGCATGATCGATCTCGTGCAGAATTACTGGCCGCATATCCTGGCCGTGCTGTCCTTCGTGCTTGGCATCCCCGCTGCCATCCATGCGGCGATGAAAAAGGACGACGTGCGCGCTGCGGCCGGTTGGGTCGGCGTTGTCCTGCTTTCGCCGATCGTCGGTGCGCTGCTCTATGCGGTTGCCGGTATCAACCGTATCCGTCGATCCTCGATCGGATCGCAGCGCGCGCTGCTGCGCGGGCATGGGCCTGATCAGTTTGGCCGTTTCGACGTATCGGACACGGAGATTGGCAGTCGCTTTGGTGAACGCTTCGCGGCGATGAAAATTCTAGGCGACCGCGTCTCGCGCCACCGCATGTGCACCGGCAACCAGATTACGGTGCTAGCCGGCGGCGATGCCGCCTACGCGGCCATGCTGGATGCGATCGCCGGCGCGCGACGCAGCCTCTTGCTCGAGAGCTACATCTTCGATCGCGATGTTATCGGCTTGCGCTTTGCGGATGCCCTGATCGCCGCCGTTGCCCGCGGCGTCGAGGTGCGCGTGCTCATCGACGCGGTCGGTGCGCGCTACTCGGTGCCGAGCATCGTCGGCCACCTGGAGCAGGCTGGCGTCCCGACGGCGGTCTTTAACGGCAACATCATCATGGGACTGCGGTTGCCCTATGCCAATCTGCGCACGCACCGCAAGATCCTGGTGGTCGACGGCAGCATCGCCTTTGCCGGAGGCATGAACATCCGTGCCGGCTTTACCCGCGAGGCCGCCGGGCAGGAACCGTCCCAGGATACGCATTTTCGCATGGTCGGGCCGGTCGTCGCCGATATTTTTCAGGTCTCGGCCGAAGACTGGCAGTTTTCAAGCGGCGAACAACTGATCGGCGAGGCGTGGAGGATCGAGGAAGCGCCCTCGGTCGCAAGCCAGACCTCGGTCTTGATGCGTGCCGTGCCCTCCGGCCCGGACGCCACCAATGAAACCAATCACAAGATGCTGATGGGGGCGTTCTCGGTTGCGCAGAAGAACATCCGCGTGATGTCGCCGTATTTCCTGCCGGATCGCGAACTGATCAGCGCGCTTGTCACCGCCGCGCGCAGGGGAGTGGAGGTCGACATCATCGTTCCGGCGGTCAACAATCTGCTCCTGGTCGACCGCGCGATGACGGCCCAGTTCGATCAGGTGCTGAAGGGACATTGCCGTGTCTGGCGCGCGAAGGGCGCCTTCAATCATTCAAAGCTGCTGACGGTCGACGGGCGCTGGGCCTATGTCGGGTCCACCAATCTGGACCCGCGCTCGCTTCGGCTCAACTTCGAGTTCGACCTGGAGGTCCTGGACGACGGATTCGCACGGTCGATCGACGAAACCATTTCCGAAGTCCTGGCCGACGCCGAACCCGTCACGCTTGAAAGATTGCGCAAGAAGTCGTTCCCAGACCGGCTGGTCAATCGCATCCTCTGGCTGGGGTCGCCCTATCTCTAGAGGTGGGGAGGTGACCGCCCGCGGCCGATCCGATCGCCCGTGTCAGATGGAAAAGCTTGTTCCGCATCCGCAACTTGCGACGGCATTCGGATTCTTGATCTGAAACGATTGGCCGAGCAGGTTGTCGACGAAGTCGATCTCGGAGCCGCCCATGTAGACGAGCGACAGGCTGTCGATCAGCACCTTGGCCTCGTTCTTCTCCAGGACCAGGTCGTCCTCATTGGTGCTGTCGACCAGGTCGAACTTGTAGGAGAAGCCCGAGCAGCCGCCGCCTTCGACGGAAACGCGCATGGCATTGTTGTGGCTGTCCGAACGCAGGATCGTCGCGATCCGCTTTGCGGCTGCATCCGAGAGGGTCACGGTTTCGGTGGTCATATCTGCCTCCTGCCGGGGTCAAGAACGGGAGAGAATTGTCATGTGTCGTGGCAACGATCAGGCCGGTTCCCTTACTTGTGTCAAAGGCGCTGGCCAAGCCGTTGCTTCCGCTTGCGGAATCGGTCGATGCTTGCATGACGCGTTTCCGTGGCTTTCACTATAGGTATGAAGGCCTGAATGTCCCGTCAATGGGACGACGAGTAGGTGGAAGATGACATTCGACAAAAATGCGCTGGGTTTCGGTTATGGCGAACATGCGCCGTTCGCGTCGAACCCCTGGGCAACACGCGGGCGCCTCTATCCTGAACAGACGAGCGCCACGCGCTCCGACTTTCAGCGCGACCGGGACCGTATCGTCCACACCACCGCATTCCGGCGGCTCAAGCACAAGACCCAGGTCTTCATCGCCGCGGACGGCGATCACTATCGCACCCGTCTGACGCACACGATCGAGGTGGCGCAGATTGCCCGGGCGCTTGCGCGTGCGCTCAAGCTTGACGAAGACCTCGCCGAGGGCGTGGCGCTGGTGCACGATTTCGGCCACACGCCCTTCGGCCACACCGGAGAGGATGCGCTTCACGACATGCTGAAGCCCTATGGCGGCTTCGACCACAATGCCCAGTCGCTTCGCATCGTCACCAAGCTCGAGCGCCGCTATGCCGAGTTCGACGGCTTGAACCTCACCTGGGAAAGCCTGGAAGGGCTGGTCAAGCACAATGGACCGCTGCTGACGGCTGACGGTGAGGGCACCCGTGGCCCTGTGCCGCAGCCGATCCTGGACTACTGCGCGCTCCACGATCTGGAGCTATCGAGCTATGCGAGCCTTGAAGCCCAGGTGGCCGCCATCGCCGACGATATCGCCTACAACACCCACGACATCGACGACGGGCTGAGGTCCGGCTATCTGACGTTCGAGATGCTGGAAGACGTGCCGTTTCTGGCAGAGCTGATGCGCGCGGTTCACGATCGCTATCCGGGGCTTGAAAGCAGCCGCTTCACCCACGAGATCATGCGACGGCAGATCACCGCGATGGTCGAGGACGTGATCGGCGTCGCGCAGCACAATCTCTCGGAGATCCGCCCTGAAAGCGCCGCGGACGTGCGCCAGGCGGGGACGGTCATGGCGACGTTCTCCGACGCGATGGGTGAGACGGACAAGCAGATCAAGCGGCTTCTGATGACGCGGATCTATCGCCATCCTGAAGTCATGCGGGTGCGGGAAAACGCAGCCTCGATCGTCTGCGACCTGTATCACGCCTTCATGGCGGACCCGAAACTGATGCGCGAACACTATTGGATCGATCAGATTGCCGGCATGGCCGAACCGGCCAGGGCCCGTCATGTCGGGGACTACCTTGCCGGCATGACCGATACGTTTGCGATCGGCGTGCACAAGCGCTTGTTTGACCATACGCCCGATTTGCGCTAGGGACGCCCCGCCCGGAGGCTTGCGGTTCGGCCGAACCGAGCCTCCTTTTTTAAGTTTTGCACCGACCACCCGTGGTCGGGAAAAGCGGACGGATAACATGAATCTCTTCACGGACTTCGAATCAAGAATTAAGGATATTCTCGAAACGCTTGAAAGCGTTCGAGAAAAGCGATCCGAGCTTGATTTCGGCCGTGTCAATGTCGAGCCGCCGCGCGATCCGAGCCACGGCGATGTCGCGACTAATGCGGCGATGGTGCTCGCCAAGCCGCTGGGCATGAACCCGCGCGCGCTCGCCGAGCTTATCGTCGAGAAGCTCAAGCAGGATTCCGAAGTTGTCGACGTTTCCGTCGCTGGCCCCGGCTTCATCAACGTTCGGCTTTCGGTGTCTTACTGGCAGAAGATCCTGTCGGCGATGGTGCGCACCGGTGTCGATTACGGTCGCAGCGCGGTCGGCGGCGGACGCAAGGTCAACGTTGAATATGTGTCCGCCAATCCGACAGGCCCGATGCATGTCGGCCATTGCCGCGGCGCCGTCGTCGGGGACGCGCTTGCGAACCTGCTGGGCTTTGCCGGCTATCAGGTGACGAAGGAATACTACATCAACGATGCGGGCTCGCAGATCGACGTTCTCGCACGCTCGGCGTTCCTGAGATACCGCCAGGCGCTTGGCGAAGAGATCGGCGAAATCCCGGCGGGCCTTTATCCCGGCGATTACCTTGTGCCGGTCGGCGAAGCGCTCGCCGACGAATTCGGCACGAGCCTCAGGCTGATGCCCGAAGACAAGTGGATGCCGCTCGTCAAGGATCGCACGATCGACGCGATGATGGTGATGATCCGCGAGGATCTCGCGGCGCTGAACGTCAGTCATGACGTCTTCTTCTCCGAGCGGACGCTTCACGCAAACGGCGCGGCCGCCATTCGCACGGCGATCAACGATCTGACCTTCAAGGGCCATGTCTACAAGGGCACGCTGCCGCCGCCGAAGGGGCAATTGCCGGAGGACTGGGAAGACCGCGAGCAGACGCTGTTCCGCTCGACCGAGGTCGGCGACGATATCGACCGGCCGCTGATCAAGTCGGACGGCAGCTACACCTATTTCGCCGCCGATGTTGCCTACTTCAAGGACAAGTTCGACCGCGGCTTCGACGAGATGATCTATGTGCTCGGCGCCGATCATGGCGGCTACGTCAAGCGGCTTGAGGCATTGGCGCGGGCCGTCTCCGGCGGTTCGTCGAAGCTGACGGTCCTGCTTTGCCAGCTGGTCAAGCTCTTCCGCGACGGCGAGCCGGTCAAGATGTCTAAGCGCTCGGGTGATTTTGTCACGCTTCGCGACGTCGTCGATGAAGTCGGGCGCGATCCCGTGCGGTTCATGATGATCTACCGCAAGAACTCGGAACCTCTCGATTTCGATTTTGCCAAGGTCACCGAACAGTCCAAGGACAACCCGGTGTTTTATGTGCAGTACGCGCATGCGCGCTGCTGCTCGGTGTTCCGCCAGGCCAAGGACGCGTTTCCGGGGCTGGATATCGAATCACTCGACCTTGCGGGCGCGGTAAACGGGCAGATCGTCGATCCGGCGGAACTTCAGCTTGTCGCCAAGCTGGCAGAATATCCGCGCGTGATCGAAGCTGCGGCACTCGCCCAGGAGCCGCATCGCATAGCGTTTTACCTGTATGATCTTGCCGCTGCCTTCCACGGTCACTGGAACAAAGGTAAAGAGAATCCGGAATTACGTTTTGTTAACGATAAAAATAGAGAATTAAGTACTGCCAGACTCGGGCTGGTGCATGCTGTCGCTTCGGTATTGAAATCCGGCCTGTCTATTACAGGCACCTCCGCACCGGAGGAAATGCGATAAGTACTGTCACCATTTTCCCACAATGCACTGGCACAGCGTTACAGGCAATTGTGAGTGGAGAGCATGGCAGACAAACAATTCGCACGAAGCGGGCCGGCTGAATTCGATGTATTGGCCGACGATGATCCGTTGGCCGAACTCGCCCGGATCGTCGGTTACGATGCGCGGCCGGCCGTTCAGCAGTTGCAGGAATTGCAGCGACATCAGGAGGCGGTGCGTCAAGACCCTGCCTTCGATCTCGAAGACGAGCTTCTGCGCGCATTCGACAGCTATGACGCGCCACGTACCGGGTCCGAGCCGCTGTCGCAGCGCGTGGATGAGCCACAGCAGGCTCTCGAAGAGCAGATCGACCAGCCGGTAGACGAGCCGCGTTTCGAACCGGCTGTAGAGCCGACTTTCGAGCCGGTGGCCGAAGTTGCGCCCGAGCCGGAGCAGGAAGAGCCCATCTTCCTCCAGCCGGCTCCGGTCGCGGTGACGCCCGAGCTTCCGGCGGCTGACGCCTTTGCCGAAGTCCAGTCGTTCCTGGAGACCCATTATGTCGAGACGGCGCCGAGCGCTGAACCGGCGATGGACGAGCCGAGCTTTGACCTGGAGCGCGAGCTCGAATTGTCTCTTGGCGAAGCGGACCTCCTTGTCGACGTCGCTGCCGATACGCCGGTTGCTGCTGCCGAACCGTCCGTCGATGCCTGGCAGGCGCCGGTCGATGACATTTCGGCGTCGTGGAGCGAGCCGGTCCGGGCGGCGGAACCCGTCGCTGCCTATGACGAGCCGAGCTTCGACCTTCCGGATTTCGATTTCGTTGCCGATGATCGTATCGACAACGAGCCGGCAGACGCTGGGCGTGGGCACGCGGTTTCCGACGCAGGCGCGAGCGTTGCGCCGCAGACCGCAGAAATCGAGCTTGCCGCGGATGACCTTCTGGCGGACGTCGAGCGCTTCCCGGTTCCGCCGGCAACCGCAGCCCTTGCTGCTGCCGTTCAATCCCATCCGGCCCTTCACACGAGTGCAGAGCCTGTCGTCGCTGCGCCGGCCGCCGTCGCCGCCGCGCCGGTCAAGAAGAGCCCCTATCCCTTTACCCCGACGTTCAGCCGGGCGACGCCTGTCGCATCTGCGACCGGCGCCAGCCAGCAGCGCGCCTTTGCCGGGCCGATCGTGTCGTCGGTCGCACCGGTTGCGGCTCCGGTCGCCATCGCTGCGACCGCAGTTGCAGAGCCCCCGGTTGCTGCGCCGTTGACCGATATGGCCCGGCCGGCATTGGAGCCTGAACACGAGCCGAGCTTTGACATCGAGAACTTCGAGATGGAGCTCTCCGATGTGTCTCTCGATCTCGATCTTTCGGACCTGAGCACCATTGAAGCGGCACCCGCCGTTGCCGAGCAGGCGCCGGCGCAGCCTGTTGTCGAGCCGACGATCGTGCCGCAGCAGCATATTGCTCCTCCGCAGGTCCAGCATTCGCAGGTCCAGCAACGGGAGCGCTACGAGGAAACCTTCGTGGCATCTGCTCCGGTGGAACTGCAGGAGACGCCGGTCGAAAGCACACTGCCGTTCGATCCTTCGATGATTTCGGAGGCCGAGAACGGCGTTGCTCCGATCGCCGAGATGGACGTGCCGCAACTGCCGGTGATCGAGACCGAAAAGCCCGCCGCCTATCCCGCGGACTACGATCTCGATATCGACGCCGAAATGGCCCAGCTCTTCGGGACGCCGGCTCCGGCCCCCGTGGCCAAGGCTGCCCGCGCGGTCGCGACGGAAAAGGTCGAAGCCGCCCGTCCTGCACCGGCGGCTGTTGGCGCCGGCGCGCTCGACGATTTCGATGAATTCGAAAAGGCGATGGAGGAAGACTTCCGCCGCTCCATGGTCGAACGCAAGACCGTGACGCGCGATGCGGAACGCCTCTCGGCTGCCCAGGCTCAGGACGATGCCGGCGAGTACCGCGAATACGGCACCGGTCGTCGCTCCCAGCGCATAATGCTTCTGGCAGCGAGCGTGGCCGGTGTGATCATCCTCGGCGGTGCTGGGGTCTACGCCTGGATGGGTGGTAGCGGCGCGGCAACGTCCGCCGAAGGCCCGAAGATCATCCTGGCCGACAAGTCGCCGGTCAAGGTCGTGCCTGAGGAGAAGGGCGGCAAGACCGTGCCAAATCAGGACAAGGCCGTGTACGACCGCGTGGCCGGCGCCCAGTCGGGCGCTCCGCAGCAGGAAGCCCTCGTGTCCTCGACCGAAGAGCCGATGGATGTGGTCCAGAAGACCTTGACGCCGGAATCCCTGCCGCTCGAAGGCAGCGACGACACCGAAGCCCTTCCGGGCCTGCCCAATGACGACGATGGAGACCGTCTGTTGCCCGATGGCGGCAATGCAGAGACCGCCGCCCAGGAAGAAGACAAGACGCCGGCTGTCGCACCGCGCAAGGTGCGCACCATGATCGTCAAGCCGGACGGCACCCTTGTTGCCCGTGAAGAGCCGGTCGCAGCACCCGCGACCGATGTCGCCGGAACAGCGCAGCCGCTGCCGGAAACGCCTTCGAACGCCGTTGCATCCGCCGCGGCGCAGGGTGGCGCAACCCTCGACGCTGCCGGCCAGGCCTCGGGCAATGTCGATCAGGTTGCCCTCGCGGCAACGGGCAACGCCAACATCGAACAGGTTCCTGTTCGCAGCGTCACGACGACGGCCGCAGCAGGTGGCGAAAAGGCGCCGACGCCACAATCGCGCCCCGTAGCCCAGGCAGCCAACACGGCGAGCCCGGCAGTCGAACAGGCGGCCGTCGCTCCGGAAACGCAGGCCGCTCAGCAGGTTGCGACCGCGTCGGTCCCATCAGGCAGCTACTTCATCCAGGTCGCGTCGCTGCCGTCTGAAGCCGAGGCGCAGAAGTCCTACAACAGCCTTTCCAACAAGTTTGGGAACGTCATCGGTGGCCGCGGCGTCGATATTCGCAAGGCGGAGATCGCCGGCAAGGGGACCTACTACCGCGTCCGCATCCCGGCCGGCTCGAAGGAAGAAGCCAACGCCCTCTGCTCGAAGTACAAGGGCGCCGGCGGAAGCTGCCTGGTTACCAAATAAGTCTCGCTTGAGATTGCAGTGACGAAGGGCGCGGCTGACAAGGCCGCGCCCTTTGCGTTTCAGGCGGTCATGGCTCAAAGCAGCTTGTGCATGAGTGCTGCGGCTTCGTCATTGTCGCTTCGCGCCCGGCGACGGCGGCTCTATGCTGTCTTCATGAGCGAATCAAAAGCATTTATCTCGGGCTGCAAGGGGCTTTCGCTGACGAGCGAGGAGCGCGCCTTCTTTGCCGCAGAGCGCCCCTGGGGCTTCATCCTGTTCGGTCGCAACATCGGCGAGGAAGAACAGATCTCGGATCTGGTCGCAGCGCTTCGCGACAGCATCGGTAATCCAAAGGCGCCCGTGCTCATCGATCAGGAAGGCGGCCGCGTGCAGCGCATCAAGCCGCCACTGGTTCAGCAGTACCCGAACGGGGCCGCGATCGGCGAGATCTACCGCCGCAATGCGGATCTGGGGCTGCGTGCGGCCTGGATGATGGGGCGCCTGCACGCGTTCGACCTGATGCGCTTCGGCATCACCGTCGATTGCCTGCCTGTGCTCGACGTGCCGGTTCCCGGCAGCCATGACGTCATTGGCAACCGCGCCTACGGTCATGACCCCGAAACTGTAACCGCGATCGGCCGCGCGATGGGCGAGGGGCTGAAGGCGGGCGGCATGCTGCCGGTCATGAAGCACATGCCGGGCCATGGCCGGACCTTCGTCGATTCGCACCACAACCTGCCTGTCGTCAGTGCTTCCTTCGACGAACTTGCGGCAAGCGATTTCCTGCCCTTCGTTGCGATGAAGGACCAGGTGATGGCGATGTCGGCGCACATGGTCTTCACCACGATCGATCCGGACAATCCGGCCACGACGTCGCCGAAGGTCGTGCGCGACATCATTCGCGGCCATATCGGTTTCGACGGCCTGTTGATGTCGGACGACGTTTCGATGAACGCGCTTGCCGGCGACATGAGCACCCGTGCGCGCAACATCATTGCCGCTGGACTTGATCTGGTCTTGCATTGTCATGGCATAATGGAGGAAATGAAGGCTGTCGCAGACGTCGTTCCGGTTCTCGCCGGCGAGAGCCTGCGTCGGGCAAAGGCAGCCGAGGCCGCTTTCCGCGCTGCTGACGATGCAGATGAAGTCGCCCTCAGGGCCGAGTTCAACGGCCTGTTCGCAACGGTTTAGGGCGGGGCAGCGGCCGCCGGGAAGGGATCGGACTGTCAGTGAGCAATGCGGGCGAAAGACAGGGCAAGCCTGCGTCCAAGGCGCCGATGGAGCCGCTGTGGCAGGACGAGACGAGCGAGCGCGGGCTGCACGAGGAAGCCCTTGTGGTCGATATTGCCGGCTTCGAGGGGCCGCTCGATCTGCTCCTGCATCTGGCCCGCAGCCAGCGTGTCGATCTTTCGCGGATTTCCGTTCTCGCGCTCGCGGAACAATATATCGCCTTCATCGAGCGCGCCCGCAGCATCCGCATAGAACTCGCCGCCGACTATCTCGTGATGGCGGCCTGGCTTGCCTACCTGAAGTCGCGGTTGTTGATCCCGCAGCAGGCCAAGGACGAAGGGCCTTCCGGTGAGGAGATGGCATCGGCGCTGGCCTTCCGGCTGAAACGGCTGGAAGCGATGCGAGAGGCGGCGACGCGGCTCATCAACCGCAACAGGCTCGGTCGGGACGTTTTCGTTCGCGGCGCGCCGGAGCATATCGTCGCCGAGAAGAATTCCGGCTTCGACGCCTCGCTTTATGATCTTCTGAGCGCCTATGCGAACCTGCGCCAGCGCCAGGCGGTTACGCAGGTGACGATCGAGAAGCGCCACGTCTGGTCGCTGTCGGATGCGCGGCTGATTCTCGCGCGCATGATCGGCGATCTCGATGACTGGACGGCGCTGGATCATTTTCTCGTCCGCTATATGACGACCCCCAAGGAACGGGCGACCGCCATCGCCAGCTCGTTTGCCGCATCGCTCGAGATGGTCCGCGAGGGCCGGCTGGAAATCCGCCAGGAAGAGGCCTTCGCGCCGATCTACCTGCGGCGCGGACCGAACCCGATCGATGCGCAAACGCTTGCCGACATGGAGGCAGCCCGTGGCTGAAGCCCAGAAGTACCTGCCGGGCGTACCGGACGAAGACGACGACATCGAAGAGGCGCTGCCGGATTCCCGCCTCGAGCAGGAAGCTGAGCGGATCGCCGAAGCCCTGATCTTTGCGTCGGCGCAACCGGTCTCCGAAGCCTATGTCGCAAGCCGGCTGCCGCGCGGCGCCGATGTCCACAGGATCATGTTGCGGCTGAAGGCGCTCTACGCCCCCCGCGGCGTCAATCTCGTCCAGGTGGCCGATCATTGGGCCTTCCGCACCGCGGCAGATCTCTCCTTTGTCGTGCAGACCGAGGAACAGGAGGTGCGCAAGCTCTCCCGCGCCGCGCTGGAGGTGCTTGCGATCATCGCCTATCACCAGCCTGTCACCCGCGCCGAGATCGAGGATATCAGGGGCGTTCAGACCTCGAAGGGCACGCTTGACGTCTTGATGGAAGCAGGGTGGGTCCGGTTTCGCGGGCGCCGGCGCACACCCGGGCGGCCGGTGACGTTCGGCACGACGCGCGACTTTCTCGATCACTTCGGACTTGAGGAACTGCGCGACCTGCCAGGCATCGAAGAGCTCAAAGGTGCAGGCCTGCTGTCGGGCCGTGTGCCGTCGAACCTCAATATCCCGGTTCCGATGGGCGATGACGAGCTTGCCGAGAACGAGGATCCCATTACCCAGCTGGACCTGGAGGAACTGGGGCTCTTGACACCGAAGGGCGAAGAGGCCGATTAGAAAACCTGATTAGGGATATCGGCTTTCCGTGGCGCGCCGGGCCTTGTGGCCGGCGCCACTGGTGTCAAGGAATGCAAGCGCATGGTTTCAGATCCGCAGGACGCTCCCGTCATGACAACGCGACGGACGGCGGGCGTATCCTTTGCGGCGAGCCTGACCTTCGACGATATCCATCACAGCTACCACGCCAAGGAAACGATCAAGGGCGTCAGTCTGGCGGCAAAGGCCGGGGAGGTCCTGTGCCTGCTCGGACCGTCCGGTTCCGGCAAGACGACCCTGTTGCGCATTGCCGCCGGCATCGAGCGACAGAGCGCCGGGCGCCTGATGCTCAACGGCCAGGAGATATCTGGCCCATCGGTCTTCCTTCCACCGGAAAAGCGCGGCGTTGGCCTGATGTTTCAGGATTTCGCGCTGTTTCCGCACATGACCATCCGCGACAACGTGCGTTTCGGCCTGACGGCGCTCCCCAAGAAGGAAGCCCTTGTCCAGGCGGACGCAGCCCTCGAACGTGTCGGCCTGTCGCATTACGCCGATCTTTATCCGCATGTGCTCTCCGGCGGTGAGCAGCAACGCGTGGCGCTGGCGCGCGCGCTCGCGCCGCGTCCGGCAGTGCTTTTGATGGATGAGCCGTTCTCGGGGCTCGATTCCCGCCTCAAGGATTCGATCCGCGCCGATACGCTTGCTATTCTGCGCGAAACGCGCGCGACCGCGATCGTCGTCACCCATGATGCGGAGGAAGCCATGCGCATGGCTGACCGCATCGCTCTTTTGAAAGATGGACGGCTGGTTCAGGTCGGCACCGCCGATGAGCTTTACCGTCAACCGAACGATCTCTTTGCAGCCGGTTTCTTTTCCGAGATCAATGTCTTCGAGGCGCAGGTGCGAAACGGTCGCGTCGAAACGCCGGTCGGAAGCGTGAGCGCGGGCACCCATGGGGAAGGGCAGCGCCTCTCGGTCGCGGTCCGCCTTTCCGGCGTGCGCGTCGGCGAACAGAAGGGCGATGTTCCCGCGCGCATCATCTCCCGCCGCTTCATCGGGGTCGTCGAACTGTTGGAACTCGCCGTCCCGCGTTGCGAAGAGGTGGTTCGCGCCCGTATCCGGGCAGACCAATTGCCGCAAGGATTGCGTGATGTAATGCTTTCAGTTAACGAGCGGGATATATTACTGTTTGAAAAAAACGGTTCCGCATCTTAGGTTCTGTCGCGACGAAAACGCGTGCCTGAGACGCGCCTGAAAATTGACATGTGAAAGAGCCTAAATCGGGGAAGGCTCAGAGGAGTAACAGCATGGGTTCCTTTAGCATTTGGCACTGGCTGATCGTTCTGGTCGTGGTGCTGCTCTTGTTCGGTCGCGGCAAGATCCCCGAACTGATGGGCGACGTTGCCAAGGGCATCAAGAACTTCAAGAAGGGCATGAGCGACGAGGAAGCGGCAGCTGCCGACAAGACGCTCGACGGCAAGACCGTTGACCACAAGTCGGACGAAGTTCGCTAACGCTCTAGCGCCGTTGGGGCCCGTCCGTTCTCGACGACGGATAGGCCTTCACGCGGCTTTGCAGGACATTTCGCATGCTTGATATCGGCTGGACCGAGCTCGTCGTCATCGCAATCGTTCTCATTGTCGTTGTCGGGCCGAAAGATCTTCCGCCGATGCTGCGGGCTTTTGGTCGCATGACCGCGAAGATGCGGGGCATGGCTTCCGAGTTCCGGCAGCAATTCGACGAGGCCCTGCGGGAAGCGGATCTCGACGAAGTGCGCAAGACGATCAGTGATGCGCAAAGTCTCAACCCGGCCAATGCGCTCCGGGATGCGATGAACCCGCTGCGCCAGATCGGCAACGACATCAAATCCGACCTGCAGAAAGCAGCGACGCCGGGGCAGCCGGCGGCAGCGGCCAGCGTGGAGCCGGTATCCGCGGTGGAACCGGTTGCAGCCGCGACCGCTGAGACAAAGCCGTCCGATCCGGTTGCAGCCGCAGCACTTGCGTCGGCCAACAGGCAGGTCGAGCGTGCGGAGGTGGCAGCCCAGCCGGCCGAAAAGCCGAAGCGCGCGCCAAAGGCCAAGGTCGAGACAGCACCCGCAGCCAAGAAATCGACCGCGCGGAAATCGACGGCTGTCACCTCTGCGGCTCCCAAGCCGGTGACGTCGAAGACTTCCGCAAAGGCGCCGGCAAAGCCGGCCGCGGAAAAGAACAAAGTGACGCCGGCCGCCGAACCGGCCCCAAAGGCGTCCAAGCCTCGCGCGACCACGCGCAAGAAAGGTGAAGCATGAGCGGCGATATCGAGGATCGGCCGCAGCCGCTGATCGAACATCTCATCGAATTGCGCAGGCGCCTGATCTGGGCCGTCGGTGCGTTCTTCGTGGCCTTCCTCGTCTGCTTCTACTTTGCCAAGGGGCTGTTCAACCTGCTTGTGCTGCCGTTCAAATGGGCGGTGGGCTGGGCCGGGCTGAACCACCGCAATGTCGAGCTGATCTATACCGCGCCGCAGGAGTTCTTCTTCACTCAGATCAAGGTGGCGATGTTCGGCGCCCTGGTCATCGCCTTTCCCGTAATTGCGGCACAGATCTACAAGTTCGTGGCACCCGGCCTCTACAAGAATGAGCGCGCGGCATTCCTGCCGTTCCTGATCGCCTCGCCGCTGCTGTTCCTGCTCGGCGGAGCTCTTGTCTATTTCTTCTTCACGCCGATGGTGATGTGGTTCTTCCTGGCGATGGAGCAGGGCGGCGGCGAAGGGCAGGTCGCGATCCAGCTCTTGCCGAAGGTCTCGGAGTATCTGAGCCTGATCATGTCGCTGGTCTTCGCCTTCGGCCTCGTCTTCCAGCTTCCCGTCATCACGACGCTGCTTGCGCGCGTCGGTTTCGTCACCTCTCAAGGGCTCGCCGAGAAACGCAAATACGCGATCGTGATCGCCTTCGTGGTTGCCGCCGTTCTGACGCCGCCCGACCCGGTTTCCCAGATCGGCCTTGCACTGCCCGCCATCCTTCTCTACGAAATTTCGATCTATACGGCGCGACTCATCGAGAGACAGCGAGCAGCGGATGCGCTCAAGGGCGAGGCTGCGGAGTCGCAGGAAGGATCTTCCGGAGAGGTCGGCCCCGCCAAGGGCTGAGCATTCGAGATTTCGCGCCGTGATTTGACCAACGCGTGGAACGACAATGCTTGATATCAAATGGATCCGTGAGAATGCCGAGATGCTGGACGCCGCCCTGGCGAAGCGGGGCGCGGAGCCTTTGTCGGCATCGCTGATCGCGCTCGACGAGCGCCGCCGCGCGGTTCTCCAGTCGTTGCAGGACATGCAGTCGCGCCGCAATGCCGCCTCCAAGGATATCGGTGCGGCGATGGCGCAGAAGAACGGCGAGCTTGCGGAAAAGCTGAAAGCCGAGGTGGCCGACCTCAAGAACGCCATGCCGGCGCTCGAAGACGAGAGCCGTACGCTTGAGGCGGAGCTCAACGACGCCTTGTCGCGGATCCCGAACGTGCCGCTCGAGGATGTACCGGTCGGCGAAGACGAGACCGGCAATGTCGTCACGCGTATCGTCGGGGCAAAGCCCGGCTGGAACCATCCGGCGCGCGAGCACTTCGAAATTGGCGAAGCGCTGGGGCTGATGGATTTCGAAGGTGCTGCCCGCATCTCCGGTTCGCGTTTCACCATCCTCAAGGGGCAATTGGCACGGCTTGAGCGCGCGCTTGGCCAATTCATGCTCGATCTCCACACGCAGGAGCATGGATACACCGAGGTGCAGCCGCCGCTTCTGGTGCGCGACGATGCGATGTACGGCACCGGACAGTTGCCGAAGTTTTCCGAGGACCTGTTCCGCACCACGGACGGACGCTGGCTGATCCCGACGGCCGAAGTGCCGCTCACCAACATCGTGCGCGAGCAGATCCTCGAGGGGGAAAAGCTGCCCTTGCGCTTCACCGCGCTGACGCCGTCTTTCCGTTCGGAAGCGGGCTCTGCCGGTCGCGATACGCGCGGCATGCTGCGCCAGCACCAGTTCAACAAGGTGGAACTGGTGTCGATCACCGACGCCGAAAGCTCGATCGACGAGCATGAGCGCATGACGGCCTGCGCCGAACAGGTGCTGAAGCGCCTTGGGCTGCATTACCGCTTGATGACGCTGTGCACCGGCGACATGGGTTTCGGTGCCCGCAAGACCTACGACCTCGAGGTCTGGCTGCCGGGGCAGGATACTTTCCGGGAAATCTCGTCCTGCTCCGTTTGCGGCGATTTCCAGGCGCGCCGGATGAACGCGCGTTATCGCACCAGGGAAGACAAGGGTACCCGTTTCGTTCACACTCTGAACGGCTCCGGTGTTGCCGTCGGTCGCGCGCTGATCGCTGTCATCGAGAACTATCTCAACGACGACGGCTCGGTGTCTGTGCCTGATGTGCTCGTGCCCTACATGGGTGGCCAGACGCGCATCGAAAAGGCGTCCTGAGCGGACGTCGGGGAAGGACAGCATCATGCGGATCCTGCTGACAAACGACGACGGCATTCATGCGGAAGGCCTGTCGGTGCTTGAACGTGTCGCACGCACCCTTTCGGACGATGTCTGGGTGGTCGCACCGGAGGCCGACCAGAGCGGTCTGGCGCATTCGCTGACGTTGTCGGAGCCGCTACGCCTGCGCCAGGTCGCAGAGAAGCGCTTCGCGCTCAGGGGGACGCCAACCGACTGCGTCATCATGGCAGTGCGCAAGGTGCTGGACCGCAAGCCGGATCTCGTGCTTTCGGGCGTCAACATCGGCGCCAACATGGCCGATGACGTGACCTATTCCGGCACCGTTGCCGGCGCCATCGAAGGCACCCTTCAGGGGATCCGTTCCATCGCGCTCAGCCAGGCGTACCATCATCAGGAGGGCAGGACTGTGCCCTGGGATGTGGTGGAGACACATGCGCCGGCGCTGATCCGCAAGCTGATGACGGTGGACCTGCCCGACGGAACCTTGCTGAACGTCAATTTCCCCAACTGTTCGGCGGACGCCGTCGATGGCACCGAGGTGACGTCGCAGGGCAAGCTCGACTTTGGCCTGTCGATCGACGAACGCACGGACGGGCGTGGCTTTCCCTACTTCTGGCTTCGTTTCGGCGAGCGTCACGGCGACTTCCGCTCCGGGACGGACATCCACGCGCTGCGCGAGAACCGTATATCCGTGACACCCTTGAAGCTCGACCTGACGGATTACAGTGTCCAGGACCGGTTGGCGCGGGCGCTCAGCGAAGGGGCCCTGTGAGTGAGCGCGCGTGTCACCGAACAGGAAGGCTTTGCCAAGATGGTGCTGAGGCTGCGCGCCGAGGGCATCGTCAACCATGAACTGCTGAAAGCGGTTGAACAGACGTCGCGCAGCCATTTCACGCCGCCGCAGTACCAGGCCGACGCCTATTCACAAAGGACGATCCCGCTCGATTGCGGCTCGTTCATGGAAGGCTACGATTTTGCCGTCCGCCTTCTGCACAGCCTCAACCTTAAGGCCGGCCAGCGCGTCCTTGAAGTCGGGACGGGCAGCGGCTTCACCGCGGCTGTGATGGGGCGCGTGGCCGAGCGCGTGCTGACGATCGACCGCTACCAGACCCTGGTGACAACGGCGCAGAAGAGCCTGGAGAAATCGGGTGTACGCAACGTCGTCGTCCGCCATGCCGATGGCAGTGCCGGCGTACCGGGCGAGGGCACGTTTGATCGCATCCTCATCACGGCCGCCTTCAACAGTCTGCCGCGCATGTTTTCCGATCACCTTGTTTCTGGCGGCACATTGCTTGTGCCGATCATGATGAGTGAAACCCTTTGCCGGGTCGTGCGCGTCAGCCGGACGGGCAGCCGCTTCGACCGTGAAGACCTGTTCGATGCGCCATATCTTGCGATCGTGCCGCAATTGGCATCGTTCCTGTAGCGTCCGAACCTCGGAAAACGCACGCCTTCGCGGCTCTTCGTATTAACGTTTCCTTAATCGCCTCCAGCCTCGCGCAAGCTTCGCGCCATACGCCTGCCTTGTACGGATCAGGTTCCGCCTGCGAGTCGTCGTTTTGTCGCGGCGTTGCAGGGCAGGGCGCCGTGAGGAAGACGGAGACGGCAACATGCAGATCGCAAACAGGCTGACGACTGCCGCATCGGGCGACGGGCTGAACAATCTTGCAGGACGCGGCGCTGCCCAGGCAAACGTAGCGGGCAAGGACGAGCAGGCCGTGCAGGCGCTTGCAGCGACGTTCTTCGATCCGACGCCGCGCATCGCACTTTCGGCCGATGCCTTGCTTTACCTCAGCCAGACGCGCAAGGCTTCCGAAGGGCAACCGCCGCTCACCCGCGACGAATGGAACAACCGTCTTTCCCCGCAACTGGCGTTGCGCGAATACCAGGCGTTTGGCAAGTACCTGGAAAGCGGCGACCATCAGGCCTACTACAAGAACTTCATCGACTATTACGACGGTTTACGTGCCGAAGACCGGGACAGCCTGCGCTATTTCGGGACACGCGAGGCGGCTGTCGCAGGCCTGCGTTCGCTCGAATACGAGCAGGCGAGCGGTGCGGACGCAGACGCTGCATTCCAGACCCTCGTGAGCGTACTGCTCGAGGAAGACAAGACCGCCCAATCCGAAACCCGCGTTGATCCGGCGGGCCGACAGATCTTTGCCTGGGACGTAACCAGCATCAGCTATGAGGACGACCCGACCGAACGGCGGTCGGTGTCCGAGATCGAGCGGCTCTATTCCGAACTGATATAGCGCCCCGTCGCGCGAAAGAGCGCAGCGGCTTTGCGAATGGATCATGCGCCAGGTCAATAGATGAAGGCGTGCCGAGGGTCGCAGACGGCCCATGCGGCTCAAGACCGCCGTCCGCGGGCTATGGTTAGCATTTGGTCAAATTCGTACTTTGGTGGTGCCGACCTTAACCGAGCGGTAACTCTAATACGCTTTAATCATCCCACATCGAGTTGCGTTCGGAGTGGGTAAGCGTCATGCGTAAGTTTGTATCTCCCGGGGTTGGAAAATCGACGATCCGCCTGTGCGTGGCGGTCCTGCTGGCAGGCGTCGCGACAGGCTGCAGTTCGGACGCCAGCCGGTTTGACGGCTTGTTTTCCCGGTCCGACAACATCACCACAAACTCAATTCCTAGAGATGCGACGCCGGTCCCGCGCGGCGACGTCTCCGTTGGCCAGATGGCGGCGCCAGCCGATACGCGCAACGGCGCCCTCGGTCAGCCTTACCCGGCCGCAAGCGGTCAGGGGGCCTATGATCCGGTAAACACCGCGTCGACGCCGGTGTCCAATGCCCGTGTTGCCTCCACACCGATCTCCGTGCAGCGCACGACGCTGGCCGATCCGAGTGCGGCAGCGCGCCAGCAGCCCCAGGCCCAGCCATTCCCGGCCACCCGCCAGCAGGCCGCACTTGCGACACAGCAGGCGCAGCCCGCAACGCTCAAGGAAACGGCAAGCAAGAGCGGCTGGACGACGCAGAACGCGCCGACCATCATGGTTCGCCCCGGTGATACGGTTGCGGTGCTTGCCACGCGCTTTGGTGTTCCCGAGAAGGAGATCCTGAAGGCCAACGGTCTGCAGTCGGCCTCGCAGGTCGAGACCGGCCAGCGCCTGGTCATCCCGACTTTCGGAAGCCCGAGCAGTGCTGCCAAGGCCGCAGCCACCAATTCGATCGCCGACCTCGACGGCAACAAGCGTCAGCCTTCGCCGTTGCCGACCGATCAGCGTGACGTCGCGATCCTTCCGGGCTCGACGCAGTCCCGCGCCAAGGGTGAGGGCAAGACCGATATGGTTGCCGGCAAGCCGGCGACGAATGGCGAAGGCGCCGGCGGCGGTTCGTATACCGTGAAGCCCGGCGACTCGTTGAACAGGATCGCCAAGGCGACCGGCGTGTCGGTGGCCGCGCTGAAGCAGGCCAATGGCCTGACGGCGGAATCGATCCGCGTCGGCCAGACGCTGACGCTGCCGGGCGCCACGGGTGCTGCTCCGGACCCGGTCAAGACCGCCTCGGTACCGGTGAAGAAAGCCGAAGAGGTAGCGTCGCTCGACAAGAACAAGCCGGCCGAGTACCAGGCGCCGGTTGCCAAGCAGAGCGTGACCGAAGTCGCCAGCAAGACGCCGGATGTCGATGAAGACTCGCCGAAGTCGACGGGCATCAGTAAGTATCGCTGGCCGGTGCGCGGTGCCGTTGTCGCCGGCTACGGCGCCAACGTCGACGGCAACCGCAACGACGGCATCAACATCTCGGTTCCCGAGGGCACGCCGATCAAGGCTGCCGAAAACGGTGTCGTCATCTACTCGGGCAGCAGCCTGAAGGAACTCGGCAACGCTGTTCTGGTCCGCCACGACGATGGCACGGTCACCGTCTACGGCAATGCATCCGAACTCAAGGTCCAGCGCGGTCAGAAGGTCCAGCGCGGCCAGACGCTCGCTGCGTCCGGCATGACCGGTCGCGCCAGCCAGCCGCAGGTTCACTTCGAGGTGCGCAAGAACGCCACCGCCGTCAATCCGGCGACGTTCCTCGAATAGTCGAGGCAACCGCCCTGGATAAACATCAAAACAGCCCCCGATGGTCCGGACCATCGGGGGCTGTTGCTTGATCACGGTGGTAATGGACGAGGACGCCTAGGCGTCGAGCCGATGGCGCAGGCGGCCGGCGAGGTCCTGGATGAACTGCCAGGCGACGCGGCCGGATCTTGCGCCGCGGGTGGTTGCCCATTCGAGCGCCTCGGCGTGCAACGTCTCGGCGTCGACCTTGAAGCCATAGTGCCGCGCATAGCCGTCGATCATGGCGAGATAGTCGTCCTGGCTGCACTTGTGGAAGCCGAGCCACAGCCCGAAACGATCGGACAGCGAGACCTTCTCCTCAACCGCCTCGGACGGATTGATCGCTGTCGATTGCTCGTTTTCCATCATGTGCCGTGGCAGCAGGTGACGCCGGTTCGAGGTGGCATAGAGCAGGACGTTTGTCGGGCGTCCCTCGACGCCGCCGTCAAGCACCGCCTTCAGCGATTTGTAGGACGTATCGTCGTGGTCGAAGGAGAGGTCGTCGCAAAAGACGATGATCGGCACGGGCGCGGTCTTCAGGATGTCCATCAGGGCGGGCAGGGTGGCGATGTCCTCACGGTGCACTTCGACCAGCTTGACCGCCACGCCCGTGTCGTGTGCGACCTGTGCGTGCACGGATTTGACCAGCGAGGACTTGCCCATGCCGCGCGCGCCCCAAAGAAGAACGTTGTTGGCCGGGAAGCCTTCGGCGAAGCGCAGGGTGTTGTCGAGGAGAATGTCGCGGACGTGGTCGACGCCGGTGATCAGCGAGAGTTCGATACGGTTCGGCCGTGCGACCGGCTGCAGGTGATGGTTGGCCGGAGCCCAGACGAAGCACTCGGCAGCACTCCAGTCGTTGGCGGCCGGCGGAGGGCCAGCCATGCGTTCGATCGCCGCGGAAAGCTTCTGCATTTCCTTGATGAGAACGTCGATCTTGGCTTCTGGCATCTGTCTCTCTCCACTACTTAATCAGAGGTTTGGCGGTGCGGGTCTGATTCGTTGCGCGCCCGCCCTGGTGTTTACCGTATCCGCTTGGCGGCCGTGCCCCGCCATAATCCCGGTAGCACGCAGGTTTGCGCTGGAAAAGGCCACCGAGGCTCGCGCGGGGGGTTCTCCTATTGTGCAATTTGTGTCAGAGGCACAGGAACGGGTACGGGTGCCCGCGGCTTTGCAGAGCGGCCGGGCGCCCCTATATTCCGGCCGATTTGGTGCGGAGGAACCGCCGATATTTGAACTCAAGGAGTGATCGATGTTCATTACCGAAGCTTTTGCGCAGACAGCCGGCGCCCCTTCCGCCGGTGGCGCGGACATTCTGATGTCCATCCTGCCTTTCCTGCTGATTTTTGTTGTTATGTATTTCCTGATCATCCGTCCGCAGCGCGCTCAGATGAAGCGCCGCGAGGAGCTCTTGAAGAACATCCGCCGTGGTGATCAGGTTGTCACCGGTGGCGGCATCGTCGGCAAGGTCACGAAGGTCGTCGACGACAGCGAACTTGAGGTCGAGATCGCCGAAGGTGTGAAGATCCGGGTTGTGCGCGGCGGCGTTTCGGAAGTTCGCGTCAAGGGCGAACCCGTCAAGGAATAAGGGACACGGGGCGCCACCACCGGCCGAGCAACAGGAGCGTTTGAGGCATGCGCAGATTACCGCCGTTGAAACGCATCCTGGTCTGGTTGGTGGCGCTTGTCGGCATCGCATTTGCGATGCCGAATATGCTGACCCGGGAGGGGGCGGGCGAATTGCCCTCTTTCCTGCCGCATCGCCAGGTGGCGCTTGGTCTCGATCTGCAGGGGGGCTCGCACTTCATGCTGCGCGCCGCGCGCAGCGATATCGCCGCGCAGCGCCTCGAAGCGGTGGCCAATGAAGTCGGCAAATCCCTGCGCGATGCCGATATCGCCTATATTGGCCTCGCAGGCGAAGGACAGGCGATCACGTTCCGGGTACGGGATCGCTCTCAGCTCGCAGCCGCGCGCGAGCGGCTGCGGCCGCTGACGGAGCCGGTCGAAGTCGCAGGCTTTGCTTCCGAGCCGGTTTCAGAGGTCGTTTTCGACAGCGCCGAACAGGATGAACTCGTCCGGCTGCGCCTGACGGACGAGGGCATCGATTACCGCCTGTCGCTGGCCCTTGCGCAATCGGTCGACGTGGTGGGCCGGCGTGTGGCCGAAGTGGGTGCCGTCGAGCCGCTGATCCAGCGTCGCGGCGACGACCGGTTGATCGTGCAGATCCCGGGGCTTGGCGATCCGCAGCGCTTGAAGGATCTGCTCAGCCAACGGGCAAACCTGACCTACCGCCTGGTCGATACATCTCTACCGGTGCAGCGCGCCGTCGATGGGCAACCTCCGGCCGGCACCGAAGTGCTCTATTCCTTTGACGATCCGCCGATCCCCTATCTTGTCGAAAAAGAGCCTGTGCTGGCGGCGGCGAACTTTCTGTCCGCACAAAGCGAGGCGGACCCCTCCGGAGAGACCGCCTCTGTGGCGCTGAAGATCGACGCCACCGGGCAACAGCGCGTGGCAGCCGCTTTGGCGCAGCAAGCCGACAAGGATGTCGCCATCGTTCTGGACGGTCAGGTCGTCCTGGCGCTCAAGCTTTCCGAGGCCGTTACCGGCGATACCGCGCGCATCGCTGCGGACCTTCCGGTCGAAGGCGCCGGGGACCTGGCGGCTCTCATTCGCACGGGCCCCCTTCCGACGCCGCTCACTTTCGTTGAAGAACGGACGGTTGGACCAGGCGTCGGCGACGATGCGATCGCCGACGGCCTCAAGGCCGGTCTTGTCGCGGCCGTCGCCGTCGCCGCCTCGATGATCTTCTTTTATGGCGTCTTCGGCGTCTTTGCAGTCATCGCGCTCGCGCTCAACATCATCCTGATCATCGCGGCGCTCTCGGCTTCGGGCGCCACGCTGACGCTACCGGGGATCGCCGGCATCATCCTGACGATCGGCGTCGCCGTCGACTCGAACGTGCTGATCTACGAACGCCTTCGCGAGGAGGTGCGCGGCGCCGAACCCTTGCGCCGCACGATCAACAACGCCTTTTCGCGCGTCTTCAGCAGCATTTTCGACGCCAATCTGACCATGCTGATCGCCAGCGCCATCCTGTTCTATCTCGGTTCGGGACCGGTGCGCGGCTTTGCGATCACCCTTGCGATCGGTAGCGTCACGACGCTCTTTACCGCCTATACGGTCACGCGCCTGATCGTGAAGCGCTGGCTCCGGCACTGGAAGTCCGAACGTCTGCCGAAAGGAATTCGGACCGGGCGTTTCAGCGACCTCGACGTGAGGTTCATGCGAATCCGCAACCCGGTCTTCATCCTCATGGCGGCCCTGTCGCTTGCCTCGGTGCTGCTGCTCGCTGGCATCGGCCTCAATTTCGGCGTGGATTTCAAGGGTGGATCGATCATCGAGCTGCATTCGAAATCCGGGCCTGTCGATACGGCCGATCTTCGCACCCGTCTCGACGAGCTGAATTTTGGCGAAGTCCAGGTCCAGCAGCTGGGGTCGGGCGAAGACGTGCTGGTTCGCGTGCCGTCGCAGGAAGCCGGGGACAATGCCGAGCAGACCGCGGCCGACGTCATCCGCTCGGAACTCGCCGACGAATACGAGTTCCGCCGCGTTGAAGTGGTCGGCCCGGTCGTCTCCGGCGAGCTGACGCGCGCCGGCACGCTGGGCCTTGCGTTCTCTTTCGTCGCCATCCTGCTCTATGTGTGGCTGCGGTTCGAGTGGCGCTTTGCCGTCGGCGCGATCATCGCCACGTTGCACGACGTCCTGTTGACGGTCGGCTTCCTCGTGCTGACAGGCATAGAGTTCAACCTCGGCAGCATCGCCGCGGTTCTAACGATCGTCGGTTACTCGCTCAACGACACAGTCGTCATCTATGACCGGATCCGCGAAAACCTCGGTCGCTACAGGCGCATGCCGCTGTCGGTGCTGATCGATACCTCGATCAACCAGACGCTGTCGCGCACGATCCTGACCGCGCTGACGACCATTCTGGCGCTGGCAGCACTCTATCTGTTCGGTGGCGGCCTCATTCGCTCGTTCAGCATCACCATGCTGTTCGGCGTCATCGTCGGAACGATTTCGTCCATTTATATCGCCGGACCGATCCTCATCCTCTTCAGGAAACGGACCGACCATATACCGGGTGGCGAGGATATGTCCGGCGCCGATCCGGATGCCGCCGGCGCCGCAAAAGGGACTGCTTGAAATGCCCAAGGGAATTGAAATGCGCGAGGCCCATTTTCCAGGCCGTGCCCCCATCGATGCCTATGGCAACGGCGGTTTTCGCTTCGCCGATATGTCGCACCGCGGCTCGATCCTGATGCTGCCGTCAGGGGTCTATGCCTGGGACGTTGCCGAAGGCGACGCCCTCGAGGTCGGCAAGTTTCAAAGGGTGATCGAAGAGGCGAAGGACATCGAGGTGCTGCTCGTCGGCACCGGTCTCGATATCCGCCCGCTGCCGGCCGACTTGAAGGCGGCGCTGCGCGCTGCCAACGTCTCCTCGGACCCCATGAGCACCGGGGCCGCGGTCCGGACCTACAATGTGATGCTGGCCGAATCGCGTGCCGTTGCCGTCGCGCTGATCGCGGTCTGATCGGCTCCGGGGAAGACGACGTGCAAGACAAGACCGCCCAGATCCTGGCCGACCTCAGGCAAACGGATCGCGACCGCTACCTCGCCTGCCTGCTGGCACCCGTCGACAAGCAACAGTCGCTTGCAGCCCTCTACGCGTTCAACTCGGAGATCGCCCGCATCCGCGACCTCGTGCGCGAGCCGCTTCCCGGCGAGATCCGCATGCAGTGGTGGCGTGACCTCATCGGTAACGATGGCGCAACCGGCGAGGGGCATCCGCTCGCGGAAGCCCTGCTTCAGTGCATTGGCGAGCATCGGCTGCCGCGTTCTGTGTTCGAAAACATGATCGACGCCCGCATCTTCGATCTTTACGACGACCCGATGGAGGATCGTTCGGCGCTCGAAGGTTATGCCGGCGAGACCGCGTCGGCGCTGATCCAGCTCTCCTGCCTGGTGCTCGACCCGAACACCGCGGCGACATCTGCGGAGGCGGCCGGTCATGGCGGCGTTGCGCAGACGATCGCTGGCCTCTTGATGCTGCTGCCGCTGCATCTGAGCCGGGGCCAGGTCTACCTGCCGGCGGAGTTGCTGAGCGCGACCGGGCTTGACCGGGAAACGCTGATTGCCGGCGAAAACAGCGATGCGATCAGCCGGGCCATCCGCGCCTTTGCCGGATTTGGCCGGGACCACCTCGCCAAGGCCCGTGCGCACGCGTCGACGATCTCGCAATCGAATTTCCCGGCCTTCGTGCCGCTGGCACTTGCCGAGCCGATCTTCGATCGCGCCGAGGCGGTGGGCGCCGGGCTGCTGCAAAAGCCGATCCGGCCCGCGCAATGGCGCCGCCAATGGTGGATGTGGCGCGCTGCACGAAGCAGGCGCTTCTAACGGGCCGATCCTGCCGGCCATCTCGCCGGCTCCTGGGGCGCGCCTGTGACGACGCCCTTGTGACGACGACACATTGGCACAAGCCTCGCGGCGTATAGAAGCGCCCTATCGGTGTCGTGCCGAGCAAAGGGAGCGCCCGCGGATGCTTTGGTTACTGCTCATCGCCGTCGTTGTTGCGGTCGGTGCATTCTACATGTGGATGAACGCGCGTGCCGAGCGGGACTGGGACAATCCCGATGCGGGTTCGGCGATGGTCGAATTCGGACGTGCATTTCCGGACGAGGCGATCCGCGCGCTGCATTCCACGGCTGACCGCAAGGCGATCTTCCTCAGGCTGCATGACGGCAAGGCCGGCTTCATCCAGTCGCACGGCACCCACTATGTCTGCCACGTGATCCAGCCGGGCAAGGTCCGGGTCAACAGTTCCGAAAGCGGTCGCGGCCTGATCGTGCACTTCCCCGATTTCGCTTACCTCGACAACGACTTCGAGTTTCAAAGTGCTGGAGAAGCCGCTGAAGTATCGCTCTGGCTGCTTGGCAGCTTCAATCCGAAATCGGAATTCCTGCCGCCGGCTGCAGAACCGTCGCAACCGGCCCAGGCGAGCGAGTAAGAGCAAGCCTCGGATCGAACGAAAAAGGCCCGCCCCGCGTTTGCGCGGGCGGGCCTTTTTGCTGTCGGTCAGGCGCTTGTCTTCAGCTGTTGCCGAGCCACGCGGCGCAATCGGCAAGCGCGCGCGCTGCCGTCGCCTGCTTCTTGGCCACCGCCTTCTCCTTGCCGCGGAAGCGCTTGGCGCCCTCGGGCTTGGTGATCGCGCCCGGCTCGAGCGGCGGGAACAGGCCGAAATTGACGTTCATCGGCTGAAACGACCGCTTGCCCGGCTCGTCGTCGGAAACGATGTGACCGCCGGTGATGTGGTTGAGCAGCGCACCGAAGGCCGTCGTTGCCGGCGGTGCGGCCAGCGTCTCGCCCTTGCGCTCGGCGGCGGCAAAACGGCCGGCGAGAAGGCCGATGCTGGCGCTCTCGACATAGCCTTCGCAGCCGGTGATCTGGCCGGCAAAGCGCAGGCCCGGGCGCGACTTCAGTGTCAGCGTTCCGTCAAGCAGCGTCGGCGAGTTGATGTAGGTGTTGCGGTGCAGACCGCCGAGGCGCGCGAACTCGGCATTCTCCAGGCCCGGGATCATGCGGAACACTTCGGCCTGCGCGCCGTACTTCAGCTTCGTCTGGAAGCCGACCATGTTGTAGAGCGTGCCGAGCGCGTTGTCCTGGCGCAACTGCACGACCGCGTAGGGCTTGACGGTGGGGTTATGGGCATTGGTGAGACCCATCGGCTTCATCGGGCCGTGGCGCAACGTCTCGCGACCACGCTCGGCCATCACCTCGATCGGCAGGCAGCCGTCGAAGTAGGGTGTTCCTTCCCATTCCTTGAAGCCGGTCTTGTCGCCGGCGACGAGAGCATCGACGAAGGCGTTGTACTGCTCCTCGGTCATCGGGCAGTTGATGTAGTCCTTGCCCGTTCCGCCGGGGCCGACCTTGTCGTAGCGGGACTGGAACCAGCAGACATCCATGTCGATCGTCTCGGTGTAGACGATCGGCGCGATGGCGTCGAAGAAGGCGAGCGCGTCGGCGCCGGTTTCCGAGCGAATGGCCTCGGCAAGGCCGGGCGCGGTCAGCGGTCCGGTCGCAATGACCGCCAGGTCCCACTCCTCAGGCGGCAGGCCGGTGATTTCTTCGCGCACCACCGTGATCAGCGGGTGCGCGGCGATCTGGGCGCTGACGGCCTCCGAAAAACCGTCGCGATCGACGGCGAGCGCGCCGCCGGCCGGAACCTGGTTGGCATCGGCCGATTTCATGATCAGCGAGCCGGCAAGACGCATTTCGGCGTGCAGCACGCCGACCGCGTTGCTGGTGGCGTCGTCCGAGCGGAAGGAGTTGGAACAGACGAGTTCGGCAAGGCCGTCGGTCTTGTGCGCGTCCGTGCCGCGCACGCCACGCATCTCGTGCAGGATGACCGGCACGCCGGCCTCGGCGATCTGCCAGGCGGCTTCCGATCCGGCAAGGCCGCCGCCAATGACGTGAATGGGGGAGTGGGAAGAGGTGTCTTTGCTCATGGCGGGCTTCCTATCACGGCTCGGCCCCCGGTTCCAACGCCTATAAACGAAAACGGCGCCTTGATGGCGCCGTCTTGGAAGTCTGGTGGTTCGATCCGATTAGCGGAAGGAACGTGCCGCAATGTTGCGGATGTCGTAGCGGGTGATGCCGATGTCGTTGAGAGCGTGGTTCGACAGGTTGCCGAGCTCGCTGACGGTGCGGCGGTAGTTGATCCAGCTTTTTGCGATGCGAATCGGGTTCATGGTCTTTTCCTCAAATCAGGTTGTCGCGACAGCCATCTGTCTGCGTCGTTGAGGTTCTTATACGCTTGTCTAACAAGAAGGTGGAGTGCAAAGAAAATGCAGCTGCTATGCATTTGTGCAGTGCATCGCCGTTTGAATGGGCAATCCTTACGCCCAGCCGCAAAAGGCGGCATCGATTAACAATTGATTAAAGTGCCGCGTGCTGCGGCTTAACCTGTTGCGAAACATAGGTTTCTGCGCGGCTCACCAGTCGGCCGGTACGGACCCGGTCGGTGGGAGGGATGGCTTGCCGGGGTGCCCGGCTACCAGGCGGGACCATCGCACTATCTCGCACTTGCGAAACGTCATCTGTGTCGACAGCCTATGCAGTGAGATACGACAAACGAAAACGCCCCCCGGCGTGTGCCGGAGGGCGTTTTACTGGAGGTCGGCTATGCCCGGAGGCAATGCCTGAATTACTTGATCGCCTGACGTGCGACGTAGGGAATGTCGCTGCGACCGATGCCGAGGTCGCTCAGCTCACGGTCGCTCATGCGGCCGAGTTCGTTGCAGGTCTGACGATACTTGCGCCAATTGTTGAAAGAACGTGCGAGGTTCATGATCCTATCCTTTCTAGGGTCGTGTGCCAGCGCTCATCTCTCTTGCTGGCCGTCATCTGATGGTCTGGAATATAATCGTTTTGAGCAGAAGTTACAGAGACAATGCTGCATCGCACCCATGCAGGGTTTGCAAGCCTTGAAGGCTCGATGTCCGCCCCTTGAAGGCTCGATGTCCGCCGCGAAACAGTGCTGGCGCGGCATTTGTGCGTCTGGCAGCCAAGAGTGCATTCGGGAAAAGGTGGGTCGGAAAAACAAACAACGCCCGCTGGGGGAGGAGATCCAGCGAGCGTTGTTTTATCCTGATCGGCAACCGGGAGGAGGAGTGTCGCCGATCCAAATCGAGGGGCGCTGGGAGGAGGAGTGCGCCGCCCCGATCGATGAATTGAATATAGTATGCAGGCCGATTGAAGGGTAGCGCGGATCCCGAATGGCACCCATGCGCAAAGTGCATGGCTCCAGGTGTCGATCGCTGCAGATTGCATGAATATTGTGCAGCGCCGTGCCGCGTCTCGGAAATGTAGCGAAGGGAGGGCTGAAAAGAACAACGCCCGCTGGGGGAGGAGGTCCAGCGGGCGTCGTTTAGGGTGATTGGCAACTGGGAGGAGGAGTGTTGCCAATCTGATCGGAGGAGCGCTGGGAGGAGGAGTGCGCCCATCCGAATTCTCTCAGGCTTTCGCCCGGGCCTTCCCAGTTTCCTGGGGCGGTTGGCCAGTTCCGCTGGCGATCGCCCGGCTTGCCGCCGTGTTCGCCTTTGATGATCTGAATATAGGGCCTTTAAATCGATTTGTGCAGTGCAATATCCGCATGGAAGATATGCACGTCGCGCAAGCCGCTTGCCAGTCCCATCGGCACGACCAGAAGCCGCGATAGGGCGATTGTCTTTCCGCGCCGATACATGATTAGGTGGGGGCAAGGCTTGGTCATTTCAAGCACAGGATTCTCAAGACTTGGGGGCAGGATGTACCGGGCGCGTCTCGAGCGAGACTTCAAGGGTTGGATCGACAAGGGATTGCTGCCGGAAAGTGCGGCGCGCGCCATGCTGGCGGAATACGATGGCCGGGAATCGACATTTCGCGCCGGCCGGGTCCTGCTCGTTCTGGCGGCCTTGTTGCTGTCGGCTTCCATATTGCTGCTCGTCGCGGCCAATTGGGAAGCGCTGCCGCGGCTGGCGCGGGTGGTCGGCATCATTGCACTGGTCTGGGGATTGCATTTCGCAGCCGCGTGGCTGGCACGCGCCGGCCGCAGCGGGCTTGCCGCAAGTGCGCTTGTCATTGGCTCGGCGTCGTTCGGTGGCGGCATCGCCCTGATCGGGCAGATGTACCACCTGTCCGGCGATGCGGCTGATGCGGCGCTGCTTTGGTTTGCCGGCGCCGCGCTATCGGCCGTCGCCTTTCGTTCGGCGACGATGACGGCCGCCGCCGGTGGACTTGCGTGGTTCTATTTCGGAACGGTGCTGACCGAAAGCAACTTCAATCTGGCTTCTGACTGGCGATTGTGGTCGGTGCCGGCGCTGGCGATCCTCGTCGTTCTCCTGGTTCGCTTCACCGATGCGGGCAGGGCGCGGCATCTCGCCTACCTGCTCGTACTTGCCTGGCTCTCGTGGCTTTACGTCGACAGCCCGTCGCTGGCCTTTGCGGGCGGGCTTGCGGCATCGGGCCTTGCAGCCTTTCTGGCGGCCGCCATGCCGGGCTCGCCGCTGCGACCATTGGCTATGGAAGCCGGCTCGGCGCCGGCATTCTATTCCTTCGCGCTCGCCCTTCTGGGTTTTGCCGCCCTGCAGTACGAAGCGGTCGGGCTGACGACGGAGATCGTGACAGGCGCATGCACGCTGCTGGTTGCCCTTCTGGGCATAGCGGTCGCAGGCGCGCAGAACGGTGCGGTGCGCTACCTCGGCTATGTCGCCTTCGCAGGCGAGCTTCTCTATCTCGCCTTCGAAACCCTCGGGTCGATGCTCGGCACATCGGGCTTCTTCCTGATTTCGGGGCTGGTGGTCGCCGGCATCGCCTGGCTGGTGATCCGTATCGAGGGGCACATGGCACGCGCACGCCGCACGGAGGCTTCGCAATGAGTGGCGAAACGCAAAAGAGCCGCTGGCTCAACCCGCTTCTGGCGGCGCTCCTCGTTGCGGGCGCCCAGACGGCGGCACTCGGCTACATGATCGAGAGCAGGGCCTCGATTTTGCGGAGCGGCCGCGAGGTGTTGCTGAAAACCGTGCCGGTCGATCCGCGTGATCTGCTGCGGGGCGACTATGTGATCCTCAGCTACGACATATCGAGGATAGAGCCGGAACTGTTTACGGGCGGCTTTCCGGCGGAAGAGAAGGAGGCTCAGATCTACGTCCGGCTGGAACAGCAGCTCGACGGTTTCTGGACGGTGACGCAAGCCGCCTTTCAGCCGCTGGCAGCGGCGGGCGACACCGTCGTTCTTCGTTCGCTGCCATTTGTCTATTACCCTTCAACTCCGCCGGCGCCGGTCAATGTCGAGTATGGCATCGAACGCTTCTATGTGCCGGAAGGCGAGGGGCGGACGCTTGAAGAGGCGCGCAACGCCGAGGCGCTCTCCGTCGACGTGCGCGTCGATGCCGGCGGCAAGGCCCAGATCCGCGAGATCGCGGTCAATGGGAGCCCGGTCTATGAAGAGCCACTCTATTGAGAGTGTCGGGTGTTCTGTGATCCGCCGTGGAATTCCGCATTTTCCCTTTGATCCCGTCAAAACGAGTGATATAGAGACGCCGCGCTCGGGAAAGTCCTGAACTTTCAGCATGCCCATTCTATCCGCGGTTTCCGTTGGTTGGTCTTGCGGGAATACGAACAGGCGGTGCGATTGTCTGAACGCGGGTATGGTGAAATTGGTAGACACGCCAGATTTAGGTTCTGGTGCCGCAAGGCGTGGGAGTTCAAGTCTCTCTACCCGCACCAGATCAGCAATCGTGCCCAAAGTCCGGATTCTGCAGGGATGAAGGGGGCTGGAGTGCCATTTTGCTTGCAAAACGGTTACGGAATTGCGTAAAGCCACTCCCGGCAAATGGATCGGCTCACGTGCTCGCCAGACCTTTCGAAGGGGAAGAGCACAGTCAACGTGAAATGAAGGTTTGAACATGCAGGTTATCGAAACGCTCGCTCAAGGGCTGAAGCGCGAACTCAAGGTCGTTATCCCGGCCAAGGACATGGAAGCTCGTATGAACGAGCGCCTGGCCGAAGTGAAGGACCGTGTGAAGATCAACGGCTTCCGTCCGGGCAAGGTGCCGGCCGCGCATCTGAAGAAGATCTACGGCAAGTCGATCATGGCTGATCTCGTCAACGAGATCGTCCGCGAAAAGCCGACCGAGATCCTGTCGGGCCGTGGCGAAAAGTCGGCGACCCAGCCGGAAGTCGCGATGACCGAGGACGAGGCTGAAGCCGACAAGATCCTCAACGCCGAAGCAGACTTCGAGTTCACCGTTGCCTATGAAATCATTCCGGCGATCGAACTCAAGGACGTCAGCGGCATCAAGGTGACCCGCGAAGTCGTCGAGATCGCTGAGGACGAAGTCAACGAGCAGATCCTGAAGATCGCCGAAAGCGCCCGCAGCTACGAATCGAAGAAGGGCAAGGCCGCCAACGGCGACCGCGTCACCATCGATTACCTCGGCAAGGTCGACGGCGTTGCCTTCGACGGCGGCAAGGACGAAGACGCTGAGCTGGTTCTCGGCTCCAACCGCTTCATCCCGGGCTTCGAAGAGCAGCTCGTCGGCGTCAAGGCTGGCGACGAGAAGACCATCACCGTCACGTTCCCGGCTGAATACCCGGCAGCAAACCTTGCTGGCAAGGAAGCGACCTTCGACATCACCGTCAAGGACGTCGCCGGCGCCCAGGACATCGAAATCAACGACGAACTGGCCACCAAGCTCGGCCTCGAATCGGCTGACAAGCTGAAGGAAATCGTCCGCGGCCAGATCGAAAGCCAGTATGGCAACCTGACCCGTCAGAAGGTCAAGCGTCAGATCCTCGACCAGCTCGACGAACTCTACCAGTTCGAAACGCCGGAGCGCCTCGTCGAAGCCGAATTCGAAAACATCTGGCGCCAGATCAACACCGACCTGCAGCAGGCCGGCAAGACCTTCGCTGACGAAGAAACCACCGAAGAAGAAGCCCGCGCCGAATACCGCAAGCTCGCTGAGCGTCGCGTCCGCCTCGGCCTCGTTCTCTCGGAAATCGGCGAAAAGGCCGGCGTTCAGGTCAGCGACGACGAACTGCAGCGTTCGCTGTTCGAACAGCTGCGCCAGTTCCCGGGCCAGGAAAAGCAGATCCTCGACTACTTCAAGAACACCCCCGGTGCCGCCGCTTCGCTGCGCGCCCCGCTGTTCGAAGAGAAGGTCGTCGACCACCTGCTCGGCGAGATCTCGGTAACCGACAAGACGGTTTCCAAGGAAGAGCTGACGGCTGACGACGAAGAAGGCGAAGGCAAGGCTGCCAAGAAGGCTCCGGCCAAGAAGAAGGCTGCTGCCAAGGCTGACGCCGCTGAAGGCGAAGAAGCCGCCGCTCCGAAGAAGAAGGCTCCGGCCAAGAAGAAGGCCGCTGACGACAGCGCCGAGTAATCGGACCAAAGCCTTAGAAATCGAAAGGCCCTGCCGCTTGCGGCAGGGCCTTTTTCGTTCGGTCGTCTATGTCCGGTGTCGACGGCAGCGCCCGTCAGGACAGCTCGAGAACGAGAGCTCGGTGGTCGGAAACTTCCGGCTCAGCGACGGCATCGAACTGTGAGACATCGACGCTGGCGTTCACCAGCATGTAGTCGGCGAAGCGACCGTCCTTCTTATAGTGCGAGGTTCGGGTGTCCGTGTGGCCGCGCGAGACGATCAGATCGGTCAGGCCAAGTTCGGCAAGCCTGTCGAAAGTGATGCTGTCGGGCAGGACGTTGAAGTCGCCGCACACTACCAGTGGCTCGTCCCCGGGCCAGACCTGGCGAATGAGCTGCAGGAGCGCATCGGCCTGGGCGGCGCGCTCCGGACTATCGGACTTGCCGTTGACGGTCCGCAATCCGTGCATTTGCGCGATGGTAATGGCGCGGCCGCTGCCATGGTCGAACAGCCGGATGCAATGGGCGTTGCGGGCGCGCGGGTGAGGGCCCCAGCCGTCATGCGAGTATGTCCCGTGAACAAATCCGAGCGTTTGCCCGATGACGGAGTGGCTTCGCCGGACAAAGGTCGCGAGCCCGAACTCGGACGCGACGGGCCTTTCGCCGTCAAACAGCGTGCCCCGGGCGGTCGGGCAGTAGAAGCCGTCGTGACCGGGCAGAAGGGCAGCGATTTCGTCGAAGAGATTGGCGCGTTGCGGCAGTTCGACGCCTGCGTCGCGATAGGTCAGCCATTGCGCATCGGCGTCAGGCGAGCGCCCGATTTCCTGCAGGCAGAACACGTCGGCATCGACGTCGGCGAGATAAGCCATCAATGGCGAATGGAGCTTGCCGCCCCAGGCATTAAGCGAAAGGATGCGCATGGCGTTCTTGCCTCTTTGTTGCGAGAGGTCAAGCTATCCGATTCGCTGGCGCGTTGGGCACCAGCGCGCTTCTTGCCCGCAGGCTTTCGACACGACCGCACCCGCCTTCGACAGACACTGCTAGAGGGCGATCTGTCGCCGTCGCGTTCGTGACGCGTGCGGTTGCGTCGCTTGCCGCTTACGCTTTTGGCAATTCCTGCTTGATTTCGCCCATGCGGTTCCAGGCGTCGAGACCGGCGATCTTGTAGGCTTCGGCGAGCGTCGGGTAGTTGAAGGTGTTCTCGACGAAGTACTCGACGGTGCCCTTGAGGTTCAGGACGGCCTGGCCGATATGGACGAGTTCGGTCGCACCTTCGCCGATGATGTGCACGCCGAGCAGGCGGCGGGTCTTCAAGGAGAAGATCATCTTCAGCAGGCCGGAATCGAGGCCCATGATGTGGCCACGCGAGGTCTCGCGGAAGCGCGCCATGCCGCATTCATAGGGAATGCCGCGTTCCCTGACTTCTTCTTCCGAAAGGCCGCAGGTGGAAATCTCGGGCACGGCATAGATGCCGTAGGGAAAGTACTTCTGCGGCTCCATGGCGATTGCGCCGACGGCGACGCGCGCTGCGATGCGGCCCTGCTCCATCGACGTCGAGGCGAGGCTCGGGAAGCCGACCACGTCGCCGGCCGCATAGATGTTCGGGACCGACGTCTGGAAGGTCTCGGGGTTGACCTTGAGCCTTCCGCGGTTATCGGCCTCGAGCCCGGCTGCCTTAAGGTTGAGCGTGTCGGTCGCGCCCATGCGACCCGCGGCGAAGAGCACCATGTCCGTTGTGATCTTGCGGCCATTGTCGAGCGTCAGCAGCACCTTACCATCGCCGAGGCGCTCGACCTTGTCGGCCTTCTGCCCGAGATGCAGCTTCATGTTGCGGTCGCGCAGCTGATAGATGAAGTCCTCGACGATCTCCTTGTCGATGAAGTCGAGCATGGTCGTCTTCGGATCGATGACCGTCACCTGCGTGTCGAGCGCGCTGAAGATGGTGGCATATTCGATGCCGACGACGCCGGCGCCGATGACGACGAGCGAACGCGGCAGCTCGGCGATATCGAGCAGTTCGTCGCTGTCGAGCACGGTCTTGCCGTCGAAGGGCATGTAGTCCGGCCGGAACGGCTTGGTGCCGACGGCCAACATGATGCTTGTACCGGAGACAAGCATCGTTTCTCCGTCATCCTTGACGACTTCGAGCGTGGTCGGATCGACGAAACTTGCTCGCCCACGCATCTGCTGTACCCGGTTGCGGGCAAACTGATGTTCGAGAACCTCGACCTCGTGATTGAGCGTAATGATCAGCCGCTGCCTCAGGTCGTCGGCGCTGATCTCCTGCTTGACGCGATAGGAGCGTCCGTAGAACCCGCGTTCACGCCAGCCGGAGAGATTGAGCGCTGTCTCGCGCAGGGTCTTTGACGGGATGGTGCCGGTATGAACCGAAACGCCGCCGACGCGCTTGCCTTGCTCGATGACGAGAACCTTCTTGCCGAGCTTGGCGGCCTGGATGGCGCCGCGGCGACCGGCCGGCCCGCTTCCGACAACGATGAGATCGAACTGGTTCATGGGCGTATCCGTTGCAAGATGGAATCGTTGTGCGCTGCGAAAGTTCTCGCTTCGATGCCTCTATACCGCCAATTGCACGGTTTGATGAAGTGGTTTTCATAGCTGAAAACTGGTGGATGAGAATATAAGGGAATGCGCGTATGCTTGGCATCGTGACGACATGCCGGGCCCATCGGTGTCGTGTTTGCCTGGGAGGGTCGCGATGGGATTGGAGCTGACGAACAGGGTCGTGCCGCAGCCGACGGCGGAAGCCGCAGACCCGCAGGTCGAACAACGGCCGGGCGTCGTCGCTGCGGCGGTTTACGAGAATGGCGTTCGGGTCCGCGATATCCGCGTCGAGGATGCCGGCGAATGGCGGGCGCGCCCGGGTGTCGTGATCTGGATCGGCCTGCACGAACCCGAGCCCGATCTGCTCCGGCAGGTGCAGCGGGAGTTCGACCTGCACGATCTGGCGATCGAGGACGCCTGCAAGGCGCACCAGCGGCCGAAGCTAGAAATCTACGGCGATTCGATGTTCATCGTCGCGCGCACGGCGCACATGGTCGGCGACGAGATCGCCTTCGGTGAAACCCATCTTTTCGTCGGGCGCGGTTATGTCGTTTCGGTCCGGCATGGCGCTTCGACGTCCTACATGGCCGTCCGCCAGCGTTGCGAATCCTCGCCGGCAGCCCTTGCCCACGGCGAGAACTACATCCTCTACTCGATCCTCGATTTCATCGTCGACAACTACATGCCGGTGATCGAGGCGATCCATGAGGAGGTCGAGGAGCTCGAAGATCGGCTGCTCAGGGAGCGGCTGATCAAGAAGGATATCGAGCGGCTTTATCTGCTGCGTCGCAATCTGCTCAGGTTGCGCAATGCGGTGGTACCGCTCGTCGACGTCTGTCGGCGCCACGAACATATCGAGCTACCGGGCATGGACGCGGCGATGCAGCCGCTCTTCCGCGACGTGACCGACCATGTGCGCCGTGTCCAGGAGGATATCGATGCGTTGCGCGAGGTGCTCGCCTTCACCTTCGAAACAAGCCTGATGGTCGGGCAATCCGAACAGACGGAAATTTCGCGCAAGCTCGCGTCCTGGGCGGCGATCCTCGCCGTGCCGACGGCGATTGCCGGCATCTACGGCATGAACTTCGACGACATGCCGGAGTTGAAGTTCCGCTACGGCTATTTCGTCGTGCTGGCGGTGATCATCGGGTTGTGCGGAACGCTCTATCGGTTTTTCCGTCGGGCCAAGTGGCTGTAAGCGGGAACGCCGTCATTGCCAGGTCCTGAATTCGGAGGGTGTGGTGGCAGGCCTTCTGGAAACGCTCGCCGATTTGATCGGCACAAGCTGGAGGCAGCGCGATGTGGCGAGGCGCTACTCGCGCACCTTCCTGTGCCGCTGCGGCAGCCACGTGTTTTTCGGCAACATGCTTTGCAACAGCTGCCAGTCGCCGCTCGGATACCTGCCTGGTGAAGATGCGCTGTTGCCGCTCGACCTCGGCCCACAGCCCGGCATCTGGGTCGCAGGCGTGGAACGCCCGTTGCTGAAGTATTGCGGTAATCGCGAAACGCCGGCGCAGTGCAACTGGATGCTGGAGGCCAGCGAACCGGGCGACCTTTGCATCGCCTGCCGGCTGAACCGCACGATTCCGAACCTCGATCGCGAGGATAATGCGCGCTACTGGGGCCTGCTTGAAGCGGCAAAGCGGCGGCTTGTGTCGCAGTTGCTGGCGCTCGGACTGCCGGTGAAATCCAAGGTCGACGAGGACGAGGCCCACGGTCTGATGTTCGATTTTCTCCGTTCTCCGCCGGAAGGACCACGGGTGCTGACCGGGCACGCTGACGGCCTGATAACGGTCAACATCGAGGAGGCGGATTCGGTCGAGCGGGAGAGAATGCGGCTTGAACTGCATGAGCCCTACCGCACGCTGCTCGGCCACTTTCGTCACGAAGTCGGCCATTACTACTGGGATCGGCTCGTTCTGAACGGGCCCTGGTTGGAGCTGTTTCGCGTGGTTTTCGGCGACGAGCGTGCCGATTACGCCAAGGCGTTGCAGGCGAACTACGAGAACGGTCCACCCGCCGACTGGGGCGATCGATACATCACCTCGTATGCTTCCACACACCCCTGGGAGGACTGGGCGGAAACCTGGGCGCACTACCTGCACATGATCGACAGTCTGGGCACTGCGTTTGGGTTTGGCTTGGACGCGGAGGATCTCGAGGCGATGATCGAACCGTTCGAGCGCGACGCGCTGTATGCGCCTGACGATGCCGGTGCCGACAGCTTTCTGTCCTTGCTAAATTCCTGGGTCGAAATGACCATGGTGCTCAACGAACTGGCGCGCAGCTTGGGTCAGCCGGACTTCTACCCTTTCGTGATGTCGAAACCCACAGCTGCGAAGCTCCAGTTCGTGCACATGGTCGTTGAAGATTCCCGCACGGTGGCGACGACTTCAGGAGTGGCGAGGCTTCTTGGCTGATGAGCTTTTCCCGCTGATGGGAGGCCTTTCCGTGCGTGATCCAGCTGCCGGATCGATCAGAACAGCCGCAGCCCCTTCAGGCTCACGTGCCCGTCCTTGCCGATGATGATGTGATCGTGCACCGCGATGCCGAGCGGTCTCGCGGTCTCGACGATCAGCTTCGTCATGTCGATATCGGCGCGCGACGGCGTCGGGTCGCCGGATGGGTGGTTGTGCACCAGGATGATCGCGGTGGCCGAGAGTTCGAGTGCACGCTTCACGACTTCGCGCGGGTAGACCGGCGTATGATCGATCGTGCCTTTCTGCTGCACTTCGTCGGCAATCAGCGTGTTGCGCTTGTCGAGGAAGAGGATGCGGAACTGCTCCTTGGTCTCGTAGGCCATCGCCGCGTGACAATAGTCGATCACCGCGCTCCAGGAGGACAGGACCTGCTTCTGGTGAAGCTCGCTCTTCAGCGTCCGATGGCCGATCGTGGATATCAGCTTGAGGTCGAGAGCCACCGTTTCGCCGATGCCGCTGACTTCCTGAAGCAGCGCCACCGGCGCGCCGAAGACGCCGGCAAGCGTTTTGAAGCGCGCAAGCAGCGCCTTGGCGATCGGTTTGGTGTCCTTGCGCGGGATCAGCCGAAACAGCAGCATTTCCAGGAGCTCATAGTCGGCCAGTGCCGTATCGCCGTGTTCGCGATAGCGCGTCCGCAGCCGGTCGCGGTGCCCGTGGTAATGCGCTTCGGCAGCCGGCGCCTTCTTTTCGGCCGGTGCCGTGTCGAGCAATTGTGGGAAAAACGTCCTTTCGTCCGCCGGTGGCGCCATGTCGCCGTCAGCGGAGATCGGACGCTTCGTCATGCGGCGCCGAGCGTGTTGACGCCAGGCTTGAAGAGGCCCGCCGGCGACAAGGTGAAGATCTCGCAACCGTCGGCGGTCACGCCGACCGTGTGCTCGTACTGGGCCGAAAGCGACCGGTCGCGGGTGACCGCCGTCCAGCCGTCGCCAAGCACCTTCACATGCGGGCGGCCGAGATTGATCATCGGTTCGATGGTGAAGATCATGCCTTCGCGCAGTTCCGGACCTTCGTTGGCGCGGCCGTAATGCAGGATGTTCGGGGCATCATGGAACAGCTTGCCGACGCCGTGGCCGCAGAAGTCGCGCACGACCGAGCAGCGCTCGGCTTCGGCATAGGTCTGGATCGCTTCGCCGATCGCGCCGGTGCGGGCGCCCGGCCGAACCGCGGCGATGCCGCGCATCAGGCTTTCGTGGGTGACATCGAGCAGCCGCTCGGCCGCGCGCTTGATCTCGCCGACCGGATACATGCGGCTCGAATCGCCGTGCCAGCCGTCGACGACATAGGTGACGTCGATGTTGACGATATCGCCGTCACGCAACGGCTTGTCGTTGGGGATGCCGTGACAGACCACATGATTGATCGAGGTGCAGGAGGACTTGGTGTAGCCGCGGTAGTTCAGCGTGGCGGGCAGCGCGCCGTTGTCCATGCCGAACTCGAAGACAAAGCGGTCGATCTCGTCTGTGGTGACGCCGGGCTGAACGCGCGAGACCAGCGCGTCGAGGCAGCGCGCCGTCACCTGGCAGGCCTTGCGCATGCCTTCAAAACCGTCCGGTCCGTAGAGCCTGATGACGCCGGTGTTTTTGTAGGGGGCAGACCCTGCCTCGATGTAAGTCACCATTCCAAAACTTTCATTTGTTCCAAGCGGATTTCATAGAGCAGCGAGGGCCGCTTCGTCCACTGTCATCAGCCCGGACGGCCGGATTTGGCTCGGCGAAACCTGACATTTGACGGCGTAGGCTTCGACCCCGCGCGCCATCGCACGATCAAAGGCTTTCGCATAGGCCGGGTCGTAGTCGCGGCAGATCCTTAAATGGTCGCAATCGCCCCGTTGCACAAGGTAGATCATGATGGCGCGATGCCCCCCTTCGACCATGTCGCCGAGTTCGTCGAGATGTTTGGCGCCGCGGGTCGTCGGGCTGTCGGGAAACTCGGCAAGGCCGGGCGTTCGACTGAAATGCACGTTCTTGACCTCGACATAGGCAAGGCCCCGTTCGCGGTCGCGGAGGAGAATGTCGATGCGTGAGTTGCGACCGTAGCGCTGTTCGCGTGCGAGATGTTCGTAGTCATGCAGGTTGGACACGAGCCCGAGCCGGATGGCCTCTTCCGCCAGTCGGTTCGGCAGGCCGGTATTGATGCCCACCGTCGTGCCGTCGGCTTCGACGATTTCGAGCATGTGGCGGTACTTCCGCGTCGGGCTGTCATGTTGCGACATCCAGATGCGCGAACCAGGCGCCGTCAGCCCGCGCATCGAGCCCGTGTTCGGGCAAAAACCGGTGATGGCGTTACCATTCGATAACAGCGCATCGAAGAGGAAGCGCTTGTAGCGCTGCACGAGGGTTGCTTCCACAAGCGGGGGATCGAAGTTCAAGAGACGTCCTGCAACTGGATCATGCCCGGGCGCGCACGTAGGAGCCTGGCGCTTCCTCGAGCGTGTTCAGCGGACCACCGGGTTTTCGAGCCGGAACGCGGCGCTTGTCGAGCTTTTCGAGCCACTGATGCCAGTGCGGCCACCAGGAGCCCGGGGTTTCCTTCGCGGCCTTGAACCAGTCGTCGAACTCGCCCTTGGGCGCGCCGCCGGTCCAGAACTGGTACTTGCCCTTGTCCGGCGGGTTGACGACGCCGGCGATGTGGCCGGAGCCGGAGAGAACATAGGTAACCTTGCCGCCGAAGGAGGCGCTGCCGAGGAAGACCGAGCGCGGCGGGGCGATGTGATCTTCCTTGGTGGCGAGGTTGTAGATTGGGATCTTGACGTCGCCGAGCGAGACCTTTCGGCCCGCGAGCATCATCTCGCCCTTTGACAGCTTGTTCTCCAGGTAGCAATTGCGCAGGTAGAACGAGTGGTTGGCGGCCGGCATCCGCGTCGAATCGGAGTTCCAGTAGAGCAGGTCGAAGGGCAGCGGATCCTGGCCCTTGAGGTAGTTGTTGACGAAATAGGGCCAGATCAGTTCGGAGGCCCTGAGCATGTTGAACGCCGTCGCCATCTTCGAACCGTCGAGATAGCCGGTGGCGCTCATGTTCTGCTCGATCTGGCTGATCTGATCCTCGTCGACGAAGACCTTCAGGTCGCCTGCATGGGTGAAGTCGACCTGCGTCGTAAAGAGCGTCGCCGAGCGGATGCGGTCGTCGCCCTCGGCCGCGTGCAGGGCAAGGGTGGCCGCAAGCAGCGTGCCGCCGACGCAATAGCCGATGGCGTTGACCTCGCGCTCGCCCGTCGCCTGTTCGACGATATCGAGCGCAAAGCCGATGCCTTCGCGGGCGTAGGCTTCCCAATCCTTCTTCGCGTGCCGCTCGTCCGGGTTCACCCAGGAAATGACGAACACGGTGTGACCCTGGTCGACAGCCCATTTGATGAAGGATTTCTGCGGGTTGAGGTCGAGCACGTAGAATTTGTTGATCCAGGGCGGGCAGATCAGGAGCGGTCGCTTCAGCACCGTCTCCGTCGTCGCCTCATATTGCAGCACCTGACAGACGTCGCTCTGGGCGATGACCTTGCCGGGGGTGATCGCGATGTTCTCGCCGATCGCGAATTTGCTGGTATCGGTCTGCCTGAGCTTGAGGTCGCCGCGGCCGGCGGCGATGTCCTCGGCAAACATCTGCATGCCCTTGACGAGGTTCGCCCCGCTCGATGCCACGGTTTCCCTATAGAGTTGCGGATTGGTGGTCACGAAGTTGGTCGGCGAGAGGGCACTCGAAACCTGTCGCACGTAGAACGCGGCCTTGTGTTTTGTATGGTCGTCGAGCCCTTCCGCGTCCTCCACCATGCGTTCGGCCCAATCCGAGGTGACGAAATAGGCCTGGCGGATGAAGTCGAAGAACGGGTTCTTCACCCAATCCTCGTCGGTAAAGCGCTTGTCGTTGCGCAGAAGGGCAGGTGCATCCGCCGTTACGTCTCCGGACATGCGGTGAAGCGTGCGCGACCAGATCTCGAAGAAGCTCCCCATCAGGTGGGTCTGGGCTTCCAGCGTGCGTCGCGGGTCCGACAGCCAGTATTCCGAAACCTTGGAAAGCGTCTTCACCATGTCGGTGACCGGCTCGGCGAAGGTGTCGGATTTCTGTCCCGATTCACGCGGTGCCAGCCAGGCGGATGCCGCCTTGCCAAGCTGTTCCATGGCGCGGGCGAGGTTGACTGCGAGGCTTTCCGGATCCTTGACGATATAGGGTTCGACAGATTTGGGGTCGAAGCCTGCGAAGCCGTCCTTGCCTTGCGCATTCCTCTCTGCTGTCACCCGGCGTCCTCCACAGCATCTTGTTTGTTTTGTATTTTTACATTCTGCCCGAAAATGATTACAAGGGCTAGCGCATCGTCGCGCCGTCAAATCAGAGGTCTTTTTCAGCATGCTTGCCGTCGGAAAACAGCGCTCCATCACCTGGCTAGCAGGGATCGTCCTCATCGGCACGCTTGCAGGCTGCAACAGCCAGACGACCAATTATGATAATTACCCCTCGGTTTATGGCCAGAAGCCGGCTGCGACGACCCAGATGACCAACGACGAAGCGGCAAGCATGCAGGCCCGGCTGACGTCGCTCGGCGCACAGCGCAAGTCCGGCGCGATCTCCGAAGCGGAATATCAAAGACGCCTGACGGAGATGCGCGCGCTCGCCGAACAGCACGGCACGGACACGCTGAAAGAGATCCAGAATTAGCACTTGCCTTTCCGGTGATTTGGACGCAAAGCGTTCAATGGCCGCATGGACGGCCGTTCACCACAGCGCACGGTTTCGCAAAGGCTAGAGCCGCTGGCGGGAGCGTGCGCCAAACGAGGTTTGGAGATGGAAGAGTTTCACAAAGTCCGGCGTTTGCCGCCCTATGTTTTCGAACAGGTCAACCGTTTGAAAGCAAGCGCGCGAGCGGCCGGTGCTGACATCATCGACCTCGGCATGGGCAATCCGGATCTTCCCACACCACAGTCGATTGTCGACAAGCTCTGCGAGGCCGTTCAGGACCCGCGCACGCATCGTTATTCGTCTTCGAAGGGCATTCCCGGGCTGCGTCGTGCCCAGGCCGCCTATTACGCCCGTCGCTTCGGCGTCAAGTTGAACCCGGATACCCAGGTCGTCGCTACCCTTGGCTCCAAGGAAGGCTTCGCCAACATGGCGCAGGCGATCACCGCACCTGGCGACGTGATCCTGTGCCCGAACCCCACCTATCCGATCCATGCCTTCGGCTTCCTGATGGCCGGCGGCGTCATCCGCTCGATCTCGGTCGAGCCGGACGAAACCTTCTTCGGGCCGCTGGAACGCGCGGTGCGCCACTCGATCCCGAAGCCGCTGGCGCTGATCCTCAACTATCCGTCGAACCCGACGGCGCAGGTCGCGACGCTTGATTTCTACAAGGACGTGATCGCCTTCGCAAAGAAGCACGACATCATCGTGCTTTCGGACCTCGCCTATTCGGAAATCTACTTCAACGACGCCCCGCCGCCGTCGGTGCTCGAAGTGCCGGGCGCAATCGACTGCACGGTCGAGTTCACCTCGATGTCGAAGACCTTTTCGATGCCCGGCTGGCGCATGGGCTTTGCCGTGGGCAACGAGCGGCTGATCGCAGCGCTGACCCGCGTGAAGTCCTACCTCGACTACGGCGCGTTTACGCCGATCCAGGTGGCGGCCACCCAGGCGCTCAACGGCGACGGCAGCGACATTGCCGAGGTTCGCAACATCTACAGGCGCCGCCGCGACGTCATGGTCGACAGCTTCGGCAAGGCCGGTTTCGAAGTGCCGCCGCCAGCAGCGACGATGTTCGCCTGGGCGAAGATCCCCGAGAAGTTCCGGCATCTGGGCTCGCTCGAGTTCTCCAAGCTGCTGGTCGAAAAGGCGGATGTCGCGGTTGCTCCGGGTATCGGTTTCGGCGAGCAGGGTGACGACTATGTCCGTCTTGCCTTGGTCGAGAACGAGCACCGCATCCGCCAGGCAGCGCGCAACATCAAGAAATTCCTGTCGACCGCCGACGAGACGATGCACAACGTCATCTCGCTCAACGCGCACAGGTAAGAAGTCGGGAGGCGTGCTCGACGCGCGCCTCCTTTCACAACGGCGCCGCGGTTCTCGCGGATCGCCCTCTACATGTTAGGAAATGGCTATGGCAGATGCCCTCAAAATCGGCATTGCGGGCTTGGGTACCGTCGGTGCCTCGCTCGTGCGGATCCTTCAGGATCGTCACGAGATGCTTGCGACAACGTGCGGACGGGCAATCGAGACCACGGCCGTCACCGCGCGCGACCGCAACCGCGATCGCGGCGTCGATCTTTCCGCTGTCGCCTGGTTCGACGATGCCGTTTCTCTGGCGCGCGACGCAGACATCGACGTGTTCGTCGAGCTGATGGGCGGATCGGGCGACCCGGCCTTTTCGGCCGTCAAGGCAGCGCTTGAACGCGGTATCCATGTGGTGACTGCCAACAAGGCACTGCTGGCAGCCCACGGCGTCGAGCTTGCCAGGATCGCCGAAGAGAAGGGCGCGCTGCTCAACTACGAAGCAGCCGTTGCCGGTGGCATCCCCGTGATCAAGGCTCTGCGTGAGTCCATGACCGGCAACACGATCTCGCGCGTCTACGGGATCATGAACGGCACCTGCAACTACATCCTGACGAAGATGGAGAAGGAACAGCTTTCCTTCGAAGCCTGCCTCAAGGAAGCCCAGCGTCTCGGATATGCCGAGGCTGACCCTGCCTTCGACATCGAGGGCAACGACACCGCCCACAAGCTTTCGATCCTGACGAGCCTTGCGTTCGGCACCGCGATCGCTGCCGACGACATTTACCTCGAGGGCATCACCAACATTTCGATCGACGACATCCATGCGGCGGCCGATCTTGGCTATCGCATCAAGCTCCTGGGTGTTGCCCAGCGCACCGAAAGCGGCATCGAGCAGCGCGTCCACCCGACGATGGTTCCCTATGACAGCGTGATTGCGCAGGTCGACGGCGTGACCAACGCGGTTGCGATCGAATCCGACATTCTCGGCGAGCTGCTGATGGTCGGACCCGGTGCCGGCGGCAATGCAACGGCATCCGCCGTCCTCGGTGATATCGCCGACATCGCCAAGAGCCGCCCTGGCGCCCAGCACGTCCCGGCCTTCGGTCGTCCGACCAAGGCGCTGCTTCCCTACAAGCGCGCCCAGATCCAGAGCCATGAAGGCGGCTATTTCATCCGCCTGAAGGTCGTCGATCGCACCGGCGTCTTTGCCAGCATCGCGACCCGCATGGCCGAAAACAGCATCTCGCTGGAATCGATCATGCAGCACTCCAAGCAACTGATGGAGAGCGGCGAGCCGCAGACGATCATCCTGGTCACCCACGCGACCTCGGAACACTCCGTGCGCGATGCGATCAAGGCGATCAAGGGCGAGGGATATCTCGTCGGCGAACCACAGGTCATCCGGATCGAGCGTCCGAAGGCAAGCTGAGGACGGCCGCGCGCGGCCGGTTCCGAAACAGCGATCGACCCATTTTGAGCCCCGCCGCGCCTATGTGCCGGCGGGGCTCTTGCCTTTTTTGCGTCGCCGGAGCAATTCGCGGTCGCGAAAACCCTGCAAGACGTGGATCTCTGTGCACGCCGCCCCAAAAACGGTCACGATTTCCAGGGTTATGCGCTAAGAACGGTTAATTGCGGGGCGGATGGGCGAGCATGGAAGAATTGGTGGATCCGATACAGCGGGCCTTTCTGGGCGTCGAGCAATCGGTCAGCGGCCAGCGCTGGATCTCGAGATTGGACCAGGCGGGCCAGAACCGGGCGCTCGCGATCAGTCAGATCCATGGATATTCCGATATTCTTGGTCGGGTGCTCGCCGGTCGTGGCGTCGCGCTCGATGATGCCGCACGTTTTCTCGACCCGACGCTTCGCTCACTGATGCCCGATCCCGACACGCTCACCGATTGCCGCAAGGCGGCCGGTCGGCTGGCCGACGCCATCAAGCGGCGCGAGAAGGTGGTGGTCTTCGGCGACTACGATGTCGACGGCGCGGCCTCATCGGCCCTGATGGCACGGTTCCTGCGCCATTTCGGCATCGAGGCGGAAATCTATATCCCCGACCGGATCTTCGAGGGCTACGGGCCGAATCCGGCGGCAATCGAGCAGTTGATCGACAGGGGCGCCGATCTGATCGTCACCGTCGATTGCGGCTCGACGAGCCACGATTCGCTGGCGGTCGCGGCGACGCGCGGTGTCGATGTCGTCGTTATCGACCACCACCAGGTGGGAGCCTCGCTGCCGGCCTGTCATGCGCTCGTCAATCCCAACCGCGAGGACGATCTTTCCGGGCAGGGACATCTCTGTGCCGCCGGTGTCGTCTATCTGGTTCTCGTCAACACGCTCCGGGTTCTGCGCGGTGCCGGCGATGCCCGCGTCTCATCCTTCGATCTGCTGGCGCAGCTCGATCTGGTGGCGCTTGCGACCGTCTGCGATGTCGTGCCGCTGAAGGGGCTCAATCGCGCCTATGTGGTCAAAGGGCTGATCGCGGCGCGTCACATGGGCAATGTCGGGCTGGCAGCGCTCCTGCGCAAGGCGGCGATCGGCGGTCCGGTCACGCCCTACCATCTCGGCTTTCTCGTCGGCCCGAGAATCAACGCCGGCGGCCGCATTGGCGACGCGGCACTCGGCAGCCGGCTGCTGGCGATGGATGACGCGACGGTGGCCGAGACGATCGCCGCACAGCTCGATGAACTCAACCGTGACCGGCAGGCGATGGAGGCGGCGATGCTGGCCGAGGCCGAAGCTGAAGTCCTGGCGGAATACGGAACGGGCGAGGGCGCCTCGGTGATCGTCACGGCGCGCGAAAACTGGCATCCGGGCATCGTCGGGCTGCTCGCCGCCCGCATCAAGGAAAAGTTCCGCCGGCCGACCTTTGCGATCACCTTCGACCCGAACGGAAGGGGCACCGGTTCCGGCCGCTCGATCAACGGCTTCGACATGGGAAAGATGGTCCGTGCCGCCGTGGACGGTGGCCTGCTGGTCAAGGGCGGCGGTCACGCGATGGCCGCTGGCCTCACGGTCGAGCGCGCCAAGCTCGGCAAGCTCAGGCAGTTCTTCGAGGAACGCGCCGAGACTGCCGTGCGCGAGCTCGTCGCCGTCCAGACGCTCAAGGTCGATGGGGCGCTCGCCGCATCCGGCGCGACGCTCGCGCTGATCGACCTCCTCGAACAGGCTGGCCCCTATGGTTCCGCCCATCCGCAGCCCGTCTTCGCCTTCCCGCAGCACCGGCTGCGCGACAGCCGGCAGGTTGGCGCCAACCACGTCAAGGTGACGCTCGAAGGCCAGGACGGCAGCCGGCTTGATGGCATTGCGTTCCGGGCGACCGAAACACCGCTCGGTGATTTCCTGCTGTCGAGCCGTGGGACGTCCATCCACGTCGCGGGATCGGTGTCAGCCGATCTGTGGCAGGGCCAGCGACGGGTGCAGCTGCGTGTCACGGATGCGGCAAAGGCGTTTTGATGGTCAGGCAACACGTCGGTACCTAGCCGCAAGTCGCGGCGCCCAGATGCGGGCTTATCGAGGGCCGGTGTCGCCCGCTGAACCGATAGCGAAGAGGTTCAATCCGGAAACATCGCTCTCGAATTGCTCGAAGCCGCGGGCAAGGTAATAAGGCGAGTTTTCAGGGCTGGCACAGAGATAGCAGGTCCCGTGCCCCAATTCAGAAGCCTCCTGTCGAGCCGCTGCCATGAGGGTGGCAGCGATCGCTTGTCGTCGTGTATGCGCTTCGACCCAAAGTGCTGCAATCCATGGCGCAAACTGCGGGCGTTCGTCGAGGTCACTCTCGACGACAAAAACTGACCCCAGGTAAAGGCCCTGGCTGTGAGCCACGAGGGCAAACGGGATGCCGTTTCCCTCAATCATCGGATCGAGGTGAGCGCGATACTCTTCCAAGGACACGTCAGTGTCCGTCCACCACGCATTCCAGGCGCGGTCGGCAATTGTGTCTGCCCAATGCGGGCAGGTCTTCAGGTTGGAAATTTCGATCATGAAAACTCAAGCGATTCAACGGTGGGGAGACCATAGCCAATCCGAAAGAATGGACAAGCGAGGGTAGTGTGCCGATAGATGCAGCGGGAACGAGGAGGTCGACATCGGAGGCGTCAGCACTTGCTGCCAGATGCCATTGCAGGCGAACTGAGATGAAAAGAGCAGTGGCGCGCCCAGCGGGACTGAATAAATCTAATAATTTCAGATGCTTGTTATTGGTTTAGCCAGTCGCTTGGCCATCTATTTCCGATCGCCCTTCCAAGAGATCTGTTTGCTTCCGCCATGAAACGGCGCTCTCTTCGTGCCCAATCTCAATGCCGTCGACGCAGCGGCCCGTTTCGTCGATTTGCAGCAGAAGCTTCCTTCTGAGATCGATAGAGCCGAGCAAGCTATTCACGTTCTTGGCGTATTCTACAACTAGGGTTCCTTCGAAGGCATTCCCGAATCTCACGAGACTGACCGTTACCCGTGACCTTTCTCGTCCTCGAGAAGGAGTGAGGCCGAACAAAGGGACCTGTGAAGTCGGCTTTTCAAGCTCAATTTGGCCCGTGTACTTCCCGTCGACAGACTGAAATTCGATTCGCCCGAAGGGCGTCTCCCAGAAGCCCTCAAGCTCTGGCCCTGAAGCTAACAATGCTGCGTCGCCTATTTCGCGCCGGATAACGTGCTGTTTTTTCGCGGTGATTTCCGCCGCTCTAAGTGACTCTTCTTCAGCCTTTTTAGCGTCTTTTATGGCTGAAAGTACCCCTACGACGTTCTCATGGTGGCCCTTTTGGGCGACAGCGACTTGGGCGTGCTTCTGGGCCTCATCATGAAACCCGGCATTCATCAGCTTATATGCTAAGTTGCCTTCCGAAATTGTTTCACCCAATTCTGAGGCGCGTTGATAAGATCGGGTGGCCATTCCCTCTAGACCGAGTTTAGCGTAGCTAACGCCGAGGTTGTTCCATGCCATTCCTGAACGTTCATCACGAGGTATGTTAGTGTAATGCCACATAGACAAGTTGAGGCTGCCATCCTCATCATAACGTCTAGCAAGCTCAAATCTATGTGACGAATCTTCAGGTCGTAAGTTCGTATATAACTCAGAGATCGCCTTTGTTATCTCTGGGAAATCACCCGCCTGCGAGACTGCTTTCATCGCGTACACCAAGGCGCATCGGTCTTCATGATTTGTCTGCGGTATCGTCAGAAGCAGATCTCTCATAAGTCTTGCTTCTGCAGACCCCAGATCTACGGCAGAGCGGATCGCATCACTCACCGTTTTCATGTCTTTTGCCGCGCGTGCATTCGCAAGGTGGCACGATATGGCTCCTGCTTCATCGCCGTAATGTTTCAACGCAAACGCTAAGTATCGCTTCAGCCGAGAGTTTTCGGGGTAAGCAGCTTCATTAGCTCTGACAAGGGCAAGGTTTCCCGGTTGTCCGACCCACATATGAGTGATTTCGCTAGATGATTGCCATTCGGCGAGTGTTTCGGGAGAACTCGCCAACGATGATGCCTCAAAAGCCGCGCTAATTGCGGCCGCTGATTCAGTATCCTTCTTGATTTTAGCTAGGAAATACTCACGTTCATAATCTTGGGCGGTCCACGTCGGCAACGGCTGTAGGGTCTCACTTGGGCGGTTCTCGGGCTGGCTGGGAGCGTCCTCCGCTTCCTGAACGTCTCTTGCAGGCCTGTGAATCGATCCCATCTGCTTAATGACATTGCGGATGTTGTTACATGCGGGGCCCAGCGCTGCTTCAAGATTGACGTTCTCCGGGGCGTAGGTTTCTGGGTAGATGCCATTTAGGTCCGAAGGAAGGTGAAGGGTGGTGTCGCGTGGGCTGATCAGGAACGTTCGCTTGCGACCCAAGCGCCCGATAAACAGTCCAAGTTCAAAGATGACGTTGTCCCGCACCGTGGAGACTGTCTGGTCTCGAATAACCGTCATGTCGTCGGGCGCGCAGATGAAGACTGCGAAGTCAGCCTTGTCCAAGTGGGATTCGAGCGCCTCTAATGGAAAATGAGAAGGCGGGAAAATGCCCTGTGTCCAAATTGCTGACAATGCATCACGGTCCAGCGACGCTTGGACAGCGCGTGCAACGTCCAAGCTTTCGACCGATGAGCCGATGAAAAGCGTTGGTTTGGTCATGCAGGCCTTCCGATGAAATGGTGTTCAGGAACGGGTGAGGACGATACCCCTTGGCTGCGCGCCCTTTTCGTGTGGGATCGTCTCGTGAGCCGCGTCACGGCGTCTCACGTGAGCTGATGCTGCTTGGCTTTACGACCGTACAGTAAGACGAGAAATAGGGACCTGGCTCTTGATCTTCGCTCATGGCGGGAAGATATGCGTCTATGCGCGCCCTGACAACAAGTCATCAAATCGGTCGCTCACTTTCATCAAAGGGAGTCGAGAATTCAATATCGATCCCGATGTGGCACGACGCGGTCCGTCAAAATTCGAGAACAGCTACCCAACTGCGCTGGCTAACGGTTTTGATAGGCTGCTATTTTAATTGAATCGTGGCACGCCCAACGGGAATCGAACCCGTGTTGCCGCCGTGAGAGGGCGGCGTCCTGACCGCTAGACGATGGGCGCCTCGGCATCTGATTGAGCGCAGGTGATTTCCCGCGCATTCCAGGCATCTTATGCCGGCTCAGCGAAAACGACGAATAAAATCGACGAGCTGCCGTCAGGAGCCAGCGAAAGGATCTGCGATGTCGGGGGAGGTTCAACACAGTGGCACGCCCTAGGGGAGTCGAACCCCTCTTCCCAGAATGAAAATCTGGTGTCCTAACCGATAGACGAAGGGCGCACGCGCTGTGTGGGGGCCTTATAGCCAGCACATTTTCAGATCGCAAGCGCCAAGCTGCAGATTTTTTGTGATTTTCGCGAGAAATTTTGCTCGCTGACCGAAATGGATCGGAACATGCAGAAATGCCCGCAAATCGCTGTTTCAGCTACTCAAAAGACGATTAGATTTTTTGGGAGGTTCAACACAGTGGCACGCCCTAGGGGAGTCGAACCCCTCTTCCCAGAATGAAAATCTGGTGTCCTAACCGATAGACGAAGGGCGCACGCGCTGTGTGGGCGCCTTATAGCCAGCGCATTTTCAGATCGCAAGCGCCGATTTCGGATTTCTTGTCGTTTTCCTGTTGGAAACTTCAAGAATAATCGATCTCCCCGCGATCGGGCGCAGGCGAACGATAAACGCGCCAAGTTGCTGTTCCGTCTATCGAAAACCGATGATTTTGGGGGAGGTGAGGTTCAACACAGTGGCACGCCCTAGGGGAGTCGAACCCCTCTTCCCAGAATGAAAATCTGGTGTCCTAACCGATAGACGAAGGGCGCACTCGCTGTGTGGCCGCCTTATAGCCAGACGATTTCAGAACCGCAAGCGGCAATTTCATATTTCTGTAAAAAATCCACAGAGGCAGGAAACCGGCGATGGAGCTTGCCGAATAACCCGTCGAATCAAGGGGTTGACCTCGACCTCAGCCTTTGCTGCGCCGGCAGCGCCAGTTCCAGTCGCGCTGCGCGCCAATGTCGATGTGCACGGATTCGGTGTGGCAATAGGTGCCGACGCCGCCGCGGCCGGGAACACTGCGCAGGAACTCGGCAAGATCCCACTTGCTGACGCCCTCCACCTGGATGTCCGCCGCCTCGCAGCGCGTGTGCAGCGACTGCTTGGCACGGTTGACCTTGATCGGTCTGAGGCCGGAGGTCACCATGACCTGCTTGCCGTAATGGGTTTCCACCTTTTTCAGCATCTGCATGAGTTCGGGCTTGAAGCAGCCGGCCTCGACCTTTTCCGTCTGCATGATGAGCCCGCTTGGCGCCAGGCGCGCCAGGCCCGACAGGGAAGCGACCTGAACCGGTGCGTCGTCTTCGCCGCCGAGATGCTCTTCGTGCTCGTAATTGTAGAGCGAATTCAGTTTGACGCCGGGAAGCGTATAGGCGAGCGATGCCGTTTGCGGCTGGCTCGCGTTGCTGGTCGTGATTGTCTTTTTTTCCGCCGGTTGGGCTGCGCGCAGCGCCTCCTGTTGCGGCTTTTCCTTGCGCTTTCCGGCAAACAGCGCGGCCAGTGTCCAGGTTTTCGGCGCTTCCTTGTCGCCGTCGCCCTGCTGGACTTCGGTTGACGGCTGCTGAGTATTTGCAATCACGTCGGCCGCCGCCGCGCTTTCGGCATTGGCGACGGCTTGCGGTTCGGACGATGTCTGGCCGCTTGCTGCGGCTTCAGCGCTAAGCGGCACCGGAACGGCCATGGGAACGACCGCATCCTGGGCAGGCGAGGGGGCATAGGCGGCGACTGCCGTATCCGCCGGAGCCGAGGTTGCCGTGTTTTCGGCGCCCTGCTGCGGCGTCATGATCGGCATGGGTTGCCGCTGCTTGCCGCTAAAGAGGCTGTTGGTGGTCGCGTTCATGGCCGGCTGGCCGGCGGGTTGCGGTACGGTACCCGTCGTTTGCGGCTGGGCGGTCGTCGCGGTCTGCGCGACCGGCGCCTGGCCGTAAATGCTGGATGACGCGGCGTTGAGGCCAGTGCTCTGCATGGTGAGTGGCTGTGCTTGCCCCGGGTCCTGCATGGTGCCGGAATTGGCGGCCTGTTGAGCCTGTGGATCGCTGCCGAGCGCAGATGCCTGCGCGTCCTGGGTGGTGCCTTCTGCCGTCGCAGGCTGCGCGGAGGCGGCCTGGCCCTCGACTTTAAGCGCGTTGGCTGCATCGCCGTCGGCGACCGCCGACATGCATCCGCTCAGCGCCAGCAGCGAAACAGATAGAGCTGCCGCCCGCGCGATGCTGGCGAGCACCGCGCCCTTCGTGTCCGGATGTTGCAACGTCCTATCCCCGCTCTCCGTGCATGACGGGCGAAGCCTTCGCCTTGGTCATGCATTAAGTTTCAGCTCCGAAACATCGCTCAGAACAAACAAACGCACAGTCTCGCGGCAATTCGAGTGAACGCCACGGGAGAAGATCAGGCCAAGTACAAAAGGGGGTCGTCGCCACGAGACATCGCGGACAGGACCCGGCATCAACGTTTCGCGCGAAAAAATACTCAACGATACGCAATTTGTAAACCGGCGCTAACCTTGAGCCCGCATGTTTCCGGCATGCAAAGGCCCGGATCGACCAGGCCCTGATCATTCACGGTTGCTGCAGATCGACGGCTCGGACATGCCAGCCGGGAAGTTCCGGCCGCATGAAGCCATCCTCGTCGCTCAGAATTGCGCGGGGCTTACCATGCGCCAGTATTGGCCATCGAGGCCCAGGGTTCCTGTGGCGGGCGGTTTTCGCCCTTCTGCAAGATCTCGATCGAAATGCCGTCCGGCGAACGGACGAAGGCCATGTGGCCGTCGCGCGGGGGGCGGTTGATGGTGACGCCGTTGTCCATCAGGTGCTGGCAGAAGCCGTAGATATCGTCGACTTCATAGGCGAGGTGACCGAAGTTGCGCCCGCCGGTATAGTCTTCCGTATCCCAGTTGTAGGTGAGTTCGAGGCAAGGCGACAGTTCGCCGCGCGCGCGATCAAGATCGCCGGGGGCCGCCAGAAACACCAGCGTGAACCGGCCCTTTTCGTTCTCGTAGCGGCGGATTTCCGTAAGCCCAAACACCGTGCAGTAGAACTTCAAGGCCTCGTCCAGATTCTTGACGCGAACCATCGTGTGCAGATAGCGCATTGCATTGTCCCTGTTTTGCAGAAGATGGCGTATAGTGGGCTGTCAGCAAGCCAGAGGCAAGGCTGCGTCCCCATATTAGTTCTCGGCCAAAATATGCCGAGGGTCTTGCGTATCCGCGGCGGGACGATGTTATTCTGGTCAATAAGAATCAGTTAACCGTATTGGTAGTCGCGCGTAAACGAGGGGCTGGGAGAGAATGGCGGATAGGACATCTTCAAAAGACGTCATGCACGGTGACGATTTTGGCAGCGACGCTCTCGACCTCATCGAAATCACCGGCGTGATCAAGTGGTTCGACGTCGCCAAGGGCTTTGGCTTCATCGTGCCCGACAATGGCATGCAGGACGTGCTGGTTCACGTCACCTGCCTCAGGCGCGATGGATACCAGACGGTTCTCGAGGGCGCGCGTGTCGTCGCCCTCATCCAGAAGCGGGATCGCGGCTACCAGGCGTTTCGCATCCTTTCCATGGACCAGTCGACGGCCGTGCACCCGTCGCAGCTTCCACCGGTCAGAACCCACGTCCAGGTCACGGCGACGAGCGGCCTGGAACGGGTCCTGGTGAAGTGGTTCAACCGCACCAAGGGGTTCGGCTTCCTGACCCGGGGCGAGGGGACGGAGGATATCTTCGTCCATATGGAAACGTTGCGGCGCTTCGGCCTGACGGAACTGCGGCCGGGACAGGTCGTGCTCATTCGCTTCGGCGATGGCGAGAAGGGCCTGATGGCGGCGGAAATTCACCCTGACGGCCCGTCGCCGACAACGCGGTCGCACTGATGGCAATTCTGCGCGATCTCCTCTCCAAAAGCGCCCTCCTGGCGCTTTTTTTGTTCGCCCTGGCGACGGCGAGCCTGGCGGAAGTCGAGTTCGCCACGGACAAGATGCGCCTGGTGACGGCGGACAAGGTTGTTCACGAACTGACGGTTGAGCTGGCGGTCGAGCCGGATCAGCGTGAGCAGGGGCTGATGTTTCGCAAATCCATGCCAGCGGACCACGGCATGCTGTTCGATTTCGGCGAGACCCGCCGCGTCATGATGTGGATGAAGAACACCTACCTGCCGCTCGATATGCTTTTCGTCGACACCAAGGGTACGGTGCGCACGATCCGCGAAGGTGCGGTACCCTTTTCCGAGGCGATCATCGATTCCGGCGAGCCGGTTGCCTTCGTGCTCGAGCTCAATGCCGGCACGGTCAAGCGGCTTCAGATCCGCCCCGGCGATCGCCTCGAAGGTGCCCGCGTTCCCGCTCAGCACCCGTGATTTTTCAGGCGGCATCAGATTCCGCCTTGTTCTTCCGCGATCAGCCTCTAAATTATTGGCGACGGTGATTTGGTTTTCCCGGTAGTGACCGCAACGTTCATATCGGCAGATATGACCTTTCGGTTGCTCATGTTCTTCTGAGTACAACAGGAGGCATCTGCGGTGATCCGGAATGTGCTTGTTGCAGTCGTTGCGGCCTTTGCATCTGCCGAGGCGTCGCTTGCTGCCGATCTCAGCGAAACGCTGCAGCCCCCGCCGCTTGTCGAGACGACGCCGGTGTTTGTCTGGACCGGAGGATATGTCGGTCTTCAGGGTGGTGGCGGTTGGCTGAACGGCGATTTCAGTGCGCCCGGCGGCAGCGCGTCGCGGGATTTCAATGGCGGCCTGCTCGGCGCCTTCGCGGGCTTCAATTATCAGCAGGGCGATTGGGTGCTCGGCGTCGAAGGCGACGTCAACTACAACTGGAATGACAGGACGTTCGATATTTTCGGAACGTCGACCGAGGTCGGCACGGATGTCTCCGGCTCGATCAGGGGCCGCGTCGGCTACGTGCTGAACGACAAGGCGCTGCTCTACGGCACCGGCGGATGGGCTGTGACGAGGGGCTTCGTCGACGTGCCCGGGGCCTCGAAAGAAAAGGAAACCTTCAACGGCTGGACCATCGGCGCCGGTGTCGACTATTCGTTCACCGACAAGGTTTTTGGACGCGCCGAGTACCGCTACAACGACTTTGGCGACAAGGATGTCGGTGGCGTCAACGTCGATGTCGACCAGCACCAGTTTACGGTCGGTGTCGGCGTAAAATTCTAATCTTGGCAATGATCGAAAAGGGCGCCGGCACCGGCCGGCGCCCTTTTTTTTGACATTCAGCCTGGAGGTGGCTCCGCCAGCGCGCGCTCGATGATCTCGGCCCGGTCGGGTTGCGATGACAGGTCGAGAACGATTCGTGTTCCGTTCCGGATGGGCCGCTGCAGACCTTTGCGCGTGCTCGGCGTGACAACAAGCCGCTCGGCGTCAACGAGCCGGGCAAGCCTTGCGCGCGACAAACCGAGCTCCGCTGACAGCAGGCGATCGAGGCGCAGGCTTGCCGTCATCGCCACGATGAGATCGATCCCAATATGGGTGCAGTCTTGCGGTCGACCGCTCAGCGCGCGGCGCATTACGCTGGATGCCGAAAATTCCTCGACGCGGTCGCAACTGCGGCGAAGGTCGTCGATGTCGAACGCGAAGCGGCGAATCCAGGGCCCGTCGTTGTTCTGAAGCGCATCGAGCAGTGCTGGCGAAATGTCGCGCACGTTGCGACGCTCGAAAATTGGCCGGTTCCATGAATCGTCGCATTCGTTGCAGCGGTAGATCAGCCAGGCGTCGAGGCGCTGGCCGTTGGCGTTGAGCCGTGTCTTGCCGCTCGATTCGAAGGGACGCTGGCGGCGGCAGCGACTGCAGGCAAGCCACGGTCGTGGCGCGGTTTGTGGTTCGATGGTCCACTGGACCGTCAATGTATGGGACATGTCGTCTGGTTCTTCCGATTGGAAGTCCATCGAGACGACGGTTTGAGCACCCGTTCCGGGGACACGGTCTGGCAGCGTTTGTAGGTGACGGTTCCGCCCCGCGACTTCGTGCGTCCGATAAGACGCGCTGCGCGTTAGGACCTGGATCGGCAATGCCATTCCGGTCTCGAACCGTCACCTCAACGAACGCAAGAAAAATCAATCCGATAGCGGTTGCTGCCATCGGGCGTGCGGGGTGAAACTAGCGAGACCGGATTTTACAAAGGCAAAGCGAAACTCCCGGAGGGACAGCGCGGAAGGTGGCTGCCGGACTGTACTATCCGATCGCGACTGCCGTGAAAAGTGCGCTCACGTCATGCTGCGCGCCAGGGTCGCATTTTCGGACATGTAGGTGAAATTTTGCCACACGCGAATTTTGAAGCTTGGGGTAGAATAGACCCTATACCTCCAAGCTGAAGCGGCTCTGAAAAGCGTGAATGCGAGCCGCTTCCCTTTTTGTGGGTGCAACCGCAACTGCCCGATCCACGCGCGTCAACTGGCGCGGTTGAGGCGCGCGACGGGAGGTTCCGGCATCAGCGAAGGGCAGGATGAGACGTCGCGGTTGCGGCCACCGCGTTTGGCCTCGTAGAGCGCGCCGTCCGCCCGGTTGAACAAATCCTCCCACGAACGTTCCACACCTTCGGCAACGGCGAGCCCGAGGCTGACGGTCAATCGCACCTGCTCCCCATTGCTGGGAACCCTGAGATCTTCAACGGCGAGCCGCAGGCGTTCAGCGATGGATTGTGCCTGTTCTTCGCTCGTTGCGGGAAGGTAGAGCCCGAATTCCTCGCCGCCGAGGCGGGCAAAACGATCCCCCTTGCGCAGGTTGTCCCTGACGAGATCGGCAAAGGCCACCAGGACCTGGTCGCCCGCGCGATGACCGTAGCGGTCGTTGATGCGCTTGAAGAAATCGATGTCCATGAGGATCAGGCAGTCGCCGCGCCAATTCGAGGCGGGCAACCGTGCGAAAAACGAGCGGCGGTTCCCAGCACCTGTCAACGCATCGGTCTCCGCCGAACGCCGCAATTCCGCCCCGGCCCTCTCCTTGACGAGCACGAGCGCGAAAAGAGCGATCGCAAAGTGGCAGATGATCGAGAGAAAGAAGGCGTAGGATGGGGTGATGGGGATGATGCCCGGCCTGATGACGCCGGCAACGACCGCAAGGCACAGGCTGGCGCCAACCGCCATCGCCGCCGCCAGGAGCACGCGCGCTGGCAGCGGCTCCTTGGCGCGGTCGGAAACGATCGCCAGTGCGGCCGCCGCGAGGAAGGCGGAGGCCGTGGTGTTGAAGAGCCCGGCGCGAACCCAGTTGACCACGTGGAAGTGCGTGGCAAGGCCGATCAAGGCGCCAATGAGCGGAACGCCAAGCGCCAGCCAGTCCGTCTTGCGGCGCCGGCCGGCGCTCAGGCGACGGATGCCGATCCAGAACAGGGCATATCCACCGATCCCGAGGGAGAAACTCGAAAGCGTCCAGAGATAGGCCGGCAGCAACTTCTGCTCACCGTAGCCCGCAAGCGTCGACGCCAGAGCCAGAAACAGAAAACCGCTCGCAAGGATGCCAAGTCCCTCGTCCCGCGGTGATTGCCAGCGCGCATAGAGAAAGCAGACGGCGCCGACAAGGAACGACGATCTGTGAAGCAGCAGGACAGTGGCGAGGTCGAGTTGGGCTGTCATCGGAGGGCTCGGTCGGCGTGGAAAGGAGAGGGCACGGCGCGGTTGCGTCCGGTTGCCAGTAACCGCAATGAATTGAGCGATTGCTAAATTCGAATGACAAACCCGTGATTGCTCGCGTTTCGGGAAATTTTGTCGTCTCCGAAAGCCGTTGCCCCGCGCGACGACGGCGCAATCCGCTGTGGGCAAGGAAATTACATCTTGCAGCCCCCGAGCGAAGCGTGTATCTCCGGCGCCGTTGGCACGGAGTGTAGCGCAGTCTGGTAGCGCATCTGGTTTGGGACCAGAGGGTCGGGAGTTCGAATCTCTCCACTCCGACCATCTAATCATATGAGATCATCCATATTTTAGAGATCGTTTCGTCACTCGCACATGGCCTTGTGAGTGTGTTGCGAGCGTGCGTTGAATTCGCCTGCCGCGCTTGCTGACGTTTTAACATGATCTGGTCCGCCGCTGTCACAGGCGATCGGCGATCCGCCGGGCCTTGATTTTTCGGATCAAGCCGACGTCTTGGATGCTCTCGTTGATCGATCGGGGGCGACCACCGCGGATGTCGTGAATTTCACTCGCGGCGAGACCTGGTCGTCAGTTCCAACGAAGAAATTGAAGCGCGTCGGGCGTTCGCGCAGGGCGTCAGTTCAATTTCGCGTTCCGGGTCGTCATGCCCATCTGCGCGCTCATGCGATCCCGGGCCTCCAGCGCAATGCGATGGTTGTGCGCCAGTTCGATTAGGGCGTCGGCCACTTCGTGTTCTGGCCATCCGGATGCTTCGGCATACTCGGCCACGGTTTGGAACACGTCCGCAATCGCCAGCTGGCAGTCGAGATCCCTTTGCGGATAGGCGCCGGTTCGCTTCGGTGAGATGAATTTAGGATGTTTTGCCATGGCGAATCTCCCTCTTTCGGGAGTAGAGCGCGCGAACCTATTCTCAAGCTTTCGCTAAAACGCACACGGCGTACCCGCGGTTCCGGAAATCCGTCCGTCTCATGCAGAAAAGCCGCATATATCCGGGCAAAAATCATTTCGTTTTAAATCATTCTGCGTTATGGGAGGACGGAATGCTGGCGCCCGTGAATGTTGCCAGCGACAGTATGGAGCCGTTCGAAGCCATGTCCGCAAAGATCTATCGTCCAGCAAAGACCGCCATGCAGTCTGGCAAGGCCAAGACGAATCTGTGGGTGCTGGAGTTCGATCAGGAAAAGCCGCGCACGATCGATCCGATCATGGGCTACACCAGCTCCGGCGACATGAAGCAGCAGCTGCGGCTGACCTTCGAAAATGCCGAACAGGCGATCGCCTATGCCGAGCGCAACGGCATCGAATACCGCGTGATTGCGCCGAAGGAAGCAACGCGCAAGAGCGTCTCTTATCCGGATAACTTCCGTTTCAACCGGATGCAGCCCTGGACCCACTGAGGTCCGGTCGCATTCGACGGGCGCAGCCCGGGACGGCCCCTTAGCTCAGTTGGATAGAGCACCTGCCTTCTAAGCAGGTTGTCGCAGGTTCGAATCCTGCAGGGGTCGCCAACAATCTCAAGGGCTTATAGGCAGTTTCTCGCCTTTTACTGGACCCCGTTTACAGCTTTTCCATAGCCGTTTACACAAATCACTCTCCTGATGTTCTTTCCATCCGCAGAATGACCGCGTCGCTGGTCTGCTGATCCGTCGCCAGATAGAGCTTTTCAAGCACTCTTCCCACCTCTGCGATCGAGTGTCCGGTGATCGACGCGATCTGCTCTGTCGTCGATCCTTCCCGCCGCCGTTCGGTGATGAACGTGCCGCGCAGATCGTGGAACGTCACCCCCTCGATCTTCACGTCTGGGCTTCCTTATTCAGCCTGGCGACCTCTTTCGCCCATGACGTTTTGAAGCCGTCTTTTGTCCACGGCCGGCCGCGCGAATTGTTCATGATTCGCATCTTGTCCTTTGGCAAGTCGTCGATCATTGCCTTGAGCTTGGTGTGGACTTTCACGCGGACGCGCTTCTTGGTCTTTCCTTGCTCGAAGGAAAGGTGCGTGCCGTCGTATTGCTTCCAGGTGAGGGATAGCAGGTCGCCCTGGCGCTGACCGGTGTGTATCGCCATCTCGAAGGCGAGGAGCATGTGTGATTTGGCTTTGGCCCGGAACAGCGCGGTCAACTCTGGCGTCCAGACGATTTCCTTGCGCGATCCGTTGACGAGCCGAGCAGCCCTGTTCGCAGATCTCGCGCACGCAGCAGACAAGACGGCGTGGGTCCTCGGCGACCCCACTGTTGGGTACAATGGGATCTATGTTAAGTCGGGAGCACCCGGTACGGGGTCGTGGACCCGTGTTTCGGACCTGCCGTTCTCGTTCATCATAGCGTCTGATGCCGGTGCAGGTACCGCCAACGCCATCCAGGCGACATCAAGTCTCCCTGTAAGTGCCTCGGCCCTGATTTGGATGAATGTCGCGAACACGAGCACTGCTAGCCTCGTGACTGTGAGCTTTAACGGCGCGTTTCCCCTAACGATCAAGACGAATGCCGGCAACAACCCGGTGGTCGGCGGCCTCGCCGCCGGCATGATCATTATGGGTATCGTTGCGGGCAGCACCTTCCGGTTGGTCAGCGACCAAGCGAGCGCGGCGATCGCTGCCGCCGCTGAAGCGTCAGCGACGGCAGCGGCTGCCAGCGCTGCTGCCGCAGCGGCGAGCCTGATGGCTCTCCGGGAAACTCTCGAAGATGGGGTCAACCCCATCAACAGCTGGCGCGGGTACGCAGAGCTGAATTCCTTCAATGCGACAGGCGCTGCCAAGTCGAATGTTGATGGTTATCTGAAGCTCATTGCTTCCGGTGCAAGTGCACAGATCACCTTGAGCGGTCTGGCCATCAATGGCGCGACTGAACGCTATCTTGCCGTTCGGTATCGGCGCACTGTTGGTACTCCTGGTTGGGACTCCGACGAAGATGCCTTTGGTTGGTCCACGTCCGGACATAGCTTTTCGAGCAGCTTCCTTGCCAAGATCGTCAACACGACTTCTACCTGGAAAACCGCATATCTCGATATGTGGGCCCCTTTTGCTGGCGGCTCTGACTCGAAGGAAAGTGCCCCTGACGTCCCGCAAATCGTCACCGGCCCTCGCTTTTTCGCCGCTAATGGCGTTGGGGCGAACATCGATATCGCGTGGATTGCGACCTGTGCCGATGCTCCCCGACGCGGTGATGCGCAGAACGATGCACGCTTTGCTAAGGTCGATGACAAGCGGTTCCGCGATGATGAGCTGAACCTCATGATGTATTCGCCATCTTTGACGAATGGCGCGAACGTTTCTGCGGCCATCCAATCTCTATTGACTGACGCGGCGGCAGCCAAGAAGTCTGCCTATATCCCAGCTCATCCGAGCGGGTTTGACTGGCGGGCAAGCACGGCCATTTCTATCCCGGCTGAGCCTCGGATTATTATCGGGCAAAAGGCGCGCGTCATCACCTCTGCCAGCATCAACCTTTTTACCTGCGCAGGGGACAATATAACCTTTGACGGCGGGTTGTTTGGCAGGATCACCCATGACGGGGCGGGGCAGTTCTTGACTGCAACCAAAGGAACGGCATCCGGTTCACCCGCATGTTTTGCAACGTCGCCGGCTCGGGCGATGCTTTCAAGATTACTGGTTCAGACACCTATATCGAAGATTGCCGGTTCGGCACCTTCCGCACGGCTGACTATCTCTTCGCCATCACAAAGAACGCCGGCCAGAGCGTCATCAACAACAGGATCGAAAGGAACCAATTTGGAGGTACTGGCCGATTTCTGAAGGTCAATACGACGGACGGCTCAAACCGCCCGGAGGGTTGGAGCTTCTCGGATAACAAGAGCGTTGCAACCGGATCGACCATCCTGCAGCTAGAGAGCTTCCTGCATGGGGCAGTTGTCGACAACATACTCGATCAAGGCAGCAACGTCGTAATCAATCTGGACTCGAAGGGCGCAGGCATTTCTTCGCTCGATATCAGCCGGAACTCTATCGCCTCGGCATTCGGTACTGGCCCTACGACAGGAGTGGCGATCAACACAGCGGCTAGTGCCATCCTCATCAAGGATCTACGCATCGTTGAGAACACCATCGGTTTCAGTGGGTATGGTTTTGTCGGCATGGACAATATCAACGACGCGTTGATCGCAGAAAACGCATTCACTGTTATCGCCGCCAACGCGATCACGGGGCCTGCTGATGATTGGACGATGCGGGATAACTCCTACACGTCCGTCACTCAAAACCTCTCTCTCACAGAGGGCTCTGGGGGCGGCTCTATCACGATCACGAATGAGAATTACGACCCGACCGGAACTATTACGCTGCCTGGTTCGATCACCCGCGATCGGTTGAACATTGGCCGGACCTTCGGTAAGCTTCGGAAGATATCCAGCGCCACGGCAGCAAGTCCTGCCAACCAAGCCTATCTACCCATACCACATGGGTTGATCCGCGCTCCTGCTGCGGTAACCGGCTTGACCGCTATCGTGGCAAACGGCGCCGTCTACCAGAGCCTCCGATGTTTCGTCGTGGCGATCGACGCCACGAACGTCGCAGTCCAGATCTGGCACGATGGCGCGGTCACCCCCGGGAACATCACTGTTTTCATCGATGCCTCAATTTGAGGTGGCGACTGATCGTTGCAAGTTGCACCCTCCTCATCTAGACGAGAGTACTTCTAGATGAGGAGGGATCATGTTCAGCAAGGGCCAAGTAGTAACCGATGATGCAGATTTGGTCAGGCGCGTTCGTGCGGCCTACGCTGCGTCAATGTCTTCGTTCGGTGATCTCGGCGACTCTCAATGGGCGACCTTGACCGGCTGGAAGGCGCCGATCCATGAGGCGCTTCTCTCTGGGGACGAAGAAGCAGCCGCGGTTTTGCGAGATCCGGGAGCATCAAATTTCTTCGTAGGCTTTGATGTTCTCGACAAAGAACGTACCGAGCGCTTGTCGGCTTCGAAAGAAGCGATCCAGTACGAAACCGCAGTTGTTGACTATGCGATCAAGCTCGTCGCCGTTGCGACGGGTGCCGCAAGGATCAACAATCCGGAAGCGCCAGACCACCGACCACCTGAGCAGCGATCTGCAGCGGAAAGCCTCGACGAGATCGAGAAATATGTTCCGTTCCTTGTCGAGTTCCCGAACCCTTTCAAAGATGAGTTCGGCATAGAATACGAGGGCGAGTACGCAAGCGTTCGGGCTATCTTCGCAATCTATCAGGCGTATAAGACTGCATTGCTCGCTAAGTCCCTTGGCTGCAATTCCGTGTTGGAGATTGGCGCCGGTCTCGGCCGCTCTGCCTTTTACAGCTACAAGGCTGGTATCAAGAATTATACCATCATCGACATTCCTCTCACCAGCGCGGCTCAAGCGTACTTCCTCGGTCGCACCCTGGGTGAGGATAGGATTTCCCTCTACGGCGAGGAACCAAGAGCCGGCGCCATCCGCATCTTGCCGCCGGCAGCGATCGGAGAGGCTGCGTGCGATATGACCGTGAACGTCGATTCCTTGACCGAGATGGATCGTGGTGTGGCCGAAGGATACATCGCTCACGCCCTCGATAAGTCAAAGGTGCTGTTCTCGATCAACCATGAAGTGAACAGCTTCACCGTCAACGAGATCATTCGCTCGAGGCGGCCAGACGCGAAGATATTCCGGAACGGTTCGCCTGTTCGGGCCGGTTACATGGAAGAGATAGTCTTCATCCGCTAGCCGAAGCATCACTGCACAACCATGAAGCCCCGCCTCAGAACAAAGTTCTTCCGCGCATGGCTGAAAACTGCAATAGCTGCCGTGACGTGAGTGGCGTAACGTCTAGCGTTCCGCCATCACTTCCTCACACTCAGCGTCAACGAGAACCTCGGAGATCCGGACGGGGGCAGTAGCCCTGGCTTTCCTCGCCACTTGCCCATGGATCTCGCAGTGGGCAAGCATGGCAGCCATCACCGTGTCGACGGCCTCCGGCGTCACGTCGCGTTTATCGTCTTTGAAGAAGCTATCGGGGGCCTGTGGGCCAGTAACGATCTCGTAGGCCGGGAAGTATGTTACCCCTGTGAAGCGATGCGCGGCCGACTCTGCCGCCACCCGCAGCACGGACTTGCTATAGGTCGAAGCCGGTAAGACGTGGCCGCCTGTAGCCGTAGCGACCAGTGGGACCGGCGAAACGGTGACAATAAACCGGAGGTCAGGGTTTATCTGACGGACCTCAGAAATGAAGGTTGCCAGGTCTAGCTCAACCTCGCCGACCGTGAAGTTGTGAAACTTGTGGCGGTTGGCGTCGAATTGCCCCGCGATCGTGCCGGGGCATGCGGGAAAAACGGCGCCGTCAGCGTTGGAAACCCAGCTCTCGGTCAATCCGAGTGTGAGCACGAAAACGGTCGCTTCCTTGAACGCGGAAAAAGTCCGATCGAGATGCTGGCGCGTCAGAGCGTGGAATTCACGCTCCGATCTGGCCCGGTATTTCAGGCCGGGGCGGAATGGGTCGACATAACTGTGCTTGTCTATCCAGAAGCTCTCCTCAGGAGTGAACTGGCCGCGGCATCTGCGAAGGAGTTGGAGTAACTGCCGAACCGTGTAGATGTTGCCGTATGAGGCGCTGAACTCGGCGTAGCCGAAGGTCTCATCAACATGGTCCGAAAAAGCCGGGTGCATGGTCTCGGTCCGGTGGTAAGTTAGTCCGGATCTTTCGAGATAGGGCACAAGGTTCGATGCAAAGCAGCTGCCGGCCGACACCACTTTGTCGTTCTTTGTGATGAGAACAGTTTCAAAGCTGGTCAGGTCCGCCGAGTTGTATGACTGAGCAACAGCCCTTGACCAGAATGAACGGTCCGGCGCGGTCTTGTAGGGGTGCTTGGCAACTTCCGTCATGCTGCAATGACTTTCGACAACATCGAGTCCCAGAAAACTCGACCGTATTCAGGGTTGGCGTGGGTGGCGTCTTCGCGCCAAAGCTCTTTCTTCAGGAAGCCTTCGTCATCCATCACCGCCTCAGGAACCGGCATAAAGGCTGATCCGGCAGCATCTGCCGCTTCAGCAAGTAGATCCTGCACAACAAGCCAGAGTTTCCGACGCACCAACCTGTCGGTGAAAGTGATGGTGTTTAAATCAAAGCCCATCCTCTCCGCCATCTCCACGAAATACACTTCCTTGGAGACGAGTTGCCGCAGAACTCCGTCATCGCCTTTGGGAGGGGGTGTCCCCAACAAGACGGTTTTGCAACCAGGGACGCCCTGCAGGCGCTTCAAGAATGGTTGAAGCAAGGCGTTTCCTCGATCGAGGATCTCGCGGATCAAGGACTCTGGAATGAGGTCGACAGGTTGAACCGCAATGTCTGGGCGGTTGGCAATGTAGAAATCAAATGGCTTCCCAGCCTCAAAGAGAAACTTCGCAAGGTGCTGGTTGCCATTCCAAACGAGCAAGACGGTAGTATCCACGGACTGCTCAACCACCGCATCCCAGTAGGCTGGTGTCCTTGAGCCTGGGACAGGTAACGCAATAACGCGGCCACCCGCGATGTCTATGGGAACGGCGCCAAATGGCGCATCGGGCGATGTGTTGGGCACCCCGAGCGCTGTCGAATGGGAGTGCCCGGCAAGTAAGAGTCGCCGTCCTGTCAATTTAATGCCTCTGCCATTGCTTGCTTGATGGCTGGCGAAATAACCACACGCGCGCGGCGCGTTCAAGAAAGAATCAACGACAAGGTGAAACGTATGGCTCGGGAAGCTCCTCCCATCGCCCGATTCGCCTTGCCGGCCATTCCCCACAACAATCAGGAGTAACCGATGAGCGTCATCATCGCTCAGCAGGTTCGCGATGCCTCAAAGGGCAATGAACGAGAGCAACCTCATAACCAGATGATAGCGCCGCCGATGACGATCAGCGCTGCTCCCGGCCAGGTCGGAAGAGCCGCGAGCCATTCAAGTAATCGGCCACGGGCGGCTACCTGGTCGGCGGGAAGGTCTCGATTCCGGTCGAGATTGCGCAGCATCATTTCAGCCAAAGACACTCTAGTCAGCCAGAACAGACCCGCTATTGAGACCAGAGCTCCGAAAGCACCCATTGACACATTCTCCCTCTAGATTCCACACGTTGCTTGCATCTGTCCCAGCTTAAACCTGGCCGGTCTTCTGCAGCTGTTTCTCTGCGACAAGCGCCCACATGGCGGCCGAGAACGCGGCCAGCCAGAGCGCTCCTATCAACGCAGCATGGCATTTGCCCAACTTGGTGGCGAAGTAGCGCCGGTACCTGATTAGGCCCCACGGATCGTCGCAGACACGTTTCGATGCCGGATCCCACGCGACGTAACGCGGCACCAAAGAGAATTCGACCGATCAGAGCGAGCGTTTCTGGGTGCATTTCGTCATTCCTGATGCTTGCGCAGGGCACACAATCAGATCGCCGACAAGTTGTCGAGACGACGACATTCTCCTCAGTAGTCAAACCACAAGGAAGTCGCTATGAAATTCCACCTACCGCTGGAATGGCTCCAGCCGGTGAAGATGTCGCGTATCATCGCGCATTGGTCTGCAGGCGCCTACAAGGCCTCTCATCTCGACAAGGAGCACTATCATTTCATGGTCGAGGGCTCCGGGAACGTGGTCCGCGGCGACCACACGATTGCCGACAACGTGAACACGGCTGACGACGACTATGCGGCCCATACTCGTGGCTGCAACACCGGCTCGATTAGCGTTTCGCTCGCCTGCATGGCGGGCGCGATCGAAAGCCCGTTCCATGCCGGGAAGTTCCCGATGACGGAAACGCAGTGGCACCGCGCCATGGACGTCATCGCGCATCTGGCCGAGTTCTACAAAATCCCGGTCACCTCGAAGACGATCCTTTCCCATGCAGAGGTCCAACCGAACCTGGGCATCAAGCAGGCCGGCAAGTGGGACTTCACCCGCCTCCCGTTCGCGCCGAACGTCATCGGCGCCAGAGCATGCGGCGACAAGATGCGCGCCGAAGTTAAAGCTCGCCTCTAACCCTCTCCAACATTGAAGGAAACCAAATGCGTTCGCTGATCATTGTATCGGCGGCGGCCATTGTGCTGTCCGCTTGCACCACCATCCAGAACAGCCTGCCGCAGGTCTGCTCCGCAGCAACTGCCGCGCATTCGGCATTCGTGGTCGTTGCGGCTACCGGCGACCTCAAGCCGAAGCTCGTCGCCAAGGAGGCGGCAGCGTGGGCAGCGGTCGAAGCCGTTTGCAAAGACCCGGGTGGCATCACCGCCGAGAACGCTTTGGTGAAGGCCGCCGAGGCCTTTGCGGCGATCATGCGAGCGCTGCGCGAAGCCAAGGCCGCAGGCTGAAGGATCGCGACATGAACGCAGCAAAGAAACACCTGGAAAGCAAAATCGCCTCGGCGGTCATCGACGTTGTCGGCAACCCGGCGGTGCCGGCTGAAGCAGCCGCTGCCGCTCCGATCATCGACGCGGTCACGAAGAAACTCGCCCCTGAAATCGTCAATGCGACGAACAGCGAACCCATCTGGCAAAGCCGGGTGACGATCGGCGCGGTGGCCGGTCTCATTGGCGGCACCTATGGCCTGGTGCTCGACTTCCTCGACGGCACCTTGCCGACGGCGGAAAGCCTCACGGCTCAAGTCCGTCGTTATCGCTGGCGCCGTACTCACGCTCTATGGGCGATGGGCGGCAAAGAAGCCGCTCGGCGAGTAACCCTTAAGGGCCGCTCTGTTACCTCGGGGCGGCCTTTTCATTTCATCGACGCGAGGGGCGCGAATGACTGAAGAATCACAAGAGCGTGCGATCGGCCGAATCGAAGGCAAGTTAGATATGATCCTTGCCGGTTCCCTATGAATATGACCACTTCCGCATACCTTGGGCGGAAGCCGTGGAACACGATCCAGAGGATATAATCCTGCTGTGTGATCGTTGCCATAAATTGAAGACTACCGGTTTGCTTTCAACTCATGCGATCGAGGGGGCGTTGAAGAAGAGGACCGCGACTAGATCCGAAACTAGATTCAAGATCCCGGTCACGGCTAACGACTTTTTCGTCGACTGGTGTGGGACCAGGATTCTCGCGACCAAGAACGCAATTCTTGTCGATGATGAGCCAATCCTCGATTTCACTCTGACCGAAAACGATCTGGAACCAGTCGTTTTGAATGGAGTATTTCGCAGTCCGTCGGGCGCGGTAGTCTGCCGCATCGTGAACAACGGGATCGCCGCGCGAGCTGATGCGATTGGCGACTTCACGTTAGAGGCCAACAGATTTCGTTTAAGGACGTGGATGGCAGGGACGTCCTGCTATTTCAGCTGACAGAGCAATCAATCAACATCAGGCATATCCGGCACACCAAACAAGATGCGTTTGTTTACGGTAGTGGCGACGATCTTTTGGTCGGGAACCTGTCCCAAGCGATCTCCTACAAGGAATGCTTTTTTAGCCACGTGGAGGCGGCTATTGCAGTAGGGGCCACCACTAGGGCTTTCGATCTGTCGAAGATTGATGTTGAAAAGATTCCCGGAGGATTACTAGAAGGGGCATCGATAAGCAACGCTATGTACGGAGTTTATGTGGCAGGCCGCAGCTATCAACGACTATCCGGCACTTTTGGAGAGTCGTTCATCGCTGGCGATGTCGCTATTTAAGATTTCTGGGTAGCGGTCGTTTGGCTGGAATGGGTTGACGGCCCCATCCCGCGGTACACCGGCTGGAAGTACGTGCTTCGTATCTGCTCGTGAGGGCTGCCAGCAGCGTTTCCGCAATCGATCTCTTGGCGTCGTCTCTTTTATTGGCATCGATGCCGACAAAGGTCATTCACCGTGGACCCCGGCAGCGTCCAGAGTTCCCCCGCCAGGAGGCCGACTATCTGGGCTTCATCGACCGCGGCGCCGGCGCCCGCAGTTCCTCATTGGTCATTTTGGCGACGTCCGGTCTATTGTCCATGTCAGGTCGTCCGTTGAGATTGGATGGAAGGCTAAGACGAGACCCACGGCGGTCGAAAGGGACAAAAGTGTCCACCGAAAAGAAATGGCCCCGTCCGGGGATGACGAGGCCATATGGACCAATGAAAGCTTTCACTTCCGGAGGGATTGTGAAGATGAGTACCTTGATGGGGGGAATCAGGTTCTCATGGACCTCGAAACGCCGATATCGAGTGTGGGTTCCGCGATTGCAAAAATATCGACTGAAGGGTTTGGCTCAACCACTGCCCGGAACAACGGCGTCATCATCCTTGTCGGGCAGCAGGCCAGCGCCTGGCGTCTTGCTCTTGTCGGTGAGGTGGTCCCTAGCATGAGGCCCGGGGGCCGGTAGATGTTCGCCGCCCGTTGGCTTCTTGCCGGTTTCCTCAACAGCTTGCTGGGCCCTTTTTGTCTTTGCTCATTCGGGTATCCCTCCAATAGACACCAATGAATGTCGGACGCGAGGATTAGTTCCCCGGCGACGCGGGAAAAAAATGGCCCCGAAAGGCTGACTGACGGGGCCAAGTTTCCGGTGTCATCATGGGTCCGGCGCCGGAACGGCAACCGCACCCGGTGCATCAACCACGACCAATAAGGGTTGTTCCCTCGTGCGGAAGACAAAGCCACCGAAAGCCGCGCCGCTGTCCATCGCCGGATGGACGAGTTGGTCGGGCGCGTTGGTCACCTCGGCGCCTTAACCGCTACGATCGTCGCCGACATCACGGAGATCGCCGGTAAGGGATGAATTCTACGGCTTGTAGCTTCAGTCGACTAGTGAAGGTTCTCTGAGTCGCCTACGCTCGATTTCGATCGAGCCCATCGCAAAAATTTTCCATATCGCTTGCGCGTGTACGCAAATGCCGCGACGAGAAATCCTCCAACGGCCACCCACATAGTTGTTGCTTCGCTGACAGCGGTTTTGATCCCCTCCCAAACATCGCGAGCTGTCATCGGCTTCGTTTCAACCACTATGTCCTGTTCGTAGGAATCGATCATGATCTCAACCTCTTCATCAGCACTTTGGACGACCGCATAGATAATCGCCGTTAGTGTTTGTGTGCCTTCGGTTGAAGCGTTGACCTTCCATTTCCATAAACTAGGTACGCCTAGAGCAACTACCTGCTCCTCAGTTGTCACGCCTTCGACCTTGAAATTCACTCCAGTTAGTCGCGCTCTCATCTTGTGGCTGATTTTCGCGGCGCCTGCGAAGTGCTGATCACCTTCGCGAAAGACTGCCTCAAGCTTCTCCCTTGGTACTCCAACGCCAACGAGTGCACTGACCTCTCGCATTTCGCCGAGCGTCATTCGCTTTGGCGCATTTAAGGTTACTCGGCCATCGGGAAGCGTCTGGATAATCGCTCCTAAAGTCTTCATTTGGAGGTACGCCAGGCTCAACTCATTTGCGGTTTCTGGTAGCGGTGGCAAACGAGAAAGTTGTGCAACAGCGTCAAGGGGTACCGACAAAAGAAGCCGATTGTCAGAAGCTGCAACTAACGACACCGACGATGTGAGGCCATGCGTAGCGTACGTTAATCTTGCCATTAGCCGTTCTACCGATTTCTGCTGCTCAATTTTTTGGCGGGCCGCCGCGAGCTCAGATTTTAGGTTATTCGATTGAACCGTCTGACGTATGAGGAACCCGGTAATCATCAGGCTGAGCGCCAAGGGCGCTACCACCAAGACAAGCTTCTCGATTGTTTTGAATTGCATCAATTTGACCGCCCCCTCGCGCTAAAAAAGTAGTTGAAAAGCAAGTCGTCTTCAACGAGATGCCGCGGGGCGGTCCCAAAATGAAGGCCTCGTCGGGTGGCGACGAGGCCTGAAGTACTTCAGCTGCACCAGGGGACATTGGTGAAGCCTGGATGTGATCCCAAGGGGCATCGGGGATCATTTATAAAACTCGCCGCGTCATGAAATGTTCCCAGTGTCGGGAAAAGGTCAACAGCTGGATTTTTGCCTCGAACGTTCGGCGCGGGCCTCACACGGAAGCTGGAATCTACCCTGCCAAATTCCCAAGGCTTTAGCTCTCGCGCCGTCCTGATCAGAGGCATATGCACCGCGGCTATACTTGGCCCAATCGAGCGTATAGCCGTTGGCGACAAGCCAGTGGTTGACGCTGGCACCGTCGGCCCGGAAGCAGGCGCCGACGATGCGCCCGTAACGATCGATATCGACGGGCTCGCAACGCGTGGGCCGCGAGGCAGCAAGGAAGCGATCGAGCGCACGCGCGGCTTCCCGCCCGCACCTGTAGGCGGCGCCCCTACCATCCGTGCAGCGCTGGCTGCTTTCCGGTGCGTCGACGCCGTGAATGCGGACGCGCTGACAGGTGGTCTCGATCGTGTCGCCGTCGATCACCGAGGGACGCCCGATGAGCGGTCCATGGGCAGCGGCAACATTCAGTGCGATGAGCGCGGCGGCAAGACCAGCAATCCACGTTTTCACAGCAGCAGGGCCTCCTGAGATCCTATCGTCGGCGGGGGTGCTGCGACCTGGATGAGCTGAAGGAGGTTGTCGGGTAGGGGCCGCTGCAGCGCGCGCGCCTCCTCCCACGGTGCTGTCAGCCAGGCTTCCACCTCGTCCTTGGACGTCAGGAGCACAGGCATTGCCTTCGGGTGGATGGGCTTCACGATGGTGTTTGGCTCCGTCGTGAGGAAGGCAAACAGGTCGATCGTTACCAAGCCGTCTTTGACCTTGCGAACGCTCGTCCAGTCCTTGGCCCTGATGCCGGCGAAGAACATCAACGGTTCATCCGGCGACCTTGCGAACCAGGCGTTCGGTGTGCGTCCGCCCTCAACCTTACTTGCCGGGTCCGGTTCAGCGAACCGCGTGAGGGGAACGACGCAGCGGTTCTCGACGCCGAGCCAGCGCTTCCAGTGTTTGCTCGAGGTATTGCGAACGTTAGTCGTGCCGCCGTCCGGCTCCATCTTCAGGAGTTGGTCGAAGTCGACTTCCTTGCCCTTGGCGCGGAGCTTGTCGGAGCGCTTCTTCACAGCTTCGAACAGGGCCTGGCTCGATGACGGCATCCCCAACGCACCGAGGCCAACTCGCGGCGGCCCTCGTTGTTGCGGACGATGGGTGCGAACTGGTCGGGATAGACGTCGATCGACGGTTGAAGGTTGCCGACCAAGTCGTTCGTGATGGAGACGAAGTCCCGGATCGCCTGCTGGCTTGTCGTCACATTATAGAGGTTGCACACACTCATCTCCCTCAGAAAACGTCGTCTTTCCAAACTGGCTTCCGAACCAACTTCACCCTGACCAGTTTTCGCAGGCGCAGCTTCCCAAGGTCGGGACCTCGGGCAACTCGAAAATTGCTCGGAGGTAGTCTTTGTGTCCGCATTTCTCGCAACGGAAGTTCGCCGCGATTTCATCAATCGACACGTCGCCGCAGAGCTCCAACAGGTCTCGGCATCGATATCGGTGCACAATCCGACAAAGCGTGCAGTCGATCTTGACGACCTGTCCCGTTTCCTCAGCCTTGGAAAGGGTGTGCATGCGCTGCTGGCGCGTTAGTCCATTCTGCTCTGGCATCCACTTTACTCACGGGCACCATAGGTCGACGACGGCCCCATCCCGCGATATTTCGGCACGAAGTGCGTGCAACGGTATTTGGAGGTGAGGGCAGCCAACAGCACGTCGGTGATCGATCGTTTGGCAGCGTCCCGCTTGTTGGCGTCGACGCCTACCAATTCCTTCGCGATCGTCTCTGGCACGTTCCATAGCGCTTCTGCCAACAGATCGATGACTTCGGCTTTGGGCACGGTCTCCCCGTGTCGTTCGATGCAGTGGTTGATGAGGATCCCATTGACGACCGAAGTCGCGATCGAGTGAGCGCTTTGCCTTTCGCGTCGTCGTGATTGCCCCGTGCCGGCGAGGGCGCGTTTCGAAGGCTCGCCCGCTGTGGTGAGGCGGGTATAGATGGAGTGACCAAGTTTATCGTGATCGGGCACAGGTTTTCTCCCTGGCAGGCTACCTGCCGGCTGGTGTTGTGCCGCACTGTTGGTGAAAGGCGCGCCCCCGGCGCCACGTGATCAGGTTTGTTTTATCGGCGGCGAGGTCTCCGGCCGGTGCTCAAGCTAAACCACTTCGACGGCCCTCTGCCGATGGCAAAGCCGAAGCCTCCCCACTTCTTGCAGCTCGGGTGCTCGCATAGGTGCACCCAAGGGCCGTCGCTCGTCTTCTTGGCGCGGCCGGATCGTCGCTCATGTTTCGTCCACCGGTCGCTCAAGGTTCGGCCGCCAGCCGCGAGCAAAGCCGACGCTCATCGAGCCTTCGGCCCGCGTCAATTGCTGGCGAAGATGCCGGCAGTCGTCCAGCAGAGTGCGGATCGTGGCATCCTTGTCACCCGCGTGCCAAGCAACGGCAACTGCGGCCTCGTCAATGGGCTGGCCGTCGTCGTCGATCTGGATTTGAACTTGGGGGGCGGGCATGGCTTATCCTTCTCCGGTGTCGTTCCCGGAGGTTTTCATTCGTCAGTTTGTCAGGTTGGCGGCCGCATCGCCCTAAGATGTTCTTATAATGTTCTCATGGGTGCAGAGAGTCAACGCCCAGATTTTGGGAGGCGTTCAATGAACTGGGGACGGTTTCGCTTTGCGAACTGCAACACCGGCGGCGTCATCGAACATTCGGTCCTTGGCGTCCAAGGCGGCCCAGTGATTATGCGCCAGCTCGATCAGGGCAGCAGCCACCTCGCGCTCAGCCCAGCCGAAAGCCTCGGCGTAGTCGGTTACAGTCCGAAAGACATCCTCAAGCGCCATCTGGCAGTCGAGATCCCGGTCGGGACAAGCGCCCGCCCGCTTTGGCCTCAGAAAAGTGGGTTGTTTCGCCATAGCCGTCTCCCCCTTCCGAGCGTAGAGCCTACTAACTAATCCTCAAGCTTTCGCTAACACGCTTGCGACAATCTCGCGGTTCCTTGCGTTAATGCGGAATGGCTAAAACAGCGAAGAAGACACCGCCGTTCGTGCCGCCGGCCGATCCGATGCCGCGGCGCGTCGATCATGAACAGCTATGGACTTTAGTTCATGCGGCCTTCGGCTAAAAACAGAGACCTAGCTTGCAGATCTCGTTATTTGGGCCCGGTCCCTCAGTTATGTCTGACCATGCGTTTCGCATGGTTCTAACAAGAGCGCCATCCTCGCCGACCAAGTCGTTGCTTGGTCCCGGGCCTTCAGTTACGTCCTTCCATGCATTTTTGTGAAAATTAACTATTGTGTTGTTGTCGCCGAAGCAGCCATCGCCACCAATTCCTTGCGAAAAACACTTATCAATCTCATTAAGTGTAAGCCGAGTTCCAACGCAGCCAGCGTATGCATAAGGTTGACCTCCCGTCTGGATGGCGCATTCTAGGAAGGCCTGCTGCTCGGGAGTCAGGCTGTTTCCGGCCGCGCACACGCCCATCTGAATGTAACTCCCTCGATTGTTCATCACGCAGTTGCAATCGTTCGCTGCTCTGGAGATAGTCGATCGGCGACAATACAGGTTGCAGCGGCCTTATAATCTTGATTGTTCTCAGCGACGCAGTTTACTAGTCGTCTCTGCTTTTCTGTCATTTGTACGCCCGCGGTACAAATGGCGATAGAAGATAGAGAATTGTTTGTTGCGCAGCGAATTAGATCTTCAGTTTTCTCGTCAATCTGACCGCGAGCTAAACATCTAGCGAGGAGGCGAGGCGTTTTGGTCTCAGCATATTCTTGAGCGCATTCCGCCACTCTTCTCCCGTCGCTGCTCAGCGAGCCTTTGGTCGCGCAAACTGCCATCGCAGCCGCTGAACTCGTTTGGGACACGCAATCTAAAATATGCTTCTGCTTGTCGGTTGCAACCTGTTTCATCCAGCATTTAGCGAACGCGGCTTTGCCATCATTGATGTATCCTGCGCAGTTTCTTGCCGCCACCAATGGGTCTTTCGACGTCTCCGTAAGGCTAAAAGTGTATTGATCGGATTCACCTACGTCTATTCGGCGAAAATTCTTACCGGTACAGCCAGGCGCCTGGGAGTAGTAGAACTTATCCTTGGGGTGTATGCAGAAGAAACCAGAATTATCTCCGCCGCCATAAACTAGATTGCCTCCCTCCGCGTAGTAATAGTAGTATCTGTTCGGTAGTGCCCCGTGCACCGGATTTATGCATTCACGGGGGGATACCGAAAACCACCCGCGTGACGACCAGTCATCGTTTTCTTGAAATCCGATGGCGACGTAAAGCTTTGTTCCAGTGTCATTACATATAAAAATTCCCGCCTGGGCGGGTTTAAGGAAAATAACCCGCAAGCAAAACAAATAACAGCCATTGCGAGATACCTGGGCATCTCACGCGCCTTTCAGCTATTTTTTTTGAAGGACGTACTCTATCACAATTTGTAAAGTTGGTAGATATGTACTTCTGATTAGTAGGTAACTACTTTTAGTTAGTCAAATTCGTGGATTGTGTTCGAGAGTGTGAAGAAGCGCGACGACGACGCGATCCTGATCTGTGAATTCGAACGGTGAAGGCGCAAAACCGTTTACATCGAACCCGGATTATTCAACGAAAAGTGGGGCGGTGATTGTAAACCGTTTCTCTGGGACTCCTCAAAACCCTAAGTTCGCTTTCTGCCTTCTAAGCAGGTTGTCGCAGGTTCGAATCCTGCAGGGGTCGCCAAACCTTTCAAGCACTTAGACGGTGTTTGGGGCGTGGCTGGCCCCCGTTTACAGCTTCTCATGGCCGTTTACAGAATTCATTTCAAACACTCGCTCCACCTCTGCGATCGAGTCGATGTAATCGATCCTTTCTGCCGAAGGGACGGGCCGTTAGACCAGCCCGCCGGGTTCGCTGTGGCGAGCTTCTTCGTTTCCGCGCCCGACGGTACCGCGCCCGCGGTCGGCGTCGCCGCCTATCGCGTCGCAGGGGGAGCCAGACCTAAGGTCCTGTTCCCCGATGTCATGCGGCACCTGCCGGTTCAGGGATGCCTAATCTGCATCTGTCTCAGTGGATAGATCACGCAGCGCAGCCTGAGCCGCGACTTCGGCATTGCGTCGTGAACCCGAGATAGTGCCGGATTTGATGAGCTTCTTGCCATCAAGCAGCAGCTGCCAGTTCCATGTGTTCAGGCCACGTCCTTGGATTCGAACTTTCAGTCTATCGGGATGGTACTTCGTCACTTTTTGCTCCTTTGACCGGACTCTGACAGATCTACGGCCAAAGCAAAACTCAATGACGAGGTCAAGGCCTAGATGGTCAGTCCTTCGGTGGCAGGCGCGCATACAGCCGAGACGCTGCGTGGCAAAAAAAAACGGGCCGGTGGAGACAATCCAGCCGGCCCGTTCCGGCAAAGGCGGAAAGGGGAACGTTCTCTGCGCGGGGCTGCAGCGCCGCGCGTAGGGAGATCGATACGGACCGATAATGCCCGAACGCCGGAACTGGAATTGACATTTCCCGCGTGAAATTTGACATTTCCCGCATGCTCGCCGATGGTCCCTCACAATCGCTGATCGAAGTTTCCGTGGTCATTCTGCCGGAATCGTCGATCATGTCGCTCGCGTCCGTGCTGGATCCGATGCGCGCCGCCAACCGGATTTCCGGCCGCGAGGTGTTTCGCTGGCGGTTGCTTTCGCCAGATGGCGGGCCGGTGACGCTCACCTGTGGCGTGCCGATCGCCGTCGACGGCCGGTTCCGACAGCCGCTTGCCGGCGACGCACTGCTTTTGATCGGCGGTTTCAACATCGATCGCCACGCCGGCCGGAAATTCATCGGCGCGCTGCAGGAATGCTCGCGCCATTTCGACATCGTCGCCGGCATCGAATCGGGCTGCTGGCTGCTTGGCCGCAGCGGGCTCCTCAACGGTCGCAAGGCGACGGCCCATTGGGAAGAGCTCGAGGATTTCAGCCAGGCCTTTCCGGCTCTTACGGTTCTCGGCGATCGCTTCGTCACCGATGGCAAGTTCTGGACGTCGGGCGGCGCGTCTCCGACATTCGACATGATGCTGCACTGGATCACGCAGCGGCTGGGCTCGGCCCTTGCGCTCGATGTCGCCAGCATCTTCGTCTATGACCAGACCCACAATGCCGCCGACGTGCAGCCCTATGTCTCGCTTGGCCGGATCGAGGTGCGCGATCCCGAGCTTGCCAAGGCGATCCGGATGATGGAGCGCACGCTGGAACGCCCGTTGACGATCGCGGCGCTGACGAGACGGCTGTCGATCTCGCAGCGCAAGCTGGAACTCATGTTTGCGCGTGGGCTGTCGACGAGCCCCGGAGCCTATTATCTTCGCCTCCGCCTGCAGGTCGCGCACCGGCTGGTGCGTGATTCTCCGAGCCCTATCCGCGAAATCGCGCTTCGCTGCGGCTTCGACAGCCTGTCGGCCTTTTCGCGTGCCTATGGCCGGGAGTACGGAAAAAGCCCGCTGAAGATGCGGCAGGCGCAACGGGAGGCCCTGGCTCGGTGAATTGCTGTGCCCACGGCGATGAGTGGGGCGATAAGTCGGGCACCTGACGAACACGCGACAGAAGTCAGTGGATCGTGCTTGGCGGATCGTCGGTAAACGCGTGAATTCCGTCACGCTGGACGGTTGCGATAAATTCTTCGAAGGCTTCGCGGTCGGTCGGGAAGGGCTCTTCCCACGTGGTGGAAAAGCCCTCTTCGTCGATCACTTCCAGCACCCAGTCATGATTGGTGCCCGCCGGTCGATAGATCCGCAATTCGACGACCACACCGTCGTCACTGAACTGGCCGGAAAACTCTGAAAACTCGTAGGCTTCTTCATCACTCATGTTGAAAGTCTAACACGCTTGTTCGGCGACGTTCCAGAGCGTTCGGGAGAGCGTCATTCAATTGAGTGTGCACCGATCGGCGCTTTGGTGGCCAGGTGCGAGCGCGCGTTGGCCCATGAGTGCGAGCCAACGCGGCTTGATTCGAAGGAGTAGGATTTATCGGCAACGTGCCTCGTAGCGTCGGCCATAGCGATCGCGATAGATGCAATAGCCCTGGCGCTCCTGGGAGCGGCCGATCAGGTTGCCGATGACGCCACCGGCCACAGCGCCAATCGCGGCACCGCCCCAGCTGTCGCTGACAGCGCCGCCGATGATGGCACCGGTACCGGCGCCGATTGCCGTCCCCTTCTCGGTCTGCGTGCAGGATGCAAGCGTACCAATCATTCCAAGCGCAATGATAAGCTTCTTCATGCCTTCCCCCTTTACCCGATACTCAAACGCGGAGTTCATCGTGATGCAACTGCGGCCTGAAGGTCAAGCATCTACGCAACACGTGAAATTGTCGAGAGGGATGATTCGCGGTAGGGGGCGTGGTTGAGGCTCATGCCCGATCTCCCCAGGCGCCGAGCGTCGACAATTTTTCGGCATGTCGCGAGCCGGTTTCAACAACCGGCAGTTTCGAAGCGGAGATTCATCCGGACGGCTCGGGGTCGAAATAGTCGGGTGGGAGAGTATCAAATATGAAATCCCGCTCCAGGTATTCCGCATCTCCGAACTTGAAGCGCATTTTGAAATAGGATCCTAAAAACTCCGGATCGCCACCGTTGGCCACCTCCAGGGAAAATCGCAGCGCGCTGTCGCTTTGGACTTGCAATGGCGAATCGAGCACGGTTCGAACGTACGTAAACGGCCAGCAGACTCCGGCGGCCATTTCTGCGAATTCATCACCCAGCCATGAGGGGAGGGTCGGATCCAGCGGCGCCTCCGTGCTCGACGGTAGCGAAATTTTGACCTCTGCCCGGGTCTCCATCGGGCCGTTTTGGGCAGGTAGTCCGGCTCCGCCGCCACAGATTGGTTCGGCGCTGCGTCGGATGACATCCACTGCATCGATCACGATATGGCGACCGCTAAAATTGCTGATCACCACGTCGACCTTCAAGTTCGCTCCAATCAACGGAAAACTTTCTTCACATTCACTCAGATTTTCCCCACCTTGCTCGGCATCGGGGTCCATGGTGAAGCGGTCAATTTCACGGTCGATGAATATGAAATCCTCTTTGGGCAAGGCTCCAGTTTGCATGCGCATTGTCCGAATGCATTGACTGGTACTCGCAAGATGGAACCTCGACAGCTTGATCGGCGCACCTTGAGGCCCTTGACTTAAGAAAAAACTGAGGAGGGTACCCGTCAACCCGAAGAGACCGGCAAGCGCCACCCCCACCAGCCCCATCTTGACCGGATGTGACTCGACGTTGAGATCTAACGCCCTTCGGAGTGCCGCCACTAGCCGTCTCAATACCGCCCCCGCCGCAAAACCCAAGGGTTGTTAATGCGATGCTAATGCACGAGGTGAGGGGAGCGCAATCCGGGAGGACCCAGACGATGCCGGTTCCGTGGCTCAGACGCTGGCAACGGCAGGTGGGGCGGCAAGATCTCGGCCCAGCGTCGGCTGCTCGCTACCGGTTACCAATGGCCGGCGCGATAACCACGTGTACCCACACCGGCAGCGCGCCCTGCGGAAAACGATCCTGACGACGTGGTACGATTGTCAATATCAGAGGGCGTTTGTTCGAAGCGCCGCTTATCATGCGCTTACCACGATGCGATCGGGGCGATACTGGTTGGGACGATTGGAAACATCTGATTTTGGGTGGTGAGCGCGCAGGGATTCGAACCCTGGACCTACTGATTAAAAGTCACACGGTAAAGCCTTGTATATCAGGTTGTACAGCCTGTCGTGTGCCTTGCATGTGCCATCTATGCCAAAGTTGCAGCGATCTTGTCAAATGCTGCTTGATGGTCGTCAGACGGGAACAGGTGGCCATAGCGGTTCATTGTGATCGCGAATGATGCGTGACCGGCGAGTGTTTGGACCGCCTTTGGCTGCAGCCCGGCTTCGATCCACGTGCTGACAGCAAAATGGCGGAGAGCATGCCAGCCAATGGGCTCAATTCCGGCAGCTTTGACCAGCGGATTCCAGAAGCGCTTCGTCTGATTCGTGTGCCTTGTGAAGCTCCCGCGACCATCAGGGAAGACAAAGCCGTCGTTGGATTTTTGTTTCGAGCGGTCTCGCCACGCTTTTAGCTCTTCGATCATCGTCTTGCCGATAGGGATGGTTCGCTTGCCGGCCGCTGATTTCGTTTTGTCGATGCTTCCAAATGCATCGACGCGTGAATCGACAGTTACCTTTCCTGTATCGAGGTCGATGTTGCTCCACCGCAGCGCCCATTGTTCCGATGCGCGCAGCCCAGTAGTGGCGGCAAACTGAACCCGTATCTTGTAATCAGGGGAGGCGGCCTTCAGCAGCGCCGTGAGGTCAGCTTTGGATGGAGGCGTGACGCGCTCAGAGTCTTCGTCTCGGGTTCCGATTACACGGACTCCCTTCGCCACGTTCATCGTTGCCATATCTGTTTCCACGGCATGCTTCAGGACGCGGGATAGGGTTCCTAAGACGCGCCTAGTCGTGACGATGCCTGCGCCGTGTTTTCGCATGTCGTCGCGGAACTTCACGACGCGTGCCGCTGTAAGGTCAGCCAACTTGATTGCGCCTAGCCCGCCCTTGAAGCCGATAGAGTCTTTCTTCTTTAGTCCTGGTCGGCGCACAACGTATTCACCATTCGGATCGATATAATTTTCGCAGTGTTGGCGTGTCGTCCGCAAATACGTTTCTGTGACTTTTTCCCCGCGGTCACGACGGTCGGTCATGTACTGGCAGAACACCTTGCATCCTTCTGCCACGTCAGATCGATCGGCGAGGGGGCGGTAGGTGCCGGCACGCGTTGTTCCCTGAAGTTCCGCCAAACGGCCCTCGGCGTCGCGCTTCAAGGCGAACTGTTCTCGATGGCGTTTCCCGAAACGGTCGGTGAAGTCGAGTTGCCAGGCGACATGCTCGCCGCTGCCGTTTGTCCACTTCCTTCGCTTGATTACCGCCACGTTGACCTCCTGATCTGGAGGCACACGGATATCACGACACGCGCGAGGGCACAATCAAGGCGCGTAGACCTTGACAAAAATGTAAAACGGACATAGAAAGGAAGATATCGAAAGACACAGGTATCCACCTTCGAAAGTACACCAGTTTTACAAATCGTGTCAACCCCTGAGGAGGAAAAAAATGAAAGCAGCGAACGATAATTCTGAGGGCGATCTGCTGATGGGGGCAAACGCCATTGCCGCCTACTTGGGTGTTAAGCCGAGGCAAGCTTATCGCCTTTCCTATGACCGCATCATACCGTGCTTCAAGCTCGGTGGTACGGTTGCCGCTCGTCGCTCGTCACTCAATAAGTGGCTAGCCGAGGTCGAAAAAAGCGTTGCCTAGCCCTTTACGCTCGGCGACCATCGCCAGTTAATATTCTCGCATTCCACAATTCATCACCATCAGCCGACCGGCGTCTTCGCCGGCGCAGGAGGAGTTTTTGCGCATTTCTGAACCACAACGTCCCGTTCATGGATACGGCCTGTTCTTGTATCGCAGCGGCGACGGAGACACCTGCGGCTTCCTCGACGGTTCTCCCGTCCTTGTCCCGACCAGTATCGAAAAAGACCAGAATAGGCGCCGCTTCCGGTTCTCGGAAGGGCGCCGGCCGCTCCGTACCCTTGGCGACATATTCTGCCCAGATATGCAAACCGCAGGCTTCGTCCGTGAGGCCATAAACGAGAAATTGCAGCGCGAGCGGGAGGAAAAAATCGAGCGCGAACTGGATGCTGCGAACGCATTCCAGGTCACGCGCACGAACGTCACGCGTCGTCGGCTGTACCTTTTCGTCCACGTTGATGTCGTTTTCCTTGCTTCGGGCAAAACCGACACTTTCAGCTTTGCACTCGAGGCCCCAAGCCGCGAGCTGCGGGAAGACGCGCAGCGCGAGTTTGGCCAGCTTCTGCGCGCTGTCGGCCTTACCGAAATCGAGGACAGCGACGAACTGCTCGGGAGAACCGCGACGTTAGAGCGTCGTAATGAGGGGGTGGTCTTCAAGCGGTGGGTGGCTGCCTGATGACACCAATCATCCAAACCATTGAGGCGGTCGACAGACCGCCGTCATCACCAGGCGGCGCGAAAACCATCGCACGGTTCACCGTCCAGCTTGGCGACGTCCGCCTCTACAACCTTCTCCTTCGCGAATTTCCCGACGGCACTCGTCGGACGATTTCACCCAACGTCGGCGGTCAGCACTGCGCTTCGTTTAAGCCTGCAGTCGCAGAAAAAATCACAGCAGCAGCAACATTAGCACTTTTGGGAGGCCAGCTTGCCGACAACCACAGTCGCCGTTCAGCCTAAATCAGACACTCCAACGATCGCGGGCAACCTTTCAGTCGCGCTAGAATACATCGCGGCGGGGATCCCCATATTTCCCTGTAGGGCATGGACAGAGACAGACCCACACACTGGGGAGATCTACGACCCGAAGAGCCCGCTGACATCAAATGGCCTATACGGGGCGAGCACGAATGAGCGCATCATTCGTGAATGGTGGCGCCGCAATCCTAAGGCTCTGGTCGGCATCCCGACGGGCGAGAAAACAGGGTTTTTCGCGCTGGACGTCGACGTCAAGGAAGGCAAGGCAGGCGACCGCAATCTCGCCGCGCTGGAAGCCGAGCACGCGCAGCTTCCGCGAACCGTTGTCGTCCAAACAGCCACGGGGGGATTCCACTACCTTTTTAGACACGTCGACGGTCTGACCACATCAACCGGCAGCCTTCCCGAACACATCGATATTCGCGCGCAAGGGGGATATGTCATAGCCGCCGGCAGCGAGTTCCCCGATGGGAGCCGGTACGATTATCTAGGCGGCACGCCTGCGGACCTCATTGCGGCGATCGGTGGCGTTGCAGAGGCCCCGGCTTGGCTAGTCGATGTCATCCGCACTCCGCGGTACAGGGCGACTTCTAGCCCAACTATACCCATGCCGCGCAACGATGACGTTTCGGCAGCCGAGGTCGAGGAGCTGCTTTCCTACATCAGCCCTGAGTGCGGATACCAGGACTGGATTAATGCCCTGATGGCCGTCCATGGGGAGCTCGGCGAGAGCGGGCTTGCCGTCGCCGACTCATGGAGCGCGACCGGATCCAAGTACAAGAGGGGCGAGGTAGCAAGAAAATGGAAAACCTTTAAAGCAGGCGCGGGAATCGGTATGGGCACCCTAACCGTTCTCGCGCGAGACGGCGGCGCTGACTTGTCGGCCATAGGCAAGAAGCATCGCGGTCGTCAGCATGACGACACGCAGCCGATAGACCCGGACAAGGTCGAGGCGTTCGTGGCCAGGGAGCTTGCCAAGAAAACGCCTGTGGCGGCCAATGACAATGAACCTACCAAGCCGACGGCGGACGCCGCAGATGAACCGTCGTCGCTGCCTGTAGTCAACCCTGTCAACTGGCACGGGCAGCCCGTTCCAGAGCGTGAGTGGTTTATTGAGGGGCTAGTTCCTCACCGGCAGGTGACAATCTTGGCTGGCGATGGCGGCGTCGGGAAATCGCTACTTGCTTTGCAGTTCGGCGCTGCGTCAGCGCTTGGTGTCGACACAGCAGGATACAGTCCGACTCAGGGAAGGGTTCTGTATCTGGGCGCGGAAGATGAAGGGGAGGAATTCCATCGGCGCCTCGTCGACATCGTTCGTGGACATGGGCGACAACTGTCCGACCTTGGGGACTTTAGGCTTATCCCGATGGCCGATGCGGATGCCTTGCTTGCGATACCAGATAAATCTGGCGTCATGCTGCCAACGGCGGTCTGGCGACAGTTCTGCGAATTGGCTCGTGAATTCCGGCCGCGCTTGATCGTCCTCGATACAGTTGCTGATCTTTTTGGTGGCGATGAAATCAAGCGTGGGCAAGCGCGGCAGTTCATCGGGATGTTGAGACGGCTGGCAATCGATCTCGATTGCTCGATCATCTTGCTTGCCCACCCGTCGCAGGAGGGCATTCGATCTGGCTCAGGTTCGTCCGGCAGTACTGGATGGAAGAATAGCTCGCGGTCACAACTCTATTTCAGCCGCCCAGATGGCGACAAGGAAGCTGACCCCGACATTCGTCTCTTGAGCACGAAAAAGATCAACTACGGCAAGGTCGGAAACGAGACGAAGTTGCGTTGGGAGCACGGGTGTTTTGTTGCAGAGCCCGCTGGAGGTTCATCTCAGGCCATCGGGCTGATCAATCGCAAAGCGGAGAAGGTCTTTATCGAACTTCTCCGCACCTTCTCAAGGACAGGGCAGAATGTGGGCGCCTCTGCGGGAACGAACTATGCGCCAGCCAAGATGGCAAAGCACCCTGCCGCTGAGGGGCATTCCAAGAAGGCACTTGAGGGCGCCATGCAGCGACTTCTCGAGGACGGAACCATCAAGCTTGTTTGGGACGGACCTCCGTCTAAGCCGAGACAGAGATTGATGGTTAGCGCTGATGATTACGGCCGTAAGGAAGGCGACGAATGAAATTTCCACCGCACGTTCCACCGCGCTTCCACCACCCTTCCACCGCCTTCCACCGCATGTTCCACCTCTCCCCCTATAACCCCCTGCGAGGTGGAAGCACCTCGCGGTGGTGGAAGCCACCGCGGTACTCCCACGCTCTAAAAGGAGGAAACACATGAGCCGCCGCATAAAAACTGCCGAGCAATCCGCCCGGCGCGAAAGCGCGCTGGCCAAGGAGGCGCTGCGCACAGCAGTGGCAGACTCGACGGCGCCCAGGGATCCACGTCGTCAAGGCGAACACTATCGCACGCACCTAGCGGCTGCGCATCTGGTAATCGAAACCCTTCAATTGCGGATCAAGGAAATCGAAAGCGAGCGGGACCGTATCAAACGGCAGTCTGAATACGACCTGTCGCTATGTGTCACCCGGTCAGCAGCCGAAGAGGCGAGGTTGAGAGCTTTCCGCCTGGCTCGCGAAAAGGCAGCGCTGCTCATGGAATTCCCACCCGGCATCCTGAACCAAGCGTCGGAGGACATCCGCGACATTCCAGACCCGAAGCCAAAATGGAGCAAAGCATGAAGAAATCCCGTCATCGTGATCTTTCGCAATTGTCCGCGCTCCTGGCCGCACAAGCGCAACCAGCCGAGAAAAAGCAAGCGCCGGCCAAGACAAAGATGCTCACCCCAGCCAACGACAACAGACCGGCCCGCGAGCAACTGGCGTGGCCGGCACTTGAACGGCTTGCCCATCGCGGCGACTATCGGCGTCTCTTCGCCCTGCGCCACTGGAAGAACATGGCATTTCCTGGGTCTGCAATTGATCCCCCAGAACCAAACGATCTCAATCCGGAGACAACCATCGAAATCCGTCCGTCAGAGGCGGAGCTCCTCGGCGCCCTCGGCTGGAAGGTCATTGGCCGCGACCGTTGGCAGTTCACCGCCGAAATGGTCAACGTCTATGAGCCGAAAGATTCCACACCGAGCCACCACAAGAACAAGAACGGCGGCACTGATACTCAGCTCGGCGATCTCCTTTTCCGCGACGGGAGACTGGTTGAGTGGGGCAAGACGCGAAAGGGCAGGTCGCTACGCCCCGTCGAACGTCCTCGCGGCGTCAAGGGTGGAGCGTCGCCCACCAGGTCCGACGCTGCAATCTTGGACTACCTGGAGCTTCCTGGAGCTGTGGCCTCACCGTTGACGGCGAAACCGTATTCGAAGCCTCTTTCAGGCGAGGCGGCCATCGGCGATTTCTATTCGCCCCTGCCGCGGGAAGAGCCAAACGCAAAGGATAAGCTCGGCCGTTTCGGCGTTGAAGAGGGGCGACAACTTCTGCGCAGTTTTGGTGTGGACGGCTCGGTCCCGTTCGACCGCCTCCCAATTCCGGCAACACGATGCCCTGATGGGCTGGTTTCGGGACCGCAGTGGGTCGGCGGGGTGAAAAAACCAAAGCCACTCGGCGAGATTTCGGCCGCCGCTGGTCGGGAGCCTGATTTCGCGCGGCAGGTGGAGACAATGTCTTATGTCGAACATCTCCGTCGGCATCTCGGCCAGCATGCCCTCGTGCTTGACATGGCGATTACCGATGCGACCGCCAAGGCCATTGGCATGGCAATGAAGAAGGCGCCAACCTACGCTGAAAAGTGCGGGACCGCGCTCATTGATGCTGCGATAGACGCTCTGATCGTTCTGGACGAAACGGCGCGCGGGGAATTTGTACCAGTGGAAGAAAAAATCGCAGCATGATGTCCGGTCGGACGCATGCTCGCACCGTATTTAATTGAATGGGTGAATTTCCCAAAGGCCGCCAGTGTGCGGCCTTCTCCTTTTGGAGCGCTGAAGATCCGCGGACGTTCAAACTCGCGACGATCGCCGGGACTGCTCCAAACCCTGTCGACCTGGCCTAGCGCCGGATCCACCCTATCTGCGGTGCTGGCGTTGTAAACCAGTAGCCGTCAAGCAGGACCGTGAATGGCTATGCCACGACGGATAACCAAAGAAGTCTGGCTATACGCCGACCGCCTGCTTCAAGCCCTGCGCTAGACGTGGCACATGACACGTTCTGGCGTAGGCACCAATAACGCGGGTTAGAGAAGCGGTCATCTCGCCAGCCTCATAAGCTGGAAATCATGGGTTCGAGTCCCATACCCGACACCAATCAGTCACGCTGCCCCACTCAACGATGCGCACGTGTCACCCCCATCGCCATGGCGCGCGCTCCTCTCGCTGCCGTGGTGGTCGTGCGCCGGGCTCCCTTCGGGTCGAGCTCGGCGCTTTCTGTTTTCAAGGATACCGGGTGTAAACCGGGCCACTGGGTTGATCGCCAGTGAGCGTGCGGCGTTCCCTTGCCGACCATTCGTGGTCTCGGTTGCTAACCGGTACAGCCGAAAGGCTGCGATGGTTCGATCCCATCACTATCCGCCAAAATCTGGAAGGCGCCGCTAAATGGTTGGCAATCGGTCTTGAAAACCGAGGGGACCGCAAGGTCAGGGGTTCGATTCCTCAGTCTTCCGCCAGTTTGCGCTATAGGCGCTTCTCCCGGCACCGGGCGTTCGTGGTGCGTTAATCAGCGAGGATGTCATGCGCAGCAATGAAACCGGCATCTAGTTCAAATGCCCGCTCCGAACAGGCGGCACGCTACAGGCGTCTCTACAAGACAGCCCGTTGGCGTCGTATCCGCGAGTACCAACTTGCCCTTCATCCATTGTGCGCCTGGTGCTTGGAACGTGAGGACGTCACCGAAGCGACAGAGGTCCACCACTCCATCCCTCATCGCGGCGATGAGGCGCTGTTCTGGGGTGGCCCATTCGTCAGCACATGCAGCCCATGTCACTCATCGAGAGGCCAGCTAGAGGACCACGGCAAGACGGTCGTGGTTTATGGGGCGGATGGGTGGCCATTGTGAGGGGTAGGGGGTGCCTCGAGAGTCTAGGCCACCGGGCAGCGGGAACCGGCGCTGACCAACAACGCACATTTTTCCAAATCAGATGTTGGGGTTAAATTCCTATGGCAAGGCCGCGGACGCCAAAAGCCAAGGCCGAGGTTACCGGTCAGGCCAGCGTAAGGCGCAAGAAATTTGAGGCTCGAAACGAGCCTAGCGTATCGGACGAACTCGGCGATCCGCCTGAGTGGATCAAGGATACCGAACAGAACAAGGCCAGGGAGGCGTGGCAAACATTGCGCCTTGATATCCCATGGCTCAACAGCAGCCACCGAATCCTGGTGGCAACAGCGAGCAATATTTTGGGGCGCATGATCGCCGGCCAGGACTGCGGCGTCCAGGCGATGAACCTTCTTCGGCAATGCCTAGGCCAGATGGGCGCCACGCCGGCTGATGCTAGCAAGGCTGGAGCAAAACCGGATGGCGAGAAAACAGATCCAGCCGACGAATTCTTCGACACCTGATCTCCCTGCCCATTTCAACCCGGCATACCCGACAGGGCCGGTCGACGAGTACGCTGAGAAAGTCATCAGTGGCGATATCGTGGCGGGGCCGCATGTGCGGAACGCTTGCCGCAGGCACAAAGACGACCGGCTGAACGGGCCGAAGCGAGGCATCCACTGGGATCCCGAGGCGGCAAGCCGAGTGCTCCGCTTCTTCCCGGCGGTTCTGAGACTGAACGGCGGCCAGTTCGAAGGAAGGCCGTTTCATCCGCACCTTTCGCAGCAGTTCAAGATTGGCTCCATCTTCGGCTGGAAGCGTGTCGAATCTGACGGCGCAATTCTGCGACGCTTTCGACGCGCCTACATCGAAGAAGGTAAGGGCAACGGCAAGTCTCCGCTTGCGGCCGGGATCGGGCATTATTGCCTGACCTCTGACGGCGAGGCCGCTGCCGAAATCTACGCTGCAGCCGCAAATAAGGATCAGGCTTTCGTTCTGTTCCGCGACGCTGTCGCGATGTACGAGCAATCGCCGGCGCTGAAATCGAAGCTGACGCCGTCTGGCGGCAACCCGGTGTGGAACCTTTCGTATCTGAAGAGGCGGTCGTTCTTCAGGCCGATTTCGCGCGAAGGTGCACATTCCGGCCCGCGTCCGTACATTGCGCTTTGCGACGAAATCCACGAGCACCCCGATGGCAAGGTCGTCGAAATGCTCGAGCGCGGCTTTAAGTTTCGCCGGCAGCCTCTGCTGTTCATGATCACGAACTCCGGTTCGGATCGCAACAGCATCTGCTGGGACGAGCACCAGCACGCGGTCAAGGTTGCAGCAGGCACGCAGACGCCTGACGATGACTTTTCCTATGTCGGCGAGGTCATCGACGACACGACGTTTTCGTATGTCTGTGCGCTCGACAAGGACGACGACCCCTTTACGGATCCGACGTGCTGGCAGAAGGCAAACCCGCTTTTTGGTGTCACGCTGAAGCACGACTATCTTGCCGGTGTCGTCAATCAGGCGAAGGACATTCCGTCAAAGCGGAACGGCATTCTCCGATTGCACTTCTGCGTTTGGACTGAAGCCGACACAGCTTGGATACCGCGGCCCATCCTTGAAAAGGTGATGGTCGATTTCGACCCTTACGAAGAGCACAAGGGTAAGAAGATCACGGCGGCTGGCCTGGACTTGTCCGGCGCGAAGGATCTGACCGCGGCAGCATTCACGATCGAAACCGGATCGAAGCGCATCACGCGCGAGGACGGGACTGAGGTCGACCTGCCGACTTACGATCTCTGGATTGAGGCGTGGACGCCTCGAGACACGATGGACGAGCGGTCAAAGCAGGATCACGTGCCTTATCGCCTCTGGAATGAGACGCATTATCCCGGCACGTCCTGGCCCTACATTCACGCCCCTGAAGGCGCTCGGGTTCGCTACGACCATGTTGCTGCACTATTCGCTCGCCTCAATACCGAGCATGGTATCGGCGTTTTGGCTTTCGACCGTTACGCGTTTGATAAGTTCGAACAGGAGCTCGACGACTACGGTGTCGAGATCAAGACGGTAGCGCACCCGCAGGGCGGCAAAAAGCGAGCAAAACCGGACGAAGAAAAGGTCCAGGCGGCGAAAGACGCCGGGTTGGAGCCTCCTTTGGGGCTCTGGATGCCCGGCTCTGTTTCGGCGCTGGAAACACTCATCCTCGAAGAGCGCATTAGGTTGCGCCGATCGCCAGTTCTGCTCGGCGCGCTGATGGGCGTGGCAATCGAGACTGACCCGCTCATGGGCAATCAGTGGTTCTCCAAGAAAAAATCAACGGTTCGTATCGACCCGGCAGTCGCGAGTGCAATGGCTGTGGGTGCGGCGGTTGATGGCTTTGTCGAAGTCAAGCCTGTGGTCAGCCCATGGGACGACCCGGAGTACTCTCTAGCGGCATAGGAGGCCGTATGAAATGGCCATTTAGCCGCGAAAAGTCGGCAGAAACGCGCTCAAGCATCGAAAATCCCACTGTGCCGGTGAGTGCCGAGAATTTCATGGCGTTCTTCGGCGTCCAGCAGGCCAGCATGCCAAGGGTCACGATCGACACGGCGCTGACTGTGCCGGCGGTACTTGCAGCGGTCGCGTTCATGTCTCGCACGCTGGCGGCGCTCCCGCGGCACGCTTATCGCGACAGCAAGGACGGCGCGAAGCGGGTGGGCGGCAAGCTGGAGACGGTTGTGAACCGCGCTCCAAACGAAACGATGGGCTCATTTGCCTTCTGGCAGTGGTTCTGGCAGCAGGTCTTTACCGGCGGCCGCGGACTGGCTTACATCGAGCGCACGCCGCAGGGGCTCGACTCGCTCTGGCCAATGGATCCTGCGAAGACCGTCGTCAAGCGGATTGGTCTCAGGACCGTCTATCAGTTTGAGGGTCGAGATTATCCCGCTGAAGACGTTATCGATGTGCCGTTCATGCTGCACTCCGATGGCGTAAAGCACTATGGGCCGATTCAGAGGGCGACCAAAGCGATTCAGCTTGCCATCGCCATGAACGACTACGGCAGCAACTTCTTCGCGGGCGGCGGCGTTCCGCCGTTGGCTCTGGAAGGGCCGTTACCAGCCGGTGCGGACGCTATGAAGCGCGCTCAGACTGATATCAAAAGGTCAGTCGACGCGGCCAAGAATGCCAGCGACCCGATCTTCCCGATTCCAGCCGGCTACAAACTGGCGCCTGTCGGTATCGACCCGGCTAAGGGGCAGATGGTCGAGGCGCGACGCTTTCAGGTCGAAGAGATCGCAAGGGCCTGGCAACTCCCGCCGGTATTCTTGCAGGACTTGTCGCGCGCGACGTTCAGCAACGCCGAGCAGCAGGATTTGCATCTCGTCAAGCACCTTATCGGCCAGTGGGCCAAGGCCCTCGAAGACGAAATGAACCTCAAGTTCTTCGGGCGCAACAACAACGGCAGGTGGATCGAGCATGCGCTCGACGGAATATTGCGCGGCGACTTCGTCTCAAGGATGAACGGCTACGGAGTCGCGATCCAGAACGCCATTCGAACGCCTGACGAGATCCGAGCGCTCGAAAACCTCCCGTCCAAGGGCGGCGAGGCCGACAAGCTGCATATCCAAGGGGCAACAGTGCCTCTTGGCTCGCAGAATGTCTCACAGGCAGCGCCTCCTCCGGCAAATGACAATCAAGAAAATGAGGCGGAAGCCGCATGAGCGATTTCGAAAAGCGCATAGCGCAGCAGGTTGAACTGCGCGCAGACGAGAGCGGCACGAAGACGCTCACCGGCTACGCGGCCGTCTTCAACTCGCCGACGGATATCGGCGGGTACTTCACCGAGCAGATTGCGCCAGGCGCATTCATCGAGACCATCAAGGGCGACGTGCGCTGCTTGTTCGACCATCAGAGCGGCAACGTTCTGGGGCGGACAAAGAGCGGTACGCTTAGGCTTTCGGAAGACAGCCACGGCTTGCGTTTCGAGGTCGATTTGCCTGACACAGTACTCGGCAAAGACGTCGGAACTCTGGTTGCCCGCGGCGACATCAGCGGTTGTTCTTTCGATTTCCGCGCGATGAAGCAGTCGTGGGACGACACGGTCGACCCACCGAGGCGCACGCTGGAGAAGGTCGAAATCAGCGAGGTATCGATCGTCACGTTCCCGGCATATGCCGATACCACAGTTGGTCTTCGTTCACTCGAGGCAGCGAGGGGCGAAGGCAATGCCGCGCACAACGCGGCGGCAGCACGTCGGCGCGTGGCAGAGAAACGAGCATTGAGCGAACAGAAGTTTCGGGGCATCCGGCAGGACTGACCCGCAGTCACCCGGCTCAGCCGGAGGGCACGGACAAACGTCCTGCCATTTTACCAACCACCATCCTAGATTTGGAGACCAGCATGTCCCTTACGGAACTGCAGGAGAAGCGCGGCCGTCTGATGACGCAGGCTCGCGAAGCCCTGAACGAGATCACCAAGAATACCGACGAATCCCGCGCCGCGGAGCTCGACAAGCGCCATGACGACATCATGGCCGAGTTTGATCGCATCGAGAAGAACATCGAACGCGAAGGGCGCATGGCCACACTTGAGGCGCGCATCGAAGAGCGCGCCCGCCAGGATCGCGAGAGTCGCCGCCCCGGCGCAGGTTCCCAGTCCGAATCGCGTGGCCAGGACGGCGGTGACGAGCTCGAATACCGCTCGGTGTTTTACAAGTTCCTTGCCTCTGGCGCCGACCTCGGCGAACTCGATGCCGAAGAGCGTGCAGTCTTGAAAGCTGGCGTTCAGTCGGCCAAGGAATTCCGCATGCAGACTACCGGCACCAATACTGCTGGCGGCTACACGGTCCCGGTCGAGCTGGCCGACTTCATCGTGAAGTCGATGAAGGACTTCGGCCCGATGTACAGCGAGGACATTGCCACTGTCGTTTCGACCGCCGGCGGCAATCGCATCACCATCCCGACCGTCGACGACACTGGCGTTACGGCTGAGAAGCACACCGAAGGCACTGCGCTGACCGATGATGGCGGCAAGGATGCGACATTCGGTCAGAAACTGCTCGACGCCTACGTTTATGACACCGAGTTCGTGAAGTTCTCGATGGAACTGGCGCAGGACAGCATCTTCAACATGGAAGCCCTGCTTGGCGCCCTGCTCGGCGAACGCCTCGGACGCATTGCGAACCGCGAACTGACGATCGGCGACGGCACTGGCGACCCGAATGGCGTTGTCACTGCATCGACGCTCGGTCGAACTGCAGCTGCAGCTGCCGCGCTCACCGCGGACGAACTCATCGACCTGCAGCACTCGGTCAACGCGGCTTACCGACGGTCGCCGAAGACCCGCTGGCAGTTCGCCGATCTGACACTCGCGGCCATCCGGAAATTGAAGGACGCCGAGAATCGGTATGTGTGGACGATGGGTGACATTCAGAAGGGTGAACCCGGCACGCTCCTCGGATATCGCTACGAGATCAATGACGACGTCCCGGCCATCGCCGCCTCGGCAAAGCCGGTCATCTTTGGTGACTTCTCGAAATACTTTGTCCGCAAGGTCGGCTCGCCGGTCATCGGTGTTCTGCGCGAGCGCTTTTGGCCGGATCTCGGCATCGCCGGTCTCATCCGCTTCGATGGCGAACTCGGCGACACCGCTGCGGTCAAGCACCTTGTGATGGCTGCATCCTAATAGTCGGACGGCGGGCTTCGGCCCGCCTCCTTCCCTACGGAGGCAAACATGAAGATCAAAATGTTGGTCGGCCTGTCCGGCAATGAATATTCGCTCGCTCCAGGCGACGAGCACGATTTCAGCGACGCCGAAGCAATTCGGCTGATTGAGGCTGGCTACGGAGTGCCGGCTGTAGCGCAGCATGTTGAGCGCGCCGTTGCAGAAATAGCTCCTGAGCGCCGCAACAAGCGAGGCAAGAATGTGGTATCCAACGAAAGTGACCACGCCGGCGGCGACTGAGCCGGTAAGCCTAGAAGACGCCAAGCGTCGTCTTCACGTCACTTTTGACGATGACGACGACGACATCAGCTTGATGATTGCCTCCGTGCGCGATCATGCTGAAAAGTATTGCAATGTGCGCTTCGCCAGCCAGACCGTCGAGATGAAATGCGACGGCTTCTGCGATCTGGCCAGGCTGACAGAGGCGCCCGTCACCGAGGTGACGTCGATTGTTTACGTCGACACAGCGGGTGCCGTTCAGACGCTCGCTGACACGGTCTATGATCTTCGCAACGATGATCTCGAGGTCTCCATCGTCTTGAAATACGGCCAGCAGTGGCCAGCCATCCGAAGCGGGTCACGCATCATTGTTACTGCAGTAGTCGGCTACACAGCGGCCCCCGCGGCGGTGAAGCACGCCATTCTTCTGAACATCGTCGACGCCTACGAGAACCGCGAGAACGCAAAACTAGAAGATTGGACCGCGTTTGACGCACTTCTTTGCAACTACAGACGCGGCGCTTAAGCCGCAGGGGATTCCACCATGTCAGACATCACCATCACCGCGGCAAATGTGATCGCGGGCAGCAACGCAACGCGCGACATCGGCACGGCCGGCGAGACAATCACCGCTGGCAAGATTGTGTTTCTCGACGCAGCCACCAGTAAGTGGATGCTGTCGGATAACAACGGCACTGGCACGCGCACCGTCAACGGCATGGCGCTGAACGGCGCATCGCTCAACCAGCCTCTATCGGTCGTGAAGTCTGGCGACGTCACCGTCGGCTCCGTTCTTACGGCCGGCACTGACTACTGGCTTTCGGCGACTGCAGGCGGCATCTGCCCTCGCGCAGACCTGGCCACCGGCATGGACACGATTCAGATCGGCGTTGCGAAGAGCGCGACGGTGCTCACGATCGCGATTCAGGATCCGGGCGTGACACTTTAAGCCATGTGGATTCGCTTTACCGCCGACCACAACTGGGTGCAGCCGGGCTTCACCATCGCTTACAAAGCCGGGATGATCGAGAACGTCACTCGCGAGTGCGCCGAAGAGGCGATTACGGCGGGTAAGGCTTTGAAGGCTCCGACGCCACGGCGAGAGCGGGAGGTGGCCAATGGCAAAAAAGCCTAGTGCGGGCCGCCAACGCGAGAAGATGCACTTTCAGAAGCGCGGCGAGGGCGAGGACGAATACGGCAACCCGCAAACGGACTTCGCCACCATCTTCACCGACTTTGCCGAGCTCGTGCCGCTCCGCGGCGGCGAGGGCGTGCAAGCGGCCCGCCTGACGGGCAGGCAGCCTTACATCGTTCGGATCCGGTCGTGTGTTGCCAGCCGGGAAGTCACGCCATCCTGGCGGGCCGTCGACGCGCGCAACGACAGGCGGGTACTCAACATCCGCACCGTGACCAATCCGGACCAGAAGAACGGCTGGCTTGAATTGCTGGTCGATGACGGGGTTGCCACGTAGCGGTGGACGTAAGGCAGGAGAGACGGCATGGCGCTGAAGACGAAGATTCTGGGGCGCGAGGCGCTGACCAAGAAGTTGAACGAGATTGCGCCATCTGTCGAGAAGTATGCGGCACCAGCAAAGCTGGAGATCGCCGAAGAGGCCGCCGACAAGATTGCTGGCCGCGCGCCTACGGGTGCAACGCTGGAATACATGCACAACATCGAAGCCGGCAGGCTCGCTGATCACCCAGACAAAAAGCCAGTCGGCATCAATGCGTCGAAAGACCCATCGGCGGCTGGAGTCTTTGCTCCGTTCATCTGGCGGTTCTTGGAGTTCGGCACAGCGCCGCACAACACAGCGCCAGGTGGCGGTACTGTCCTGGGGCAGGTGACGCACGCAGAAGGCGGCGGTACGCAGCATCCCGGCACTGCCGCGCAGCCTCACATCTTTCCGACGTGGCGCGAAATGCGGGATAGGGCAAAGCGTAAAATTCAGGCCGCCGTCAACAAGGGCGTCAAAGAGGCCATGAGCAAGTAACCCGGCAAGGATTTCCGAATGGCCAGCGCTGAACTGGAATTACAGGGCGTGATCGTCACGCGCCTGAAGGCTGACGCTGGCCTCATGAGCCTTGTGAACGGGGTTTATGACCAGCCTCCTGACAATCGTTGGGCAATGCCCAAAGAGGGCTACGTCACGATCGGCGAGGCGCAGTTCATCCGCGATGATGCGACGTGCATTAGTGGAGGCGACGTGTTCCTGACCCTCCACGCATGGTCGCGCAGGGTCGGCTTTCCGGAATGCAAGAAAATAGCAGACGCGGTCGTTGAATCGCTCCATCTCGCGCCGGTCAATCTGACGACGTGGCGCCTTGTTTCACTCATGCATCGCCAGACTCGCGTCTTTCGTGACGCGGACGGGCTGACGAGCCATGCGGTCATTGACTTCGTGGCGAACGTCGAGCGCATCGCTTAGCGGCGGGCCACCACCACAAAGAACCACCACAATTGACGTCCGGCGCTGCCGGCGAAGGAGACCACATGGCAGATGGACAGCAGCTTGGCCGCCTCTTGCTTATCAAGGTAGGCGACGGCGGTTCGCCGGAAGTGTTCAGCAATCTCTGCGGCATCAAAACCCGCAGCTTCAATCTTTCCGCCAACGAAATCGACACGACCATCCCGTCGTGCACCAATCCAGGCGGCCCGGTTCAGAAGACCAGCCGTCCCGGCATCTCGAACCGCACTTTCACCGGCTCCGGCAATTTCGTGAAGAGCGCCGTATCGACTGCATTCCTGACGCACGTGCGCAACAGCGAAGCGTTCAATGCGCAGGTCGTTGTCCCCGGCGACGGCACGTATGAGGGCTCGTGGATGGTGACCGACTTCTCATTCGACGGCGACGTCGAGCCGAACTTGGAATTCAGCGCAACCTTCGTTGCCGCCGACGTACTGACGTTCACTGCCGAGGTGTAATCGATGGCAAAAGAGGAGAAGACTATGGCAACTGCCAAGGCGAAGCTGGCGGAAAAGAAGCCTTTCCCGCTTGAGGTGAACGGCGCCCGCGGCGAAGCCGAGCTCTGGGTTGGCGACGTGCCTGTCGTCGTGGCGGCAAGCATGGCCGGCTTGGCCGCTGTTTCAACCCGTCTGGAGTGCAAGTCGTTTCAGGAGCTTTTCGTGCGCCTATCCGACGTTGAGGTCGCAGCCACCTTTGCCGCGATCGAGCTGCTGACGGTGCGAGGCGACAAACTCGCCGCTATCCAGGCGCTCAAGCTAAAGGACCTGGCGGCATGCAAGGCTGCCTTCCTCACCGTGCTCGGCCATCATTTCGACGGTGACGAGGGAAACGCGGAAGCCGCCGGCTAGGCGGCCAAGTAGAGCGGGAAGAGCCGTTTCCGTGGCGCGACTGGATACGGATTGCCCTTGGCGGGCTTGGTTGGCGTCCCACTGATTTCTGGGCCGCCACCATGACTGAGTTTTTCGAAGCCATCCACGGTCGAAACGAGGCCAATGGCGTCGACGACGCTCCGAAGGCGCCTTCTAAGAGTGAGATGGACGCGCTGTTGGAGAAGTACGGTTAGTTGGAAGCTGCGTTGAATTCACTTTGAGTGATGTAGCCGCGATTCAAGCACGTCTCGCGCAGTAGAGAATAGTCCTTGTTTTCTGGCGACAATGACTGCCGGCAGCCGGAGCGCATTGTCGATTCCTTCTGCGCAGCTTCTGCCTCGCCTGATTTTCGATACTCTCCTATTGCGAACCAGCCACCACCCGCGATCACCACAACGCAGGCGGCTGCGACAAGCGCCTTCAGCCATCCATCCATCTTCACCACCTCAGAAGCCCGCCACCACGCGGGCTTCTGCTATTCTAGGATATACGCCTGATGGTTGAAAAGACCGACGATCTTGTAATTTCCATCAGCGCCGACCTTGCGACCGTCAAGCGCAGCCTCAAGCGGCTCGAGCAGGACATTTCGTCGACCACTGGCAAGGTCCAGAAGCAATTCAACGACCTGGGCAAGGGCATCGACAACTCGATGACCTCTTCGCTGCAGGCCCGCATCGACAAGATGGTCGGAATCGGAACCAAGGGCGCCAAGGAGTGGAGCGGCGCGCTCGCGGATCAGGGCAAGGAACTTGAGCGGCTGCGCTCAAAGTACAGCCCGCTCTTCGCGACCATCAACAACTACAAATCGGCTGTTTCTGATATTCGCCGCGCGCATGCGGTAGGCGCCATCTCTGCGAACGAGATGACAGCAGCCATCCAGCGCGAGCGGCAGGCGGCGCTCCAAGCAACCGCCGCGATTCGCGGCAAGAACGCAGAAATAAACAAGACAAGCGGTCGCGGCAGCATGGGAGCCGGGGCGTTCAATACGTCCAACCTAGCCGCGCAGGGATTTGACACGCTCACCACGGCACCATTCATGCCATGGTACACTGTTGCGCTTCAGCAGGGGCCGCAAGTTGCGCAGGTCTTTAACGACATTCGCGCCAAGGGCCAAGCAATTGGACCTGCGGTCGCTGGCGCATTCACGCAGCTTCTCAATCCGATCTCCCTGGCAACGATCGCAGCTATCGGCGCGACGGCAGCGGCAGTCCAATACTTCTCCACCATCGAATGGGGCGGCGGCAAGTCAGAGGAAACTCTGAAAAAGGAAGCCGAGCTCGTTCAGGCTGTCGTCAATAAGTGGGCTGAAGCCGTACCGGCATTGAAAGCTTACTACGACGAACGGCAGAAGGCAGCCGACAACAAGGATTTGAAAGAGGCGGCAAGCATCGCCGCCGATGAGCAGTGGACGGAGCTTCGTAAAGCGCTCGGTGACGTAAACACCGAGATTGCCGACATCGTGTCGCGCTTGTCGCAGATGGGCCAAGATACAGACAAGGTCACCAGTCTTCAGCGGGCGTTTAGTGAACTTGTCGCCGGCATCGAAGACGGCACGGCTAGCTCGGACCTTGCCAAGAAGGTGCAGTCGGAACTGGCGGCGGTCATCAAAGACAACGCTACTCCGGAACTGCAAAAGTACCTCGAAATATTCGAGAAGCTCGCGCCGTCGATCGATAAAGCCGCGACCAGCGCATCGAAGTTCAAGACCGAGGCGGCGGTTCTCGCCGACCTGATCAAGCAACTTGGCCCTCTCGGCCAGCTTTCGCCAATACTGAGCGGCGACGGCAGGTTCCTCGTCAACCAGAACGATATCCAGGACTATCGCTTTCGGCAGGCGCAGAACGAAAATCCGACCATCGTCAATGGCGACGGCCGCACTGTCTCCGTTCCGACACCTGGCGCCAAACCGATCCAGTTGGGCGACGAGCCCAACAAGAAAGCTGAGACCTCTGCGGAGCGCGCAGCGAACGCGTATCGCGACCTTATCAAGAGCGCGGACGACAGAATTGCGCAACTCCGGTTGGAAACGGAACTTTCCGGCCAATACGGCGTCGCCACAGATGCCGCACGGTTCCGGTTGGAATTGCTGCAGCAGGCCGAAGACAAGGGCCGATCGCTGTCTGAAAAGCAGCGCATTAAGATCGAGGAGAAGGTAGCCGCCTACGAGAAATACTCGCAGGCGCTGTCTGAAGCCAAGCTAAAGCAGGATCTGCTCGACGACGGCGTCTTCGCCGGCATGTCGAAGCAAGAGCAGGCCGTAAAGCAACGGCTGCGGTCTTACGGCCTATCTGAAGACATGGGCGGAACGAACGCGGCAATGATCCGCGATCAGTTCCAGCGTGAAGAGTTGTCGGACCTGACGCAGTCGTTCCTGTCGGAGTTTACAACTGGCGTCGTATCGGGCGGCAAGAGCATCGGCGAGTCCTTCGCGGATGCCATCAAGAACGCCGCCGCGAATGCCATGCAGAAGTCGCTGGATAGCCTCTTCACGCAGATCGGCAACGCGCTGGCATCGGCTGTGTTTGGGGCAAAGGGTGGCGCGGCGAGCTCGACGTTATCGGCCTTCCCGGCTGCACCTTCTTCGCTCGCATCTGCCTTTGCCGCGCCAGTGGGTGCGGTAACGCGCGGAGCACTGCCAGCAGCAGGAACGTCTAAGACGGGCATTGGCCTGTCCACGATCAGCACGGCAAGCGGTCTGACCGCAGATGTGAATTCCAAGTTCGCTTCGCAGTTTCAGTCGCTCGTCAACGACCTTGAGGCCACTGGCTACCAGATCAAGTCGATTGGCGGCTACAACCACCGCAACATCGCCGGGACAAACAAGCTGTCGAACCATGCCTATGGCAATGCGATTGACATCAATCCGCAGGCCAATCCGATGGGGCGAAATCTTGTCACCGACATGCCGACTGGCGTCAGCGCCATAGCGGCTCGAAATGGCTTCAACTGGGGCGGCGACTGGAAGTCCAAGAAGGACGCCATGCATTTCGAAATCTCGCAGGCCAAATCGGCCGGCGAGGCGCTCGAGAAGTTGGCAGGCGCTTCCACGGAAACGACCAAGGGCCTTAGCAGCCTCGCAACCAACCTCACCTCGGCAGGTGGTGGCGGATCATCCTGGCTGTCATTCCTGTCCGGCACAGCTTTCTCCGGATCCAAGCAACTCGCGGCGAGCGGCGGCATCGGCCTGTTCGATAAGGGCGGGTATACCGGCTCAGGCGGCAAGTACACGCCTGCCGGCATCGTCCACAAAGGCGAGTACGTCTTCGACGCAGCAGCGACCAGCCGCATCGGCGTTCCAACGCTTGAGCGTCTTCGCGGCTACGCCAACGGCGGCCTCGTCGGCGCGCCGCGTGCTCCGCGGCTAAACGGTCGCGCATCGGCGACGAACAGCAACTCACAGCCGGGTGTTCTGCAGGTGCACATCAGCGGCGCCAGCGGTGACGATCACGTGCGCACGCTGGTGAAGCAGGGTGTGGGCGAGGCTTTGGCCGCGCAGAACGACAATGAGCGCCGCGGCGGCTTCGGGACCATGCAGGTCCGCTATACAAACCAGAAGGGCTGACAATGGCTGTTTACATCAATCAGCCGACGCTGGCGGCCAACTTTCTGGCCCCGTTGCGAACCACCTATGACGTCACCGGCTCGTCGATCGACGGCGGCCGCAATGGCGTGGGTGAGGGGCAGTCAATCGAGATGAGCGGTGGCGGTATCGTCACCGCCATCTATGAAGACTGCAAAATCAAGGATCCGGAGCACTACGAATATGTGAATTGGCTCGGCGCCCGCCTGAATGGTGGGTACCGATTCATCAACGTTCCGATCATCACCGACTGGTTCGGGCCGTTCCCTAAAATTGGGCGGTTGCCGACGCCGATCGTCAGCGGCATTCCGCATTCTGATGGGTCCTATTTCGATGATGGCTCCGGCTACAGCCAGGCGACCGCCTGGGGCGAGATCACCGAAGCAGCGGCCCTGAATGCTGGTGTAATTCGATTGAAGGTCTACGGGTTGTCTAGACCGCTGCGGTGGTCGGATTGGTTTTCGATCTACCACCCGACAAAGGGCTGGCGAGCGTATCGATATTGGGAAGTCTTGGACTCGACCGAAGGTTCAGACGGCTCGGGCGCATTCACCGACTATCAATTGGCCATAGCACCCCCGCTGCGGGAAGCCGTGACGGTCGGAACGCGTGTCGAATTCGCTCGGCCGATGTTCGTCGCGAAGTTCAAATCGGATTTCACGTTGCCGTCCGTGGTCGAGGCGTTCTTCGTGACGCAGCAGGCCATTCAGTTTGTTGAGGCGTTCTGATGGGCTGGGTTCCAGACAACGTTATTGAGGAACTGCGCGGGAGCCATCAACTTGGCATCTTTCTTCGCATTGCCACCGACCCTGCTTTGCATATGTGGTTCGGAATCAACGATATACCAGCGAATTTTGACAGCATAGATCCAGACGGGACCGTCTATCTCGGCGGCGGCCGACTTGTCGGCGTCCCCACGCTCGAAGTGCTGGTCAACGGAACTGCGGATAGTGTGGAGTTCACGCTGTCGGGCATCGACCCAGCGACGGCCGCAAAGACGATCGACAGTCTGCCGGTGGTGCGCGGCGCGAACGTCCAGATGGGCATCACGACGCTGGATCAGTATTTCCAGCCGATGAGCGACATCATCCCGATCTGGACAGGGACCGCCTCCCACGTCGGCGAGCAATCACCGGCAACGCCGAGCGGCCAGTCGGTGACGCTTACCCTTTCGCTGGCCGTAGTGGCCGGAGAGGCGACACGGTCGAGGCCGGCGCGCACGCTCTGGTCTTCGGCTCACCAGAAGGCGATTTCGTCGAGCGACAAGTTCTGTGATGAGACGGCCCGCCTTGCCCGCGGTGTCCAGCCCACATGGACGCTCGGCTACTAGCCCCGGCCAATCGCTGCCGCGTGGCGGCAAGGAAACAAGATGACATTGCAGGAATTTGCAGCCCTGCCGCACCGATTCAGGTGGGGCGGGATGGGCGGTGACGACTGCACGACGTTCTGCGCCACCTGGCTGCAAGAGAGCATCGGCGTCGATCCCGCCGCCAGTTACCGCGGCACTTATTCCACGGCCAGGGGCGCTCACGAAATCCTAGCGCGTGCTGGGGGCACCGTTGCTTTCGCCGCGAAGACACTAGAGCCACTGGGTTTCAAGCGCATCCAGCACCCACAGGACGGCGACGTCGGCGTGGTCAAGGCACCTGCCGGCATGGACGGCGAAATCACCGAGATTTGCGCAATCAGGTTTGGCCCGCTCTGGATGATGTTGGGGCCTTCCGGCGTTGTCGCGAAACAGATGAATTACGTTGCAGCGTGGAGGTTTACGGGGTGAGCTTACACCATCGCATGATGCTGCAGCGATATGGCCTTGGTCATTCGACATCGCTTTACAGCACGGTCGTTTTTGACCCCATCTTTACGCCACTGTTTACCGCCGTGCTGGGCACTGGCGGCATCACGATTGGCGCCTCGACTATCACTTACGCGTCGATTGCATCGGCCATCGCGACGACGGCGCTATCGATCGGCATTCGGATGCTGATGGCGCCCAAACCCCCGAAGCCTGAGGCGGCCAAGGTTCCGCTGACGCAGTCGATACCATACCGCATCTGGGCAGTCGGCCGCACGCGAATGGCTGGCGCCTACATGCTTTGGGAGTCCAAGGGCCACCGCCTTTTCGGCATCCAGGCGATGGCCGGTCACCGCATCAAGTCGTTCAATCGCTATTGGCTACACGACGATGAAGTCTCTCTCGACGGCAGCGGCTGGGTGATTTCGCCCGGTGGCGGCCGCTACGGCAACACCAGCGTCCAGATCCAGACGCGTCTGGGTCTTCCTACTGAGACGGCCTACGCTAACGCAGTGGCCGACTTCTCGTCGGAGGGCCTCTGGACCAACGATCACCGCGGGGACGGGCAGGCGTCTCTTTGCATGTTCGCCGGCGCGACCCGGATGAAAGACCAGCAGAAGCGGTTCCCCTATGGCGTGCCGCAGGTTTCCGTCGAGCTCGATGGTGCCCTTTGCTGGGATTTCCGAGACCCGGCACAGAACCCTGCTGATCCGAGTACCTGGCAGTGGACGCGAAACAGCGCGATCATCACCGCATGGCACCTTTGCTTTAACGAGTTCGGGTTCGGCCTCGACTATCAAAAGGCGTTGCTCCCGGTCATCGACCTCTGGAAAGAAGAGGCCGACATCTGCGACGAAGCGGTAACCCTTGCCGGCGGCGGTACTGAGAAGCGCTATGAATGCAACGGCTTCGACACCACTGAGAACGGACCGAAGGCTGGCCTGAACGCCATGCTTGCCGCCTGTGACGGGCATTTAGTGGCAAGAGGTGACGGCGCTCGCATCCTGACGGTCGGCAAGTTCCGCGAGAGCCGCTGCGTTACGCTGTCGGATCGCGATATCGTCGGCCACAACATTCAGTACGACGTGCTTTTCGAGGACGAGTGCAACCGCCTCATTCCGAAGTTCACGTATCCATCCACCGACTACACAACGTCGGACACCGACTATTTCGAGGATGTGGAAGCTCAACTTGAATCTGGGCGCATCTTGGCTGAGGAGGCTGAGTATCAGTGGGTACACCAGTGGCGGCAAGCACGAAGGCTCGGCAAGCGTGACTGGTTGCGGCTTCGTCAGAAAGTCAAGGGCAGCATCGACGTTCGTTTATCCGGCATCAACGCGGTATATTCGCGATGGGTTCGATTGGATACGCCGCTGCGGCTGCCAAGGCTAAACGGAAAGCTGATTGAAAATCGCCGTTCACTGCTTGCACTCACGCGTGGCGGCTTTTCGATGGATATTGTGCAGCATCCGGACAACATCGACGCATGGAATCCTGCGGTCGACGAGGGGGTGCAGCCTCCAGTTCCAAACCAGCCGGCCGTCTCTGGGATTGTAACTCCAGTCATCAATCTGGTGCAGTCAAAGGCGAACGGCGGCTCCGTCTACATCCGCGTGGTGGTCATTGACCCCGGCGACGCAAGTCTCACGCCGATTGTCAGATACCGCGTTGCCGACATCGGGGCGGGGGTTCCGGGCGCGTGGGTTGAGCAAAGTTTCCCCGATGCTCAGCCCTCGATCGGCTACATCAACTTGAACACCAACACGGTTCCGGTGAATCAGGCGCTTGAAGTGCAGGTCGCTTATACAAGTCCTGGCGGTGCCTATTCAGCGTGGTCAACCACCGAAAGCGTCACATCCACCGCCGATCCGACGCCCCCCGGCGCGGTGACTGGTGTTTCTGTAACGCCCGGATCTGGCACAGCAACTTTCAACTGGACGGCTCCGAACAGCGCGAACTACGCCGGAGCGAAAATCTATTGGAACACGGTCAACAACTTCGGCACTGCGACGTATCTCAGCCCGCCTGAGTACGGAGCTCCGAGTTCCACCGACAGTGCTTCGCGCACAATCTCGGCCGGCACTCGCTATGCCTGGATCGTTTCAATCAACAGTTCCGGCATCGAGGGCACGCCCGTAGCTACGGGTAGTTTCGTCGTAACCTGACGCGCCTCTGACGCTGACAATCAAACATCTTGAGCCCTGCCGTTCGGCGGGGTTTTTCTTTTCAGGAGAGCCACGTGGCATTTTCCCCGAACGCACAGACTGTTTATGCGGATGGCCCTGCTGGCTCGCCGCTTCAGCCGGCGAAGTCTGAAATCCGCAAGCTGCTGAAGCAGTATGAGAATGTTATTGACGCCTTCCTGTCCAACGGCGGGTTGCTTTTCTCGTCCAAGGCCAGCCTCGACGCCAGCCTGAACTACGCCGCCAACAGCATGGCGTGGGTGCTGGGCGATGCGACCGTCGCCAACAACGGCGTCTACAAGAAGGTTGGCGCTAGCGGGACCGGAAGCTGGACGCGCGTCAGCGATCTGCCGTTCTCCTTCATCATTGCGAGCGATGTGGGTGCCGGCACGGCGAACGCCATCCAGGCGACGACTTCGATGCCGGTTTCGGGCTCGGCGCTGATCTGGACAAACGTGTTTCGCGCGAACACGGGAAGTCCGGTGACGATTAGCTTCAACGGCGGCTCGGCACTCACGATCAAGACGAATACCGGCAATAACGTTAGCGCGGGCGGTCTGGTCGCGGGCATGATCGTTCTCGGTATTGTTTCCGGCTCGACGTTTAGGCTGCTCAACGACCAAGTGTCTAGCGCTATCGTTGCTGCTGCTGAAGCGGCGCAGGTGGCGGCCGAGGCTGCGCAGGCGGCAGCAGAAGCGGCGGCTGCGATAGGAGGAGGCGGCAACCCCGTCAATAGCTGGCGCGGATACACGGAACTCAACACTTTCACGGCGACCGGCGCGGCCAAGTCGAATGTTGATGGCTACCTTAAGCTCATTGCTTCCGGCGCAAGTACACAGATCACCCTGAGTGGCCTGACCATCAATGGGGCGACCGAGCGCTATCTTGCCATTCGGTATCGGCGCACTGTTGGGACTCCTGGCTGGGACTCCGACGAAGACGCCTTCGGCTGGTCTACGTCCGGTCACGGCTTCACCAGCAGCTTCCTCGCCAAGATCATCAACACGTCGACGGGCTGGAAGACCGCATACCTTGATATGTGGAGCCCCTTTGCGGGCGGGACTGACTGGAAAACGAACACGATCACCGGGATCCGCTTCTTCGCCGCCAATGGCGTTGGAGCTGACATCGATATCGCTTGGATTGCTACCTGTGCTGATGCTCCTCGGCGTGGCGATGTGCAGAATGATCTGAGGTTTCTGCAAACGCAGCAGGACGCGGGGTTCACTGGTAGTGGAATCTACTCAGTAAAAAACATTATCGAAGGCCACCTCGATCTTTTGATGACTGCGCCGTCTCTGGCGAATGGGGCAGACGTTTCTGCCAAAGTTCAAGCTTTGGTGAATGCCGCCGCAGTCGCAAAGAAGACGGCGTTTATCCCGGCGCACCCTCTCGGCTTCGTCTGGCGTTTCGACAGTCAAATTGACTTGCCGGCAAATACGAAGCTTGTTTTCGACCCGGCGTCGAAGAGCACGACGCAAGCCGCCGTGAAGACTTTCAGGGTTACGGGGTCGCGCGTCTACTTGGATGGCGGTTTTGGCGCGGAATTCTCGCACGGTGGCGATGGGGAATTCCTCGACACCAACCAGAAGGACGCCATCCAGATGCGAGGCTTCCGGCTCGATGTTGGAGGCGTCACCACAAAAGACGGCATCATCGTTTCCGGCTCCGATACTTACATCGAAGACAATGCTTTCGGCTCGTTCCGGACCTCAAGCTACGCTATCCGGGTCGCGAAGAAGGCAGGACAGATCAACATCAATAACAAGATCGTTGATAATTATTTCGGCGGGACCGGTCGAGCTTTCTGCGTTTCTTCAGAAGAGGCCGGCGAGCGGCCGGAGGGAATCACGTTCTCTCGCAACAAGTCGGTATTGACCGGAACGACGATTGTTCAGGTCGAAGCGGTTCTGTCGCTGCATCTGCTCGATAACATGCTTGACCAAGGCTCTTTCGCTATCATCAACCTTGCCTCGTCGGCGGCTGGTATCCAAGGACTAACGGTCGATACTTGCTATATAGCGGCGGCTCAATCTCCTACCGGAGTCGGAGGTGGCATCGGCATCCGCGTTGATTCTGGCAGCGTTGGCGTGATTGACGATGTGAAAATCACGAAAAATGAAATCGCTTGGAGCGCCTACGGTATTTCCCTGCTCAACAAGGTTTCGAACGTCTCCATTGAAGGCAATAGCCTGTTGAACATTGACCAGATTGGCATTAGCGCAGACGCCGACCGTCTTCGGTTGAGAGACAACACGTATACGATGACGGCGGCCGGGATTAAGAAAAACCTAGTCCTGACGGAAAAGGCCGGCGGCGGGTCGATCTCAATCGAAAACGAAAACTTTGATGCGGCTGGAACTGTTGATGTCCCGGTGTCAATTACCCGCGATCGGTGGAATATCGGCCGGACCTTTGGGAAGGTGCTAAGGAAAACTTCCAGCGCAACAGCGGCCAGCCCCGCCAATCAGGCTTACCTCCCCATTCCTCACGGACTGATCCGGGCACCTAGCGTCATAACCGGCCTGACCGCTACCGTGGCAAACGGAGCAGTTTATATGAACCTGCGATGCTCCGTTGTTTCAACGGACGCCACAAACACTACGGTTCAGATCTGGCATGATGGCGCCGTTACCCCAGGGAACATAACATTTTCCTTGGATGCCTCAATTTAAGCGTTCAATAGCACGGCGTCGGCGAACCCGACGCCGTGCTGAAGTGATGCCAAGAGATCGAAACTTCAGCTACTTGGACCTGGGCCGAGTTCCTCTGCTTGACTCCGGGTCCCACGGGGAAGGGGCTAATTGTAGCTCGAGCCACGCTGTACTGCGCAGGTCGATTTTCCCGTCTAGCATAGATGCAGCCCAGAGGTCGTCGCGTGAGTATTTGTACATCACATCAATTTCGGTTTTCCGCACGACCCAGTAAATGTCACTGATGGTTTTCGCGATCGCATCAACTTCGTCGATCGTGAGATAAAAGTAGAAGTTGTTGGTTGTTTCGTAGTTAAAAATCTCATGATGCGTTGTTATTGGCCTGCGGAGCTCAATGTACTTAGATGATTCCTCAATCGAGGATGAGTTATGACAAATGCAATTTCTTGCAATCAGTAAGTCGTCGAAAATCGTTCGCGCGTAATCGACATTTGAGATGAATAGTTCTTCCGCGTCTATCGCGCATACAGCTTTCCTGAACTGAGCAAAACGCCGCTTCAATGCTCCCTGGATCTTCTTGTCCTCTTCGGTGAAGAGATCCAAGTCCTTCCTATTCAGATAGCTACCCTTGAGGCCGTACTCGACAATATTCTTGATCGCGTCGTGCATGGCACTGTCTAGCTTCCCGAAATTTCGAACCAACCGCCCGATCGCTGCATCAAAGAGTAGTTCAGCATTAAGATGATCCGCTGCTGTTAAGGTCTCTGTGGCTATATGCATCAACTTACTTCCTCAAAAAAATTGACCGGTATCGGGGAATCAATCTCCACACTAGCTAAACTAACTTATAGTGACTAAGTAAAACAATTGAACATCCTCACGGTCTCTTGAGCCTTATTAGTTGCTACTTGGTCGCACCGCGGATCTCTCTAACGACGTCGCTGTCCTTTCCGCAGCATTCTGCGGCAATGTCCAAACAGCGTTGCCGCTCCAGAGCAATAGCCTCAGCAACCATCTTGGTCGGGTCGCTTTGTCCGCGCGCAAGGTGACGGGCCGAAAGGCTCCACGCTGTTTCAGTAATGTCTTCTGGAATCATAACTCGCCTCAGTTGACGCTCAACTAAGCGTAGGCGTCCTCGCTTTCCTGAAACGTGTGCGCACATTAGACGGCCCTGTTCAATCACATCCCATCATCAAACTCCACCGCCTGCCCGTGCGAAAGGAACTGCACGAGTGCCGACAGCAATGCCTCCGCACTATACCAGTCCATTGAAACTTCGATCGTCGTGTTCGTCGAAGTTGAAAACTCGAAGAACCCGATGAGTGGGTCGCTGGATATGATAGAAAAGTTGCCCAGAAATTGGGCGCTGATCGTGGTTCCGCCAAGCTCCATAAATGCCCCCTGAAATTCTTCGGTTCTAAAAATCGACGACGAGCCGTTCGCTTAGATATATAAGAAAGCGATAAAATACATGGTTTCTACCGATGGTGGAAGCCTGCTTTCTGACAGGTGGCCAAGCACTGGGTTCCGACGGGAAGAAGCTGGGGCCGTTTCGCTAAGTGGCGGGCCAAAGGGAACCACCTATGAACCCAATCGTCAACTGCGCGAGGTGCTCCGCTATTCTTGGAGCATCCACCTGATGCGGCCGACCTATCCACCAAGGCGGCACTAACCACAACATTCTAGGAGACCACCAATGGACCGCGCGAAATTCTTCGCGGCGGTGCGCTCGCCCTTGTCTGTCAACAAGAAAGCACAAGTGCAGGGCATCGACGCGATTCTCGACGAGGCAGAGCGCCGCGGTACGCCGTTGGCGCATCTGGCTGCGATCCTTGCCGAGACGCACCACGAGACAGGCGGCGCAATGCAGCCAATCTCGGAAAATCTCAACTACTCAGCAAAGCGGTTGACGGAAGTCTGGCCTAGCCGATTCCCGACGCTTGCCGCTGCCGCACCGTATGCCGGCAACCAGCGCAAGCTGGCCAACAAGGTCTACGGCGGCAGGATCGGCAATGTTGGCCCAGACGATGGCTGGCTCTACCGCGGGCGCGGCCTGGCCCAGATCACTGGCAAGGCAAACTACGTCAAGTTCGGGCTCTCGGGCACGCCTGACAAAGCCGGCGAGATGGCCACGGCCATCAATATCCTTTTTGACGGCATGACGGGGGGCACGTTCACTGGCCGCAAGTTGAAGGATTACGACGCGCCAGAGGGTTATCGGTATGCGGCATCGAGGGCAATCATCAACGGCGACGTGAAGGCGAACGGGCCGCGTATTGAGAAGTACGGGCGCTCCTTCGAGGCCGCGCTGCTTGCGGCTGGCTACGTGCCGGGTGCCGTTGTTCCCAATAAGCCCACTACGCCCACCACACCCGCCGCAAACGGCTTCTGGGCGGCGCTCGGTCGCTTTCTGCTGGCGCTCATCAAGGGAGGCAAGAAATGACCGTCTGGATAAGAATCGCCCTCTACATGATTGCGGGCTGGCTCTACGGCTCCGGATACATCGGCGAGGAAGTCAGGTCGCTCATCACAGAAGACCCCGCCGTTGCCGCTTCGATCGAGGCTGGCATCGCCGCCGCTATCGGCGCCATTCCGGTTGCCTGGTGGCAGTGGGCGAGGAAGGTGGGGCATCCGACGTGATAATCATCGCGGCAATCTGGTCCCGCATCTCAAGTTGGCTGGCTCCTGTCGGCGCTGCGCTCGCGATCGTCGCGGGCGCCTTTTTCTATGGACGCTCCAGCGGCAAGGCTGATGCCAAGGCGGAGCAAGCTAAGGCAAACGCGAAAGCCATAAAACAGGCGAGGGGCGTCGAGGATGATGTTCAGAACATGGGGGGTGGCGACGTTGATCGCGCTCTCGGTAAGTGGCTGCGTGACGGCCGGTAGCTACTGCGACGTTGCGCGCCCCGTTCGACCGTCGGTCGAGGACAAGTTGACGGAAGGCACCAAGCGCCAGATCCTGGCCGAGAATGAGAAGCTGGCGAAGCTCTGTGGGGTGAAGCCGTGACCGGCGCCGAAATCATGGCCGTTGTAGGGTTTATCGTCATGCTGTTCGGCGCAGTGTCTGGTGTGTGGTGGCGCATCGAGGGGAAGGTGAAGGTCGCCGAGGACAAGGCGGATAAGGTGGCTGCCGACCTAGCGCAACAGCGCCTTCATGTGGCCGAAACCTACATTACCAAGCAGGGCATGCGGGAAGCGACCGAAAGCATCATGGAGGCCATCAGCGGCGTAAAGACTGCCGTCGACCACATGACGCTGCGCGTTGACCGCATCGTCGAGAATCAGGCGAAGCCGCGAACGACGCGCGCGTAACGTCTTGCGCAAGCAACACAGAACCCCTACGTACGCAGGCAGTTGCGCGATGTGACGTTGAAACGTTCGCGCGCGAAACACCCAACAAAGTGTTGGTGGAACGTTGCGGAATTCGCAACTATGCGTTATGCATGTTGAGTAACGGTGAAACGCAGCGCGTGTCGGCGCGTGTGGAACAAACGCTTAACGATTTACGTTTTATTCTCGCCTAACAAGAATATGGAGGCCAACATGGTTGCGCTTTTAAAAGACAACGGCGATTTCACACCCATGCCGGTAGTGTGTGACACAGCGAAGTTTGAGCAGTTGAAGGCGGAGTTGGATAAGCCCGCGAAAGTTGCTCCTGCGCTCGTTGACCTTATCCGAAGCGCCCGTAAATCGGCGAACGCAAAGTAAGGCCATCGACCTACTATGAACGACATCGTTATTGAGCCCCTCGGCGAACACCCGCGAGGGGCTTTTTGCTGCGACCTTCAGCGAATAGACAATTTCTTTAAAAACAATGCGTTGAAAAGCCATAGGGCTTACGCTCAGCGTGTTTTCGTTGCGTGCACCGCCGACGATAAGTCGCCGGTAGGATTCTACGCTCTGACGACGATGACTTTTCGGCCTGGGATGAACGCTGAAGCTGATAAGAAATTTGGTAGGTTCGACGCTATTCCCTCTATCTACCTCACTATGATTGGGAGGGATAAAGCGGCCCCCAAAGGCTTGGGCGCTCGCATGATGCTGGACGCGTTCCAACGAGCATTAGAAGTTCGCGAGCACGTGGGCGTCTATGCGCTAACTCTGCACGCATTCAATGAAAAGGTGAAGGCATACTACGAGACCTTTGGATTTCAACAGTTTGCGGATCCAGCCCAGGATCAGGAGGAATACAAGGCAATGTTTATTCCCCTATCAACCGTCGCTGAGGCGTTTGTCGAAGCGGGAGACGCCGAATAACCTGCCGCCACCACCACTCCACACGCCCAGGCCCGCCACCCTAATCGGTGGCGGGCCTTTTTTGTTTTCTGGGCGCCATGTTCTGCTGTTGAAACTTGTTTGTCCGCAGGTTCGATAGATCATTCTTGGATGATGCTGTTGGCGAGCTTGCCAGTTATAGTGGAAAGCACCATCGTGAATGACTGCATCTTAAAGGCCCCATCGTACCGTCCATTTGAGAGGCCAGCCAGCAGCTGGTAGTGCGCCGTACCTGTATTTGAGTAGCATTGGGTTGATTTTAACCAAAGGTATAGTTCGGTAGCCTTGGCGCCCCCTACCGCATTCAGCAAACTCTCAAAAATGCTGATGCAATTCGTAGAAAGCGCGCCGAGCTGCTCATGGGCATATGCAGGAGAGTTGACGGCTCGGTTGATCCGCATCGTGTCGGTCGTATCCAGTTCACGGCGGAGCCACGCAGTATCAGCAGGGGAATTGCGGGGGATACGACTGTCGAAATTCTTCCAATATGCCAATGAAGTTTCGGCTAGTTGCTTGCGCTGTTCTGCGGGCATTGTCTGAAATTCTGAGAGGTGAAGAGCGGCAATGATGGCCTTCTCAAATTCTTCGGTGCTTGCCATCACCGGCTGTGAAACGCCCATCGCAAGCAAGAACGGAAGCGCAAATCGAGACATTTTCCCCCCTATGAATCTCCGAGACCCCGCCGACCTCGCGCGCGTGCAGGTTGGCAGGCGAGCGTTTGACGCCACTCTTCGTCAACATGCCGGCAACTGCTTCGCACGTTCCGCTCGAGCTTCGCAAGGTAGCTGGAACTCGCCGCGCCAAATACCAACTCCTGACGTCCGAGCCTTGTCCAGCGCGGCCGCATAGGCGCCCATGCTGTATTTCTCCCAATCAACGGCATATCCATTGGCAACGAGCCAATGGTTGACCGCCTGGCCGTCGGCGCGAAAGCAGACGCCAACGAGGCGTTTGTATCGGTCGCGCTCCACTGTCTCGCAACGGGTAGGCCGCGAGGCTGCGAGGAATCTTTCAAGCGCAAAAGCAGCTTCCTTTCCGCATCGGTACGTGCCTCCATCGCCATCCTGGCATTTCTGCCAACTCTCGGGCGCGTCAATGCCGTGAAGGCGTATGCGCTCGCCGGCGATCTCGATCGTATCACCGTCAATCACCGAAGCGCGCCCGATGATGGGCTCTTGGGCGGCGGCCACATTGATGCTCAAAAGCGCCGCTGCGAAAATAGACAATTCTCTTCAAAGCAGGCAGCGCCTCCGAAGTAGCTGCCGGTGATCCCCGTTGTTGCGCACGATCGGTGCGAACGATCCGGATAGACGTCCATGATGTTCAACGTTGCCGATCATCACGCGGAGGGGCACGTGCCTGCGTTCTCGCTGGGCCGCCAGCCACGAGTGAAACCAACGCTCATTGAGGCTTCGGCAAATGCCAGTTGTTCGCGAAGGTGCCGGCAGTCGTTGAGCAGCGTTTGGACGGTCGCGATCGCGTCTCCATTGTGCCAGTCGAGGGCGGCGGCGAGTTCGTCGGTGTCGGTGGCGTTTTCTAGCTGGGCGGCGGACATGGCTTCTCCTTCTCCGCAGGAACGGAGTTTAAGCGTGTTCTGTCAGGATGGCGGCCGCAACGCCGTGAATGTTCTTATTATGTTCTGGTTTGGTGGGGTGTCAAGAGGTCGGCATCCCTTCGATGCAGCATTAGAAATCTGACAGCTTGCTGAGCTCTTCGAGCGACATCCTTCTCCGCTCCACGGAGCTTTTCAAGAGTGCCGGCAGCTGCGCGTCATGCTGTCTTTGTGCTCTGATGCTTTCTGGGTGGAACAAATTGTTTCACCCACGGGCCTCCTGATCTCCGACCAGATCGCTTGCCTGCGCAGAATATGCGCAGCTTCCTGCGCGGGCGACAGTTCCGCCCGTGCCAGGTTCTCGTCGATCTCCATAAGTTCAGCATGTAGATCATCGACATCATGAACTGCGCATTCTACAGCGGCGCGACCAAGCTCTTGCATCGCCAGCAATCTGTGATGCGTTGGGACATGCGCTCAAGCTGGTCGTCTTTCGCCTGCTTGGCATATGACGCCAGTGCTGCCGCCTTGTCTGCCCAATCTTGGCATTCGTCGAGCGAAGCGCATTCCGCAAGTGCGGTTCTCGCTTTCTCATATGTCGCATGCAAGCTGGCCGATGAACAGCCTCACCTCTCCCGACCCAAATGCGCCGCCCCAATCGCCTGATAGAGGTCGAACAGCGCCTCCTGCGCCCGCTCGGCCAATGCATACCATTCCGGCACCATCAGCACCGCTGGATGATCGCAGAGACGTCCGTCGACGAGATCGCCCAGCATGCTCGCGACGTGCAGTGCCTCGTGGCAACCGTGAGTGCCTGGCGAGAATTTCTCGCACATTTCGTCGAGGGTGTAGTCGCGCCTATCGATGGCGGCTTGTAGGCGCTGTTGGCGGTCTTGTTCTGACATGGCGTTGTCCCTTTTCCAATGGCTAGCCCAATTGCAATATGAGGTGGAGATCAGGCGCGCGGTGTTCCTCGCCGCCAGCTAGGCCGATACGTGATGCCTTTGTGCCAGTCATTAATGCGGGCAATTTCCTCCCGCCCTATGTCGGTCACGGTCCATGTGCGGTCGCCCTGGCTGTCTCGTTTTCCCTCTTTAAGTGCTCCAACCTGCGCCAACTGCTCGAGGGTTAGATCGCGAGCACCCGAGATTTCTGCACTGGTGCGAATATCCGGGTGCTCGACCATGTGGCGCAGAGCTTTCTCGCAGCGGGTGCTTAGACCCAGTTGGGGTTTGCGTTCAGCCCGAATCTCGCGCTTGGGGCGCCAAGCTTCCGGGTTGTCTTTCGCTGGTTCCAAGGTCTGCAACACATAGCTTTTATCGACGCCCATGTATTGATTGTACCACTTGCGGACCAACGGGACCGGCCGGCCGCCGTGAAGGGCGTCGACTTTGGGGAATCCCCGCGCCTCCAAAATCAATAGGGCGCCGCGCTTCCACGTTGATGCTCGTGCCTTGCCGACGATCGCAATGGCGATCTCGTCGTCCGTGGCGAACATGGGTAATTTTGAGAGAGGATCGGTCATCTCACGCTGCCGCAAGGACTCATTCAACTTTTGGGTCACAGGCTACCGCCTCTTCCAGCTCTCGACGATCCTACATGCCTCTGCGTGCCCATCTTCGGTGATGATATAGAGCTTCTGCCCATCCGCGGTCTCGCAATTCACCAAACCCTTCCCGACCAGACGCCCCATCAACACCGACCCGGCGCCAGGCAGAAGATTCAGCGTGTTCAGTTCGGTGTTGTACGACATCGCTACCAGGATGTTTTCACTCTTGGCGTCGAGACCGAACCGTGGCCTGTCGACTTTATCCTCGTCTTGTCGTGCGCGATTAGTGGGTATCGCATTGGCGGATGGCGGTTCACCGATACCGCTGAATGCATTCAGCAAAGCATCGATCGCATGCCGATCCCACTTCCGGGTCCCAGGCACCGTCGGTGGCGCTTTGCCTTTGGCGACCCACAAAGAAAACGTGCTCACGGCAATGCCGCAATACGCGGCAGCCTCTTTGCGGCCGATGAGGCGAGGGGAGTTGTCGTTGTGGGTCATGCGCGCGCCCTTTTCTTGCGTGCTCTCTGAAGCATGGCAAGCGCGTCGGGCCGGTTGGATTTCTTAATCAGACGTTCGCGTTTTTCCGTCTTGCTTTCTTCTTTTAGCAGCGCCGGAATATCTTCGACCGCTACCAGCATTGCCCTGCCTATCTTCTTGGCGACGCCGATTCTCCTCGCCTTTTCCCAGATAGTGCGAGCCGTCATATGCACGCCGCTCGACGCCGTGATACGGCGCGCAATTTCTTCCGGGGTGAGTAGGCCGTCGAGGAGATCATCTTTAGTCATGTTCGCGCCACCCAGCCCTTCTTCTTTGCCAGGCTCTCTAGACGGCGGCGCTCTTTCCGCTCTGGCGTCCAGTAGTCCTGATCTCGCTTGCTGTGATCCAACGGCTCATCGTCCTTCCATTTCTCGATGGCTGCTTTCGTCGCCTCACGCATTTCCTTGTTTTTGGCGTTGGTGGCTTCCCATCTAGCTCGACCACGCCCCTTCTTATTGGCGGTAAGCTTCTGAAGAGTTTGGTAGAGCCTTAAATCAGAGATGTGCGTCTTCACCGTCGGAAGCTTCGACACTTTCGGCGGTTCGCGGAGAACTTCCCACAGCGCCAAAAGATCGCTCTCGGAAAACAGATAGTTGCGACCGGAGCGGGAACACAGGCCATGCGCCTTCGCGAGTTTGATCACGCCGCGATTGGTCAAGCGCAGGCGCGCCGCGGCTTCATCGGCGGTGTAGATCGTATCGAGCGGAACGGTAGGCTCCATGGCCACCCTCCATCAAAAGAGGAACAGACAATGCCGCCGGCACGCATGCCGACCGCGTTAATGTTGTCTCCTCGATGTGGTGGTGGCGCCGAACAGGCGGTGCGCTTGGTGGGCGCTAGTGGAAGCTATTGGCAGAAATCGGAGCGGTCAAGGCCGGAATTCCAAAATATTAGATCTAAGTCTTTGACAAATTTGTAAAATTTAGGTTTCTGGCTTTCCATCGTGCCGAGAGGATCACTCACGGCTGCCTGTCGCGTAGTCGCACGCCGGGGTCTACTTCCTGATCATCGATGGAACGTTCGGCCGATAGAGCTTGCCATCCTTCTCGCCGCTCCACGGATCGCCAAACGCCTTCGCAGACGGCAGTTCGTCACCTTTGGCAAGCGCGTCGGCCACAGCGCGTCGCTCTCGACGATGCTCGCGCTTTTTGAATGGCTTGTCGCTCTCGGCAGTCGTCACGCCAGAGATCGGAGTCTTTTTTCGGGAGCGGGTCATATTGCTTGCCTCAGTTTTAGGTCACCACCTCAAAGCCACGCCCGCGCCCGGAGCTACATCGCCGTTCTCAAGGAAGGTCACACCGGCCGATTCTAGAGAGGTGCGGATAGCCGCCAGGTTATTAGCGATTGGCACGCGTTTTCCGGACTCAAAGTCCCGTAGAGTTGACGGCGACACTCCGGCCGCTTCGGCAAGATGCGGCTGCGTCCAGTTTACAAGTGCTCGCGCGGCGCGGCATTGAGCGGGCGTCATCAGTCAACCTCATTAAAAAACAACAATGTCATTATTTTTTGTTGACATTGATGTGATGTTGGTGTTTTTTAATGACATACCGCTTTTTCGGTAACATCGCAACACGAGGAGCCCAGCCAATGACCAACGTTCGCAGATTAAGACCGCAACCTGCCGTCGCAGTCGAACTCGACGAAGGCAGATTAAGACGCCAGTCCCACGAAACTGGCAGAACGAACGTGCAGGGCGCCGATGACGGTCGCCCGCACCACCCTTGGCGGAGCGAAGTTTACGACCTCCAGATGATGGCGAAGATCGCGGTGACGCTGATCGATGAAGTCTTACGCAACGTAGTGTCTCTGGAGGGTCTCCACGAGATCGGCCTCCGTGAGCATCTAGGCTTCGACGAGTTGTGCTTCCAGGTGCACGCCCTGAGGAACGCTGCCGACGCTCTACAGCCTCAGTAAGTTTCCGGCCGCACCTCCGGCCCTTGCCCCTGAGCGCCTTATGGCGACGGGGCCTTTTATCCCCACCCCCGCGGGGGCGGCGAGGCGCTTGATCCGCCAAGCCGGGCGGGTGGCTGCGTTCACAGCGTCAACCGCCCGCTACAGAAATACCAATGGCCGGCGCGATCACCACCTGCGCCAACACAAGCAGCGCGCCGGCCGGTAACTCCAAGCCCACCACAGCGACCCGCCGGTCTCACCAGCCGGCGGTTATTTGCTTTTTAATTGATTGCTAAATCATGCCTCAACTCACCGTTGTTACACTGTGGGCAAGGGAGGCTGACATGCGAAACTATCACCAATTCCGTAAGGCAAAGCCGAAGCAGTCTTTCTTCGCCAAGGCTCCGGCATTGACGTTCGGCTTGGTCACCGTCGCCATCGCAGGCATTTTCTCAGCGGGCTCGTTTACATCGCTGGCAACCGGGTTGGGCTTATCGCCGAGCTGCAACATCAAGGGTAATGTCAGCATCAATTCCCGCGAGCGTATCTATCACGTACCGGGCCAAGAGCGGTATGCGGAAACAAATATCTCTCCGCAGTACGGCGAGCGCTGGTTCTGTTCGGAATCCGAAGCGAGGGCGGCCGGTTGGCGCAAAGCGGGCCGGTGAAACGCGGTCTGCGTGATATAGATTCTCTGAATGGTCAGGCCCCGGAAGCATCATCCAATTTTGGATTATGCCAATATCAATCGGCGGCCGTCATCGACTCGGCCGCGTGATATCGGTGTTCGTCCCGACGTATGGTGCCAACGATTTAATCAACGCCTCTGATCGTCCCGCAATCTGGCGGCTCTGTTCCGCAAACGCCAAGTTCATATGTCGGACCTGACCGTCGGTAAGGTCGACGACTGCCGTGCCTCCACCATAGTAGCCTGGGCTAACCGCGAGATCTGGGCTGATTGGCAACCAGGCATGGACTCGTTCATCAGACAACAACTTAACTGCACCTGAGGTGACTTTGACGACCGGCCGGCTGGCGAGGATCAACGACTTCCGAGGGTTGGTCACGCGCGCGAAGATCAGTCCTCTGCCTGCGAGCGCATTTCGGATTATGCCACTCTGAGACTTCAAAGTGGTGATGTGGAGGTTATTGCGCGCCGATTTCATTTTGTCAGCGGCAAGATATTTTTCACGCTCGCCGTCGCTCACTGGGCGAACGTTCTTGCTGAAATCGTCAATCGCCTCTTCGATTGCGTCGCGATAAGCTTCGACAGACATCAATTCGTCTCGAAGATCAGGCACCCGGCGCCACTGCTGGAGGAAGAATTCGTCCCAGACAGCGCGCTCATCAGCGGTAAGTAGCGGGCGGCGATTCTTGGACATCGCGTCAATCATTTTAGTTATGAGTGGATCGGCCAACGCTTCGAGCCGACTAAAGTCGACTTCAAGACTCACGTCCTTTGCCCCGCTCTTCGCAACGTGGGTGTATAAATGCCCCTCGAGAAACAGATTCTTAGGCATGTCGGCGCGGACACCGCTTTCGGCACGACGCGAGTCGTAAGTCCACAGACCTGCTTGGTCATTTACAAATCGCTTCTGCAACATCTCCGGCACGAAATGATGCCGTTTGGGAATTGGACGATTCATTAACTCCCCCGAGTTGAGCGTACAAAGCAATCGGCCAATTCATGTACCATGTGCCAATCATGTGCCGTAAAAGCCGGAAATGTGCCGTAAACATCGTAAAATGAGGCGCATTTGGTAGATTAGGAAGGTATGCGTAAGTAGTTGATTTTATTGAGATTTAAATGGTGAGCGCGCAGGGATTCGAACCCTGGACCTACTGATTAAAAGTCAGTTGCTCTACCGGCTGAGCTACGCGCTCCCTGGCCGCGGCCCTTGAAGCCCGGCGGAAGTGGGCGGACATATGCACGCGTGTTTCCCGCCGGTCAACCGAAAAATTGTGATTTTCCCGAACAAAGGGTGCATGGTTTCGTGATCGCCAAAAGGTGATTGGTATCGTGGAGATGCCGCGGTTAAGGGATAGCCCACATGCCGCATGCCGGAGTTCTTGCCGTTGTCGATTGCCGATATTTCCATTTGGACCGCCGTTCTTGCCGGCGCGCTCTCTTTCCTTTCGCCCTGCGTCCTGCCCCTTGTGCCGCCCTATCTGTGCTACATGGCGGGCGTCTCGGTCGATCAGTTCCGCAGCGGTGATGCGGCAACGATCGGCAGCACCAGGCGCGCGGTGCTGCCGGCGGCATTGTTGTTCACGCTCGGTTTTGCCACCGTTTTCGTGGCACTCGGGGCAGGGGCGTCTTCGATCGGACTGTTGCTCCGGCAGCATATGGATCTCTTGTCGCGCATCGGCGGCGTGATCATCATCATCATGGGGCTGCATTTCCTCGGCGTCTTCAAGATCGGGCTCCTGGCGCGCGAAGCGCGTTTCCAGGGTGCTGGCAAGCCGGCGACGCTGTCGGGCGCCTACATCATGGGACTTGCCTTTGCCTTCGGCTGGACGCCCTGCATCGGCCCGGTGCTCGGCACCATCCTTGGCGTTGCCGCGGCGCGCGATACGGTCGGCGACGGCGCCATGCTGCTTGCCATCTATTCGCTGGGCCTCGCCGTACCGTTCTGGATCGCCGCTGCCTTTTCCGGCTCCTTCATGCGTTTCCTCTTCCGCTTCCGCCGTCATCTCGGCCTGATCGAGAAGCTGATGGGAGGCTTGCTCGTCGTTGCTGGCCTCGCCTTTCTGTTCGGTTTCATCAGTTCCGTCGCCATCTGGTTCCAGCAGACCTTCCCGATCCTGATGAAAATCGGCTAGGGCATTCCCTCGTAAACCGGAATCACTTTTCGTCTGGAATAGCCTAATGCGTGGCATGGTTCATGCGTTAGGCGTGTCGCCGTTCTTCGGCGTCGGTGCGGCTGAAGCGATGAGTGACTGGGACGGGGAAATGACATGACGGAAATCGCGGGCCTGGTGCTGCCGTTCTTCGGCCTGATCTTTCTCGGTTACCTGACCGCGAAATTCGTCCATCATCCGGGCGAGGCGATGGGGTGGCTCAACACCTTCATCATCTATCTTGCCCTGCCGTCCCTGTTCTTCAAGCTCGTCTCACGCACCCCGATCGAGCAGCTGGCGCGGGCCGATTTCATCCTGACGACGGTCGGCGCGACCTATATCGTGTTTTCGCTGATCTTCCTCGTCGGCGTTTATGTCAGGCGCAACTCCATCGCCGAATCGACCATTCAGGGCTTTGGCGCGGCCTATGGCAATATCGGCTACATGGGCCCCGGCCTCGCGCTGCTGGCGCTGGGCGATGCTGCTGCCGTGCCGGTCGCATTGATCTTCAGCTTCGAGAACGCGGCGCATTTCGCCGTGGCCCCTGCGATGATGGCGATTGCGGGTGGCCGGCAGGAAAAGCCGCACGTGCTGGCCGCAAGTGTCGCCCGCAAGATCATCCTGCACCCGTTCATCCTGGCGACGCTTGCCGGCGTGGTTGCCGCCTTCTTTTCGGTGCAGCCGCCGGTGCCGGCGCAGCGGTTGATTGACTATCTCGCCCAGTGCGCGGCCCCTTGTGCGCTGTTTGCCATGGGCGTGACGCTGGCGCTGCGGCCGATCAAGCGCATCCCGGTCGAGATCGGCTATATCGTGCCGGCAAAGCTCGTGCTGCACCCGATCATCATGTTCGTCGCGATGAGCCTGACGGGCAACTATGACCCGATCTGGGTTCAGACCGCGGTGCTGCTTGCGGCACTGCCGACGGCGACAAACGTCTTTGTCATCGGCCATCAATATGGCGTCTGGCAGGAAAGGGCGTCGGCGACGATCCTGATCACCACGACGCTGTCGGTCGCAACCGTGACGGGCCTGCTTTATCTGATCCGTTCAGGCGCTCTTCCGCCCGATCTTTTCCCTTAAGCCCTCTTTCAGCGCATTGAGGGCGCTGCCCGGGTGAACGCCCTCGCGCATCATCAGGCTGCGCAGCGGGCCGACCGCGGAAAGCACGTGCAGGCCGAGGGCACGCAGCGCCTGGACCGGCAGGAAGCCGGATAGAAGCGACCGGTTGAGCAAGTCGACGCTCGCGGTGCGGCTCACAATGTCGAGGCGGCGACGGCTGTCGAAACGGCCGCCGATGTCGCCGGCAAGCCGTTCCCCGTTCGGCGCACCGATGAGGTCGACAAGCGTCATGACGTCGCGAAGGCTGAGGTTGAGACCCTGCGCTCCAATCGGCGGGAAGGCGTGGGCGGCTTCTCCGAGAAGCACGACGCGCCCCTTGCCGAAGCGCTGTGCCGTCATGCCGGAGAGCGGGAAGGATTGCGGCGCCCCCTCGACGGTCACCTTGCCGAGGATCGACTGCATCCGGTCCTCGACCGCGCGCGAAAGTTCTGCCGGATCGAGCGACAGCGTCTGCGCGGCGTCTTCCGGCGTGCGCACCCAGACGAGGCTGGAGCGGTTGCCGGGCAGGGGTACCTGGGTGAAAGGCCCGCTTTCGGTGTGGAATTCCGTCGAGATGTTCTGGTGCGGCAAGGTGTGCGCAAAATTGAGAACGACCGCCGTCTGAGGGTAGGACCAGGTGCTGGCGGCGATCTTGGCCGCCTCGCGTACGGGGGAGCGCCGACCATCGGCGCCGACGAGCAGATCGGCGCTCAATCGGTTGCCATCGGCAAGTTCGACCGTTGCGACGGTATCGGAAAGCTCGAATCCGAGCGCCGACGTCGTGATGCGGCTGAGTGTTGGGCTCGCTTCCGCACGCTCTCTCAGGATGTCGATGAAGGGCGCATTCGGGATGTTGTAGCCGAACGCCGACAGCCCGACCTCGGAGGCGCGAAAATTGACCGGCGGCGCGCGCAGCAACCGGGTGGTGCCGTCGAGGATGCGCATGGTGGCAAGCGGCGCGGTCAGCGGCTCGACCTTCTCCCAGAGCTCCAGTCTCTTCAGGTATTCGATCGACTGGTCCATCAGCGCCGTGGTGCGCCCGTCCGCCACCGAGGGTTCTGGACCGATCAGTGCGACGCGGTAGCCGGCATCGGAAAGCGCGATCGCGGCAAGCGATCCGGCAAGACCAGCGCCGATAATGGCGATATCGTAGTGATCCATGATGTGAACGAACCTTTTCGCACGCGCTTGGATGTCTCCTGATCGAGACCCGATCATACCTCTAGTCCCGGCCGAGATCGAAATAAATGGGTAGAATCAGCGCAGAAGCAATTTGCAGGTGTCCACAGAACATTGGGCCGAACAGAGGCTGCAACGCTTGAATTTTAGTGGCGATGCGTTGCAAAGGGTGCATATTACGCGCAATTACGCCGCAGAGCGGTCGAGGCGGGCCTTGGTGCCCGCACGGGGAAAACAATAGGGGTAGGCGTCGTCCGCTGATGAAGTTCTTTAACTACAGACGAGTTCCCTACGCCGAGATCCGCGCCTTCTCCGTGCATATCCTGACGGCATCCGGATCGTTTCTCGCCTTCCTCGGTGTGGTGGCCGCGGCCGAGCATCGCTTCGTCGACATGTTCTGGTGGCTGGGGCTGGCGTTGCTCGTCGACGGCATCGATGGCCCGATCGCCCGCAAGGTGCGGGTCAAGGAAGTGCTGCCCAACTGGTCGGGCGACACGCTCGACAACGTCATCGACTACGTCACCTACGTCCTGTTGCCGGCGTTTGCGCTCTATCAGAGCGGCATGATCGGCGAGCCCTGGTCCTTCGTTGCCGCCGGCGCGATCGTCGTTTCGAGCGCGATCTACTATGCCGACATGGGCATGAAGACCGACGAGTACTTCTTCTCGGGCTTTCCCGTCGTCTGGAACATGATCGTCTTTACGCTGTTCGTCATCCAGGCAAGCGAGCTGACGGCCTCAATCGTCGTCTTCGTCTCGGTGATCCTGACGTTCCTTCCGATCAATTTCCTCCATCCGGTGCGCGTCCAGCGCCTGCGGCCGCTCAATCTCGGCATTTTCTTCGCCTGGTCGGCTCTTGGCATCTACGCTTTGCTGTTGCACTTCGCGACGCCCGCCTGGGTGGTGACCGGCTTCGTGGTCACGGGCATTTATCTCTATGTGATTGGCTTCGTGCTGCAGATTTTCCCGAATCTCGGCCGGAATTAGGAGCAGGCAATGGCGCAGGCGATTGTGGTACGCGAACTCGGTGGACCGGAGGTCCTCAAACTCGAAGGCGTCACGCTCTCGCCGCCGGGACCCGGTGAGGTCCAGATCCGGCAGGTGGCCATCGGCCTCAATTTCATCGACGTCTATTTCCGCACCGGTCTCTACAAGTCCGCCTCGGGCCTGCCCTTCGTCCCGGGCAAGGAAGGTGCCGGCATCGTGACCGCCGTCGGCGACGGGGTCAGCCTGTTTTCGGTCGGCGACCGCGTTGCCTATGCATCCGCCGATGGCGCCTATGCCAGCGAGCGCAATGTCGATGCCTCGCAACTCGTCAAGGTGCCGGATGGCATCACGCTCGAGACCGCGGCTGCGATGATGCTGAAGGGCATGACGGCGCAGTACCTGCTCAACCAGACCTACCAAGTTGGTCCGGGCACGACGATCCTGTTTCATGCGGCAGCAGGCGGCGTCGGCCTGATCGCCGGCCAGTGGGCGAAGGCGCTCGGCGCGACGGTGATCGGCACCGCGGGATCGCAGGACAAGATCGACCTGGCGCTCGCGCACGGCTACGATCACGTGATCAACTACCGCACGGACAGTTTCGTGGCGCGCGTCAAGGAACTGACCGATGGCCGCGGCGTCGACGTCGTCTACGATTCGGTCGGTCGCGACACCTATCCGGCATCGCTCGATTGCCTGAAGCCGCGGGGCCTGTGGGTCTCGTTCGGGAATTCCTCCGGTCCGGTCGATGCCTTCAGCATCGGCATCCTGGCGCAGAGGGGATCGATCTTCGCGACGCGTCCGACACTCTTCGGTTACGTGGCCACGCGGCCTGCGCTGGAAGCGTGTGCAAATTCCCTGTTTGATATTGTGCAAAGCAACAAAGTGCGTATCAATATCAATCAGACTTATCCGCTGTCCGATGCCGGTCGAGCGCATACGGATCTCGAGACAAGAAAAACGAGTGGAACAACACTGCTGATGCCGTGATCGAAGCCTTAAGGCGGACGCGGATCAACAGAGGGGAAAGAGGGCAGCGTGCCTGTTGAGGGAGTAGCGGCGAACAGTCACCTATTGGCTGTGAGCAATCTGACGAAATTGTTTGGCAGCTTTGCGGCCTGCAATGGGATCGATCTGCAGATCGAACCGGGCGAAATCCACGCCCTTCTCGGCGAAAATGGTGCCGGAAAATCGACGTTTGTAAAGATGTTGTTCGGCGTACTTGCGCCGACGGCAGGCGAGATCCTCTGGCAGGGTCGCAGCGTCAGGATCGCTAATCCGGCCGCCGCCCGCAAGCTCGGCATCGGCATGGTTTTCCAGCACTTTTCGCTGTTTGAAGCTTTGACCGTTGCCGAAAACATCGCGCTCTCGATGGATGGCAACATTTCGCTCGCCAAGGTGGCAGACGAGGCTTCGCGGCTGTCGCATGCCTACGGCCTGCCACTCGACCCCCATGCGCATGTCGCCGACCTTTCGGTCGGCGAACGCCAGCGCATCGAGATCGTGCGCGCGCTCCTGCAAAACCCGCGTCTTATCATCCTTGACGAGCCGACCTCAGTGCTGACGCCGCAGGAGGCCGATCGCCTGTTCGAAACGCTTCACAAGTTGAAGGCCGAGGGCCGTTCGGTACTCTATATCAGCCATCGGCTGGAGGAAGTTCAGCGCATCTGCGATCGCGCGACGGTGCTGCGCCACGGCAAGGTCACCGGCGCCTGCGATCCGAAGGCTGAAACCCCGTCATCCCTGGCGCGCATGATGGTCGGGAGCGACGTTGCGGCCGTCAGCGCTGCGGGCACCAGCACCAAGGGCGCGGTTCAGCTCGAAGCGCGCCATCTGACGGTTCCGGCGCGCACGCCCTTTGCCGTCTCGCTGAAGAACATCTGTCTGAAGGTCCATGCCGGGGAGGTGCTGGCGATCGCCGGTGTCGCCGGCAACGGGCAGGGCGAGCTTTTCGACGCGCTTTCCGGGGAGTATCCGGTCGCCGACGACAATGCGGTGCAGATCCGGCAGAAGAGCGTCGGCGTCAAGAACATCAACGCGCGCCGGCTGATGGGCGCAGGCTTCGTTCCGGAAGAGCGACACGGCCATGCAGCCGTGTCGGCGCTGCCGCTATCGGACAATCTCGTGCTCGCCCGCAGCCGATCGGACGCCAAGGCGTTTCTCGGCGGCGGCTTCCTCAACATCATCCGGCGCGATGCGGTGGCGAGCGCCGCCAAACGCATTTCCGAAGCGATGGACGTGCGCAAGAGCGGCGAGGATCCGCCCGCGGGCTCGTTGTCGGGCGGCAACCTGCAAAAGTTCATCGTCGGCCGTGAGCTTGATCGCCAGCCGAGCGTGCTGGTCGTCAACCAGCCGACCTGGGGTGTCGATGCGGGCGCCGCAAGCCGCATTCGCCAGGCTCTGGTCGACCTCGCCAAGGCGGGTTCCGCCGTGCTCGTCATCAGCCAGGATCTCGACGAGATCTTTGAAGTGGCGACGGAAATCGCCGTCATCAGCGACGGGCGGCTCTCCGATCCCTATCCGGCGCAGGAGCTTTCACGTGAGAAGATCGGCCTGTTGATGGGCGGCATGTACGGCAAGACGGAAGGTACGGGGGCCGAACATGCGCATTGAACTGGAAAAACGGGCCAAGGTATCGACCCTGTTTTCGATCCTGTCGCCGTTCATCGCCTTCCTGCTGACGATCATCTTCGGCGGCATCATGTTCGCGCTGCTCGGCAAGAACCCTGTCATGGCGCTCTACAGCTTCTTCGTTGAACCCTTGAGCGAAGTCTGGTCGCTGCATGAGCTGGCGATCAAGGCGGCCCCTCTCATTCTGATCGCCGTCGGGCTTTCCGTCTGCTTCCGTTCGAACAACTGGAACATCGGCGCCGAGGGCCAGTTCATCATGGGCGCGATCGCCGGCTCGATCCTGCCGGTGGTGTTTTATGACTGGCAGTCGCCGCTGGTGCTGCCGTTGATGATGCTGATGGGCATGCTCGGCGGCGCGCTTTTCGCCGCCATTCCCGCCTTCTTGAAGGCGCACATGAACACCAACGAGATCCTGACGAGCCTGATGCTTGTCTATGTCGCCCAGCTCTTCCTCGACTGGCTGGTGCGCGGGCCCTGGCGCAATCCCGGCGGCATGAATTTTCCCGAGACGCGCACCTTTGCCGTTGATGCCATATTGCCGGAAATGATCGCCTCTGGGCGGACTCACTGGGGTTTCGCCTTCGCCATCATCGCGGCAATCCTCGTCTGGTTCATGATGCGATACACGCTGAAGGGCTTCGAGATTTCCGTTCTCGGCCAGTCGGCGCGGGCAGGGCGCTTTGCCGGCTTCTCGTCGCGGCGGATGATCTGGTTCTCCATGCTGCTTTCGGGCGCCTTTGCCGGCCTCGCCGGCATTTCCGAGGTCAGTGGCGCCATCCAGCAGCTGCGTCCGGTAATTTCGCCCGGTTACGGCTTTACCGCCATCATCGTTGCCTTCCTCGGGCGCCTCAACCCGCTCGGCATTGTCGCGGCCGGGCTGGTGCTGGCGCTCACCTATCTCGGCGGCGAGGCGGCACAGCTTTCGATCGGCGTTTCCGAGAAAGTGACACGCGTCTTCCAAGGACTGCTGCTCTTCTTCGTGCTCTCCTGCGACACGCTCATCCACTACCGCATCAGGCTGGTCTTCGACCGGTTGACCGCGACGAAAACCGAGGGGAGCCACTGATGGGTATCGTTGAAGCGATCCTCCTGAGTGTGATCACCGCGGCAACGCCGCTGGTGCTCGCCGCGATCGGTGAGCTGGTGACGGAGCGCTCCGGCGTACTCAATCTCGGCGTCGAGGGCATGATGATCATGGGGGCGGTCTCCGCTTTTGCGGTCACCCAGCTCACCGGCTCGCCCTATCTCGGCATGCTCGCCGGTGTTGTGTGCGGTGCGCTCTTCTCGCAGCTTTTCGCGTTCCTGACGCTGACGCTGGTTGCCAACCAGGTGGCGACGGGTCTTGCGCTTACCCTGCTCGGGATCGGTGTCTCCGGCATGCTGGGCGAGAGCTTCCTCGGTATCCAGGGCATCAAGCTGCAGCCAATTGCGATCCCGCTGCTCTCCGATATCCCGTATCTCGGGCCTCTTCTGTTTCATCAGGACATTATTTTCTATCTTTCGATCGCGATCGTCGCGGGCGTGAACTGGTTCCTGTTCAAGAGCCGCGCCGGGCTGAAGCTGCGCGCCGTCGGCGACAGCCATGCATCGGCGCACGCCCTCGGGGTCAATGTCATTCGCACGCGTTATCTTGCGGTCATGTTCGGTGGCGCGTGTGCGGGTCTTGCCGGAGCGCAGCTGTCCCTGGTCTACACACCGCAATGGGTAGAGAACATGTCGGCTGGACGTGGCTGGATCGCGCTTGCGCTGGTCGTCTTCGCCTCGTGGCGCCCGTGGCGGCTTGTCGCCGGCGGCTATCTCTTCGGCGCCGTGTCGATCAGCCAGCTGCATGCCCAGGCCTTCGGTATCGGCATTCCCTCTCAGCTGCTCTCGTCGCTCCCCTATATCGCGACGATCCTCGTACTCATTCTCATTTCGCACAACCGGCGCATGACCTTGATCAATACGCCGGCATCGCTCGGCAAGCCGTTTGTGCCGGATCGGTGAAATCAAGCTTTTCAGACGGACGTTTACTCTAACCGACAGAGGACAAAAAATGAAAAAACTACTGCTCGCCCTCGCAAGCACTGCGGCGGTTATCGGCTTCGCCACGACCGCCGGTGCTCAGGAAAAGGCCAAGATCTGCTTCGTCTACGTCGGTTCGAAGACCGATGGCGGCTGGACCCAGGCGCATGACATCGGCCGTCAGGAGCTGGAAAAGGCGCTCGCCGACAAGATCGAGACCCAGTATCTCGAAAGCGTGCCGGAAGGCCCGGATGCCGAGCGTGCGATCGAGCGTCTGGCGCGTTCGGGCTGCGGCCTGATCTTCACCACGTCCTTCGGCTTCATGGATGCGACGGTCAAGATCGCCCAGAAATTCCCGGACGTTAAGTTCGAGCACGCCACCGGCTACAAGACCGCCCCGAACGTCGCGACCTACAACAGCCGCTTCTATGAAGGCCGCTACATCCAGGGCCAGATTGCCGCCAAGATGTCGCAAAAGGGTGTCGCGGGCTACATCGCCTCCTTCCCGATTCCGGAAGTGGTGATGGGCATCAACGCCTTTGTCATCGGCGCGCGCTCGGTCAACCCGGACTTCAAGATCAAGGTCGTATGGGCCAACACCTGGTTCGACCCGGGCAAGGAAGCCGACGCTGCCAAGGCGCTGGTCGACCAGGGCGTCGATATCCTGACCCAGCACACGGACACGACCGCGCCGATGCAGGTTGCCGCCGAGCGTGGCATCAAGGCCTTCGGCCAGGCCTCCGACATGATCAAGGCGGGCCCGGAGACGCAGCTGACGGCAATCGTCGATACCTGGGGCGCCTACTACATCAAGCGCACGCAGGCCTTCCTCGACGGCAAGTGGGAAACGACGTCGAGCTGGGACGGCCTGAAGGACGGCATCCTGACCATGGCGCCCTATACCAACATGCCTGACGACGTGAAGAAGCTGGCCGAGGACACCGAAGCCAAGATCAAGTCGGGCGAGCTGAAGCCCTTTACCGGCCCGCTGAAGAAGCAGGACGGCAGCGAATGGCTGGCTGCAGGCGCGTCGTCGGACGACGGCACGCTGCTCGGCATGAACTTCTACGTCGAAGGCGTCGACGACCAACTGCCGAAGTAAGCACCGCCTCGAGCGTGAATTTGCAAACCCCGCCGATCCGGCGGGGTTTGTCGTTCTGGATCGCGTTATGGTTGCTTCCGCATCCTACGCTGCTCGGTTTACGGTGTTGCCGCCGCCCTGGGGCTTTCCGGAATCGATCGTTCAAACTACAGTCATTTGCGCAAGTTTTGTGATGAACGCCCGGACTTTGCGTGAGGGCGTTATGGCGCGCTACGCCGGTCGGAATCAGGCAGGGGAGTGCCTGGAGGAGATGGATTGAGCAGGGGATTGCTGGAAACCGTGGTATCCGGCTCGCGCAAACGCACGAGCCACGCGCATGTCGTCGACCAGCTTGGAAAGGCGATCATCTCCGGCGAGTTTCCGGTCGGTTCGATCCTGCCGGGCGATCCGGAACTGGCGGCGCGCTTTCGCGTGTCGAGAACGGTTCTGCGCGAGGCGATGAAGACCTTGGCCGCCAAGGGACTGGTCGTGCCGCGGGCGCGCATCGGTACGCGCGTGACGCCGCGCAACGACTGGAACCTGTTCGACAGCGATATCCTGACCTGGCATTTCGAGTGCGGTGTCGATGAGGATTTCCTCTATCACCTGAGCGAAGTGCGGCTCGCCTTCGAGCCGCATGCCGCGGCCCTCGCGGCGCGCAATGCATCCGAGGCCGAAATCAGTCGGATGATGCGCCTCGCAGTCGCCATGGGCGAACTCGGACACACGGCCGAAAGCCTCGCCGTTGCGGACCTCAAGTTTCACCTTGCCGTTGCCGAAGCCTCCGGAAATCCGTTCATGCGCACGGTCGGCGGCCTGATCGAAGCGGCCCTTGTCGGCGTCTTCAAGTTGAGCTCGCCCGTTGCCGAAAAAGGCGGCATCGACGAGGTCGCCCGCAATCACATCCGCATCGTCGAAGAGATCGGACGGCGTGACGAAGCCGCCGCGCGGCTCGCCATGGAGAATGTGATCAAGATCGGACGCGAGCGTGTTCGCGGAGCGCTCGGCAGCCGCAGCTGACATCCTGGTTCGGGGATTGTTCAGAAAAACGGACCCTATCGCTGTCAATGTTCAAGAGATTGCAGGGTTTTCAACGCTTTCGCTTGCTCAGATCGGCGGCTGGCCTTATCTGGTGAAGGGTCGCGCCTTGTGGCGCGGCTTTCGTCAACGGTGATTTGGAGACCATGTCCGAGTTTTTTGTCATTTTCGTCCTGCTTTTGATCAATGCATTTTTTGCTCTCTCGGAAATGGCAATCGTCTCGGCAAGCAAGCCCATGCTTCGCCAGATGGCAAAACAGGGCAACACCCGCGCCGAAGTGGCGCTGCGCCTTGCTGAAGATCCCGGCAAGTTTCTGTCCACGGTACAGGTCGGTATCACGCTCGTCGGCACCCTGGCCGGCGCCTACGGCGGCGCGACAATCGCTGCGAAATTTGCCCCGCTGCTCGATGAGGTCGCCTGGATCAATCCCTACGGCAACACGGTCGCGCTCGTCCTCGTCGTAACCCTCATCACGTTCCTGTCCGTAGTGATCGGCGAACTCATTCCGAAGCAGCTTGCGCTGAAGAATTCCGAGGCGCTGGCGATGTTCGTCGCGCGCCCGATGTACCTTCTGTCGCGCATCGCAGCACCGGTCGTCTATCTGTTCGAGACCGCGGCCTCGCTCGCCATGCGCCTGCTTGGCATCCGTCCTGACGATCCGGACCATGTGACGGAGGAGGAAGTCCACGCGATCATGGCCGAAGGCGTCGAAAGTGGTGCCATCGAAAAATCGGAACACGAGATGTTGCGCCGGATCATCCGGCTTGGCGACCGCAACGTGAAGTCGATCATGACGCATCGCACCGAGGTGAGCTTCATCGACGTCAACGACAGCCTGGAGACGGTGGGCCGCAAGATCACCCAGTTCGGCCACTCCCGCTATCCGGTGGTCGACGGGCCGAGTGGCGACGTGCTTGGCGCGGTCCTCGCAAAGGAGATCCTGAACGCGCCCGCGTCCGGTCCGTTCGATGTCCGAAAGTACATCAAGGAAATCCACACGCTTCCGGAGACGGCGTCGTGCCTGAAGGCGCTCGAGGCCTTCAAGTCGTCGAGCATCAACATGGCGATGATTGTCGATGAATACGGCAGCACCGAAGGCATCATCACCATCGCCGATATTCTGGAAGCGATCGTCGGCGTCCTGCCGTCGAACTATGACGACATCGAGCATGCGCTGATCCGCCAACGCGAAGACGGCAGCTATCTCGTCGACGGCCGCACGCCGATCGATGAAATTCACCTGACGATCGGCATCGAGGGCATCGACGCCGATGGCAACTTCGAAACGATCGCGGGCTTCCTGGTGCAGCAACTGCGCAAGACCCCGGAAGAGGGAGATATCGCCATTGCCCACGGCTATCGGTTCGAGGTGATCGACATGGATGCCCGCCGCATCGACAAGATCCTCGTCAACCGCTGCGACGAGGCGGCCGGCTGACGCAGCCGATCGGACGCGAGACCGGGGCGACGCCCCGGCTTTGCCACGCGCGGCGAGCGCTCCTCTTTGCCTCCGTCATCGGAGCCAGCTGGACAGGCGGAAATTCCGAGTGTTGCAGCGCCCATTGTGCATCTGAAATGACGCAGCGCTTCTCGGGAGAAAAAGCAAAAGGCCGGGCATGCCCGACCTTTCTCCAGATCATCGCGGGTCCGCTAGTTCATCCGTAGTCAGACGATCTCGGCGACGATCAAGTGGTTTTCTTGTACCGCGTTTTCATGTCGGCGCCGTGACATCACCCACAGAGCGCGCATCGACGGTCAACGCAGTCGCAGGATGTCGCAAGCGGTTCCGGCTGGCGATTCTGCGGCATATGGCGGCCGCACGATCAGGCAGTCCGACTGCGCAAAGACCTTCATCATCGACGAATCCTGGCGGGAGAAGGGGTGGGCAACCAGCGTGCCGCCGTCGTCCCGGGAGAGCCGCGCCCGCACATAGTCCTTGCGGATGTCATTGGCTGGCAGCGCGCTGGCAAGACGTGCCGTGGCCTGTCGGTCGCGATCGGGCAGACGGGCAAGCTTGCGCACCAGCGGTTCCAGGAACAGGAGGCTGCACACAAGGCTGGAAACCGGATTTCCCGGCAGGCCGAGGACGATCGTTTCGCCGAGCTGCCCGACCATCAACGGTTTTCCCGGTCGCATGGCGATGCGCCAGAAGTCGAGTGTCATGCCGCAGGCAAGCAGCGTCGACTGGACAAGGTCGTGGTCGCCGACCGAGGCGCCGCCGAGCGTGACGAGCACGTCGATGTTTGCAGCCTGCGCCCTTTCGACCTGGGCCGTGATTGCCTCGCGGTCGTCGCCGACGATACCGAGATCGATGACATCGGCACCGTTGTCACGCGCGATCGCCGCGACACCGAAGCTGTTCGACGCGATGATCTGGTCGGCGCCGGGCTCACTGCCGGGCACCAGCAGTTCGTCGCCGGTTGCAAGGATCGCCACCCGCGGCCGCTTGAAGACCGGCAGGCGTGAATGGTTCATTCCGGCGGCAAGTGTCAGTCGTCCGGGATCGAGCACGTCGCCCGCAAAGAGTGCCGCTTCGCCGGCGGTAAAATCCTGACCAGCCATCCGGATGTGCCGCCCTTGGCCGGGCACGAACTTCGTCCGGATCCGGTTGCCCGGCAGGCGTTCGGTGTCTTCCTGGATGATCACCGTATCGGCGCCGGAGGGCACAGGCGCACCGGTGAAGATGCGCACGGCCTCGCCGGGTTTCACATCGCCCTTGAAGCCATGGCCCGCCGCGGACTGGCCGATGACGGTCAGCTCGGCGCCGATGGTCTCGATGTCCTGGTGGCGAACCGCATAGCCGTCCATGGCCGAATTGTCGAAGGCGGGGTGCGTAACCAGTGCCGGAATATCCTGGGAGAGCACCCGCGCCGATCCGTCATGCAGATCGACCAGTTCGCTCAGAGACGGAGGCGTGGCGCTGGTGAGGATCCGCCCGAGCGCATCTTCGACGGAAAGCAGTGACATCGCCTCAGTTTCCTTCGCGCTGAAAGTCTCCGGATCGTCCGCCAGATTTGCTTACAACCTGGATGCCGCCAATCTCCATCTCACGGTCCGCGGCCTTGGCCATGTCGTAGATGGTCAGGCAGGCGACGCTGACCGAGGTCAGCGCTTCCATTTCGACACCCGTACGGCCGGTGAGCTTGGCAAGCGCCTCGACCCTCAGGCCCGGAAGCGTGGCGTCCGGCGTAATGTCGACCGTGACCTTGGTCAACATCAAGGGATGGCAAAGCGGGATGAGGTTTGCCGTCTGCTTGGCGGCCATGATGCCCGCGAGCCGTGCCGTGCCGATGACATCGCCCTTCTTGGCGTCGCCCTCGAGGATCAGCGCCAATGTCTCCGGCTTCATGCGCACATGGCCTTGCGCCACGGCGACCCGAACGGTCTCTGCCTTGTCACCGACGTCCACCATGTTGGCTTCGCCGCTTCCGCCAAGATGGGTGAGCGTCGGCTTACCCATCATTCGGCCGCCAGGGTGCTTGCGGCACCCGTCAGGAGCGCGCGTGTTGCTGCCTCGACATCGTTCTTGCGCATCAGGCTTTCGCCGACGAGGAAGGTTGTGATGCCGCTCTTTTCAAGCCGCTGGCAGTCCTCGTGGGTGAAAATGCCGCTCTCGCCGACCAGCAGGCGATCGTCCGGGACCATCGGCGCAAGTTGCTCCGAGACGGCGAGGTCCACCTCGAAGGTGCGCAGGTTACGGTTGTTGATGCCGACGAGCGGGGAGGCGAGCTTCAGGGCCCGTTCCATCTCTTCGGCGTCATGCACCTCGATCAGGACGTCCATGCTAAGCTCGAATGCCGTGTCTTCAAGATGGCGCGCATCGTCGTCGGAAAGTGACGCCATGATCAAGAGGATGCAGTCGGCGCCCCAGGCGCGCGCTTCGAACACCTGGTAGACGTCGAACATGAAATCCTTGCGCAGTGCCGGCAGGTCGCAGGCGGCGCGTGCCGCCTCGAGAAAGGCCGGCGCCCCTTGGAAGCTCGGCGCATCAGTCAACACAGAAAGACAGGCCGCACCACCAGCCGCGTAAGCCTCGGCAAGGGCCGGCGGATCGAAGTCCGGGCGAATGAGGCCCTTGGATGGGCTCGCCTTCTTGATCTCGGCAATCAGTCCGAAGCCGTGAGCCTCTTTGCGTGCAGCAAGCGCCCTGTAAAAGCCGCGCGGCGCCGACTGTTCGACGATACGCGCCTTGAGGTCCGCCAGGGAGACTTGCGATTTGGCGGCCGCGATCTCGTCGCGCTTGTAGGCTTCGATCTTGCGCAGGATATCCGTCATCGTGCCAATCCTTCCTCAGGCCGCGTTCGAAACGCTGATCAGGCGCTGCAGCGCCGTTCTGGCGCCGCCGCTCGACAGCGACTGACGAGCAAGCGCCATGCCCTCGGTGAGGTCCTTCGCCCGTCCGGCTATCATCAGCGATGCCGCCGCATTGGCAAGGGAAATGTCGCAATAGGCGTTCTGCGCGCCATCGAGGACGGCTTGAAGCGCCACGGCGTTGTGTGCCCCGTCGCCCCCCTTGAGGGCATCGAGCGCCACCGTCTCAAGGCCGAAATCGGCGGGCGTCAACGTAAAGCTCGAAATCGTCCCGTTCTTGAGAGCGGCGACCTGCGTGCTGCCGGTGGTGGTGATTTCGTCGAGGCCTTCGCCGTGCACGACCCAGACGTCTTCTGAGCCGAGATCGCGCAGAACCTCCGCGAGCGGCTCGACCCACTGGGGCGCATAGACGCCGACCAGCTGCCGCTTGACGCCCGCGGGATTGGAGAGCGGACCGAGCAGGTTGAAGATGGTTCGCGTACCGAGCTCGACCCGGGTCGGGCCGACATGGCGCATGGCGGAATGGTGCTGCTGGGCGAACATGAAGCCCACGCCCGCTTCGCGGATGCACTGCGAGATGGCTTCGGGGCCGATGTCGAGCTTGACGCCAAGGCACGAGAGTGCGTCGGCAGTGCCGGACTTGGAGCTCAGCGCCCGGTTGCCATGCTTGGCGACCGGCACGCCTGCGCCGGCGACAATCAGCGCTGCGAGCGTGGAGATGTTGTAGGTGCCGGCGCCGTCGCCACCAGTTCCGACGATGTCAACCGCATCGGCCGGCGCTTCGACCGGCAGCATGCGGGCGCGCATCGCGCCGACTGCGCCGACGATCTCGTCGACCGTCTCGCCACGCACCCGCAACGCCATCAGGAAGCCGCCGATCTGCGACGGGGTCGCCGCACCCGACATGATGATTTCGAAGGCTGCGCGCGCGTCATCGCGGTTCAGCGCCTCACGGGCGGCGACCTTGGCGACGAATGGCTTCAGATCACTCATCGGTCTTTTCCTCGGGGCCTATCGCTGCGCGATTGCGGTTTCGGCAAGCGTCTGGTTGATGGAAACGCCATAGGCGGCCTGCAGCGATGCGACCATCTGGTCGAGGATGTCCTCACCGCTGACGCGTGCCAAGGCCTCGATCTGGCGGCTGTCGTCCTCAAGTACGTCTGCCGGGCCGGCATTTTCGACCGCGGTCACCTGCACCAGGACCTGGCCTTCGCCACCGACACCGGGGGCATTGGCGACATGGCCGTTGGCGCCGGAGAAGGCTGCAGCGATGGCCGCGGGGCTGAGGGCCGCATCCGAAGTCGCGCGTGTCAGGCCGGATTTGGTTTCGACCACGAGACCGAGTTCGGTGGCGATGTCGGCGAGCTTCGCGCCCTGTTCGACGCGCTTCTTCAGTTCGCCGGCCTTCGTGGCGAGCGCTGCGCGCTGCTGTTCCGCCATCCAGTCCGCACCGATTTCGTCGCGGGCCTCGTCGAGCGTGCGGTCGCGTGCAGGCACGATCTCGTCGAGATCGAACCAGACATAGCCGTCCCGGCCGACATTGACCGGCAGCGTTTCCGCGCCGACATCGGCCTTGAACACTTCCTGCAGCAGGGCCGCCTGTTCCGGCAGGCCTGCAACGTCGTCTCCGTTCTTGTCCTTGCCGGTTGCATCTACTGCGTCGACCGTCACGAGTTTCAGCTTGAGCTGATCGGCGACTTCCTTCATCGGGGCGCCGGACGCGCGCTCGTCTTCGATCTTGTCATGCAGGCGCATCACTTCCTCGCTGGCGGCGGAAAGCGCGATGTCCTTGCGCAGCTCTTCCTTCACCTCGTCGAAGCCGCGCACGGTTTCCGGTCGGATGTTGGTGACCCTGAGGATCACGGGACCAAAGGCGCCATCGACAACCGAGGTCACGCCGCCATCGGCCGGCACGGCGAAGGCAGCTTCGCCGATCTTGGCATCGGGAACGCGATCCTTGGTGAAGTCGCCGAGGAGAACGTCGGCGGACGTCTTGCCCTCGGCCTTGACGAGATCGTCGAAGCTGGTGCCCGAGGCAAGCTTGACTGACGCGGCGTCAGCGGCGGCGCGCGACGCGAAGGCAAGCTGCTCGATCGTCCGCGTCGCGGCTGTACGGAAGCTCTCCTTGCGGCGGTCGTATTCAGCGCGGATCTCGTCCTCCGTGACGGTGGCCGTATCGGCGACATCCGAAGGCTCAAGCTTCACATAGCTGATCTTGCGATATTCCGGCGCACGGTAGTTGGCCTTGCGGCTGTCGTACCAGGGGGAAAGCACGTCGTCGGCCGGCACCTTGATCGCATCGATATTGGCGTTCGAGAGCAGCAGATAGTCGACGGTGCGCTTTTCGTGGCGATAGGCGCCGATGGCATCGGTGAGAACCTTGGGCGCCGTGTAGCCGTCGGAGAGGGCGTCGACGATCTGCGAGCGGATTGCCGTCTGGCTCTGGCTGTTGATGTAGTCCTGTTCACGCAGGCCCGCATTGCGCAGCACACTCGAGAACGTCAGGCGGTCGAACTGGCCATTGACGCTGTGAAAGGCCGGGTCGTCCGCGATCAGCTTGGCAAGCCGATCCTGCGACAGGCCGAGGTTCATGTCGTTGGCGAGCTGGTCGAGTGCCGCGCCGGCCACGATCTGCGAGTAGACCCGCTGTTCGATGCCGAATGCACGGGCCTGCTGCGGCGTCAGCCGCGTGCCGAGCTGACGGGAAGCCTGGGCCAGCATCGTTTCATAGGCAAGTCGGAATTCCGGCGGCTTCACCTTGACGTCGCCGACGGTGACCACCGCGTCCGACTGGTTGGTCATCGTCAGGGACGAACCGCCCCACACCATGAACGACAGCACGAGAATGACTAGCAGGCCTTTGACAACCCAGGTCTGGGCGGCAGTTCTCAGGAATTCGAGCATGGGGGCAGAAACCTCGTTGCAGTGCGGCGGCCATCGGCCAAATGAATTCGTTCCTTAAAACAAACGAAACAGGAAATGAAGCATTGTTTGCCGCAAATTGCGCGCACTCACGGGATCGTTCCCTTGACCGCGGCCACCCGGTTTTCACTGCAGATCACCGGCGCATCGCCACGTGTTCGAAGGGGCTGCGACGGCAATGCCGGCCCATCGGCCAAACTTGCGGGAATTCATTAGCCGGCAATCGAATTTTTCTGTCATATTGGCTCGAATACGCCCCGGAAATGTGGTTCTGTTACAGGCGTTAAGGGCGATTCTCATGGCCCTTCGGGAAGGCATGCGATGCAATCGACAATCGTAATGGTCAATCTGTTCGGCGCAGTTGCGCTGCTTCTCTTCGGCCTGTCGCTGGTCAAGGAAGGCGTGACGCGTGCCTTCGGAGCGCGGCTTCGCGCCGGCCTTGCGCAAGGGACCGATGGCGCCGTCAGGTCGTTTGCGACCGGGCTCGTTGCGACGCTTGCGCTGCAAAGCTCGACCGCCACGGCGCTGATGACGGCGTCTTTCGTGGAGAAGGGGCTGATCCGTTCGCGCATGGCGCAAATCGTCCTGCTTGGCGCCAATGTCGGCACGGCGATGACGGCCTGGATCGTTGCGGCCGGCATCGCCTGGCTGTCGCCGCTCGTCATTCTCGTCGGCGTTGTTCTGCATCGCGCCAGCCGTTCGAATGCCCGTCAGGGACTGGGATCGGCGTTTGTCGGGATCGGCCTCATGCTTCTCTCGCTGCATCTGCTGGGCGCGGCGACCGAACCGATGCGCGACAGCCCGGCGCTGGCGACCTTCCTCGGCATGCTCGACAGCGCCTGGCCGGTTGCGCTGATCATTGCGGCGGGCCTCGCCTTCGCCTCGTCCTCAAGCCTTGCCGTCGTCATGCTGGTGTTGTCGCTCTCGTCGGCCGGTATCCTGACCGTCGGGCTGACGGTGGCGCTCGTGCTCGGCGCGAACCTTGGCGGCGCGATCCCGCCGGTCATGGCCACCCTGTCGTCGGCGCCGTCGGCCCGCAGGGTTGCGCTCGGCAATCTGGTCGTCCGTGCGGTCGGCTGTCTGATCGCGCTACCGCTCACGGGCATGAGCGTCGAGTTTCTCCAGAGCTTGCCGCTGCCGCGGCAGAACCTGCCGGTCGATATCCATCTCGCCTTCAACCTGGCAATGGCGATCCTCGCCTGGCCTTTTGCCGGGCTGCTGTCGCGAGTCATGGCCCGGTTCATTCCCGACAGCGAAACGGAAGACACCGGTCCGCGGTACCTTGACGTCGCCACGCTGAACACGCCCGTCATGGCGTTGTCAGGCGCGACCCGCGAGGTACTGCGCGTCGGCGATCTCGTCGAAATGATGCTGATGCGGGCAGCGAACGCATTCAACAACAACGACCTCTCCGACATCCGCGATATCGGGAAGTTCGAAAAGCAGGTCGATCTGCTGCAGCAGGAAGTGAAGATCTTCCTGTCCCGGTTGGGTCGGGACGGTCTTGGGCCGGAGGATGGCCGCCGGTCGATCGTCATCATCGACTACGCCATCAATCTCGAGCATATGGGCGACATTATCGAGAAGGGGCTCTGCGAGCAGATCACCAAGAAGGTCAACAACGGCTTGAAGTTCTCGGACGAGGGCTATCAGGAACTGAAGAGCCTGTTCAACATGACGATCGACAATCTGCGCATCGCGCAGACCATCTTCGTCACGCGCAATGCCGACCTCGCCAAGCAGCTGATCGAGGTGAAGGTCAATGTCCGGCATCTCGAGAAACGCTCGGCCGAGCGGCATATCGAGCGCCTGCGTGATGGTCTGGTTCAAAGTCTGCAGACGAGCTCGCTGCACCTCGACATGCTGCGCGACCTGAAGAGGGTCAATGCCCATATCGCATCTGTCGCCTATCCGATCCTCGAGGAGAACGGGCTCATCAGCGAAAGCCGGCTTAGGCCGGGCGCCTGAGCCACGGGCTAGGAGTTCGTGTCCGCCGTCGTTCCCGTTTTCAGGCCCTTGCGGATGAAGGCATCGAAACACGTCGTCAGGGCAATCCGATCGTGGTTTGGCTCAAGGCTCGGAAGATAGAGCGACAGCAGCGTCCTGTTGACGTTGGTGACCGGGCAGGTCGGCACCAGCGCGATGTCAACGGCGCCGATTGCCGCCCTTACAGCGGCATCCGGTGGCGGAACGGCCCGGAAGGGGTCGGCGCCGATCGCCACATGGTGCGGGGCGCTACGGTCCATCAGCCACGGAAAGGGATTGGCGAAATCGATGTTGAAGATCGTCGTGAAGCGTACGCCATTGGCGCTTTCGTAGGCCTTGAGCGCATCGATCGCCTCGTCGACATTGCTGAGCCAGCCGGCCTGGAAGTCGAAGTCGCTATAGAGCAGGAACGACGGCAGTTCTCCCGCCGCGGCAAAGGCGTCGAAGGCGGGGCGCTGCGACGCATAGATTTCGCGCAGGCGCTCGGCGCGCAACGCCAGGATCGGCCGTACGTTGACCGCGCCCATCGTCTTGAGGTTCCGGCTCTCGACCGGGACATTGTTGATCGACCCGATCCAGGCGCGCGCACTCTTTTGCACGACGGCCGTCAGCGGCGGCAAGGCTGCCGCCAGAGCGAGCACCGCCACGCCGATGACGAGCGGCCGGGACCCGGCGCCTTCGATCTCATCGACAACGAGTCTGAGCAGCAGCGGCAGCAGGAAGATGAAGGCCTGGCTGCCCGTGTTCTGGCTCTCAAAGACGATCCCCGAAAGAATGAAGGCGGCAAGCCAGATGAACGGCTGGTCGATTGCCCTGCCGGCGGCTGCGAGCGAAGGTCGCCGGGTGAATGAGCGCAATGCCTGGAGGAAAGAGGCAAGATGCGTGATGAACAGCAGCAGGCACAACAGGCCGGCCGGAATGAGCAGGCCGGCATTCAGCGACGCGGCCTGGAACAGCCGCGGCAGCAGGCTGCCGTCGTTGACCGACAGCAACGCCAGAATGTCCGCGAGATAGGCCGAGACCCCACCGAGCGTGATCTCGACGGCTGCGAGAACAGCCAACGTGACGAGTGCCGCCGCGGCCGCCGCGCGGAACGACAGGCGTCCGGCGGCAAAAGCCATGAGGCACATCATCGTGCCGGCGACGGCGCCGGTGATCTTTACGAAGAAGAGCGCCGCCATCGCGCCGCCGACCGTGAGCGCAAGCATCCGCCGATCGCGCACGTGCACAAGTGCCGCCGCGAGCACATAAAGCAGCTGGCAGACCTGCCGGTTGTAGATGCCGAAACCATCCGAGCCCGGATAGGGGTAAAAATCGCCGGTATTGAACGGCAGCACGGCGAAAACCAGGAACGGTACCAGGATCGCGTAGGCGAGCGCTTTCGAGCGCCGCTGGACATCGACGACGACGAGGCCGGTCAATGGTCCGGTGACGAGCAGCAGGCACCAGCTTGCCAGCAGCAGCGGCTGCCCGTTTGGAAAGACGTCCTGAAGCGCGGTGAAGAGGTAGTAGCCCAGCGCGCCGACCGGCGCGAAGAAGTCGACCGAGGGCACCTGACCGTCGCGAATGCGGTTGGCTGCGTCGAGGTAGAGGTAATGATCCCAGAACATCGGGCCGATCGGCTGCGGGATCGTGAACGAGATGAGAACTGCAAGGACGGCAACGGTGAGGATGAGCAGCAGCAGGGGCGAGCGGCCATAAGCGAGCAAATCGCTCCTGGAACCTGCCGGCGTGGCAATTTCGGTACGGCTATGCATGGCGGCGTCGTTCTCCCCCGTGGGAGCGATGCACCCGCACTGCTGGCTGACACTGGCTCCGCGCCCTGTTATGCCATTGCCAGGTTTTAAGCCGGTTAATGCGATGTGATTGTGCGAATTTTGCTTCTCGCAATATCTTGACGATACCACCGCGCCGAATCGAGCACGATTTTGTACTTAAGGTGATTCCGATTTAACGGATTGCATGTAGGGTTTCGGCCCTGGGAAAGACCAAGGAGAGTTAAATGGAACGGACGTGCCTGGCCATCATCTTGGCTGCGGGTGAAAGCACGCGGATGAAGTCATCCATGTCGAAGGTGCTGCATCCGGTGGCCAGCCGGCCGATGATTGCCCACGTCGTCGAGGCGCTGGCCAACGCGTCGATCTCCGATATAGCGCTCGTCGTCGGTCGGGATGCCGAGGCTGTGTCGGCGGCGGCCGATATCGGCGGTGTCTCGATTTCTTCCTATCTCCAGAAGGAACGGCTCGGTACGGGCCATGCGGTGCTCGCCGCCCGTGAAGCTATCGGCAAGGGTTACGACGATGTTCTCGTCGTTTTCGGCGACACGCCGCTGGTCAAGCCGGAACCGCTCAGGGCCGCCCGTGCGGGGCTGGCTGCCGGCAACGACGTCGTGGTCATCGGCTTCGAGGCGGCGGACCCGACCGGTTACGGGCGCCTGATCGTCAAGGACGGGGCCTTGCTTGCCATCCGCGAACACAAGGATGCGACGGAGGAAGAACGCCGGATCACCTATTGCAATGGTGGCCTGATGGCGATCAACGGCCGAAAGGCGCTCGACCTGCTCGGCCGCATCGGCAACGACAACGTCAAGGGCGAGTACTATCTGACCGACCTCGTGGAAATCGTCAGGGAAATCGGCGGCAACGCCGTTGCCGTGGAAGCGCCCGAGGAGGAACTGACCGGCTGCAACACGCGCGCCGAACTCGCCTTCATCGAGCGGCTCTGGCAGCAGCGTCGGCGCCACGAGCTCATGCTTTCGGGCGTATCGATGATTGCGCCGGAAACGGTGTACGTCGCCTGGGATACGGTTCTCGAACAGGATGTATTGGTCGAGCCCAATGTCGTCTTCGGTCCTGGTGTGCGCGTGGAAAGCGGCGCGATCATTCATGCGTTTTCGCATGTGGAAGGCGCGATCGTGCGCGCCGGCGCCACTGTCGGCCCGTTTGCACGCCTGCGCCCGGGAGCAGATCTCGGCGAAAAATCCAAGGTCGGCAATTTCTGCGAGGTCAAGAAGGCGGAGATCGGGACCGGCGCCAAGGTCAACCACCTGACCTATATCGGCGACGCCTTTGTCGGCGCGGGCTCCAACATCGGAGCCGGTACGATCACCTGCAACTATGACGGCGTGAACAAGCACGAGACGCGGATCGGCGAAAATGCCTTCATCGGCTCGAATTCGTCGCTGGTGGCACCGGTTTCGATCGGCGACGGCGCGCTCGTCGCCTCCGGCAGCGTGATCACCGAGGATGTGCCGGCCGATGCCGTTGCCTTCGGCCGCGCCCGCCAGGAGATCAAGCCGGGCAGGGCGCGTGTGCTGCGCGAGCGCTACGAGGCGATCAAGGCGACGAAAAAGGCAGTCAAGGCGGCCAAATAGGCCGCAACCTTGCGCATTTCACGCGGCCTGGACAAGTCGCGACAGCGCTTGGGCGCTGCTGAGGATTACCCCTGGACCGGATACGGTTCGGGCAAACATGCTGTCGCGTTAAATACTGAAACCGAAAGTGAAATCGGGCCGGATTGCCTCGCCCGGCAAATGCTTTACCAAGGCAGCGCGCCGGGCGGGTTTATCGCCCTCGTTGAACAGGGCGCCGTGATCGGCGCGGGATGAATTCGGAGACGGCTATGTGCGGTATTGTTGGCATCGTTGGCAACCAGGCGGTCTCGGAGCGACTGGTCGATGCGCTGAAGCGCCTCGAGTATCGCGGTTATGATTCGGCTGGTATCGCCACCATCACCGGCGGTGCGCTCGAGCGCCGTCGCGCCGAGGGCAAGCTCGTCAATCTCGAGATCCGCCTGCGCGAAGAACCGCTCGCCGGCACCATCGGCATCGCCCACACGCGCTGGGCGACCCACGGTGCGCCGACCGAGCGCAACGCCCACCCGCATTTCACCGACGGCGTTGCTGTCGTGCACAACGGCATCATCGAGAATTTCGCCGAGCTCAAGGACGATCTGATCGCCAGCGGCGCCCGCTTTGCGACCGACACCGACACCGAGGTCGTGGCGCATCTCTTGTCGAAATTCCGCCGCGAAGGCCTCGGCCGGCGCGAGGCGATGCATGCAATGCTGAAGCAGGTCACCGGCGCGTATGCGCTTGCCGTGCTTTTCGAGGACGATCCGTCGACGATCATGGCGGCGCGCAATGGCCCGCCGCTGGCGATCGGCCATGGCAAGGGCGAGATGTTCCTCGGCTCCGACGCCATCGCGCTGTCGCCCTTCACCAACGAGATCACCTACCTGATCGACGGCGACTGGGCGGTGATCGGCGCGAACGGCGTGCATATCTTCGACCTCGACGGCAACGCTGTCGATCGCCCGAAGCAGATCTCGTCGGCCGCCGCCTACATGATCGACAAGGGCAACCACCGGCACTTCATGGAGAAGGAAATCTACGAGCAGCCGGAAGTGATCGCGCACGCGCTCAGCCACTACATCGATTTTTCCGGAAAGCGGATCAAGGCTGCGGATACCGCATTCGATTTCGCCGCCGTACCGAGCCTTGCGATCTCGGCCTGCGGCACAGCCTATCTCGCTGGCCTCGTCGGCAAGTACTGGTTCGAGCGCTATGCCCGTCTGCCTGTTGAAATCGACGTCGCCTCCGAGTTCCGCTACCGCGAGATTCCGTTGTCGCCTCAGGCGGCCGCGTTGTTCATCTCGCAATCGGGCGAGACCGCCGACACGCTGGCGTCGCTGCGCTATTGCAAGGAGCAGGGTTTGAAGATCGGCGCGGTCGTCAACACCCGTGAATCGACGGTCGCGCGCGAATCCGATGCCGTGTTTCCGATCCTTGCCGGCCCGGAAATCGGTGTCGCCTCGACCAAGGCCTTCACCTGCCAGCTCGCGGTGCTGGCATCGCTTGCGATCGGCGCCGGTCGCGCCCGCGGCACGGTAAGTGCGGAGGAAGAGCAGCTTCTCGTGCGCCACCTCGCCGAAATGCCGCGCATCATGGGGCAGGTGCTGAACGCCATCCAGCCGCAGATCGAGCTTTTGTCGCGCGAGCTGTCGAAATGCCGCGACGTGCTCTATCTCGGACGCGGCACCAGCTTCCCGCTGGCGATGGAAGGCGCGCTGAAGCTCAAGGAAATCTCCTATATCCACGCTGAAGGTTATGCCGCCGGCGAGCTGAAGCACGGGCCGATCGCGCTGATCGACGAAAACATGCCCGTCATCGTCATTGCGCCGCACGATCGCTTCTATGACAAGACGGTGTCCAACATGCAGGAAGTGGCAGCCCGCGGCGGCCGGATCATCCTGATCACCGACGAGAAGGGCGCTTCCGCCTCCAAGCTTGAGACGATGGCGACGATCGTGCTGCCGAATGTCGACGAGATCATCGCGCCGATGATCTTCTCGCTGCCGATCCAGCTGCTCGCCTATCACACCGCCGTCTTCATGGGCACCGACGTCGACCAGCCCCGCAACCTTGCAAAGTCGGTGACCGTCGAATGATCTATGTCAGACACGAACGCCCAGGTGACGAAACGGCGATCGGCCAGGTGACGGCGGCCGCCTTCGAGGGGCATCCGCACAGCGACCAGAGTGAACCGTTGATCATCGAGCGCCTGCGCGCGGCGGGTGCTCTGAGCGTGTCGCTCGTTGCCGAGAAGGACGAGGCCATCGTCGGCCATATCGCCTTTTCGCCCGTCACGCTCGTGCCTGCCGAAACAGGCTGGTTCGGCCTCGGCCCGGTCTCGGTCCTGCCGGACCTCCAGTCGCAGGGGATCGGCAGGCTGCTGATCCGCGAAGGCCTTGAATGGCTTCGTGCCGAGGGGGCTTCCGGTTGCGTGGTCGTCGGCGATCCCGCCCTCTATCAAAAGTTCGGCTTCCGCAACGAATCTGCGCTTGAATTCCCGGGTTGTGCGCCGCAATATTTCATGGCGCTGGCTCTTTCCGGCGCAATGGCAACCGGCACGGTCGCCTATCATCCGGCCTTCGGCGGCGCGTGAGGTAAGACGGAAGAAGCATGACGGAACCCACGAAACGCGGCTATATCGGTGGCCGGCTGCGCACTTACTTCCTCACCGGCCTGATCATCTGCGCGCCGGTAGCGATCACTGTCTGGCTCGTGCGCACGTTCATCGATTGGGCTGACGGTTGGGTGAAGCCGTATCTGCCGAACTTCTATAATCCCGATACCTATTCGCCTGTCGCCATTCCCGGATTCGGCTTGCTGGTCGCGATATTCGTGATCACGTTCGTCGGCTTCATGACGGCCAACCTCGTCGGCCGGTCGATCGTCAATTTCGCGGAGTCTCTGCTCAACCGCACGCCGCTGGTCCGCACGATCTACAAATCGACGAAACAGATCTTCCAGACGGTGTTGCAGGAGCAGTCGTCCTCCTTCAAGAAAGCCGGGCTGATCGAGTATCCAAGCCCGGGGCTCTGGTCGCTGGTCTTCATCGCAACGGACGTCAAGGGCGAGATCGCCGCAAAGTTTGACGATCGCGGCATGGATATGGTGGCGGTCTTCCTGCCGCCGACGCCGATCCCGACGGCGGGTTTTTTGCTGTTCGTCCCGCGCGACAAGATCATTCAGCTCGACATGAGCGCCGAAGACGCAGCCAAGTTGCTGATATCCGGTGGCCTTGTGACCCCCGATTACAAGCCGCTTGCCAATGCGCCCGTCAAGATCGGACAGCAGAAGACCGCCTGAGCCAGCGTCTCCTTCAGTTCCGCTCCCTGCGCTTCAAGTTCCTGATTTGCCGCATGTCGCCATCGCAAGACCGGTACGCACTCGTGCGCGACCTGCCTAGCCGGCGCGCAGGAACCGGATGGCCTCGTCGCGCCGGTAGAGGTAGAGCAGCGTGCGCAACGCTTCGCCGCGTTCAGACGTCAGATCCGGATCGCGCTCGATAACGTAGGCCGCGTCCTTGCGGGCGATTTCCAGGAGGTCGCCGTGGGCTTCGAGACTGGCGATGCGGAAACCCGGCGTGCCTGACTGTCGCGTGCCGAGCAGTTCGCCTTCGCCGCGCAGTTTCAGATCTTCTTCGGCGATCAGAAAGCCGTCCTCGCTGTCGCGCAGGATGGAAAGTCGCGCCCGTCCGGTTTCGCCAAGGGGGCCCTTGTAGAGCAGGATGCAGGTCGATGCCTCGTCGCCGCGTCCGACACGACCGCGCAGCTGGTGCAACTGCGCAAGTCCGAAGCGTTCCGCATGCTCGATCACCATGATCGTCGCGTCGGGCACGTCGACGCCGACTTCGACGACGGTCGTCGCTACCAGCAGGCGGATCTCGCCGTTCTTGAAGGCGAGCATGACAGCGTCCTTTTCGGCCCCGTTCATGCGGCCGTGCACCAAGCCGACGGCGTTGCCGAACCGTTGGGCGAGGGTCTGGTACCGCTCTTCCGCCGACATCACGTCGACCGCTTCCGATTCTTCTACCAGCGGGCAGATCCAGTAGGCTTTTTTACCGTCGCGCAGAGCTGCGTCGAGCCGGTCGACGATGTCGCCCACGCGCTCGGTCGGGATGGTCACGGTCTGGATCGGCTTGCGTCCGGCCGGCTTCTCCGTGAGCTTGGAGACGTCCATGTCGCCGAAGGCGGCAAGCACCAGCGTGCGCGGGATCGGGGTTGCGGTCATGACGAGCATGTGCGGAGAAATTCCCTTGGCGGTCAGGCGCAGGCGCTGGTGCACGCCGAAACGATGCTGCTCGTCAACGACGGCAAGCGTCAGGCTCTGGTAGTTGACTGTGTCCTGGAAGAGGGCATGGGTGCCGATCACCATCCGCGTTTCGCCCGATGCGATGCGCTCGAGGATCGCATCGCGCTCTTTGCCCTTGGTGCGGCCGGTCAGGACGTCGATGGTGATACCGGCCGGAGCGGCCATCCGGGCAAGCGTCGCATGGTGTTGCCGGGCGAGGATTTCCGTCGGCGCCATCAGCACGGCCTGTCCTCCGGATTCGACCGCGGCCAGCATCGCCATCAGCGCCACCATCGTCTTGCCGGAACCGACGTCGCCCTGAAGCAGGCGCAGCATGCGGTCGGTTCCCGCCATGTCCTTCAGGATGTCGGCGATCGCGGACGATTGGCTGTTCGTCAACGAGAATGGAAGCGCGTCGATGACGGGACGCGAGAGGACCCCTGTCGCATGCACTGGCGTGCCCGCAACCTTGCGCAGGCGTTGGCGGACGAGCGCCAGCGACAATTGCCCCGCAAGGAATTCGTCATAGGCAAGGCGCCGCCGCGCCCTTGCCTGCGGATCGATGTCGGTCGCGTCGCGCGGCTCGTGCAAGGCGCGGAAACTGTCGGCAGCGGTTTCAAAGCCCTGTTTCTCCACCAGTGCGTCATCGATCCATTCGGGCATCTCAGGGACGCGGGCAACGGCCGCTTCGATCGACTTGCGCAAGGTGCGCGGCGAAAGCCCGGCGGTCAGCCCGTAGACCGGCTCGACAAGTGGAAGGTTTTCAGCTTCTGCGGCGCGGACCGCATAATCCGGATGGACCATCGAGGGACGGCCGTTGAACCAGTCGACCTTGCCGCTGACGATCACCGTTTCGTCCACCGGCAGGGATTTCTCCAGCCAGTTGCCCTTGACGCGGAAGTAGGTGAGCGCCAGTTCGCCGGTCTCGTCGTGCAGGAAGATGCGATAGGGCAGGTTGGGCTTGCCACGCGGCGGCGGCTGATGCCGGTCGACACGTCCGGTGATGGTGACGATCACCCCTTGCGGCGCGTGCGCGATGCCCGGCTGCTGCCGGCGGTCGATCAGCGAATGGGGCGCATGGAAGACGAGATCGACGACGCGGCAATCCTCAATCGTTTCGCGGCCGAGCAGCTTGGCATAGAGCTCGCCGATCTTCGGGCCGATGCCGGGAAGCGTGTCGAGCGGTGAGAAGAGCGGATCAAGCAGGGCAGGGCGCATGGCGATGAAATTGCGACGATAATTCCGGCTTTGGCAAGGCTGACAATCGCCTATTCAGAGTTTATAGAGCGCATGAACGACAAACCGTAGCCTCGGGCGCCCCTCGTTTGAGTGGATTCACTGAACTCGGGTGGCGCGCCCGGGGCATCAAGACACTGGAGCGCCCTGGCGCGTCATTTCTGACGCGCGGCGCTGCCGAGGGCGGCAGGAAGGAATTCCCATGACTGGCATTTCGCGCACGAGCGCCGACCTTGATCCGCGTCGACGGCGCATCCTGTTTCGCGCCTGGCATCGCGGCATCCGCGAGATGGATCTCGTGCTCGGGCAGTTCGCGGAGGCGGAGCTCTCGCTGTTGTCCGATCAGGACCTGGACGAACTCGAGACGATCATGGGCGAAGAAGACAACGATCTGGTCAAGTGGATCACGGGCGAACAGCCGGTTCCGGAACGCTATCGGACCCCGATGTTTCAGCGCATCGCCGCCTACCGGCCTGATTTTGATAAGCTTCCCGAAGGGATGAAGTAAGCGATGATGCTGGCGGGTCTGGACGCGAGGAAGATTGTCGAAGCGCAGCGCGAGATCACGATCGGCCCGGTTCCCACGGGCGCCGAGGCGCTGGTTCTTGCCGAGCTGGCGCGCGCGGGCCAGCCGGTCGCCTATATTCTATCGGATGGACAACGGATCGCCGATCTCGAGCAGGTGCTTGGCTTCGTCGCACCGGACATTCCGGTCCTGACGCTGCCCGGCTGGGACTGCCTTCCCTATGACCGCGTTTCCCCCAGCGCCGACACATCTGCCCGGCGCCTTGCCGCGCTCAGCGCCCTGATCGCGCACAGGAAGAAGCCGCACGCTGCGATCGTTCTCGTGACCGTCAACGCCGCGCTTCAGAAGATCTCGCCGCAGGACGTCATAGAGAGCCTTGCGTTTTCCGCCCGGCCCGGCAACCAGGTGCGCATGGACGACATTGCCGCGCGCCTCGAACGCAACGGGTTCGACCGGGTGGCGACCGTGCGCGAAGTCGGCGAATATGCCGTGCGGGGCGGCATTCTCGACGTGTTCGTGCCGGGAAGCAGCGAGCCGCTGCGTCTCGACTTCTTCGGCGATACGCTCGAAACCATCCGCTCCTTCGACCCGGCGAGCCAGCGCACGACGGGGCAGGTGCGTTCGCTCGATCTCAATCCGATGAGCGAAGTGTCGCTGACACCCGAAACGATCAGCCATTTCCGCAAGCAGTATCTCTCGCTGTTCGGCGCGACCAACCGCGACGACGCGCTTTATCAGGCGGTTTCCGAGGGCAGGCGCTATGCCGGCATGGAGCATTGGCTGCCGCTGTTTTATGATGGGCTGGAGACGGTCTTCGACTATCTCGAAGGCTTCCGCATCGTCACCGATCATCTGGCGCGCGAGGCCGCCGGCGAGCGATCCAAGCTCATCCTCGACTACTATGATGCCCGCCTGGCGTCTGCCTCCCCCGGCAAGGCGCAGGCCACGCAGGGCACGCCCTACAAGCCCGCTCCGCCGGAACTGCTCTACCTGACATCGCAGGGCTTCAGTGCCGCCTTGAGCGCGCGCGACGCCATCCGTCTGTCGCCGTTCAACGAGCATGAGGGCGAAGCCCGGCAGGTGATCTCGGTCGATGCGCGCCAGGGCGTGCGCTGGGCGAAATCGTCAAGTGAAGGCGAAGCGGAGAGCGAGCGCGTCAACGTTTTCGACCAGGCGGTGAAGTACATTGCCGAGCGTCGATCGAAGGGCGCCAAGGTGGTGATTTCAGGCTGGAGCGAGGGATCGCTCGACCGGCTGCTGCAGGTGCTCGCCGAACATGGTCTCGGCAACGTCAAGCCGATCAAGGCCCTTGCAGAGGTCAAGGCGCTGAAGCCGGGTGAGGCGGCCGCGACGGTGCTCAGCATCGAAGCCGGATTCGAGACCGGCGATCTCGTCGTCATCGGCGAGCAGGACATTCTCGGCGATCGCATGGTGCGCCGTTCCAAGCGGCGCAAGCGCGGCGCCGATTTCATCGCCGAAGTCGCCGGCCTGGACGAGGGCAGCTACGTCGTGCATGCCGAGCACGGCATCGGTCGCTTCGTCGGTTTGCGCACGATCGAGGCCGTCGGTGCGCCGCATGATTGCCTTGAGCTCGTCTATGCCGACAATGCCAAGCTCTTCCTGCCCGTCGAAAACATCGAGCTTCTGTCGCGCTACGGCTCCGAGGGGACGGATGCGATCCTCGACAAGCTCGGAGGCGTCGCCTGGCAGGCGCGCAAGGCCAAGCTCAAGAAGCGCCTGCTCGATATGGCCGGCGGTCTCATCCGCATCGCCGCCGAGCGGCACACGCGCCATGCGCCGGTGCTTGTCGCGCAAGATGGTGTCTACGACGAATTCGCCGCCCGTTTCCCCTATGACGAAACCGAGGACCAGCTGAGCTCGATCGACGCGGTGCGCGACGATCTCGGAAGCGGTCGCCCGATGGACCGTCTCGTTTGCGGCGACGTTGGCTTCGGCAAGACGGAGGTCGCGCTGCGTGCGGCTTACATCGCGGCTATGAATGGCGTGCAAGTCGCGGTGGTGGTGCCGACGACGCTGCTCGCGCGCCAGCATTTCAAGACCTTCTCCGAGCGTTTTCGCGGTCTGCCGATCCGCATCCAGCAGGCCTCGCGCCTCGTCGGCTCGAAGGAGCTGGCACTGACCAAGAAGGAAGTGGCCGACGGCAAGACCGACGTCGTCGTCGGCACCCACGCGCTTCTTGGCACTTCGGTCAATTTCGCCAATCTCGGCCTGTTGATCATCGACGAGGAGCAGCATTTCGGCGTCAAGCACAAGGAGCGGCTGAAGGAACTGAAGTCGGACGTGCACGTGCTGACACTGTCGGCAACGCCGATCCCGCGCACGCTGCAGCTGGCGCTGACCGGCGTGCGCGAACTGTCGCTGATCACCACGCCGCCGGTCGATCGCATGGCTGTGCGTACCTTCATTTCGCCCTTTGATGCTTTGGTGATCCGCGAAACCTTGATGCGCGAGCATTATCGCGGCGGCCAGAGCTTCTATGTCTGTCCGCGCCTCAGCGATCTCTCGGAGATCCATGATTTCCTGAAGTCCGACGTTCCGGAACTGAAGGTGGCCGTGGCGCACGGCCAGATGCCGGCGACCGAGCTCGAAGACATCATGAATGCCTTCTACGACGGCCGCTATGACGTGCTTCTGTCGACGACGATCGTCGAGTCGGGCCTCGACGTGCCGACGGCGAACACGCTGATCGTCCATCGCGCCGACATGTTCGGTCTCGCCCAGCTTTACCAGCTGCGCGGCCGCGTCGGTCGCTCGAAGGTGCGCGCTTTCGCGCTGTTCACGCTGCCGGTCAACAAGACGCTGACGGGCATGGCCGAGCGGCGATTGAAGGTGCTGCAATCGCTCGACACGCTCGGCGCCGGCTTCCAGCTTGCCAGCCACGACCTCGATATCCGCGGCGCCGGCAACCTGCTGGGCGAGGAGCAATCCGGTCACATCAAGGAGGTCGGATTCGAGCTCTACCAGCAGATGCTGGAAGAGGCAGTCGCCGAGCTGAAGGGCGAGGAGGAAATCCACGATACCGGCTGGTCGCCGCAGATCTCGGTCGGAACGCCCGTCATGATCCCGGAGCACTACGTGCCGGATCTGCATCTGCGCCTCGGTCTTTATCGTCGTCTGGGCGAGCTGACGGATCTCAAGGACATCGATGGCTTCGGTGCCGAAATGATCGATCGCTTCGGCCCGCTGCCGATCGAAGTCCAGCATCTCCTGAAGATCGTCTATATCAAGTCGCTCTGCCGCACGGCCAACGTCGAAAAGCTTGATGCCGGGCCGAAGGGCGTCGTCGTGCAGCTGCGCAACAAGGAATTCCCGAACCCTGCCGCGCTCGTCGGCTACATTGCCAAGCAGGGTACGCTTGCCAAGATCCGGGCCGACCACAGCATCTTCTTCCAGCGCGAACTGGCAACGCCGGAGAAGCGGCTTTCCGGCGCCGCGATGGTGATGACGCAGCTCGCCGGTCTCGCCAAATAACAGATTGCCGCGCGACCGGGTTGCGGTGGCGCGGCGACAATTCGTGGAGATGTGCGAGGCGGCTACTACAATTCGAAGTGCTACAGCGACCTTTGCGCGTCTGACAAGACGCGCGGCGCTGTAGGCTTGCGGTCGCCGTCAGTTCGGCTTGCCGCTTGCCTTCATCTGCGCGATTTCAGTGAGCGCGTTGGTCAGGACCTCGACCGATTGCGCCCCCATGACGGCGTACTGGCCCTCGATGATGAAGCAGGGCACGCCGGTCACGCCCATGTCGCGCGCCATCTCGACTTCTTCGTTGACGGCGTCCTTGTCGGCGTCGGACGCGAGCAGGGTGGCGATAACAGGACGGTCGAGGCCGGCCGCCTCGGCGATATCGAGGAGCACGACGTGGTCGCCGACATTGCGCCCTTCCTCGAAATTGGCCTTGAACAGAAGGCCGACGACAGCCGATTGGGCCTCCGCGCCGCGGGTCGCTGCCCAGCGAACCAGTCGATGGGCATCGAGCGTATTGGGGCTGATCTTCACGGCGTCGAAGTCGAAGTCGATGCCGTCGGCGTTGCCAAGATCACGCAGCATGTCGTGGGCGCGGTCGACGGCTTCCTGACCGCCGAGTTTGGACGCGAGGTGCTTCTTGTGATCGACGCCTTCAGGCGGAAGGTCCGGATTGAGCTGATAGGGGCGCCATTGCACGGAAACGAGGACGTCAGGCACGTTGGCAATCGCCTGGTCAAGCCGGGCCTTGCCGAGATAACACCAGGGGCAGACGACGTCCGAGACGATATCAATGCTGACGGTTTGCATGGTGCGGGTGCCTTTCCTTGTTCGGTATGACCGCCAGATAAGCCGCCTTCACGCGGCTTTCAATGCGTTACCAAAAGGGAACCGACCCACTTACTGGGCGTTCTGATCCCACCACGTCGGCAACTGGTATCCGTAGAGCGGAACGACGTCGGGGCGGGCGATATGCTTGCGTCGCGCGATCCATTGTGCGTCCAGATGATAGAGTGGCACCAGATAGGCGTTGTTGACGAGCAGCCGGTCATGCGCCCGCACCGCGGCCGTGAAATCCTCCGATGTGCGGGCCTGAAGGATGTTGTTGACCATCCGGTCCACGTCCTTGTCGGCCACGCCCGCGAAATTGTCGCTGCCCTGCCTGTCCCTTGATTTCGAGGTCCAGCGCCCCTCCTGCTCGATGCCGGGAGACAGCGTCGATGGGAACGACTTGATGATCACGTCGTAGTCGAACGACTGGCTGCGCTGCTGGTATTGCGAATCGTCAACCGTGCGCACCGACACCTGGATGCCGAGCGGCGCAAGGAACCGCTGATAGGCAAGTGCGATCTTCTCCTGGCCGGCATTTTGGCTCATGATCTCGAAGGCGAGCGGCTTGCCCTGCGGATCGACCATCTTGCCGTCCTTGATCTGGTATCCGGCTTCGCGCATCAGCGAGACGGCGACGCGAAGGACGTTGCGGTCGCGTCCCGACGCATCGGTCACCGGCAGCCGATAGGTGCCGTCGAGGATTGCCGGGTTGATTCGTTCGCGCGCGTCGCCGATGAGGCCGAGCTCGCGATCGTCGGCAGGCGCGCCGAGGAAGCTCAGCGTCGAGTTCTGCCAATAGCTCTGGGTGCGGGTATAGGCGCTGTCGAACAGGTTCTTGTTGACCCATTCGAAATCGAACACCAGCGCCATGCCTTGCCGGAGCTTGAGGTTGTCGAACATCGGCTTGCGGGTGTTGAAGACGATGCCGAGCATGCCGGACGGTGTCTTCGGGGTGAAGGTCTCCTTGACCACATCGCCAGAACGCACTGCCGGGAAGTCGTAGCCGCGCGCCCATTTCGTAGCACTACCCTCGGGATAGATGTCGATTTCGCCCTTCTTGAATGCTTCGAAGAGCGAGTTTTCCTGAAGGAAATACTCGACGGAAATTTCGTCGTAATTGTCCTGCCCGACCTTCGATGGCAGGTCCTTCGCCCAGTAATCCGGATTTCTCTTGTAGATGATGCGCTCACCGGGCTTTACCTCGGCGACCTTGTAGGGGCCGGACCCGAGCGGCGGCTTCAGGCTCGTCTGGTCGAACGTCGCAACATCGATCGCATGCTTCGGCAGCACCGGCGAAAGCCCGAGCAGCAGCGGCAGCTCGCGGTCCGCTTCCTCGGTGAAGGCAAAGCGCACACTGCGGTCGCCGACCTTCTCCAGTTTCGCCACCTTCGACAGGCGGTTGCTGAACGGCACGCGACCCTTGTCGCGCATGAGCTCGAACGTGAAGATGACGTCGTCGGCCGTGACCGGCTGCCCATCGGCCCAACGGGCGTTGGGGTTGAGGTTGAACTGGATGAATGTCCGGTCCTCATCCCACTCGACCGTTTCGGCAAGCAGTCCGTACATGGTGAAGGGTTCGTCGCGCGACCGCTGCATCAGCGATTCGTAGACGAGGTTGCCGTATTCGGGGTCCCACATGCCGCGCGCGGTGGTGCGCATGCTCTTCAGGATGAAGGGATTGAGGCTGTCGAATGTGCCGACAACGCCATAGGAGATCTTGCCGCCCTTCTTTACATCAGGATTGACGTAAGGAAAATTCTTGTAATCGGCCGGCAGGGCCGGTTCGCCATGCATCGCTATCGCATGCACCGGAGCGGCGATCGCGCCATGGCTGAACGAAGTGACGGTCAGGGCCAAAGCCAGACCGGATAGAATTGCACGCAAGGTTACCTCCCGTGAGGGGCGTCAACAGGCCGATTCCCGTAACGTTACCAATGGTGGTCGATGAATCCAACCGATCGAACCGCCAAAATCCGGTAACTGGCTAGTCAAAAAATGACATGAAACACTGGATAATCGGAGCAAGCCAATGTAACAGGTGTTTCCGGAAACGGGGTCATGCATTTGCCTTATTTGGCCAACAGGACAACGGCGGCTGACGATACTCACCTGCGGAACGAAGTGTTCCGTTACCGGATTTCAGGAGACGGAATCACAATGATCTTCAAGTCGAATTTTACCAAACGCTCTGGACTGGCAGCGCTGGCGCTCTCTGTAGCTGCTGCGGGCGTACCGAGTGTTGCTTCCGCCCAGCAGGCAGGTGGCAAGCCGCCGCAGGGCTGGTTCAAGGTCTGCACCAAGCAGGAAGACAATGACGTCTGCATCGTCCAGAACCTCCTGACCGCCAACAACGGCCAGCTCGTGACCGCTGTCGGCCTCATCACGGTTTCCGGCAAGGTCAACCGCAAGGTCATGCAGGTTTCCGTACCGTCCGCGCGCCTGATCCCGACCGGCGTCCAGATGCAGATCGACGGCGGCAAGCCCGTCAAGCTCGACTACGCAATCTGCATGCCCGACAAGTGCGTCGCCGAAGCGCCGCTGTCCGACCAGCTGATCGCCACCCTGAAGAAGGGCAACGAAGTCGTCTTCACGTCGGTCAACTTCCAGCGCGCGCCGAACCCGATCAAGATGGCGCTTACGGGCTTCACCGGCGTATTCGACGGCGAGCCGATCGAACAGTCGCAGCTCGAAGAGCGTCAGCGCCTGCTGCAGGAAGAAATGCAGAAGAAGGCTGAAGACGCCCGCAAGAAGCTTGAGGAAGCCCAGAAGGCTGCCAAGCAGAACTAAGCGCTTTCAAGCGATCTCATAAAGAAACGCCCGGATCCTTGATCCGGGCGTTTTATTTTGCGCGGCAACACGGTGAGGCCAGTGTTCCACGCGCTGATCGGAACGTTCAACCGTATTCAGTGCCGGAACGTCGTCGTCTTCGGCTTGTAGTGACCGATCCCGTCCTTGTCGAAAAGCGCGTCGACTTGCGTGTGGCGCATCGGCCGGTCGCTGTCGTCGAACTCCAGGTTCTGCTCCGACACATAGGCGACATACTCGCTGTCGTCGTTCTCGGCGAACAGGTGATAGAAGGGCTGGTCCTTGCTGGGACGGATCTCCTGCGGAATGGCGTTCCACCACTCTTCGGTGTTGGCGTATTCCGGATCGACGTCGAAAATGACGCCGCGGAACGGGAAAACCCGGTGGCGAACCACCTGTCCGATCTCGAATTTGGCGTTTCTTTGTTTCATGACGCAACACATCCTTTCAGCAGATTATCTGGGTTCGCGAGCCCAAAACATCAATAGGGGAAATCCCTCCGTCTTGCGTTGATCACAAGCGCCTGCTTTTGCGCCGGGACGCGCAAAAGTTGCGCCATGCATAATATCACACAATTGCGCAAAGCCGCACTGACCCAGGGCCCGAACGCCGGAGCGCAAAAGAAAAGCCGGCGGCTCCGATCAGAGAGCCCCGGCTTTTCCGATGTCGAGAGGACCGGAAGCAATGTGTTTGCTGCCGGTCCGCATGGTCTTAGACCGAGTAGTACATGTCGTACTCGACCGGATGCGGGGTCATTTCGTAACGCATGACTTCCTGCATCTTCAGTTCGATGAACGAGTCGATCTGGTCGTCGTCGAACACGCCGCCGGCCGTCAGGTACTTGCGATCCTTGTCGAGGCTCTCAAGCGCTTCGCGCAGCGATCCGCAGACCGTCGGGATCTTCTTCAGTTCCTTCGGCGGCAGGTCGTAGAGGTCCTTGTCCATGGCCTTGCCCGGGTGCAGCTTGTTCTTGATGCCGTCGAGACCGGCCATCAGCATGGCTGCAAAGGCCAGATAGGGGTTCGCGGTCGGATCCGGGAAGCGGACTTCGACGCGCTTGGCCTTCGGGTTGGTGCCGAACGGAATGCGGCACGAAGCCGAACGGTTGCGGGCCGAGTAGGCGAGCAGGACCGGTGCTTCATAGCCCGGGACCAGGCGCTTGTAGGAGTTGGTCGACGGGTTGGTGAAGGCGTTCAGCGACTTGGCATGCTTGATGATGCCGCCGATGAAGTAGAGGCAGGTCTCCGAGAGGCCGGCATATTCGTCGCCGGCGAAGGTCGGCTTGCCGTCCTTCCAGATCGACAGGTGCACGTGCATGCCCGAGCCGTTGTCGCCGAAGATCGGCTTCGGCATGAAGGTTGCCGTCTTGCCATAGGCATTGGCGACCTGGTGCACGACGTACTTGTAAATCTGCATCTTGTCGGCGTTGCGCACGAGCGCATCGAACTTGACGCCGAGTTCGTGCTGGGCTGCTGCCACTTCGTGGTGGTGCTTTTCGACCGTTACGCCCATTTCGGCGAGAACGGTGAGCATCTCCGAGCGCATGTCCTGGCAGCTGTCGATCGGCGGAACCGGGAAGTAGCCGCCCTTGACGCGCGGACGGTGCCCGAGGTTGCCGGTCTCATAGTCGGTGTCGTCGTTGGACGGCAGTTCGGAGGAGTCGAGCTTGAACCCGGTGTTGTACGGGTCGGCCTTGTACTTGACGTCGTCGAACACGAAGAATTCGGCTTCCGGGCCGACGAAGACGGTGTCGCCGATGCCGGACGCCTTGAGGTAGGCTTCAGCCTTCTTGGCGGTGCCGCGCGGGTCACGGTTGTAGGATTCGCCGGAGACCGGGTCGAGAATGTCGCAAATGATGACCATCGTCGACTGCGCGAAGAACGGGTCCATGTGCGCTGTTTCCGGATCGGGCATCAGCACCATGTCGGACTCGTTGATGGCCTTCCAGCCGCCAATCGAGGAGCCGTCGAACATGACGCCATCGGCGAACATGTCTTCGTCGACGCAGACGACGTCCATGGTCACATGCTGCAGTTTGCCCTTGGGATCGGTAAAGCGCAGGTCGACGAACTTGACGTCGTTGTCCTTGATTTGCTTCAAAACTTCGCTTGCAGTCGTCATTGGCCGTAATTCCCTGTGTGAGATGACGAGATTTGAAATGTGACAGGGCCGATGGCCCTTGAGGATCAGATGGCGTCGAGGCCGGTTTCACCGGTCCGGATTCGGATGACTTCCTCGATGTTGGAAACGAAAATCTTTCCGTCGCCAATCCGGCCGGTTTGTGCGGCATTGCGGATCGCCTCGATGACGGCCTCCGCGTTTTCGTCCGCCAGCACCACTTCGACCTTTACCTTCGGCAGGAAGTCCACGACGTATTCGGCGCCGCGATAGAGCTCCGTGTGGCCCTTCTGCCGTCCGAAGCCCTTGGCTTCCGTGACGGTGATACCCTGCAGGCCGACTTCCTGAAGCGCTTCCTTCACTTCGTCGAGCTTGAAGGGCTTAATGATCGCTTCGATCTTTTTCATGAGAAAATGTCTCTCCGCTTCTCCCTTGAGAGCAGGATCATGCCCGCTCGCCCTGAATATGCACGTTGCATGCCAGTTTTTCTGCGAAAATCTCTCGAAACGACAAAAAATCTGTCGTCGGTCGGCAGATCACTGGAATTCAGTGCTCCCGTCGTCGCGGGATCTGCCTATTTTTTATGATTTTCGGTCGAAAGATGCCTCGCATTGGCAGAGGTGGCCTGACGTAGGTGGGTAAAAGCACGTTATTTGAGCAACAAATATGTGCAAATGCACAAAAATAGACCAATCGACGAAGTGCCTTGCCACGCTCTTGCCTCTGGCGACCGGGCGTGAATATGTCTAGCGCATGGGCTCCAAACTTCACGACCTGTTGGTCACACCGGCAGAGATGGCAACAATCGACCGGGCGGCGGCCCAATCAGGCATTGACAGCTTCATGCTGATGAAATGCGCAGGTACGGCCGTTGCCGCGGCTGCCTTGCGGCACTTCCCGGGCGCTCGTCGCTTTGCCGTGCTCTGCGGTCCCGGAAACAATGGCGGCGACGGCTATGTCGCGGCCCACGCATTGGGTCAGTCGGGTGCTGAAGTCTCCGTCTTTGCCCTCGGCGATCCGGCGGCGCTTCAGGGAGACGCCGCACGGGCGCGTGAACTTTGGCATGGTCCGCTGTCGGCAATCGATCTGTTCGAGCCCCGTGCCGGCGATGTCGTCATCGATGCGCTCTTTGGCGCGGGCCTGTCACGGGATCTCGAGCCCGGTGTGGTGCAGGTCATCGAACGGGTCAACGCCAGCGGCGTGCCTGTCGTCGCCGTCGATCTGCCGAGCGGCATCGATGGGCGCACAGGGGCGGTCCGCGGAGCCGCCTTCGTTGGCTGCCACACGGTGACCTTCATGGCGCCGAAGCCCGGGCACTGGCTTCTGCCCGGTCGTTCGCTGTGCGGTTCGCTCGAGGTTTTCGACATTGGCATTCCCCAGCGCATCGTCATGGCGAACGCCGGTCCCTTGCGCCTCAATACGCCCGCCGCCTGGTCGGAGTTCGTCGAGGGTCTTGCCCTGTCGACCTACAAGTTCAAACGCGGCCTCCTTGTCGTCTTTTCAGGCGATCGGCAGGCTACGGGAGCGGCGCGGCTGGCCGCCGCCGCAGGCCTTGCCGCCGGTGCCGGTCTGGTGACCGTCGCCAGCGCAAAGGCGGCAGTCGGCGTCAATGCGTCCCAGCTGAGGGCGGTGATGGTCAACGAGGTGAACACGAAACGGGAGCTGACGAAATGGCTCGAGGACCGCCGCCTCGGCAGCTTCGTCCTTGGACCTGGCTTCGGCATCGGCAGGAAGGCGAGGGAATTCGCGCTGGCGCTCTGCGACCGCTCGCTGGTGCTCGATGCCGACGGCATCACCTCGTTTCAGGCGTATCGCGAAGAGCTTTTCTCAGCGCTCAAAAGCCGCGGTGGCCGGGTGGTCATGACCCCGCATGAGGGCGAGTTTGCCCGCCTGTTTCCCGAGATCGCCGGCGACGCTTCGCTTTCAAAAATCGAGAAGGCGCAACGGGCCGCGCACCTCAGCCACGCGGTTATCATTTACAAGGGTGCGGATACGGTGATCGCCGCGCCGGATGGCCGGGCGCTCGTCAACGGCAATGCGCCGCCATGGCTGGCAACCGCCGGTTCCGGCGACGTGCTTGCCGGCATCGTCGGCGCGCATCTGGCACAGGGGATGCCGGCCTTCGAGGCCGCGGCGGCCGGTGTGTGGCGGCACGGCGCGGCTGGCAATAGGGCCGGGCAGGGCCTGACAGCCGAAACACTGGTCGGCGCGATTTCACCGCTCGAAGCAGTCTGATTGCCAAAAGAAAGCGGCCGCAACGGGACGCAGCGGCCGCATTTCATTCGTTGGAGAATGCCGGCGCTTAGCCGCGCGTCCCCTTGGCGATCGGCTCCTGGTAGGTAAAGCCCATGTCCCAGGGGAAATAGATCCAGGTATCCTGGCTGACTTCGGTGACGAAGGTGTCGACCAGAGGCCGGCCCTTCGGCTTGGCGTAGACGGCAGCGAAATGCGCCTTTGGCAGCATGGCGCGGACTTCGGCGGCGGTCTTGCCGGTGTCGGTGAGGTCGTCGACGATCAGCACGCCTTCACCGCCGCCCTCGGCAATCTCGGGGGCGATGCCCTTCAGCACCTTCATCTGCCCTTGAGAATCGTAGTCGTGATAGGAGGCGACGCAGACGGTCTCGATCATGCGGATATTGAGTTCGCGACAGATGATGGCCGCCGGAACCAGACCGCCACGCGTGATACAGACCATCGCGCGCCATTCCTGGCCATTGTCTGCGAGCCGCCATGCAAGCGCGCGGCAATCGCGGTGGAACTGGTCCCAGGAAACGGGAAAGGCTTTATCGGGCAGCGACATGGGTGGGCTCCGGCTTGTCTGAACGAGGGTAAGGCGAAGCGTCCGGCAGATCGGGCATGCGGAAACGCGTCATCCTGATTTGCCGACATGCAATAACGGCATTGAGGCCTCAAGTGCAAGCGTTTCGCGCTTATCCCTTCGCCCGCGCCTCGGCAATTGCCTCGATCATCGCCTGGACCGCGGCTTCCGCGGCGGCGAGCGCATCCTGGTCGCGCGCGCGCACGACGATATCGGTCGAGAAATGCGTGCCGTCGAACTTCGGATAGGAGCCGATGCTCGTCTCGGGATGATTTTTCTGAACCTCGGTCAGCGGGCTGCCGATATCGCCTTCGCCGAACGGCGACCGCACGGTTTTCGACAGGAGCGGCGAGCCGACCTCAAGGCCGGGCAAGAGCGCGTCGAGCATCGCCTGGAACACCTGCGGTACACCGGCCATGACGTGCACATTGCCGATCGCGAAGCCCGGAGCCGTCGAGACGGGATTGGGAATATGGCGCGCGCCGAGCGGCATGCGCGCCATGCGCTTGCGCGCGTCGGTGAACTCCATGCCGCGGCGTTCGTACATCGCGCCGAGCAGCGCCATGGCCTCCGGCTCATAGACGCATTCGACGCCGAAGGCACGTGAAACCGCGTCGGCGGTGATGTCGTCGTGCGTCGGTCCGATGCCACCCGACGTGAACACGTAGTCGTAGCGGCTGCGCGCGGCGTTGATCGCCTCGACGATGGCCGCCTCGTCATCGGCAACGATGCGCACTTCCTTCAGGTCGATGCCGACCATCGTCATCATGTCTGCGAGATGACCGATGTTCTTGTCCTTGGTCCGGCCCGACAGAAGTTCGTCGCCGATGGCGACCATGGCGGCGGTGACGACTTTTGTGCTGCTCATCGGTAATTCCTATGTTTAAGACAAACGCTCAACAGTGATTGCTTATTGTTCAGGCTGTGGAAACAGACTGTTTCTCCGAAGGCTTCTGGCAGCCGGCAGCATTTTGATAAATCTTCCGCCCAGCAGTGATCAAGTGGGATCGCTTGTATCCAAAGGAGCATTTCATGGCCAAGGTACTCGTTCTCTATTATTCCGCATACGGGCACATCGAAACCATGGCCTATGCCGTGGCCGAGGGCGCCAAGTCGGCTGGCGTCGAGGTCGACGTCAAGCGCGTTCCCGAACTGGTGCCGGAAGAGGTTGCCAGGGCATCCCACTTCAAGCTCGATCAGGCCGCAGCCGTGGCCACCGTCGAAGAACTTGGCCAGTACGACGCCATCATCTTCGGTGCTGGCACCCGCTATGGCACCGTTGCCTCGCAGATGCGCAACTTCATCGACCAGACCGGCAGCCTCTGGATGGCGGGCAAGCTCGTCGGCAAGGTCGGCTCGGTCTTCACATCGTCGGCGACCCAGCACGGTGGTCAGGAGTCGACCATCCTCGGCTTCATCCCTACGCTCATGCACCACGGCATGGTCGTGGTCGGTCTTCCCTACGCCTTCCAGGGTCAGATGGGCGTCGACGAAGTCAAGGGCGGCTCGCCCTACGGCGCATCGACGATCACCGGCGGCGATGGTTCGCGCCAGCCGTCCGAAATCGAACTCGAGGCGGCGCGCTACCAGGGTGCTCATGTCGCCAGGATCGCCGCCAAGCTTGCGGGCTGATCAGACCGAATACAATCGAATCAATCGTTTAGGCGGCCCCAAATGGGGTCGCCTTTTTTCATTGGCGCTAGCCATTCCGGGTGATTCGCGAATGTGGCAATCCGTACCACACCTGTGGTATTATCCCCGGCGTTCGGCATGAGCATGCCACTGACGAGGAGGAAGATCAGGACCGTGCGGCAACGGTCCGCCGAAGGCTGGAGGGTCTTCGGGTTGTCGGGAGGGAAGCATGGCGCGCATTACATACACCATCGTTCCTCATGACGGAGGCTGGGCCTACAAGGCTGCCGATGCCTTTTCGGAACCTTTTCCCAGCCGCGAACTGGCGCTTGCCGCAGCCAAAGCCGCTGCCATCGAACAGCAGGTCGGTGGCGACGATGAGGATATAAGCTTCCAGGACGAGCAGGGTCAGTGGCACTTCGAGCACACCGACGGCGGCGACCGGCCGGAAGCAACCGTAGACGACGGCTAGAGCGTCCTGTCTTCAAGCGGTGATACTTGCAGGCAGAAAGACGCTCCAGAAAGGGTTGGGCATCCTGAGTGCGTTCTTAGGGACCACGGCGCTCCGGCCCGATCCTCAACACCTGCCCAAACACGGTTCTGCGACAGTATTGCGTGCACACCATCTTATCCACGGAGGGTATTCGATGCACTACAGCGTTCAGATCTTCACCTGGACCCCGCGGCAGGGAGTCCACCAGGTTGGATCGGCAATCGAGGTGGACGCCCCCAATTCCAAGGCGGCAGCGGTCTCGCTTCTCGGCCTCAGGCTGGAGAACCAGGGATGCGCAACGAAACTCGCGGTCCGCGTCTGGCATGACGACGCCTACCAGGCGGAATGCGACTGCTACTATTACAACAACTGAGCGACAGCTCTCCGCGCTTAAGCTGTCGCCTGTGCGGCGAGAGCTTGAGTTGTTCGGCAAATGTGCGTGTGACAATCAGTTGCCTGGTGCGGGCGGCGGGGATCGAACCCGCACAGCCAAAGCCGAGGGATTTTAAGTCCCTTGCGTCTACCAGTTTCGCCACGCCCGCCTGAAGCCTAAATCAAGCACTCGGCAGCAACAGTCAAGGGTGACTTGCCGCTCGAAGGTGGAGAAAGCTCATGCGCGACTTTCCCGCCGCTGGAGAATGTAAAAGATGCCAGCGGCAATCACCGCCCCGATGCCGTAGACGATAAATGCCTCGCCAAAGGGCCGTCCTGAATTAAACGAGTACAAGGCCGGGGCCGCAAACAGGAGCACCGCCACGCCCGCCAGGCGAGACGAGAAAACGCTCAAGGCGGAGACCTTTCGCAACAACCACCCAATAAGCGTGCCAACCAGCACCATTGCCACCACTGCCCCAACCAATTGCGCCAAAGCTTTTCTCCTCATTCAAGCCATAGCGGGCAGAATAGACTGATTCGCGTGCATCATCGATGCGACTTCAGCCACTGATTGCTCATTTGTGGCGCTTGCGACGGCGCCGAACTTCAAGTGGTCAATCGTTCAAGGATGATGCCCAATCCACCGAGGTCCTCGATCTCGCGAAATCGCGGATGGTCCTCCGGCTTGTCATGGTGTTCGAAGGACCAGGTGAGCGCATGGGGCACATAGACGCCCCAGCTTCCGGCATCAAGCGCGGGTACGATATCGGACTTCAGCGAATTGCCGACCATCAGGCTGCTGCCGGCGCCGTCGCCGTGGCGACTGAAGATGCGCTCGTAAGTCGCGGCAGTCTTGTCGCTGACGATCTCGACGGCGTCGAAATAGTCGCCAAGGCCGGAGGCGGCGAGCTTGCGTTCCTGGTCGAAGAGGTCGCCCTTGGTGATCATCACGAGACGGAACTGACCGTGTAGAGCATCAAGCGTTTCCTTCACGTGCGGCAGCGGCTCCACCGGATGGACGAGCATGTCGCGTCCGACGGCGAGAATTTCGGCGATCACCGAGGATGGGACCTTGCCGTCCGTCACCTCAACGGCTGTCTCGACCATGGAGAGCACAAAGCCCTTGATGCCGAAGCCGTAGAGGCGAAGGTTGCGTTTCTCGGCCGCCAGCAGCCGTTCGGGCAGGTGCTCCGTATCGGTGTAATCCTTGAGAAGCTCGGCAAACCGCGCTTCGGTCAGGCGGAAGAACTGCTCGTTTTGCCAAAGCGTATCGTCGGCATCGAAGCCGACTGTCGTTACTGCATGGGGCATTATCTTTATGGTCCGGCAATCTTGAATGGTTGATCGACGCTGGCGGTCTTGCCGCTGTTGATGTCGTTGAAATGGAAGCGCAGCACGTAATCGCCGGCCGGTGCCCCGGACACGTCGATCGTCAGCGTCGAATAGATTTCCTGGTTCCTGAGAAAGCCAGTGAAGGTGAAGTCGCCGAAGGCCTTCTGTCCGGCAAGCACATCGCCCTTCGGATTGAGGATGTCGAAATCGACGGTGAAATGGGTCTCGAGTTTGCCCTTCTCGGCCGAGTCCTTCCACGTGAGGCCGATCGGTTCGATGTAGGAGATCATCGATTCGCCGGATCGGAAGCTCGCGCCCTGGCGCGGCTCGTACATCGCGTAGCCGGTCGGAGCCTTGGAGACGAAGACCGCCTTGCCGATGGCAAAGGGCAGCGTCTGGGAGAAGTCGCTCATTGCCTGGCGCAACAGGTCATGCGCCTTTGGGGCGTCGCCGGACGCCGCCAGCTTCTCCGCCTCGGCCGCTGCGTCGGCCAATGGTCCGGCCTGAGCCCCCGTATGTGCATAAAGGGTTGTGGCGGTGGTCAACGCCGCCAGAAGGAGCAGATGTTTCACCATGACGTTTCCCCAGCGCCGGCCCCGGCGGATTGTCAGCTTTTGCCGCACTCCATGAAGACGATAGGGCCAAGATGAAAATGGTCAATGCTTCCAGAAGACCGGCGTCAAAATCACCAGCACCGTCAGCACTTCGAGACGTCCGAGCAGCATCATCAGCGACAGCAGATACAGTTCCGGATCCTGAAGCGTGGAAAAGTTCCCGGCCGGGCCGATGAGGGGGCCAAGACCTGGACCGACGTTGGAAAGACAGGTGATGACCGCCGACGTCGCCGTGACCAGATCATAGCCGAGCGCGCCCATGGCGAGGCTGCCGAGAACCCAGAGCAGGATGTAGGTGATGAAGAACAGGAAGATGGCGCGCTGGGTGTCGGCATCGACCGTGTTCTTGCCGTAGCGCACCGCATAGATCGCATTGGGATAGACGAGCTTGTTCAGTCCCGAGCGGACCGCGTTGAACAGCACGATGAAGCGATAGGCCTTGATCCCGCCAGCCGTCGAGCCTGAGCAGCCGCCCATGAACGTTGCGATGAAGGCGGCAGCGACCACGAACGGACCCCACAACGTATAGTCCTGGCTCGCATAGCCTGAGGTCGAGAGGATCGAGGTGATGTTGAAGAAGGAATGGGCGAGCGCCAGATGGAATTCCACGCCGTTGACGAGGCGATGATAGACGGCGACGGCGATGGAAAAGGCGGAGAGATAGCCGAGAAACACGATGATCTGCGGGTCGCGCAGCGCGTCGAGCCTTCCGCGCGCGACCAGCACGATCAGGATCGAGAACGGCAGGCTGCAGAGCGCCATGAAGAAGGTGGCGGTCCACAAAAGCGGAATGCTGCCGAAATACCCGAAGGATGCATCATGGGTGGAGAAGCCGCCGGTCGCCACCGTCGACATTGCGTGATTGATCGCGTCGAAGCGGTTCATGCCCGTCAGGAAGTAGCCGATCGCGCAGAGAAGGGTGATGACGACATAGACTGCCAGAAAGGCGCGGCTGAAGCTGGCGAGCCGGGCGAAGGGTTTGTCGCTGGTGTCGGAGGACTCCATCTTGAAGAACGACATGCCGCCAACCCTGAGATAGGGGATGATGAACAGGCCGAGCACCACGATGCCGATGCCGCCGAGCCAGCACAACAGTGACCGCCACAGAAGCAGCCCCGGCGGCGCGTCGTCGAGGCCGACGATGACAGTCGCGCCCGTGGTGGTGATGGCCGAGACCGACTCGAACAGCGCCTGGGCAAAATCGAGCTTGAGCGAGGAGAGCCAGAGCGGGATCGCGCCGACGACGGAGAACACCGCCCACAACATATTGACGAGGACGAAGCCGAACTTCTTGGAAAACGGCGGCGGACCCATGCGGGTGGCCATGAAGGTCGCGAGCGACAGGCCGCCAACCATGAAAGCCGAAGCGGCGAAGATCTGCCAGTCCGGATGGCCGTAATAGAGGTCGACCATCGCCGGCACCAGCATGGCGCAGGCAAGGTAGATGCCGAGGATCGCTGAAATATGCACAGCATGCCGGATCAGGGTTGCGTTCAAGCGATTGTTTTCCCGGAAGGTGTTTGGCGAGCCGGCGATTGGATGCCGGTCGCATTGTTCACGGCGCGCCGATTCGTGTCAAAGCGATGGCTTCATGCGTTGCGATATGCAATAGCGACGGCCATCGCTCACTTCAATGGAAGACCGCGCGCAATGAAGCACGATGTTGAAACCGCAACCGAAGCCCTGCGGGAGATCTTCCCGCCGACGCCGCTGCAGCTCAATGAGCACCTCAGCGCACGTTACGGCGCCAGCATTTATCTCAAGCGCGAGGACCTGTCGCCGGTTCGCTCCTACAAGATCAGAGGCGCGTTCAACTTTTTCCGCAAGGCGATCGGTGCCGGCGCGTCGGGAAAGACCTTCGTCTGCGCATCGGCCGGCAACCATGCTCAGGGTTTTGCCTTCGTCTGCCGCCATTTCGGCGTTCCGGGCGTGGTCTTCATGCCGGTGACGACACCGCAGCAGAAGATCGACAAGACCCGCATGTTCGGCGGCGAATTCATCACCATCAAGCTCGTCGGCGACATTTTCGATCAGTGCTATAAGGCGGCCCGCGATCATGTGGACGCGATCGGCGGCGTCATGGTGCCGCCCTTCGATCACGCCGACATCATCGAAGGGCAGGCAAGTGTTGCCGCCGAAATCGCCTGGCAATTGCCCGAGGGTCTGACGCCCGATCTCGTCGTGCTGCCGGTGGGTGGCGGCGGTCTGGCCGCCGGTGTCACCGGCTATCTGAAGGACAGGGTTGCAGTGGACCACTTCGTCTTCTGCGAGCCGTCGGGTGCGCCGAGCCTGCGCGAGAGCCTGGAAACCGGCAGCGTGGTGACCCTCGATCAGGTCGACAATTTTGTCGACGGTGCGGCCGTCGGGCGGATCGGCGATCTCAACTTTGCAGCCCTTCGTCGATTCTCTGCCGATCAGGTCATGCTGCTTTCCGAAAACGCGATCTGCCAGACGATCGTCGATATGCTCAATGTCGAAGGGGTGGTGCTGGAGCCGGCCGGGGCGCTGTCGCTCACCGCGCTTGAGGAACTCGGGCCTGAGGCCCTTGCCGGCAAGACGGTCGTTGCGGTCGTCTCCGGCGGCAACTTCGATTTCGAGCGCCTGCCCGACGTCAAGGAACGGGCGATGCGCCACGCTGGACTCAAGAAATACTTCATCCTGCGCATGGCGCAGCGGCCTGGCGCACTTCGCGATTTTCTCAACCTGCTCGGCGACGAGGACGACATTTCGCGCTTTGAATACCTGAAAAAATCTGCGCGCAACTTTGGTTCGATCCTGATCGGCATCGAGACCAAGCACGCCGAGAATTTCCCGGTGCTGAAGTCGCGCTTCGACGCCGCGGGACTGCGTTACCAGGACATCACTGAAAACGAGATCCTGTCGAACCTGATTATCTAGGTCGTTAAGAAAGCGGCGCTGTCAAATATCGGCACTTAGGCTTTGACAGCGCCGACCCGCAAGTCTAAGTCTTGGCCATGGCATCGTTTTTCTCGAAATTCTTCGGCCGTTCCGGCAACTCCGACGAGCAGGCGCAGGCAGCGCCCGGCAAGACGGAGGCCTATGCGGATTGCACGATCCGCGCCACGCCGATGCGCGAAGGATCGCAGTTCCGCCTGGCGGGAAGCATCGAAAAGGCTTCGGGCGAAGGCGGCACCAAGCTGCGCAGCTTCATCCGCGCCGATCTGTTCACTTCCGAGCAGGATGCGATCGACGCGACGCTGCGCAAAGGGCGCCAGATCATCGATCAGACCGGCCCGTCGCTGTTTTCGGACGACGCTCCGTCGCGTCAGGTCTGATTGACCCGACATAACATTGTTTTTTTAACGTGTTGAGCAGCATCGCCTAGGTGATGCTTCGATCGGCTCGTTCGGCTGAAAGCAACTGCCCGGCGGGATGGCGGCCCGTTGTGTGCGCCGATGTTTCCGTTCGTGTTTGTCGACAAGTCGGGCCGCCGCGACCGGCGGCCCGATCTGTTTGTGTACGCCTAGAGCTTGATCCGGAAGCGGGCGAACCCGTCTGCGGCGTCACCAGCGTCCTCGATCGTGACGCCTTTCACCTGTGCCAGGAATTCTCTCGCCTTCGGTCCGCTGTCAAACGTCGCGCTTGTGTTTGCCTGCGGCGCGAACGTCCAGTTGGCGTCGGCCGACGGGTTGATGGTGCCCTGGTCGATGATATAGCGCACGACCACGTCACGATTGGTGTCGGGGGCCACGAAGACCACCTTGTCGGCGGTGATATCAGGGAACTTGCCGCCGCCGCCCGCGCGGTAGTTGTTGGTGGCAACGACGAATTTCTGTGCCGGATCGATCGGCTTTCCGTCGAATGCAAGGTTCTTGATGCGATTGGACGACGCATTGATCGTATTGCCGTCCTTGTCGAATTTCGGCGGCACCGAAAGGTCGATCTGGTAGGTGACGCCGTCGATGACGTCGAAGTTGTAGGACGGAAAGCCGCCGTTGATCAGCGGCGCGTCCACGGCGCCCGGTTTCACTTCATTGAAGATGCCGGCCGACATTTCCAGCCAGTTGCGCACCTGTTCGCCGGTGATGATCACGGCTTGCACCGTGTTCGGATAGAGATAGAGGTCGGCGACGTTCCTGATCGCGATGTCACCGGCCGGAACGTCGGTGTAGTAGTCCGCGCCGCCGCGACCGCCGGCCTTGAACGGTGCCGCCGCCGAAAGCACTGGCAGGTCGCGGTGCTCGGTGTCCTTGAGCATCTCCTTGATGTACCAGGTCTGCGCCTGGCTGACGATCTGCACAGACGGGTCGTCGGCAACCAGGGAGAAGTAGGAGTAGAGCGGGGCACTGGTCTTGCCGACGGGGGTGCGCACGTAGGCGAGCGTTGCCTCATGCTCTTTCTGCGCGGCGGCGAGAACTTCCTTCTTGTCGGCGACCTCGGCAATGACCTTCTTGTCCTCGCGGCGATAGATCGGCCGCGCCTCGCTGGTCGAACTGACGACGCGCCACGCACCGCCTTCGCGTTCGATCAGGAGGTCGATCAGGCCGAGATGCGAGCCCCAGAAGCCGCCCATCACGCCCGGCTTGCCGGCTATCAGCCCCTTCTTGTTGTCGACGCCGGCAAGGTCGGCGAATTTAGGGCCGGGAAAGTCCAGATGGCTGTGGCCGGTAACGATCGCATCGATGCCGTTGACGGCGGCAAGCGGCACGGAAGCGTTTTCGAGGTTCTCCGCATAGGCCTCCTGGCCGATGCCGGAGTGGGAGAGGGCGACGACGATATCGGCGCCTTCCTCGCGCATCTGCGGCACCCAGGCTTCGGCGGCCTTGACGATATCGCGCGCGTTGGCCTTGCCTTCAAGGTGCTTGGAATCCCAGGTCATGATCTGCGGCGGCACGAAGCCGATGAGGCCGATGCGGATCGGGTGCTCCTGGCCGGCTCCATCCTTCACCTTGCGCTCGAGGATGACATAGGGCTTCAGGAACAGCTCGTCCTTGCGCGCGTCGGCTGCCAGCGTGCCTTTTGTCAGGTTGGCGCAGACGAGCGGGAAATTCGCACCGTTCAGCACCTTGAACATGAAGTCCAGGCCGTAGTTGAACTCGTGGTTGCCAAGCGTGCCGCAGTCATAACCGAGCACGTTCATGGCCGCGATGACAGGATGAACATCGCCGTCCTTCATGCCGCGCTGATAGGCGATGTAGTCGCCCATCGGATTGCCCTGCAGGAAATCGCCATTGTCGACGAGAACGGAGTTGGTCGCCTCGGCCCTGATGGCGTCGACGATCGATGCTGTCCGCGCAAGGCCCAGCGTGTCGTTCGGCTTGTCGCCATAGTAGTCGTAGGGAAACACGTGGACGTGCAGGTCCGTCGTTTCCATGATGCGAAGATGCGCCTGGTTGGCTGCGGCGCGAACGGAGAATGGATGCAGCATGACGAATGCCGAAGAGGCCGCAACCCCCGCAAGAAGCGAGCGGCGCGTGAGGTTAAACGGGGATGTCATCGATGGCATGCGGTCCTCCATTTATCAAGAATGCGGGTCTTGCCCGGGATAATTGCAATCCGGAGTTTTGTTCACCGGCTGGCGAACCACGGGGGGTGGTGGCGACTATGCCGGAAAGTCTCCGGTTTCGAAAGCGGTGGATTTTCGCATTCTCAAACGCGCCGGCTGCCTGCCGGCGATAAAGTTTTCTTTAAGTTTGCTGGTTAACCCTGAGTGGGGAAACGGAATTTTTTCAAGCACATGCCAAACGCCAACCTTCTCCTCTTTGTCGGCGAGGCGCTCATCTACGTAACGGCGATGATCGGGCTCCTGCATCTGCGCGCGCGCCTTGGGCTCGGCGTCTTCGTGGCTGCGCTCGGGGTGATGCATTTCATCGAGACCTATCTCGCCGCGGTCTTTTACGTGCAGTTGCCGTTCGGCGTGATCTCGCCCGGATCCGCGGTGCTCTTCTCCGGCAAGCTGATGATGATCCTGCTGCTCTACGTGAAGGAGGACGCCGCCACCGTTCGCCAGCCGATCTACGGGTTGCTGGCCGGCAACTTCCTGACGGTGGCCCTCAGCCTGCTGCTGCGCCAGCACGATACGGTATCGATCGTCGCCGAGCGTTCCGCCGACATCGCGTTTATCGACGAGATGGGCTGGCTGATGGTCTGGGGGACGACGATTCTCTATTTCGATTCGTTGATGATCATCCTGCTCTACGAACGCCTGGGCCGGTGGTTGCGGCGGTTTGCGACGCTCCGTTTCCTGATCTGCGGTGTTGCGGTTTTGACCTTCGACCAGGCGGCCTTTTATCTGGCGCTTCGCTGGTGGAACGGCGCTCCGGCCGAAGTGTTCTGGGGCGGCTGGATGGCAAAGATGCTGGCAGCACCATTCTATGCGGTTGCGGTCGGGCTCTATCTCAACCTCTCGCGCCATCCCTCGCTCGCAATGTCCGACCGGCCGCTTGGCGACATCTTCAACACGCTGACGTTCCGGGAGCGCTACGAGGATCTGCTGTCGCGCTCCGGGCAGGATACGCTAACCGGCTCGCTCGACCGGAGCCGATTCGAGATCGAAGCGCCGCAGATGCTGCGCGCGGCAAACGGCGAAAATGCCGCCGTCACGCTGATGATCATCGATGTCGACCACTTCAAGGGTGTCAACGATCGCTTCGGCCATATCGAGGGTGACCGGGTGCTTCAGCGACTGGTCGGGACGGTCAAATCGAGGCTGCGCCCGGTGGATCGGCTCTACCGCTATGGTGGCGAGGAGTTCGTGATCCTCTGCCCCGCAATGACCCATGCGGACGCCTTGCGGCGGGCTGACGAGATCAGGATTGCCATCTCCAATCAGGTCACGACGCCCGATGGCCGGCCGGTGACCGCAAGCATCGGTCTCTCCTCGACCCCGGAGGACGGAATGGCCATCGAGAACCTGCTGTTGCAAGGCGACCTCAGGCTTTACGCCGCCAAGGGACGCGGTCGCAATTGCGTGGTCGGCCGCTGACGTCTGTCATATGCCGACGTTCGGCCGGTCGATAATCTCCCTCAGAGAAAAGCTGGAATTGATCTTCACCACGTGCGGCAGGGCCGAGAGCCAGTCCCGGTGGATGCGCTCGTAGTCCTGAAGGTCCTTTGCGGCCACGCGCAGGATGTAGTCGTATTCGCCCGACATCAGGTAGCAGACGAGCACGTTGGGACAAAGCTTCACCGCGGCCTCGAATTCGGCGAGCGTCTTGGCGAACTGACCCGACAGGGAGATATGGACGATCACCATGATCTGGTAGTCCAGCGCCTTGTGGGCGATGCGCGCGTGATAGCCGGCGATCGTGCCCGATTTTTCAAGGATATCGACACGGCGTGAACATGCCGATGGCGACAACCCGACCTTGGCGGCGAGATCGGCGTTCGAGATGCGGCCATTCTGCTGAAGAATGCGCAGAATCGCATGATCGATGGCATCGAGTTCGCTCATTCGTGATTTCTCCCAACGGATTGCTAAAATACGCAATCTTCTTCGAAATCATGGCGCACGCGATCATGACTTTGCAAGGACATTCGGTTCGCGGCGTGTTTTGCTGAATGCATAGACATAAACGGCGGAACGCCGAAAACAGGAGAGGAACGCAAACATGCGTGTCGGTTGCCCGAAGGAAATCAAAAACCATGAATATCGTGTCGGCCTGACGCCCGGCTCGGTGCGTGAATACATTGCCCATGGCCACGAGGTGATCGTGGAAACCAAGGCCGGGGCAGGGATCGGCGCGGACGACGATGCTTATCGCGCCGCTGGCGCGAAGATCGTCGCGACGGCAAAGGACGTGTTCGAAAAGTCCGATATGATCGTCAAGGTCAAGGAGCCGCAGCCCCAGGAATGGGCGCAGCTGCGCGAAGGCCAGATCCTTTACACCTACCTGCATCTCGCGCCCGATCCGGAGCAGACCAAGGGCCTGCTGAACTCCGGCGTCACTGCGATTGCCTATGAAACCGTCACCGACGATCGTGGCGGCCTGCCGTTGCTGGCGCCGATGTCCGAGGTTGCCGGCCGTCTGGCGATCCAGGCCGGTGCGACCTCGCTACAGAAGGCCAATGGCGGTCGCGGCATCCTGCTTGGCGGCGTTCCCGGCGTGCTTCCGGCAAAGGTGACGGTCATCGGCGGCGGCGTTGTCGGCCTGCATGCGGCCCGCATGGCGGCCGGCCTTGGCGCCGATGTCTCCATTCTCGACCGTTCGATCGCGCGGCTACGCCAGCTCGACGATCTTTTCGCCGGCCGTGTCCATACCCGCTACTCGACCATCGACGCGCTGGAAGAGGAGGTCTTCTCCGCCGACCTCGTCATTGGGGCCGTTCTCATCCCGGGGGCCGCAGCGCCGAAGCTTGTCACCCGGGAAATGCTGACCGGTATGAAAAAGGGTGCTGTCATCGTCGATGTTGCCATCGACCAGGGCGGCTGCTTCGAAACCTCGCATGCGACCACCCATTCCGACCCGACCTACGAGGTCGACGGCATCGTGCACTACTGCGTTGCGAACATGCCGGGTGCGGTGCCGGTGACGTCGGCGCATGCGCTCAACAACGCCACGCTGCACTACGGCCTGCAGCTTGCCGACAAGGGACTGAAGGCGATTGCCGAAGACCGGCACCTTCGCGCCGGCCTCAACGTTCACCGTGGCCGCGTCACCAACGCGCCGGTCGCCGAGGCGCTCGGCTACGACGCCTATGCGCCGGAAGCGGTCCTGAACGTCGCCTGATCGGAAATTCGAGCGGTCCGGTGCCATGCCGGGCCGCTCGCCTTGAAAGGCGTCAAACGCCGACGATGCGGCATTGATAACAATTGTACCTGGTCGAGCGCACATGCACGGCCGCGACGTCCGGACGGGCCAGCAGTTCTCGCGCGCGAATTTCGAGCTCTTCCCTGGCAACGACGTCGCCCGTTCCATAGACGATCCGTTCGTCCTTGCCGTAGCCACGCAGCAGGTAGTTTTCCCGCGAACCCAGAATAGGCGGCAGGCTTTCGCCATCGTGCTTCGGGCAGGCATCGGCATGCATGAAGACCGGACCGGTTTCCGCATAGGGCTGCACGGTGGAGAACGGCCGAAATGCAAATATCAGGTACGGCGCGCCAGCCTCGACGTAATCGAGGCAATGACGGCACGGCACACCTGCGCCATCGGAGATCTGCCGCTCCGGTCCGTTGCCATAGGCGTCCGGCCCGCCGTCTCGCATCCGACGAGCGTCTTCATCGGACATCGGAATGTAGCGCAACGACATCGTGTATCTCCTTGATCGTATTGCATCGTTCGATCAGGAGAATGAACCCGTGGCGGCCGTTCCGACACCCGGAACTTGCCGTCGGGAGGGCGTCAGAGGCTTTTTGCCAGTTCCAGTAGCTCTGCATCCTTCAGCGGTTCCACCGTCGCTTCGCGGGTCGAAACCGGCGAAAAGCCGAACTGCTGGTAGAGCTGCAGCGCGCGCGGATGGTCCAGACTGTTGGTCGTGACCGTCAGCTTGCTCGGGCTCAGCGCCCAGGCGGCAAAAAGCGTCTGCAACAGGAACCATTTTCCGAGACCGAGGCCGAGCGCATGCTCCATCAGACCGAAATGCACGAGTTCGACGACATCGTCCTCGCCCTGGTGCAACTCGAAGAAACCGGCCGGCGCGCCGTTGACGTAGAGAACCGTCACGCTCGTCCGCTTGTCGCCAAGCACCGCCGCCAGTTGCTCGTCGCTCATGCGCAGCCTCTCCGTCCAGTGCCAGCGCCTGCCGACACGCAGATAGAGAAAGCGGTAGTAGCTGAGCGGAATATCCGAGACGCGAAGGATCGCCGTCTGGATGTTGACCGGCATCGGCAGGCTCTGCTTCGGCGGAGCCGTCATTTCGAGTTCGGTGACATGCGCAGTGAGGGGAGCGGGTTTCGCAGGGCGCATGATTTCACCCGCGACCCGTTACGACAGTCGTATCCGAACGGCCGCCCCATTCCGACCAGGAGCCATCATAGAGCGTGTTGTCGGTATGCCCGAGCGATTGCAGCGCCAACGTGATAATGGCCGCTGTCACCCCCGATCCGCAGGTCGTAACCACCGGCCTTTCAAGATCGACGCCAGCGTCGGCGAAGGTCTGGCGCAGGCTGGCGAGATCCTTGAGCTTGCCGTTTTCCGAAAAGACGCCGGACGGCAGGCTGTGGGCGGCCGGCATGTGGCCGGAACGCAGGCCCGCGCGCGGCTCCGGTTCTTCGCCGTAGAAGCGGGCAGCGCCACGGGCATCTGCGATCTGGATGGTGCCGTTGGCAACGATCTCCTTCATCCCCGTGAGCGAGGTCACGGCCTCCGGCGTGAAGCTTGGCTTGAACGTCGCGGGCCTGGGCGAGGGGACCTCCGTCGTGACCGGGCGTCCTTCCCTCTTCCAGCCGTCCATGCCGCCATCGAGCACGTAGACGTCCCTGGCGCCCATGATGCGCAGCTCCCACCAGACGCGCGGAGCCGTCATGATGCCGGGGCCGTCGTAGACGACGATCGTATCGGTTTCGCTGACCCCAAGCGCGCCGACGGCTTCAGCAAAGGCCTGCGGCGAAGGAAGCGTATGCGGCAGGCCGCTGGTATGGTCGGCGATCGCATCCTGGTCGAAGAAGACCGCCCCTTGGATGTGGGCGGAATCGTATTCGGCCTTCGGATTGCGGTTCTGCGCCGGCAGGTACCAGGAGGCGTCGAGGATCCGGATCGATGGATCGCCGAGGCGTTCCTGAAGCCAATCGGCGGACACGACAAAGGCGCTTTTGGTGTTGGTCACGGTCGCAACTCCTACTCAGACTGAAACGCGATCTTCGGGCGTACCGAAGCGGATACGGAACCGGCGGTTCTCCTTACCCTTTTTCTCGATCTTGGCGATGTGGATGGCGCCGACTTCCTGTGTCTCGGACACGTGCGTGCCGCCGCAGGGCTGGCTGTCGATAGCCGAATTCTCACCGATGCAGACAAGACTGACGCGCCCGAGCCCCATCGGCGGGCGCACATTCTTGGATTTGACGATGCCCGGGTTGGCTGCCAGTTCCTCGTCGGTGATCCATTGCACATAGATCGGGTGGTTCTCTTCGACGAGCTTCATCAGCGCCGCCGTGACCTCATCCCTGTCGATCGTCTCGCTCATGTCGAAATCGACGCGGCTCTCGTCTTCGCCGACCGAGGCGCCGGTGATCGGGAAGGGACAGACGACGGAGAGCAGATGGCAGGCCGTGTGCATGCGCATCAGACGGTAGCGGCGCGGCCAATCGATGTGCAGCACGAGCTTTTCGCCAAGGTCCGGCCCTGGCTGTCCTTCGGACGGAACATGGATGATGACATCCTTGGTCTCGCCATGACGGGCGACGGCAATCTCGATGCGGGTGCCGTCGGCGCGCTCAAGGAAACCGGTATCGCCAGGCTGGCCGCCGGAGGTGGCGTAAAAGCAGGTCTGATCCAGCTCGATCCCGCCATCTTCCAGAATTGCCGTGACGCTTGCTTCGCAGGTCGAGAGGTAGAAATCGTCTCGGAAAAGGGCCGTCACGGTTCTGGTCATCGCATTCCTATCCCACTGATTCGTATGGCACGGCAATGTTGGAAGACGTCTTCAGCCAGGCGGGAACCGGCAGCCCCTTGGAGGCGAGGAAGTCCGGGTTGAAGAGTTTCGATTGATAGCGGTTACCATAGTCGCACAGGATCGTCACGATCGTATGTCCTGGACCGAGTTCCCGGGCAAGGCGCACGGCACCTGCAATGTTGATGCCGGTCGAGCCGCCGACGCAGATGCCTTCGCGCTCGATCAGGTCGAAGACGTAAGGCACAGCTTCCGAATCGGGGATCTGGTAGGAAAAGTCGGGCGTGAAGCCTTCGAGATTGGCAGTGATTCGACCCTGGCCGATGCCCTCGGTGATCGAGCTTCCCTCCGATTTCAGTTCGCCATTGGTGTAGAAGCTGTGGAGTGCTGCACCTTGGGGGTCGGCGAGGCCGATCTTGATCGCCGGGTTCTTCGCCTTCAGCCCCTGCGCGACGCCTGCAAGCGTGCCGCCGGATCCGACAGCGCAGATGAAGCCATCGACCTTGCCGTCCGTGTCGCGCCAGATCTCCGGTGCGGTGGTTTCGACATGGGCGTCGCGGTTCGCGACGTTGTCGAACTGGTTGGCCCAGATGGCGCCGTTCGGCTCGGTCCTGGCCAGTTGCTCGGCGAGCCGGCCGGAAATCTTCACGTAGTTGTTGGGGTTCTTGTAGGGAACGGCCGGCACCTCGACGAGCTCGGCGCCCAGCAGCCGCAATGCGTCCTTCTTTTCCTGGCTCTGGGTTTCCGGAATGACGATGACGGTGCGATAGCCGAGTGCCTGGCCGACGAGCGCAAGGCCGATGCCGGTATTGCCGGCCGTGCCTTCGACGATGACGCCGCCGGGGCGCAACTGGCCGGTGCGTTCCGCGTGGCGGATGATGGAAAGCGCCGCGCGGTCCTTGACCGACTGGCCCGGGTTCAGAAACTCGGCCTTGCCGAGGATCGTGCAACCGGTCGCCTCCGACACGGCCTTCAACCGGATGAGGGGCGTGTTGCCGATTGCTTCGAGGACGGACGGAAGAATGGCCATTTTCGGAACCTCGTGTTTGCGGACAGCCCCGGAGCTGGGCGGCGCGTACCAGAAAAAATGAAGCGGCGACCAACGAATATCGACAACGAATTCGGACCGTCGAAATGTTGGCGTGTTTTCGGCTCAGCCTGCTCTTCAGGCAAGAAATAGCGTTTCGCCGCCGCTCTGTCCCGAACAAAAAACGTCTCCGAGCCATGTCGGGTGCGGCGCGATGCGCGCTGCCGGCAAAGAGACCATGTCATCTTGTCGGGTCGCGTTCGGATGAGGCCAAAGGAGATGCGTGCGTGTTCCCGGCGCGTGCCGAGGAGTGAGTGATGAGTGGCAAGGCTCAGAAGTCGGAACAGAAATTGGCCTGGGTTACCGGCGCGAGTTCGGGTATCGGGCGCGCCCTTGTGCACCGGTTGTTGCGCGACGGCTATTCGGTGGTCGTGACATCGAGAAATCACGACAAGCTCGTCGATCTGCAGCACGAGGCGGCGGGTGAGGGCCGGGTAATCGTGCTTGACGGTGACGTGGCGGATGCCGAGGACATGGAGCGCGTGATGGCTGCTATCGAGTACGATCATGGTCGCCTGTCGCTCGTTGTCCTCAATGCCGGAATTGCCATCCCGATCCGGGGTGACGATCTCCAGCGGGAGGCTTTCGAACGAACCTTCGCGGTCAATCTCGGTGGTGTCGTCAACTGCCTGTTGCCTGCCGTCACCCACATGAAGGCCCAGGGACATGGGCACATTGCGATCGTGTCTTCTCCCGCAGGATACTGCGGGCTTCCGAGCAGCGCTGCTTTCGGGGCTTCGAAGGCCGCTCTGATCAACATGGCGGAAAGCCTGAAGTTCGACCTCGACCGCATCGGCATCCGCCTGCAGATCATCTGCCCCGGCGGCGTCGATACCACGGGAGCGGCGAAACTCCGCTTTCCGAAATCCTCCGTGCTCAGCGCCGAGGATGCCGCCGACCGCATCGCTTCCGGCTTGAAGTCGAGGCGCTTCGAGATCGCCTTCCCAAGGTCATTCGCTTTTCGGGCCAAGCTCATGCGACTGTTGCCCTACGGCCTCTATTTCAGGCTGCTCAAATGGCTGACGGCCGACAAGCCCGACGTCGGCGCAAGGGCCAAGCACGCCGGTCCGGATGGCGGTTCGCGTCAGGCCGTGTGAAGCACGAGAACGGCGCCAAAGATCATCGCCAGCCCCGCCCAGCCGATCGGCTTCAGCTTCTGCCCAAAGAGCAGCCGTCCGCATATGGCCGTGCCGAAAATGCCGGTCGCGCCCAGGACGGCATAGGCGATGGCAAGCTCCATGCCCTTGGTCGCTTCGGCAAGCAGCGCGAAGGCGGCAAGGACAAGCAGGATCGAGAGCGCCCCCCAGCCGCGACGGGCGAAGCCTTCCGACTTGGTCGATGCGAGATTGGCAGCGACGTCGAGGATGCCCGCAAGCACGGCGAGGACGAAATAGATGCTAGGCGCGCTCATCGGTTGCTCCTTCTGCCACGGTTTCGTCTTCCTCGTGCATTTCGCCGGCGTTGACGAGCAGGATGCCGATGATCGCCATCGATAGCCCCAGCATCTCGCGCACGGTCAGCACGTGGCCGAAGATGAAGACGGAAACAAGCGTGATGATCGCGACGCCAGAGCCTTCCCAGATGGCGTAGGCGACGCCAACCGAGATCGTCTTTACCGCCTTGGCAAGGAAGACATAGGAGAGCGCAATCGAGACATACATGACGAGATGGCCGAGGTAGGAGCCGCTCGAAGATGCGGCTTTCATCACCGTCAGGCCCACCACTTCGGTCGCGATCGCGAGCGCGAGGAAAAACCATGCAAGACGCATGTGGTACCTTCAAAACAGATTGGATCGGATCGCCTCTTAAGCGTTGCGCGGCACGCGGTAAAGACGCGCTGATTGCATGGTTTGCTTAAATTCTGCTCGTCGCGGAGCCATGCGCCAGTTCAAGCAGACGCCATGACCGAAAAACGATCCGTTCAGTCTTCTCGTGCCACCGTACTTACTCGAAGACGATCTGGCGAACGTCGATATTGCGCGAGCGGAATCCGGCTTCGCAGTAGTAGAAGTAGAACTCCCATAGCCGTTTGAAGCGCAGGTCAAAGCCCAAGGGTTCGATCCTGCTCCAGACCGACCAGAACCGCTCGCGCCATTCGCCAAGCGTGCGGGCATAGTCGATGCCGAACCCGAAGTCGTTGATCATGCGCAGGCCGACATTGCGGCCAAGGTCGACCAGATGTTCGCGCGTCGGCAGCATGCCGCCCGGGAAAACGTATTTCTGGATGAAATCGGGGTTGGAGCGGTACTCCTCGTAGGCTTCGGGCTTGATCGTGATGATTTGCAGGCCGGCCTTGCCGCCGGGCTTCAGGCACTTCTTGAGCTGGGAGAAATAGGTCCCCCAGAACCGTTCGCCGACGGCTTCGAACATTTCGATCGAGACGATACGATCATAGATGCCTCTTTCTTCACGGTAGTCCTGAAGCTTGAGCTCGACCTTCTCCGACAATCCGGCCCGGCGCATGCGCTCGCGGGCGAAGGCGAGCTGTTCGCGGCTGATGGTCAGCCCGGTCACCTTGCAGCCGATCTCGCTTGCCGCGAATTCGGCAAAGCCGCCCCAGCCGCAGCCGATTTCAAGCACATGGTCGCCGGCGCGCAGATTGGTCGCATCGGCAAGCGCGCGGTACTTCGCCCTCTGGGCCGAGCGCAGATCGTTGGCGCCCGTGGCATAGAGCGCGGAGGAATAGGTCATGCTCGGATCGAGCCATTCGCTGTAGAAGGCGTTGCCGAGGTCGTAATGGGCCGAGATGTTGCGGCGGGCACCGGACCTGGTGTTGGCATTGCGCCAATGCAGGAACCTGTCGATGAGACGCAGGAGGCCGCGCGCCCTGTTCGGGAAGTTGCGGCCAATTTCGGCGTTGACGAGGAAAAGTTCGAGAAAGGCGCCGACATCCGGGCTATCCCAGTCACCGTCGATATAGCTTTCCGCAGCGCCGATGGTGCCGCCTGCGATCGCTCGCTGCGGCAGGCTCCAGTTGTGAAGCGTGAGGATCGCGCGGGGACCTGCTCTCGCGCCATTGATCACCAGCTTGCGGCCGTCGGGGGTCGCAAGCATCAGCGAGCCGACCTGAAGATGCACCAGCGCGCCGAGTATCCGTCGCGCCTTGGGCGGAAAATCCCGCAGGACCATCGCGAGATTGGCAGTGGAAAGCGTCACTGCACCGTCGAAAGCGGCAAATTCTGCTTCCTGGTCACGCATACACAACCCCCTCAGCTGTTGCATCCGTAACGTGAGCCTAACTGCAATCGGCCGTCACGCCAACTGAGGAATTCACCTGCAAGGCATTAATGCCGTTACTGTTCCTCGGCGGAACCCTTGATCTTGCGAAAGGCTGCAAGCGCGCGGTCACGTGCGACGGCGTGATCGACCATCGGCTCCGGATAGGTGCTGCCGAGCCGGATTCCGGCCGCTTCGAGCGCAGCCTCGGGTGCTTCGAACGGGCGGTGAATGTAGCGAGGCGAAAGACGTTGGAGCTCCGGGACGAACCGTTTCACATAGGCGCCTTCGGGATCGAATTTTTCGCCCTGGAGAACGGGATTGAACACCCGGAAGAACGGAGCCGCATCGGCACCGCAGCCCGCGACCCATTGCCAGCTCGCCGCGTTGTTGGCGGGATCGGCATCGACCAGCGTGTCGCGGAACCAGGCTTCCCCCTTTCGCCAGTCGACCAGGAGGTCCTTGATCAGGAAAGAGGCGACGATCATGCGCACCCGATTGTGCATGTAGCCGTGCCGCCAAAGCTGCCGCATGCCGGCATCGACAATCGGAAACCCTGTCAGACCCCTGGTCCAGCGGACGAAGGCGTCGTCGGCGTTCATCCAGGGGAAGGCGTCGAAACGGCGGTCGAGATTGCGTTGTGGCAGTTGCGGATAATGAAACAGCAGGTGGTAGGAAAATTCACGCCAGGCGAGCTCCTTGCGAAACGTTGCAACGCCGTCGCCTTGCAGCCGTTCTGTTGCATGCCAGGCCTGCGCCGGTGAGATTTCGCCGAGAGCCAGGTGAGGTGAGAGCAGAGAGGTGCCATCCACCGCGGGACGGTCGCGGTCGCGCTTGTAGTCGGCCACCTTGCCGTCGATGAAGTCTTCGAGGCGATCGGCAGCCCCCTTTTCACCAGGTGTCCATATTTCGGTGAACGTTGCCGCCCAGTCCGGCCTTTTCGGCAACAGCGACCAGTCGTCGAGCCTATCCGACTGCGGCCATGATTTCGGTGCCGCGATCTGCTCTGGCGCATCGATCGGCGCCACCGGCCCGATTTTCGATTCGAGTGCACGCCAGAACGGCGTGAACACGCGGTACGGCCCACCCGTCGTCGTCTGCAGCCGCATGGGCTCGTGCAGCAACTGACCGGAGAAGCTCTCCGCCGTGAGGCCCTGATCGCTGAGACCTTTTTTCAACGCCGTGTCTGTGGCGATGCCGCTCGGGTCGTAACGCCTGTTCCAGTATATGGTCGTCGCCCCGGTTTCGCGCGCAAGGGCGCTGATCACATCGAGCGGCTCGCCTGAACGCAGGGTGAGCCTCGCGCCTTGCTTCTCCAGCCTGTCGCTCAAAGCCTTGATCGAATGATGCAGCCACCAGAGCTGTGCCGCTCCCAGCGGACCGTTGCCGCTTTCCATCGGCTCGCGGATGTAGAGCGGAATAACGGAAGCCTCGCTGGCGGCGGCTGCCAGCGCGCGATTGTCGGCAAGGCGCAGGTCCTTGCGGAACCAGACGATGATGGGCGCGATGGCTGCCTTTGTCATGGGTACCGTTTGCGGGTGGGATTGATCACGCAGGAAAGATAGGCGCAAAATGAAAAAGAGCCATTCGCATCGCTGCAAATGGCTCTTTTCGAAAGTGGCTCCCCGGGCCGGATTCGAACCGGCGACCTGTCGATTAACAGTCGAATGCTCTACCGCTGAGCTACCAGGGATCATCCGCGCCGCTGTTTGCTGTGCGCTTCAGAAGTGAGGCTGCTAATACGCATGCTTTTCCGATTTGCCAAGCGCTTTTTTCAAAAAAAATGACAAGGTCGGTTGCTAGGCTGTGGAGAAGTCCCCAATTGTGGGAAAACAGGCCGGATAGGGAATGATGAATAAAAACAGGAAGCAGACGCATTTCGGGATCGATCCGAAGACACGGCAGATCATACTTGGCAAATGGCGCATCGCGCTGCCCGACTCGCCGCTGTTGCGCATTCTCCTCGGATCCGTTCTGGTCTTCTGCGGCTTTCTCGGATTTCTGCCGGTGCTCGGCTTCTGGATGGTGCCGCTCGGCCTCATCGTCCTTTCGCATGATATTCCGTCGGTTCGCCGCCGCCGCCGCCGTCTTGCGGTCTGGTGGGCGCGCTGGCGCGGCCGTACCGATTCTTCGAAGGGCTCCTGAGCCGCGGTGCGCAGGTCGCCGCAGGCGGCGATGACCACTTCGCAGTGCAATTTTTTCCAGTCGGCATCACGGACGCCTCGGTCGTCTACGATAAAGTGCCTCAACCGCCTGCAGGCCCATCGTTGGGGAGCGCCCGAAAACCTTTCGGCAACGCATCGAACGCATAATGCGACCCGAATCAGGATGGGGGTCGCATGGCCAAGGCCACTACGAAACGTCGGCGCAAGAGTTCGGGGCGAAGCGGAGGTAAGCAGGGCGGGATGGCGCCGTGGTATCTGGCCGCAGCGCTCACCATAGGCGGCGTGGTTGCCTATGATCACCGCGCGGAGCTGAAGCATTGGCCGGTGGTTTCTGATGTCGTCGCGTTCACATCGAAAACGGAACCGCGGCCGAAGCCGCCCCGGGCGATACCCGAGAGCGAGACGCGCGTTGCCCAGCAGGCGGAGAGGCACAGGCCTGAGCCCGCGACGAAAGTGGCGCTGGCAGCGCCGGTGCCGGCCGTCGATGTCGGGGGCAGCCGCAACGGGCAGGGAGATCACGATGCGCCGACGCCCGTCGTCAGGCCGTCGGACCAGGTGAGCACGGCGTCGATCCGGACGGACCAGTTTTATTTCTGCGGAATTCGCAACGACAACTGCGTCATCGATGGCGCAACCTTTCTCTACCACGGCGAGACGATCCGCGTGGCTGACGTGGATGCGCCGCGAATCCGCCAGGCAAGCTGCGACAAGGAGCGCTCACGCGGCTTCTACGCCAAACAGCGCCTGCGCGAACTGCTGAACGCCGGCGACTTCAGGCTGGTGGCGGCCGGAAGGCAGGATGCCAAAGCCGGCGAAAAGCTGCGCCTCGTCACCCGCGGAGATCAATCTCTCGGACGAATGCTCATCTCCGAGGGCCTGGTGCGACCCTGGACGGGCCATGCGACACCCTGGTGCTGAGCAGACATTTTGTTCAGCACCGTCCAACCTGTGGAAAGCAGCACTCTGAAAATTGAGTGGCGCGTTTTTCGGAAAATGCCTCTTGCGGTTTTTCTGCAATCATTCTAAATCCGCGCCAACGCTCGGTTATCGGAGCGGTGAGGCCTCGTGGCGGAGTGGTGACGCAGAGGACTGCAAATCCTTGTACCCCGGTTCAATTCCGGGCGAGGCCTCCAAAAATTCTCACCATAAATGTTAGTGAAGTGGTCAAACGTCGTTCGGTTGGCGATGGCATCGCACTCGATTTCGGTCGTTGCTCGATTGTGCGTGTGATTCTGGGCGTCGCATCATCAGGGCTGGCCAGGAATACGCGATCGCCTCTCGATCTGCTAAGGCCCGGCTGCTGATCGCCTAAGCTGACCTCGTCGCTCGCTGTGGCCGCAGCTTTTGCGCTATGTGCTCTTGCGCTCGCGCAGCCTTCAGAGACGAGGCGATTGCGCACCCCGCCACACGCCCGCGCAAGCCAGGTCCCTTATGGTTCGCCTGGATCTTATCGCTCGGTGAAATCGGTAGAGGGGGAACGATGGCTCCGCTGACATCCGCCGCATCGGTAGCGTCCGTCATCATTCGAAACGGAGGCAATGCACATATGAAGACGAGACTTGTCCTGACGGCACTCGCCGTCCTGGCTGCGACCACGATTTCGGCGCGTGCCGAAGACCTGGTTTTCAAACTGAAGAACAACACCAGCGCCGTCCTTACAAATTTCTACACCTCCCCGGTCGGCGTGAACGAATGGGAAGACGATGTCTTCGGTCGGCAGGTTCTCAACCCCGGCGAAAACATCGAGATCACCATCGCCGACGGTCGCGACGTCTGCAAATACGACATGCGCTTCGAGTTCGAGGAAGGCTCTGGCCTCGACACGACCGAGGATACGCAGGATCTCTGCGAACTCGGCGAATACAGCATCCACGAATAGAGGCCGCAACCAGCGCGACCGCCTGGCATGAAAAAGGCTCGCTGCGGCACCGCAGCGAGCCTTTTTCATGTTCGAACGCTCTGACGTCTAATGGTAGCGGCGGATCAGTCCGACGAGCTTGCCCTGGATCTTCACCCGATCGGGCCCGAAGATCCGCGTCTCATAGGCCGGGTTGGCCGCTTCAAGCGCGATCGAAGCGCCTTTGCGCCGGAAACGTTTGAGGGTCGCTTCCTCGTCGTCGACGAGCGCAACGATGATGTCACCGGGGTTGGCGGTGGTTGCGTTGCGGATGATCACCGTATCGCCGTCGAAAATGCCGGCCTCGATCATCGAATCGCCTTTGACCTCGAGCGCGTAATGCTCGCCGTTGCCGATCATGTCGACGGGAACGGTAATGTCATGGGTGTTGTTCTGGATCGCCGAGATCGGCACACCGGCGGCAATGCGTCCCATGACCGGCACGGACACAGACGAGTTGTCCGCCACGGGCGCCGGCTTTGGTGGAGCAGGGGGCGCTGCGGGCGGTTTTCCAAGGCTCCCCTCGATCACGCTTGGCGAGAAGCCGCGGCGCGGCTGCTGTTGACCGGCGGCGTAGGCCTCGGGCAGTTTGATGACTTCAAGCGCCCGCGCCCGGTTGGGCAGGCGACGAATGAAGCCGCGCTCTTCGAGCGCCGTGATCAGCCGGTGAATACCGGACTTCGATGCAAGGTCGAGCGCGTCCTTCATTTCGTCGAATGATGGCGGTACGCCCGACTCCTTCATTCGCTCGTGAATGAACAGAAGCAATTCCTGTTGCTTGCGGGTCAGCATGGCACGCTCCAGAGAGGCATGAAACAAATCAAGAACAGACACTATCTGTTCCATATGTGTTCCGCAAGTGCCTAAAATTCCGTGAATTGCGGGCGCGCGAGCCGCCACACGAGGGAACAGCGCGTCATATGCCCGAAAATGGTGCGTTTGCCTGTTGAGCAGGCCTTGAACGGGAGACCTCGCTCACACGTGGCGAGGCAGGGAGCAACCTGACGATAGCCGCAATCGCATCGTGCGAATCACACGGGCCTGCGAATCACTTGGGGGTCAGACCGGCTGCGCGCCCGAGCAGGCGTCCTCGAATTCCTTCACGGTCTCGGCGCTGTTGTCTTCGGGCAGCACCGCGTCGGCCGCATCGGTTGCGACGGGCTTGTCGCCGTCATAGACGAAGGACTGGATATAGTAGGCGAGGGCCCCCTTCCAGACGTCGCGCCCATCGATCTGATGGCAGGGAACCGCCGTTTCGAAATCGGTCTGCAATTCGTCGACGGTCGCGGCGCTGAGTTTGACACCGGGCATATTCGGCGAGGCGACGATCGAGGCGATGAGCAGAGCGGCTAGCACGGGGAAACGTCCACTTGGGAAGGGGGAATGGGCGGAAGGTTAACGATCAGAACCGCGCTTTCGTTCCGAAGTCCAGCAAGCATGCCGATCACTGTCATGTGTTCAACAGTTCTTTGTGGAGACCGGGCACATTTGTCGGTCGAGGATCCCTGTTGCCAAACGACGGCTCCTGCGGAACCCCATGCCGCCGCGGTGATTTGATCGTCCACTTTCGAATCGGTCCGATGAAAACACTTGAGGCGATGGTGGAGCCGAAGGGAGGGTAACCTTTCCATCTCTTTTCTCTTTTCTTTTCAAATTCTTGTTGAAATTCAATGGGCCTTGGGACTAAGTGTGGGTACTTTTTTGGGTACTCACCGAGGATTTCATGCCAGCCCCATCATCAGCCGATACCAAATTTCTCGAAGTACACGGCAGCAAGTGGCGGGTGGTCATCAACGTCCCGAGGAAACTCCAGAGAAAGCTCGGGACGAAACTGAAGCGATCTTTGGGGACGGATAGCCTCAGCGAGGCTAACCGCCTGAAGTGGGACGTTGTGGCAGAGTTTCGAGCGACCATCGATCAAGCGAGGCGTCCGGATGTCTCGAAGGAAGCAGCTCTTGCCAGCGCCCGGGTGAAAGCCATGGAGGAGGCGCGGCGACTCTCTCAACAACGACTGGTGGCTTTCGGCACCGAGCAGCGCGAACGTGTTGATGACGCGATTGAGAACTATGCCGAAGCATTGGTCGGCGATCCGGTGGAAGTTGGCGACCACGGCCACCCGATCTATGAGCCAGATCGCGACACGCTTGCGATGGAGTTTCTTGCGGTAGCAAAGGGAAAGAGGACGCCCGTCGATTTCGAACATGCAAAGTACATGTCGATGTCTCAGGTGAAGGCCCGAACTGCCGCCGACGACAAACGAGCCATCAAGTATCTGAAGGACTGGTGCAAAGCGAATGGTGTGCCCCCATACCTTCAGGCCATTACAAAACGGGAAGCGGTCCGGTTCTGTGACGACCTTCCCGGTCTCGTTGGCAAAACAGACCCTGCGACACTGAACAAGTATATCGGTCGTCTTTCGGTGTACTGGCGCTGGCTCGAAGGGCGGCATGTGGTAGGCACCAACATCTGGCAGGGCCGCAGGTTCAAGAAGCCACTACAGACGACGGATGACAAGGAACGACCGTTCACGAACGAGGAGATGCGGAAGCTGCTGATGGGTCCGGCGACCCAAGCCATGCACGACGTTATGCGGGTTGGGGCGCTTACGGGGGCCCGACTGGATGCCATCGTTTGCCTCAAGGTGAAAGACTGCCAGAACAACACCTTCACCTTCAAGCCTCAGAAGAAGGAGCCGGGGTCGCGCCTTTGTCCGATCCATCCTGATTTGGCAGTGATCATCGCGAGGAGGTGTGAAGGCAAGGAAGACATGGACGACATCTTCCCCGAATGGCCCTTACCGAAGAAACCGGGCTCTGTGCGTGAGCGTTCATTCAAGACATCAAACCAATTCACTGACTACCGGCGAGAAGTTGGTGTGGACGACCAGAGGGAAGGCAAGCGCCGCAGCCTTGTGAACTTCCATTCGTTCCGTCGCTGGTTCATCACGAAGGCGGAACAGGCGGGGCAGCCTGAAAGTACCATCGCCGCCGTCGTCGGCCAGAAGCGGAGCGGTATCACGCTTGGGCGCTATTCCGCTGGACCAGCGTTGGAACAGGCCCGCCACTGTGTTGAGGCCGTGAAGCTGCCGGATTTGATCAGTCGCCCCAGCGAGCATCCGTCATAGCGGCGGCCGTCCCAGTCGGGTCAGGTATGTGCCTATGGGCAACTGATTCCCACAGAAGCAAATTGGATGTCAGCTCGGGGTGGCCCGACTCTGCCACCCCGGTGTGATCTGTACTTCGAACGCGTCAGGCGAACTTGACTTAGCCTTCGCAGAGCTTCCCGATGTGCGTGGCGATCTTCTCAGCTCTTTTTTTCAGGAAGGTCTCATAGTCGACGGCGGAGTAGTCGAGCTCAGTTGTCGACGGCATAAGATTTGCAGAGAACACATCGTCGACGTCCACACCGTGCTCTGAAATCGCTCTCGGGATATACTCCGTCGCTGGCGTATCCGAGACTGCGAGATTCTCCGCTGCTGCCAGCATACAGATGTTCGCCAGTGAATCGATGTTCTTCTTATTCTCCCGCTTGAGCCACGCCTGGGGGAAAATATGATGGAACTGCTTAGCGTTGTACGAAGAAAGGCACTCCACCAAGTCCACCGTCGCGCCATTCGTGATGTTTCGTGGCTTGGCTTTGGCCAGCGCAATCACGTAAGCCTTCACCACGGCGGCGCGGAAGTGAAACTTAGTGTCAATTAGGTTTGCGGCGGTGGGCGCACTGCCGAACCTGGCACACTCCCCTTCACCCTTTACGATCCATTTTACAGCCTCCCTGCTGGACGAAGTGACAAACGCTTCTGATGCACCCCTGAAATGTTCTGAGAACGAAGTTAGCCAGAACCACTGCCGCAACCGCTTCAATTGGGCCGCATCGAGCGATTTCACCTCACCGAAGACCTTCGTAAGGCAAATCATGTGAGCCTCGTAGGGCAGAAATGACATGGCTTGGATCGAGAACTCTTTCTGAAGTAGGTCAATCGCCTTGCGGAGAGCCTCCTTCGTCCGATTTGTGGCATCAGATATTCTCTGCTCCCCGAGCTCTCGAATGCGGAGAACGTCCTCCTTCTTCACGCTTTCAATCAGGACAACAGAGATACACTTCAGGATCGTTTCGTTCGAAATCCCATCGAACCCCTTTGGGGCGAGCTCGCTGGCTATTCCTTCCGCGTGGGCGGCCAAATCAAATGTCTTCGACCAAGTTGCCGCAGCGATTAAGTCGAAGGTGGACAGTCGTGTCCCCGAACTGTTGATCCTTTCAAAGATTGGGCAGACCTCTTCAACGGTAAGGTCGCGCAATTCTACGACGGGAATGCGATAGCCGGTAATTGCCCCGATCAACGCATCAAGTCGCTCCTGCAGGACCTCTCGATCATCAAGTGTCTGAAGGGCGGTTCGGAAATTGAGAAGGTCTGTCGTCCTGTAAACGTAGCGAAGAGGAAAGTGATGAACTTGCAGTGCGTCGGTGCCTACGTGAAACGCCTCGTTGCGCAAATCGTACACGGGCTTGAAACCCGGGTCTGTCGGGGCGGCACCAAACGCAGAGTAGACCACAGTGATTCGCTGTTGCCCATCCAAGACATACTTGGTTGGCGTCATCTCATCCGTCTGCGGTAGCTGAAACGTCCCGAGCTCTCTTTCGGAATTGAGCTTGTCAGCAGTTCTCCAGAGCAAGACGCTCCCCACAGGATAACCCCGAGCAATGCTGTCGACCAACTTGATCGCTTGGTCCTCTTTCCACACGAACGGACGTTGGAATTTCGGAATCTTGATCTCGCCTTTTCGAATATCAGCGATGATGTCTTCAAAGTTCAGAGGGTCAGTCGTCAGTCTGCCCCTTACGTGCGCCACCATTTACCTGTCCTTGTGCTAACCTGAAGCCCTGCCGTGCGGAACGGAGCCTACTCTGGGTTGTTCCAGAAAGCACGATGGCACAGGATTCGGATAGGTCTTTCTTCAAGCTGCCCGTAATTTTCAACGCAAATATTTGAGACCGCCATTCAGATCGTGAGATCACAAAGTTTCCCCCCCGGGTGGGGCAGGTGATCTCAGATCGGGGGGCTACTTGTGTTGGGTGGCAACTTCTTCAGCCTCGCATCGGGCATATTGCTCAGCTTCGCTTGCGAAGTCTGCTGCTTCCTTTGCAGCGTCCGCCGCTTCGCTAACGTAGTTGTTGAGTGTCCTGACGTAGCTGTCGACCTCATCTTGGTAGCTGGAGATTTCCCAATCCGAACAGGTGTGCTCTCCAGAGTAGCGGAAGTCAGACAGGCAGTGGGGTACATCAGGCTTCGAGAAAGACCCGGGCGCGTCGGGTAGCGAGATTGTAGTAGACGGCTCCGAACAGTAAGCGAAGACACCACTTGCGGTCGCCAGAACCAAACACCCCGCACTGACCGCAATAACTAAGACGCTGTTCATTCCTTCCCCCTTGAACTGAAGGCCCAGGTTATCGCTTTCGCATCTGTTCGCAATGCCTGTTGGGAGCCAGTTCAATTTGGGTGTGCATCAAGAGAACCGGTGCAAAGGCGGTTCGATAAATACCGATTGACAACCCATAGCGAACTGAAGATAAGCGAACCACCTAAATCGAACTCAGGGGTTCCCGATGCATATTCGTGCTTATCTCCGCGCCAGCACCAAAGAACAGGACGCGAGCCGCGCCAGAGATGACCTTCAGCGGTTCGCAGGTGAGCGCGGATTGAAGATCGTCTCTTGGTATGTCGAGAACGAGAGCGGCGCTTCCTTGGCACGTCCTGAGCTTTTCCGGCTTCTGTCGGATTGCCATCCCGGCGACATTCTCTTGGTCGAGCAGGTTGACCGACTGAGCCGCCTTAATGCCGAGGACTGGTCGAAGCTCAAGGCCGAGATAGCTGCGAAGCGGGTTCGCGTTGTGGCGCTGGACCTCCCGACCTCCTACCAACTGGCCAACTCTGGCGACGACTTCACGGGCCGGATGCTCGACGCGATCAATGGCATGATGCTCGACATGTTGGCGGCAATCGCTCGGAAGGACTACGAGGATCGCAGAAGGCGTCAGGCTCAGGGCATAGCCAACGCAAAGAGCCGTGGCACATACAAGGGTAGACCCGAGGACAGTGAGCGCAATGCGGCCATTTTGACGATGCTCATGAACGGCCAAAGCTGGACCAGCATCATTGCCGCGACCGGTTGCTCAAGGTCCACCCTGTCCCGTCTCTTGCAACGAGTAAGGGCCGAGGACGTGGGCACTGAACCAACTAATGGCTGATTTAACGTTGCGGCAGTGGAGTTTCAGCTCGTTGGGGCGTTTCGCGCTACTACCCCAACTAAAATCTCAGAACACGCTCAGGAGGCCGCTACGGTGACATGATGCGGGGTCGAATAGGGACAACAGGAGCAATTTCATTTCGATCTTGCGCCCACCTCCCATCGACACCGCGAAAGGAAATCACCATGGCACAAGGCCGGGTTCAGGCACCGGAGTTGCAGGGCAATGTCGCTCTGCGTCCCGCTCCCATTCAATCAGACACATTCGCCGCCCCGGCCCGACCGGCGCAGGACAACAGGATGGCGTCGTTGGCTCAGGCCCTCGGCGCTTTCTCCACAAGCATCGGCAACTACGCCCAGACGGTCCAGCCTTCGAAGGAAGACCGACAGAAAGCCATCTGGGCAGCCGAGCGTAGGATCGAGGGTATGACCCTGCCCGAGGTCCGAGAGGCCGTGGACAGTGGTCGTCTCCCGGTCTACGCCGACAAGTGGGCACAGCAGTCGTCCAACGCTATCGCCGGGGGCAAGGCCGGGTTCGTCTTCGCGACCGAGCTGAAGGACCAGATGACCCGGGACTTCGACTGGGACAATGGCGATCCCGACAAGCACATCACCGACGCGATGAACGCCTACATCGACAACAGCCCGTACAAGGACGACCCGAACTTCGGTTCCAACTTCGTGAAGAGTGCCTCGGCGCTTCGCGAGTGGTCCGTCAAGTTCAGGACCGACCGTAAGACCCAGCATTTCGTCGAGGGCCAGAACCAGTCCGCCTTCGACTATCTCGACACCTACATCCGCTCTCAGGCTGAAGGAACCGAGCCGACCGAACTTGCGAAGAACCTGTTCAAGCAGCTCCCGCTCCTCGGCAAGGAAGGTACCCTCGGTGTCAACGGGGAAGCGCTCGAAGGTGAGGTTCTGAACGTCGCTCGGCGCATCGCCGGCACTCACCCGGAAGTCGCCCTGGCTATCATCAATCACACCCGCAAGGGCCGCGATGGGATGGACCGATCGTTCGCCGGGGATCAGGACAAGCAGGATGTCGTTCTGCAGATCAGGGCTCAGGCTGCGAAGGCAATCGGCGATCAGTACGAAGCCTCCGAGAAGGAACGCATCGGCAACTTCAACGTCGAGCTGTTCCGGGCTGGAAACGGCGAGCAGATCGTGGACCGGACGATCAAGACCCCGGATGGACGAGAGGTCACACTCACGGCTGAGAACCAGCGCAAGGCCGTCGAGGAAGAGTACGGGCGTCAGTCCCAGCTCATCGCCAAGGATCGCAAGGAGACCTCCAGCGAGACCATGTTCCGAGAGCTGCGGGATTATCGCCGCCAAGGCATGACACACCCGGGTCTGGAGAAGACGCTCACCGGCATGGCTGACATGGCCTCCGTCGAGATGATCGGCGATCCCGAGAGCAAGGCGAGCCTGATGAACAAGCTGAACGTCTATCGTCAGCTCCGTCAGGAGAGCAAGAACTCGATCATGGCCTACACCAAGGAGAAGGACCGCGATTTCGCCGAGGCGTTTATTGAGGGCGCATCCTATCTCGACATGTCCGACGACGCCGCTCTCGACTTCGCCATCAAGGTCATCCAGCCGCTCGACGCTTCAGGCCGAGAGCAGGTTGCCAAGTATCAGCGCGAGATCGACAGTGCAGTCGGTAGCCTTGCGACGAACAAGGGCTGGCTCGGGATCGAATGGGACAGCGACCCCAGCAACTATTCGACCGTGCGGACCAAGGTCACCCAGCTCGCCAGCAAGATCGTCGCCGCAGGTGTCAAGCCGAAGGATGCGATCACGATGGCAGCGAACGCGGTCAAGGCGAACACCCAAGTCCACAACGGTACGCTCCTCGATCTCAATGGTCTGGACGTGCCGGATCAGTTCCCTGAGGCCGTGGACGAGGCTCTCGCTCAGTTTATATTCGCAAACCCCAAGGTGATCGAACGCTCAGGTCTCGACCCCGAGGACCTGACCATCGTTCCGCTCGGCGGCGATGTCTCAGGTGGGCGCTTCAAGATCGTCTCGAAGGAGAACATCGCGACTGCGCTCTACAACGATCGGCAGGAGGTTGCCATCCTGACGCTACCCGGCATCCGCAAGATGTGGAACGCCAAGACGGCAGCCGAGAACCACGTCACCGCCCGGACACACGTGTTTGATCACTCGGTCCAACAGAAGGGGTTTGTGTACGCAACAGATGTTGACGGCTCCAAAGCGTGGATCGATCCCAAGACCAAGGAGGTCTATTCCTTCCAGTACACCGAGAAGGACAATATGCCTATCTGGCGAAAGACCGGGAAGCGCTACAAGCGTGCCAAAGTGGTCGATGGGGACGGCGGTTTCGTGCTTCAGGGCTACGAGAAGGGCAAGTTCTGGGGGCGGATGAGCGGTTCCGACCTCAAGAAGCACCGTCAGGAAATGAAGAAGTGGGAAGACGACCATGATCGTGCTGCGGCAGAGCGGCGCAAGTTCTGGGGATCGTTACTCCCCAGCATCAAGGTCGGGAACACCGTCCTCAACGACTAAACCCAAGTTCGGCCTCGGATAATCTCCGGGGCCTTTTTTCATTTAGGAGAACCAATGCCCTCCAGCAGAAACAGCGAATACCGGCCCGTGCGCTACTTCGCGGTGACATACTTCGACGGGGACGAGACCCTGAGCGATGGCCGTCAGTCCGTCTTCCGTTCGAAACGATTGTGCCGTGCCAAGCGTATCGCTCGATCAAACATGCCGCTCAATGCCGACCGAATGGAACTTGTCGAGATCAACGGCGCAGACTTCGATGAGTTGCGAGAGGCGCACTGGCACCGCTCCGGGCAAATAGGGACAACAGTAGGTACGCCGGGGGTTCACCTATAGTTATACACTATGGTTACACCATGGTGGGCTCAGGTCCTGACCAAAGGCGCTCCTTCAGAGGGGAGGGTGTCATCACCTCTCCTCCCATGACCAGAGCCTCACTGCGGTAACCACGGTCCGCACCTGCGGCATTGCCTTGGGCTGTCCTGAGGCTCCCTCTCGCAGGTGATCACCGTGGCATCCACGCGAGAGCATTCAATCGCTCGCACCGAGGTCTAATCCGTAATGAGGAGGATCAGCGATCCCCTCCTGACCAGTAGTCAGCCTAAGGTCCACCGGAGTTGCACCGTCTGTCTTCGCCCTGGGCGATCTGTGACGGGCACGGACACTGTTTCGGAAGGCGACCACCAGACACGCTTAGGCTCGTCTCCGGTGCTGACGCCCAGCCAAACCCCCGGCGCTCGCAAATCGCCTCCACCGCATCAGAAAGATTGTCGGTCTGAGCGCAGCGGCTGGACGCGGTGCGCCCTGTTCATCGTCAACACATCACCACCAACAGGAAAGGTATCCTGCATTGATCCCTGCGGTCATCACCGCCATACACACCATTGAATTGATCGGCTCGTTTGTCGCCCGTCATGTCGAAAGCGACCTCACGGTCGATCTTACGTCCCGTCGAAACCGCAGCACCACCCGAGGCCCAATCTCCCCGTTGTGCCGGAAGCTCGTTGACCTCGGGCATGACCCGAGCGGGAAGGTCCACGTCATCCGCAAGGCGTTGGATAGCGACGGACACATTCCCGTCTTCCAAAGAGACCGAGCGTTGAAGACTTGGGCTGACCTCGATTGCGTCGAGAGTGAGGGTCGGTCGGTGGTTGTCCAGAAATATAGGCCATTCCCTGTTGCGGTAGACGCATTTCAGAGAGGTTAGCGCCTTCGGTTGGCACTGGTAGCCAGAAGACTTTGAACGCTTCCTTGGAGGGGGCTGGCGGTAACACGCTGGCTACCCTGTCGGGGCAACTGTCGCTGGATCAGCTTGTTTTGTCCTTTGGGGTCTTTATCGGTGTCTTTTCCTAAGTCGATCCACTTCTACTATTGCGCTGCAACTACTAAATATACGGTGGGTTGCGAAAGAGGGGCTGACAAATGCAATACGAGTTGATGACCGAGCAGGACTACGATGAACTTCCCGAAGACCCGGCTCTAAAGTTCGTTGCCCTTGAAGCGATTTGCCGAAGGAGGTTAAATGAGGCCATCTCGCAAGATACACCACAGCAGTTCGATCAGTTGATCCAAATGCAGTACATGTCTGTGGTGTCGGCGGCTGCTGCTGAATTGGGAGTCGAAGGCCCGTCGTATCCCTCCCATCTTGATGAACCTCACGCAGCCTTCAACGGCTTCATGCTGGAGGCAGCATCAATAGTCACACGAATACGATTGCGCACGACAGCGTCCAAGGCCGGTTCTGTACGGCTGAGCGAGAGATCGAAGGGCAAAATAGAGTTGCAACTTCGTCGGTTGGAGCAGCTTATCCGCGAAGCTGAAATGAGCGATGCGAAGAGACGGGCGTTGCTTAATCGAATTGCAGAGTTCAGGGAGGAACTTAGTCGCAACCGCCTTAACTTTGGTAAGACCATGGCAATCCTTGCAGCGGTGAGCGTTGTGATTACCTCAGGCACGAGTTTCCTTGCTGACGCGCCAGAAGCCATAGCGACTATCACCAGCATCATCGGGGCCGACAAAGAGGCCGAAGAAACCGAGGCCAAGCGGCTTGGCGCACCTCCGGTTCCTAAGGCGTTACCGGCGCCGGAGAAAGGCAATTCCCAGTTTGTCGTAGCAGATGACGACATCCCATTCTGAGTCCCTCCAATAGGAGGGTTCGGGTAACGCCGATCAAGAAACCGGCCAGGAGCCACACCCCGAGCTATCGCCCCAGCGGAGCGTCCAGCTACAGCCCAGCGCCGACCACGGTCATCCAGCAGCAGCGCTCGGGCGGCGGGATGTTCTCAAACATCGTCGGCACGATGATCGGCATGGGTGCCTACAATTGGCTGTTCGGGGATGACGAGAAGGAGCAGCCGCAGGTCCCGGCTGTTGCCCCGATCCCGACGCCGAGCCCGTTGGCTACCCCGGCTGCGAACTGAGGAGGCAGCGATGACAGACACCACTCTCTTCAAGTTCAAGGACCGCGAGGTTCGCACGGTGATGATCGACTGTGAGCCGTGGTTCGTGGCTGCAGATGCTTGCCGCGCCCTTGGCCTTGCGGTTTCAGCCAGAGGTCAGGTCAACGTGACCATGGCCACCGCATCCCTGAGCGACACCGAGGTTGGTTTCATTCAGATTGAGACCAAACACATCGTTGGAACGCGCCGGGTCAAAACAAAGGTGGTCTCCGAGAGCGGCCTCTACAAGCTGGTCATGCGCTCCGACAAGCCCGAGGCCAAGGACTTCCAGAACTGGGTCACCCGCGTGGTTCTCCCGGCGATCCGCAAGGACGGCGGCTACATCCACGGCGAGGAGCATGTGGTCTCCGGGGCGATGACCGAGGACGAGCTGGTGTTCAAGGCCATGGAGGTCATGAATTTCAGACGTTGTAACCGGCCTGTTTGAGTTCCAAGCGGATGGTGTCCTTCCAAGACCCGCCGTCATCCATGCTCACGTAAACGACCCCGCTGATGTCGTTGGGTGTTTCAACGTGGCCTTTGACCATCGCAGCAACTCGCTTTCGACCAAGCCGAGCAATGAGGTAGCCATGTTCAAAGACCACGTTCTGTCTGGCGCGGTAGCGCGAGTTAAGCTCGCCACGTCGCCGCCCTTCGTCGCACTCCGTGTATAGCGCGATGCCATAGCCAACGTTCGTGTAGTGCTCAATCTTCTCGATGATTGTCATGCCAAGGCTGGCTTGCTGATGCAAAATGATCGGAACAAGTCCGAGCGACTGTATAAAGCTCGCGGCGTCCAGTTTCGCAATCTCGTCCTGTCCATGGACGATAAAGACTTCCCTTGGCAGTCCTTCCGCTCCTGACGGATTGGATTCTGCCACAGGTAGGGGCATCGGAGCAGGACTACGGACCTTCAGAGCCGCGCTCACCTGCTCAGGCGTCAAGTATCCTTTGTCGATCAGAATTTCCCACAAAGGTTGGTCCTTGACGGCCCAGTGGGTCCGATACAGCTCGAGCTTTCCGAGTTCAATCTCTGAGCGCATGTCGTTCAGCGCCCCACTCGGGAGGGCTGGGAGATTGGGGTCGAACTCGAATTTGATCGCTACGCGTTCACCTGAAACCGCGACGTCCGTAAGGTAGCCAATTCGCGTCGGCACGGGTTCATGTTCAACGGCGAAGAGGCAGGGAAAGCTCTTCAGCTCGGCCACCGCCGCCTCGCTCAAATCACGGTAGCGTTCACTGACCGCTTCGGCAGTGTATTCGACCGCAACCCTTGACCTCTCGACCTCCCAATCGGTGCCGTCCCATTCGCTGTCTACGTAGGCAATTAGCAAGTTAAACACGGTGGCTCCTGCAATCGTAAGAAGCATCCAACTCCCGTGCTTAACCCGAGCTTCGCGTTTTGTTCAAGGACAGGGGGCAGGAATGCCCTCTTATGAAGCCCATCGTCCAATGGTTTTTTCCAAGGTCCGAATTTCGTTCCACCGAAGCAATTCTGTGGAGCCTCAGGAAAGTCCCACCCCTCGCAAGAGCCTGAACCGCAAAGCGTTTCTTCGGCTTGATAGAAGAGCGAGATGTTTCCACCAGCGGAATGGTTCCGTCAGTGGAGTAAATTATTGAAATCATTTACTAATGTGGAGATTGACGAAGCTGCCAATGGACGGATAGGTGCGATCGGGGGAAAGCCCCCAAGTGATTTGCGAACAGGGAGACGACGCAATGCTCATCAAGATCGGCGGCTTCGAGTTGGAGGTCTCGCACGACAGCATGTTCCTCGGCATCAACCTCGGGAAGCGCTGGCGTTACCAAACATTTCGCACATGGACGGCGACGGGGCTGAGTGCATCGGATTGGATCGACCGCAGCCTGAACAGCGAGGCCATCGAGGTCGATTGCAGGGGGCTCTGAAGATGCGGAAGAAGATCGCGAAGCCCACACAGCGGGTCCAGCCGGTGTCACCCCGCAAGTTCAATAACCTCCAATCCTTAGGTGTCCCGGTCCAGTATGACACCGTCTACGGCTACTTCTCCAGAAGGTTTCCTGACGTATTCGACAGGCTTGACGACCCCATCACCTATCTCGGCAACGACATTGAGGCCTTGGTCATCCGGTCGTTCGACATGGGACGCCTCTACAAGATCGTCGAAGCTCCACAAGCACTAAGGGAGCGCGGTGTGGAACGGGTTCTGGCTTTCCCGCATGTCGTGTTGGTCCGACACTACCATCGACGGACGGATTAAATGGGTACTCACAGTGGGTACTTTCTTGGGTACTCACGTCCCGGTGCTGTTCTTCTATCTAATTGATTTTGATAGATAATTACGAGTTCACCATGGGATGGTGGAGCCGAAGGGAGTCGAACCCTCGACCTCCGCAGTGCGATTGCGGCGCTCTCCCAACTGAGCTACGGCCCCGTTCCCGCGGGATCATGAACCAATCCGACGTCATTGCAAGGGGCATCGGATCAGCCAAATCTGGTTCCATCGCTCCCGTATCCCCGAGCAGAAAGGCGGCTCGAGCGTGGAGCGGGGGCGTCGGCAACGGATCGAGCGTGGAGCGCGGCGCATCAGTATCGCTTCTTCAGAAAATAGCGTGCGATCGCTCCGTCGCCGCCTTCGAGCTCGCCAAAGACTTTAAAGCCGAGCTTCTCGTAGAACGGCCGTGCCTGGAATTCGAAGGTGTCGAGCCAGAGGCCGATGTAGCCGCGCTCTCGCGCGATCTTCTCTGCCTCCTCGATCAGGCGTCGCCCAAGACCTTGGCCACGGTACTCATCGGGAACGGCGAGATAGCGGATGAAGGCCCAGCCATAGCCATCGGTCGCGTAGAGCCCGCCAGTGGCGGCCTTGGTCTCGGGATCGCGAAGCACGATGGCAAAGCCGGGCAGGTCGGCCATGCCGCTGTGAGCATCGTTGAAAGCGTCGAGCGGCGCGACGATGCCGCGCAGGTCTTCGCTGCAGGGGTCTGTGAGAACGACATCGATGATAGGGACGGACATGAGAGGAACTCGGTTGGCGGTTGGGCATGCGTGCGGCGCGCATTGCGCGTCAGCAGCGTATTCGCGGCCGGTTCCTGAAAGCAAGTCGACCCGAAGCAGGCTTCGGGTCGATGAAGGTGGTCGGTGTCGGCGAGCGGCGGCATGTGGGCAGCCACAGCAGCCCAAAGCGCCGAGAGCTTAGCTGCAGCCGCTGGTCGCGCCGCAGGTGTCGCACTTCTCGCAGGTGCCGTTGCGCACCATCGTGAAGTTCTGGCACTCGGTGCACATGTTGCCGGTGTAGCCCTGCATGATCGAGCGGGCGCGGCGCTCGGCCTCGACCTTCTTGGCATCCGACTTGGCTGATGCGGCTTCCGCGGCTGCCTTGTCGGAGAAGAGGGCGGTCACATCCGTTACCGTCTCGGTCGTTTCCTCTGCGATCTCTTCTGCGAGTTCCGCAGCGCGCTCTTCGTAGTCGCGCTTGAAGGCGACGATTTCGGACGTTGCGATCGCGGTCGTCGTTTCGATCTTGCGCACCGTGTTGCCGGCGATCGCCGTGATCGTTGCGCCGGAGGAGGCGCGGGCAGGGGCTGCGGTCGAGGAACCCTTGGGCTCGCTTGCCGAGCGGTCGGCCGTGCCGCCGACGATGGTCGGCTTGTAGCCGCGGGTCCAGCCGGTGGAGATCAGGTTGGTCTTGCCTTCCTGGATGCCCTTGCCGAGCGCCGTGTTGCCGAAGTCGGAGGTGTCGACATGGGCAAGGTCGTGGCGGCCGAGATAGGACACGGCCAGTTCGCGGAACACGTAGTCGAGGATCGACGTCGCGTTCTTGATCGCGTCGTTGCCCTGGACCATGCCGGCCGGCTCGAACTTGGTGAAGGTGAAGGCCTCCACATATTCTTCGAGCGGCACGCCGTATTGCAGGCCGAGCGAGATGGCGATGGCGAAATTGTTCATCATCGCACGGAAGGCGGCGCCTTCCTTGTGCATGTCGATGAAGATCTCGCCGAGGCGGCCGTCACCGAACTCGCCGGTGCGCAGATACACCTTGTGACCACCGACGACGGCCTTCTGGGTATAGCCCTGGCGGCGGTTCGGCAGCTTTTCGCGGGCCCGGATCACCTTTTCGATGACGCGCTCGACGATTTTCTCGGTGATGGTAACGGCCTGGGCGGCGGCGGGCGCCTGGATCAGATCCTCAAGCGCATCCTCGTCCTTGTCGTCCTCGATCAGCGAGGCGTTGAGCGGCTGCGACAGCTTGGAGCCGTCGCGGTAGAGCGCGTTGGCCTTCAGAGCCAGCTTCCACGAGAGCATGTAGGCGCTCTTGCAGTCCTCGACGGTTGCCTCGTTCGGCATGTTGATCGTCTTGGAGATCGCGCCCGAAATGAACGGCTGGGCAGCCGCCATCATGCGGATGTGGCTTTCGACCGACAGATACCGCTTGCCGATCTTGCCGCAGGGGTTGGCGCAATCGAACACCGGCAGGTGCTCGTTCTTCAGGAACGGCGCGCCTTCAAGCGTCATCGCGCCGCAGACGTGGATGTTGGCCGCTTCGATGTCCTTCTTCGAAAAGCCCATGTGGTCGAGAAGGTTGAAGTCCATCGCGCCGAGATGTTCGTCGGTGACCTTCAGCGTGCCCTTCAGGAAGTCGGCGCCGAGCGTCCACTGGTTGAAGACGAACTTGATATCGAAGGCGCTCTTCAGCGCGGCATTGACCGCTTCCACCTTTTCGTCGGTGAAGCCCTTGGCCTTCAGCGTCGACGGATTGATCGCCGGCGCCTGGTTCAGGTTGCCGTGGCCGACTGCGTAGGCCTCGATCTCGGCGATCTGGCTTTCGCCGTAGCCGAGCGAGCGCAGCGCATCGGGGACAGCGCGGTTGATGATCTTGAAGTAGCCGCCGCCGGCGAGTTTCTTGAACTTGACGAGCGCGAAGTCGGGCTCGATGCCGGTCGTGTCGCAGTCCATGACGAGACCGATCGTGCCGGTCGGCGCAATCACGGTTGCCTGGGCGTTGCGGTAGCCGTGCTTTTCACCGAGTTCCAGCGCCTTGTCCCAGGCGCTCATGGCGTGGATGACGAGATCCTGGTCCGGGTTGTCGCCATGGATGAGCGCGACCGGGTTGACCGACAGCGCCTCGTAACCGGTCGCCTCGCCATAGGCGGCGCGGCGGTGGTTGCGGATGACGCGCAGCATGTTGTCGCGGTTCGGGGCAAAGCCCGGGAACGGACCGAGCTTCTCGGCCATTTCGGCCGATGTCGCGTAGGAGATGCCGGTCATGATGGCGGTGAGCGCGCCGGCAATCGCACGGCCCTCAGCGCTGTCATAGGGGATACCCGAGGACATCAGGAGGCCGCCGATGTTGGCATAGCCAAGGCCGAGCGTCCGGTATTCGTAGGAAAGTTCGGCGATCTCGCGGGATGGGAATTGCGCCATCATGACCGAGACTTCGAGAACGATGGTCCAGAGGCGGACAGCGTGCTCGTAGTCGGCGATGTTGATGCGCTTGGTCGCCGCATCCTTGAACATCATCAGGTTCAGCGAGGCGAGGTTGCAGGCGGTGTCGTCGAGGAACATGTATTCCGAGCACGGGTTCGACGCGCGGATCGGGCCGGCGGCGGGGCTGGTGTGCCAGTCGTTCATCGTCGTGTTGAAGTGCAGGCCCGGATCGGCCGACGCCCAGGCGGCGTAGGAGATCGATTCCCAGAGGTCGCGGGCCTTCAGCGTCTTCATCACGCGGCCGTCCTTGCGGGCGGTCAGGTGCCAGTCGCCATCGGTTTCGACGGCGCGCAGGAAGTCGTCCTTGATCGAGACCGAGTTGTTGGAGTTCTGGCCGGAAACCGTGAGATAGGCTTCCGAATCCCAGTCGGTGTCGTAGGTCTTGAACTCGAGGTCCTTGTAGCCTTGCTTGGCGAACTGGATGACGCGCTGCACATAGTTTTCCGGAACCAGCGCCTGCTTGGCAGCGCGGATCTCGCGCTTCAGCGCCGGGTTCTGCTTCGGGTCATAGCAGGCGTCGTCGGTGCCGTCGCAGTTGACGCAGGCCTTCATGATCGCCTTCAAGTGCTTGGCGACGACCTTGGAACCGGTGACGAGGGCTGCAACCTTCTGCTCTTCCTTCACCTTCCAGTTGATGTATTCCTCGATATCCGGATGGTCGATGTCGACGACGACCATCTTGGCGGCGCGGCGGGTTGTGCCGCCCGACTTGATGGCGCCGGCGGCGCGGTCGCCGATCTTCAGGAACGACATCAGGCCGGAGGACTTGCCGCCGCCCGAGAGCTTTTCGCCTTCGCTGCGCAGGTGCGAGAAGTTGGAGCCGGTGCCCGAGCCGTACTTGAACAGGCGCGCTTCGCGCACCCAGAGATCCATGATGCCGCCCTCGTTGACGAGGTCGTCGGCAACCGACTGGATGAAGCAGGCGTGCGGCTGCGGGTGCTCATAGGCCGACTTCGACTTGGTCAGCTTGCCGGTGAAGGGGTCGACGTAGAAGTGGCCCTGGCCGGGGCCGTCGATGCCGTAGGCCCAGTGCAGGCCAGTGTTGAACCATTGCGGCGAGTTCGGCGCGACGCGCTGCGTGGCGAGCATGTAAGCAAGTTCGTCCTGGAAGGCGGAGGCGTCTTCTTCGGTGTCGAAATAGCCGCCCTTCCAGCCCCAATAGGCCCAGGTGCCGGCCAGGCGATCAAAAACCTGGCGCGCATCGGTTTCGGAGCCGTACTGCTCTTCCTTCGGCAGCGCCTTCAGCGCGTCCTGATCGGGAGCGGAGCGCCAGAGGAAGGAGGGGACATCGTTCTCCTCGACGCGCTTCATCTTGGCGGGAACGCCGGCCTTGCGGAAATACTTCTGGGCGAGAATGTCGGCCGCGACCTGGCTGAACTGCGCCGGTACGTCGATGTCGGCGAGACGGAAGACGATCGAACCATCCGGGTTCTTGATTTCACTCGTAGCCTTGCGGAATTCGATCTCCGCATAGGCGGATTGCCCGGCCTTGGTGAAACGACGTTCGATCTTCATTGTCCCTGGTCCTTCGTGTTGCCTTGCGCCCGCCACAGGCGCAGTTGTCCCCGCCCGGCCGCGAGGGCATCCCGCAGCCAGTCTCAGCTTCCGTCCTTGGAGAGAAACCCATATCTGGGTGACCCTGTATCTTGTGGAATAGGCTGGCTGCAAGCACTAAATATAGTGTTAACAGCATCTTTATGCCAGCCAAAATTTGCCCCGGCGGGCCTCAAAAATCGCACATAAATCCTCACGGCGACCGCATGGAGGAATCCATGACTGCCGCCTGTCAGAACCGCCGATTTGGTGAGATGAACCGGGCTCTAAACAATCCGGTCCGCCGCCGTCGCAACGTGAAATCCATTAACCGTGAATCGTCCGGGGGCGTCAAGGGGTGGTTTGTGACGGAAGTTTGAGCGCTAGATGTTGTGTGGGTCAGCTGTGGAAAACGGGGACATTGGCCAACACCATGAAAATCAGGCACTTCCGGAGGTTGCCTGTGAGACTGACGCAACGGTCGGCACGCGATCAAAAAATTGACGGGTAAAAACCCGCATAAAATTCATCCGTAGCGGCAAGCTCGGTTGCTCCCGCAAGGGCAATATGGGGTGGGCTGGTGATTCGCTTTTCTGGCGTGGCCAAACCTCGCTTGTCCGGCCTCCGCCATAACGCCGGCGTCACCTGCCGGGGACCCGTGAGCCGGTTGGATGTGGAGGACGCCCCAGCGGACACAGGCGCTCTTAAAGGCACGCAAGGGGTCGCTGCAATCGTATGATTTGCTGCGCGATTTTGTCCTTGGATCAGCGAGGATCAAGCCGAACTCAAGGATTGCCGAGGTCTCACGGGTCCGCACGTGCGGCATATGGAAGGGAGCGACGGCAATGGGGCCAGCTGCACGACTGCGCGCCGACCCCAATATTACGCTCTCCGCTGCCTCGTCGCCGGAATCAATCCACCCGCTTTTGCAGTTCGCGCGCGCCGTTTGGCGCATTCACCTTTCCCTCGGTGATGAAGAAGGCAAAGACGTCGCGAGGCTCTCTGGCGGGTTTGCGTTCCGGTGCGCTCTTTTCCAGACCGCTCGGCTCGTCGCCCGCCGCGAACGCCTTGGCGCGCTCGGCCCAGAGGTCCAGCTTGTCCGTTGAATAGCAGGTCTTGATGTCGTCGCTGCCCCTTTGCAGGCGCAGATAGACGAAGTCGGCGGTGACATCGGCGATCATCGGGTAATCCGCGTGTTCGGCAAGCACGACGGCGACCTTGTATTTCTCAAGCAGCGCCACGAACTCCGCCGTCTGGAAGGTCGGGTTGCGCACCTCGACCACGTGGCGAAGCGGCAGGCCGTCCTGCTTTGCCGGCAGCAGTTTCAAGAAGCCTTCGAAATCATCCGGATCGAACTTCTTCGTCGGCGCGAACTGCCAGAGAATGGGCCCAAGATGCGGCCCGAGTTCGGTCAGGCCCTGCGTCAGGAACCGCTCCATGGATTCACCGGCTTCCGAAAGCACCTTGCGATTGGTGACGAACCGGCTGGCCTTCAGCGAGAAGATGAAATCGTCAGGCACCTCGGAGGCCCATTTGGCGAAGGTCTCGGGCTTCTGCGAGGAATAATAGGTGCCGTTCACCTCGATCGCGCGCAGCTCCTTGCCGGCGAATTCGAGCTGCCGCTTTTTCGCGAGCGTCTCGGGATAGAAGGTGCCCTCCCAGGGCTCGAAGGTCCAGCCGCCGATGCCAACGCGGATCTTTGCGGAATTTGCCATGCCGTCCTCCTCAAGCGCAGCCGGTATATTGCTGCTTTCGTTCAATCTTTGATCGTCTTTACCATGTCCACGAGTAACCATCCTGGACGATGCGGATTGGGTCGGCGACCCGTTTCTTGAAATCCATGGGCGCGATAGAGCGCGATGTTACGCTCCATGCGCGAATTGGTGTAAAGCCGCACTTCCGGCAACGCCCAGTCGGCCGCCTTGCCGTCCGCGAATTTCAGCAGACCGACGCCAAGTCCCTGGCCCTGAAAGGCGGGCGCAACGGCGAGGCTGAAGATCATCAGGTGGTCGGCATGGCGTTCGATGACCGCAAGTGCCGAAATCGTTGCCTCGTCCTCACACACCCAGACTTCGCGGCGCCCGATGCGCGGCACATAGTCCTCGGTCATTGGCAAGGGTGGGCTGCCAAGCAGTGCCCGATAGGGCTCATAGGCGGCAGAAGTCACGCTGAGAACCGCTGCCAGATCGTCCGGACGAGCAAGCCGCATCATGTGGGGATCACTCCTTCCGGTGGCCGCACCGGTCGATGCGGCTATTCCGCCGCCTCGACCTTTCTCATCGGCCGGCGCTCCAGAAGCTCCTTCAGGAACTGGCCGGTATAGGAGCGCTTCTCCTTGACGACCTCCTCCGGCGTGCCCTTGGCAATGACCTCGCCGCCGCCGTCGCCGCCTTCGGGACCGAAGTCGATGATCCAGTCGGCGGTCTTGATGACCTCGAGATTGTGCTCGATGACCACGACAGAATTGCCCTGGTTGACAAGCTCATGCAGCACTTCAAGCAGCTTGGCTACGTCATGGAAATGCAAGCCGGTTGTCGGCTCGTCGAGGATGTAGAGCGTGCGTCCGGTCGAACGCTTCGACAATTCCTTGGCGAGCTTGACGCGCTGGGCTTCGCCGCCCGAAAGCGTGTTGGCCTGTTGGCCGACCTTGATGTAGCCGAGACCGACCTGATTGAGCGTCACAAGCTTGTCGCGCACCGAGGGGACGGCGGCGAAGAAGTCGACGCCTTCCTCGACGGTCATGTCGAGCACGTCGGCGATCGACTTGCCCTTGAAATGCACATCGAGCGTTTCGCGGTTGTAGCGTTTGCCATGGCAGACGTCGCAAGTGACGTAGACATCCGGCAGGAAGTGCATTTCGATCTTGATGACGCCGTCGCCCTGGCAGGCCTCGCAGCGGCCGCCCTTGACGTTGAACGAGAAGCGGCCCGGCTGGTAGCCGCGGGCCTTCGCTTCCGGCAGGCCGGCGAACCAGTCGCGGATCGGGGTAAAGGCGCCAGTATAAGTTGCCGGGTTCGAACGCGGCGTGCGGCCGATCGGCGACTGGTCGATGTCGATCACCTTGTCGATATGTTCGAAACCGTCGATGCGGTCGTGCTCGGCAGGGTTTTCGCGGGCACCCATGATGCGGCGGGCGGCTGCCTTGTAGAGCGTCTCGATCAGGAAGGTCGACTTGCCGCCGCCGGAAACCCCGGTGACGGCGGTGAAGACCCCGAGCGGGATCGACGCGGTGACATTCTTCAGGTTGTTGGCGCGCGCGCCGACGACGGTGATTTCCTTTTTCTTTTTCGGCTTGCGGCGCTCGGCCGGCACGGAAACCGAAAGTTCGCCAGACAGATACTTGCCCGTCAGCGATTTCGGATTGGCCATGACATCGGCGGGCGAGCCTTGCGCGATGACCTCGCCGCCATGGATACCTGCGGCTGGCCCGATATCGACGACGTAATCGGCCGTCAGGATCGCGTCCTCGTCATGTTCGACGACGATCACGGTGTTGCCGATGTCGCGCAGATGACGGAGCGTCTCGAGCAGGCGGGCGTTGTCGCGCTGGTGCAGGCCGATCGACGGCTCGTCGAGCACGTAGAGAACGCCGGTCAGGCCGGAGCCGATCTGCGACGCCAAGCGGATGCGCTGGCTTTCACCACCCGACAGCGTGCCGGAGTTGCGTGACAGGCTCAGATATTCAAGCCCGACGTCGTTGAGGAAGCGCAGACGGTCGCGGATCTCCTTGAGGATACGCACGGCGATTTCGTTCTGCTTGGCGTTGAGATGCTCCGGCAGCGCTTCGAACCAGTCGCGCGCGATGCGGATCGACATCTCGGTCACCTGGCCGATGTGCAGCTTGTCGATCTTGACGGCCAGCGCTTCGGGCTTCAGCCGGAATCCGGCACAGGCCGGGCAGGGGGCTGCCGACATGTAGCGTTCGATTTCCTCACGCGCCCAGGCGCTGTCGGTTTCCTTCCAGCGGCGCTCGAGGTTGGGCACGATGCCCTCGAAATTCTTGGTGGTGTTGTAGGAGCGTGCGCCGTCTTCATAGTGAAAGACGATCTTTTCTTCCGTTCCATGCAGGATGGCGTTCTGCGCCGCGGACGAAAGCTCGTTCCAGCGGTTGCCGAGCTTGAAGCCGAACACCTTGCCGAGCGCTTCCAGCGTCTGGTTGTAGTAGGGAGACGAGGATTTCGCCCAGGGCGCGATCGCGCCATCGCGCAGCGTCCGGTGTTCTTCCGGAACGATCAGCGCCGTGTCGATCTTCTGCTGGCTGCCGAGGCCGTCGCAGGTCGGGCAGGCGCCGAAGGGGTTGTTGAAGGAGAACAGCCGCGGCTCGATCTCGGAAATGGTGAAGCCGGACACCGGGCAGGCGAATTTTTCGGAAAACAGCACGCGCTCGTGCGTTTCGTTGAGCGACTTGTTGGCCGAGCCGCCGGCGGCGGTCTCCTCCGCCGGCAGCGGCTTGTCGGCAAATTCCGCGACGGCGAGCCCATCGGCGAGCGTCAGGCAGGTTTCAAGACTGTCGGCAAGGCGCGAGGCGAGGTCCGGCCGGACGACCACGCGATCGACCACCACGTCGATGTCGTGTTTGTACTTCTTGTCGAGGGCCGGGACCTCGGCGATCTCGTAGAAGGTGCCGTCGACCTTGACGCGCTGAAAGCCCTTCTTCATCAGCTCGGCGAGTTCCTTCTTGTACTCGCCTTTGCGGCCGCGCACGAGCGGTGCAAGGATGTAGAGGCGCGTGCCTTCGCCAAACTCGAGCACCCGGTCGACCATCTGGCTGACCGTCTGGCTTTCGATCGGAAGGCCCGTTGCCGGAGAATAGGGAACGCCCACGCGCGCAAACAGCAGGCGCATGTAGTCGTAGATCTCGGTCACGGTCCCGACCGTCGAGCGCGGATTGCGCGAGGTCGTCTTCTGCTCGATCGAGATCGCCGGCGACAGGCCGTCGATCTGGTCGACATCCGGCTTCTGCATCATTTCCAGGAACTGGCGCGCATAGGCCGAGAGGCTCTCGACATAGCGGCGCTGGCCTTCGGCATAGATCGTGTCGAAGGCAAGCGACGACTTGCCCGAACCGGACAGGCCGGTCATCACGATCAGCTTGTTGCGCGGCAGATCGAGGTCGATGCCTTTCAGATTGTGCTCGCGCGCACCACGAATGGAGATGGTCTTGAGTTCACTCATCGGAAGCCAGCTTTTGCATGTCGGTTGAAAGCCCCCTATGTAATGACGCTAACGCCCATGTCGAGGCGCAATCGGCAAAACAGGCGGCCAATTCGAGTCGGTTGACAGGATCATAGCCAAATACTAGAACAAATAAAGAACAAAACATCCATAAAACGACCAAAACTGTTGTGGATTATGTCTGAGGCGGGGCGTATCGGCGGGTTCTGACCGCTAAGATGCGCGCTCTTGAAATTCCAAGCCGGACCGTTGGTCCGGTGAAACCACGGGAAAAGCAACATGGCTGGAAGCGTCAACAAGGTGATCTTGATCGGAAATGTCGGGGCAGACCCGGAAATCCGGCGCACGCAGGACGGCCGGCCGATCGCCAACCTGCGCATTGCCACCTCGGAGACCTGGCGCGACCGCAACAGCGGCGAGCGCAAGGAAAAGACCGAATGGCACACGGTCGTCGTCTTCAACGAAGGCCTGTGCAAGGTTGTCGAGCAATATGTGAAGAAGGGCGCCAAGCTCTACATCGAAGGCGCGCTGCAGACCCGCAAGTGGCAGGACCAGAACGGCAACGACCGTTATTCGACGGAAATCGTGCTGCAGGGCTTCAACTCGACGCTGACGATGCTTGATGGCCGCGGCGAAGGCGGCGGCGGTGTCAGCCGTGGTGGCGGTGGCGGTTCGAGCGACTTCGGCGGCGGCGGCAACTACGGCGGCGGCGGTGGTTACGACGATTACGATCAGCCGCGCCAGTCCTCGGGCGGCGGCCGTTCCGGCGGCGGCCAGGGTGGTCAAGGTGGCCAGGGCGGCGGCTTCTCGCGCGACATGGACGACGACATTCCGTTCTGATGACACGCAGATCCTATTGACGAAAAACGCCACGTCCTTGCGACGTGGCGTTTTTCGTTGGGGCTTCCGCTGGGACGTTGGCCAGGGTCCCGATCTAAACCGCCATCGCCGACTTCACCCCGTCGACGACGAATTGCACCGCCAGCGCCGCCAGGATGACGCCCAGCAGGCGTGTGAGGATGGCGCGGCCAGTGACACCCAGAAAGCGATCGACGCGTTCAGCGATGACCAGCGCCAGGAAGAGGCTGAGCATCGACAGGGCGATGACGATCAGCAATTGCATGCGCTCGATGGCCGTCGGGAACGATCCGGCGAGCAGGATTGTCGCCGAGATCGCTCCGGGGCCGGCAATCAGCGGCAGGGCAAGCGGAAAGACCGCGATGTTGTGGATGTGGTCCTTGACCGTCGCGTTCTCGCCGGTCTTTTCCTTTCGCTCCTGGCGTTTCTCGAAGATCATCTCGAAGGCGATCCAGAACAGCAGCAGGCCGCCGGCGATGCGGAAGGCGCCGATCGAGATGCCGAGCAGGCCGAGGATGCTGTTGCCGAAGAGCGCGAAGGCCGCGAGAATGAAGAACGCGATCAGGGAGCCGCGTGTGGCGACCTGAAAGCGCTCCTGCCGGCTGAGGCCGACCGTGAGGCTCAGGAAGATCGGCGCAAGGCCCGGCGGATCGAGCGTGACGAGAAGTGTCGTCAGCGCATTGACCAGGAGGTCGACATTGAACATCCGTTTCCCCTTCCGGATTCTCGCCCCGGGTGTTCCCGGTGGCGTCAGCGCATTGTTAGGCAAGCGGCCGGGCCTTGGGAAGAGGGAGGCAAACAAAGTCTCAGCAATGACTTAATGAGCATTCGCTGCGCTCGTTGCGGCCTCAAATCCGCCGCGCGCCGGCCTTTGGCGGATGGGGGCTTCCGATTTCGCGCGCCATGCCCTAGAAAAGCCTGCTACGCCGGCAAAAGACTGTTCACAACTGCTGCATGGCGCAATTGGCCAGACCCGGGAAAATCTGGCGAATCATGCGGCGAATCAACGCGTTACAGAAACATCTTCACGTGCCGGCGGGCGATTGGCGCGAAGGGCCGCAGATTGGCGCTTCCGGTGGCAATCCGCTATAAATATCCGACTGATTCTGAACAAAGATCGTGATCACCATTGACTGAGCAAAGCACCCCCGGCGGCGGAAAAACTCCGCCAGGCATCGAGCCGATTTCCATCATCGAGGAAATGCAGCGGTCCTATCTCGATTACGCCATGAGCGTCATCGTCAGCCGCGCGCTTCCAGACGTGCGTGACGGTCTGAAACCCGTGCACCGCCGCATCCTCTACGGGATGAGCGAACTCGGCATCGACTGGAACAAGAAATACGTCAAATGCGCCCGCGTCACCGGGGACGTGATGGGTAAGTATCACCCGCACGGCAACATGGCGATCTATGACGCGCTGGCGCGCATGGCGCAGGACTGGTCGCTCCGCCTGCCGCTGATCGACGGCCAGGGCAACTTCGGCTCCGTCGACGGCGATCCGCCGGCCGCCGAGCGCTACACCGAGTGCCGCCTGCAGAAGGCCGCGCATTCGCTGCTCGACGATCTCGACAAGGAAACGGTCGATTTCCGCGACAACTATGACGGCACCTTGCAGGAGCCGGTCGTCGTTCCCGCGAAGTTCCCGAACCTGCTCGTCAACGGCGCCGGCGGTATCGCCGTCGGCATGGCGACCAACATTCCGCCGCACAACCTGGTCGAAGTCATCGGCGGTTGCATCGCGCTCATCGACAACCCGGCGATCGAGCTGCCGGAGCTGATGGAAATCATCCCGGGGCCGGATTTCCCGACCGGCGCGCTGATCCTTGGCCGCTCCGGCATCCGCTCCGCCTACGAGACCGGCCGCGGCTCCGTCATCATGCGCGGCCGCGCCCATGTCGAGCCGATGCGCGGCGACCGCGAGCAGATCATCATCACCGAGATCCCCTTCCAGGTGAACAAGGCGACGATGATCGAAAAGATGGCAGAGCTGGTGCGCGACAAGCGCATCGAAGGCATCTCGGACCTGCGCGACGAATCCGACCGCCAGGGCTACCGCGTCGTCATCGAGCTGAAGCGCGATGCCAATGCCGATGTCATTCTGAACCAGCTTTACCGCTACACGCCGCTGCAGACCTCGTTTGGCTGCAACATGGTGGCGCTGAACGGCGGCAAGCCGGAACAGATGACGCTGCTCGACATGCTCAGGGCTTTCGTCTCCTTCCGCGAGGAAGTTGTTAGCCGGCGTACGAAGTACCTGCTGCGCAAGGCGCGTGACCGCGCCCATGTGCTCGTCGGCCTCGCCATTGCCGTTGCCAACATCGACGAAGTGATCAAGCTGATCCGGCACGCGCCCGATCCGCAGACCGCTCGCGAACAGTTGATGGAACGCCGCTGGCCGGCCCACGATGTCGACAGCCTCATCCGGCTGATCGACGATCCGCGCCACCGCATCAATGAAGACAATACCTACAACCTGTCGGAAGAGCAGGCGCGCGCCATCCTCGACCTGCGCCTGCAGCGCCTGACCGCGCTTGGCCGCGACGAAATCGGCGACGAACTCAACAAGATCGGCGAGGAAATCAAGGATTACCTCGACATCCTGTCGTCGCGCCTTCGCATCATGACCATGGTCAAGGACGAACTCATCGCCATCCGTGACGAATTCGGCACACCCCGCCGAAGCGAGATCATGGAAGGCGGTCCTGATATGGACGACGAGGACCTGATCGCCCGCGAAGACATGGTCGTGACCGTTTCCCACCTCGGCTATATCAAGCGCGTGCCGCTGACGACCTACCGGGCGCAGCGCCGCGGCGGCAAGGGTCGCTCCGGCATGGCGACCAGGGACGAGGATTTCGTTACCCGGCTATTTGTCGCCAATACCCATACGCCTGTTCTGTTCTTCTCGTCGCGCGGCATCGTCTACAAGGAGAAGGTCTGGCGCCTGCCGATCGGTACGCCGCAATCGCGCGGCAAGGCCCTGATCAACATGCTGCCGCTGGAACCCGGCGAGCGCATCACCACGATCATGCCGCTGCCCGAGGACGAGACGACGTGGGAAAACCTCGACGTCATGTTCTCGACGACGCGCGGCACGGTTCGCCGCAACAAGCTGTCGGACTTCGTGCAGGTCAACCGCAACGGCAAGATCGCGATGAAGCTCGATGAGGAGGGCGACGAGATCCTGTCCGTCGACACCTGCACCGAGCGCGACGACGTCATGCTGACGACGGCGCTTGGCCAGTGCATCCGCTTCCCGGTCGATGACGTGCGCGTCTTTGCCGGCCGAAACTCGATCGGCGTGCGCGGCATCAATCTTGGCGATGGCGACCGCATCATCTCGATGGCGATCGTCGGTCATGTCGATGCCGAGCCGTGGGAACGTGCAGCCTACCTCAAGCGTGCGGCCGCCGAACGGCGCGCGGCAACCGGCGAGGAGGAAGAAATCTCGCTGGTCGGTGAAGAGGTTACCGAAGGCGGCGAGCTCTCGAACGAGCGCTACGACGAGCTCAAGGCGCGCGAACAGTTCGTGCTGACGGTTTCGGCGAAGGGCTTCGGCAAGCGCTCCTCGTCCTACGATTTCCGCACTTCGGGCCGCGGCGGCAAGGGCATCCGCGCCACCGACACCTCGAGGACGGCGGAGATCGGCGAACTCGTGGCGGCCTTCCCGATCGAGGACAACGACCAGATCATGCTCGTTTCCGATGGCGGCCAGCTCATCCGCGTGCCGATCAACGGCGTCCGACTTGCAAGCCGTGCGACCAAGGGCGTCACCATCTTCTCGACCGCCAAGGACGAGAAGGTCGTCTCGGTCGAACGCATCAGCGAGCCTGAAGGCGAGGACGAAGGCGAGGGCGAGGTCGAAGGTGCAGTCGAAAACGGTGCACCGGAAACATCAGTCGAATCCGAGGGTTGATCGACCGCGACCGCAGTATTGAAATCGAGAGCCCGCCACTTCGGCGGGCTTTTTTCATTTTGGGCGATAGCCTTGAAGATCGGCAAGCTAGGGGGAGAGAGGCGTGCCGGGCCGATCATCGCCAGTTGCTGAAGCTGGCACAGACGCGCGGATGTAATCACGCAGACGCCTGGCCAGCACGTCGAAGGTGACGCGGCAGCGTGGCGCCGTCTTCAGATTTTCGTGCATCACCAGCCAGGTATCGAGTTTCATTTCGAAGAGGCCGGGAAGAACGGCCACGATATCAGGATCACGTGCCGCCAGCCCGTTCTGGCAAAGTCCTATGCCTAAGCCGGCGCGGATCGCCGCAAGCTGGGCGAGATTGCTGTCGGTCCGAAGGGCGAACGGCACGTCTGGCAGCGCTGGTGAACGCGCCATGATCGCACGGACAGCGGCCGTCTGGCGGTCATAGCCGATCAGGCTGTGTTGGCGAAGGTCAGCCAGCGACTTGGGCGTGCCGCGACGCTCGATGTAGCGGCGATGGCCGTGGAAACTGATCGGCACGGCACCGATGTGGCGGGCGATCAGCGCCTCCTGTGTCGGTGCCACCATGCGCACGGCAATGTCGGCCTCCTGTCGCAGCAGATCCTCCACCGTGTCGGATGCCGAGAGTTCGATGGTCAGTTGCGGGTGGGTGGCGTGGAGCTCCGAAAGGATCGGCGGCAGCACCTCTATGCCGATCACCTCGCTGGCGCTGATGCGCACCGTGCCACTGATCATGTCCCGCTGGCTCGATGCTTCCCGCAACAGCGCTGCCGACGTTGCCGCCAGCGTTTCCGCGTAGGGTTTCAGCGCCAGTGCGGCATCGGTCGCCAGAAGGCCATGGGGCGAACGGACGAACAACGGGTAGCCGAGCGCCGCCTCCATGGCATCTATGTGCCGGCCAATCGTCGGTTGTGTCAGGCCAAGTTCGCGAGCTGCCGCCGACAGCGATCCTTCCTCAAGGACAGTGAGGAAGGTCCGGTAATAATCCCAGCTCAGATCAAGCTTGCTCATAAAAATTAGTATAGCTGAGCAATATATTTCGGCAATTCCGTTTAGTGATGGACTGCGCGATGCTGGCTCCATGAAGAAGCGGATGGAGACAGATGTGATGGAAACGCAGGAAAAGATGAAGGTAGCTCTGGTGCTTGGCGCGACGGGAGGCATCGGTGGCGCCGTGGCGCGCGGCTTGAGGCGGCACGGTTGGATCGTGCGTGCCTTGAACCGGAGCGCCGAGAAGGCGGCGCGGGCCGCGCCTGATATCGAGTGGGTGCAAGGCGACGCCATGAGCCTCGACGACGTGCTTCACGCGGCCCGGGGCGTCGACCTGATCGTGCATGCCGTCAATCCGCCTGGCTATCGCAACTGGGGCACCCTGGTCCTGCCGATGCTAGAAAACACGATCGCCGCGGCCAAGGCTGCGGGCGCGCGTATCGTTCTGCCTGGAACGATCTACAACTTTGGTCCCGACGCCTTCCCTGTTCTCACCGAGGAGGCGCCGCAAAACCCCAAAACGGAAAAAGGCTTGATCCGCAAGGAGATGGAGCTTCGGTTGAAAGCGGCTTCGCAGGCCGGCGTGGGGGTGATCATCGTCAGGGCCGGCGACTTCTTCGGGCCCGGAGCAGCCAACAACTGGTTCTCGCAGGCGTTGGTCAAACCGGGCAAACCGCTGACGGCGATTTCCTACCCCGGCCGAAAAGGCGTCGCCCATCAATGGGCCTACCTCCCGGATGTGGCCGAGACGATGATCCGTCTTGTGGAGCGCGCAGACGCGTTGCCGGCTTTTGCCGTCTACCACATGTGCGGGTTTCTCGACCGAAACGGCACGGAGATGGTCGAAGCCATCCGCCGCGTGGTGGCTAAACCGGACCTTCCGGTTCGTGCATTTCCCTGGTGGCTGATCGGGCTGGCGTCGCTCTTCGTGCCGCTGTTCAGGGAGCTGCGCGCCATGCGCTATCTCTGGCGCGAGCCCCTGCGCATGCCGAACGAACGGCTGGTTGCTGTTCTCGGCAAGGAACCGCACACCGAAATCGACGAGGCCATTGCAACGACGCTGCGTGGACTTGGGTGCTTTGACAACCATTGGGAGAATACGCATCCGCGTGCGGTCGCCGTACGCTAAGGCCCAGCAATGGCCAGCGATCACGCCCGAGCGGCTTTCGGCGCTGACGGATCGGGGGGGCGCGGGATTGGGCGCTGACTGCGATGCCGATCCGCCATCGCGGGAGCGGATAAGGATCCCAGTCGACCAGAACGCTGGTCAATTGCGGAAGACGAGGCAGGCGCCGCCACTCTTGCGAATGGTGGCACACAGCTTGTTTGCCTCGACCTGGGTCTCGCGACCGATCCGCGCGGCATAGCGGATCCTGAGCCCGAAGCTTGCATTGCGTTCCCGCAGCAGGAGCGCCTTCTCACTGCGGATCGGTTCCGGCAGACGTTTGACCGCGCTAACGAACAGCCGCTGCGCCACCGATTTCCGGAAATGCGCGGCAAGCTGAACACCCCAGGGCGCCCATTCGGCTTCATCGATCACCTCGATGTCGCGCAGGTTGCGCGTGCTGGCGAGCGCGACGCAGCCATCGAGAAAGGACTTACCCTTGTCGAGCGTCAGGTCGAGCGTCTTGGGCGGGTTGTCGCGCCAGTCCTCGACGCTGTAGGCGGTGATCGCCAGCACGTAATTTCGGGTTTCGGCCGGCAGCCAATCCACTTCCAGAAAGCGCTCCAGGCCATTTTCTCCGGCATTGTAGGCGGCGGCGGCAAAGCCGAGATTGCCGTAGCGGGATTTGAGCTCACTCAGATATTCCGCCGATTTGCCAAGCGCTTCGACGACATCGAAGCTGTTGGAAAGACCGCGCATCTTTGCGGTTCCCGGCATGAACTGCGCAATCCCTTCTGCTCCCTTTGGACTGACGGCGTTGGGACGAAACAGGCTCTCGCGCCAGATCAGGCGAGCGAAAAATGCAGAAGGCAAGTCATGGACCTCAGCATAGTGATCGATGACGTCGCAGACGTCGCGCGCGAAGTTCTCCTTGCTGATGCAGAGTGTGCGGGCCGGATCGAGCGGCGACTTTCCCGAATAGACGCATTTCGGGCCGGGAACGAGATCGTCGATGCGGGCGGACGCCGGTCCGGCGATGAAAGTCGGGCCACCGGCAAGCAGGGCGAGGGCGGCTACGATGAAGCGCATACCGACTTTCAATCTGTGTTTCCGCCGACGAGCCACGCTGCCCTTCCCGAAACAGTTCCCCTGCCTTCATACCATTTCGCGATGCGTGCACAAACCGCGACGACGCAAGCATCCCGCCGTCACGTGGGATGCTTTGCAATCAGAGTGCCAGTGCGTTCTTCGCACGGTCAAGCGTGCGCGCGGCGTTCTAACGCGGCGCGCCGGTCGGAAGCACCAACTGCATGAAGGTGAGGTCCAGCCAGCGGCCGAATTTTGTGCCGACCTCGCGCATGCGGCCGGTGTCGACGAATCCCAGCTGCGCGTGAAGGCGGATCGATGCGGCGTTTTCCGATTCGATCGCCGCAACCATCACATGCTTGCCGATCCGCTCGGCTTCGGCGATCAGCGCGACCATCAGCGCCCGGCCGATGCCGGCACCGCGACGATCCTTGTGCACGTAGACGGAGTGCTCGACGGTGTGGCGATAGCCGTCGAACGGCCGCCAGTCGCCGAAGGAAGCGTAGCCGATGACGTCACCCTCCTTGGAAACGGCAACGAGCACGGGATAACCGATGTCCGCCCGGGCCTTCAGCCATGCGGTTCTGTTGGCGACATCGACCGGGGTCTCGTTCCAGATCGCCGTCGTGTTCGCCACCGCATCGTTGTAGATTTCGCAGATCACTGGAAGATCGGTTTCGGTTGCCGCCCTGATCAGCATGCTTGTCCCTCATGTCAATTCACTATATGACTACGAAATGAATACTAAAGTAGACAGCCTTGATCAACGCCTCAGTGAGCGAATTCGTCTTGAACGCGAGGCGCGCGGGTGGTCGCTGACCCAGCTTTCGGAGCGGTCGGGCGTCTCGCGCGCGATGATCCACAAGATCGAACGCGGCGACAGCAGTCCGACGGCAACCTTGCTTGCCAAGCTCGCGGCAGCCTTCGAGCTGACCATGTCGAGCCTGATCGCAAGGGCGGAAGAAAGCCAGGGAAGGGTGCTGCGGCGACAGGATCAACCGGTCTGGCGCGATCCCGAGACCGGATACATCCGGCGTCATGTGTCGCCGATGTCGGATTTGCCGCTGGAGCTTGTCGAGGTCGAGCTTCCGGCGGGTTCCGAGGTGCCCATACCGGCGTCGGCCTATGCGCTCCATCGCCGCTGGATCTGGGTGACGGACGGGCGCCTGACCTTTGTGGAGGGAAGTGAAACGCATGCGCTTGCCGAGGGCGACTGCCTGGAGCTCGGACCGCCGCAGGATTGCGCGTTTCGCAATGACGGTAGTGCCGCCTGCACATATGCGGTGATCCTGCTGAAGACAGGATCGCCCTAGAGTATATCGCCTCCAGTGGTGAAGCTTGGAGCAGCCAGGCGCTCTAGCGGCCGAGCTCGGCAATCGCGATCTCAGCCATCTTCAGGTCGCTCTTGACCCCGGCGTCGTCGCCATCCTCCAGAAACCAGGCGGCCGAAAGCCCTGCATAGGCCAGCACCCAGTTCAGGATCCGGCGCGGCGCGAGGCCCGTCTCCCTGGCGACGATGGGCAGATGTCGCTGCAGGCGGCCGGGCGCGGTGACCAGCGGCAGTTCCGGATTGCAGAAGAGGTTTGCATAGTCGTAGCCCCGGTCGCCGAACACCCGCTTCGGGTCGATTGCAAGCCAGCCACGCGCGCCGAAATCGAGAATGTTGGCGTGGTGAACGTCGCCGTGCAGCACGACCGGGGGCTCGGGGTCGGCAAGCAGCGCCTTTGCCGCCTGAAGCGCCTGTGCGAACAGACCGCCCTGGGCGGGAGCGGCCGTTTCCAGCGATGCGAACCACTTGTCGAGGGGCACGAGATGGTTCGGCACCGCAGTCGCGCGGGGCGCGTGGAGCTCGGCCACTGCGCGGCAGATGATGCGCGTGACCTCCTCGTCGCTTCCGGTCATCGCCATGTGGAACAGGTTGTGCCGGCTGTCGGTGCGCTCCATCAGGATCGCGTCGCCATCCGAGTGATAGACTTTGGCTGCACCCTGGCCGTTCCAGTAGAGCATCGGCAAGCGGCCGTATTTTTCTTCCGCGTCCCGCGCCACCTTCAGCATCGCCAACTGGTTGTCATAGCGCACGGGAAAGAGATGGCTGGAGGGCGTAACAATCAATTCGCCATCGGGCTGCAATGCCCATTTTTCAAAGTAAGAAGAGAACATAAACAACGTCTTCCCAGACAAATACCCCCGCCGGACGGCGGGGGTACTGGCCATGTGGGAGCTTCATGCGACCTGTTCAAGGGCCGGGTAGTCGGTGTAACCCCTGGCGCCGCCACCGTAGAAGGTCGCCTGGTCGGGCGCGTTGAGCGGCGCGTTGCGTTCCAGACGCTCGACAAGATCCGGATTGGCGATGAACGGTTTGCCGAAGGCAACAAGATCGGCCTCGCCGTCCCTGAGTGTCTTTTCGGCCAGCGCCTTGTCGTAACCGTTGTTCGTCATCCAGGCGGCCTTGCCGCCGGCGGCGACATAGGTCGCCCGCAGCGCAGGATAGTCGAACGGGTGGTCGCCTTGCTGGTGATCCCGCGGACCGCCCGTCGCCCCCTCGATGATGTGAATGTAGGCAAGGGCGTACCGGGCGAGGTTCTTCAGCACGTAGCCGAAGACCGCTTGCGGTTCCGGATCGTAGGCGTCGTTGGCTGGCGTCACCGGCGACAGGCGAATACCGACACGGCCCGCGCCGATCTCCTGCGTAACGGCATCGACGACCTGGAACAGGAAGCGGGCCCGGTTCTCGAGTGTGCCGCCATAGGCGTCGCTGCGATGGTTTGAGCCGGAACGCAGGAACTGATCGATGAGATAGCCATTGGCCGCGTGGATCTCGATGCCGTCGAAGCCGGCGTCGATCGCTGCCCGCGCCGCACGGCGATAGTCTTCGACGATGCCGTCGATCTCCGCAATCTCCAGCGCGTGCGGTTCGGAGGTCTCAGTAAAGGACCCGGTTCCGTCAGCGTTGATCAGATAGGTCTTGGACTTGGCGCGAATTGCCGAAGGCGCGACCGGCTTGGCGCCTTCCGGTTGCAGCGAGTTATGCGAGATGCGCCCGACATGCCAGATCTGGACGACGATCCGCCCACCCTTGGCGTGCACCGCATCCGTCACCTTGCGCCAGCCTTCTAGCGCCTGCGGAGTGTAGAGGCCGGGAACGTCGGCGTAGCCCTGGCCCTGCTGGGTGATCGCCGTTCCCTCGGTAATCAGCAGGCCCGCGGAGGCGCGTTGCTCGTAGTAGGTGACATTCAGTGTGTTCGGAACGGCGCCTGGTGAACGATTGCGCGTCAATGGCGCCATGACGATGCGGTTGTTCAGCGCAATGTCGCCGATGGTAACAGGGTCAAAAAGCGTGGCCATGGGAGGGTCCTTTCAGGGAGGTCTGCTTGGGAGGATTTGCTGGCTTCAGAGATCGCCGATGTTCCGGAGGAAGGCTGCGATCGCGTCTTCGTCACGACGATAGAAGACCCACTGGCCGACGCGGCGTGTCGTCACCAGGCCGGCGCGCTGAAGCACGGCGAGATGCGAGGATACGGTCGATTGCGACAGGCCGCAGCGTTCGAACTGGCCGGCGCAAACTCCAAGATCGAGCGGATGTTCCTGGGTGGGGAAATGACGCTGGGGCTCCTTCAGCCAGGCGAGAATCTTCACCCGGACTGGATGGGCAAGCGCCTTCAATACCTCGTCTCTATCCATCGTATATCGCCACATCGTGCTTTATCGATAGATGTATCGCTAAAACACGATATTCAAATCACAAGGCTGTGAGGACCGTGCAGGCAAAAAAAGAGGGCCTCAAGATGACTTGGGCCCTTGTAGTTTTGAAGGTAATTAAAACCTCCAGAGGGGAACAGCTGATGCGGTGGCGGGGGAGGAGAAGCCACCAAGAATGCACCAGCTGCATTTTGATATGGGAAGCGAAGTATCGGCTTTCAATAGCCGATCGCGATTTTCATCACGGTTCGCTGTCTGCAAAGAGTAGACAAAAAAAGAGGGCCACAAGATGACTTGGGCCCTTTATAAGTTGTGAAGGTAATTAAACCTCCAGAGGGGAACAGCTGCTGCGGTGGCACTGGGAGGAGAAGCCACCAAAGATGCATCAGCTGAGTGTGGTATGCTGCTTTTTTGGGCGAGCAGCAATCATTTAATATGCATGACAGCCATGTCATGTGCGCATCCCTGCTCAATTTTGCGGCGCACAACAAAAATGCGCCGCACAAAACATGCGGCGCATCGATAAATTCTCTTTTAAAACAGTATGATAGCTCTGGTTTCGGCAATTGCTCCGTAAATGGGCATTTGCGGAGGGCCTTCAGAAGTTCCAGTTTCTCGCCTTGGCGACGATGTAGTCGCGGAAAACCTTGAGTTTCGCCGCGTTCTTCATTTCGTCGGGATAGCAGAAATAGGTGTCGAAAGACGGGATGTCGGCGCTGATCGGCAGCTGGATGAGGCCCGGGTCGCGGCCAACGATATAGTCGGGCAACATAGCGACGCCGATGCCGAGCAGGCAGGCGCGCTTGATCGAGGTCTGGCTGTTGATCTGCAGATGCGAGACCCGAGGATTGTCCGAATCGCGACCGGCGATCTCGAGCCAGTTCACGTCGAGAAGGTAGTTGGGCGCCGGCTCGCCGAAGGTGATGATGCGGTGGTTGTCGAGGTCCTCGACCGACTGCGGTTCGCCATATTTGTTGATGTAGGACGGTGCGGCATAGACATGCATGTGCACGGTGAACAGCTTGCGCTGGATCAGGTCCGACTGTTGCGGCTGGCGCAGGCGGATGGCGCAGTCGGCATGGCGCATGTTGACGTCCAGTTCCTCGTTGTCGAGGATGAGCTGCACCTGCACCTCCGGATGCAGCGACATGAACTCCTGGATCTTGTCCGTCAGCCAGCCCTGGCCGAGTCCGACCGTGGTGGTGATGCGCAGCTTGCCGCTCGGCTTGTCCGTGGTTTCGCTCAGCTGGACCTTGACGCTTTCCAGCTTCATCAGCACTTCATGTGCCGTGCGATAGAGGATTTCGCCCTGTTCGGTGAGGATCAGACCGCGCGCATGGCGGTGGAACAGCTTGATGCCGACGTCCTGCTCCAGCGAGCTCACCTGCCGGCTGATCGCCGATTGCGAGAGGTGAAGCTTATCTGCCGCATGGGTGAACGACCCAGCCTCGGCCGCCGCGTGAAAAATGCGCAGTTTGTCCCAGTCCAGCGACATGAAGTCCCCCATAAGAAACCACTCCGGGAGACAGGAGCCTGTCTTCCGGGCGTGGCTGATGCATCTGTTCCCACACGGGCGCGGTGCCTCAGCGACACCACCCCGATTCGCAGCTTCTATTCGGCTGCAATTGCGACGGGCATATGACCCGCCAGGTATTTCTCGGCTTCGAGCGCCGCCATGCAGCCCATCCCGGCTGCCGTCACCGCCTGACGATAGATGTCGTCCGTCACGTCACCTGCGGCAAAAACGCCCGGTACGTCGGTCGCCGTCGAATCGGCCGCGGTCCAGAGATAGCCGTTGGACTTCTGACGGAGCTTACCCTTGAAAAGCTCGACCGCCGGCGCATGGCCGATCGCGACGAACACGCCGTCGGTGACCATGTCGGCGGTCTCGCCGGTCTTGGTGTTGCGCAGCTTCACGCCGTTGACCGATGCCGGCATTGGCGGCTTGGCAGGTGCGCCCAGATATTCCGTGACCTCGTGATCCCAGATGATCTTGACGTTCGGCTTGGCGAACAGGCGCTCCTGCAAGATCTTTTCGGCCCGGAAGCTGTCACGGCGGTGGACGACGGTAACCGTCTTGGCGAGGTTGGAGAGGTAGAGCGCCTCTTCGACGGCCGAGTTGCCGCCGCCGACGACGATCACGTCCTTGTTGCGATAGAAGAACCCGTCGCAGGTGGCGCAAGCCGAAACGCCGAAGCCCATGAAGGTCGGCTCGGTCTCGATCCCGAGCCACTTCGCCTTGGCGCCGGTGGCGATGATCAGCGCGTCGGCGGTCCAATCGGTCCCGCTGTCGGTCTTGATGCGGAACGGACGGACCGAAAGATCGACGTCGGTGACGAGGTCGTTGACGATCTCGGCGCCGACATGGGTGGCCTGCTTGAGCATCTGCTCCATCATCCACGGGCCTTGCACAGGATCGGCGTAACCCGGGTAGTTTTCCACGTCGGTGGTGATCATCAGCTGACCGCCCTGTTCCATGCCGGCGATCAGCACGGGTTCAAGCATGGCGCGCGCCGTATAGATGGCAGCCGTATAGCCAGCCGGGCCGGAGCCGATGATCAGCACTTTCACGTGACGGGCAGTCATAGTCGTGTCCTTCGTTCATCGGCGAGAAACGCAAAGCTCAACCGATTCCATTGCGTGAATGGGAAATAGTCCCATAGTTTAGGGATTCCCCACCATGAGTTTCAAGGGTGTCCCGGCCGATACACACAAGTGCTTGAGCCAGAGGCTCGGTTTCGCCACCAGATGACGCGTTTCTGCATCAGGGGCGGGGAGGCTTCTTGCCGCGTCCGATCACAGCCGAACGCGGACGACGGAGGGAGCCTTCGGGTGGTGCAAGCGCCGCGTTCTGCCGCCAAGCCGGCATCGACGCGCCATTTTCCCGCGAATAGTCGGCGTGGCTCCTTGTTGTCCAGCGGGTTTGACGATATTTCACGCGGATTCACTTTGCTGGAGAAGCATATGGGGTTGAATGCCGGCCGAGCACGGTTCCGTCGCGAACGCGCAGCGCTCGGCAGCGCACTGCCTCAAGATGACCTGGTCCTCAACGACCGTGCCGGCGCGACGATTCCGATCGCGCCCGGGTCCGGAGGATAGACGTCTGCAAACAATTCAGGCCACGGGGCCGATCAAACCGCAAGCAATTCTCGTTTTCGACTTTGCCCGCTCACAAAGTCGCCACGCAAAAAGGACGAACGTTCATGACGAAACAAGTCGAGCTCGACGCAATCGATCTCAAGATCCTTCGCGAGCTCCAGCGTGATGGCCGGATGACCAATGTGGATCTCGCCCAACGGGTCGGTATATCCGCGCCGCCGTGCCTCAGGCGGGTGCGCAAGCTGGAAGAGACCGGCGTCATCAAGGGCTACCACGCACTCTTGAATGCGCCCACGCTCGGTTTCGACCTGGTGGCCTTCTGCATGGTGGGCCTGAAGCGCCAGTCGGAAGCCGACCTGAAGGCCTTCTCCGCCGCGACCGCCGAATGGCAGATCGTCCGGCAGGCCTGGACGGTGTCCGGCGAAAGCGACTTCCTCCTGCATTGTGTCGCCGAGAACCTGACGACGTTCCAGGATTTCGTCATCGAGGTGCTGACGGCCAACGAGCGCGTCGACACGGTGCGCACGATGCTGACGATCCGTCAGGTCAAGGACATCGGGCTCGTGCAGATCTAGGACCATCATGAACAAGCTTCCGCTGTCTGCCTTCATCATCTGCCAGAACGAAGAGGCCTATCTTGCAAACTGCATCGAGAGCCTCGATCAGTGCGCCGAGATCGTCATCGTCGATTCCGGGTCGACCGACGGGACGCCTGCGCTCGTTCAGTCCTACATCGACAAGGGTTGGCCGATCCGCTTCATGCACGAGCCGTGGCGGGGCTACGCCGGACAGAAGCAGTTCGCGCTCGATCAGTGCACCGAGGCCTGGTGCCTGAACATCGATTCCGACGAGCGCCTCGACGCACCGCTGAAGGCGCTGCTGCCGACGTTGCTCAGTGCGCCGGCGGAGACTGTCGGCTGGCGCATTGCGCGCAGGCCCTATCTGATCGGCTACGGCTACACGCCGGAACGCGTGCACGAACGCCGTAACCTCCGGCTGATCCGCAAGGGCAGGGGACGATACGATCTCAACCAGAAGGTCCATGAAGGCATCGTGCCGGATGGCGCCGTGGGTGCGGCGGCCAAGGGAAGCCTGCTGCACTATCGTCCGCTGATCATCGACGAGCAGATCCTGAAGGAAAACAAGTATTCGACGCTGAAAGCGGACCAGCAGTTTGCGGCCGGTAAATCGGCGCGTCCCTACAAGATGCTGTTCAGCCCGCCGCTCTACTTCCTCCGGCTCTATTTCCGCAACGGCCTGTGGCGGTGCGGCTTTCCGGGTTTCATCGAAGCGATGACGGGGGCTGTCTACGCCTTCCTCACCGCAGCAAAGATCTATCAGAGGCACGCGCTGAAGCGGCACCCGAACCATGACGACATGGATCGGGGCGCGGGCAAGCCGTGAGGTTCCCATGAAAGTCATGCATTTTCACTTCGGCAAGGACGGCGGCGCCGAGCGCTTCTTCGTCCATCTGGTCAACGCGCTGGGCGAGCGCGGGGTCGAGCAGACCGCCGTCATCCGCCACGGACGCATCTGGAAGAAGGACATCGAGGGTGCGACCCGCATCATCGAGAGCAACTTCCGCAACCTGTCGCTCGATCGCATCCTTCTGCCGATGAAGGTGAGCAGCATGGCGCGCCGCGAGAAGCCGGATGCGCTCTTTGCCTGGATGCCGCGCGCAAGCCGGCTGATGCCGAACTACAAGGGCTGCATCAAGATCTCGCGGCTTGGCGACTATCCGCTGCGGCTCGACTATTTCCGCAACACCGACTGCCTCGTCTGCAACACGCCGGGCATTGCCGAGCATGTGCGCAAGATCGGCTGGAAGCGCGATGTCGAGGTGATTTCCAACTTCACCGGCACCGAACGCGTCGCGCCGGTGAGCCGCGCCACACTCGATACACCGGAGAACGTGCCTGTTGTCATGTCGATGGGGCGTTTCGTGCCGCGGAAGGGCTTCCACACGCTCATCCAGGCCATCGCCAAGGTGCCGGACGCCTATCTCTGGCTGGTTGGGGACGGCGAAGAGCGTGAGAACCTGCAGAAGCTTGCTAACGATCTGGGCGTCGCAAAGCGCGTGCGTTTCGCCGGCTGGCAGAAGGACACGCGTCCGTTCCTTGCCGCTTCGGACATCTTCGTCATGGCGTCGAGCCACGAGCCGCTTGGAAACGTTGTCCTCGAGGCCTGGGCGCAAGGCACGCCGGTCGTTTCCAGCCGCTCGGAAGGGCCGCTCTGGTTCATGCGCGACGGCGAGAACGGCCTGATGGTTGATATCGGTGACGCGGACGGCTTCGCCCAGGCGATCGATCGCATTGCCAATGACACCGTGCTTGGCGAGCGCCTGGCCGAACGCGGCCATCAGACGCTGATGAGCCAGTTTTCCAAGCAGGCCATCACCGACGCCTATATGAAGCTGTTTGCTTCGAAACGATAGGCCGGCGGCAGGGGCGGGGGCTGAGAAGACCCTGCCGAAACATGCTGCAAGCAAACGTCAGGGGAGAGGGTCAGGCGCGCATCAGCCGTTCATAGACGGCATTGATTGCACGGGCCTCGCCCTCGATTGCAAACGAAGCGCAGGTGAGTGCCTTGCCGTTGGCGCCGGCGGACGTGCGGCGCCGATCGTCGTCCATGAAGCCTGCGGATGCCTCCACCATGGCCTGCAGGTCGCTGGCCGGGATCACAGTCCCAGTTTCCTGCTCTCCGACGACCACCAGTTCCGAAAAGGCGCCGACGTCGGTCGCGACCACGGGCACGCCCGTTGCCATCGCTTCGAGCGGCGTCAGGCCGAACCCTTCCCAGCGCTGCGGCGCGACGAAAAGATCGAGCGCGCGATACCAGTCGGGGATGTTGGTGTGCTCGCCGACAAAGCGGATCCGGTCGGAAAGGCCCGCTTTCGCGACCCGCTCCTTCAGCTCGTTTTCAAAGGCGACGTGGGGTCCGGTCGCGCGACCGGCAACAACGGCGCTCCAGCCCGGTCGGCAGGGCAGAAGCGCGATCATGCTGTCGACGAAGAGATCGGTGCCCTTCTGCTTACGCACGCGCCCGAAACAGCCGACATATTTCTGCGCGGGGTCGAGCCCGAGTGCTGTCTTCGCCGCGCCCGTGTCGCCGGCCGGCTGAAAGCGCTTGGTGTCGATGCCGTGCAGGATGACCGTGTTCGGCACCTGGAGATAGGCGGCCGTCTTGCTGCTGGTCGCGATCACCGCGTCCATCCTGGAAATAAGGAACTTGCTCCACCCGGTGTGACGCCGTTGCGAGGCGGAGGTGAAGACGATCTTCAGCTTCATCCGCAAGAGATCGCGCAGCACGATCGCCGGCAGCATTTCCACATTGCGGCGGGCATGCCAGACGCGGCAGGGGCGGCTTTCGGGCGCACTCCACAGGCGCAGCAGGTCGCGGAAGCGGATCGAGGGCAGGGCGTCCGGCAAGCCGGGCCCGAGCACGGCAATCTTTTCGCCAAGCGCGCGCTGGATCGGAATCAACTGGATGATGGTGGACGTCACGCCCGAGAGGCGGCGCTTGAAATTGGGAGCGATGACCTCGACGTTCCGGATATCGGCCACGGATGCGCACTCCTTGCGCGAGCAACGATCGACTTGCGGGGAAGGGGAAAGCCGGGGCGAAGAGAGCCTCCGCCCCGATGGGGGCCGATCAGCCCCAGTTGACCGCGAGGATTTCGTAGGCCTTGGAGCCGCCCGGCGCATTCACTTCGATGGAATCGCCAACTTCCTTGCCGATCAGCGCGCGTGCGATCGGCGAGGAGATCGAGATGCGACCGGCCTTCACGTCGGCTTCCTGGTCGCCGACGATCTGGTAGGTCTTTTCTTCCTCGGTGTCTTCGTCGACCAGCTTGACCTTGGCGCCGAACTTGATCTTTGAACCGGACATCTTTGTAAGATCAATGACTTCCGCGCGGGCGATCAAGTCTTCGAGCTCGGCGATCCGGCCTTCGTTGTGGCTCTGTGCCTCCTTGGCAGCATGGTATTCGGCATTTTCCGACAGGTCGCCATGTGCCCGTGCCTCGGCAATCGCCTCGATGATTCGTGGTCGTTCTTCCTGCTGGCGCCAGCGCAGCTCCTCCTGCAGGTTGACGAATCCACCCTGTGTCATCGGCACTTTTTCGACCATTTCAATGTCCTTCATTCAGCACGAGGCGCCACCCTTTGGGCGGCGCCAACGCAAAAGAAAACGGTCTCCGGCGCGTGAACGCCGGAACCGTCCGAAACTTCGAACCGTGGTTATAGCAGAAACGGAAGCGCGAAAGCCAGATATTTCGCCATCATCCACCGAACGCTGCGATGCGCGCGCAACTTGTAGAGGAGATTGACGGCCGGCATTTTGGTGAGAAAGTGCTTTACCTCAACTGCGCTTGAGGTCGTAACTGTGCTGTGGTGAACGTCAAAGGGGAACCGCAGTCGATGGAATTGGCCAAGGATGTCAAAAGGACGAATACCGGCGACGCACTGCCAGGCGAAGAGGGCCGCTGGCGCGAATTGCTCCGTCCGGACTATTTCGTTGCCACGGTGACACTCTGTCTCGGGGTCGCGCTTTTCGCCTTTAACGAGTTTTTCGTGTCGACGGCGTTGCCGACCGCGGTCGAGGAGTTCGGCGGCGCCACGCTGATCTCCTGGGCGGTCACGCTCTACCTGGTCTTCGCCATTCTCGGCGGTGCAGTTGCCGCCAATCTCAAGGCGCGCTTCGGCGCACGTGGCACGCTCATTGCCGCCGCTGTCGTCTTCGTCGCCGGTACGTTTATCGCGACGACCGCAAGCAGCATGCCGCAGGTGCTCGCAGGTCGCGTGTTCCAGGGCTTCGGCGAAGGCATCATTGCTGCCGTCTGCTATGCGCTGATCCCGGAACTCTTTCCGCCACGGCTCGTGCCGAAGATCTTTGGAGCCGAGGCCATCGTCTGGGCGACGGCTGCCTTCGGCGGCCCGCTCATTTCCGGCTTCATGACCGAGTATTGGTCATGGCGGGCGGCTTTCGCCGTCAATATCCCGGCTGCGGCACTGTTCATCACGCTCGTCCTCTTCATCGTTCCGGCGCAGGCTCCGTCCACCGAAAAGGCCCGTCCCATACCGCTGTTGCGCCTCGTGGTCGTCGGCGTCGGCATTCTGTTGATTTCCGTGTCGAACAAGGCCGGGAGCGTGCCCGTCATGGCCGCAGCGCTCGCAACGGCCTTGACGATCCTGTGGGCTGCGACCGAAACCGATCGCCGGGCGGTCCACTCGATCCTTCCAACCGGCGCGTTTTCGCTCAAGAAGCCGCTCGGCACCGGTCTTTGGGTGGTGCTATTGATGCCGCTGGCGCAGGCCTCGGGCTCGGTTTATCTCATCTACGGTCTTCAGCACGTCTGGAACTTCAGCCCGACGGCGGCCGGCTTTTCGGCCGCCCTGATGGCGATGTCCTGGAGTGCGACGGCAATTTTCGTCGCCAGCCTTCGCTCCCATGCGCTGCGCGTGAAACTCATCCCGGCCGGACCGGCCCTTCTCAGCCTCGGCCTTGCCGGCCTTACCGTCGCGGTCGGCATCGATGACTACCGACTGGTCTTTCCGAGCCAGATCGCCGTCGGCGCCGGGTTCGGCATTTCCTGGGGAACGCTCAGCCAGTTGCTGATGGACGTGTCGCCGCGCGGCGAGCGCGACAAGACCTCGGCGCTGCTTCCGACCTTGCAATCGGCGGGTTACGCCATCGGCGCAGCCGTCTGCGGGCTGACGGCAAACCTTCGCGGCTTCGATGAGAACGCAAGTGTGGCGACGCTCCACGACGCCATGCTTGCCGTCTTCGTCGTCGCATTCGTGATTTCGACGGCATCGCTCTATCTGGGATTGAGGACGGTGATGCTTGCGGCAAGACGATCACGTCGAGGCTCTGGCGGGGCGCTGGCGTCAGAGCAATCAGGGGTGCCGCTCAAGTGACTGTGGCGCCTCCGTGCCTGTAAGCAGGTGCGCGCGACAGGGCAGCCTCAGGCGGCCTGATGCAACGTTCCAACGTGGCGCCTGGCAAGAAGTGCGCGTTGCTCGCCGCCACGACCCACGGACGGCCTGATCGTCGCGAGCAGCTTGCGATTGGCCGAATGGACCAGGACGGTCAGCGAGCTGTAGTCCGAATCGCGGCCGATCCTGTCGGCGATGCGTTGGCCGTAGTAGATGGCCGAACCTTCGTCAAAGTGATGGATGCCGTCGTCATCGACGAAACGCTCGCCGTCCCACTGCAAATCGAAGAAATAGCGCTGCACGATCTTGCCCCGTATACCGCATCGATTGGACGTAATCTCTGGATGCGTGAGCGCATGAAAACACGCGGCTGGGGAATGGAGCCTGAACCGTCCGTTCATGCGGCGTTCAGCGGGCAGGCGGGGTACCCTGCCAAGGGGGAAGCGGCGCGCGAGGTCGTCGCGCGCCGCAATTTGTCGTCAGGCCTTGAAGTAGCTCTGCAGCGGCCGGACTTCGAGGCTGCCGGCCTTCAGCGCCTTGATCGCCTGGGCTGCTGCTTCTGCGCCCGACATGGTGGTGTAGTAGGGCACCTTCTGCATCAGCGTCGCGCGACGAAGGGACTTGGAGTCCGAGATCGCCTTGTTGCTGTCCGTGGTGTTGATGACCAGCTGGACGTGGCGGTTGCGGATCGCGTCCTCGACGTGCGGACGGCCTTCCTGGACCTTGTTGATCTTGGTGGCGGCGATGCCGTTTTCACCGAGGAAGCGTGCCGTTCCACCCGTCGCCATGACCTTGAAGCCGATGTCGACGAGGATGCGGATTGCCGGAAGCACGCGGGTCTTGTCCTCGTCACGCACCGACACGAACACCGTTCCGTCGCGCGGCAGGTCGACGCCGGCGCCGAGCTGCGACTTGGCGAAGGCGAGCGCATAGTCGGTGTCGAGGCCGATGACCTCGCCGGTGGAGCGCATTTCCGGGCCGAGCAGCGTGTCGACGCCGGGGAAGCGTGCGAACGGGAACACCGCTTCCTTGACGGCGATGTGCTTGAGATTGCGCGGATCCGGCTTCTCGCCATAGGCGGCGATCGCCACATCAAGCGCCTCGCCGGCCATCACGCGGGCGGCGATCTTGGCGATCGGCGCGCCGATGGTTTTGGCGACGAAGGGCACCGTGCGCGAGGCGCGCGGGTTCACTTCCAGCACGTAGATGGTGCCGTCCTTGATCGCGAACTGCACGTTCATCAGGCCGCCGACATTGAGCGCCTTGGCAAGGGCTCCCGTCTGACGCTCGAGTTCGTCGACCATGGCGGTGTCGAGCGTGTGCACCGGCAGCGAGCAGGCGCTGTCGCCGGAGTGAATGCCGGCTTCCTCGATATGCTCCATGATGCCCGACACGAACACGTCCTTGCCGTCGCAGAGGCAGTCGACGTCCACTTCCGTGGCGTTGGTCAGGTAGCTGTCGAACAGCAGCGGGTTCTTGCCGAGAAGCGTGTTGATCTGGCCGGTCTTGTCGTTCGGATAACGCTGCTTGATGTCCTCGGGAACGAGGCCCGGAACTGTGTCGAGCAGGTAGGTCTGCAGCATGCTTTCCGAATGAATGATCTGCATCGCCCGGCCGCCCAGAACGTAGGACGGACGCACCACCAGCGGGAACCCGATTTCGGCGGCAACGAGGCGCGCCTGCTCGACCGAGTAGGCGATGCCGTTGTTCGGCTGGTTGAGATCGAGCTTCATCAGGAGCTTCTGGAAGCGGTCGCGATCTTCGGCGAGGTCGATCATGTCCGGCGCGGTACCGAGAATCGGAATTCCGTTCTTTTCCAGCGCCTCGGCAAGCTTCAGCGGCGTCTGGCCGCCGAACTGCACGATGACGCCGACCAGTTCGCCCTTTTCCTGCTCGGCGCGCATGATCTCGATCACGTCTTCGGCCGTCAGCGGCTCGAAGTAGAGCCGGTCCGAGGTGTCGTAGTCGGTGGAAACGGTCTCGGGGTTGCAGTTGATCATGATCGCTTCATAGCCGGCGTCCTTCAGCGCGAAGGCGGCGTGGCAGCAGCAATAGTCGAACTCGATGCCCTGGCCGATGCGGTTCGGGCCGCCGCCGAGGATGACGACCTTCTTCCGGTCGGAGACTTCGGCTTCGGAACGGGCAAGGCCGACGAAGGGTGTCTCGTAGGTCGAGTACATGTAGGCGGTCGGCGACGCGAATTCGGCAGCGCAGGTGTCGATACGCTTGTAGACGGGGCGCACGTTCAGCGCATTGCGCAGTTCCGCCACTTCCTTCGGGCGCTTGCCGCCGAGCGTGGCAAGACGCGCGTCGGAGAAGCCCATGGCCTTCAGCATGCGCAGGTTCTCTGCGTCCTTCGGCAGGCCGTGTTCGCGGATACGCGCTTCCATGTCGACGATCGCCTTGAACTGGGCGATAAACCACGGGTCGATCTTGCTCGCCTCATGGACTTCGGCTTCGCTCATGCCGAGGCGCAGCGCCTGGGCGACCATGCGCAGCCGATCCGGCGTCGGCGTGCCGATCGCGGCGCGGATGGCGTTGCGGCCATCGCCGTTCTCGTCCATGTCGGGGATTTCGATCTCATCGAGCCCGGTCAGGCCCGTCTCGAGCCCGCGCAGCGCCTTCTGCAGCGATTCGGCAAAGGTGCGGCCGATCGCCATGACTTCGCCGACCGACTTCATGGCCGTGGTCAGAACCGGCGAGGCACCCGGGAACTTCTCAAAGGCGAAGCGCGGGATCTTGGTGACGACATAGTCGATCGACGGTTCGAACGACGCGGGCGTTGCGCCGCCGGTGATGTCGTTGTCGAGTTCGTCGAGCGTGTAGCCGATCGCGAGCTTGGCCGCGATCTTGGCGATCGGGAAGCCGGTCGCCTTGGAGGCGAGGGCCGAGGAGCGCGATACGCGCGGGTTCATCTCGATGACGACCAGGCGGCCGTCCGCCGGGTTGACGGCGAATTGGACGTTCGAGCCGCCGGTCTCGACCCCGATCTCGCGCAGCACCGCGATCGAGGCGTTGCGCATGATCTGATATTCTTTGTCGGTCAGCGTCAGCGCCGGAGCGACGGTGATCGAATCGCCCGTGTGCACGCCCATCGGGTCGATGTTTTCGATCGAGCAGATGATGATGCAGTTGTCCGCAGTGTCGCGGACGACTTCCATCTCGTACTCCTTCCAGCCGAGCACCGATTCTTCGATCAGCACTTCGGTGGTCGGCGACGCATCGAGGCCGCTGCCGACGATGTCGAAGAATTCGGTGCGGTTATAGGCGATGCCGCCGCCTGTGCCGCCAAGCGTGAAGGACGGGCGAATGATCGCCGGCAGACCGACGTCGTCGAGCGCCTGGGCTGCAATCGCCATCGCATGGTTCATGTAGCGCTGCTTGCGATCGCCTTCGCCGAGGTTCCACTGGTTCTCCAGATCGTCGAGCGCCTTGTCGAGTTCCGCGCCAGAAAGCCGGCCCTTCAGTTCGGCGCGCTCGGCCTCGTGCACCTTGCGGTCGTGGTCCTTGATGTCGGTGGCGTTGGCGAGCCGCGACTTCGGCGTTTCGAGACCGATCTTGGCCATGGCTTCGCGGAAGAGGGCGCGGTCTTCAGCCTTGTCGATCGCATCGGGCTTGGCGCCGATCATCTCGACATTGTAGCGGTCGAGAACGCCCATGCGGCGAAGCGACAGCGCCGTGTTGAGCGCCGTCTGGCCGCCCATGGTCGGGAGCAGCGCATCGGGGCGCTCCTTGGCAATGATCTTGGCGACAACCTCAGGGGTGATCGGCTCGACATAGGTGGCATCCGCCAGGCCCGGATCGGTCATGATCGTCGCCGGGTTGGAGTTGACGAGGATGACGCGGTAGCCTTCCTCCTTCAGCGCCTTGCAGGCCTGGGTGCCGGAATAGTCGAATTCGCAAGCCTGACCGATGACGATCGGCCCCGCCCCGATGATAAGAATGGACTTGATATCTTGGCGCTTCGGCATGGTCGATCATCCGTTTCTAGCTGCGCGAAAAACCGGCCGAAGTGGGAGGTCACCGGCCGGGCACGCATTGATGGGTCTTTTCAGGCTAGAAGCGGCTTATAGGCAAATGTTTCTGCAAGCGAAACCCCGAAAATTCCGGAATCGACAAGAAGCCCGCATATTTGCGCCTCCGCTGCTGCCCGAGACGTTCAACGACGTCAATTCGGCGATCTTGCCGCCGGTGCGCCGGGGATCACAAGCACTTTGACCTCGCCGGTCCGGCCGGTCTCGAGATGACATCCGCCGCTTCGTCGAGGGTCACGCGCCGCGAAATCAGCCTGTCGATCTCGATCGCGCCCGAGGCCACCAGATCGGCTGCGCGACGGTGCACGAAGGGATTGATGAAGGACCCGAGCACGCGCAGTTCGCGAAAGAGAATGTCGAAGGGTTCGATCTCCACCGTCTCGCCCTGCGGCATGACGCCGAGGATCACGACCGTGCCGCCGGGCTTGGCAAGCCGCGTCGATTGTCTGACGGTCTCGGCAACGCCCGCGCACTCAATGACCACATCGACGCCACCGGGGACCAGCCCGGAGGCGCCGGCGATCCGTTCCACGATGTCGCCGGAGGAGGGATCGACGGTCGCCGTGGCGCCCACTTCTTCGGCCAGCTGCCGCTTGGCCGCCTGTCGCGTCGACAGGATCACCGTCGTCGCGCCGGCCATCCGGGCAAGCTGGACAGTCAGCAGACCGATCACGCCGCCGCCAAGCACGACAACGGTGGAACCGGCGCGAATGTCTGCGGTATCCACGCCGTGCAGGCAGCAGGCGAGCGGTTCGCAAAACGCGCCGTACACCGCATTGAGGTCGAGCGGTATTTCATAGGCTTGGCTGCGCGGCACGAGGACATACTCGGCAAAGCCCCCGTCACGATGGATGCCGATTGCTTTGAGATTGCGGCAGAGATTGACCCGGCCCGCCGTGCATTGCGCACAGGTGCCGCAGGAAATGTTGGGGTCGCCGGTGATGCGCGCGCCGATGGCGATGTCGGATACGCTGCTGCCAATTGCTTCGACGATGCCGCAGAATTCGTGACCGAGTGTCACCGGTGGTTTCGACGGGAACTCGCCGTGCAACAGATGCCGGTCGGTACCGCAGATGCCGCACGCCTCGACCCGTACGAGCAGCTCGAGTGGGCCGGGCAGGGTTTTGGCACTTCGGCGAGCCGGAGATGACCGATGTCTTCGAGCCGCAGTGCTTTCATGACCGTGCCTCCCGTTTTCTCCCGTTTTGAATAGGATCGTCAAAGCTGCGGCCGGTCAAGGATACGGCGCCGTGTTCGGATCCGTCGAAGGACGGCAACCCCCCGAAAAGATTGATGTGATCGCAACCTTGTCGGCCTGATTGCGTTTTACAACTTCATTCGGCCGGGCATATAAATGATCTGACCGATATCCCATCGCCCCATGCCGGGAGGACAGATCATGGAATGGAAGGGCCGCCGCCAATCCGACAACGTCGAAGACCAGCGGGGCGCGAGCCCCGGCGGCCTTGGCGGAAGCCCTTTCGGACGGGGCGGCGGCTTCCGCATGCCGGGTGGCGGCGGTGGCATGCGCCGGGCCGGGGGCGGCATGAGCTTCGGCACCATCATCTTTCTTGTCGTTCTCTACTTCATCCTGAAGGCCATGGGCATCGACATGCTGCAGGTGCTGAATGGCGGTGGCAGCCAGGTCCAGCTGCCTGGCTTCGAGCAGAGCGACGGTTCGCCGGCGCCACAGGGAACGGCGCAGGAGGAGGAAATGAAGCAGTTCATGGCGACGGTGCTCGCCGAGACGGAAGACACCTGGCACGGCATCTTCCAGGCCAATGGCCAGCAGTATGAAGAACCGAAGATGGTGCTGTTCCGCGGCCAGGTTCGCTCAGCCTGCGGTTTTGCATCAGCGGCGTCCGGACCCTTCTACTGCCCGGGTGATCACAAGCTCTACCTCGACATGAGCTTCTTCGACGAACTGGCGCAAAAATTTGATGCGGCCGGCGATTTCGCCCAGGCCTATGTCGTCGCCCACGAAGTTGGCCACCATGTCCAGAACCTGATCGGCGTACTGCCGAAGTTCAACCAGATGCGCCAGTCGATGAGCGAAACCGAAGCGAACCAGATGTCGGTGCGCGTCGAGCTCCAGGCCGACTGCTTCGCCGGCGTCTGGGGCAAGTACACGCAGCAAAAGGGCCTTTTGGAGCAGGGCGACCTGGAGGAGGCGCTGAACGCCGCCACCCAGATCGGTGACGACACGCTGCAAAAGCGCATGCAGGGCTATGTCGTTCCGGAGAGCTTCAACCACGGCACATCGGAACAGCGCATGCGCTGGTTCAAGCGTGGCTTCGACAGCGGCAAGATGTCGGCCTGCGATACCTTCTCGGGCGGCGTCTGATTTTTCGAACATCCACATCGACGAAGGGCCGGCCTGTTTGCCGGCCCTTTGTCTTTTGGGTCAGCGTTCACTGTCCATATGGACGAGCTGCGCTTCCGGGTAGCGCGCACCAGCAGCCGCATCGCGGGGGATGGCGCGCTCAATCGCTGCCATGTCCTCGGCGCTGAGACGGACCTCGCGCGATGCCAGGGCCTCGCCAAGCCGGTCGCGGCGGCGCGCGCCGACGAGAGGTACGATGTCCTTGCCCTGTGCCGCGACCCAGGCAATCGCTATCTGGGCGACGGAGGCGCCCTTGCCTTCGGCGATCTGCCTGAGGGCCTCGACGAGAGCGAGGTTGGTGTCGATGTTACCGTCCTGGAAACGGGGGCTCATGGCGCGGAAGTCGCCCTTTCCAGCCGACCCCTTCTGCCAATGGCCGCTGATCAGGCCGCGCGACAGCACGCCATAGGCGGTGATGCCGATGCCGAGCGCGCGGCAGGCGGGAAGGATCGCATCCTCGATGCCGCGTGAAATCAGCGAGTATTCGATCTGCAGGTCCGAAATCGGGTGCACGGCAGCCGCACGGCGGATGGTATCGACGCCGACCTCGGACAGGCCGATGTGTTTGACATAGCCGGCCTTCACCATGTCGGCGATCGCGCCGATGGTGTCTTCGATCGGGACGTCCGGATCGAGACGCGAAGGACGATAGACGTCGATATGGTCGACGCCGAGCCGCTGCAGCGTATAGGCGAGGAAGCTGCGTACCGCCTTTGGCCGGCTGTCGTAGCCCAGCCAGTTTCCGCCGGCGTCGCGCAGCGCGCCGAACTTGACGCTCAATATGGCCTTGTCACGCTTCCCGCCCTTCAGCGCCTCGCCGATCAACATTTCGTTGTGGCCCATGCCATAGAAGTCGCCGGTATCGAGAAGCGTGATGCCGGCGTCCAGCGCGGCATGGATCGTGGCGATGCTTTCGGCGCGGTCCGCCGGGCCATACATGCCCGACATTCCCATGCAGCCAAGGCCAAGCGCCGAGACCGAGGGGCCGGTCTTGCCAAGTGTAACGTAATCCATGGTCGTTCTCCTTCGGTGGGGCCGAAAACCGCCGGCCGTCTGCCTGGTTCTTGTTTACTCCTTGCCTTGTCGTGCGATAATCCGGATCAAAACGAACAGCTTGTACGGAATTTTGCACAATGAACGATCTGCCACTTGCCGATCTCGATGCCTTTACCGCTGTTGCCGCGGCCCGCAGTTTTCGCGCAGCCGCCAAGATGCGGGGCGTGTCGGCATCGTCGCTGAGCGAAGCGCTTCGCCGGCTCGAGGCCAGGCTCAAGGTGCGGCTTCTCAACCGCACGACCCGCAGCGTCACGCTCACGGAAGCCGGATCCCGGTTGCTCGACCGGCTGACGCCGGCACTCGGCGAGATCTCAGGCGCGCTCGATCAGGTCAACGACATGCGCGACAGCCCGGCCGGAACCTTGAAGCTGAACGTCCCGACCATCGTCGCCCGTGAGATCCTAGCACCGATCATCGGTCGTTTCCTGCGCGAGCATCCGGCGATTTCTCTCGAGGTGACCGCCGAGGACGGGTTCGTCGACGTACTTGCGGCCGGGTTCGACGCCGGCATTCGCTACGAGGAACGCGTCGAGCGTGACATGATCGCGATCCCGATCGGTCCGCGGCTGCAGCGCTACGTTACCGCCGCGGCGCCGGAATACCTTGAAATGCGGGGCGTGCCTGAGCATCCGCGCGACTTGCTCGAACACAGTTGCATTCGCCATCGATTCGCGAGCGGCATTTCCCTTGCGTGGGAATTCGGCGAGGGTGAAACGACGCTGACGATCGCGCCACCGGCCATCGTGCTTGCCAACACGATCGACCTCGAGCTCCGTGCGGCGATTGATGGCATCGGAATCATCAGGACGTTCGAAGAATTCGTCGCTCCCGCAATTGCAACGGGACGGCTCGTTGCCATTCTCGGCGACTGGACGACCAGTTTTTCCGGGCCGTTTCTCTATTATGCCAGCCGACGACACATGCCCGCGCCCTTGCGCGCATTCGTCGATTTCCTGAAGACAGAACAGCGTCGCAGCAGTCCATGATATGGGCGTGTGACGTGTCCGATGCATCAACCTTTGCGATAGTCACATCAGATAAATTGAGGTGTTCACGGATTGTTTCGGGTGAAATCATCCGTTACACCTAAATTGGTCGTGTCGTTCACGTTCTGTCTCCGAGTCCGGGCGGCAGGTGCTCGGGGGAGTGGCAGATGCTCGATGAGAAGTTTACCAGACGCGGCCTGTTCCTCGTCTTTCTGATCCTGTTCCTCGACATTGTCGGTATCGCCATCATTGTTCCGGTGCTGCCGACCTATCTGGAGGAACTGACCGGCTCCAGCATCAGCGAAGCGGCAATCGACGGAGGCTGGCTGCTGCTCGTCTATGCGGCCATGCAGTTCCTGTTTGCACCACTGATCGGCAATCTCAGCGATCGCTTCGGCCGGCGACCGGTGTTGCTCGCCTCCGTACTGACCTTTGCGATCGACAACCTGATCTGCGCCCTTGCCACCAGCTACTGGATGCTGTTCATCGGTCGAGTGCTCGCCGGTGTCAGCGGCGCCAGTTTCGGTACGGCAGCCGCCTACATTGCCGATATCAGTCATGACGGCAACCGCGCCAAGAATTTCGGTCTGATCGGCATCGCCTTCGGCACGGGCTTCGCGCTCGGCCCCGTGCTTGGCGGACTGCTCGGCGAATTCGGTCCGCGGGTGCCGTTCTACGGTGCAGCGGCACTTTCCTTCGTCAATTTCGTGCTCGGCGTGTTCCTGCTGCCAGAGACGCTTGAGCGCAAAAACCGCAGGCGCTTCGAATGGAAGCGGGCCAATCCGCTCGGGGCGCTGAAACAGATGCGCAACTATCCCGGCATTGGCTGGGTCGGGCTGGTCTTCTTCCTTTTCTGGCTTGCCCACTCCGTCTATCCGGCCGTCTGGTCGTTCGTCTCAGCCTATCGGTACGGCTGGAGCGAGGGGCAGATCGGGCTTTCGCTCGGGATCTTCGGTATCGGCGGCGCGCTGGTCATGGGGTTCGTGCTGCCGCGCGTCGTGCCGAGGCTCGGTGAGTGGCGCACGGCAGTGCTGGGGCTCACCTTCACGACGCTGGGCGCGATCGGTTATGCCGGCGCGTCTGAGGGCTGGATGATCTATGCCGTCATTATCGCCACCGCGCTCGAAAGTCTTGCCGATCCGCCGCTGCGCAGCATCGCTGCCGCCCATGTTCCGCCATCGGCTCAGGGCGAGCTTCAGGGCGCGCTGACCAGCATCGGCAGCATTACGACGATCATCGGCCCGCTAATCTTCACTCAAGCCTTCGGCTATTTCACGAGCCCTGCGGCGCCGGTGGCGTTCGCTGGCGCTCCCTACGCGCTTGCAAGCTGCTTCCTCGTTGGCGCGATCGTCGTGTTTCTCCTGAAGATACCGAGGAGCAGTGCGGTCGGACCGCAGGAGACTGAAGAAAGCAAGCGGGATGAAGCGGACGAGCCGGAGGAGATCCCGGCGATCGAGAAGGCTGCGCGCGGCGAACTGACCCGCGTGCCTGGAAATTGATCAATTTTCGTGATCTGTCGATGAAAGTTTGAGCAACTTCGCCCTGGCGGCTGGCTCTTTGGCCATCGGTCATCTATTTCCGGTTTTCCTCCCTTCGATCGGCAACCGCGGCACGCGCCGCAGACTGCCAGGAATCTGCCATGCTGACCGCGAATTCGAGCCCGACCCCCGTGACGACCGACAATTCATGGCGCACGCACTATCGCGCGACGTTCTATCTTGGCGTGCCGTTCATCGGCGCGCAGCTGGCCCAGCTTGCGATCAATACGACGGATGTGCTGATGGTCGGAAAGCTCGGCGCGACCGAGCTTGCGGCGATCATTCTGGCGACGCAGATGTATTTCACCGTCTATGTCTTCGGAAACGGCTTTGCCAATGCGGTGGTGCCGATGGCGGCCCAGGCCGTTGGACGCGGCGACAAGGTTTCGGTGCGCCGCTCCGTTCGCATGGGCATGTGGGTGGTGATGCTCTACGGTGTGCTGACGGCGCCGTTGCTGTGGATGGCCGAGCCGATTCTTTTGTTTGCCGGGCAGCAACCCGAGGTCGCCGCCCTTGCGGGAGAATATGTCCGCATCGCGCAATGGGCGATCTTCCCCGGCCTGATCTTCATGGTGCTTCGCGCCTTCCTGAGTGGCCTCGAACGGGCGGGGATCATTCTTTACGTGACGCTGGCGACGCTCCTGCTCAATGCCGCGCTTTGCTACGTGCTGATCTTCGGGCATTTCGGTTTTCCGCGCCTCGGCATTTTCGGCGCGGCGGTGGCAGCCCTTGGTGTAGCCGTGCTCGGCGCCGTGCTGACGATCGGCTATATCAAGAGCAAGCCTGAGCTCAACCAATACGAACTGTTCGTCCGTTTCTGGCGGCCCGACTGGGTGGCATTCCGCGAAGTCGTCTTCCTCGGCATACCGATCTCACTCACCATCCTTGCCGAAGTCAGCCTCTTTACGGTCGCCTCGCTGCTGATGGGTACGATCGGCACCGTCGAGCTCGCAGCCCACGGCATCGCCCTGCAGTTCGCCTCGATCGCCTTCATGATCCCGCTCGGCCTGGCGCAGGCGGCGACCGTGCGCGTCGGTCTTTCCTATGGGCGCGGCGATCTGCTCGGCGTTCGCCGCGCAGCGATTGCCTCGCTTGTGCTCGGCGCCGGCTTTGCCGTTGTCGGCAGCGCGATCTTTGCGTTTTTCCCGAGCCAGCTTGCAGCACTTTATCTCGACACCGCCCGGCCGGACGCGGCCGCCGTTCTGGCCTTTGCCGCACCGCTGATCGTCATTGCCGGTGCATTTCAGCTCGTCGATGGCATGCAGGCGATCGCAGCCGGCATGCTGCGCGGCCTGAAGGACACCAAGGTACCGATGTTGCTGGCGCTGATTTCCTATTGGCCGATCGGCTTCGTCTGTGCGTGGGCCTTTGCCTTCCCGTTCAATTTTGGCGGCACCGGTGTCTGGTTCGGCTTCGTGCTCGGCCTTGCGGCTGCAGCCGTGCTCCTGAACTGGCGCTTCTTCCGGATGCTGAACGGGCTCACCGCAAAGGCGGGAGGCGAGAAGGCAGCCTGAGCGGAACGGTCGCGACTTGCGAGCAGGCAAAGAAAAAGCCGGACGGGCAGGGGATGCCGTCCGGCTTGAAATGGCGACCGCCTCAGGGGAAGGGGAACGGGCGTCGCCTACTACCAAGCTTCGTTTACGAAGCCTCGAAACCGCTAGACGTTGAAGCCGTCTAGCCGTTCCGAACCCCGACGATCGCGCTGGAGGTCGCGTATCGTCCGGGCGAAATCGATCAAAAACACGAAACTGATAACCGCTGCCGCGATCATGAACAGGGTGGCCATGACGCTCTCCATTATCGAATGATCTTCTGGATCACGAACTTTTCGTGCCGGTCACGGGACTCGTTGCGCATTGCATGTATCGTCGCAAAGAGCATCGTGAAAAACATCGCCATCGAAAACAGAGCAAGTGCCATAGCCGTAATCCTTTCGCATCCTAAACGGCAGTACGTTCAAAAAAGTTCCGTTGTTACTGGCGCTACATTTAACGTCTTGCGTGTGAAGCGCCCTTGAACATGGCATTCATCTAGCATTCATTCTTTAAGGCCCGCTGTTTCCCAGGGAACAGTACCAACGCCCGTACAACTCTTGCGATCCGTCGCCGTCCGTGACAAAAGGCTTCACCAAACGGAAACAGGTGCGATGACCACGGCATTTTACCCCGGCTCCTTCGATCCGATGACGAACGGGCATCTCGATGTGCTTGTGCAGGCGCTGAACGTGGCGACGAAAGTCATCGTCGGGATCGGCATCCACCCGGGCAAGGCACCGCTTTTCTCCTTTGACGAGCGCGCCGGTCTCATCCGCCAGTCGCTGCTCGAATTCCTGCCGGACAGGGCAGGCGATATCGACGTGGTCGCCTTCGATAACCTGGTGGTCGACGCGGCGCGCGAGCGCGGCACGAAGCTGCTCGTGCGCGGGCTGCGCGATGGAACCGACCTCGACTATGAGATGCAGATGGCCGGCATGAACCGACAGATGGCGCCGGATATCCAGACCCTGTTCCTGCCGGCAGGCACGGCATCGCGGCCCATTACCGCCACATTGGTCCGCCAGATCGCGGCCATGGGCGGCGACGTCAGTGCCTTCGTGCCCAAGGCAGTTTTTCACGCACTGCAGGCCAAACGCCGCGCGTCGTAACGGGCGGCCCACAATTCACTACGCAGGGAGAAACCATGAAAATCCTCCATCTCGCTTTCGCCGGCGCCATCGCGCTTGCCTCGTTTACGGGCACGGCGTTCGCGCAAGCGGCCGATAACTTCCTCACGATCACGCTCAAGGATGGGCCGGTCGTCGTCGAACTCAGGCCCGACATCGCGCCGAAGCATGTCGAGCAGATCAAGGCGCTGGCGGCGGCCGGCGAGTATGACAACGTCGCCTTCCACCGCGTGATCAAGGGCTTCATGGCCCAGACCGGCGACGTGCAGTATGGCGACATGGAAAACGGCTACCAGCCGCAGGCTGCCGGCACCGGCGGTTCGTCGCGTCCGGACATTCCGGCCGAGTTCTCGGACGTTCCGTTCGAGCGCGGCACGGTCGGCATGGCTCGCTCGCAGGATCCGAACAGCGCCAACTCGCAGTTCTTCATCATGTTCGCACCGGGCGACTTCCTGAACGGCCAGTACACGGTCGTCGGCAAGGTCGTTTCCGGCATGGAGAATGTCGACAAGATCAAGCTCGGCGACGATGCCAACAACGGCTCCGTCACCGATCCCGACCGCATGATCAGCGTCAAGGTCGGCAAGTAAGTTAACAGCAAGGAGAAAACCCATGGCCGAGATCAAGGATCCGGAAAACACGATCATCCTGGAGACCACCAAGGGCAAGGTCGTCATCGAGCTTCTGCCTGATGTCGCTCCGGGTCATGTCGCCCGCATCAAGGAACTGGCCCGCGAAGGCGCCTATGACGGCGTGGTGTTTCACCGCGTGATCGAGGACTTCATGGCCCAGACCGGCGACGTGCAGTACGGCAAGACCGGCGGCGAGCACTTCAACCCGGCCCGCGCCGGCATGGGCGGCTCCTCCAAGCCGGACCTGAAGGCTGAATTCTCGAACGTCAGCCACGTTCGCGGCACCTGCTCGATGGCCCGCAGCCAGATGCCGAACTCGGCCAACTCGCAGTTCTTCATCTGCTTCACCGACGCCCCCTGGCTCAACAAGCAGTACTCGGTCTGGGGTCAGGTCACCGAAGGCATGGAGATCATCGACAAGATCAAGCGCGGCGAGCCGGTGCGTGATCCCGACTCGATCGTCACGATGCGGGTTGCCGCAGACGTCTGATTTGCGCTAATGCACGAACCCGCCCCGGTCGCCAAAAGCGCCGGGGCGGGTTTGCTTTTGTCTGAAGGTAACGATGCGCGTAGACCTGTTCGACTTCGATCTGCCGGAAACGTCAATTGCGCTGCGGCCAGCAAGCCCGCGCGACAGCGCCCGCATGCTCGTTGTCCGCCCTGAAACCTCCGAGGTTCTCTCGGATCACGGCGTGCTCGACCTGCCGTCGTTCCTGAGGGCAGGCGATGCGCTTGTCTTCAACGACACCAAGGTGATCCCGGCGCAACTGGAAGGTATCCGCCACCGTGGTGAAGACGTCACCACGCCGGTCTCGCTGACGCTGCATATGCGTATCGCGCCGGATCGCTGGAAAGCCTTTGCCCGTCCGGCCCGGCGCCTGAAGGTTGGCGATCGCATCGCTTTCGGTCACGGCGGCGGAAGTTGCCTTATCGGAACGCTCGATGCGTTCGTCGAGGAAAAGGGCGACGCCGGCGAGATCACCCTGCGCTTCGATCTAGCGGGCCCTGCACTCGACGAGGCGATCATGGCTGTCGGTCATATTCCCTTGCCGCCCTACATTGCCTCGAAGCGTGCCGAGGACGCCCAGGACCGGGCCGACTACCAGACCATGTACGCCCGCGAAGAGGGCGCCGTTGCGGCGCCGACCGCCGGGCTGCACTTTACCGACCGTCTCTTTGCCGAGCTCGACGCGGCGGGCATCGAGAAACACTTCGTCACCCTGCATGTCGGGGCGGGCACCTTCCTTCCGGTCAAGGCCGATGACACCGACGACCATGTGATGCACCAGGAGATCGGTCATGTTGACGCTGCGACGGCCGAACGGCTCAACGCGGTCAAGGCGAGGGGCGGGCGGATTATCTGCGTCGGCACGACGTCGCTGCGACTGATTGAAAGCGCGACGTCTGAAGACGGCATCGTCAAGCCCTGGTCCGGTCCAACTGGCATCTTCATCACGCCCGGCTACCGTTTCCGCGCCGTCGACATGCTGATGACCAATTTCCACCTGCCGAAATCGACGCTGTTCATGCTGGTTTCGGCCTTCTCTGGCCTGGAAACGATGCGCGCGGCCTACGCGCATGCGATCGAAACCGGCTACCGTTTCTATTCCTATGGCGACGCCAGCCTGCTTTTCCGGAAAAACTAGATGACCGAGACCTTCCAGTTCAAGCTCCACAAGACCGACGGCAAGGCGCGGCGCGGCGAGGTTTCCATGCCGCGCGGCACGATCCGCACGCCGGCCTTCATGCCGGTCGGAACTGTCGGCACTGTCAAGGCGATGTATCTCGACCAGGTGAAGGATCTCGGCGCCGACATCATTCTCGGAAACACCTACCACCTGATGCTGCGCCCGGGCGCCGAGCGTGTCGCGCGGCTCGGCGGCCTGCATGGCCTCATCCGCTGGCAGGGGCCGATCCTGACGGATTCAGGCGGGTTCCAGGTGATGTCGCTTGCCGGCTTGCGCAAGCTCGACGAGCAGGGCGTCACCTTCAAGAGTCATGTCGACGGCGCGCTCTTCCACATGTCGCCGGAACGCTCGATCGAGATCCAGGGGCTTCTCGACAGCGATATCCAGATGCAGCTCGACGAGTGCGTGGCGCTGCCGGCCGAGCCCAAGGAAATCGAGCGCGCGATGGAAATGTCGCTGCGCTGGGCCGAGCGCTGCAAGGTCGCCTTCGGCGACCAGCCGGGCAAGGCGATGTTCGGCATCGTGCAGGGCGGCGACATTCCGAAGCTGCGCGAACGTTCGGCCGAAGCGCTGAAGGGCCTCGACCTCAAGGGCTATGCCATCGGTGGCCTTGCCGTCGGCGAGCCGCAGGAGGTGATGCTGCGCATGCTCGACATCACATGCCCGATCATGCCGGTCGACAAGCCGCGTTACCTGATGGGCGTCGGCACGCCGGACGACATCCTGAGGTCGGTGGCCGAGGGTATCGACATGTTCGATTGCGTGATGCCGACCCGGTCCGGTCGTCACGGCCTTGCATTCACACGCCACGGCCGCATCAACCTGCGCAACGCGCGCCACGCCGAGGACATGCGGCCGCTCGACGAGCAATCGTCGTGCCCGGCGACGCGCGACTACTCGCGCGCCTACCTGCATCATCTCATCCGCTCGAACGAGTCGCTCGGTGGCATGCTGCTCAGCTGGAACAATCTCGCCTATTACCAGGAGCTGATGGCCGGCATCCGTCTGGCGATCGATGAGGGCCGCTTTGCCGATTTCATGGCGGAGACACAGGAGACCTGGCGGCGAGGTGATCTTCCGCCGGTCTGAAGCTCAGAACGCGCAACCATACCACAGCGATCAGATCGCCGGCCCCGGCGCCTGCTGCAGCATCATCACGCCATTGATCTTGTAGCTGCCGTCCGGCTGCTTCTGGAGCTCGTAGACCGCCGTCCAGTCCTTGCCGTCCGGGGCCGAGATCAAGACCTCCTGCAGCACCTGGTCGCCGACGACCTTGGAGCGGCCGAAGGCGAAGTTGCCCGGGCGGTAGACCGGCTGGTAACCGCGCTTGACCATGTCGAAGAAGGCTGCCTTGTCCGGGAATTTTCCGCGGATCGCCGGAGAGGCGAAGGAATAGGCCGTCTCCGCGTCGTCATGCAGAAACGCGTCGATCTGCCCCTGGATGATCGATCGCGCCGTATCGACGGGCTCGTCGGCATGTACCACACTTGCAGCGACCAGCTGCATCACCAGTCCAAGGGCAACGGCAAACGTCCTGAACATCGAGATCTCCATCCGTCGGTGTCAGTCAAAGCATAGGACGACGACGGGTTTTGGGAATGGCGGCGCCAAGGTGATGTCCACCACAGCAAGTGCCGGACAATCGGAATGTATTAAATAAAATCAGCTTGTTACAGAATTTTATGAATGTCACGATTTATGTATCATAAAGTGGTGATGTTTGAAGAAATCGGTTGATCGGGCGCAGTCGCCCGATCGTGCGAGGCCAAGGAGCTACAGACGCCGTGGCATCGGCAGCCTATGCGAACGTCCTTGCGAACCATTCCCGCCATCTGGTCTCGCTGGCTGCCGCTCTTGCGCCGGCATCGTCGCCGTAGAAAAAGAGAGACATGCTGACGTTGGCGCCGTCGCCGATCGCGCATGTCCCGATGAAGGCGATGCCGGGTGCAGGGGACGTCAAGCGCAGCAGAAGATAACGTTGCGTGCGTTCCTGTTGAATCCGCTCGACGACGCCGGAAAAGCTCTCCGGATCGGACGCGGTCGTGCGTTCCTCGCCCACATTGGCCGCAGTGAGATCGAGCGCGTCGGTCAAGCGATCCCACAGCTTGCCTTCAGGCTCCTTCGTGGCAGCCATGGCCATGAAGCACGACGCCTTCTCACCGGCAAAATGGCCGAGGTAGATCTTCAACACCTCGAAGAAGCCCGGCCAGCCGCCCTCGAAACCTTCCATCTGGTCGTCCCAGTCATCCGTCGTGGAAAACAGCGAGTGCACCATGCGCACCACGCAGCGGTCGCCCGATCGCGCCGTAACGGTGATTTCGGTCGCAATCGGTGGCGCGCCTTCGCTCCATTCCCGTTCCACATATTCGAAGCGGGCAGGCGGCTCAAAATGGGTAATCTCTCCGCTCGAGCCGCCCATCGCGCCGAAGTCGAAGGCGATCTTGCCGCCGACGTACTCGTCGATCCGGGTCTTGGTGAACCAGGCACTGTTGCCATTGCCGGTCGCGATCGCCTGCCAAACCTGTTCCGGCGAGCCGGGTACGATCAATTCCATCTCGACCCAGCGCTTTCCGCTGCCATCCTTCTTGATCGGCATGAGATATCCTTTCAGGAGTTGGTGTCTTCGGATGCACCGCCGCCGCTCTCCCTCGGCGCGGGGTAGGACGCGACCACGAGCCGGTGTGGCCGGCTATCAGGTGCGTCTTCTGCGTGATAACGGGCCGCCAGAGCAGCGACGACTTGCGCCAGGTCGGAGGTGAAGGCCGCGCGATCGGCGGGCGATCGAAAATGGATGACGGTGTCGATCGCGAGCGTCGCAAGGCGCTTTTCCTGTTGGCGTGCGCCGCGCATCAGGCCGCCGACTTCCCGCACGATACGGGCCGCAAGCGCGACGAGGTAGCTCGCGGAAAGGCGATCTCCACTGCGTCCGGGATCCGCAGCGATCGGACCCAAAGCCGCCGGCGAGACCACATAGGACGTCGCCGTCGCGACCATCAAGCGTTCGGTCAGCCCGCCCCAGCGGCGTTCCTCGGCCGGTTCGATCAGCTTGTGTTCTTCGAGCACACGCAGGTGGTAATTGACCTTCTGGCGCGTCAGTCCCACCCGGCCCGCGAGTGCTGCAGCCGATGCGGGTGCGGCAAGTTCCGCAAGCAAACGGGCCTTGATGGGCTCCAGGGCAAGCGCGGCGGCGGCCGGCGCATCTATGACGTCAAGATCGAGCATGGCGCGATGATTGCCTTGACAGTTTTTTTTGTCAAGGTAATAACGACGTCCTATGAGGGTAGGGGCTGAGCGTCCAGAACGCACAAGGCGCAAGATGTTCGTTGATTGGACGGACGACGGTTCAGAGTAAATCTATTGGCTCTTCGCTCATCATGTGATGGAAACCATGCAGCCAACGATCCGCCGCGCCACCGCCGCCGACCATCAGCACCTGGAAGTGCTCCAGCGCCGTGCATCGCTGGCGACCGGCGAACACCATCAAGACCTTCTCGACAATCCTGACGTCTTCGGCATCGCACCCGAAAACATTGCGCACACGCTTGTCGCCGAACTGGATGGCGAAAATCGTCGGGTTCTGCACGATGTTGCCGAGATCTGTGGAGGTTGCTGAGGTCGATGCCGTCTTCATCGATCCTGGCGCATGGCGGCAGGGCATCGGCCGCATGCTGCTGTCAGAAGCGGAGCAATCGGCTGCTGATGCCGGCGTGAGGTTGCTGGCCGTGACGTCCGGTGGTTACGCGGTTCGGTTCTACCAAGCGCTCGGCTTCCGGTTATCGGGAACAGAAATGACGGATTTCGGGCCGGCGGATCGGCTCGTGAAGGGGATCACGGACATGAAGGACGACCAGCGTGGGCGTGATGGAGCCAGATGAATTCCGCTGAACGCCGGGCAGGGTCCGCCGGTGCGGCCCTTCAACCAACGCGTTATTCCAGATAGTATGGTTCCATTGAGGGTGGTGAAGGATTGGAATGCGCCGATGACGACAAACACGATCGATGTCTATCATCCCCGAGCCGTTTCGCATCTGGGTCAATGGAAGATCGGCGATCTCAAGCTTAAGGTCTACGGCCTCCTGGCCGAAGGCGCGACGATCGATGACGCGATGGAGCTGCTGGCCCAGTCGGTCGTGCGAAAGGAGGTGCTTCAGCGCGTTCGAGACGAGGGCAATAGCAACGGCATGGGCTTCGTGATCATTCACCCCGGCACGCTTGGACTTTCCATCTCCGTTCACTGGTGGATCCAAGGTTCGGTTCTTTGCCAACACATCTATCGGAAACTGTATTCCGCCGCTGAGCCCATGGACACCGCAAGGAGACCGGTCGTTGCCTGCGTCTGGGAACTGGCGCTGATCAACGCGGAGCAGGAGGCGTGGCGACGGACAATGATGCGGACCGGTCCCGATCCGTCAGGATACATGGAGCAGCGCGCCGCATTCAAAGCGGCATGATGTGCGCTGGGCGTGGAGCAACCGTGGCATTTTAGCTTCTCGAAATCGGGAGACTCACGTCTTATCGACCTGTTCGATGTAGTTGGCGGCCGAGGGCCGATTTCGCGTGACGATACATCGAAGGTTGATGGAGCCGGCGCTTGCTTTTTGTCCTCATTGTCGGCCTTGTGGCCGGGCTCGTAAGCGGCATCATCGGCACGGGCTCATCGATCATGCTCTTGCCCGTCCTGACCTATGTCTATGGCCCCAGGGAGGCCATTCCGATCATGGCTGTGGCGGCCGTGATGGCTAATGTCTCTCGCGTCCTTGTATGGTGGCGCGCTGTCGACTGGCGCGCGGTGGCGGCCTATGCGGCGACGGGTGTGCCGGCCGCTGCCTTGGGCGCGCGCACGATGCTGGTTCTGCCACCGCGCGCGGTGGATGTGGCAATCGGCCTGTTCTTCCTGGCCATGATCCCGATGCGGCGGTGGCTTGCTGCAACTTTGCGACAGCTGAGACCAGCGCATCTTGCATTGGCAGGTGCCGTAATCGGCTTCTTGACGGGCATCGTCGTTTCGACCGGCCCGATGTCGGTTCCGATTTTCCTCGGATACGGGCTAACCAAAGGGAGCTTCATTGCGACCGAAGCCGCAGCTTCGCTGGCGATCTACGTCACCAAGACGTTCACGTTCCAGAGTTTCGGTGCGCTACCTCTGGCCGCGCTGACGAAAGGACTGACGGTTGGCGGATCCTTGATGGTCGGTTCGCTGCTGGCGAAACCGTTTCTGATCCGGCTGCCGCCAGAGACGTTCAGGCGCATCATGGATGTGCTTTTGCTCGGCACCGGCGCGAGCCTGCTGTGGGGCGCAGCAATCTGAATTTTTCGAGCTCGCCAAACCCGGGGAGAGTGACATTCCAACTTTGCAGGATCAGGACACTTTAACTTTGCGGCTACATGCATTGATCACATAAGATAGATTATGGAACTGGCGGATATGCTGGAAAGCATGGATTGTGCGGCAAACCTTGCCCTGGCGTGCTTGACCCGGGCTTTCCGGCCTGCTTAGCGTTCCCGCATCGAAGCACCACTTTCAAGGCCAGATGCGATGAGCGAAATGCGCGTTCTTTCAGATGCTTTCATTCCGGAACTGCCAGGCCGCTATAAAGGCAAGGTTCGTGAAAACTACGACCTGCCCGATGGCAACCGCATCATCATCGCTACGGACCGCCTCAGCGCTTTCGACGTGATCCTGACGTCGATCCCCAACAAGGGTCACGTGCTGACCCAGACGGCGCGCTATTGGTTCGAGGATACCGCCGATATTTGCCCGAACCATGTCGTCAGCTATCCGGATCCCAATGTCGTCATCGGCAAGCGGCTCGATATCCTGCCGGTCGAGGTCGTCGTGCGTGGTTATCTCGCCGGCACCACCAGCACCTCGATCCTGACGAAATATCGGAACGGCGAACGCGCCATGTACGGCATCACCTTGCCGGACGGCATGCGCGACAATGAGAAGCTGCCGCAACCGATCATCACGCCCACCAGCAAGGCTTTCGACGGTGGCCATGACGAACCGCTTTCAGCCGAAGAAATCCTCGCGCAAGGCCTGCTGACCAAAGAACAGCTCGATACCGTCTGGCAATATGCGCTGGCGCTTTTCGCCCGCGGCCAGCAGCGTGCCGCCGAACGCGGTCTCATCCTGGTCGATACCAAATACGAATTCGGCACCGACGAGAACGGCACGATCATTCTCGCCGACGAGATCCACACACCTGACAGCAGCCGCTACTGGATTGCCGACAGCTACCAGCAGAGCTTCGAGCGCGGCGAACGTCCAAAGAGCTTCGACAAGGATTTCGTGCGCGCCTGGGTGACGGAACGCTGCGACCCCTACAAGGATCCGATCCCGGAAATCCCGGTCGATCTCGTCGAGCAGACCTCTGCCGTCTACATCGAAGCCTTCGAGCAGATCACCGGCCAGCGTTTCGTGCCCGACACCTCGGGAGCCACGGTTCTTGACCGGATCCGCGCCAATCTCGCGCCGTATTTTTCGAAGTAATTCCGTATATTAGTGTTGCGTACTAATCTAATTTAGGCAACGCCGGGCGCCGGGATCTCGACATCGAATTCGAGCCGCATCATGTCGTATGCCGGCTCGATATGTTCAGGCGTCTCGCCCTGCACCGTGTCGTAGTCGAGCGGCACGTGCATGTGCGTCAAGACGGCCCGCCTGGGCTGAAAGCGCTGGATCCAGCCGAGCGACTGCACCAGCGACAGATGGCTCGGATGAAACTTGTACTGCAGCGTGTCGATCACCAGGAGATCGAGCCCGCCGAGCTTCTCGATCGTCTCGGTGGGGAAATCGCTGACGTCGCTGCAATAGGCAAAGTCACCGATGCGGAAGCCCAGCGAATGAATGTTGCCGTGAAACTGCATCAGCGGCCGGAACGCGATCGGTCCGCCGGCGCCTGATATCACCACCGGTGACAGGTCGTCGGGGATGATGCGTGGCTCGACGATTGGCGGATAGCCGCTGCCCGGCGGCGATTCCAGGCAATAGCGAAATCCCTCGCGGATGCGCTCCATCGTATAGGCGTCGGCCCAGATCGGCACGCGCCTGCGGTTCTCGATGACGAAGCCCCTGAGGTCGTCGATCCCGTGCAAGTGATCGGCATGGGCATGGGTGTAGATGACAGCGTCGATATGGCGGACATTGGCGGCGACCATCTGGGTGCGAAAGTCCGGGCCGGTGTCGATGACAACCGTCGTCTTACCGCCATCCGGTGCTGTCTGCTCCACGAGCAGCGCTGCGCGCAGCCGCCGATTCCTGGGATTGCCAGGATTGCAGGCGCCCCAGTCACCAGTGATGCGCGGCACGCCCGGTGACGAGCCGCAGCCGAGGATGGTGAAGGTGCGCCGGAACGCCACGTCAGAGCCTCGGCATCTTCGAGAAGATGCGGAAAGCATTGTCAGTGGTGATCGTTGCGATCTCTTCCGCCCTGACGCCGATCGTCTCGGCGAGCACCGCGGCCGTGTGCGCCACATAGGCCGGCTCGTTGCGCTTGCCGCGGAAGGGCTTGGGCGCAAGATAAGGCGCGTCGGTCTCGACGATCATCCGGTCATGCGGCACCGTTTTGGCGATCTCGCGCAATTCCTCGGACTTCGGGAAGGTCAGGATGCCCGAGAACGAGACGTAGCCACCGAGCGCGACGCCGATGCGGGCAAGCTCCGGACCGGAGGAGAAGCAGTGCAGGAGGAAGGGGAAGGCGCCCTTCCCGCTTTCCTCGGTCAAAATCGCCGCCATGTCCTCGTCCGCCGAGCGGCTGTGAATGACGAGCGGCAGGCCGGTCTCGCGCGCCGCAGCGATATGCCGGCGCAGGCCTTCGGCCTGCGCTTCGCGCGGCGCGTTGTCGTAGAAGTAGTCGAGACCCGCCTCGCCGATCGCCACCACCTTCGGATGTGCGGAAAGCCGGACCAGGTCTTCCGTCGTGATGTCCAGTTCCTCGTCCGCATTGTGCGGATGGGTGCCGACGGAACAGAAGACGTTCGGATAGGCCTCGGCGATCGCCAGGATGGTCTCGAACCGCTTCACGCGGGTCGAGATCGTGATCATCTGCTCGACACCGGCCTCATGCGCCCTGGCGACGATCGCGTCACGCTCCGCTTCGAAATCGGGAAAATCCAGATGGCAATGGGTATCGATCAGCATGCTCAAAGTGCCTTACTGCGCTTCCGGCGCGACGTAGCGCGGGAAAACCGGCTTCGGCGCTTCGAGTGGCGTGCCCGAGACGAGGCGACCCGCCTCGCCCAGCGCTGCGAAATCGCGGCTGTCGGCCGGCGCTGCCACGAGGTCGAGCAGCTTTGCTGACGATTCCGGCATGAACGGCTGCAACAGGATGGCGATCTGGCGCACCACTTCGGCCGTGACATAGAGCACGGTGCCCATGCGCGCCGGATCGGTCTTCTTCAGCGCCCAGGGCTCCTGGCCGGCGAAGTAGCGGTCGGTCTCGGAGACGACGGCGATGATCGCCGCCAGCGCCCGGTGGATCATCTGCTTGCCCATCTCGTCACGGGTGATTTCAAGCAGTGCGTCGGCCGCAGCCAGCATCGCCTTGTCCTCGTCGGTCAACGGGCCGCACACCGGCACCTGACCGTCGCAGTTCTTGACGATCATCGACAGCGAACGGGAGGCAAGGTTGCCGATGCCGTTGGCAAGGTCGGAGTTGATGCGGGTTGCGATCCCCTCCTCGCTGTAGCTGCCGTCCTGCCCGAACGAGACCTCGCGCAGGAAGAAGTAACGGATCTGGTCGAGGCCGAAATGCTCAACGAGATTGAACGGATCGACGACGTTGCCGAGCGACTTCGACATCTTCTCGCCCTTGTTGAGCAGGAAGCCGTGGGCAAAGACGCGCTTGGGCAGAGGCAGGCCCGCCGACATCAGGAAGGCCGGCCAGTAGACCGCGTGGAAGCGGATGATGTCCTTGCCGATCACGTGAATGTTCGCCGGCCAGAATTTTGCGCGCGGGCCCTTCGGGTCGTCGAGATAGCCGGTTGCGGTGATGTAGTTGGTGAGCGCGTCGACCCAGACATACATGACATGCGCCGGATCGTTCGGAACCTTGATGCCCCAGTCGAAGGTGGTACGCGAGACCGAGAGATCCTTGAGGCCGGATTTCACAAAGGAAATCACCTCGTTGCGGCGCTCGGCCGGACCGATGAAATCAGGGTTTTCCTCGTAATGCTTCAGAAGCTTGTCCTGGTATTCGGACAGTTTGAAGAAATAGCTCTGCTCCTCGACCCACTCGACCGGCGTACCCTGTGGACCATAGCGCACGCCGTCGGCACGCAGTTCGGTCTCGTTTTCCTGGTAATAGGCTTCGTCGCGCACCGAATACCAGCCGGCATAGGAATCCTTGTAGAGGTCGCCCGCCTCGCCCATGCGGATCCAGATGTCCTGCGACGCCTGATGGTGGCGCTCCTCGGTGGTGCGGATGAAGTCGTCATTGGATGCGTTCAGCACCACGGCCATCTTCTGGAATTCCGCCGAGTTGCGGTCGGCCAGTTCCTGCGGCGCCACGCCTTCCTTGCGTGCCGTCTGCTGCATCTTCTGGCCGTGTTCGTCGGTACCGGTCAGGAAGAACACCTCACGCCCGTCCAGGCGCTGGTAGCGCGCCATGGCATCCGTCGCGATCAATTCGTAGGCATGGCCGATATGCGGCTTGCCGTTCGGGTAGGAAATCGCGGTGGTGATGTAAAAGGGGGACGTGTCTCTCATAGGCGGATTCAATCTATCTCGGATGAAGCTACGCACGCTCTTAGCGCATACGCTCGGCGGAAGAAACATGCGATGCGTGAAAAGCCCGGCCGGCACCAGCATCCCCCGGCCTGACGGCCTTGCATCGGTTGTGTCCGCGCAATAGAACAAAAAGGAAACAAATCGGGAGATGAATCATGCTGGAGCGACTGGGCAGCCAATTTGAAACCGCCTCTGCCGGCTATGCGGCAGCACACGGAATCGAGCGCGATCCCGACTGGTTTATCCTCAAGATGCAGGAGGAACTGGGTGAACTGACCCAGGCCTGGAACAAGCTGTCGGGTCGGGGTCGGACCCATGGCAGATCAGCAAAAGATTTGAGGACCTCGCTGGCGGACGAGACCGCCGATCTGCTTGGACATGTGCTGCTCTTTGCCCGCCACCATGATCTCGACCTGTCCGCAGCCATCGCGCGGAAGTGGCGCTTCCGGCCGTCGCTATAGCGCTGCCTTCACGTCGTCGAGCAGCGACAGGATCGTCTGCTTGCGGTCGAGATTATAGGCGTCGCTCACCGTCAACCGCTCGGTAACGGCAGCAGAAAGCCGCGCGAAGCGCTCGGCTCGCATGATGTCTCCCGCGACTGCAGCTTCCCGCGCCTCACGCATGATGCGATCGCTTGCCAGCGCCTGGAAGAAGTCGAAGATCGTTTCGCTGTCCTTGCCGGCGAGCACATCTGCGAGCTTGTGCATGTCCTTGCGCACGGCCGGTCCCTGCCCTTGCAGGATCGCCTCGAAGTTGGCGGCGATTTCCAGCCCACCGTAATTGATGAGTTTCAGCGCCTCGGCGACGCTGCCTCCGGCAGCTGCAACGATGCGCTCGGCATTCTCGCCGGCGAGATCGAAACCCAGATGCCCCAGTGCCTGGCTCAGCGCTTGCGGTTCAAGCGGCTTCAATCGCAATGGAAGGCAGCGCGAGCGGATCGTCGGCAGCAGTTTCCCGGGCGCATGGGTCAGCACCAGGAAGAGCGAGCGGCGCGGCGGCTCCTCGAGGATCTTGAGGATGGCGTTGGCGGCATTGCGATTGAGATCGTCGGCGGGATCGATGATGACGATGCGCCAGTTGCCCGTGCCCGAAGTCTGGCTGAAGAACTTGCCGGCGCGCCGGACCTCGTCGACGGTGATCGCGCCCTTCGCCCTGCCCGTCTTCTCGTCGATCGGGCGCGCCAGATGCAAGAGGTTGTGCGACGCGCCGGAGGCAAGCTGCCGTCCGATGGCTGACGTCGGGTCCGGATCGGCAATGGCCTCGGGCGCGTCTGCCGGTTCTGGATGTTTCAGGATATGGTGGGCAAAGCGGAAGGCGAGCGTCGCCTTGCCGATGCCCTCAGGCCCTTCGATCAGGATCGCATGGTGCCCCTTGCCCGAGCGGTAGCTCTGCGCCAGGAAGCTTTCCGCCTGCTCGTGGCCGAACAGTCGATTGTTTTCGGCGGGCGAGATCGCCCCGTCCAGCACACCGGAAACGCTCATGTTGCGACTTCCGCTGGTGATGTGTCGGTGCCGTCGCCATGCGGCAGCAGCGCTTCGACAAGGGCCAGCACATCGGCGGCAATGGCGTCGACTGGCTGTGTTGCATCGACCACGCGGCATCGCGCAGCATCGTTGCGGGCAATGTCGAGAAATGCCTCGCGACGCTTTTCGTGCGTTTCCAGCTGCTCTTTTTCGAAGCGATCCGGATTGTCGTCACCGGCGCGGCGCTGGGCGCGCTCGAGGCCGACACTGGCCGGCAGGTCGAAAATGACCGTGCGATCCGGCACGACGCCGTTGATGGCCACCCGTTCGAGTGTTTCGACGAAGCTCGGCTCCAGGTTGCCGGTCACGCCCTGATAGACCCGCGAGGAATCCATGAAGCGATCGCAAAGCACGATCGTGCCGTTTCCAAGCGCCGGCCGGATGATCTCTTCGACATGGTCGCTGCGGGCAGCCGCAAAGAGGATCGCCTCCATCCGCACCCCGAACGCCTCAGCGGCACCCGAAAGCAGGACGTGGCGCACGGCTTCGGCACCCGCGGAGCCGCCCGGCTCGCGTGTCGTCAGCACCGTGTAGCCGCGCGCGCGCAGGGCTTCGGCGAGAAGCCGGAGCTGGGTCGACTTGCCGGCGCCCTCCCCACCTTCGAATGTTACGAACAGACCTTTTTTCAGCGACACCATGCTTTCCCATATCGGCATGCGATTTGGCCCTGTTTAGCCGATTGGTCCACGGCGCGAAACCGCCCGGTGACGATTTGGTGCGGATGTGTGTGCAAGCGAGGGCGAACGTCGTTGCCTAGAGCCAAAAGAACAGCAGTTCCTGCAGCGCATCGACAGCCCGGCTGGTCAAGGTCCCCTGCCCGACCGCATCAGCCGTCTTGACCGGGACCTCGCGCAAGAGCTTCTCGCCGTTCCACAATTTGACGACACCGACCTCGGTTCCGGCGTTCACCGGCGCGCGCAGCGGCCATTTGTAGACGATGCGCGCCGTCAGACGCTCCGGATTGTTGACCGGAAGAAGCACATCGACGGGACCGCCGGCGACCAGCGCCACATGGGACGCGTTGCCGCCATAGACGGCCGCTTCGCCGATCGCCTCGCCGTCGGTGAAGACCCGTCTCTTCTCGAACGCAGTCATCGCCCAGTCGAGAACCTTGCGGCTTTCCTCGATGCGCTCCTTGTCTGTCTGAAGTCCGCCCATCGCGAGATACACCCGACGGTCACCGCGCTGGAGCGAAGCGGCGAGAGAGAACCCGAAGCCCTCGGCAAAGCCGGTTGCCAGGCCGTCCACGCCGATATTGGCAGAAATCAACGGGTTCTTGTTGCGCTGGAGGATCTTGTTCCATTCGAATTCCGGCTGCGCATAGAGCCGGTAAAGGTCCGGATGCGCCTCGTGCAGATGGCGCACGAGCGTCACCAGTTCGCTCATCGTGATCTGGTTGCCCGGATCGGGCAGTCCGGTGGCATTCTTGAACGTGGCGACCGGCATGCCGAGTTCGCGCGCACGCTTGGTCATGCGTTCGGCAAAGGCGCTCTCGCTGCCAGTCATGCCTTCGGCCAGAATGATGCAGGCATCGTTGGCGAGTTGCACGGCAACGCCCTGCAACAGGTCGGCGACGCGAATGTTCGACTTCAGGGCGGCAAACATGGTGGAGGTGCCCGCGGGCGCGCCGCCGGTTCGCCAGGCGTGTTCCGAGACCGGAAACGTCGTCTCGGCGGTGACCTCGCCCTTGCCGAGCGCTTCGGCAACCACTTCCATCGTCATGAGCTTGGCGAGCGACGCCGGCGGGATCGGCTCGTTCTCGCCGCGCGAAAACAGCACGGTACCGGTTTCGGCGTCGACAAGCAGTATCTGTTTTGCCTTTGTGTCGAAGGCGGGCGCCGGTGTCTGTGCCAATGTGGCGCCGGCAAACAACGTGACGCCGAGAAACACCGCCGAAAGCATCTTCATGCGCATGGGAAACTCCGGTTTCCCCTTCCGCATAGCAGCGTGGTCATTCTGGCACAACGGCGCGTCCCGTTACCGCACAGAAGCCTTTGCCTTCTGGCGATTGGCGTAATCGACGATCACCTGAGGCGTCAGTTGCTTCCGGTCGACCATGATCGCTTCAAAGGGCGATTCGGCGTCGCTGACGCGAACCTCGTAGTAGGCTGCGGCATAGGCCATGTTGCCGTTCGGCATCGGAATGTACTCCGGCCGTTCGCGCGGGATCGGGCCGATTTCCGGCAGCATGACGAACTCGTTGAGCGACGCCGGCTGCTGGGCAAATTGCGGCACCGGTGCGGCGAGTGCGGTCACCGGTTCGCCGACGTCGAGCGAAGCCTTTGCCGGAACGGTGATGGTGCCGAGGCTCTGGTTGCGGAACGGCTCGTTCGACGCGACCATCACGCCGGTCGCGATCTGCCCCTCGGGCATCACGCTCGGGCCGCGTTGACCCTTCTCGACATAGGACGCCATCAGATAGGGCATGTCGTTGCCTTCAAGCGGCGCGCGACCGACATATTGCACCCGTACATTGGCGCTGCCCTTGCGCTTGATGTCGAGCATGTCAGCGGTTTTCGAGGAAACGTCGATGATGCGACCGTATTCATAGGGGCCGCGATCGTTGACGCGCACGATGACCGACGTGCCATTTTCCATGTTGGTGACGCGCGCGTAGCTCGGCAGCGGAAAGGTCGGATGGGCGGCCGACAGATGCGCCTTGTCGTAGACTTCGCCGTTGGCCGTCAGACGGCCGTGGAAAGCCGATCCGTACCAGGAAGCGACGCCGGTCTTGTTGTAACCGAAATCTTCCTTCGGCTGGTACCACTTGCCCTTGACCTGATAGGCCTTGCCGACCTGAAAGCGTCCCCCGCCCTTCGGGATATTGTTGCCGGTGGCAACGCGCGGGCTCGCCTTCACGCCATAGACGGATTCAGGAAAGTACTCCTTGGTCCGCGCCGTTTTCTTGGTGTTCGACGTGGATCCGCAGGCTGCAAGCGTTACGCACAGCATCGGGACTGCCGCAAGGCGCAGTCCCTTGACCAGATATGCCGCATTTTTACTGGATGTCATCTGTCCCACAACGTCGATCGAATAAGCCGTACTCGAACCTTCCGCCTACCCCCGGCGAAAATCTCGGCGTCCCGAAACGGAACAGTGTGTATTCATGACATCATCAAGGCGAAAATGCGAATTCATCCACAGGCCGACGCCGCATTTCGTGCGTTATGGTTTACGAACGGTTACCGACGGGGTCGCCGGCCCCCGTCCCTGACCATCGCTCAGAAATTCTCATCGCTATGCATGTTAGCTGTTGCAAAGAACCAGGGCTTCGCGCAATAACGCCGTGCCCGGCAAGCGTTCAGACGCCGCCTCAGGCAAGGACAGGTGGCCGAGTGGTTTAAGGCTCTGGTCTTGAAAACCAGCGTACGGGAAACCGTACCGTGGGTTCGAATCCCACCCTGTCCGCCATCACCACATTTCCCAGCTCAAAGATATCGTCGCCCGGACGGCAGCCGCTGGTCGGACATTAGCTCATCCGCCGCGCCGGCGATGATGATAAGTCAGCGCCATGGCGAGGCAGATCGCAAGCTGTTCGTGTGGGAGCGGAACGGATGGGGCGATGAGGATCGCCCGGTTGCCCTGATAAGTGAAGTCCGGGAATTGTTCTCGGAACGTTTCGACCAAGCCCGTGCGGCAGTTGAAGAAGATGGCACCCCTGCCCTCCGGCGATTTCGGGATGCCGAGCCGGATCGTGCTGCCGCTGCCGGTCGCTGCGGTCAGGTAGGCGGGTTCACCCCATTTCAGCGTTTCCGTCAGTGATCCGACGCCGACGGTTTGCGCGGCAACTGCAAAGATCAGCCGGCGGACCGCAAGGAGCTCGGCGCGGATCGGATCGGGAAAGCGCGCGAGAGCCTTCGCGACATCGGTCGGGATAGCGGGAACATCCGGCGCGCTGCGCATCACGATGCTTTCAGCGGTAGATGAATGTCGGTGAGGAGTTCGGTCGGCCTGACCTCGAGCGGGCTGTTGAGGTAGGCTTCGAACACCGGCGCGTCGTCGGGCTCGTAGCCTGATTGCGGCAGCCATGCGCCGAGCAGCCAGCGATAGGCATTCTTCATGTCGGCATAGGGGCCACGGTAGCGCAGCCGCGCATAGGGACCGCCGCGCAGGATGGCCTCCTCGATCGGCGCCGTCAACGAGACGCCTTCGGCCACTGGCGAACAGGCGCGTGAACGCAGCTCGGTAATCGGTATCAGGTCCGGGTCGTCGTAGAACATGGCGAGCATCTGCTGGTCGGACGCCATGCCGCCCTGCGTTGCAAGGGCTGCAAACAACTGGCTCATCGCACGGTCGATCTGCATGTAGCTGCCGGTATGGGCGATGCTGGCGCAGCGGACCGGTGTGAGCGTTTCGATCGAAACTGTAAAACCTGCGCTGTCGTGCGCCCGCAGAGCGGCCTTGTACGCCGCATGGCTTCCGTTCAAGCGGTAGTCGGTCGGGCTCTTTCCGTAGACTTGCCTGAAGGCGCGTGCGAAGGCGTCGGCCGAGCCGTAGCCGGCCCGTTCGGCCACGTCGCCGATGGGTATCTGCGAGTTTGCCAGCCGCTCGGCCGCCCGTGACAAGCGCAGGCGCCGGATCGTTGTCGCGATGGTCTCGCCGCGCATGGCGGTGTAGATCCGGTGCCAATGCCACGAGGACAGGCAGGCGACCGTTGCCAGATCCTCGAAGCGGATGTCCTCCTCGAGATGATTGTGGATGTAGTCGACGACCCTGTTCAGCCTGATGTCATAAGCTGCCTGTGTTTTCCTGATCTGCGCTTTTGCCGTGCTCATGACCATCCAACTCCGCCTGGAACGGACAATGGCACGGATCGAACCGACAAATCTTGCGGAGTTTCAGGTCGCAGGCAGCGGCAATCCTGAGTGGCGACGGTCGCCTGCTGTTTTCCGCGTCCCACAGTTGTCGAATTGGCGAGATGGGGCTAATTTACGCCGGCTGGTGACGCTACCAAGGTCCTTGTCTGGGGAGTTGGAAGAACATGCGCGTCAAGGATGTCATGACACCTGCCGTCGTCACGCTTTCGCCTGACAACAGCATCCGGCAGGCGGCTCGCATCATGCTCGAGAGTCACGTCAGCGGTCTGCCCGTTGTCGATGGCGACGGGGCACTCGTTGGCGTCCTCAGCGAAGGCGATCTCATCCGGCGAACGGAACTCGGCGGCGGCGGACCTGCCGCTCAAGCGACGCTTGCCGCAGACGAGCGGGCGCAGGCCTATATTAGACGTTCCTCCTGGCGGGTCGGCGATGCCATGACGACCGATCCGGTGACGATCGACGAGGATGCGCCGCTCGCGCGCGTTGCGGCATTGATGCAGGAGCGCAGCATCAAGCGCGTTCCGGTGCTAAAGGACGGCCGGCTGATCGGCATCATCAGTCGCGCCGATCTGCTGCAGGCGATCCTGGAGGCGAAACAGGACGAGACCGCCACCGGCGACGATGCCATCCGGCGTAGCATTCTCATTCGCCTGGGCGAAAACACCGGCCTCGAAGGACTGGATATCAAGGTTGCGGTGTCCGACGGCGTCGTACACCTGTGGGGCAACGTCGATACCGAAGATTGCCGCAGGGCCGCACGCGTGCTTGCCGAAGGCGTGCGCGGCGTCAGGGGCGTCGTCGAGCATTATTCCGAACCCTATCCGCAATAGGATGAACGGAGACGACCGTTGTCGCGCGTCTTTCCGATGTCGTGCCCGCGGGCCTGAACTGACGTGAACGATTCCTGTTGTCGCCGGCCAAAGCAACAGCGCCTTCAGCGCCAGGCATCAACGGCGGCCCGGAAAACGGACGGAGCGACTGCGGCCTGTGCGACAGCGGGCCGGAATGATCTCAAGCACATGTCGTATCGATCGGGAGGCTCAGATGGTTACGCCTGCAACAGTATCGACGAACGAGACAGCAACCGCAAAATCCGCATCGCCGTTGTCCGCAGACGAGCTTCGCCTGCTGGACGCCTACTGGCGCGCCTCGAACTATCTGTCGGTCGGGCAGATCTACCTGCTCGACAATCCCTTGCTGCGCGAACCGCTGAAGCGCGAGCACATCAAGCCACGTCTGCTCGGCCACTGGGGCACGTCGCCCGGCCTCAACATGCTCTATGTGCACCTCAACCGGGTCATCAAGCGCGACGATCTCGACATGGTCTATGTCATCGGCCCCGGGCACGGCGGTCCGTCGCTGGTGGCGCATGCTTATCTCGAGGGCACCTACAGCGAATTTTACCCAAACATCGGCGAGGACGCCGAGGGCATGCAGAAGCTCTTCAAGCAGTTCAGCTTCCCGGGCGGCATTCCGAGCCACGTGGCGCCGGAAACACCCGGCAGCTTCCATGAGGGTGGTGAACTCGGCTATGCCCTGAGCCACGCCTACGGCGCGGCCTTCGACAACCCGGATCTGATCGTCGCCTGCGTCGTCGGCGATGGCGAGGCGGAGACCGGACCGCTTGCAACCGGCTGGCAGAGCAACAAGTTCCTGAACCCGGCGCGCGACGGCTGCGTCCTGCCGATCCTGCATCTGAACGGCTACAAGATCGCCAATCCGTGCTTCCTTGCCCGCATCCCGCACGACGAACTGAAGAAGTTCTTCGAGGGCATGGGCTACAAGCCCTATTTCGTCGAGGGCCACGATCCGGCAAGCGTGCACCAGCAACTGGCAGGCGTTCTCGACACGGCGACCGCCGAGATACGAGCGATCTGGGACGATGCCCGCGTCAGGGGCAACCTGAAGCGGCCGGCCTGGCCGATGATCGTCTTTCGCACCCCCAAGGGCTGGACCTGCCCGAAGGAAATCGACGGCAAGAAGTGCGAGGATTACTGGCGCTCGCACCAGGTGCCGATGGGCGAAATGGACAAGCCCGAGCATATCCGCATCCTCGAACAATGGATGAAGAGCTACCGGCCCGAGGAACTGTTTAGCGAGCAGGGCCGGCTGAAGCCGGAGATTGCGGCGCTCGCTCCGTCAGGACACCGCCGCATGAGCGACAATCCGCATGCCAATGGCGGCCTGCTTTTGCGCGATCTGAAGATGCCAGCCTTCCGGGACTACGCGGTCGACGTGCCAAAGCCCGGCGCGACCACCGTGGAAGCGGCCCGTGTCATGGGCAAGTTCCTGCGCGACGTGATGAAGAACAACATGGATGCGAAGAACTTCCGCCTGTTCAGCCCGGACGAGAACAACTCCAACCGCTGGCAGGATGTGCTCGAGGTCACCGACCGTTGCTACATGGCCGAGATCTATCCGGAGGATGATCATCTCTCCCCGGGCGGGCGTATCATGGAGGTCCTGAGCGAACACCAGTGCCAGGGTTGGCTCGAAGGTTATCTGCTCACCGGCCGCCATGGCTTCTTCTCCTGCTACGAAGCCTTCATTCACATCATCGATTCGATGTTCAACCAGCACGCCAAGTGGCTGAAGGTCTGCAACGAGATCCCCTGGCGCCGGCCGATCGGGTCACTCAACTACTTCCTCAGCTCCCATGTCTGGCGTCAGGATCACAACGGCTTCAGCCATCAGGATCCGGGTTTCATCGACCACGTGGTCAACAAGAAGGCGGAAGTCGTGCGCGTCTACCTGCCGCCGGATGCCAACACGCTGCTGTCGGTGACCGACCATTGCCTGCGCAGCCGCAACTACGTCAATGTCGTGATCGCCGGAAAGCAGCCGGGACCGCAATGGCTGACGATGGAACAGGCCGTGCGCCATTGCAGCATGGGCGTCAGCATCTGGGACTGGGCCAGCAACGACGCCAACAGCGAGCCGGACGTCGTCATGGCCTGCTGCGGCGACGTTCCGACGCTGGAAACGCTCGCTGCGGTCCAGCTGCTGCGGGAGCACCTTCCCGAGGTCAAGGTCAGGGTCGTCAACGTCGTCAACCTGATGAAGCTGCAGCCGGCCGAAGAACATCCGCACGGGCTGTCCGACCGGGACTTCGACGGCATCTTCACGCGAAACAAGCCGATCATCTTCGCCTTCCACGGCTATCCCTGGCTGATCCATCGCCTGACCTACAGGCGCACCAACCACGGCAACCTGCATGTTCGCGGCTACAAGGAGGAAGGCACCACCACAACGCCGTTCGACATGGTGGTGCTGAACGAGCTCGACCGCTTCCATCTGGCCGGCGACGCCATCGACCGGCTGCCGCAGCTCGGAGCGCGCGCTGCCTATTTCAAGCAGGCGATCCAGGCCAAGCTGATCGAGCATCGGGAGTATATCGAGAAGCACGGCGACGACATGCCCTCGATCAGCGGATGGAAGTGGGGGGTGGCGGGAGCGCAGCAAGCCAAGCCAGGCACGTCGACGGAAGGTGACAATGTCTAGCCGACCACGTCCACGTCGGTCACCGCCGAACGTGCGATGATCCGCCCGAGCGATCGCTCCTGAGGGGCGATCGTTCATCTGCTGTGTTCGTCTGCGATCAATGTCCTCCAGCTGCGGTTGCCCGGCCATGTCGAAACTGCCCTCGACAGCTCGCGAACTGAACAGGATGCCGACCAATCAGGACCTCGCTCGGCTGCAGTTCACGACGCTTCTTTACGATCTGCATTGTACCAATCCGGACAACGGCCTGGTGCGCGACAAGACGCTCGAGGATGCGCCTTCGAGCATCGCTGCGGTCGGCATGGCTCTCGCGGCGATCCCGGTGCTGGTTGAGCGCGGCATCATCATTCGCAAATTTGCGGCGAAGATCGCCCGCAGGCGGCTGAAATTTCTGTTCGAGTGTCCGCAGGGACCCGAGCCCGACGCGTCCGGCTACAAGGGTTTCTTCTATCATTTCCTCGACATCGAGACCGGCCGGCGCGTCTGGGATTGCGAACTGTCGACAATCGATTCGACATTCCTGTTTGCCGGTGCGCTGACCGTGGCTGCCTATTTCGACAGGGATGACCCGGAGGAACGGGAAATCTGCCGCCTCGCACACGCGCTCTATGAGCGCGCGGACTGGAACTGGGCCTGTAACCACGGGCCGACGCTGACCCACGGCTGGCGGCCGGAAACCGGCTTCATTCCCTATCGCTGGCGCGGCTACGACGAGGGGTTGCTACTCTATATTCTCGGGCTTGGATCCCCAACCCATCCGCTACCGCCCGAATCCTACACCGCCTACACGGAAACCTATGACTGGCGGAACATCTACGGACGCGAGCTGCTTTACTCGGGCCCGCTCTTCACCCACCAGCTCTCGCACATGTGGATCGACTTTCGGGGCATTCGGGACGCGTTCATGCGGGAACACGACAGCGACTACTTCCTCAACAGCCGTCACGCGACCTACGTCCAGCAGGAATATGCGATCCGCAACCCGTTGAATTTCAAGGGATACGGCGCCAATTGCTGGGGGTTTACGGCAAGCGACGGTCCTGGCTGGATCAAGCGCAACGTTGACGGTACGCAGCGGGAGTTTTTCGACTACATCGCGCGCGGCGCGCCGTTCGGCCCTGACGACGGCACGGTTTCGCCCTGGGTGGTGGTCGCGTCCCTGCCCTTCGCGCCCGAGATCGTCATCCCGACCATCTGGAATTGTGCCCAGATGGGCCTTGGAATGACTCGGCTCTACGGCTTCAAGCCGTCCTTCAACCAGACGTTTGCGGTGGAAGGCAGCGATACCGGCTGGTGGGTCAGTCCCTATCATTTCGGCATCGATCAGGGCCCGGTCGTGCTGATGGTCGAAAACTATCGCACGGGCCTGCTGTGGAACATCATGCGCGGCTGCCAGCCGATCGTCACCGGGCTTCGGCGGGCCGGATTTTCAGGCGGTTGGCTATGAATTGAAAGTCCTTCGAACCGGGGCTGGCGAATGTCATGGAGCAGCAGACGATCTCGTTCAGGGTGACGGCCGGGCGGTTCCTCGGCACCGTCAGGAATTTCGCCGCGTCCGAGGTCGGGTTGAAGGCAAAGCTGCTGTTCGGCGGACTGATCGCGCTGTTGTGCGGCCTTAACGGCCTCAATGTCGTGAACAATTACGTCGGTCGGAACTTCATGACGGCGATCGCCGAGCGCCAGATGAGCGAGTTCGTCCGGCAGGCCGTGTACTACGTCGCCGTCTTCGCCATCCTGACCGTCGTTGGCGTCTATGCCCGCTTCGTCGAGGAGCGGCTGGCGTTGCTTTGGCGCGAATACCTGACCCGGCGCATTGTCGATCTCTATCTGGAGGATGAAACCTACTATCGCCTCGACGTGGCCGGCAGGCTGACATATCCCGATCAGCGCATCGCCGAGGATGTGGCCGCCTTCACCGTCACCACGCTCTCCTTCGTCATCATGCTGTTCAGCAGCACCCTGACGGTCATCAGTTTTTCAGGGGTGCTGTGGTCCATCAGTCCGCTGCTGTTCGGCGTGGCCGTGCTTTATGCCGCGTGTGGTTCCTACATGACGTTCGTTCTCGGGCGACCCCTGATCGGGCTCAACTACGACCGGCTGGACAGGGAGGCGAGCTTTCGCTCCGGCCTGATCCACGTGCGCGAGAATGCCGAATCCATCATGCTTGCCCATGGCGAAGGCCGTCAGCGGCAAAGGCTGCTTTACAAGCTGGACGAACTGGTCGCCAACATCCGGGCGATCGTCAGCGTCAACCGCAATCTGGGTTTCTTCACCGGCGGCTACAACTGGATGATCCAGCTCGTCCCGGACCTGATCATCGCACCGGCCTTCATACGCGGAGAGATCGAGTTCGGCGTCGTTACCCAGTCCGGCGCGGCCTTTGCCATGCTGGTCGGCGCGTTCTCGCTGATTGTCCGGCAATTCAATTCGATCTCGAACTTCGCCGCGGTGGTCTCACGTCTGAGTTCGCTGCATGAAGAGGTCACCAGATCGCACGCGAGAGAAACGTCGATCGAACTGGTCGAGCGGGACGGCCCGGTGACCTATGCCGGCCTCACCCTCCTGTCGTCGAGCGAGGGCGAACCCGTACTTCTGAGCGACCTGTCGGTTTCCATACCGACGGCGACCCGGGTCCTGGTCACGGGGTCGAACCCCGCCCCGGGGCTCGCCTTGTTCCGGGCGATGGCGCACATCCCGACGCCGGGCTCGGGTCGGATCGAATATCCGGCCGGCCTCCGGTTTCTTCCGCAGCGTCCCTATCTGCCAGCCGGTCCGCTTCGGCAGATTCTGGTCGGTCCCGAGCAGGAGCGCACCACCACCGAACCGATCATGGCTGGCCTTTTGCACACGATCGGTCTTGAACGCCTGGTTGGCTTTGCCGGCGCGTTCGACGTCGAGCGTGACTGGGAGAAGGAACTCTCGTTGCGTGAGCAGCAGCTTCTGGCGCTGTCAGGCATTCTCCTGATGTCGCCGAGCTTCGTCGTTTTCGACCGCGCAGAGATGACCTTGGGCTCGGAGATGCTCGAAAAGGTCATGGAAATGCTCGCGGATCGATCGATCGGCTGCGTTCACATCGGCCGCCTGGAGGGGCGACGTGACGCCTACCACGCCATCATAGAGTACGACGACGATGGTCGATGGACATGGCGCGAGAACGGTCCATAACCGTCTGCAGGATGTGTTGTGGGACCGCAGGCAGGCGCGATCCCGTCCTCCACGCCAGCCGGGCGGAGGATCCCGCCTTACCGCGGGGCGACGATGCCCTGGTAATAATCGCCGTCGCCGCCAACGACACGCGGCGGACCACCTGCGGTCTGCGAACAGGCAGCCAGCGTGGTCAACGTAAGCAGCAATACGATCGTTCTCATGAAGTCGTCCCCTTCTGGCCCTCAGCCCGGCTATGTCATTGAGACAAGAACGAATCTGTAGCGGCGCCAGTACAAAAACAAGTAGTGAAATGGTGGTATAACAAAATGTCTGATCGTTGAAGATGCAAATCGTGCGACTGTGCGACGCGGTCTTTTCCGCGCGCAGCGGTTGCGTCAGCGTCCCCGTCGAAGTCTATGCCCCGTCGGTGTTTTTCTGTCAGGCCGACTGCTGCTTATGTCCCTGCTCGCGCTCCCGCCAGTAGCGCAACCTCAGTCTCGGCGCCATGAGCCAGGCGACGAAGGGCGTTATGGTGAAGCATGCAACCACCAGCACCGGGATTGAATATTTGGCATTGTCGGCAAGGATGGGGATCGACAGAACGGTCACGATACCGATCCCGAACAGGATGGCATTGATCATCAGGCCGAGCATAAGGGCGATTTGCAGGCGGACGGACATTTCGACCTCCGGGAGCTTCAAGACGGAACGCGGTCTTTAAGCGTTGTTTGCGCGACCGATTGTAGCAGAGCGTCAATCTTCGCGAAATGGTGGCGGATAGACGAGCGATATCGCCTCTTTCGCCGGCCGAAATCTGCCCTATGCTCATGGGTAAGCGATTGAAGCACATGGTCCGGCGTCGATCGCGCCTGGATGAAGGAGACCGCATGACGAGCCCATACGAAACGCTCGGCGTCAGCCGTGACGCGACCCAGAAAGATATCCAGAGTGCCTATCGCAAGCTCGCCAAGAAGCTGCATCCGGATCTCAATCCCGGTGACAAGGGCGCGGAGGATCGGTTCAAGTCTGTCTCGGCGGCCTACGCCTTGCTGAGCGACGAGGAAAAACGGGGAAAATACGATCGCGGCGAGATCGACGAGACCGGAGCCGAGGCCGCGCCAAGGCAATACTACCGTGATTACGCGGCGTCCGGAGAGGCGGCGGGACGGTATGAAAGCGCCCATGGCTTCTCGGACTTTGCCGAAGGGGATGACATCTTCTCAAGTTTCTTCTCGCGCCGCAGCGGTGGACAGCAGCGCCAGCGCGGTCGTGACGCACACTTTTCGATGGAGATCAGCTTTCTCGACGCGGCCAATGGCACCAAGACGCAGATCAACCTGCCGGGCGGCGGGCCTGCGCTCGATCTGACGATCCCGCCGGGGACGCGGGACGGCCAGACCTTGAGACTGCGCGGCAAGGGGGAAGCCGGCTTCAACGGCGCGCCGGCGGGCGATGCGTTGATCGACATCCGCGTCCGCCCTCACCCGCTGTATTCGGTGGAAGGTGACGACGTGCACTACGAGGTGCCGATCTCGCTGAGTGAGGCCGTGCTTGGTGGCAAGATTCGGGTTCCGACGATCGACGGGGCGGTCAACGTGACGATCCCGCCACATTCCAACAGCGGCAAGACGCTGCGGCTGAAGGGCAAGGGATTGCACAAGTCCGGCGGTGGCTACGGCGATGCCTATGTCAGCTTGAAGATCGTGCTGCCCGAGGCGCACGACCCGGCCCTGTCGGCTTTCGTCGAAACCTGGGAAGCGGGCAAGGCGGAAGATCCGCGCAAAGGCTTGGGAGGGCACGCATGAACGATCGCGAGTTTTGCCAACACCTCGATATCGAGGTCAAGATCCTGCGCATCTGGGTGGAGCAACGTTGGCTGATGCCGCGCGAGGCGGAAGCCGGCTGGTCTTTCGAAGCGGCGGACCTTGCCCGAGCCCGGTTGATCCAGGATCTCACCGGCCCCATGGGCGTCAACGACGAAGGCGTCGATGTTGCCATGGGGCTGCTCGACCAGATCCATGGCCTGCGTGGCCGCCTTGCCGTTCTGATGGGCGCCATCCGCGCACAGGAGCCGGATGTGCAGCGGCTCATCCTGTCGAAGGTCGACGACGATTAACCCGGCAGGAGGCCGACCGTCTCGGCAACGAACAATGTGTCGACGAATTCGGTCACATCGGTGATCCGGCGATCCCGAAACGTGAACTTGTCGATGATCTCGGTGCTTTCGCGCCTGTCTGACGGGATGAAGCGGATCGTGCCGGCGCGGTGGACGATGACGGTGTCGCCGTCGACGTGCAGGCCGACCGTGTCCATTCCGGTGATGTCCCAGTTCGCGATGAGATCCTCCAGCATGCCGCGCACGGCATTCGGCGTATCGACGGCGATCGTAATGGGCCCGAGCCGGTTTCCGACGATGCGAAAGCGACAGTCCGGCTCAAGATGCCTCAGGATGCCATCGACGTCATTGGCATTGCGGGCGGCGTAGACGCCCCGCACCACCTCTTCCAACACGGCACGGTCAGTCATGAGCAGCCTCCCCTGCTTCTATCTAGGCGAGTGTGCGTTCATTTTAGCATTATTGCAAGTATGACAATGGCGCGGCAATGGTCTGACGGCTGCCTGTGACAATTAAGATTTTCGTAAATTGCCGGCACCGGTTTTCACGCGCCTTAAAGTTGAACCGGGCGATAAGGAGGGATTGGCAACGGGCAAGGCTGGAAAGACGTGACACAGGTCGTCACAGTATCCGCGACGACAGCGGCTTATGCAGCGGAAGCGCTGAAGCCGTCCGCGCGTGTGCGCGGCGACGGTCCGACCGACGAAGCGATCACGCTGCTCTCGACCAAGCGCGCCGAGCAGCCGGCACTGACGCCGGTGTCTATCCCCAAGGCGAAGGGCGCCCTGCCCCTGTCCTTCATGCTGACGACCGCGGACGGTCGCCTGCCCGAGCGTTCCGAGGCGGAAGCCTTGCGTCGCTATCTCGAATTCATGCGGGACGGCGACGACACGCCGCAGGATGAAGACGACGAACGCCAGCAGGAAGAACCCGCCGGCGAAGAGAATGAAAGCGATGCAGCCTGAGGCAGGCGCCATCGCGATACCATGTCAGTGATGCGAGTGGCCGCCGGTGGCCTCCCCGCCCTTGGCCGAACCGACCGGCAGCACCGCATCGACCTTGCCGGCCTTCTCGAACTCGAGCGTAACCGGCACCGAATCGCCTTCCTTGAACGGCGTCTTGACGTCCATGAACATCAGATGCAGTCCGCCGGACTTGAGTTCGACGGTCTCGCCGGCCGGAAGCGCGACGCCGTCTTCAAGCTTGCGCATCCGCATCACGTCGTTCTCCATCTTCATTTCATGGATTTCGACGCGCGCGGCAGCCGGGCTTTCGACCGCCACCAGCCGGTCCTCGTCTGCTCCGCCATTCCTGATCGTCAGGAAACCGCCTCCGACCTTGGCACCGGGCAGCATGGCCTTGACCGAGCCGCCGGAGATTTCGAGGTCGCCGAGTTTCGCCGAACCATTGGCAGCGTCCATATGGCCGCCATGGCCGGCATGGGGATCCGCGGCTTCCGCCATCGTCACCGTAACCGTTGGTGCCGGGCTCTTCAGGTCATGCGCATTCTGGCCATCGGCGGCAACCTCGTCCCAGAGGACCTTGCTGTCGGTGCCGCAAAGCTGCGTGGTCGGGAAGGCGAGCACGGTCTCCTTGTCGAAGCCCGAGACTTTGCCGCGAACGACGAAGGTGTCGTAGTATTCGTCGGGAAGATTGCCGCCCTTCCAGCGGATTTCCACCGGTCCAGAAGAAACCTTCTTGCCGTGATTGTCGTAGGTCTTCTTGTAGTCGCCCTTGATGATTTCGATTTCCCAGCCGGCCTTCGGCTGTGGCTGGGCGAAGACGAAGCCTTCCGGCAGCCTGATCTGCACTTCCGTCGTCGGCTTGCCGTCGCAGCCATGCGGCACCTGCAGCACCGCCTTGAAGGTGGTTTCCACCGGCGCCGTGTCGGTTTCAAACGTGGCGTGCGCGTGGGCGAAGCCGGTTGCTGCAAGGCTGATGCCGAGCGAAAGGGACGCGATTCGGGTCTTGGTCATGTCGTCATCTCCGGACCACGCGTCCGGGCGCTGCCCGGTTCCGGTGGTCATACCGCCTGAGGCGGTGCATTGGTGTGAATTGCGAAAGCGGGAGGTTACGAACGAGACGGTGGTCCGCGCGACGGCGGCAGCAGGCGCAAGGGCTGATGAACAATCCCGCCCTCGAGGCGAGCGGTCGAAATCAGCCAGATGCCGTTGTCGGCGCGCACACTTTCCGCAGGCGGTGCCGGCAGGAGAACGGCGCCTGAAAGACGACAGGCCTCGCAGACCGGGGCCATCGACTGGCTCTTACCGCCCTCATGGTCGACGCCGCCCATTCCGAAGCAGATTTCGGCAACGGTGCCGTCGGGCAATTGGTAGGCGGCGATCTCGGCCGGCGAGAGCGTCTTGGCCGTGAGCGGCTTGTGTGCAACGGCGAGGAACGCGAGCGCGAACACGGCGATCAGCCGTACCGCAATCCCGATTTTCCCGTTCCGCCTTGCCATTGTTATCCCCGATCTCGACCCTGGGTTATCCCCTGGCGATGAAGAATGCAAAGACAGAATTGCGGGCGGGAGACGGCTGCGTCTTTTGGTCATGCGACAAAAATGTGTTTCACCGCGACACCGCCCTCTTGCCAAGCTCCCGGCTTCGCCGTTATCTGGAGACGATCTTGTTGGGAGAAGCCGGCTCAAACCGGTGCCGAAGGAGCAACCGCCCCGGAAACTCTCAGGCCAAAGGACCAGCAAGGTGCCGGTAGGACTCTGGAGAGAAGCGTTTTTGCGCTCGCCGAAGGGATAACAATCTCAGGCAAAGGGACAGAGGGGGCTCGAATCGACGGCGATTGACGCCGGAAGTGTGAGCCGGCGCGGGAGCGCCAGACCTGGAGGCCGGATTTGGAAGACAATTCCCATTTGAAACAGACGCCGCTGCATGCGCTGCACCTTTCCCTGGGTGCCCGCATGGTTCCCTTTGCCGGCTACGACATGCCGGTGCAGTATCCTGACGGCGTGATGAAGGAGCACCAGCACACCCGTGTTGCCGCCGGTCTCTTCGACGTCTCGCACATGGGACAGGTCATCGTCCGGCCGAAGTCCGGAAAGGTCGAAGACGCAGCCCTGGCGCTTGAAAAGCTGGTGCCGGTCGATGTGCTCGGCCTTGGCGAGGGTCGGCAGCGCTATGCAATCTTCACCAATGCCGAAGGCGGCATCCTTGACGATCTGATGATTGCCAACCGTGGCGATCACCTGTTCCTCGTCGTCAACGCCGCCTGCAAGGACCAGGATTTCGAGCATCTTAAGAGCGGACTCGCCGACACCTGCGACGTCACTATGCTCGACGACCGCGCGCTGATCGCGCTGCAGGGCCCGCATGCCGAAGCTGTCCTCGGCGAACTCTGGGCGGATGTGTCCGGCATGCGCTTCATGGATGTCGCCGAAGCGGACCTGCACGACGTCACCTGCATCATTTCGCGCTCGGGCTATACCGGTGAGGATGGTTTCGAGATTTCCATTCCCGCCGCCTCCGCCGTCGATGTGACGCAGCGGCTGCTGGAACATCCCGATGTCAAGCCGATCGGTCTCGGCGCGCGTGATTCGCTGCGTCTTGAAGCCGGCCTTTGTCTCTATGGCAACGATATCGACACAACGACGACGCCGGTCGAGGGCGCGATCGAATGGGCGATGCAGAAGGCCCGGCGGGCCGGCGGTGCCCGTGAGGGCGGTTTCCCCGGTGCCGATCGCATTCTCGCTCAGTTCGCCGATGGCGCGTCGCGCCGCCGCGTCGGCCTGAAGCCTGAAGGACGCGCGCCGGTTCGTGGTGGCGCCAACCTCTTTGCCGATGCCGAGGGCAAGACGCCGGTCGGACAGGTGACCTCCGGCGGCTTCGGCCCTTCGGTCGATGGGCCTGTCGCGATGGGCTACGTCGATGCCGGCCACACCGACGTCGGTACCACCCTCTTTGCGGAAGTGCGCGGCAAGTACCTGCCCCTGGCGGTCGCCGCCCTTCCCTTCGTCAAACAAACCTACAAACGCTGATCAGGAGAGAGCGATAATGTTGAAGTTCACCGACGAACACGAGTGGCTGAAGGTCGAAGCTGGCGTTGCAACGGTCGGCATTACCGAACACGCGGCCGGCCAGCTCGGCGACCTCGTCTTCGTGGAGCTGCCGGAAACTGGCTCCACCTTCGCCAAGGGCGATACGGCTGCAACGGTTGAATCCGTCAAGGCGGCCTCCGACGTCTATTGTCCACTTGACGGCGAAATCGTCGAAGTCAACCAGGCGATCGTCGACGACCCGTCGCTGGTCAACAGCGACCCGCAGGGCGCTGCCTGGTTCTTCAAGCTCAAGCTCGCCGATCCGAACGCAGCCGACGCCCTTCTCGACGAAGCGGCCTACAAGGAGCTCGTCGCCTGATGAGCATGCCCAAGGATTTCACCTTTACCGACTACAAGCCGTATGACTTCGCCAACCGGCGTCATATCGGCCCGTCGCCGGCGGAAATGGACGAGATGCTGAAGGTCGTCGGGTATCCGACGCTCGACGCGCTCATCGACGATACCGTTCCGCCATCGATCCGCCAGAAGACGCCGCTTGCCTGGGGCGCGCCGATGACCGAGCGCGAAGCGCTCGACAAGATGCGCGAAACGGCCAACCGCAACCAGAAGCTCGTGTCGCTGATCGGCCAGGGCTATTACGGCACAATCACGCCGCCGGTGATCCAGCGCAACATCCTGGAAAACCCGGCCTGGTATACGGCTTACACGCCCTACCAGCCCGAGATCAGCCAGGGCCGCCTCGAAGCGCTGCTCAACTACCAGACTATGGTCTGCGACCTGACCGGCCTCGACGTTGCCAACGCTTCGCTGCTCGATGAGGCAACGGCCGCCGCTGAAGCCATGGCGATGGCCGAGCGCGTCTCGAAGTCGAAGGCCAAGTCCTTCTTCGTCGACGAGAGCTGCCACCCGCAGACGATCGCGCTGCTGAAGACCCGCGCCGAGCCGCTCGGCTGGCAGATCGTCATCGGCAACCCCTTCACCGATCTCGATCCGGTCGATGTCTTCGGCGCGATCTTCCAGTATCCGGGCACCTACGGCCATGTGAACGATTTCACCGGCCTGATCGCGCGCCTGCACCAGACCGGTGCGATCGCAACGGTCGCTGCCGATCCGCTGGCGCTGGCGCTCCTGAAGTCGCCGGGCGAAATGGGTGCAGACATCGCCATTGGCTGCACCCAGCGCTTCGGCGTTCCGGTCGGCTACGGTGGCCCGCATGCTGCCTATATGGCCGTCAAGGACGCCCACAAGCGCTCCATGCCCGGCCGTCTCGTCGGCGTTTCGGTCGATGCGCGCGGCAACCGCGCCTATCGCCTGTCGCTGCAGACCCGCGAACAGCACATCCGCCGCGAAAAGGCGACGTCGAACATCTGCACCGCGCAGGTTCTGCTCGCCGTCATGGCCTCGATGTACGCGGTCTTCCACGGACCGAAGGGCATCAAGGCGATCGCCCAGAGCGTTCACCAGAAGACCGTGCGCCTCGCCATGGGCCTCGAGAAGCTCGGCTACACCGTCGAGCCCGGCGTGTTCTTCGACACCATCACCGTTGAAGTCGGCAAGCTGCAGGGCATCATCCTCAAGACCGCGGTCGCCGAGGAAGTGAACCTGCGCAAGATCGGCGAAACCAGGATCGGCATCAGCCTCGACGAGCGTTCGCGCCCGGTCACGCTGGAAGCCGTCTGGCGCGCCTTCGGTGGCGACTTCAAGGTGGAAGAGTTCGAGCCGGGCTACCGCCTGCCGGAAAGCCTGCTGCGCACCAGCGAATACCTGACGCACCCGATCTTCCACATGAACCGCGCCGAAAGCGAGATGACGCGCTACATCCGTCGTCTGTCGGACCGCGACCTCGCGCTCGACCGGGCGATGATCCCGCTCGGCTCCTGCACGATGAAGCTGAACGCGACGGCGGAAATGCTGCCGATCACCTGGCCGGAATTCTCGGAGATCCATCCGTTCGTTCCGAAGAACCAGGCGGCTGGCTACCAGCACATGATCGAGGATCTGTCGGAGAAGCTCTGCGCCGTTACCGGCTATGACGCGATCTCCATGCAGCCGAACTCGGGTGCGCAAGGGGAGTACGCGGGTCTCCTGACGATCCGTGCCTATCACCTGGCAAGGGGCGATGCCCACCGCGACGTCTGCCTGATCCCGACCTCGGCGCACGGCACCAATCCGGCCTCCGCGCAGATGGCCGGCATGAAGGTTGTGGTCATCAAGGTGAGCGAAAACGGCGACATCGACATGGACGATTTCCGTGCGAAAGCCGAGCAGTACGCGGAAAACCTCTCCTGCTGCATGATCACCTATCCGTCGACCCACGGCGTGTTCGAGGAGAACGTCCGCGAGGTCTGCGAGATCGTGCACAAGCACGGCGGCCAGGTCTACATGGACGGCGCCAACATGAACGCCATGGTCGGCCTTGCCCGCCCCGGCGACATCGGCTCCGACGTCAGCCACCTGAACCTGCACAAGACCTTCTGCATTCCGCACGGCGGCGGCGGTCCCGGCATGGGTCCGATCGGCGTCAAGGCGCATCTGGCACCCTACCTTCCCGGCCACCCGGAAACGGACGGCGAGGATGGTGCGGTCTCGGCAGCACCCTTCGGTTCGGCTTCGATCCTGCCGATCTCGTGGAGCTACTGCCTGATGATGGGCGGCGAAGGCCTGACGCAGGCGACGAAGGTGGCGATCCTCAACGCCAACTACATCGCGGCAAGGCTGAAGGGCGCCTACGAGGTGCTCTACAAGTCGTCCAAGGGCCGCGTGGCGCATGAGTGCATCATCGACACCCGTCCGCTGGTCGAAAGCGCCGGCGTCACCGTCGACGATGTGGCCAAGCGCCTGATCGACTGCGGCTTCCACGCGCCGACCATGAGCTGGCCGGTTGCCGGCACGCTGATGATCGAGCCGACCGAATCGGAGACCAAGGCCGAGATCGATCGCTTCTGCGAGGCGATGCTGGCGATCCGCGAGGAAGCCCGTGCCATCGAAGAAGGCCGGATGGACAAGACCAACAACCCGTTGAAGAACGCTCCGCACACGGTCGAAGACCTGGTCGGCGATTGGGATCGTCCCTATTCGCGCGAACAGGCCTGCTACCCGCCGGGCGCCTTCCGGGTCGACAAGTACTGGTCGCCGGTCAACCGCGTCGACAACGTCTTTGGCGACCGCAACCTCATCTGCACCTGCCCGCCGCTGGAAAGCTACGCGGAAGCTGCTGAGTAAAATTGTAATCCGGCGGGGCTCCCTTTTGCCCCGCCAGCTTGCCGCCGCGCGGATCGCGCTGCCGGCCATTGGCTGGGCCACAGGTTTCCCTGCTGGCAAATTCCCGACACTGTCAGATCTTGAAACACTGCTTGAGCCGCGGATGCCCCGGGCCTGAATTCCGGACGCGGCTATCGACGCGTGCTCATGTTGGGCGGCAGGATCGTGCTCTCGACCCAGAAACGGGTGAAGGCCTCGGCAAAACGGCGATAGTCGTCGACCGACGAAGGCTTGGCCGCATAGGCGTTGGCGCCGGCCTCATAACATTGAACCACATCGGACGGATTGATCGACGACGTCAGCACGATGATCGGGACGAGCGCCGTGGCGCGCACCTTTCGCAGGCGCCGCAGAAGCTCGATGCCGTCGCTGCCAGGCAGCTTGATATCCATCAGGATGTAGTCGACATGGCCGCGTCGAAGCTGTTCGACCGCCTCGTCGGCATCGGTGGCCAGAACGATTTCGATCGCCTGGTCGACATGAGCAAAGGCTCGCGACACGAAACGCGCGTCGTGCGCGTCGTCTTCCACCAAGAGCAATCGCTTTGGCGTCGAGACCACCGGTTCCGCCCTACTTCGTCTTCCTCAGCCACCTCGGAAGAAGCACGATGAAACGTGCGCCTTCACGGAAGGTGGTGTCAAGGCAGATCGAACCGTCGTGGCTTTCGGCAATGCGTTTGGCGAGCGCCAGGCCGATGCCGGTGCCTCCATAGACCGTCTCATCCTTGTGCAGGCGCTGGAACACCTCGAAGATGCGCGTGGCAAAACGCGGATCGATGCCGATCCCGTTGTCCTCGACGGCAAGCTCAACCATGTGGTCGGTGACGCCGCCGTGGATCTTGATCAGCGGTGGCCGGTCGGCGTGGCGATATTTGATCGCATTGCCGAGGAGATTTTGCACCAGGCGGCGCAGAAGCTCCGGATCGCCCTCAAGCTCCGGCAGAGGGCCGACCTCGAACGTGGCGCCTGCCTTGCGCGCGTCACCGGCAAGCATCGTCAGTGTTTCCGAGACCACGTCATCAAGCCGGACGTCTGTCCACGCGGTGATGCGATGGGCGATCTGGGCATAGTCGAGCAGGCTGTCGACCACCCGGTTCATGCGCTTGACGCTGTCGCGCAGATGACGCGCATTTTCGGCGAGTTCGCCCTGATTGCCGGTCTTCAGATCGTCCTCGATCATTTCGGAGAACATCGAGATGTGCCTGAGCGGGGCCTTGAGGTCGTGCGACACTGTGGCGGTGAACTGGTCGAGCGCCTCGTTCTTGTGTTCAAGTTCCTGTCGCTGGCGCTCAAGCGCGAGTTCGGCGCGCTTGAGGTCGGTAACATCGACGCGGGCGACGACCGTGTTGCCGTCCTTGGTGCGGATGTTCTCCACCCGCAGCCAGCGATCGTCGGCATAACGAAAGATCTTCGGCCGTCCATCGGGATAACGAAAGTCGCGCAGACGCGAGGCGATCCACTCGTCGCCTTCGCGTGTTCCCGGTATCGCATCCGGGTAGTGGCCGCCCTGCCTGGCGAGAAGCAGGATCTCCTCGGCGGTGATCCCGGGCTTTAGAGCCGGACCGGCGGGCCCGCAGATCGCCTGATAGGCCCGGTTATAAACGACGAGCCGTTCCTGTCGGTCGAAGATGGCAAAGCCCTCGGGCATGGCTTCGAGTGCCGCGTTCAGCATCTGGGATGCCTTGTCGCGCGCGCTGACGGCTTCCGTGAGATCCGAGATGTCTCTGATGATGCCGATCAGCGCCAGTTCTTCACCCTGATCGTCGATCAGCGGCGTCGTTCTCAAGTGCCCGGAAAACGTCGAGCCGTCGCGCCTGACATAAAGGTAGTTCGACGCGCGCGGGGCAGTCTCGTCCACCCGGGCGGCGCGGTTCTTCAGCCGCTTGTCATATTCGGCGTCGCTCGCATAGATCAGCCGCACCGACCGGCCGATGAACTCCTCCGCCGGATGGCCGAATTGATGAAGTGCGGCATTGTTGGCCGAGCGGATGATGCGGTCGGCGTCGATGATGATCACGGGGTCGGGAAACGTCTCGTAGAGCGCCTTGAAGACGAGATCCTCGTTGAACGCCGCCATGCCCGCTCCCCTATTCCATGATTATGCATTTCAGCAGAAAAAAGGCCCGGCGAAAACCGGGCCGCGTCATTCGGCTGCAGGAATGGGAGAACTTAGTTAGCGCGCACCACGGCGTTGCCCTCGGCGGCGAGTGCTGCGAGGTCCGCAGGCTTCAGCTCGACCGATTCGCCGCAGCCGCAGGCCGATGTCTGGTTCGGGTTGTGGAAGGTGAAGCCGGAGCGCAGTGTCGTGACTTCGAAATCCATCTGCGTGCCGAGGAGATAGAGGACGGCCTCGGGCGCCACCCACACTTTGGCGCCTTGATGTTCGATCAGGTCGTCCTTGGGGTTGGCTTCGGTCACGAGATCAATGGCATATTCCATGCCGGCGCAACCGCCCTTCTTGATGCCGACGCGAATGCCCTTGGCATCGGGGCCGGAATTCTCGACGATCGCACGAACACGGCCAGCGGCCGCATCGGTCAGGCTCATCACGGCAAAGCCCATGGGCTCATTCTCCTTGTCGTCACCGGGGTAAAGGCCCGGCGCCTTACAGAATCAAATGTAGTATCCGTGCCTTAACGGATCAATACGGGCGCGTCAGTACCAGCCGACGGCGACCTGCGCCTCTTCCGACATGCGGTCTGGCGTCCACGGCGGATCGAAGGTCATCGCGACCTCGACGCCCGATACACCCTCGACGGCGCCGACGGCGTTTTCGACCCAGCCCGGCATCTCGCCGGCGACCGGGCAACCGGGTGCGGTCAGCGTCATGTCGATCTTGACCATGCGGTCGTCTTCGATATCGATCTTGTAGATGAGACCGAGCTCGAAAATATCGGCCGGGATTTCCGGGTCGTAGACGGTCTTCAGCGCCGCGACGATGTCGTCGCTGAGGCGCGCCAGTTCCTCGGCCGGGATCGCCGAATGTACGATGCCCTCGCGGACGTCGACCTTTTCTTCCGTAGCATCAAGGCTCATGTCGGCCTCCTGGACTTTCTCTTTTGGTTCAAATTTCTATGAAAAGTCTTTGAACCTTTTACGAATTTCTCAAGCGAAGAACTTGCGTGCATGCTCCAGCGCCTCGGCCAGCGCATCCACCTCGGCCCGCGTGTTGTAAAGGCCGAAGGACGCACGGCATGTGGAGGTCACACCGAAGCGTTTCAAGAGCGGCTGCGCACAATGGGTGCCGGCGCGAACGGCGACGCCAGCGCGGTCGATCACCATCGACACATCGTGCGAATGGATGCCGGCAAGCTCGAAGGCAAAGATGCTGCCCTTGTCAGGCGTGTTGCCGAAGACTCTCAGCGAATTGACCGCCGACAGGCGCTCGCGCGCATAGGCCGTCAGGTCCGCCTCATGGGCCTGGATCGCTGCCCGGCCAAGCTTTTCCATATAGTCGAGCGCGTAGCCAAGGCCGATCGCCTGCACGATCGGCGGCGTGCCCGCCTCGAAGCGATGCGGCGGGTCGTTGTAGGTGACGGTGTCCTCGGTCACCACCTCGATCATCTCGCCGCCGCCAAGGAACGGGCGCATCTCCTTCAGGCGATCGGTCTTGCCGTAGAGAACACCGATCCCGGACGGGCCGTAGAGCTTGTGGCCGGTCATAACGTACCAGTCGCAATCGATATCCTGCACGTCGACCGGCATGTGAACGGCGCCCTGGCTGCCATCGACCAGCACCGGGATGCCGCGCTCACGGGCGATACGGCAGATCTCCTTGACCGGGACCACCGTGCCCAGCGCATTCGACATGTGGGTGATGGCGATCAGCTTGGTCTTGTCTGTCAGGCACTTAACGAAGTCTTCGACATGCAGCGCGCCATCGTCGTCGACTGGGATCCAGACGAGCTTTGCACCCTGGCGTTCGCGGATGAAGTGCCAGGGAACGATGTTGGAGTGGTGCTCCATGATGGAGAGCACGATCTCGTCGCCCTCGCCGAGCTTCGGCATGCCGTAACCATAGGCGACCGTGTTGATCGCCTCGGTCGACGACTTGGTGAAGATGACGTTGTCGACAGAGGGCGCATTAAGGAAGCGGCGCACCTTCTCGCGCGCCGCCTCATAGGCTTCCGTCGCGGCATTCGACAGGAAATGCAGGCCGCGATGGACGTTGGCATATTCGTTGGAATAGGCATGGGAGATCGCGTCGATCACGACCTGCGGCTTCTGCGCCGATGCGCCGTTGTCGAGATAGACAAGCGGCTTGCCGTAGACGGTACGCGACAGGATCGGGAAATCCCGGCGGATCGCTTCGACGTCGTAGGCGGGCACCGGTACAGCGTGTTCCATGTCTTTCAATCCAATTGCGCCGCAGCGCTTGCGCATCCTCCAGGACGCGCCAAGTCGCCGTTACATGCTGAACTGCCGTATAGCTCCTCGGGCGGAGCTATGCGGAAGCCGTTAGGCGTGCTTTTCGAGCCAGCTCGAGATCACGTCTTCCAGAGCCTCGACCAGCGCCTCGTGATCTTCCAGCTCTTCGACGATCTCGGCGACGAAGGCATTGACGAGCATCGCCCTTGCCTTGTTCTCCGGAACGCCGCGCGCCATCAGATAGAAGAGCTGCGTGTGGTCGATGTCGGCAACGGTTGCGCCGTGACCGCACTGAACGTCGTCAGCGAAGATTTCCAGTTCCGGCTTGGCCGACAGGTCGGCGTCGTCGGAAAGCAGCAGCGTATTGCACGCCATCTTCGCGTCGGTCTTCTGCGCGTCCTTGGCGACCAGGATCTTGCCCTGGAATACACCCTTGGCGCGGTCGAACACGACGTTGCGGATGATCTCCGTCGACGTCGTGTGCGGCACGTTGTGGCCGAGCGTGAAGGTCACGTCCGTATGGGTCTCGCCGCCGAGCAGGTTGATCCCACGCAGCTTGAAGTCGGCACCCTCGCCGCTCGTCTTGCCGTGGATCTCCTGGCGCACCAGCTTGCCGCCGGCGTTGATCACGAACAGATGCAGCTTGGCGTCCTTGCCGATGTCGAAGCGGATCTGGCCGAGATGGGTATCGGCAGCGCCCTGCTGCTGCAGGATGATCCAGACGATGTCGGCGCCTTCGGCGAGCGTCACGTCGCTGACCGACGACACGAAGCTTTCAGCGTCCTTGGTCGACAGATGCCGCTCGATCACGGTTGCCTTGGCGCCGGCGCCGAAGGAGACCGGGAAGCGCGTATGCGCCTGGCCTAGGCTCTGCACCAGCTGGATTTCCAGCGGATTTTCGAGCGAGGTCTCGGCGGCCACGTCGATTTCCAGGCCACCGCGAACAAGACCGCCATTGATGCGACCGATCGCGTCGTCAAAGCCGAGCACCGCAAGGCCGGCAGCAGCCGAACCATCGAGCAGGCTGTCGACGTAGGAGCGCACGGTCACGCCCTCGGGCAGGTTGCCCTTGAGGTCCACCTGGCCATTGCGCACGGAAAACACCGTCGAACCCGGGACCAGCGCATCGACGCGATCGGCGAATGCGGTCGCGTCGGCGGCCGGAACGGTGCGCAGCAGCGTGCGCAGGTCCGTATAGTGCCAGGATTCGACCCGGCGGGTCGGCAGGCCAGCGGTGCGCAGCTCATGCACCAGCGTGTCACGAACCGAGAGCACCGAGCCGTCGCCCGGCAGGTCGCCGATCTGGTTGGTGTAGGAATCGACGAGCGCCGTCTCGGCAGCGGTCATCTTGATTGCCTGTTGCATATTCATTCGAACACTCCTTCAACAGGCCCTAGGCTGCAGCTTCGATGATGTCAGCGTAGCCGTTGGCTTCGAGTTCGTGTGCGAGCGTCTTGTCGCCCGACTTGATCACCTGGCCCTTGTAGAGGACGTGAACCGTGTCCGGCACGATGTAGTCGAGCAGGCGCTGGTAGTGGGTGATGACGACAACGGCACGGTCCGGCGAGCGCAGGGCGTTGACACCATCGGCGACGATCTTCAGCGCGTCGATGTCGAGACCGGAGTCGGTTTCGTCGAGCACGCAAAGCTTCGGCTCGAGCAGCGACATCTGCAGGATTTCGGCGCGCTTCTTCTCACCACCGGAGAAGCCGACGTTGAGCGGACGGCGCAGCATTTCCGGAGCGATCTTGAGCTCGGCTGCCGCTTCCTTGACGCGGCGCATGAATTCCGGCGTCGTCAGTTCGTCTTCGCCGCGATACTTGCGCTGTTCGTTCATCGCCACCTTCAGGAACTGCATGGTGGCAACGCCGGGGATTTCGACCGGGTACTGGAAGGCAAGGAAGATGCCCTTGGCGGCGCGCTCGGCGGCGTCGAGCTCGAGAATGCTCTCGCCGTTGTAGAGGATGTCGCCTTCGGTGACTTCGTAGTCTTCGCGGCCCGACAGGATGTAGGACAGCGTCGACTTGCCGGAGCCGTTCGGGCCCATGATGGCGGCGACTTCGCCGGCCTTCACGGTCAGGTTCAGGCCGCGGATGATTTCGGTGCCGTCTTCGGCGATGCGGGCGTGCAGGTTCTTGATTTCAAGCATTTCGTGTCTCTCAATCTCGTCTTCCAAAAAGGAAGCGGTTCAATGTCTCATCTTTGACGTTGGCGCTAAGCCAGAAAACGACGACCAGAAGCAGGCCGGAACAGATGCCAATTCCCTTTGCGCTGGGCCAATCTGCAATCAGCCCGACAACTCCGGTGGCAAGGCCGATGACGGAAACGAAGATGGACAGAACCATCAATTTCATCCCCGCCGACAGCGCCTTCTGCTCGACCAAATGGTCCGCCTCCCTTTAGCCGACCGAGCCTTCCAGCGAGATGCCGATCAGCTTCTGCGCTTCGACGGCGAATTCCATCGGCAGTTCCTGGATGACTTCCTTGACGAAGCCGTTGACGATCAGCGCGATCGCCGCTTCGGTCGGGATGCCGCGCTGCAGGCAGTAGAACAGCTGGTCCTCGGAAATCTTCGACGTGGTGGCCTCGTGCTCGAACTGCGCCGTCGAGTTCTTCGCCTCGATGTAGGGCACGGTGTGCGCGCCGCACTTGTCGCCGATGAGCAGCGAATCGCACTGGGTGAAGTTGCGGGCGTTCTCGGCCTTGCGGTGGGCCGAAACCTGGCCGCGATAGGTGTTTTCCGAAACGCCGGCAGCGATGCCCTTGGAGACGATGCGGCTCGACGTGTTCTTGCCGAGATGGATCATCTTGGTGCCACTGTCGATCTGCTGATGACCGTTGGACACCGCGATCGAATAGAACTCGCCGCGTGAACCATCGCCGCGCAGGATGCAGGATGGGTACTTCCAGGTGATCGCCGAACCGGTTTCGACCTGCGTCCAGGAGATCTTGGAGTTCTTGCCACGGCAATCGCCACGCTTGGTGACGAAGTTGTAGATGCCGCCCTTGCCTTCCTTGTCGCCCGGGTACCAGTTCTGAACCGTCGAATACTTGATCTCGGCGTCATCGAGCGCAACGAGCTCGACCACGGCGGCGTGAAGCTGGTTCTCGTCACGCTGCGGCGCGGTGCAGCCTTCGAGATAGGACACGTACGCACCATCTTCGCAGATGATCAGCGTGCGTTCGAACTGGCCGGTGTTCTTCTCGTTGATGCGGAAGTAGGTCGACAGTTCCATCGGGCAGCGAACGCCCTTCGGTACAAAGACGAAGGAGCCATCGGTAAAGACAGCTGAGTTCAGCGTCGCATAGTAGTTGTCGGTCGTCGGAACGACGGAGCCGAGATACTTCTTCACGAGATCCGGATGCTCGCGGATCGCCTCGGAGATCGACATGAAGATCACGCCGGCCTTCTTCAGCTCTTCCTTGAAGGTGGTGACGACCGAGACGCTGTCGAACACGGCGTCGACGGCGATCTTCGATTTCTGCACGCCCGCGAGGATCTCCTGTTCCTTCAGCGGAATGCCGAGCTTTTCGTAGACCTTGAGGATCTCTGGGTCGACCTCTTCGAGCGACTTCGGACCCGTCACGCCCTTGGGAGCGGCGTAGTAGTAGATGTCGTTGAAATCGATCTTCGGATAGTTGACGCGCGCCCAGGTCGGCTCTTCGAGCGTCAGCCAGCGGCGATAGGCCTCAAGGCGCCACTCGAGCATCCATTCCGGCTCGCTCTTCTTTTCCGAGATGAAACGGATGATGTCTTCGGAAAGGCCCTTCGGGGCCTTTTCGACTTCGATGTTGGTCTCGAAGCCATACTTGTACTGGTCCACGTCGATCTGACGGACCTGATCAATGGTCTCCTGCACGGCAGGCATGTCGTTCTCCAATCTTGCCGGATCCAAGGTCCGGCAGCTTGTCAGCGCGGTGTGAACTTGGCGCACCGCTTATGTAGTGGCTAAAAGGCGCTTTTCACCCTGTTTGCCAAGCGGAAAATTGCTTTTCCGCAATTTCGTCTCGTCGTTTGTATCAGGCCGCTTGGCCCGACGCGCGTCGCCTTGCTGCTATCTTCGCAAAGGCCGCGGCGCAACGCTCGATTTCGGCCGGCGTCGTCGTTTCGCCAATCGATATTCTAAGCGCTCCCTGGCGCGGATCGTAGCCCATCGCGACGAGGACGTGGCTCTGCCCGACCTTGCCGGAGGAACACGCCGATCCGGCCGACAGCGCCACCCCTTCGAGGTCGAAAGCGATCTGTCCGGTTTCGGCCTTCAGGCCAGGAAGCGTGAAGAAGGTGGTGTTGCCAACGCGCGAAACGTCGCGGCCGTGGATGACCACGCCTGCGGCTGCCGAAAGCATCGCGCCTTCGAGCCTGTCGCGTGCTGCGGTGATGGGTGCCATGCGCCCGGTCACGTCCTTGCCGACCTTACGCGCGGCTGCGGCAAAGCCGGCAATCGCGATCGGGTTTTCGGTTCCGGAGCGATGTCCTTTTTCCTGGCCGCCACCACGGATCAGCGGCACCGGCATCATCACTTCGCCGCGCGCGACAAGGGCGCCGGCGCCCTTGGGCCCGCCGATCTTGTGCGACGACAGAATGAGGAAGTCGGCCCCAAGCTCTTCGATCGCGAGCGGAATGCGGCCGGCTGCCTGTACGGCATCGACGACGAGGATACCGCCATGGGCGCGGACGATGTCGGCGATCTCGGCGATCGGCTGGATGATCCCGGTTTCGTTGTTGACGAGCATGACGGCGACCATCGGCAGCCCGAGCGCACGGTCATGGCCGGCCAGAAGGTCGCGAAGCACTGGAAGGTCGACCACACCGGTTGACGTCACCGGGATCTCGCTCACCGCTTCGCGCGGGAAACGACCGCCTTCGCGCACTGCCGGATGTTCGATCGCCGAGGCGTAGAGATGGGCGATCTTCAAGGGCGTGCGGCCCATGCGGAAATCGGGCGTCAGCACCAGGTTCGCCGCCTCGGTCGCGCCGCTGGTAAAGATCACGCTTGCCGCCTTGGCGCCGCAGAGGTCTGCCACATCGCGACGGGCATTCTCGATCAGCGTGCGCACCGCCCGGCCCTCGCCGTGGACGGAAGACGGGTTGCCGACGAGGTCGAGCGCGAACAGGCATGCCGCGCGCGCTTCGCTCGAAAGCGGCGCTGTGGCATTCCAGTCCATATAGATGCGCGAACCCGACATGATTTCCTTCGCTAGAACAACAGACCGCAGACCGGCAACCGCCGGCGGTGCATTTTCCTTGAATTTTCCGCGCCGCTTGCCTTATGAGACGAAGCACAGGGCGGAATGCCCGTACAGAAGTTTTGAACGGTTCTAAACTAGGTTTTAGAAAAGCTGACTGCTTTCGTCAAGACTGATCGCGATCTGAAGCCAAGATTCGAACCAGGAACACCCCCGGAGAGCCAATGCCCGAAATCATCTTCAACGGACCCGCCGGCCGCCTCGAAGGCCGTTATCAGCCTTCGAAGCAGAAGAGCGCGCCGATCGCCATCATCCTGCACCCGCATCCGCAGTTCGGTGGCACGATGAACAACCAGATCGTCTACCAGCTCTTCTACATGTTCCAGAAGCGCGGCTTTACGACGCTGCGGTTCAATTTCCGAGGCATCGGCCGCAGCCAGGGCGAGTTCGACCATGGTGCCGGCGAGCTCTCCGACGCAGCCTCCGCACTCGACTGGGTGCAGAGCCTGCATCCGGATTCGAAGAGCTGCTGGGTCGCCGGCTATTCCTTCGGCGCCTGGATCGGCATGCAGCTCTTGATGCGCCGCCCCGAGATCGAAGGCTTCATGGCCGTCGCGCCGCAGCCGAACATCTATGATTTCTCCTTCCTGGCGCCCTGCCCGTCCTCGGGCCTGATCATCAATGGCGATTCCGACAAGGTCGCGCCGGAAAAGGACGTCAACGGCCTCGTCGAAAAGTTGAAAGCCCAGAAGGGCATTCTGATCACCCACAAGACCGTGCCGGGCGCCAACCATTTCTTCAACGGCCAGGTCGAAGGCCTGATGGGCGAATGCGAGGACTATCTCGACCGTCGCCTCAATGGCGAACTGACGCCGGAGCCGGCTGCCAAGCGCATTCGCTGACAAGCCGCGCCGACAATCCCGACGCCGCGCATCCGAAAGGGTGCGCGGCGTTTTTTATGGCGCGCGCGGCGCGGTGCCCCCTTTTGCTCTCGCCCGATATGATGAGTTCCCGCACGGTGTGATCGGCGTATAGTGCAAGCCTAGGCTGTTTGGGGACAGGACAGTCCTGCTGACACTGACGGGCTGACACTGGCGGGAGGGAGCGATGATGGAGCGATCAAGCGTGTCGGCGGCCGAGCGGAAGTGGCTCACCCTTCCTGACACGCCCTGCCTTCCGGACGGCGGCAAAGAGGGTGCTTTCGATATTTCGGGTGCCAGGATCTGGTACAGGGATTACGGCTCGGGGCCGCCGGTCATCTTCCTGCATGGCGGGCTCGGCAATTCCGACTACTGGGGGCGTCAGGTGGCCGCACTCTTAGAGACCTGGCGGGTGATCGTGATGGACAGCCGTGGCCAAGGGCGCAGCAGCCGCGGCGACGACGCCATGAGCTATGCGCTGATGGCCGGAGACGTCCTGGGGCTGATTGACCATCTGAAATTGCCCAAGGCGGCCATCGTCGGCTGGAGCGATGGTGCGATTATCGGGCTCCTGCTCGCCATGTCGCACGCCGATCGCATCACCGGAGTCTTTGCCTTCGGCGCCAACAGTGGCCCCAATGGAACCTATGACCTGACCGACAATGTGATGTTCAACAAATACATCGAGCGAACCCGCAACGAGTATGCCCAGTTGTTGCCTGGACGAGGCAGCTTTGACGCCTTCCTTGGCGAGATGGGTGCGATGTGGGACACCCAGCCGGACATGACGGTCGCCGGCCTCAAGAAGATCGCGGTTCCCGTCTGGATCGCGGACGGCGACCACGAGGAGGTCATCCGGCGCGAGGATACGCTGTTTCTCGCTGACCACATCCCGGACGCCGGGTTGCTGATCCAGCCGGACGTCAGTCATTTCTCCGTGCTTCAGGACCCGGATCAGTTCACTACGGACGTGGCGCGTTTCCTCCGCTCGAAAGGCATTGTGTAGAGCATCCTGCCTTCAACTGGGATAGCCTCTCCGAGGGCGAAGCTCTGGAATTGAAGTGCTGGAGAATCAAAGCACTGGAGCGTCCCTGATGCGTTCATGCGAACGCACGGCGCGCTAGGCGTCCTGCGCCGACGTGCGGGCGATCCAATGCGGCACCGACGGATTGACGACGGTCTTCGGCGTCTCCGCACACTCCACCCGATTGCGGCCGTTGGCCTTGGCCATGTAGAGCGCTTCGTCGGCGCGCTGCATCACCGGGTCGAGGGCCTCGCCGCGGCCGACGACTGCGACGCCGAAACTGGACGTGACGCGCGCTGTCTCCGGCAGGCCTGAGATCTGTTGTGACATGATAGCGGCACGCATTCCGTGCGCCACCACGCGTGCTTCCTCCAGTTCCGTGCACGGCAGGTATACGGCAAATTCCTCACCACCGAGACGACCGGCAACGGCACGGTTCGGCATGACGTCCATCAGCACGCGGGCAAACCTCCGGATGACTTCATCGCCAGTGAGGTGACCGTAGGTGTCGTTGACCAGCTTGAAGCGGTCGAGATCGGCGAGAATCAGCGTGCCGGGCGTCTCGCTGGCGCGGGCGTGCAACAGCGGCATGACGCGCTCCATGAAGCCGCGACGGTTGTAGAGCCCCGAGAGCAGGTCGATTTCGGACTGGGCCTGTGCGTCGTCGACGATGTCCTTGACCATGACGCCGAGCATCGCGAGACCCGCACCGACGATCAGCATCGCCCCAAGCGCCTGCGAAACAAGGGCGAAATTGCTCGAAACGTAGTCCTGGGCGGTGGCGCCTGCTCCGACCGCGACAGCCGCGTAGATCTTCGCGAAATAGTAAGCTGATGATAGCGCCAGCAGTCCGAAGAGCAGCCAGTCGTAAAATGAGCGGCGCGTCGAGCGAATCACGACCGATGCGGTCCAGGCGAGGATCAGCACGAAAGGCATCTGATAGAAGAAGGAATGCTGCCAGGTTCCTCGCGGCAGATCGAAGATTGCGACGTCGAGCGCAACGCCGGCAACGAAACAGGCAACGAGCACCGGCGCACGTACGGGCACCTGGTAGAACAGGCCGAGGCCGAAGCGCAAAAGACAGAAGCCACCGAGAACGCAGGCAAAGGCCGCAATCGCAAACAGCCGTGGCGTTGCGGAAAACGGAACGATCGCTTCGCAGACCGCCGACAGCGAGGCGATGGAAAATCCCGCCGCGCACCACAGCGCCGAGCGGCGCTGACGGCTCTTTGCGGCAATGGTGAGGAATGCGGCCGTGAAAATCTGCGAGATGATAAAGTTCACAGCCAGCAGAGAAATCGCACCACCCATCGACGAACCTGAAACTTTCGGACTGCGGACACTTGCCTTGCGCCACCCCTGGTGGCAACCGGCGCCGATCCTAGTTGGCCGATGCGAAGATTTGATTAATCCCGCAAGCCCCTACAGGCCCCTACAGTGCCGCGCCTCCTTTCAGACGCGCAAAGGTCGCTGTAGATCTTCGATTTTCTGCATGGTTTTATCCTTTAAGCGGCTACGATTAAAGGAAACATGCAGTAAGCCGCCGGTGACCTCGCCTCGGGCCGTCCGTTTCAAACTTGAGGCTTGATGGCGTGCTTGCCGCCGCTCACCGGCTGGCGCACACCGGTTGTCCCCGGATAGGTCAGCGGCAGGCCGCGAAGCGAGCGGACTGCGAGATAGGCCCAGGCCTCGGCTTCCATGGAATCGCCGTTGAACCCCACATCCTCGGCCTTGAGCACGCCCGCCCCCTCTTCTGCGGCCAGCGTCGAAAGGTCACGCATGATCACCGGGTTGAGCCGCCCGCCACCGCAGATCACATAGGTCCGCGGCTGTTGCGGCAGATGCCCTGCCGACTTGAGGATCGCGGCCGCCGTGACATGGGCAAGCGTGCGCGCACCGTCGGCAAGGCTCGCCTGGCTGCCTTCCGGCGGGGCGAAATCGTTCCGATCAAGCGAACGGCGCTGCTTGTCGGTGAAGAACGCATGAGAAAGATAGCGCGCGGCAAGATCGGGCAGCACGCTTCCTTCGCTCGCGATCATGCCGCCCTGGTCATAGGGAATGCCCGCGTGGGCTTCGACCCACTGGTCGATCAGCGTATTGCCGGGGCCGCTGTCATAGGCGACCAGCGCTTCGCTGTCGCCGATGAAGGTCAGATTGGAAATGCCGCCGATGTTGACGAAAACGACGGGGGCGATGAGACGGCTGGTGTCGCTTGCCCCGCGCGCAAGGGCGGCGTGGTAGGCGGGGATCAGTGGCGCGCCCTGCCCGCCGTGTTTCATGTCGTTGGCGCGCATGTCGTAGACGACGTCTATCCCGATCTCGCGCGCCAGCAAGGCTCCGTCGCCGATCTGTACGGTCAGCGCCTCGTCGGGCCGATGCAGCACCGTCTGTCCGTGAAAGCCGACGACATCGATGTCGGCCGGCGACAGGGCGTTCTGCTGCAGGAAGATTTTCACCGCTTCGGCATGCCGAACGGTCAGGTCGTGCTCAAGCGCACCAAGTGCTCCCGGTCGTTGATCGCGCTGCGTCATCGTTTTCGCATCTGCAAGCCCCTGTTTCAGCCGGTCGCGGAAGCGCGCGTCATAGGCAAAGCCGGCTGCGGGGCCGCGTTCGACGACAGTATCGCCATCGGTCCGCACAAGCGCGACGTCGATGCCGTCCATGCTCGTGCCACTCATCAGGCCGATTGCCGTTCTTGTCTGTTCCATTGCGCCAACGTTTCCAGAATCACTTTTGAAGTGATTATGCGCAAAAACAGTGCTAAACGCCCGTTCGTTCAAAAACTCCCCCCGCAAGAGAGACAGATCATGTCCGGTTTCAAGTCCGATTTCCTTCACACCCTCAGCGAGCGTGGCTTCATCCACCAGATCTCCGACGAGACTGGCCTGGACGAACTGTTCCGCAAGGAGACCGTGACGGCCTATATCGGCTTCGACCCGACCGCGCCGAGCCTGCATGCCGGCGGTCTCATCCAGATCATGATGCTGCACTGGATGCAGGCGACCGGCCACCGGCCGATCTCGCTGATGGGCGGCGGCACCGGCATGGTCGGCGACCCGTCGTTCAAGGACGAGGCGCGCCAGCTGATGACGCCGGCAACGATCGACGCCAACATCGCCAGCATCAAGACGGTGTTCTCCAACTACCTGAACTATGGCGAAGGCTCGAAGGACGCGTTGATGATCAACAACGCCGACTGGCTGCTCGGCATCAACTACCTTGAATTCCTGCGCGATGTCGGCCGCCATTTCTCCGTCAACCGCATGCTCTCTTTCGACAGCGTCAAGACGCGGCTCGATCGCGAGCAGTCGCTGTCGTTCCTCGAGTTCAACTACATGATCCTGCAGGCCTACGACTTCGTCGAACTGCACAAGCGCACCGGTTGCCGCCTGCAGATGGGCGGCTCGGACCAGTGGGGCAACATCATCAACGGCATTGACCTCGGCCACCGCATGGGTACGCAGCAGCTCTACGCGCTCACCTCGCCGCTTCTGACGACCTCGTCCGGCGCCAAGATGGGCAAGTCGGTCAACGGCGCCATCTGGCTCAACCCGGACATGCTGTCGGCCTATGACTTCTGGCAGTACTGGCGCAACACCGAGGATGCCGACGTCACCCGCTTCCTGAAGCTCTACACGACCCTGCCGATGGCCGAGATCGAACGGCTTTCCAACCTTGGCGGCTCGGAGATCAACGAGGTCAAGAAGATCCTGGCGACCGAGATCACCGCCATGCTGCACGGCCGCCCGGCGGCCGAGCAGGCTGCGGAGACGGCGCGCAAGACCTTCGAGGAAGGTGCGCTTGCAGACAACCTTCCCTCGGTCGACATTCCGACGGCAGAACTGGAAGCCGGCCTCGGCCTGCTGAGCCTGATCGTGCGTGCCGGCCTTGCCGCATCCAACGGCGAAGCGCGTCGTCACGTTCAGGGCGGCGCCATCAAGATCAACGACGAGGCGGTCAGCGACGAGCGCCGCGTGATCGGCACCGGCGACGTGACCGGCGACAATGTCGTCAAGCTGTCCCTCGGCAAGAAGAAGCACATTCTGGTACGCCCGGCCTAAGCAGGCCTGTTGCGATCAAATACAGGGGCCGGCCATTGCGCCGGCCTTTTTCATTGGAACTCGAAGATGCTGCGGAAGACGCCGGGGGCGATGATCGACAGCGGATTGATCGTCAGCTTCGGTTGATTGAAGGGACCATTCATCTTGAAGGTGATGCCAAGCAGGCCGCGGTCGCGACCGTTGCCGAGCAGCACCCCGATGAGAGGGAGCTCGCCGAAGATGCGGTTGAGGCCGTAGGCCGGCATGAAGGTGCCGGTCATGTCCATGATGCCGTTCTTGTCGCGCACCGTACCCTGGAAGGTGGCCCCGACATCGGTTCCGCGCAACACGCCGCCGTCGACGCGGATTGCGCCGCTGTCGAGCGCAAGTTGGGCAAACCCGCGCTCGAAACGGGCAGAGCTCACGTCGATATCGCGGCGGACGGCCTGGTTGAGGCTGCGGCCGTCCGAACCCGTCGGTGTCGATACCATCGATTGCAGCCGCTGCTCGCCGACCAGTTGGAACTTGCGGATATCGACGCTGCCCCTCCAGGAGCGGCCACCGCGGTCACGCAGTTTCAGGTTGAGCAGGCCGCCGCGCATGTTCTGGTAGATGTCGGCAAATCGCGCCAGCGATCCGGCGTCGCCCGTGGTCAGCTCCAGGGTATTGTCGGCACCGGCCTTGGCAAGCTTGGCAACCAGCGCTTGGCCGCTGCTGGTGACGGCCGAGAGGTTCACGTCCTCGATCTGGCGGCCGCGCTCGCCATAGACGAGATTGACGTTTGACAGCGCTTCGCCGTTGAAGCCGGTCACGCGGGCAAGCTGGGCCTTGATGGTGACGTCGTCGCCGTCGCCCTGGTTCTGGTCGCCGCCAGCCTTCAATTGAGCGAGGATCGGCCTGATATCGACCGCCGCGCCGGTGAGCGTTGCCGCATAACCTCCCTTTTTGCGGTCGATGGCGACTTCGAAATCGTCGCCCTGCCCGAGGCGGACGTTGTCGAGATCGGCCGAGAGGAGCCCGTTTTCGTCCACCTGCAACGCGCCGCGTGCGCCGAAGCCGTCGCCGGCAACCGCAAAATCGGTGATTTTGGAGACGTCGCCGTCGACGCTCGACGTGAGCTGGACCTCGGCCGGGATGCCCACACCCTTGCTCCAGCCGATCCAGGGAAGCGACAATTGCGCCTTGGTCAGTCCGATCTTTGCCTTCTGCCGGCCCGCCTCGTCGATCGTCACGTCGATGGTGATCGGTCCGGAGACGATTTTCGACAGGCCCTTGACGAATTTCTGCCAGACACCGTCATCGAGCGTGCCGGAGATCTGTCGCGAACGTTTGACCGCCGAACCGCTGTCGACCGGCTCCGTCAGTGCCACCTTGACCTTGGCGCCTTCGATCCGGGCGTCGGCATCGAGAACCGCCTGCTGATTGTCGACGCGGAACGTGCCGACGAGATCTTCGACCGGCCGCCCGAACATGGCCTTGTTCACCGTCACCTTGTCGAGCTGCATTTCCACCTGATAGAGCGGTTTGGGCGGATGCTGGTCCGAGATCAGGCCAAAGCGCGCCCCCACGACAGCCGTCAGCGGACCACTGAAATCCTCCGCCTGGAGCGGCGTTTTCTGCAGGGCCTGGATCGGTTTGTAGCTGACGAGTTCGGCAATCGCGTCCGCATTGCCGCCGACCTCGATCTTCATCTCGGCCATCAGCGGCTTGGTGTAGACGTCGGGGAGAATGAAGTCGCCGCCGTTGAGCGCGACCGAGCGTCCGGACGGAAAGAACGCGGTGCCCTTCTCGATTTCGGCCGTCATGCGCTGGCCGCTCAGCTTGAAGCGCCCCGACGTGTCGCGCAGCGGCGGAATTTCACCGGTGATGTTGATGCGGGTGTCGTCGATGTCGAAGTTGATGTTGAGCTCCTCATCGCCGAGCTTCAGCTCACCCTCGTTGTTGGCGATGCGGCCTTCTGCGACCGACACCTCGATCCTTGCATTGGTGACGGTGCCGCCAAACAGGTTGGCGATGGCCCAGCGGCGCGCACCCTTGGCCAGCCACCACGGCCACAGCTGCTTGACCGCCGTTGCATCCAACCGGTCGCTGACCGAGGCAAAGCTGATTCGTGGTGACGTCTTGCCGAAGGCGACAGACAGCGAACCAAACATAGAACCGAGCGGGCTCGATACCGCGAGCTGGTCGAAGATCAGTTGCCGCGTGCCGGAAACAAAACGGCCATTGGCCTTGGCATCGAACATCAGCGGTGGTTCGGCAATGTCTTCGGGTGCCGAGCTTGCGTTCTTCAGCAACAGGTCGATTGCAAAGCCTTTTTCGGTCGCGCCGGCAATCTTGTCGAGGTCGATGACCGCGCCTGTGAACGGAAAGTTCGACCGGCCGATCTTGATGGCGGACGGCAGGATCTCGACTGAGGAGCGCTCGAAGTCATAGGCGATATCCATCTGCGACGGATTGAGGGTCGAGACCAGCCCACCGGCATGGAAGGCGCCCTTGGTCGTACGCACGGCGACGCGCAGGTCCGGCTTCGCGGCGCCGGCTGCGCGCGTGGCCTTCAGGGTCAGCCCGGCCATCGCATCGATGCCGAAGGCGGGCTCGGTGCCCAACTTGCCGTGATAGAGGAATGGGGCGAGCGGCAGGTTGGTGATAGCCGCCTCGAAGCCGGTCACATGCCCGCTTTGCCCGAGCGCATTGGCGCTGAGGTCAACGGCGGTTCCGTCAACCGTCGCACTGCCCGTAACGCTCATCGAGCCGCCGGCATCGCGCTTGAATTCAAGCGCCGTCGCAACGACCGGAACCACGCGGTCACGCGCGCCAACGACGGAGAAGTTGAAATCCGACAGCGTGACCGTCTGGCTTCCGCGCCCGGCCGCCATCTGCGACATACGATCGACGTGGGAAAAAATCGCCTCCAGCGCATCGCCGACATCCGCGATCCGGATCCTGGTCAGATCAAGCGGTTCGCCCCTGGGAAGCAGTCCGGTGTCGAAGTCGCCGCCTTCCGCTTCAAGGCTGGATACGGCGATACGACCGGTGATCAGCGCCAGCGGGTCGAGCGCAATCGAAATGGAACGCAGCTTTGCCACCGGCTGGCCGGATGCAGCCTCGTTCAGCGACACCTCGCGGGCCTTGAGCGCGAGCGCGCCGCCGCCGGTCATGCGCACCACCGTGCTGCCGACCTCGGCCTTGTAGTCGTCGCCGAGTGCTGCATTGAGCGCGGTTCGGGCGCGCGCGTTCAGCATGCTGTCCATCATCCCGCTCTCAATCGCGGTGACGAGGATCGCGCCGATGGAAAAGAACAAAAGAAAGGTCAGCAGCGCAATCTTGGCGCAAAATCGCGGAACCGTGCTCTTGCGTGGAGCGTGCACGATAAGGGGATCGTGAGCCTGCGCCGAGGGCAACGCATGCAACGCGACGATGTCTTTCTTGCGAAAGCCGACTTTTTCGCCGCGGATCTCACTCATCAGCGCGGACGTCCTCCGTTCAATACGTGTTTGTCGCCGTCCCTTCCCGGTCGCGCCGGACGGCCATTTCTCGCCCCATGTAGACCACATGTCGTCGTGCAAAGTCACCACAGGCGCGGGACCATGCTGTGGACAGCCACCACCTGCAGCGGGAATCGCGCGCGCAGGCGAAAGTAATGTTTCGTAGCGGCGGATGCCGTCGGAAACCTGTCGAATCTAGCACAAATGCGCTGGACGGCGGTCGACGATTTTCGCTATGCCCGAAGCGCCGTCCACCTTGCGAGACACGCAAAAGTCGCTGTTGCACGTTGAGCCGCCGCGTGTTTTGCCCTTTCACAGGTGACGAGCAAGGCAAACACGCAAGTAGCGCGCTATTGTCTGTAAAACTTGGCGGAAGGAAGGTTTCATCATGGCAAGACCCGTTCCAGGAGATGTCGCTCCCGACTTCACACTGCCGCGCGACGGTGGTGGCACGGTTTCGTTATCCGCGATGCGGGGCCAGCCGGTCGTGCTCTTCTTTTACCCGAAGGACGACACGCAGGCGTGCACGCTTGAGGCGATCTCGTTTTCAGCACTTGCGAACGACTTCGCCAGCGCCGGTATAGCGCTGATCGGGCTCTCGCCCGATTCGGTGAAGAAGCACGAGCGCTTTGCCAAGAAGCACAATCTCACGGTTCCGCTCGCCGCCGACGAGGAGAAGGCCGTCGTCGAAGCCTATGGCGTCTGGGTCGAAAAAATGATGTACGGCCGCAAGTACATGGGCGTCGAACGTTGCACCTTCCTGATCGGCGCCGATGGCGTCGTCAAGAGAGTGTGGGAGAAGGTGAAGGTCGACGGCCACGCTGAGGATGTCCTTGAAGCCGCAAAGGCTCTCTGAGGCCGATGACTGAATTGCCCGCGTTCCACAGCCTGCGCGGCGGTGCGGTCGAGGCGATCCGTGCCGCGGACCTCGACATCAAGACCGCGCTCGCCCAGGAAGCGGCCAGGCGCTGGCAGCGCCGCTCGCTGTCGCTGCGTTCGCCGCTCGACAGACCCGTGCCCGCCCGCCCTGGCCGTCCGGAAAAGCCCGAGCTGACACCGCCGACGCAGGTCAAGCGGCGGTCGCTCGGCTCGCTGAAGGGCCGCATCGCGCTCCTGCACTCGATTGCGCATATCGAATTGAATGCCGTTGACCTGGCGCTCGATATCGTCGCCCGTTTCGCGACCGAAGCGGTGCCCAATTCCTTCTTCGACGGCTGGATGCGGGTCGCCTTCGAAGAGGCCAAGCACTTCCGGATGGTCCGGCAGCGCCTCAACGATCTCGGCGCGGACTATGGTGACCTGCCCGCCCATGACGGGCTGTGGCAGGCGGCGCACGATACCCGCAACGACCTGACCGCGCGGCTTGCCGTGGTGCCTCTCATTCTGGAGGCGCGCGGCCTCGACGTCACCCCTGCCCTGCAGGCCAAGATGCGCGAAACCGGCGATTTCGAAAGCGCCGCCGTGCTCGACGTCATCTACGAGGACGAAAAGGGCCACGTCGCCGTCGGCGCCAAGTGGTTCCGCTTCCTCTGCGCCCGGGAGAAAAAGGACCCGGCCGCGACCTTCCAGGCGCTGGTGCGTGCAAACTTTCGTGGACCGCTGAAGGCGCCGTTCAACGACATTGCCCGCGCCGAGGCCGGGCTGACGCCGTCGTTCTACCGTTCGATGACCGCTTCGACCAATCGCTAGCGGCGTCACCTCCATGCAATCATGCTTACCGATTGTTAACCCTAACGAAGTGTAATGATCCGCAGGTGATGCGAGGCAACGCGCACATGCGGGAGAGAACGGGTGTCTGGACATCAGGCAAATCGTGCCTTTGGAAAACGCAGGCAGAATCACGTTCTGATCCTGGCGAGCGGCGACAAGGTCCGCCACATGACGGTGCGTCCCTGGATGGCGGCGCTGGCCGTCTCCTTGGCCGGTGTCTGCAGCATCGGCTACCTCGCGGCCACGTCCTATCTGGTTCTGCGTGACGACCTCATCGGCGGCACGATCGCGCGTCAGGCGCGCATGCAGCATGAATACGAAGACCGAATCACTGCGCTCAGGGCACAGGTCGACCGGGTCACCAGCCGGCAATTGCTCGATCAGCAGGTTGTCGAAGACAAGGTGGAGAAATTGCTGCGCCAGCAGATGGCGCTGACATCGCGCAACGGCAAGCTCGGGGCCCTGGTCGAAAGGGCCGAGAACTCCGGCCTGTCGACCGAGACCGAGCAGCCGCCGGCAGTCGAACCCCTCGCCTATGGCGAGCGAGCCGACGCGGGCGGCGGCGTCAAGGCGATCGAGAAGCTGATGGGGCTGAATACGGCTTCGGTGGGCAGCGGAACCGGCGTTGTGCCGCTTGCCTATGCAGCGCCCAACGCCGCCGAATCAACATCCGACCGGGCCGACCGCATTTTTTCGAAGGTCACGCTTTCCTTGAAGGACGTTGAACGTGACCAGATGCAGCGTGTCAGGCAACTGACCGATGGCGCGGCAAAGACTTCGGATGCAATCCGAAACATCGTGGTGCGGACGGGCGTGGCCCTTCCGGTTGGCGATGTCGCAGAGGCAAGCCCGGGCGAAACGCCGGCATCCTCCAACACGGCGATCGGCGGGCCGTTCGTCGAGCCGATCGAGGATGACAGTTTCGGCCGTTCGCTTGCCGCACTCGATACGGCACTCGTGGAGCTCGAGCGCACACGCGCGCAGGTTCGCCAATTGCCCTTCGGCAACCCCTCGCCGGCGAGCGACATCACCAGCGACTTCGGCAACCGGCTCGATCCGTTTCTCGGACGCCTAGCGCTCCATGCTGGTATTGATTTTCGCGCCACGGTCGGCACGCGGATTCGCGCGGCTGCTCCCGGTACAGTGACGAACGCCGGTCTGACCGGCGGTTACGGCAACATGGTCGAGATCGACCATGGAAATGGTGTTTCGACCCGCTATGCACATCTGTCGGCGGTGCTGGTAAGGGCCGGCGATCGCGTGAATGCGGATGACGTCATCGCGAAATCCGGCAATACGGGGCGTTCCACCGGGCCGCACCTGCATTATGAGGTCCGGTTGAACGGCGAGGCCGTGGATCCGATGCGGTTCCTCGATGCCAGCAGGAAGCTTGCCAGCTACATGAATTGAAGGCCTCCCGACGCCTCTTCCGTCGCGTCTCGACTTGACAAGAAATGCGACAGATTCGCCGCCTTTCACCTTTTGCTGCTTCAACGTGCTGGATTTCTTGACTTTCAGCCGCGTTCAGCTTAAGAGCGCGGCCACGTGCTCGTGCGTTTTCCATCGATCGATCAGTGTTCTATTGAACCGGAACGGAAACAGATTTCCCTTTGACCAATTTTGCTGACCTTGGCCTGAGCCAAAAAGTTCTCTCCGCTGTCACCGATGCGGGCTACACAATCCCGACCCCGATCCAGGCTGGCGCTATCCCGCCGGCGCTGCAGCGTCGTGATATTCTGGGGATCGCCCAGACGGGCACGGGCAAGACCGCTTCGTTCGTGCTGCCGATGCTGACGCTGCTCGAAAAGGGCCGTGCGCGCGCCCGCATGCCGCGCACGCTCATCCTTGAGCCGACGCGCGAGCTTGCTGCCCAGGTCGCAGAGAACTTCGACAAGTATGGCAAGAACCACAAGCTCAACATCGCGCTTCTGATCGGCGGCGTGTCCTTCGACGAGCAGGATCGCAAGCTAGAGCGCGGCGCCGACGTGCTGATCTGCACGCCCGGCCGTCTGCTTGACCATTTCGAGCGCGGCAAGCTGCTCATGAGCGGTGTTGAGATCCTCGTCATCGACGAAGCCGACCGCATGCTCGACATGGGCTTCATTCCGGACATCGAGCGCATCGCCAAGATGATTCCGTTCACGCGGCAGACGCTGTTCTTCTCGGCGACCATGCCGCCGGAAATCCAGAAGCTCGCCGATCGCTTCCTGCAGAACCCGGAACGTGTCGAAGTGGCGCGCCCGGCCTCGACGGCCCAGACCGTGACGCAGCGGTTCGTTGCAGCGCACGCCAAGGACTACGAAAAGCGCGCCGTTCTGCGCGATCTGATTCGCGCCCAGGACGAACTCAAGAACGCGATCATCTTCTGCAACCGCAAGAAGGACGTCGCCGACCTCTTCCGTTCGCTCGACCGTCACGGCTTCTCCGTCGGCGCCCTCCATGGCGACATGGACCAGCGTTCGCGCATGACGATGCTTGCCAACTTCAAGGACGGCAACATCAAGCTGCTCGTCGCCTCCGACGTCGCAGCCCGCGGTCTCGACATCCCCGATGTCAGCCACGTCTTCAATTTCGACGTTCCGATCCACGCGGAAGACTACGTTCACCGCATCGGCCGCACCGGACGTGCCGGCCGTTCGGGCGCGTCGTTCACGCTGGTGACGAAGCGTGACACGAAGTTCTCCGACGCGATCGAAAAGCTGATCGGCCAGAAGGTCGAATGGCTGAACGGCGATCTGAACAATCTGCCCGAGCCGATGGAAAGCCACGACACCGGTCGCCGCGAGCGCGGCCGTGACGGCCGCAAGGATCGGAAAAAAGATGGGGATCGCGGCCCGAAGGGTCGTTCCGATCATAAATCGGATACCGTGCGCGTCGATAGTGACGCCGAAATCGAAACAGTCGCGGAAAGGGCGGAATCGGTGAAACCGGCACGCAACGCAGAAAACAAGCAGGGACAGAACAACCGTGGCGATCGTCCGGTGCGTGCATCGAACCCGGCTAATGACGACAATCGCGACCGCCGTAACCGTCACCGCCGCGACTATGACGACGGCCCGACCCCTGTTGGATTCGGCGACGAGATCCCCGCCTTCATGCTGATCGCCGGCAAGGCCTGATCACCCCCATGGGCCTGCCGGGCATTGATTTCCCGGGCTTCGGCTGCGGGCTGGTGATCGTGCGCGATGGCAAGATCCTGCTCTACAGGCGCGTCAATGCGCCTGAAGCCGGGCACTGGAACATCGTCGGCGGCAAAGTCGACCACATGGAGCGTTCGCAGGCCGCAGCCTGCCGGGAGGCCGAAGAAGAATCCGGCCTCAAGATTGGCTCGACCGAATTCCTCTGCCTGAGCGAACAGGTGATCGAGGCTGATCGTCAGCACTGGATCTCGATGATCTATGTGACCCGGGATTTCTCAGGCGAACCTCGACTTACCGAGCCGGACAAGCTTTCCGCCTTCGGGTGGTTCGATCTCGACGCCCTGCCCCAGCCGTTGTCCCGCTTTACCGCCGACGCGGCCGAAGCCTTGCGCAAACGGGAGCGGAGCGTTGCGGCGTAACTTCGCCCCAAGCGCGCCTCGCTAGGCCTGTTGCAATCGCGTTACTTCGCTCGACCGACCGGATTGCCTTGGCAGGCGCGCCCTATTTTCTTGAACGCAGCGCCGCTTCATAGGCAAGCCGCACCCAGCGCGCCATCTCATCCGGATCATCGAAGGCGTCGTCGGGAATGCTCCAATAGGGCATTTTCACCGGCTTTCCCTTGCCGTCATAGGCCCACTGTCTTGACCCCGCTCGCTCAAGGGCGGACGCCGTCGCCTCGTCGCCCTTGAGCAGAATTTCGCCATCGACCTCCAGAGCGAAGATCACGCCCTCGAAATAGATCCCCTTGCCGCCAAACATCCGTTTGATGGTCACTGGCCCGAGCGTTTCGAACATCTCTTCGATGGCAGCATTGTCCACGTGTCATTCCTCCAGTGTGCCGCCGGCAGCAAGGATCTGTTCCGGTGTGTCGAGATCGAGCCTTGCGGCCGAGCCGAGCTCGACGTCGATGACCGGCAGGGCGCTCTTCTCGATGATATGCCTTGCGCCAACGTCACCGACGAGACGCCTGATGTCGGCAAAGGTCTGGCGCGGCAGGATCACCGGATTGCCGCGCTGGCCGTCCGACGTCGCGCGCACGATCGCGCGCCCGTCTTCGGACTGAAAACGTGCGGTTAGCCGCGCGAGGTCCTCGCAGCCGATGCCTGGCATGTCGGCAAGCATCACCAGCATCCCGGAGGCGCGCGAACCAATGGCCGCAAGCCCCGCGGTGAGCGACGACGCCATGCCGGACAGGTAGTCGGGGTTCGAGACGAAACGGACGGCCAGTCCTTCAAGGGCTGCGCGGATATCGGCTTCGCGGTGGCCGGTGACGACGGTCACCCGGCCGGGCGCTGCCGCAATTGCCGCTTCGACGCTGCGGCGGACCAGTGGCACGCCTCCAAAGGTCGCGAGCAGCTTGTGACCGCCCTCCGGCCCCATGCGGCTGGCGCGTCCCGCGGCCAGAACCACGATTTCGACAGGCGTAATCGGCAACGCCGTTGCATTGTCGCGCGGTTCGGGTCGTGACGGGATTTCGCTGAGCAACCCGCCGACGCCAAGGCCGGTAATGTCGGCAAAACTCGGCCATTCGTCGGCAAGGATGCGGTCGAGGATCCAGTCGAACCCGTTCTCGCGCGGGCTGCGGGCGCATCCGGGCGCGCCGATCACGGGTGTTTCGCCAACGCGCCCAAGAACGAGAAGGTTGCCCGGATCGACAGGCATGCCGACGTGATCGACACGCCCGCCAACCTGCCGGATCGCCGCGGGGATGACATCCTGCGGATCAGCGACGGCCGATGCTCCAAACACGATCAGCAGGTCATGGTGGGCGCGCAGCTCGTCGATCGCAGCGGCAACGGCAGCTTCTGTATGTGCGACCCGTCGCTCGGTAACGAGGGCGCTGCCCGATTGGCGAAGGCGCGCGGCCACAACGGCATGCGTCTTGTCCATCACCTGTTTTTTCAGATTTGGCAACTCGGTTGCTACAAGAGCAACCTGGTGCGGATTGAATGGTTTCACTTCGATGGCGGGATACTCTATCAACAATCGATGGGCCTCCTCGACAAGCTGCCCAGCGACCGCAAGCGGTATAATCTTGATCGTCGCGACCATATCGCCGGCGCGAACCGGTACGTGGTCGGCAAGGCAGGCGAGCGTGATCGCCGCATCGATGCGGTTGAGCCTGTCAATCGTCTCGCGCGTGGCGACGAACAGGCCGTCGACCTGCGAATAGATGTTCACGCGGCCGGTGGCAGCGGGGGAAAAGCGAAGGTGGTCCGGCGCTATTGCGGATGCTATGCGGCTCGCCGCATCGTTCTCCACGAAATCGCCGGGTTCGAGACTGGCGACGATGACCTCCGTGAGGCCCGAAGCGGTCAAGGCGGATAGCTCGGCGAGCGTGAGCCGGTGGCCCTTCGGCAACCTGACATCTCCGACCTTGACGGCATGCGCAAGTAGCGCGCCTTCGGCCTCGGCGACGTTCACTGGCCCGAACTTCATGGCGCACTGCCTTCCAGCGGACCGACGTCGCGACGCCGCAGCTCGCCGACGATCTCGGCAAGGATCGCAACGGCGATCTCTGCGGGATTGGAAGCGCCGATGTCGAGGCCGATCGGCGCTTGGATGCGGCCGGTCTGTGCGTCGGAAAGGCCGGCCTGCCGAAGCCGGTCGAGGCGCTTTGCATGGGTCTTGCGACTGCCGAGCGCGCCGACATAGAAGCACCCGGCCACAAGGGCTGCCTTCAGCGCGTCGTCGTCGATCTTCGGATCGTGGGTGACGGCGGCAAGTGCTGTGAACCGGTCGAGCGGCCTGAGCTTCAGCGCATCTTCAGGCCATTCGGCAATCAGGTCGACGCCGCTGAAACGCTCCCCTGTCGCAAAGGCCGTGCGCGGATCGATGATTGTGATGTCGAATCCGGCCACCGGCGACATCAGCGCCAGCGCCTGGGAAATGTGCACGGCACCGATGACGACGATGCGCGGCGGCGGCAGATAGGCATTGACGAACAGCGGCCCCGCCTCGGTTTCGACCAGGCCTGCCCTTCCGGACTGCAGCGCGCGAACGACAAGAGGACGCAAGGGCTCGGGGCAGTCGTCGCCCTCGACAAACACCTCGGTGCTTGCCTGAGCGAGATGGCTGACCGTGACAGCGGCGCGTCGGTTGGTGCGCGCCAGGTTGAGTGTCTCGAGGATTGAACGTTTCATGTCTCAGCCGTCGACCCGCTCCACAAACACCCGGATCCTGCCGCCGCAGGAAAGGCCGACGCGCCAGGCGGTTTCGTCGGCGACGCCGAATTCGAGGGTTCTCGGCTGACCCGAGGCGATGACCTCGGCGGCCTCGGTGATGACAGCGCCCTCGACGCAGCCGCCTGACACCGAACCCTCAAAGTTGCCCGCGCCGTCGATCACCAGATGGCTTCCAACCGGGCGAGGCGCCGATCCCCAGGTCTCGATGACCGTGGCGATGGCAACGCTGCGCCCGTCCTTGATCCAGGCCTCGGCGACGTCGAGAGGGTTGAAAATGTTCACGGCTCCGGGCATCGCGTCCCTTTCCATCGTTCCGATCATAGCGACCTCAAGAACCGTCTCGGGTCAGAATTTCGGGACTGGTGCCCGGACAGTGCCTTCACGAGATCGGCAATGGATTGAAGATTGTGCACCGCCCGGAATTCGTCAACATGCGGCAGCATTGCTCTGACGCCGCGCGCCCGGGCTTCAAAACCGTCGAAGCGCAAAAGCGGGTTCAGCCAGATTAAGCGCCGGCAGGACCGGTGCAGGCGGTCGATCTCGATCTCGAGCTCTGCCGTATCGTCGCGTTCGAGGCCGTCGGTTATCATCAGCACGATGGCGCCCTGCCCCAGGACCCGGCGCGACCAGCGGCGGTTGAATTCACGCAGGGTCTCGCCGATGCGCGTCCCGCCGGACCAGTCCTTGACCGTGCTGATACAATCGTCGATCGCGGCATCCGGGTCACGGTTGCGCAGCTGTCGCGTGACGTTCGTGAGCCGGGTCCCGAACAGGAACGTATGCACCCGCCGACGCTCTTCGCTGAGCGCATGCAGAAAGTGAAGGAAAATGCGGGTGTACTGGCTCATCGAGCCGGAAATATCGGCGAGCACCACAAGCGGCGGATGGGCGTAGCGGCGCTCGCGAAAGCGCGGCAGGATCAGCTCGCCGCCGAAGCGCATGGCATCGCGCATGGTGGCGCGCGGATCGATCCGGTTCTGGCGCCGGGACGGACGAAAGCGGCGTGTGACGACCCTGTCCATCGGCAGGGTCATCGCTGAGAGCGCGCGCTTGGCCTCGGCAAGCTCGGCGGCGCTCATCTGGGCAAAGTCGGCCCGGCGCAGCAATTCGCGACCGGAGACCGTGAAGCGGGCATCGACTTCGATCTCCGGCGCGTCACGCTCCGGCCGATCTGCCTCATGGCCTGCAAGCAGGGCGTCGCTGACGCGCGTTTCGCCGGCTCGTCGCTTGCTCCGCTCGCTCTCGCGCTCGGGCGCCAGCGGCGACATCATCGCGATCATCTTTTCGACCAGCCCCCGCGAGCGCCAGAATAATCGGAAGGCTTCGTCGAAGACCGGCTGGTCCTCGTGGCGCTTGACGAAGACACATTGCAGCGCCGCGTAGAAGACGTCCCTGTCACCGATGCCGATCAGCGCAACGGCGTCAATGGCGTCGGCGATCGTTCCCGGACCAACCTTGATACCGGCGCGCCTGAGAGCCCTTGCAAAGAAGACGATGTTGTCGGCAAGCCTTCCGCCTTCCGCAGCCGGCGGAAGGGGTGCATCGTCGATGCGCAGCTCCCGCTCGTCCATGTCAGCCTGCCGCCAACAGCTCCGCCTTGACTTCGGCGAGCAGCTTGCGCCCCTCCGCACCGTCGATCCTGGCGATGTCGTCCTGGTATTTGAGCAGGGTACCGAGCGTGTCGGCGATGGTTTCCGGGTCGAGCGCCAACCTGTCGAGTTCGGTCATTGCCGTTGCCCAGTCGATCGTCTCGGCAACGCCGGGGTTTTTGAAGAGATCGATCGTGCGGAGCCGTTGCACATAGGCGATGATCTCCCGTGACAGGGTCGCGTTGCAGCCCGGCACCTTGCGACGGATGATTTCCAGCTCCTGGGCGGCTCTCGGATAATCGACCCAGTGGTAGAGACAGCGACGCTTGAGCGCGTCATGGATTTCGCGCGTACGGTTCGTGGTGATGATGACAACAGGCGGTTCGTCCGCCCGGATCGTACCAAGTTCCGGAATTGTCACCTGGAAATCGGACAGAACTTCGAGCAGGAACGCCTCGAATGCTTCATCTGTCCGGTCGAGCTCGTCGATCAGGAAAACCGGCGCGCGTCCCCCATTTGAAGAGATCGCCTGCAGGACCGGGCGGCGGATCAGGAACCGTTCGGAGAAAATGCTGCTTTCGATCCGCTTGCGGTCTACCTTGCCGGATGCTTCCGAAAGCCGGATCTCAAGCATCTGCGCCGGATAGTTCCACTCATAGACGGCCGAGGCGACATCAAGGCCTTCATAGCATTGCAGCCGGATCAGTGGTCGATCGAGCGCTTTTGCAAGTACCTTGGCAATCTCCGTCTTGCCGACGCCAGCCTCGCCTTCGAGGAAGAGCGGACGCCTCATCCGGAGTGCAAGAAAGAGCACGGTCGCAAGCGCCGTGCCGGCAAGATAGTCGTGCGCCTCCAGAAGAGCCGTCGTCTCCTCGATGGACTGGGGTAGGCCTGTTGCCACCTGTGTCGTCGCCATGTCTCCTCCGCCAAGACACGAGTCGAAAGCCTGGCTCTATTCCATGGGTGAAATCATGAGACAGATCATAGGCTTAAACAGATTTTCTCATGTCAAGACGAACACTCGAAAATCGGTCTTTAAAACTTATAGCGAGTGATATCCGCGGTCTACATAAATGAGCGGCGGGCGTGCCGGACCGATCGCGACATCCACCACTTCTCCGAACAGCACCAGATGCGTGGCGATGGTTTTCACCTCGATGAGGCGGCAGTCGAAGGTGGCGACCGCGCCGACCAGGATCGGCGCGTCGGTTGTCAGCCGCGTCCATTGAGCAAGGGCGAATCGCCGCTCCATGTCCAGTTGGTCGCGCCCGGAGAAGGCATGCGCAAGCGCCCGGTGCTCGTCGCCGAGCAGATTGAGGGCGAAATTGTCGCTGCGGGTGAAGATCTCGTTGCGCGGATTGGCGCCGTTCAGGCAGACCAGAACCGTCGGAGGACTGTCGGACACCGAGCAGGACGCCGTCACGGTGACGCCGCGCCGCTCGCCGCCGTCAGCTGCGGTGATAACCTGCACGTGACCGGCCAGGCGGCTCATCGCGTCGCGATAACTGATGGGGTCCAGCCGGGTCTTCTCCAACACTTCATTCTCCGGGCAATGTCAGGCACATACATAGACGGTCGTTGAAAATATGAAACCCGTTTCAAGGAGAATCTTGCGGATCTGCGACATGGGCGCGACGCGGATAGACCCTTCCTCCGGATCGGCGACATCTTTTCCTTTGACGCCGCAGGGCACATCCTTAAAACATGCGACCACTACCGTGCCGCGCGGCGAATGCGAGCGGCAACAGAAGCGGTAGCAATATTGGGCTCGCCACGGGTTTTGGCTGCAGATCGAACGTGATCGACAGACAGGTGGCAGCGGAGAAAGTGAATGCTTCGATCGATCGTCACCACCCTCGTTCTTGCCGGATTGATGCAGGCAATGCCCGCAGCGGCAGCCGGCATCAAGGTCGCCGTGGTTGCGCCGGTCGAAGGTCCGTTCGCGCCGCTTGGCAAGCAGATCGTCGATGGCGCCTCGTTCAAGGCGGGTGATCATGGCAGTGAAATCGTCGTCATTCCCGAGACCTGCGATGCCGCCGGCAGCGAAGCGCTGACGAAGGCCCTGCTCGCGGCTGGCGCTGAGGCTGCGATCGGCTTTCTCTGCACCGAGAGCCTGGATGCAACACTGCCGGCGCTCGCGGAGGCAGGTGTGCCCGCGATCACTCTGAGCGTGCGGTCCGATATCCTGATGGAGGACGCGCTGAAGCATAAGTGGCCGCTGTTTCGTCTCGCCCCGAGCGGCAAGGCGGAGGCCGACGCGATCGTCGATACCATCGTCAGCCGCTGGAAGGACAAGCCGATAGCGCTTGTCGACGATGGCACCATCCATAGCCGCGAACTGGTCGAGGGCGTGCGCGCAGCGCTTGCCGAAATCGGGCTGACGCCGGTGTTCAGTGATACCTATCGGCCGGCGCAGGAACAGCAGATCAATCTGGTGCGGCGCCTGGTCAAGAGCGGCGCCACCCATGTCTTTACCGGCGGCGACCGCCAGGACACCGCGGTGATCGCCCGTGATGCTCAAGGGGAAGGTGCCGATCTCGTCCTGCTCGGGGGCGACGCCTTGAATGCCGCCGATCCCGTGGTTCCTCTTGTCGATGGCGTGCTCGCCGTGACCCTGCCGGACGCGTCCATATCGCCCGAAGGCACGCCCTTTGCGGATGGCATGCGCGCCGCCGGCATCGAACCCGAGGGCTATGTGATGCCGGCTTTCGCTGCCGTCGCCCTCCTGGAACAGGCCAAGGACCGGGCTGCGGAAGAGGACAAGCCGCTGGCCGAGGCGATCGCCAAGGGTCCCTACCCGACGGTTCTCGGGCTTCTTTCCTTCAACGCCGCGCATGAGCGCGCCGAAAATCCCTATCGTCTGATGCAATGGCAGGACGGCCGCTTCGTGCCCGCGGCCGCGGAAGGAAATAACCCATGATGCGCTCCGGGCCGTTGAACCTGATCACCGATGTTGCAGGTCTGACCGTTGGCAACGCCGAGGATCATCGCCTCAAATCGGGCGTCACCGCCATCGTTTGCGATCCCCAGGCAACCGCGGCCGTCCAGGTGCTTGGCGGCGCTCCGGGAACGCGCGAGACCGACCTTCTCGAGCCGCACAATACGGTGCAGGCGGTCGATGCCCTCGTCCTGTCGGGCGGGTCTGCCTTCGGTCTTGACGCGGCCTCCGGCGCTCAAGCCGCCCTCAGGGAAATGGGTCGCGGTTTCGCCGTCGGTCCGCACCGCATACCGATCGTTCCGACGGCCATCCTCTTCGATCTGATCAATGGCGGCGATAAGGATTGGGGGCGTTTTCCGCCCTATCGCGAAGTCGGCTTCGAGGCGGTCCGCCGGGCCGGCAGATCCTTTGCAACGGGCACGGCCGGCGCCGGAACCGGCGCGCTCACCGCCACCGTCAAGGGCGGTCTCGGCTCTGCTTCCACCGTGCTTCCAAGCGGCATTACCGTTGGCGCGCTCGTTGCGGTCAATGCGCTCGGCTCGGCGACTGTTGGGGGCGGCAGGCACTTCTGGGCGGCGCCGTTTGAGGTTGACGATGAGTTCGGAGGGCTTGGCTACCCCCACCCCCTGCCTACTGACGCATCCGACATCCGCATCAAGTTTCGCGATCGACAGGCGGCCGTCGCCAACACCACGATCGCGGTGATCGCAACCGATGCGGTGCTGACCAAGGCGGAGGCCAAGCGCCTGGCGATTGCCGCCCATGACGGCTTTGCGCGCGGGTTGTGGCCGGCACACACGCCGCTTGATGGCGACCTGATCTTTGCGCTTGCGACCGGAGCCAGCGGCAAGACGCCGACGCTTGAGGATTTCATCGATCTTGGCGCGGTGGCCGCATCGACGATGGCGCGCGCGATCGCCCGCGGCGTGCATGACGCGACCCCTGCCGAAAACGACCTCATGCCGTGCTGGTCCGGCCTCTAGCTGACGCAGCTTTGATCGGCGGCATGTTGTTTGCGCGGCCCGCCGGTGCTATTCCCGCGGAAAACACCCTGGAGTGCGCCATGACCCATCCTATCCGCATTGCTCCGTCGATCCTGGCGGCCGATTTCTCCAAGCTCGGACAGGAGGTTCGCGACGTCGTCGATGCCGGCGCCGACTGGATCCATCTCGATGTCATGGATGGCCACTTCGTGCCCAACATCACCTTCGGTCCCGATGTGATCAAGTCGCTGCGGCGCTACACGGACGCGACCTTCGACTGCCACCTGATGATCTCGCCCGCCGATCCGTTCCTCGAAGCCTTCGCCAAGGCGGGTTGCGATATTCTGACGGTTCATGCCGAAGCCGGCCCGCATCTGCATCGCTCGCTGCAGACGGTCCGGTCGCTTGGCAAGAAGGCCGGCGTTTCGCTCAATCCGGCAACGCCTGAAAGCGCCATCGAATACGTGCTCGACCAGGTCGACCTCATCCTCGTCATGACCGTGAACCCCGGCTTCGGTGGGCAGAAGTTCATCGACGCTACGGCGGAGAAGATCCGTCGCATCAAGGCGATGATCGGCGACCGGCCGATCGAGATCGAGGTGGACGGCGGCATTGCGCCCGAGACGGCCGCCATTGCCAGTGGCGCCGGCGCCAACGTGCTCGTCGCCGGTTCGGCGATCTTCAAGGGCGGTTCTGTCGACGCCTATCGCGCCGGCATCGAAGCGATCCGCGCCCCTGCGGAGAAGGCCTATCGATGAAGAGCCGCGCAGCAGTTCCAGGCCTGTTGCTGCTCGCCGTTGCGTCGTTCGCGGCTCCGGCCTTGGCGGGCGACTACGCCGCCTTCGAGCCGATCGGCTTTTCGGCCGACGGCAACGTCTTTGCCTTCGAGGAATACGGTATCCAGGACGGCTCCGGTTTTCCCTATTCGACTATCTATGTGGTCGACACGCGCAATGACGCATTTCTGCCGGGGGCGCCGATCCGCGCCGTCGGCGGTGAGGATGGCAGCCCGCTCTCCAAGGCGCGCCACGAATCCCGTCGTCGTGCGGCACCCTTGATCGAGGCCTATCGTCTGGCCGATGCACCCGGGCTTCTGGCCGCCTACAACCCGATCACCGAGGCCAACGCCAAGCCGCAGAGCCTGACCTACGATGCCTTTGCGGCCGCGGAAGCGTTTCGGGAGACCTATTCGGTTGCGCTTGAGGAGAAAAGCTTCGAGCCGGAAGGCATCTGCAAGGATTTCCTGAAGGAGGTCAAAGGCTTTCGTCTGTCGATGACGATGAAGGCCGGCAAGGCTGCGAGCGAAGTCCTGCAGGACGACAGCCGCGTTCCGGAAAGCCGCCGCTGCCCGACCGGCTATCAGGTCGGCGGCGCGGTCACCCACCGCAACGACGATGGTTCGGAAACCCACGTCATCATGGTTCTCGTCAAGTCGCTCGGTTTCGAAGGAACCACAGACGGGCGCTGGATCGCGATCCCGACCCGGATCGCCCAATGAACGAGGCGGCCGCCAGCGTCGAAGCGAAAGCAGAACGTGCGGCGGCCGCAGTCCCGAAACGGAGCCGCTTCGTCCGCGCGTTCCCGTCGGCTGTCGAACTGGTCGTCGGCGCCCCGTTCTGGGGGATCTCGATGATGGCCTCGGCGTGGTTTGGCCTGTGGTTGCGCGAAGGCGCCTCGACCTTTCACCTGGCCGAACTGCTCCAGATGTTCGCGTTCGGTGCGGCGCTCGCATGGCCGCCGGCGCTGTTTCTTGCCCGCCTTGCTGCACTTGGGCGTCGCGTTGAAACGCGGTTTGCCGCTTGTCTCTTCTTCCTCTCCCTCGGCACAATCGGCATGACCGCCTTGCTGTTTGCGCTCGACTACCGGGAATTCTATTCCCAATGGCACGCGCCGATCGGAACGAAGACATGGCTCTTCCAGTTTGCCTTCACCACGGCCATCGCCTTCTATCAGTTCCTCGTCATGGGCCTTCGCCTCTATTTGCCGCTCGGCGGTGCTATACTCCTTGGCGTCAGCCTGTGGCTGGCAAGCAATCGCCGCGGCCAATGGCGTTGAGCTTCACGGCTATCTTTGCTAGAGGCACGGCAATCCTCCACTGACGACGAAAGCGAAAGCCCATGATCCCGCGCTACTCCCGACCGGAAATGGTGGCCATCTGGTCGCCGGAAACGAAATTCCGCATCTGGTTCGAGATCGAGGCCCATGCCTGCGACGCGCTTGCCGAGATCGGCGTCATCCCGAAGGATGCAGCCCGCACGATCTGGGAAAAGGGTGGCGCCGCCACCTTCGACGTCGCCCGCATCGACGAGATCGAGGCCGTCACCAAGCACGACGTCATCGCCTTCCTGACGCATCTGGCCGAGTTCGTCGGTCCCGACAGCCGCTTCATCCACCAGGGCATGACGTCGTCCGACGTGCTCGACACCTGCTTCAACATACAGTTGGTGCGCGCTACCGACCTTCTGCTTGCCGATCTCGACAAGCTGCTGGAGGCGCTGAAGCGCCGCGCCTTCGAGCATAAGGATACGGTGACGATTGGCCGCTCGCATGGCATCCACGCCGAGCCGACGACCTTTGGCGTCAAGCTGGCGCTCGCCTATGCCGAGTTCGACCGTTGCAAGCAGCGCCTGCTGGCTGCCCGCGAGGAAGTGGCGACCTGCGCCATCTCCGGCGCCGTCGGCACCTTCGCCAACATCGATCCGCGCGTCGAAGAGCATGTTGCCAAGGCGCTCGGCCTGAAGCCGGAACCGGTTTCCACCCAGGTCATCCCGCGTGACCGTCACGCCATGTATTTCGCCACCCTCGGCGTCATTGCATCGTCGATCGAGCGCCTGGCGACGGAAATTCGCCACCTGCAGCGCACGGAAGTGCTGGAAGCTGAAGAATATTTCTCGCCGGGCCAGAAGGGCTCGTCCGCCATGCCGCACAAGCGCAATCCGGTTCTGACCGAGAACCTGACCGGTCTTGCCCGCATGGTCCGCGCTTTCGCCGTTCCCGCCATGGAAAATGTGGCGCTCTGGCACGAGCGCGACATCTCGCATTCCTCGGTCGAGCGCATGATCGGCCCGGATGCGACGGTGACGCTCGACTTTGCGCTCGCGCGCCTCACCGGCGTGATCGACAAGCTGCTCGTCTACCCCGAGAACATGACCAAGAACATGAACAAGTTCCGCGGTCTCGTTCACTCGCAGCGCGTTCTCCTGGCGTTGACCCAGGCCGGCGTGTCGCGCGAGGACGCCTACCGTCTCGTGCAGCGCAATGCGATGAAGGTCTGGGAACAGGGCAAGGACTTCCTCGAGGAACTGCTTGCCGACGCTGAAGTGCGGGCGGCGCTGTCCGAAGAGGACATCCGCGAAAAGTTTGACCTCGGCTACCACACCAAGCACGTCGACACGATCTTCAGCCGCGTCTTCGGCTGAGCCTTCGGGACGCGGTCCCGTTGCATCGCTTGAAAATGCCCGCATTTGGCGCACATCGCTCAAATGCGGGCATTTTTCTTAGCAGGATATTCAATTATTGCGTGCGACGATAAGACCATGTCAACCCAGGTTTCTGAGGATCACATGGCCTACAAGGACAGTGTCGAGCGGACGACCCAGCGCACGCAAACGAAAATCACGGGAATGGTGACCTGCAAGACAGGTTCGAGCAACGGTGTCGTCAAGGACCTTTCGGCCGAAGGCATCTGCTTCCAGCTCTATTTCGATATCGGCGCCAAGACCGGCCAGGAAGTGACCATCAGGAGCGAGGAGCTCGGTTTCCTGACCGGCATGGTGCGCTGGTATCGCGGTGACAAGATCGGCATCAAGCTCAATCTTTCCTCCAACACCGCCGCCCAGATTTCGTCCTATTACAAGCATTTCCGCCCATAGAGACACAGGCTCATTCACGCGCCAAAGCGCCGCGGGTCAAACGACCGGCGGCGCCTTTCGTCGTGCGTGGCGCTGAGTGGAACGGCTTCCGCCTACCGTGACCGGGCGCGCGGGCCCGGCTCGACCATCTTGCGATAGAGGTGCCAGGTGGCATGGCCGAAAATCGGCATGATGACAGCCAGTCCGACGAAGACCGGGATCGAGCCGATCACCAGGCCCGCGGCGATGATAAACCCCCAGATGGCGACCGGCACGGGATTGACCAAAGTCGCGCGAATGGACGTTTCGACGGCAGCGACAGCTCCGACGTCCCGATCGATCAGCAGCGGAAACGACACGACCGTCGTTGCAAGTACGACCACGGCGAACACGAAACCGACGGCATTGCCGACCAGGATCAGGTTCCAGCCCTGTTCGGTGCTGATGATGCCGTTCCAGAAGGCGGAGATCGAGTCCGGTGGCTCGGCTCCAAAGATCTGCACATAGAGAGCCTGTGCCACCAGGAGCCAGGCAACGAAGATCACAAAGAGCATGAGCGCCACGGCCATGATGGACGGCAAGGCCGGTGAGCGATGCAACCGAAGCGCATGCGGCCAGGAATAGTCCATGCCAAGTTCACGCCGTCGACTGATTTCATAAAGTCCGATCGCCGCCACCGGGCCGATCAGGGCAAAACCGGAAACAAGCGGATAAAGCAGCGGCAGCATGTTGGCGCCCGCGCTCCACGTCATCAGGACGGCGCCGGCTATCGGGTAAATCAGGCAGAGAAAGACGTAATGCGACGGCTTTTCACGAAAATCGTCGATCCCGAGGCGCAACGCGTCAAATACGTCCGAGACACCGATCTTCTTTATTCCGGGATGGGCGACACTCGCGTCCGCTCCCGACAGGACATGGAATGTTGTCATGGCTCACACTCCTCAACGAACCAGAGCGGCCGCGGAACAGCGATGCGACAAAACCAAGCCGCACCAACCCGCGACCGTCCGCCCGATTATACAGAAAATGAGACCGCTGTCGCCTTCTGCATGCTTGCTAAAATGCCTGCCGATACGAGGTCGCTGACATGCCGTGTCGAAATGGCGACAGCTGGTCCTGCGCGTCGAGACAGTTCGCAGCGCCCGCAGACTTGACTTCGGCGCCTTTCAGCGCCACATCGCGGCCATCATGAAACTATCTGACGCCCATATCCTTATCGTCCCCGGCTACACAAACTCCGGACCCGAGCACTGGCAGAGCCGCTGGGAGCGCAAGATGTCGACCGCGCGCCGTGTCGAGCAGGCGGAGTGGGCAAAGCCCGTACGCGACGATTGGGTGGCGCGAATGGTCGAGGAGGTCAATGCGGCGGAAAAGCCGGTTGTCATCGTCGCTCATTCGCTCGGCGTCGCAACCGCAGTCCATGCCCTGCCCCATTTCAACAAGCCGATCGCCGGCGCCTTCCTGGTGGCCCCGCCGGATGTGGCCAATCCCGCGATCCGGCCGAAGCATCTGATGACCTTCGGTCCCTATCCGCGCGATCCCTTGCCGTTTCCGTCGCTGATGGTGGCGAGCCGCAACGATCCGTTCGGCTCCTACGAGCACGCCGACGATATCGCCAATGCCTGGGGCTCGCTGCTTGTCGATGCCGGCGAGTCCGGCCACATCAACACGGAATCCGGCCACGGACCCTGGCCGGAGGGCACGATGGTGTTTGCTCAGTTCCTCAGCCGCCTGAAGCCCTGACGCGTCGCGGCGCAGGCCAGCCACAAGCCGCATTAATTCGACGTTCATTGTCCGTGGTCATCATCAGGGCATGACAATGCGCGTCGTCTCCGTGATGATGCGGGAGCGTTGTCGAACTCTGATTTGCCGCCTGATGCCCGGTCCCTTGTGGAGCGGTTCTCCGGCTGCAGGCACTGGACGTAGGATACGTGGCCGTAAACGAAGGTCTCACCAAAGGTGCACAGCGTGCACCGGCCCACCCGGACGCTTTGATGCAGGCCACCCTGGAGCGGTTGCCGGCGGGTGCAGTCGTCGTTGACGCGCAGGGCCGGGTTCGTGCAGCCAACGCCCGCGCCGCCGAATTGCTCGCCCGCCCACCCGGCCGTCTCCTGAATGTGCTTCTTTGCGACCTTGTGCCGGATGAGGCCCGACCCCTTCTTCCGCCGCGCGTCGCGTCGCCACCAGACCAGACCATCCATTTCATCGGCCCCGCCGGTTCCCTGCCGATGCTCGTCGCCTGTTCGCAGACGCACTTCGGCGAAGAAGGCGAGTGGCTGCTGTTGCTGCTGCCGGTCGATGATCTCGTGAGCGAAATCGCCGGATTGCGCAACGACGAGACCCGCTGGAAATATGCGCTCGACAGTGCGCTCGAAGGCGTGTGGGACCACGATTTCGAAACCGGAAACCTGTTTTACTCCAATACATGGAAGCGGCTGCGTGGCCTGTCCGACGATGCCGAGGTCGATGGCACGCTTGAAACCTGGATCAAGAACGTCCACCCGGACGACCAGGCGCATGTGCGCGCAGCCATCGAGCGGCAGGATTCCGGCGAGGCCGTTTTCAACACGTTCGAGTATCGCGAGCGGCATGCCGACGGTCACTGGATCTGGATCGAAAGCCGCGGTGCGGCCGTTGCCTACTGGCCGGACGGCAGGCCAAGCCGCATCATCGGAACGGACACCGATATCACCGCCCGCAAGGAGGCGGAGGCGCGGCTCGAGGAGGTCTCCCGTCGCCTGCGGCTCGCACTCGGCGTTTCGAAGATCGGTGTGTTCGACTTCAATCTCGATGCCATGCGCGACGATTGGGACGAGCGCATGTTCGAGATCTACGGTCTTGACCCGACGGACGGCGCCCCGAGTTCCGAGGTCTGGGAAAACTGCCTGCACCAGGGCGATCGCGATGCCGTCATCGCCCGTACCAACGAAGGCATTACGTCGGGGAAACCCTACTCCAACGCCTTTCGGATCGTGCGGCCGGACGGTGCCGTTCGCAACATCCGTTCCAATGCCGCCACGTATGTCGACCACCTGGGGACCCGCAAGCTGATCGGCGCGAACTGGGACGTCACGGAAGACATCGCGCTCCAGGAGGAGCTGCGCCAGGCCCAGGCCTCGGCGGAGGCACGCAATCGCGAACTCGAGCAGGCGCGCATCCGCATCGAATACAATGCGCTGCACGACTACCTGACCGACCTGCCCAATCGACGCTACCTCGACCAGATGCTGACGGAGAACGTCGCCGTCAACGCCATCCTCCACATCGATCTCGATCGCTTCAAGCAGATCAACGATACGCTTGGCCATCAGGCCGGTGACGCGATGCTGACGCATGCCGCCGCCATCCTGCGCGCGCATGCCCGCCACGACGATTTCATTGCGCGCATCGGCGGCGATGAATTCGTCGTCCTTTGCCGCAGGGACCGCGACCTGCCGCAGTTGACCGAGCTTGCCGAGCGGATCGTCCATGCCTTCCGCCGACCCATCCCTTATGAAGGGCAGCTGTGCCGTCTGGGCGCGAGCATCGGCATCGCCTGGCGAGGGCATGAGGACTTCGACGCCAAGCAGCTTTTGATGAATGCCGACATCGCACTCTATCGGGCAAAGAGCCTGGGGCGCGATCGCGTCGAAATCTTCTCCGAGCAGATCCAGACCCAGATCCTGACGGCCAAGCGTATCGGCGACGACATTCGCCAGGCGATCGAGGAAGGCCAGTTCACGGTCTACTACCAGCCGCAGTTCAACGCGCGCTCTCTGGAAATTTCGGGCGTCGAGGCGCTGGTCAGATGGAACCATCCCGAGCGCGGCATTCTCGCACCCATTCACTTCCTCAAGGTGGCCGAGGAGATCAACGTCCTGCCGACGATCGACCGCAAGGTCGTGGAGATCGCCTATGCCGACTTTCAGTCCTGGCGACAGGCGGGCTTTGCCATCCCCAAGCTCTCGGTCAACATGTCATCGCCGCGCCTGCGCGATCCTGGCCTGATCACCGACCTCGCGGCCATGCAGATCCCGCCCGGCGTGCTTTCCTTCGAACTGCTCGAATCCATTTTCCTTGACGATCCCGAAGACGAGATCGCCGAGACCATTTCCGCGCTCGGCAGCCTCGGCATCGAAGTGGAGATCGATGATTTCGGCACCGGACACGCGTCGATCATCGGGCTGCTCAACCTGAACCCGGCGCGCCTCAAGATCGACCGCGCGCTCGTCGGTCCGATCACCGAAAACGCAAAGCAGGCCAAGCTCGTGCGCGCGATCATCGACATCGGTCACTCGCTCAACATCCAGGTTGTCGGCGAAGGGGTCGAGACCTGGGAGCATGCGGCCATGCTGCGCGATCTCGGCTGCGACGTGCTGCAGGGCTATGCCCTTGCCCGGCCGATGGACCGCCTCGAGCTTGAGCAGCGAATGCGCCGCGGGTGGAAGCCCACCTTCGGCGGTCCGGACAAATAAAAACCGCCCGGACCAGTGGCCGGGCGGTTTGTCGAAGCAGCGCTGCTGCCTCAGAATTACTTGCTCTGGATCTGCTGGACGGCTTCGCCGAGCAATTCGAGCATGCGCACGCGGATCTGCTCTTCGCTCTGGGCAACGCCAGCAGCGTCGAAGTCCGCCTTGATCTTGCGCACCACGTCTTCGTGGCCGACTTCTTCGAAGTCGGCGGCGACCACCTCGATCGCATAGGCTTCCGCGTCGGCCTTGCCGAGCAGGCCAGCGGCCCACAGACCCAGGAGCTTGTTGCGGCGCGCTTCAGCCTTGAACCTCAGTTCCTCATCCAGCGCAAACTTCGCTTCAAAGGCCTTTTCGCGATCCTGCATCGTCGTCATCAATCAATCTCCCTGAAAATTCCATGCTGGAAACAGTTATCGCCATAAACCAAACCGGGGGTCAAACTGCAATGCGAAGTTTTCGGCTTTGATGACTTTCGTGTTACCCTAAGCAAATCAGGGGACTGCAAGATGCGCCGATTGTGAAATCCGTTCTTTTCAGCTAAGGACCCGCTAGCGATACTCCACGTGCGCGACCCAAGAGCGCCAAGAACACAGAGACAACATCCATGAATCGTCGCCGCCGTATCTACGAGGGCAAGGCAAAGATCCTTTATGAGGGTCCGGAGCCGGGCACGCTGATCCAGTTTTTCAAGGACGACGCGACCGCCTTCAACAAGAAGAAGCATGATGTCATCGACGGCAAGGGCGTTCTGAACAACCGGATCTCCGAGTACATCTTCACGCATCTCAACCGCATCGGCATTCCGACCCACTTCATCCGCCGCCTCAACATGCGCGAGCAGCTGATCAAGGAAGTCGAGATCATTCCGCTTGAGATCGTCGTGCGCAATGTTGCCGCCGGATCGCTGGCCAAGCGCCTCGGCATCGAGGAAGGCACCGTCCTTCCCCGTTCGATCATCGAGTTTTATTACAAGGCCGATGCGCTCGAAGACCCGATGGTCTCCGAAGAACACATCACCGCCTTCGGCTGGGCCAGCCCGCAGGAGCTTGATGACGTCATGGCGCTCGCCATCCGTATCAACGACTTCCTCACCGGCCTGTTCCTCGGCGTCGGCATCCAGCTCGTCGATTTCAAGATCGAGTGCGGCCGACTGTTCGAAGGCGACATGATGCGCATCATCCTCGCCGACGAGATTTCGCCGGACAGCTGCCGTCTTTGGGACATCGAGACCAAGGAAAAGCTCGACAAGGACCGCTTTCGCCGCGACCTCGGTGGCCTCGTGGAGGCTTACCAGGAAGTCGCCCGCCGTCTCGGCATCATGAACGAGAACGAGCCTGTGCGTGGCACCGGCCCGGTTCTGGTGAAATAACTTCGGGGAAAATCAAAGTGATCAAGGCACGTGTAACCGTGACGCTGAAGAACGGCGTTCTCGATCCGCAGGGCAAGGCAATCGAAGGCGCGCTCGGCGCGCTCGGCTTCGATGGCATCGGCCAGGTTCGTCAGGGCAAGGTCTTCGACCTGCAGATCGAATCGGCAGACAAGGCCAAGGCCGAGGAAGACCTCAAGGCGATGTGCGAAAAGCTGCTCGCCAACACCGTGATCGAGAACTACAGCATCTCGTTCGCCTGATCGGCTGGCCCTCGGGCCAGAACCGAACCACGGTCCGCGCCTTTGGGCGCGGAGCCGACGCTATAAACGCCAGAGCAGTCGATACCCTCGGGGTCGGTCTGCTCAAGGCGCAGGAGGTGCCAGGCTCGTTCGGGTGCGGCATCGAAACCACCTCGCCGCTTACGGAGACAGAGTTATGAAGTCAGCCGTCGTCCAGCTTCCGGGCCTCAATCGTGACCGCGACATGATCGCGGCCCTTACCAAGATTTCCGGCAAGGCGCCCGTCACCGTCTGGCAGACGGAAACGGATATTCCCGATGTCGACCTGATCGTCATTCCCGGCGGCTTCTCCTATGGCGACTATCTTCGCTGCGGCGCGATTGCCGCCCGCATGCCGGTCATGCAGGCGATCAAGGCGAAGGCCGAAAAGGGCGTCAAGGTTCTCGGCGTCTGCAACGGCTTCCAGATCCTTGTCGAAGCGGGGCTGCTTCCGGGCGCACTGATGCGCAACGCGTCGCTGAAGTTCGTCTGCCGCGAGGTCAAGCTCGAAGTCGTCAACGCCGACACCGATTTTACCCGCGCCTACTCGAAGGGTCAGGTCATCCGTTCTCCCGTCGCCCACCACGACGGCAACTATTTCGCCGACGCCGAGACGCTGAAGACGATCGAGGGCAATGGCCAGGTGGTGTTCCGCTATGCCGAGGGCACCAACCCGAACGGCTCGATGAACGACATTGCCGGCGTCATGAGCTCGCAGGGCAACGTTCTCGGCATGATGCCGCATCCGGAAAACCTGATCGAAGCGGCCCATGGCGGTTCCGACGGCCGCGGTCTCTTTGCGTCTGCGCTCGAAGTAATCGCCGCTTAACCACCGCACTGCTAGAAGGCGTCCCGATCACCCCCAACACGAGCGAGACCGTGATGCCTTCTTATCTCCCTGGACGCCTCAGCGGCCTCGCCTGCACAGTCTTCGGCCTGGCGCTTCTGAGCGCCTGCCAGTCGCCGAAGCCGCCGGCGCCGAGCCTGAACACGGCGGCGCTGCCGACGATGGAGCGCGTCGCGCTCGGCGCAAACAGCTGCTGGTTCAAGTCCGGTGATCCCGAGTTCAAGTCCTATCGCCTCGCGCCGGAACTCAACTCCTTCTCCGGTCGCCCGCGCATCCTGATCGTCCCGCGCAAGTCTCCGGAAGCCAGGCCGCTCGCGGTCGTTCAGGCGGAAGGCAATCCCGCCCGCCTTCAAGCTTTCGGGCCGCTGATGAACGAGCCGACGGGCACGCGCATGGCCGCCGACATCCGGCGCTGGGCCGCCGGCGGACAGGGCTGCAAGTAAGCCCAATCCAAAGAAACAACATTCGACAGGCCGGCGCCGATGAGGAGCCGGCCTTTTTCGTTACAGCCTGTCACGCGTTTTCAGGCGGGGCTACCTACCGCCAGAACGGTACGCTTGACTCCTGGCGCGCATCCTTCTGCGAGACACCGATATCGTTGAGCTGCCAGTCGCTCATTTCGCCGAGCGCCAACCGGCCGCGGCGCCTGGCCGCCAGCGCGCAGTAGAGCCCCCAGATCCGCTTCAAGAGGCTTTCGCGGTCTTGCGAATAGTCGCCGCCAAGCAACGTACCGGCAATTGCGGGCGTAGCTTCGGCGCGGGACAAGCAAATTGTATCGATTGTACTCATTGATAACCCCAATGCAGCGATTGACATCGTTGTATCGGTGATAATTGACATATTCGGCGCTGTAATCTAAAGAATTGTCACTATGACAAATTGGCTCCCGGACATTCAGCAGGGTCACGGTCCGCTTTACGCGCGGATCGCCGATCAGATCGAGCACGCAATCGGCAGCGGCGCCCTTCCCGTCGGGGCCAAATTGCCACCGCAACGAAACCTCGCCTACGATATCGGCGTGACAATCGGCACGATCGGCCGGGCGTACAATATTGTTCGAGAACGGGGATTGGTCAGTGGCGAAGTCGGGCGTGGCACGTACGTGCTCGATCATCCCGAAAGCCGGCCACCGGAACAATCCGATCCGCTGACGACCTCCCTTGCCGGCACGCGGCCGCTCGTGGCGCCCGCCGGCAAACTGCGCTTCGACAGCACGGCAGCGCCCGATATCGGCCAGGGCGAAGTTCTGAGCGAGTTGTTGGGTGAGATCAGTCGGGACCATCACGCCGATATCGCCAGCTACGCCCGCAACTTTCCTGACCATTGGTTCGAAGCCGGCTGCCAGTGGCTGGCGCGCGGCACATTCCGGCCGAAGCCAGAAAACATCGTGCCCACCCTCGGCGCCCATGCGGCAGTTGTCGCCGTCATTTCAGCGGTCACGGCGCCCGGCGACCGGATCGCCTTCGAAACCCTCACCTATTCGCAGGTGAGCCGCAGCGCCGGCCTGATCGGTCGCAGGACGACGCTGGTCGAATCGGACGGCTTCGGCATGATCCCGGAGGATTTCGAGCGCGTCTGCGCGCAGCAGCACCCGAAACTCGCCTTCCTGATGCCAAGCGCCCACAACCCGACCGTTGCGATCATGCCGCTTTCCCGTCGCCAGGCGATCGCCGACATTGCCCGCAAATACGGTGTCTGGCTGGTGGAGGACGATCTCTACGGCGCCATGACCGGCGACCAGACGCCGCCGATCGCCGAGCTTGCGCCGGAGCGGACATTCCTGGTCGGCGGCCTGTCGAAGTCGGTTGCCGCCGGAGTGCGCGGCGGCTGGGTCGCCTGCCCGCCTCATTTCAGCCAGCGCATCCGCATCGCCCACAAGATGGTAAGCGGTGGCCTTCCCTTCATACTTGCGGAGCTTTGCGCCCGCCTGGTGCTGTCCGGTTCCGCGGCGATCCTGCGTGCCAGGGGCATCGACGAGGTGCGCGCCCGCGAGGCGATGGCCCGCGAGGTCTTCGAGGGCATCGAGTTTACCTCGCATCCCTGCATCCCCTTCCTCTGGATGAAGTTGCCCGATCCCTGGCTGTCGGGCACCTTCAAGCAGGCGGCACTGCAGGACGGCGTGCTGGTCGACGACGAGGACGAGTTCAAGGCTGGGCGGACCGACCGCGTCTTCCACCGGATCCGCATCGGCTTTTCCTCGCCGCGCGAGCGTGCCGAGGTCAGAGGGGGATTCCAGGCGCTGAGACGGCTGCTCGACAGCGGGCGTGCCGGCTACGACAGTTTTGAGTGACTAACGAAATCCGCGGGGTGACTTTCGCGCAATCTTGCGCAACATACTGTTTTAGCAGTCTTGCGCATATGATTCGCCTTAAGGATTCCGCATGCCGCTCTCGTCGAGACCTGCCCGTCCCCGTCGCCTTTCCGCCTGTCTTCTTGCTGCCGTCACGTTCATCGCCGCGCCTGCCTTTGCCGCAGACGGCGTTTTCGACGAAATGCGCTTCGGCGTCACGACGTCGATCGCCAGCGGTGACAAACAGGAAGACGGCGTGTTTCCGTCGTTTACGCTCTACTTCGACCCGTTCGGTGCCAGTGGCGCCGCGGATCTCGGCGAAAAGCTGCTGCGGCCGCGCGTCTATACAGGTGCAGCCGTCGCCACTTCGTCGAATGGTGTCAACCAGGCCTATGCCGGCTTGAGCTGGACCTTCGACATGACGCAGCGCCTCTTCGTGGAGTTCGGCGCAGGCGGCACGGTTCACGATGGCGACCTCGACAATCCGAATGGCGATGGTCCGCAGCTTGGCTGCCGCGTCCTGTTCCGCGAGTATGCCGCGACCGGTGTGCGCCTCGACGAGCATTGGAACGTGTCGGCCACCGTCGAACATGCGTCCCACGCCAATCTCTGCGATGGTCCGAACAACGGCCTGACACGCGCCGGCCTCGCGCTCGGCTACAAGTTCTAGGGCGGCGTCCTGCCGTAGCCTCTGAAATGTTGCAGGCGGGCGTCAACCACAGTTGATCGCCCGCATCTTTCGTAGTGGCTGCGTGCAAGTCCTTCCGCACCTGCTCCGCGCCGCGACCGATATCCGCGCCGGGTGCTTTAGGCGGCCGATGGCCGGCCCGATTTGAACCCGAAAGCACCAGCCCACCTGTGGCCCCAGGCAGTAAGTTCCGCGCCCGCGGCAAGCGTCGCTAACAGGGTACTTCATTCGGGCTTCATGCGCGATAAGGTGGCTGCAATGTATATGCGCAACCTTAGGGAGTATGCCTTAACAATGCGCGAATCTCACCAGCAAACACAATCAAGGCGCGAATTTTCCTTGGCGGTGGTTTTGGGCCACAGGATCGGTGTACCGGTCCACATGGTGCGGCGTGCTTGAGGCGTTTGACGCAAAGAGCGATGCGGGCGCCAACCGCTGTTGATCGCCCATATTTTTCTGTCGCGCCGCGCCGCAGCATAGGTTAAAGAAGCCGCAAAGCGCCCCCTGTTTCTGTTGCGGTTCGCACGCGCCATATTCCTCTCAAGTGGATTGCGCGCCGCCCGAAGGATTTGACGGTCGACGATGACGATTTCCAACACCCGCCCCATCACCCCGGACCTCATCGCATCGCACGGGCTGAAGCCTGACGAATACGAGCGCATTCTCGGCCTGATCGGGCGCGAGCCGACCTTTACCGAGCTCGGCATCTTCTCGGCGATGTGGAACGAGCACTGCTCCTACAAGTCCTCGAAGAAGTGGCTGCGCACGCTGCCGACCAAGGGACCGCGCGTCATCCAGGGTCCGGGCGAGAACGCCGGCGTCGTCGATATCGACGATGGCGACTGCGTCGTCTTCAAGATGGAGAGCCACAACCACCCGTCCTATATCGAGCCCTACCAGGGGGCTGCGACCGGTGTCGGCGGCATCCTGCGCGACGTCTTCACCATGGGCGCCCGTCCCGTCGCCGCGATGAACGCGCTGCGCTTCGGTGCGCCGGATCATCCGAAGACCCGCCACCTCGTCTCCGGCGTCGTTGCTGGCGTCGGCGGCTACGGCAACTCCTTCGGCGTTCCGACCGTTGGCGGCGAAGTCGAGTTCGATGCCCGCTACAACGGCAACATCCTCGTCAACGCCTTTGCCGCAGGCCTCGCCAAGAGCGACGCGATCTTCTACTCCAAGGCCGAAGGCGTCGGGTTGCCCGTCGTCTATCTCGGCGCCAAGACCGGCCGTGACGGCGTCGGTGGCGCAACCATGGCGTCGGCGGAGTTCGACGAATCGATCGAAGAGAAGCGCCCGACCGTTCAGGTCGGCGACCCCTTCACCGAAAAGTGCCTGCTGGAAGCCTGCCTCGAGCTGATGCAGACCGGCGCTGTCATTGCCATCCAGGACATGGGCGCTGCCGGTCTCACCTGCTCGGCCGTCGAAATGGGTGCCAAGGGCGACCTCGGCATCGAGCTCAATCTCGACACCGTACCGGTGCGCGAAGAGCAGATGACCGCTTACGAGATGATGCTGTCGGAAAGCCAGGAGCGCATGCTCATGGTGCTCGAGCCCGCCAAGGAAGAGGTCGCCAAGGCGATCTTCGTCAAGTGGGGCCTCGATTTCGCGATCGTCGGCAAGACCACGGACGACCTGCGCTTCCGCATCCTGCATCAGGGCGAAGAAGTGGCCAACCTGCCGATCAAGGAACTCGGCGACGAGGCCCCGGAATACGATCGTCCCTGGACGCCCGCAAAGACCTCGGCCCCGCTTGCAAGCAACGACATCCCGCAGGCCGACGTCGCCGATGCGCTTCTCAAGCTCGTCGGCTCCGCCAACAATTCGTCGCGCCGCTGGGTCTACGAGCAGTACGACACCCTGATCCAGGGCAATTCGCTGCAGCTTCCAGGCGGCGATGCCGGCGTCGTGCGGGTCGATGGCCATGCCACGAAGGCGCTCGCCTTCTCGTCCGACGTCACGCCGCGCTACGTCGAGGCCGATCCGTTCGAAGGCGGCAAGCAGGCGGTCGCCGAATGCTGGCGCAACCTGACGGCAACCGGTGCACTGCCGCTGGCGGCCACCGACAACCTCAACTTCGGCAATCCGGAACGCCCTGAAATCATGAGCCAGCTGGTTCATGCCATCAAGGGCATCGGCGAAGCCTGCACCGCGCTCGAATTCCCGATCGTATCCGGCAACGTCTCGCTCTACAACGAGACCAACGGCCAGGGTATCCTGCCGACCCCCACCATCGGCGGCGTCGGGCTCATCAGGGACTGGTCGAAGATGGCGCGCATCCGGTTTGCGACCGAAGGCGAGACGATCCTCGTCGCCGGCGCTCCGGCCGGACTCGGATCGCACATCGCTCAGTCGGTCTACATGCGCGACGTGCATGGCCGCACTGACGGCCCGGCGCCGCATGTCGATCTCGCGCATGAGCGCAAGGTCGGCGACTTCGTCCGCGGCCTCATCGTCGATGGTCTCGTTACCGCTGTGCACGATTGCTCGTCGGGTGGTCTCGCGCTCGCCGTTGCGGAAATGGCGATGGCCTCGGGCATCGGTGCGACGATCGACGCGGTCGCCGGTCACGATCCGATCGGCACCTTCTACGGCGAAGACCAGGGCCGCTATGTCCTGACGGTTGCTGCCGGTGCGCTCGACGCAGTTGCCGCCCGCGCCAAGGCGGCAGGCGTCGCCCTGCCCGCCATCGGCAAGACCGGTGGCGATGCCGTCAAGCTCGGCGATGCCAAGGCCGTTTCGGTCGCCGACCTGCGCTCCGCGCATGAGGGCTGGTTCCCCGAGTTCATGCAGGGCGACCTCGCTCCCGAGAACTGAGAATTCGCGGACGGGGGCCACTTCGCGCGGCTCCCGTCTCGCATCGCGTCCGCCTCTGACGGCGCTGCTGCTGATCGCTATCCGCTGCCATCATCAGATGGTTTAACCTTGAAATGCTCCCTCCCTCACCCGATTCAGCAATTGCGTTCCGCCCCTGAATCGTGGTTCCCTCATCCGATGGACGGCGTCGGCAGGCTGCTGACGTTGCAGAATAAGAAAAGGGAGTTGGCGTATCATGCCCATGACACCAGGCGACATCGAAGACATGATCAAGGCGGGGATTCCCGGTGCCAAGGTCACGATCCGCGATCTGGCCGGTGACGGCGACCATTATGCCGCCGAAGTCGTGGCCGAGGCGTTTCGCGGCAAGACCCGCGTGCAGCAGCACCAGATGGTCTACAACGCTTTGAAGGGCAATATGGGCGGCGTCCTGCATGCCCTGGCCCTACAGACGAGTGCGCCGGAGTAAGCCCCGATGGCTGACCTGATCAAGGAACTCGTCAGCGGCGTCGTTGACAGCGCGCTGAAGGAGATCCTGAAGAAGACCGGCGTCAAGCGCACGACCACCAAGCGGACGAAGCGCCGGACACGCGCCACGTCCTCCGTTGGCGGCGGTATCCTCGGTGATATCCTGGAAGCCGCGATGCGCAAGCCGGCGAAGAAACAGACGAGCCGGCGCAAGACGGCCGCCTCGCGCAGCAAGGTTCGGCGCCGGCCCACCTGATCACTGCATGGTCCTGATCGTCGCCGGTTTGGGAAAAAACCTGCGGAAGATCAGGGTGATAGATCGAACATTCGCGCGTCGGACAGGACGCGTGAATGCTTGAGTGGTAATAAAACCACATCTTGAGGCCCATCAATATTTGTTGCGATTGGGTGGTGAAAATCACCGATATGCATGCTATCTATGACCCAATCGATTTCCGGCCCTTGAAGCCGGCGCAGGAAGGAAGACAGATGAGCGGAATTCACGAATTCATCGACAACGAAGTCAAGACGAACGATGTGGTGCTCTTCATGAAGGGTACGCCGCAGTTTCCTCAGTGTGGCTTCTCCGGTCAGGTGGTCCAGATTCTCGATTACATCGGTGTCGACTACAAGGGTCTGAACGTGCTCGCCGACGCTGACCTGCGCCAGGGCATCAAGGACTATTCCAACTGGCCGACAATCCCGCAGCTCTACGTCAAGGGCGAATTCGTCGGCGGTTGCGACATCGTGCGCGAAATGTTCCAGGCTGGCGAATTGCAGGCGCACCTGGAAGCGCAGGGCATTGCCGTGAAGGGCGCTGCCGCTTAATTCCAAGGACGCCTTGTCCCGCTCCATCGGAGAAGGCGGGTAACCGCCTTTTTTGATTCGGATGTCTGTCCGGATCCCGCCTTTCGTTGTCTTTCCAAAGGCTTTGCGCGTTCGCTTCGCGCAGGGACTTTCGGGATGTTTGTTCAAGTAGCAGGCTTCCTTCCTGAAACGTTACCGGCGTTTTGAAGTGAAGCTGAGGGCCGAATATCCGGCCTGTCATGAAGCAGTCGCGATCGTTCGGCATAAGCGGCCGGCGGAGGTTCCCGCCCCGGCCCTTCCGGCACGGAAATTATCCCTGTCGCGCCGATCGACGCTTCCTTTGTTCGCTCCATGTCAGCCGGGCGCCATGCGGTGCGGCTGCCCTGTCGCGCCCGCCCGAAATCCCCGTGCCGACCGGCATCTCGCCAGCCGACATCCTTCTTTTCCGGCGCCGCCCGGACCCAGATCTGTTTTGCCTGCGCTCGCAGCGCCGCTAGGACTTTTGAAAATGACAAGCATGACCAATGATAGCGCCCTGCCCGGCCTGACGAAATTTCAGTTCATCGCGATGATGGCCATGCTGATGGCGACCAATGCGATCTCGATCGACATCATGTTGCCCGGTCTGCAGCAGATCGGCGCCAGCCTCGGCGTCGCCTCGGAAAACGAGAGGCAGTACATCATCACGGCCTATCTGCTCGGTATGGGCGTGGCGCAGCTGTTCTTCGGGCCGCTTTCCGATCGGTTCGGCCGCCGGCCGCCGCTTCTGGCTGGTCTGGCACTCTATGCCGTCTGTGCGCTGGCGATTGCCGTCGTGCCGAGCTTCGGTCTCATGCTTGCGCTCCGCTTCGTCCAGGGCGCCGGCGCTGCGGCGACACGCGTCATCACCATCTCGATCGTTCGCGACGTGTATGGCGGCCGCCAGATGGCGGAAGTCATGTCGCTCGTCATGATGGTGTTCATGATCGTTCCGGTCGTGGCGCCCTCGATCGGCCAGCTCATCATCAGCCTTGCCGAATGGCACATGATCTTCGTCGTCGTCGCGCTCTATGCCGTCATGAACATCGCCGTCGTGCTGTCGAAGCTCGGCGAGACGCTGGATCCGGCCCACCGTCGCGCCTTCACGCCGTCGGTCATTCTCAACGGCTTCCGCATCGTGCTGACCAACCGCGTGTCGCTGCTCTATACGCTCGCGACCTCCGTCATCCTCGGTGCGCTGTTCGGCTTCATCAACTCGGCGCAGCAGGTTCTCGTCGGCGTCTACGACCTTGGCGTGTGGTTTCCGCTTGTGTTTGCGGCATTCGCCAGTATGATGGCGGTCGCCTCCTTCACCAACTCCCGCCTCGTCCGCCGCTTCGGCATGCGGCCGCTGTCGCATGCGGCGCTCATCGGCTTCACGCTGGCGAGCTTCGTCTGGATGTCGGCCTCGCTCTACGCGCCGCTGCCCTTCCCGGTCTTCGTGGTTCTCTATTGCGCCACGATGTTCCAGTTCGGCCTTATTGCCCCGAACTTCAACGCCATGGCCATGGAGCCTCTCGGCCATGTTGCCGGCACCGCCTCCTCGGTGCTCGGCTTCATGCAGACGATCGGCGGCAGCGTGATCGGAGCCTTCATCGGCCAGTCGTTCGACGGCACGGCCGTGCCGCTCGCCACGGGCTACTTCACGGTGGCCGCCATCGGCCTCGGTTTCGTGCTCATCGCCGAGCGCGGCAGGCTTTTCAAACCGCATCATCAGCCGGCCGGCTGATCTCTGCAGCGCCATGCGTCTCTGAACACGCATAAAGGTTGCTGTAGCGCTCAAAACTGCTGGCCAGTCGTTTACAAGATTGAATTTACGGATTTTCCCAATGTCCACCATCACCAATCAGTCCGAACATATCGACGGGGTTTCGGGCGCCGCGCGCCTGAACATGGGTCTGTTCGAGTTCATCATCACCATCGCCGTGATGACGGCGAGCGTTGCCGTCGCCATCGACAGCATGCTGCCGGCGCTTCCGGCGATCGGCCAGTCGCTGAACGTTGCCAACACCAACGATAGCCAACTGGTGATCGGCGTCTTTTTCCTCGGCTTCGGCCTGTCGCAGATCTTCTTTGGCAGCCTCTCCGATGCCTTTGGCCGGCGGCGCGTGCTGCTGGGCGGTCTCGCCTTCTTCACCGTGTCGATGTTTGCGGCTGCGCTGACCCAGAGCTTCGAGACGCTGCTGATCCTGCGCTTCATCCAGGGCATCGGTGCTGCGGCGATCCGCATCACCACCATGGCGATCGTGCGCGACTGCTTCGGCGGTCGCGAGATGGCGCGGGTCATGTCCTATGTCATGATCGTCTTCATGATCGTGCCGATCGTGGCGCCCTCGATCGGCCAGCTGGTGATCCTCTATGCCAACTGGCACTGGATCTTCATCCTGATCGGCGTGATCGGCGCGATCCTGTTCGTGTGGGCGTTTTCCCGCATGAAGGAATCCCTGCCGCGCGAAGAGCGCCTGCCGCTCTCCGTTGGCGCTGTCGCTTCCGGCTTCAAGACTGTTCTCACCAACCGCATCACCTGCGGCTACATGATCGGCATGACGCTGTTTACCGCCGTCATCTGCGCCTATATCGTCACCGTCCAGCAGATCTTCGGCGAGGTCTATGGCCTTGGCGACTGGCTGCCGATCGCCTTTGCCGGCACTGCCGGCGGCATCGCGGTGGCGAACTTCGCCAACGGCTTCTTCGTGCGCAGCTTCGGCATGCGCCGCATCTCGCACGTGTCGATGATCGTCTTCACGCTGATCTCGGTCGCAGGCTTCGTCATGTCGCTCTCGGGAACGCCGGCCTTCGTCGTCAGCTACCTGATGTTCTCGGTGCTCCTGATGTTCTTCGCCGTCATTGCGACGAACTTCACCGCCATCAGCCTCGAACCGATGGGCCACCTCGCTGGCACCGCGACGGCCATCACCGGTTTCGTCTCAACGACCGGCGGCGCCTTGATCGGCGGCGCCGTCGGCCAGCTGTTCAACGGCACGCTGCAGCCGCTCTTCGGTGGCTTCGCGCTCTTCGGTCTCCTGACGATCCTTGCGACGCTCTGGGCCGAAAATGGCAAGCTGTTCACCCACCCCGGCGACAAGGACGTCGCGATGGATCACGGCGGCGGCCACATGTAAGCGGCCTTGCTGACTAACATCAAAAAGCCCGCCCGGAGCGATCCGGGCGGGCTTTTTGTTTCGGCGCTGACCGTTGAAATCAGACCGTGAAGACCTCGCGGCGCAGCGTCTCCCAGCTGTCCTTGTCGGTGGCCAGCAGCAGGCCGCCATTGAGATGCTGCGGCAGATAGGGCGAGCCGTCGAAGCGCGCGGCATAGGCGCCCGCTTCCTGCGAAATCAGCGTTCCGGCCAGGTGATCCCAGGGCATCAGCTTCTGGTACATCAGGAAGTGGATGTGGCCGGCAGCGAAGATGCGGTATTCATGGGCGGCGCAACGGTAGCTGGTGGCAAGGCGCACCTTGGCCATGTTGGCCATCACCTCGCGGCGCGCCTCCTGCGCGTAGAAACCGGTCGAGGCGCCCCCGACCATGGCTTCGAGCGGCACGCCGGCCGTCACCGACAGGCGCTCCTGCGATCCGTCCGGGCGGCACATCCAGGCGCCGGAGCCCTTCTCCGCGATCACCCAGTCATTGCCCATCGGATCGTAGATGATCCCGGCGACCGTCTCGCCCTTGGCGACGACGCTCGCCATGACGCCGAAGAGCGGCATGCCGGCGGCAAAATTGAAGGTGCCGTCAATCGGGTCGACGACAACGGCGAGGTCGGCATCAGCGAGCTTGTCGAGCAGCGCAGGATCGGCTGCGACCGATTCCTCGCCGACGAACAGTGCGCCCGGCGCAACCGCCTCGATCTGCGCCTTGATCAGGCGTTCGGCCGCCTCGTCGCCCTCCGTCACCAGGTCGATCGCTTCCGATTTCATCCTGACGTCGCCGGCATCGAGGTTGCGGAACCGCGGCAGGATCTCTTTGACCGCCGCTTCCTGCAGCAGATTGGCAAGGCCGGCGATGTCGACGGAATGGCTCATTCTTTGGGCTCCGGTGTGAGGGATTTGAAATCGAACAGCTTGGGATCGAGCAGATGCGACGGGTTCACATGGCCAAGCGCCCGCAGCATCGTGTCCTTGCGGCCGGGCATGCGCCGCTCGAGATCGGACAGCATCGCCTTCATCGCGTTGCGCTCGAGCCCGTCCTGCGAGCCACAGAGGTCGCAGGGGATGATTGGAAACTCCATGGCAGCGGCAAACTTGGCGAGATCGTCCTCGGCCGCATAGGCAAGCGGCCTCAGCAGCATCAGGTCGCCTTCGTCGTTCAGGAGCTTCGCCGGCATCGAGGCAAGCCTGCCGCCGTGGAAGAAGTTCATGAAGAAGGTTTCGAGGATGTCCTCGCGGTGGTGTCCGAGCACCAGCGCGTCGCAGCCCTCCTCGCGAGCGATGCGATAGAGGTTGCCGCGCCGGAGCCGCGAACAGAGCGAACAGTAGGTCGCGCCCGTCGGCACCTTTTCCTTCACGATCGAATAGGTGTCGCGATACTCGATCCTGTGCTCGACTCCGATCGAGGCCAGGTATTCCGGCAGGATGTGCTTCGGGAAGTTCGGCTGGCCCTGGTCGAGATTGCAGGCCACCAGTTCCACCGGCAGCAGCCCGCGCCACTTGAGGTCCATCAACAGCGCCAGCAGGCTGTAGCTGTCCTTGCCGCCGGAAATTCCGATCAGCCAGCGCTTGGCCCCGTTCAGCATGCCGAAATCGTCGAGCGCCTGGCGCGTCTGGCGCAACAGGCGCTTGCGCAGTTTGTTGAAGGAGACCGACGACGGCATGCGGTCGAACAGCGGATGGACGCCGGCATCGATGCCGGCCTCATCGAATACGGTTTCGGCCGGATCTGGCGACGCGTTCAGCGAAAGGTCCATGGTGGGGATCCTGTGCGGTGGCCGGACGCATTGCGTCCCGGCAAATCTTGGGCCAGCACTTGCCCGCTCCAGCTGTCAAGATCAAGGAAAATCGGCCTGTCGACGGCCTTTAGGGCATGTCGCGCCAAAGTGTGTAGCGGTCTTGCGAATTCGACATGCGAAAAATCAAGAGCTTGAAGCGCATACGAAAGATCGCGATGCCCTTCAGGGCCCGAACACCGACCAGCCGGTGCGCGCGGCCAGCATCTCGAGCGCCAGCGAGCCGAGCAGCGAGTTGCCGTTTTCGTTGAGGCCCGGCGACCAGACGGCGACCGAGGCCTTGCCGGGAGCGACCGCCATGATGCCGCCGCCGACACCGCTCTTTCCCGGAAGGCCGACGCGGTAGGCGAAGTCGCCCGAGCCGTCATAGTGGCCGCAGGTCAGCATCAGTGCGTTGATGCGGCGTGCGCGCTGGCGCGAGACGACATTGTGGCGGGTGAGCGGATTTGTGCCGCCGGCAGCCAGAAAAAGGCCGGCCTTCGCCAACTGGCTGCACGTCATCGACAGCGCGCAATGGTGGAAGTAGACGCCGAGCACGTGCTCCACCGGATGGTCGAGCCGGCCATAGGAGCGCATGAAATTGGCAAGCGCGAAATTGCGGAAGCCGGTCGCGGTTTCCGATTTCGCCACTTCGTGATCGATGACGATCTGGTCGTCGTCGGCGAGATAGCGTACGAACTGCACGATTTCGCCGATCAGCTCGCGCGGCGTGTGGCCCGCAAGGATCAGGTCGCTGATGGTGATGGCGCCGGCATTGATGAAGGGGTTGCGCGGCTTGCCGCCCTCGTGTTCCAGCTGGACGATCGAATTGAACGCGGAGCCCGATGGTTCGCGCCCGACCCGATGCCAGATGTTCTCGCCGTGTTTGCCGAGTGCGAGCGTCAAAGTGAAGACCTTCGACACGCTCTGGATGGAAAATGGCACCTCGGCGTCACCGACCCGGTAGATATTGCCATCGGTGGTGACGATCGCCATGCCGAAATGCTTGGCATCGACGCGGGCAAGCTGCGGGATGTAGTCGGCAACCTTGCCCTGGCCGAAGCGTGGGCTCAGTTCGCGATGGATGTCCTCGATGATCGCCTGCAGGTCCTGCGGCATAGTCTGCTCGGGCATCGGCTTCCCTCTTCATCACCGCCTTCGGGTCGAAGGGATGAATAGCCATGTTCGGAGTGCGGCTGCTTGTCGTCGGCAAGCGGACGCCACCGACAAAAAAACCGCCCGTTTCCGGGCGGTTTTCGATACGTCACAAGGCGTGAGCCCCGGATTAACGCGAATAGAATTCGACGACCAGGTGCGGTTCCATGACGACCGCGTACGGAACGTCGGAGAGAACCGGAACGCGAACGTAGGTCGCAACCATCTTGTTGTGGTCGACTTCGATGTAGTCCGGAACGTCGCGCTCAGCGAGCGAAACCGATTCGAGAACGGTTACGAGCTGCTTGGACTTTTCCTTGACTTCGATGACGTCGCCCGGCTTGCAACGGTAGGAACCGATGTTGACGCGGACGCCGTTGACCTTGACGTGGCCGTGGTTGACGAACTGACGGGCAGCAAAGACCGTCGGAACGAACTTGGCGCGGTAGACGATCGCGTCCAGACGCGACTCGAGCAGGCCGATCAGGTTTTCCGGGGTGTCGCCCTTGCGGCGGTCGGCTTCAGCGAAGATCGCGCGGAACTGCTTCTCGCGGATGTCGCCGTAGTAGCCCTTGAGCTTCTGCTTGGCGCGCAGCTGTACACCGAAGTCCGAGAGCTTGGACTTGCGGCGCTGGCCGTGCTGGCCCGGGCCGTATTCGCGGCGGTTAACCGGCGACTTCGGACGGCCCCAGATGTTTTCGCCCATACGGCGGTCAATTTTGTACTTGGACGATTCGCGCTTGCTCATCGCATTTCCTTTCAATCGGTTACACCGGCCTGTTACCAAGCCGGATCAAGGAAACACGCCCTCCTCTGAACCCATTTTCGGGGTTCTGACAGGTTTCTCACGATCAAGCTGACGGAGAAGCCACGGGACATGTCAAATAAAACACCGGACATTTCTGCCCGGCGTTGGGGCGGCTTTAGTGCTTCCGGCAGGCATTGTCAAACGAAATCGCCGCTTTAGGCACCCTTTCAGGCGGGATCACCACCCTGCGCGCTCTCCAGCGAAACGAGCAGCTTCTTCAACAGCGTCGCCAGTGCGGCGCGTTCCTCCGGGTCGAGCCCATCCAGATAGCGCGCTTCGCTCGCCATGTCAGCCCGAAACGCGGCTTCGGCAAGGGCCACGCCCTGCTCGGTCAGCCCGACCACGCTGCTGCGGCCATCCGATGTCGAGCGCTCGCGCCGGATCAGTCCCGCCTTTTGCAAACGATCGAGCCTGTGGGTCAGCCCGCCCGACGAAATCATCAGCAGGGTATAGAGGTCTGTCGGGGTCAGCCGATAGGGAGGCCCGGAGCGCCGGAGCGTCGATATGACGTCGAACTCGCCGCGATCGAGCCCGAAGGAGGAGAAGGTCTCCTCAATCGACGGGCGCACCAGGTTCGACAGCCGATAGGCGCGCCCGAGGATCGTCATCGGCTCGGTATCGAGATCCGGCAACTCGCGATCCCATTGCGCCCGCAGCCGGTCGACGTGATCACTCTTTGCATTTTCGTTCCGCATTGCCTGGCTCCAAAGTCACAAAAGTATCTTGACGAGAAGATAGTTTTGGATAATATCTTCTCATGAAGATAATTCATTCCAACCGCCAAGCCAACCCGATGGAGGCCAGCATGTTTCATGTCATTCCGCGCTCGCAGCAGAACCCGAGCCCGAAGCGGACGATCCTGTTTGAGGGCGGTCAGTATGGCACGCCGATTTCGCTCTTCCTGATGGATGCCGAGCCTGGCCAGGGGCCGGCGCTGCATGTGCATCCCTATCCGGAGACGTGGCTCATTCATTCTGGCGAGGCGGAGTTCACGGTCGGCGAGCAAACGCTCATCGGCAAGGCCGGCGATATCATCGTCGTCGATCCGGGCACGCCGCACCGGTTCGTCAACAGCGGCAGCGCTCGACTGGAGATGACCTGCATCCACGCGTCCGAGCGTGTCATACAGGAATTTATCTAGGGCATACCGAGGCGGTCGACAGCGCACGCGTGGGGCATTCTGTCCTGCGAGATACGAAAGTCCTGCACTATAACGCGGCTCACTCCGCCGCGGCGGCAGCCCCATCAACCGCATCCGGCCCGTTGGCGTCACCAGGCGCCGTCTCGCAGCCAAGGTCCGGGAACGCGACGATGCGCTTGCCGGCGAAGTCGGCATGGATCACGATGAGCCCGTTTTCCTCGAAATAGCCGAGCAGACGACGGGCGCGGCGGGCGGAATGCGTGCCATAGGCGCGCGCAATCATCGCATCAGAGGGACATGGCAGCCGCCGCACGGCCGACTGTGCCATCATCAGGAACACCGCCTGCAGGTCTTCGGTGACGCGATCGGCAAGCTGCAGGGCCAGAGCCCAGGTCTCGCCTGCCGCCGTCTCCGGGTCGACACCGGAGCGCGCGACCGCCATCTTGCGGCGGAATGCACCAAGAGACAAAGCCGTTCCGGATGGCAGCCGGCGAATGCGGCAGCGGACCAGGAAATCCTGGAAGAGCTCGGCATCCGGCCGGAAGGCCGCTTCCGGATTGGCGAGGATTTCCAGGAACACGCTGTCGAGCAGCCCTTCCTTCTCTTCCGGTGTCATTTCCGGTTGCGCCGGCCGCGCTTCGGCAGGCGCAATCGGCTCGGGCCGTGGCCGCGACAGTTCGGCGAGAATATCGGTCGTCGGGCGTGGCGGCGCGACGGCGCGGCGCATGATCGGCCGCGTCAGTTCGTCCGGATCCGGGGTGAAAATCAGGTCCTCGACATCCTGCGGCGCCTCCGGCAGCGGCATCAGCTTCGGGCTGGTCGAGCGGGCCGACGTCTCGACCGCGCCGATCGTCACCCGCAGCGGCCGCCGCGACAAGGCAGGCCCGAGCGCCACGAACGAACCGCGCTTCAGGTCGCGGAACATTTCCGCGGTCCGCCGGTCCATGCCGAGAAGATCGGCGGCGCGCAGCATGTCGATATCGAGAAAGGTGCGGCCCATCAGGAAGTTGGAGGCTTCGGCCGCCACGTTCTTGGCAAGTTTGGCGAGCCGCTGGGTGGCGATCACCCCGGCAAGCCCGCGCTTACGGCCGCGGCACATCAGGTTGGTCATGGCGCCGAGCGAAATCTTGCGCACCTCTTCGGTAACGTCGCCGGCAACCGAGGGCGCAAACATCTGCGCCTCGTCGACCACCACCAGCACCGGATACCAGTATTCGCGGTCCGCATCGAACATGGCGTTCAGGAACACGCCGGCATTGCGCATCTGCTGCTCGATATCGAGCCCTTCGAGCGAAAGCACGCAGGAAACGCGATGCTGGCGGATGCGGTTGGCAATGCCGATCAGCTCGGCGTCGGTGCGCTCGCCCTCGACGACGACATGGCCGAACTTGTCGGCGAGTGTGACGAAATCACCCTCGGGGTCGATGATGCACTGCTGCACCCAGGGTGCCGATTGCTCCAGCAGCCGGCGAAGCAAGTGCGACTTGCCCGAACCGGAATTGCCCTGCACCAGAAGACGGGTGGCCAGAAGCTCCTCGATATCGAGCGAGGCCGAGGTCCCTTCGGACGTCGCTCCCATGTCGATGCCGACCTTCATTTCCACCTCTTCGTGCAAAAGCGGTTCCAGTTAGGGCAACCGCTCATTCTTGAGTTCTCACGCCGATCCGGCCGCAAGGCCGCGACGCATCCTACCGGTACAGCTTTAGATGATTCGCGATCGCGCGCGGACCGCCGATCGGGCGACACCTAGCACGGTTTTCCCGGAAATCCTGTCACCCGCGTGGAAACCCACAGGGAATACACGCAGGAAAATCGCGGAACGCTGAGGCCGTACACCGTTGACAGCAATATAAAGTTGACGTTTCTCGGCGTCTAGACTTTTGCGAGCAGCCATGGGTTCCCATATCGAACGGAACGAAGCAGGTTTCCCGCGGGGAGCAGCGATGATGCAGAACGAGACGGAACGTCACTTCGAGATGAACGATCTCGATCAGCGCATGCGTGACGCGTACAGGGACGGCCAACCCGTCCTATCAAAGGCGCGGGCCGCCGCCGCCCGCCACAAGAGCTTCCTGATTGCATGCGCGCTGGTCTCTTTGATCGCAGTACTGCTGGCAATCCTCACGAGCTGAGCGCATCGGCCTTTTCGACCCGCCCTTCGACGGTCGCATTCGGCATGACCGTCAGCCCAAACCCCTGCATCAGTCGCCGCGTCGCGAAATCCGGCTTGCCGGACGTGAAGATCGCCGGATCGTGGCCGTTGAGCGGTTCGAAGCCGTTTGGTTGCGGCACCAGCGAGCGTGCGCGCCGTGCAATGGCTTCGGCAGGGTCCAGCCAGTCGACTGGCCAGGGTGCCAGCCTGCGAAAGACATTGGCCATGAAGGGGTAGTGTGTGCAGGCGAGAACGACGATGTCGGTCTTCCGGCCGTCCATTTCGACGAAGCACGGCGCGATCTCGGCCAGAACCTCCGCATCCTCGAGCTTTTCACCGCGAATATAGGCCTCGGCCATCTTGGCGAGGTTTTCCGAGCCGACGAGGCGCACGTGACACTGTGTGGCGAAGGACTGGATGAGGTCGCGGGTATAGGCGCGCTTGACGGTGCCCGGCGTTGCCAGGACCGAAACCAGCCCGGAGCGCGTGCGTTCCGCCGCCGGCTTGATTGCCGGTACCGTGCCGACGAAGGTCATCTGAGGATAGGCTGCGCGCAGGTCGGCGCCAACGAGCGTAAAGGCGGTGTTGCAGGCGATCACGCAGATTTCCGGATCGTGCTCGGCGAGCAATCGGCCGAAGAGCGCGATCACCCGCTCCTTCAGCGCCTGTTCTTCCCAGCCGCCATAGGGAAAGCCGGCGTCGTCAGCGACATAGATGAAATGCCGCTCGGGCATCAGAACCCTCGCCTCGCGCAGCACGGTCAGGCCGCCGATGCCGCTGTCGAAGACGAGGATGGGTTTCAGTTCACTCGCTGTCACCGCCATCAGATGCTTTCTTGTTGGGCTCGGCCCTGCTGCTGTCGGCAGGAGCGCCGGAACCCCGGGGATGTTCGCGCGAAAACCGATCGAGTGACGAGATCACGCCGCGCAACACCCGGATTTCCGTTTCGGTAAAGGATGGTCTGGTCAGAACTGTCCGCAGATTTTCGACCAATTTCGGCTTTTTGTCGGCGGATCGGAAATAGTTGCGCGCTTCCAGCGCATCTTCCAGGTGATCGAACAGGCCCTGCAGGTCGTCCTTCTTCGCCGGACGTTGCTCCAGTGCCTGGAAGGACGTCTGGTCTTCGCTTTCCATGCCGGTCTTCAGCCACTCGTAGGACATGAGCAGCACCGCCTGTGCGAGATTGAGCGAGGCAAAGGCCGGATTGACCGGGAAGGTTACGATCTCGTCGGCTAGGGCTATTTCCTCGTTGGTGAGCCCGGTGCGTTCACGGCCGAAGATGATGCCGGTCGCCTCGCCTGCGACGAAGCGCTGCCTCAGCGTGCGCGCGGCAATGATCGGCGAGCGCACCGGCTTATAGCCGTAGCGGTCGCGCGCCGTTGTCGCATAGACGAAGTTGAGGTCGGCGATCGCCTCCTCCAGTGTGTCATAGAGCTTGGCGCCCTCGATGACGTGGTCGGCGCGGCTGGCGGCAGATTTCGCTTTTTCGTTCGGCCATCCGTCGCGCGGGTTGACGAGGCGCAGTTCCGACAGGCCGAAGTTGGCCATGGCACGGGCGACCATGCCGATGTTCTCGCCGAGCTGCGGATAGGCGAGAATGATCGCCGGTCCTTCGGTCAGGAGTACGCGTTCGCTGTTGGTGCCTGCCATTTCCGTCGCCTTCGCCTTTGGTTCGGCGCTTCCCTTGCACAAATGCCGGCGAAATTAAAGTCCGGTATCCCGTTCTACAGATGAAGACGGCGGAGCGATACGCCGATCATCTCCAGGCCGAGCTCCGCATCGTCTCTCGAAATCGGCAGGTGCCGGTCAACCGGCGCGCCGATCCGCCCGACCTCGTAGAAATAGGCCGACGCCTTGTCGCGCACCGTTCGGGTGCGCGCGATGCTCGCGTCGAGTTCCATGGTGAAATCGGAACCTTCCTCGACCGCCTCAGCGCCCACGCGCCGGGCAAACACCCGCGCCCAGTAGGTACAGGCTAGAAAGATCGCCAGCGTCTGGCGGACATGGCCGGGGCGCGTGACCAACTGCCAGGGCAGTCCGAGTGGCTTTGCGGCGGCCGCCAGATCGCGATAGGCGCGGTCGAGCGCCTGCGAACGGGCAAGCAGCACCAGGCCGGAAGCCCCGTCCCTCGCCGCCTGCATGAGCCCGATCAATTCGTTGCACCAGGTCGCCACAGTCGCGTCGAGCGTCGTGCGGGTGCGCGTCGGGAACACGAAGAAGGCGACTGCCGCCCCGGCAATCGACCCGATCAGGGTCTCTTCGAGCCTCAGCTGCAACAGCTGCGGCGTCAGCACGCCCATCAGGCTGTAAAGCAGCGACAGCACGACCGAGATGAAGAAGGTCATCGTCGCATAGGAAACGGCAAGGAAGTAGAAGGCGAGAAAGACGCAGAGAGCGCTGAGCGGCAGCACGAGGTAGATGTTTCCGCCGACGAGCGTGCCGGCGACAATGCCGACGACGATGCCAAACAGCGTGCCGGCCGAACGCTGCAGGGCCTTCAATGCCGTGTCGCCGCGCGAACGGGTATTGGTAAAGACGAGAAAGGCGGCAAGGACCGCCCAGAACCATCGCTCGCGCGACAGCATCAGCCCGAAAACCATGGCGATGCCGGCCGCAAGGGTGATCTGGATGGCACTCTTCAATGCCGGATCGTTGAGCGACGGCTTCCAGCGCGCAGCGACACTGCCTGACGTGACCGGTTCCTCAAGGTCGGCCGGCGTCAGCTTCACAAGGCTGCGCTGCAGCCGCTGGCGGACGTTGCGAAGCCAGAGCAGCGCCTTGACCGTTTCCTCGCGACGCGGGGCCTGATCCCCGATCCGGGCGATCTGCGCGTCGATCTCGCCGCCGTCCCGCGCGATCATCGCCTCCACCAGTGCCGGCGGCGGCATCGCCTGGAAGCTGAGCACGATCACGCTTTCGGCGGCCAGATGCAGGTCGAACAGGTTGACGACGAGATCGGCGGAGGCCTGTCCCGGTTCCGGTTCCGGCCGCCGGTTGTCCGTCGGAACGAAACTCTCGGCCATCAGCACGGCTTCCTTCAGCCGCTCCTCCGCGGTCCGCAATCGATGCCGATCGGCCTCGGACAGCACCGGCTTGCGCGCAATCTCGGCAAGCTCGGCCAGCATCTGGTCGACGCGCCGCTGCACGCTCGCCGCTGCCCGCAACAGGTCGCGGTAGCGGTCATCCGGAAGCAGCCGGGTGCGCACCAGATGCGCAACCGTCGCCGATACCGCAGCGCCGAAGAACAGCGCCGGCAGCTGGTCGGCTGTCGGTCTGAGATAGGCGCCGGTGAAATAGGACATGAAGGCGAACATGCCGACGGCAAAGCCGCGTGGACCAAAGGTCCGGCCATAGACCGCAAGGAAGATGATCAGCAGGAACACGACGTCCGAGACGTAGCGATGATTTTCCAGAAGCGATGCCAGCCCGACCATCGAGACGCCGACGATGACAGCGATAATACGGGTCAGCCTTTGGGCCGCAACCGTTCGGTCGCGCACGGCAAGTCCGCCCTCGACCGAGAGCGACGCGGCCAGACCGAAAGCGGCCGGCGGCATCGGCACGATGAGATAGTGGACCGCCATGAGGATGAGGACGGAAACGACAACCGTCGCGGTAATCCGGGATGCCTGGCGCAGCCGGGAAAAGGCGGGGTCATTGGCAAGAAGCCAGTCGCGCATACGGGAACGAAGTGCCATCGGATGCCTTTGCCTGTCTGCGATCGCGGCGCGCTTGGGCGCAGCCTTGCTGCCTCCTTCCTGCATAGCGGCAGACGCGATCTTTGCAAGGCCGGCGGCGTTGATAAACCGGACGGCAAAGTCCCGCCAAACCCTTGGCCGCCACCGGTTTTGTCCTTCGTCCAAAGTTTCAACCAAGCATGCTTTGCGTCGCCGGTTCTGAGTGCTATAGGGCACAGGATTTTTCTAAAGAGGAAGGGACATCGCTCCCGCTGTCCCGCTAAACTACGAGGCATATTCATGGCAAAGATCAAGGTCGCCAATCCGGTCGTCGAGCTCGACGGCGACGAGATGACCCGCATCATCTGGCAGTTCATCAAGGACAAGCTGATCCATCCCTACCTCGACATCGACCTCGAGTATTATGACCTCGGCATGGAAAACCGCGACGCCACCGACGACCAGGTGACGATCGACGCCGCCAACGCCATCAAGAAGCACGGCGTCGGCGTCAAGTGCGCCACGATCACCCCGGACGAAGCCCGCGTCGAAGAATTCAAGCTGAAGAAGATGTGGAAGTCGCCGAACGGCACGATCCGCAACATCCTCGGCGGCGTCATCTTCCGCGAGCCGATCATCTGCAAGAACGTACCGCGCCTGGTCCCGGGCTGGACGAAGCCGATCATCGTCGGCCGTCACGCCTTCGGCGACCAGTACCGCGCCACCGACTTCAAGTTCCCGGGCAAGGGCAAGCTGACGATGAAGTTCGTCGGCGAAGACGGCAAGGAAATCGAATACGACGTGTTCGACGCGCCGTCGGCCGGCGTTGCCATGGGCATGTACAACCTCGACGATTCGATCACCGAATTCGCCCGCGCGTCGTTCAACTACGGCATCCAGCGCAAGGTTCCGGTCTACCTGTCGACCAAGAACACCATCCTGAAGGTCTATGACGGCCGCTTCAAGGACATCTTCCAGCAGGTCTTCGACGCGGAGTTCGCCGACAAGTTCAAGGAACTGAAGATCTGGTACGAACACCGCCTGATCGACGACATGGTCGCTTCGGCCCTGAAGTGGTCCGGCGGTTACGTCTGGGCGTGCAAGAACTACGACGGCGACGTCCAGTCCGACATCGTTGCCCAGGGCTTCGGCTCGCTCGGCCTGATGACCTCGGTTCTGATGACGCCGGATGGCAAGACCGTCGAAGCCGAAGCCGCGCACGGCACCGTGACCCGTCACTACCGCCAGCACCAGAAGGGCGAGGAAACTTCGACCAACTCGATCGCCTCGATCTTCGCCTGGACCCGTGGCCTTGCCCACCGCGCCAAGCTCGACGGCAACGCCGAGCTCGCCCGCTTCTCCGAAACGCTTGAAAAGGTCTGCGTCGACACGGTCGAATCGGGCTTCATGACCAAGGACTTGGCGCTGCTGATCGGCCCCGACCAGCCGTGGCTGTCGACCACCGGCTTCCTCGACAAGATCGACGAGAACCTGCGGAAGGCAATGGCTGCCTGATTGGCACCAAATCGTAAAGACGATGAAACCCGGCCTTGAGCCGGGTTTCTTTTTGGACTGTCTCGCATGCCGCCAACGACGCTGCGAAATGCAAGGCGGTTACCTCAATGGCAGATAGATCTCGCTCAGAAGTTCGGTCGGCGCCACTTCGCGCGGATTGTTGAGGTATTTCTCGAACATCAGGCTGTCGCGGATCTCGCGACCCGACTGCGGCAGCCAGGTGCCGTAGAGCCATTGATAGGCCTTCGGCATGTCCGCGTAAGGTCCCTTGTGGCGCAGCACCGCGTAGCGGCCGCCATCGAGACGCTGCGGCGTCAGCGGCGCTTGCGCTGTGACGGGCGACGGCGCGCTGACGCAGGCGAAGGAGCGCAACTTGTCGGTCGGCACCAGTTCCGGATCGTCGAGATAGATGCCGATCATCTCCATGTCCGGCCGGAAGAGCTGACGCGAAAACAGCGTGCCATAAAGCGTCTCGAACGCCTTGCCGATCTCCATATAGGAGCCGCTATGGGCTACGCCGATGACGTCGAAGGCGTCGACGTCCTTGAGGGTAACTTCGTACATGTCTGGAATTCCTTCCGTTGAAGCTGTGTCGAATGCAACATGGCTTCCCTCCTTCCGATAGCGCGCCGGCGGCAGCCCGTAGGTCGCCTTGAAGGTGCGGTTGAAGGATTGCAGATTGGGATAGCCAGAGCGCTGCGCGATCGTCTCAACGGGAAGATCGGTCTGGGCGAGATCGGCGGCGGCTCGTTGCAGGCGGAGCCGCTTGACGGTGCCTGCCAGCGTCTCGCCGTGCACCTCCCGATAGATCCGGTGCCAATGATGCGGCGACAGGCAGGCGATCTCGGAAAGACGATCGAGATCGAGATCGCCATCGAGATTGCCGTAGATGTAGTCGCTCACCCGGTGCAGCCGCCGTTCATAGGTCGCCCACGCTACCCGCTCTTCCATGTCTGACCTTTCGCGCTTCGCTCACGGATCGGTAGACCATAGATCAATTTGACAAATCCTGCGGAGTTGCGTGGCCGTATGGAGGACTTCCTGAGTGAAAAATCAGGTTCGTTCGCTGCAACGCTCTCCGACGCGGCACAAACAAAAAGGGCGCCAGATCGGCGCCCTTTCTCAAGCTCTGTTGATGGTCCTCAACCAGCAATCGCAGCGGCAACGGCCTCGATCGCCTCGGCTGCCTTGTCGCCATCCGGGCCACCGGCCTGGGCCATGTCAGGGCGGCCGCCGCCACCCTTGCCGCCGAGCGCAGCGGAGGCGACGCGAACCAGATCGACCGCGCTGTGCTTGCCGGTCAGGTCGTCGGTGACGGCGACGACAGCGCTTGCCTTGCCATCGCCGGAGACGCCGACAAAGGCGACGACGCCCGAGCCGAGGCTCTTCTTGCCATCATCCGCCAGGCTCTTCAGATCCTTGGGCTCGACGCCGGAGACGACCTTGCCGAGGAAGCGCACGCCGGCGATCTCGCGTGCGGCATCGGCCGAACCCGCTTCGCCGCCACCGCCAAGCGCCAGCTTCTTCTTGGCTTCCGTCAGTTCCCGTTCCAGCTTGCGGCGTTCGTCGAGCAGCGCCTCGACGCGGCCGAGCACGTCGCCCGGCTGGACCTTCAGCGTATTGGCAAGCGTCTTCACCCGCTCATCCTGTTCGTTGAGGTAAGCGCGCGCCGCCTCGCCGGTCAGTGCCTCGACGCGGCGAAGGCCGGCGCCGACAGCGCTTTCCGAGACCACGCGAACGAGGCCGATATCGCCGGTCGCCGACACATGCGTGCCGCCGCACAGTTCGACGGAATACGGACGGTTGGCCTTGGAGCCGTGAACGCCACGACCCATCGAGACCACGCGGACTTCGTCGCCGTATTTTTCGCCGAAGAGCGCCATTGCACCCTCGGCAATCGCATCGTCGACGCTCATCAGGCGGGTGGTGACCGGCGTGTTCTGGACGATGATCTCGTTGGCCATCTCCTCGACGACCTTCAGTTCCTCGGCCGTCATCGGCTTCGGATGCGAGACGTCGAAGCGCAGCCGCTCCGGTGCGACCAGCGAGCCCTTCTGGGCCACATGGGTGCCGAGCACTTCGCGCAGCGCCTCGTGCAGCAGGTGGGTCGCCGAGTGGTTGGCGCGCAGGCGCGAACGGCGGGCGTGATCGACATCGAGCTGGGCCGCGTCGCCGGTCTTGATCGAGCCTTCGGCAACGGTTGCGAAGTGAACGAAGAGCCCCTCGCCGCGCTTCTGCGTGTCGGTGACGACAAGCTTGCCGTGATCGGTGGTGATGGTGCCGGTATCGCCCATCTGGCCGCCCGATTCGCCGTAGAACGGCGTCTGGTTGAGGACGATCTGGACGGTCTCGCCCTTGGCGGCGGACGGAACGACAGAACCATCGCGCACGATCGCCTGAACGACGCCTTCGGCGACTTCGGTGTCGTAGCCGAGGAACTCGGTCGAACCATGCTTTTCGCGCAGCTCGAACCAGATGGTTTCGGTTGCCGCTTCGCCGGAACCGGACCAGCTCGCACGGGCCTCGGCCTTCTGACGCTGCATCGCCGTGGTGAAGGCGTCGGTATCGACGGAGATGCCCTTGGCGCGTAGCGCGTCCTGGGTCAGGTCGAGCGGGAAGCCGTAGGTGTCGTAGAGCTTGAACGCGGTCTCGCCGTTGAACTGGTCGCCTTCGGACAGGTCGGCGGAGGCTTCCGAGAGCAGGTTGAGGCCGCGCTCCAGCGTCTTGCGGAAGCGGGTTTCCTCAAGCTTCAGCGTCTCGGAGATCAGCGCTTCGGCGCGCACCAGCTCCGGATAGGCGCGGCCCATCTGGCCAACCAGCGCCGGCAGCAGCTTCCACATCAGCGGATCACGGGCGCCGAGCAGCTGCGCGTGGCGCATGGCACGGCGCATGATGCGGCGCAGAACGTAGCCGCGGCCTTCGTTCGACGGCAGAACGCCGTCGGCGATCAGGAAGGCGGACGAGCGCAGGTGGTCGGCGATGACGCGGTGGCTGGCGCGCTGGTCGCCTTCGGCCTTGACGCCGGTCGCTTCCTCGGACGCTGCGATCAGCGCGCGGAAGAGGTCGATGTCGTAGTTGTCGTGCTGGCCCTGCAACACGGCGGCCAGGCGTTCGAGGCCCATACCGGTGTCGATCGACGGACGCGGCAGGTTGACCCGCTCTTCCTTGGTGATCTGCTCGTATTGCATGAAGACGAGGTTCCAGATCTCAATGAAGCGGTCGCCGTCTTCATCGGCCGAGCCCGGAGGGCCGCCCCAGATATGGTCGCCGTGGTCGTAGAAGATTTCCGAGCACGGACCGCACGGGCCGGTATCGCCCATGGCCCAGAAATTGTCGCTGGTCGGGATGCGGATGATGCGGTCGTCGGTGAGGCCGGCGATCTTCTTCCAGAGGCCGAAAGCTTCGTCGTCGGTGTGGTAGACCGTGACCAGCAGGCGCTTGGCGTCGAGGCCGTACTCCTTGGTGATCAGGTTCCAGGCAAGCTCGATGGCGTTTTCCTTGAAGTAATCGCCAAAGGAGAAGTTGCCGAGCATTTCGAAGAAGGTGTGGTGACGCGCGGTGTAGCCGACATTGTCGAGGTCATTGTGCTTGCCGCCGGCGCGCACGCACTTCTGCGCGGTCACGGCCGTCGAATAGGGGCGCTGCTCAAGGCCGGTGAAAACGTTCTTGAATTGCACCATGCCGGCATTGGTGAACATCAAGGTCGGGTCGTTGCGCGGCACCAACGGGCTCGACGACACCACCTCGTGACCGTTCCTGCGGAAATAGTCGAGAAAGGTCGACCGGATTTCATTCACGCCGCTCATCTTGCGTCCTATTCTTAAGCACCAAATCCGGCCTGGCCGCAGCCATCGCCGCGCCATCGGCCGTTGTCCTTCAACCCCGCAGCCACCGATGATGCCTGCGCCCTCCAACGCCCTCGGCCGCCGGAACCAAAGGCTTTTATCGTTCACGTCTCACACTGTCCAGACGGCAACAAAAAACCGGTCGTCGGAGGACGACCGGTTTTTCTGTAACCGCGGTGGACCGTGCGGCTTATGCTTCCGGCGGCTCGTCGCCGTCGTCCGCTTCCGGACCGCCGTTCTCGAGGAACCGGTCGGCGATCAGGCCGGCGTTCTGGCGCAGCGCCGTCTCGATTTCGCGCGCCAGATCCGGGTTGTCGCGCAGGAACGTCTTGGCGTTCTCGCGGCCCTGGCCGAGGCGCTGGCTGTTGTAGGAGAACCAGGCGCCGGACTTCTCGACGATACCGGCCTTGACGCCGAGGTCGACGAGTTCGCCGGTCTTCGACACGCCTTCGCCGTACATGATGTCGAATTCGACCTGCTTGAAGGGCGGCGCCATCTTGTTCTTGACGACCTTGACGCGGGTCTGGTTGCCGACGACCTCTTCGCGCTCCTTGACCGAACCGATACGGCGAATGTCGAGGCGGACAGAGGCGTAGAACTTCAGCGCGTTGCCGCCGGTGGTGGTTTCCGGCGAGCCGAACATGACGCCGATCTTCATGCGGATCTGGTTGATGAAGATGACCATGCAGTTCGACTTGGAGATCGATGCAGTGAGCTTGCGCAGCGCCTGGCTCATCAGGCGGGCCTGCATGCCCGGCAGGCTGTCGCCCATTTCGCCTTCGATTTCGGCGCGCGGCACGAGGGCTGCGACCGAGTCGACGACCAGCACGTCGATCGCGCCGGAACGAACCAGCGTATCGGTGATTTCGAGCGCCTGCTCGCCGGTGTCCGGCTGCGAGATCAAGAGGTTTTCGAGGTCGACGCCGAGCTTGCGGGCATAGACCGGATCAAGTGCGTGTTCAGCGTCGACGAAGGCGCAGATGCCGCCCTTCTTCTGTGCTTCGGCAACGGTCTGCAGCGCCAGTGTCGTCTTGCCCGAGCTTTCCGGGCCGTAAATTTCAACGATGCGGCCCTTCGGCAGACCGCCGATGCCGAGCGCGATGTCCAGGCTGAGAGAGCCGGTCGAAACCGTCTCGATCTCGATGATGCTGTCCTTCCCACCGAGCTTCATGATCGATCCCTTGCCGAACGACCGTTCGATCTGGGAAAGTGCCGCTTCAAGTGCCTTGCTTTTATCCACCGATTTGTCCTCTACGAGCCGCAAAGAGTTTTGTGCCATTTGGTCCACCTTTAGGTTATTGAAGCTACCGAGGCAATGAAGCCGCCGCAGGAGTTTTTGTACATGTTTTGTTCCGTATTTGCAAGACCGGGACAATGCATTGAAAAGAAACAGCTATTCGACTTTCGTTCGATTCCTGTTCACGGATGGGATCCACCGGTTCCTGAATACGGTGGCTGCCCCTAGAAATCTCCTCGGCGAGGCCCGGTCGATTCGCCCGCGGGCAAGACCAAGACGGTGTGGGGGACTTGGGATTTGCGCCCCCAGATGGCAAAGAGCCAACAGAATTTTCGGCCGAATGGTCAAACAGAGGAACATACATGACGGAAGCTGAGATTGCCGTCTTCGGCGGCGCGCATATCGACAGGCGCGGGCGCATATCGGGAACGACGGCGCCGGGATCGAGCAATCCGGGCACCTGGTTCGAAGAGGCTGGCGGCGGCGGCTTCAATGCGGCGCGCAATCTGGCGCGGCTTGGCCATGGCGTGCGCATGATCAGCACCCGTGGCGGCGATGCCGCCGGTGAGATGGTCACCGCAGCCGCCGCGGCAGCGGGCGTGATCGACAGTCCCCTCACCTTCCTCGACCGGCAGACACCGAGCTACACGGCGATCCTCGAAAACGACGGCAACCTCGTCATCGCGCTTGCCGACATGGATCTTTACCGGCTGTTTTCGCCGCGGCAGTTGCAGCGCCGCGCGCTGCGCGACGTTCTCGCCACCAGCAGGCTCGTGCTGACCGATGCCAATCTGCCGGAAGAGACGATCGCTGCCCTGGCGAAAACGTCGGCCGGTCACGGCTCCGTTGTCGCCGGCATCGCCGTTTCTCCAGCCAAGGTGATCCGCTACCGGCCATGCCTGAATGACCTTTCGTTTCTGTTCATGAACGAATCCGAGGCGCGCACGCTCACGGGCAGACAAGCGACGGAAGCGGCGGAATGGCCCGAGCTCCTGAGGCATGTCGGGCTCAGGGGCGGCGTGGTGACGCGCGGCGGTCGTGCGGTCGTCGCCTTCGAAGGCGAACGCAGCTGTGTCATCACCCCGCCGGCGTTGCCGGAACTCGCCGATGTCACGGGCGCCGGCGATGCTCTGGCCTCCGGCTTCCTCTCGGCCTACCTATCAGGACACGGCATCGCCGATTGCCTGCGGCACGGCATCGCAGCCGCCGGAATAACGTTGCGCTCTCCGCTTGCCGCGTCCGAAGAGATGTCCGCGGCCAATCTCGAACAGGCGCTCGCTCTTGTGCCCGCGTCCGAAATGCTGTCATGACAAAGGACAGCCGAACTCCCAAGGAAAGACCATGACCAAACCCGCTTCTCCCTTCCTGCCGATGGAATATTCCGACGAGGTCGCGGCCGCCAAGGCGCGTGGCGCGCCGATCGTGGCGCTGGAATCGACCATCATCACCCATGGCATGCCCTATCCGGGCAACCTGAACATGGCCCGCAGCGTCGAGGCGATCATCCGCGAACAGGGTGCCGTCCCGGCGACAATCGCCGTCATCCATGGCGTGCTGCACATCGGTCTTGACGATGCCAAGCTCGAGGAACTGGCGAAATCCGAGGGCGCGATGAAGGTCTCGCGCGCCGATCTCGCCTTTGCGATCGCCGAGCGCCGGACCGGCGCGACGACCGTTGCTGCGACGATGATTGCTGCCGCACGCGCCGGCATCCGCGTCTTTGCGACCGGCGGCATCGGCGGAGTGCATCGCGGCGCCGAGCTCTCCTTCGACATCTCCGCCGACCTCGACGAACTCTCCCGCACCGGCGTCATCGTCGTCTGCGCTGGCGCCAAGGCGATCCTCGACATCCCGAAGACGCTCGAAGTGCTCGAAACCCGCGGCGTTCCCGTCGTCACCTATGACAGCGAAATCTTCCCGGCCTTCTGGTCGCGCGACAGCGGCCTCAAGAGCCCGCTGATGCTGAACAGCCCGGCGGCGATCGCCAACTTCCAGAACATGCGCGACCAGCTCGGCGTCGAAGGCGGCATGCTGGTCGCCAATCCCGTGCCTGAGGCTGCCGAAATCCCGCGCGAGGAAATGGAGATCTACATTGCCCGCGCGCTCGACAACGCCGAGCAGGACGAGATCACCGGCAAGGCCGTCACGCCCTATCTTTTGAGCAACCTCTTCGAAATGACCGAAGGCCGCAGCCTCGAAACCAACATCGCGCTGGTCGAGAACAATGCCCGGCTTGCCGGCGAGATCGCGGTTGCGCTGAACGCGAAGTAACACCCGCTCTCGAGAAGACACAAAACAAAAGCCCGGAGCGCGTGCCCCGGGCTTTTTCATGCCTGCCTGTCTCTGGGCTATCTCACCGCCCCGGTCACCGGAAGCGTTTTCCATGCGTCAGCCGGGACGCACGGAGCGTTTAGGAGTCGAGCATCTCGCGCACCGAAACCGCCAGTTGCTTCAGCGAGAACGGCTTCGGCAGGAAGCCGAACTTGGCATCGGCCGGCAGATTGCGGGCAAAGGCGTCTTCGGCATAGCCCGAAACGAAGATGAACTTCAGGTCCGGGTATTTCTTCCTCAGTTCCGTCAGAAGCGTCGGCCCGTCCATTTCCGGCATCACCACGTCGGACACGACGATATCGACCGCGCCGTTGAGCTCGTCCATGATGTCGAGGGCCTCGACGCCGGACCCGGCTTCATAGACGGTATAGCCACGCGTTTCGAGCATGCGCTTGCCGCCACGCCGCACCGCCTCCTCGTCCTCGACGAGTAGGACCACGGCGGAATCGCCCGTCAGGTCGGTCGGTTCTTCGGCCTTCGCCGGTGTCGCGGCAACGGATGCCACCGGGGCGGGAGCAAGAGCGAGCAACGAGGTGGCGCCAGACTGCGCCGGCTCCTCGGCCGCAACCGGCACTTCGATATGGCGCGGCAGCAGGATGCGGAAGGTAGTGCCCTTGCCGACTTCCGATTCCGGGTAGATGTAGCCGCCCGATTGCTTGATGATGCCGTAGACCATCGACAGGCCGAGACCGGTGCCCTTGCCGACTTCCTTGGTGGTGAAGAAGGGCTCGAAGATCTTGTCGAGGATTTCGGGCGGGATGCCGGTGCCCTGGTCGGAAACTTCGACCATCACGAAATCTTCCTCCGGCAGCTCGCGCCGTCCGAAGGCGGCGACTTCCTGGGCCGGAAGGTTGCGCGTGCGCAGCGTGATCGTGCCGCCGCCCGGCATCGCATCGCGCGCGTTGACGGCGAGGTTCAACAGCACCTGCTCGAACTGCCCGAGGTCGGTGCGCACCGGCCAGAGGTCGCGGCCGTAGTCGACCTCCACCTTGACGTTGGTGCCGGTCATCCGGTCGACCAGCATGCGCAGGTCGCCGATAACATCGGTCATGTTGAGCACGGTCGGGCGCATGGTCTGCTTGCGCGAAAACGCCAGCAGTTGGCGCACGAGGACCGCCGCCCGGTTGGCGTTGCGCTTGATCTCCATGAGGTCGGCGAAGCTCGGATCGGCCGGACGCGCTGACAGCAACAGGTGATCGGACGAGAGCAGGATCGCGGTCAACACGTTGTTGAAATCGTGCGCGATGCCGCCGGCCAGCGTGCCGACGGCGTTCATCTTCTGCGTCTGCGCCATCTGGTTCTCGAGCGCCTTCTGCTCGGTGATCTCCAGCGCATAGATGATTGCCGCTTCCTCGGGCGCCTGGTCGGTCTGGTCGATCACGGCATTGACGTAGAAGCGGAAGTGGCGCTCGCCATCGGTCGGGTGCAGGGCGTCGATCGGCGCGATGTCGCCCTGTCGGTCCTTGGCGGCCGCCAGGGCCTCGTGCAGCCGGCCCTTTTCGGTCTCATGCACGACCGTTTCGATCAGTGCGCCGCGCTCGACGTCGTCCTGCGAGACGAGGTTGGAGAACAGTTTCAGGAACGGCGCGTTGGTGCGCAGGATCCGGCCGTTGCCGTCGACCGAGGCGATCGCCATCGGCGTGTTGTTGAAGAAGCGGGTGAAGCGCATGGCGGCGCTCGAGGCCGACTGCTCGTTGTCCTCGCCGCCCTCGCGCGACATGACGATGGTGCGGCTTTCGCCGGGCGCCCCGTCGCGGGTCGAGGAAACCCGATGGATCATGCGCACCGGCAGGCTCTGGCCGTTCAGCTTGCGCAGATCGAGGTCGAGCATCTTGGTCTTCTTCAGACCGGGCTCGGCCTGCACGGCCTGCACCAGCGTCAGTCCCTCGCCGGCGACGAGATCGCCGATGCTGATCGAACCGGGCTGGAACTTGGTGAGGTCGATGCCGAGCCAGTCGGCAAGCGTGGCGTTGATGTAGAAGATCTCGCCCTTGCGACCGGCCGAGAAGAAGCCGGCCGGCGCATGGTCGAGATAGTCGATCGCGTTCTGCAGCTCCTTGAAGAAGCGCTCCTGGTCGTCACGCTCGGCGGTGATATCGGCGATCTGCCAGAGGTAGAGCGGATTGCGCTCGCTGTCTTCGAGCGGCAGCACCCGCGCCTTCAGCCGGAACCAATGGGCGCCCGAACCGCTCGAGGCGCCGGTCGCCAGCGGCTTCAGCAGGCGGAACTCCTCATGCCCTTGCTTGCCCTCGTGCAGGCCGTTGGTCAGCCTGTAGATCGCCTCGGTTGCCTCGCGGTTGCGCGAAAGAATGGTCTCGAGCGACTGGATGCCGGCAGCGTTCTTCGCGCCGGTCAGGGCGCCGTAGGCGGCGTTGGCATAGACGATCCGGCCCTTGCGGTCGGTGACGATGGTGCCGTCTTCATGGGCGTCGAGAAAGGCGCGCGCCAGCTCGTCCGGTCGCGACTGCGGCATCACCTCGATGAAGCCGATGACGGAGGAAACGAGGAAGAAGATCCCGACCATGGCAAGGACGCCGAGAATGCCGAGAACGATCTCGTTTTCCATCTCGTTCTTGAAGATCACGAAGGCGATCGCAGATACGGTGAGCACGATCGCAAGCAGCACGATCCGCAGGACGGTTCCCGGCCTGACGCCGCGGTCAACAACCGGCATCTGGTAGTCGCCTGACTGCCGCAATTTCGTCATCGGATCCTCTTAGTGCAGCCGGCGCCGCGCGGACGCGGCCCAGCCCTTCCGGCCGGTATCCGCGCGATCCACCGGGCGAAATCGGGTCATCCCGACACGCCCTCGATCATTCGGACAAGAATCATCTTTAACAATCAGAGATAACAGCAAAAAGCACCTCTGCGGAAGCATTGCCGCATATTCACAGGGAATGTCGGCGAAGTGCTTGTCCGAACCTGAAAAAAGCCGTCAAATACTGCCACGCGGATGGCAAAAGGAGCTCACCCCATGATGGAAACGATCATCGCAGACAACGGCAGCCGGTTCGTCATCGCCGCCGCGGCCGTCGCGATCGGGCTTGTCTGCCTCGTGGCCGTGCTCTGGATCCTGCGCAACCGCCCCTCCTCGCCCTTCATCCGCGGCGGCAAGAACCGCCAGCCGCGCCTCGCCGTTCTCGACGCGGCCGCCGTCGACACAAGGCGCCGGCTCGTTCTCGTGCGGCGCGACGATGTCGAGCATCTGATCATGATCGGCGGGCCGACCGACATCGTCGTCGAGAGCCGGATCGTCGCTGGCGGAGAGCGGCCCGTCGCGCCCGAGCGCAAGGTGGTCGAGCCGGCGGTTGAAGCCCGGCCCGCAATCCGCGAAATCGCAGAGCGACCCGCACCGTCTGTTCAAGCCGATCCCGTCGCCGCGACGCCGGTCCGACCCATCGCGCGCAGCGAGGAACAGCCGGTCGCCCGCGTCGAGCCCGTCGCACCCACCCGCGCTGCTGCCGAACAACGCCCGGCGGTCGCACCCGCCCTTCCCGCAGAACAGCGCCCGATCGCGCGCCCGATTGCACAGCCCGCACCCGAGGTTACGTCCGTTTCCGCCGTTACAACGCCCCAGGTGAACCTCGATGTGGCCGTGAGCCGCCCGGCGCCATTGGCGCAGCCCGTGCAGCCGCAGCCTATACAGATGCAACCCGCACAGCTTCAGCGTCCGGCACCCCTTGTCCAGCCTCAGCCGGCAGCCGCCGCTCCGCTTTCCGACTTTGAACGCCTGCTCGACGCCGAGATCAGCGGCGACCTACAGCGCCTCGGCCCCGCGACGCCGGTCACGCCTCAGAACCGCGCGCCTGCCCAAGCCGGCCGCCAGGAGCCGACGCTGGGCGCGCCCGCGGCCGAAGGCGGTCACAAGGAACCGACGATCGAAGAGGAGATGAACCGCATGCTGGCAGACATCTCCGCCGGGCGGAAGCCGTAACGAACACGCAAAACTGACGACGCCCGTGGCATGCCGGCTCCCTGCGCCTGGCAGCGTCTTCGGGCATCGCCACGGTGGCAAGTTGCAGTTCTGAGCCCACGGCTTTGCGGCGAAGAGATGTTTTCGGCTCTACGATACGCTCGGGCAGTGGAACGGCACGCGGAAAACGGAAAAAGGCGCGGTTTGAGCCGCGCCTTTTTTTCAGACTGTTGCGAAAGCCCTGGAGCTTACTCGTCGCGATAGACCTTTTCCCGCCGCTCGTGACGCTCCTGCGCCTCGATGGAGAGTGTGGCGATCGGACGGGCGTCGAGCCGCTTCAGGCCGATCGGCTCGCCGGTTTCTTCGCAGTAACCGTAAGTGCCTTCGTCCAGTCGCTGCAGCGCCGCGTCTATTTTGGAGATCAGCTTGCGCTGACGGTCGCGGGCTCTCAGTTCGATTGCCCGGTCTGTTTCGGAAGAGGCCCTGTCTGCGAGATCCGGATGATTGGCGCTCTCCTCTGCCAAGTGATCCAGTGTCTCGCGTGCCTCGCGAAGGATGTCATTTTTCCAAGCGTTCAACTTGGCCCGGAAATACGCCCGGTGGGTGGCATTCATGAATTCTTCGTCCTCTGAAAGGATGAAGGTACTAAGATCGATCTTCTCACTCAACGCGATTCTCCTGAAGAACATCTCATTGCGGCGGTGTATAGACCTATGGAAGCCTTGATTCAAGCCTCTGAACAGACACTCAACCGTATTTTAATATTGCTCGCGATTCAGGCTAACTGACGAATATTTCATCAAAATTACAGTTCAGTTCTTGGTCTGCGAGACACTTCCCTGAGGTCGGCCATCTAAACCCGGCGTCTCTATGTGGGGATGCTTTTGCGCCATTTCCATGCCAAATTGCGACGGCGTCAAAGTGCAGCACCCTTCCAGCACCCGGCAATCCCCGAAAAAAAGCGCCTCGCTGCTTGATCTTTGCTGTGCGGGCGGGAAAAGGTGACTGTCCGTCGGGCGATGGCGCATAGCATTTCGCCGCGACCAGATTGAACCCTGTCGCTGCGACAGGCAGCTACCGGAACCGCTCGATGCAAGACAGCGCCCCCAAGGTCTTACGCCTCTTTCTTCTGCGGCATGCGCGTTCTGGTTGGGCCCTGCCCGGGCAGCGTGATTTCGACCGGGCGCTCGACGAGACCGGATACGTCGAAGCGGAAACGCTCGCCCAGATGGCGGCCGATCACGGCATTCGACCTGAGCGCATCCTGTGTTCGACGGCGGTCAGGTGTCGCGAGACGGCCGAGCCGTTCTTTCGCACCGTCAGCGAGGACCTCGATATCCGCTATATCGACGAACTCTATTCCGGGCCGACAAGCGTCTATTTCGACCTGATCGACGCCCACCGGCACTTAAGTTCCCTGATGCTCGTCGGACACAATCCGATGATCGAGCAACTGCTTTACCGCCTGATTGGTGACGATCAAGCACGAGAGGCCGTGCCGCATGGGTACCCGCCGGCGTGCCTCGCGGTTGTGGACCTCGCCGCCGCAGCCGGCACCGATGGCGCTGATGCCACATTGGTGTCGCTGCTCCTTCCGAACCAGTAGAAGAATTGCCCGCACACGCGTTGCGACGCCGAAAATATTGCCTATATCGCGGTGGCTGCCTGCGTGCGACAGTCCGGTCGAACGAAAGGCAGTCGAACGCCTACGGGCCGCACGCCGCAAGAAAGAGCGAGATTTGGCGCCTAACCTGACCAGCTTCAAAGACGACGCTCTGATTGCGCTCGACAATCTCACGGACCGGGCCTCCGGTCTCGTCAACCCCTCCATCCGGCTCGGCGTCACCGGCCTGTCGCGGGCCGGAAAGACCGTTTTCATCTCGTCCCTGGTACACAACCTCTTGAACGGCGGACGGTTGCCGGTGTTCGAGCCCGTCCGTTCGGGACGCGTCTCGAAGGTCCGCCTCGAACCGCAGCCCGACGACGCCGTGCCGCGCTTTCAGTATGAGGAACACATCGCCGCGCTGGTGCGCGATCGCATCTGGCCCGATTCCACCCGCGCCATTTCACAGCTTCGCATCACGCTCGATTTCGAAAGCGCCAGCGGCTGGAACCGCCTGTTTTCACCGGGACGGCTTTCGCTCGACATCGTCGACTATCCCGGCGAATGGCTGCTCGACCTGCCGCTTCTGGCGCAGGACTTCCGCCAGTTCAGCAACAATGCGGTCGCCCGTGCCCGCGCGTCGGCGCGCGCGCCGCTTTCGGCCGACTGGCTGACGCTTGCAGCCTCTGCCGGATCGACGGCCGTTGCCGACGAGGCAAGCGCCCGGCGGCTGGCCGAAAGCTTCACCGACTACCTGAAGGCGTGCAAGGCGGACGAGCGCTCGCCGTCGACCCTGCCGCCGGGCCGTTTCCTGATGCCGGGCGACCTCGAAGGTTCGCCGGCACTGACCTTTTCGCCGCTTCCCGACCTTCCCGACGGCCGTGCGCCGAAGGGATCGCTCTGGGCAATGATGGAGCGACGTTACGAGGCCTACAAGAAACACGTCGTCAGCCCCTTCTTCCGCGAGCATTTCGCCCGTCTCGACCGCCAGATCGTGCTGATCGACGCGCTTCAGGCGATCAACAACGGGCCGGAGGCGCTGCTGGATCTGGAGCAGGCGCTTGCAGATGTGCTTGCCTGCTTTCGCGCCGGAACCAACAGCTGGCTGTCGTCCTTCCTGACGCGCCGGATCGACAAGGTGCTGATCGCCGCGACCAAGGCCGACCATCTCCACCATGAAAGCCACGACCGGCTGGAGCGCATCGCCGCGCGTCTGGTCGAGCGCGCCGCCGCCAGCATCGGCGTCAGCGGTGCGGGTCTGGAGGTCATGGCGCTTGCATCCGTCAGGGCGACCCGCGAGGCGACCGTCAATCATGATGGCCACGCGCTGCCTGTCATTGTCGGCACGCCGATATCAGGCGAGAAGATCAACGGCGAGCTCTTCGACGGCGAGAAGAAAACTGCTATATTTCCCGGTGACTTGCCGGAAAATCCTGAAGTGCTTTTCAAGGCGATCGAGGCCGGGACCGGCGCGACGGCGTTCGACGAGAGCGTCCGCCTGCCAGAGCTGAGCTTCGTGCGCTTCCGGCCACCGCATCTGGAGGAAACCGGTGGCGGCCTGAAACTGTCGGTGCCGCACATCCGGCTTGATCGGGCGATGCAATTTCTGTTCGGAGACCGGCTGGCATGAGCGACGACACAAACGGCCGCGGCCGCCGTCCGGGCGCCTTCTCGGTTCAGGAGGACAAGCTCGACCAGCCTCCAGTCCAGCCGCGCGTTGCACGTACGCCGGCAAGCTTCGACGACAACGTGGTGATGACGCCTGACGCCGACGACCCGTTTCGTGAGACGACGCTTGCCGTTGAAACGCTCGCCCTGCCGGAAGCAAGTCCGCGCAAGCGTCGCCTGTCGTTCGGCAAGGTGGCGCTCGGCGCGTTCGGTGTCATCCTTTCACTCTCTGCCGGCCTCTGGGTCGACCGCCTCCTTCGCGACCTCTTCACCCGCGCCGACTGGCTTGGTTATACGGCGCTTGCCGTCGTCGGGATTGGCCTGCTGGCGCTGTTGATCGTTGTTGGCCGCGAACTCTCGGGGCTGATGCAGCTGACCGCGATCCAGAAGTTGAAATCCGAAACCGAGACTGCGGCCGCGTCGGCAAACAGCAAGCTGGCGCGGGCGGCGCAGACAAAACTGGTGCACCTGCTGGCCACCAATCCGAAAACGGCGCGCGGCCGAACGCGGCTGAAGGAGAGCGAGGGCGAGATCATCGATGGTCCGCACCTGATCGAACTGACCGAGCGCGAGTTGCTGAGCCCGCTCGATCGCGAAGCGCGCCGCCTCATTCTGGCCGCGTCCAAGCGTGTGTCGATCGTGACCGCCGTCAGCCCGCGCGCCCTCGTCGATCTCGGTTACGTGCTCTACGAAAGCGCGCGCCTGATCCGCGCCATGGCCGAGCTTTACGGCGGGCGCCCCGGCACGCTCGGCCTGTTGCGGCTGATGCGTGATGTCATCGCCCATCTTGCCGTCACCGGCTCGATCGCCGCCGGCGACAGCCTGATCCAGCAGGTGCTTGGTCACGGTCTCGCTTCGAAGCTCTCGGCCCGGCTCGGAGAAGGCGTGATCAACGGCCTGATGACGGCGCGCATCGGCATCGCCGCGATGGACCTTTGCCGCCCCATGCCGTTTCGGGCGCTCAAGCGTCCGGGCATTGGTGACTTTCTCGCCGATCTCAGCCCCGCCGCCGGGCGCGCTGCGGGTGAGAGCCTCGATAAGTAGCGACATCAGATCCCGGCATACCAGTCGTAGCCGAGATCTTCCCAATAGCCGCCACGCCCTCGCCCGAAAGGTGAAAGGTCGGAGACGACTTCGATCGCCCGGATATACTTCGCCATCTTGTAGCCAAGTTGGCGTTCGACGCGCAGGCGCAGCGGCGCGCCATTGGAAACCGGCAGTGCCGATCCGTTCAGGCCGTAGGCAAGGATCGTCTGGGGGTGGCGCGCGTCGATCATGTCGATCGATTCGTAATAGGCCGTCGAGCCGGACAGGCCGAGCGACATTTCGTCGAAGCAATGGAACACGACGTAGCGTGCGCCGCTCCTCACCTGTGCGGCGGCCAGCACCTGTGCAAGCGGCACGCCGGTCCACCTGGCGATGCAGCTCCAGCCCTCGACGCAGTCATGGCGCGTGATCTGGGTGCGAGACGGCATGTTTCGCAAGTTGTCGAGCGTCAGGCTGATCGGTCGCTCCACGAGGCCCGAAACCGAGAGCCGATAATCGGCAAACGCCCCGTCCTTCAGAGCGAGATAGGCAGGGTCGGTCGGGTCGGTCGAACCGTTCGGCCGCTGCCCTTGTCTGATCTCGCTCTCTGAAAACTCCGGCGCCAACCGGTCCGCCGGGATCAGCAGCCGCTGCACGCGGTAGGTCAGGGTGTTGGCAGAGGCGATCATGCCGCGCACCGGATCGCCGCCCGCAAGCAAGGGGTCGAGTGCGTCGCAGCCGGCAAGCGGCGCGGCCGAGAGCGCCGTCGCGGCGCCCCTCAGAAAATGGCGGCGACTGACGAGCAAGCGGTTCATGACACTCTCCCTTCCTCGTCTCGACTGTCGACCCGATAGCGTCCGGTGATCATCGACCGCATCTCGTTGATCGGGCCGGCCGCAAACACCATGAAGAGGTGCACGACAAAGAAGCCGACGAGCAGGAGCATGACGACGAAGTGGATCGTGCGCGCCGTCTGCCGGCCACCGAAGAGATCGAGAAGCCAGGGCCAAGCGGCGTTCATGCCCGGCGACATCGTCAGGCCGGTGAGGATCATCAGCGGAAAAAGCAGGAGCAGAACGACAGCATAGGTCAGCTTCTGCAGGCTGTTGTAGCGTCCGCTGTGATCGAAGCGGAAGCACAGATGCTCGATCAGGGTGCGAGGCAGCGTGCGGATATCCCCCCAGCCGGGAAGAACGTCGCGGCGCAGGTGCCCGTTGATCAGGCTCGTGACGAGCCAGGCGGCGTAGACCGCCGCAAAGATCCAGGCGAAGAAGAAATGGACGACGCGACCGGATGCCAGATCCTGATAGGACGGGATGGTCATCCAGGCTGGGAAGGCCCGGTAGTCCCGCCCCTCTTCCGGCCCGCTGACGCCGAGCACGCCTGTCGTATCGAAGCTATGTCCGAGAACCGTCGTTCGACCACGGACATCGCCGTTCCCGTCGCGAATCGGTACGATCGAAAAGACGCTGTTGTCGAAGTCGAAACCGGATTGCTGGCCGAGATAGAGTTCCGGATGCGCGTTGAAGATCTGCAAGCCGCTCATGAGAAGGAAGAACAGCGCAGCAGCCCAGGCCCAGTGGGTCAGGCGCGTGGCCAGCCTGTGCCTGCGGATCGTCGACTTCGGTAGCGGCGCCGAGCGCGCCGTGTCGCCTTCATGTCCTGTGGTCGCCATGGGAAATCTCCGCTTTCCCATGGTTATACGTAGGGCGGCGCCCATGAGTTTCAGCCCCGATGCCGACGAAGCTGGGGACGGTCGAGCGGGCGCCGAAAACCCTGTGGGCGATCGCCATTCCGGTCACAAAGAAGCCTTGAAGCAGACCCTCTGGAAACCGTCCATTAACCATTTGCGCGCAAATGTGGCTTTCAGTTTCGCACGTTGACCCATCAAGGATCGTTTATGTTCTCGCGCCCTTCTTTGATCGCTCGCGGCGCTGCCGCCTTTGCGCTTGCAGCTGCCGTCGGCATTGCGACGCCGGCCTTTTCCGGCAGCAAGGACAAAGCCTTCTTCGAGAGGGTCGCTGGTCAGTGGAAGGGCCCGGGCGAAATCGTCGCCGGCAAGTACAAGGGCACCAAGTTCACCTGCGATCTCTCCGGAGAGCCGGTCGCCGGTGACGACACGGGCATCAAGCTCGACGGCTTCTGCCGCGTTGGCGTCTTCAAGCAACCGATGTCGGCGCTGATCACCCAGAAGGGCAACACCTACACCGGAAAGTTCCTCGATGGCGCCGAGGGCAAGGGTCTTGATATTGTCTCGGGCAACGTCGCCAAGGACAAGGTGGTCGTCGGCATCAACCGCAAGAAGCTGAACGGTGCCATGATCGCCCGCCTCCAGGACGACAAGACCATGAACATCACCATCTCGGTCAAGGTCGACGAAACGATGGTGCCGGTCATCGGCGTCAGCCTCAACCGTCAGATCGACACGATCGCGGTCGGTTCGATCAAGTAGTTTCCAGCGAGGATTGAAGCAACAAAGGCCCGGTGTCGACCGGGGCTTTGTCGTTTCAGACGCAATGATCTTCGAGGCACTCAGCCTTCGGCGCGCCACCAGTTGCCATCGCCGTCGGCGACCTCGATGCCGGCAACATCCGCCTCCTCAAGCCAGGCGCCGACCGGACGGCCGCAAACCATGAGGTCCGGGGCAAAATCGGCAAGCGGCATCAGTACAAAGCCCCGCTCGGTCATGCGGGGATGCGGCAGTTCGAGCCGACCGGCGGCCTGGCTCACGCCCTCGAACGTCAGCACGTCGATATCCAGCGTGCGTGGGCCCCAGCGTTCGTCGCGCACGCGCTTCATCGATCGCTCGATATCGAGGCCGGCGTCGAGCAGCGCCTCGGGTTCAAGCGTCGTTTCGACCTTGGCGCAGGCATTGTAGAACCAGGCCTGGTCCGTCTTGCCCCAGGGTGGCGTACGATAGAGCCGCGAGACCGCGAGGACGGCGCAATCCGCCCGGGCGTCAAGCTGGCGAAGCGCTTCGGCCATCGAACGCCTGGGATCGCCGAGATTGCCGCCGAGCCCGAGGGTGGCCTGCCGCCAGATCGCCTCAGACGACATGTTCGACCGTGACCTCGACATAGTCGAGAACGCCCGGAACCGGCGCGTTCGGCTTGCGAATCGAGACCTTTGCCCGTTTGATCTGCGGGAAGCGCACGCACAGCGTCTTGGCGACTTCCAGCGCCAGGGCCTCGATGAGGTAGCGGCGGCGGCCGGTGACGATGCGCTCGATCTCCTGAAAGGCGATCCCGTAGTGAACCGTGTCCTCGATCGAATCGTCGACCAGTGCCGTTCCCTGCGCGACTTCAAGCTCGGCGTCGACGAAGAAACGCTGCCCGAGCAGTTCCTCCTCGTCGAAGACGCCGTGGCGCGCGAAGAAAGCGCAGTTCTTGAGGGTGATGATATAGGTCGCGCTCATGCTTGTCCGTCCCGTCGATTTCTGGGTCACGCTGAGGGACGAATCCGCCCTCGTTCGTGCGCCAAACTGGTTCTTGCAGCGAAGGTGATACGGGCGGCCAACCGCCCACACGATTCCTCATCCCGCCTTGGCGTTCAGCATAGCATCCGCCATTGCCAGCGCATCCTTGCTGTTTGCGACATCGTGTACGCGGAAAATGGAGGCCCCGGCGGCGCGCAACAGCGCCGTCGTTGCCGCCGTTGCCACATCCCGCTTGCCGGCGTCGCGGCCGCTCACCGCTCCGACGAAACGCTTGCGCGACGTTCCGACCAGGAACGGCAGCTCGAAGCGATGCAGCTCGGCAAAGCGCGCCATGAGCTCGATGTTCTCATCGGTGTCCTTGGCAAAGCCGAAACCCGGATCGAGCACGATACGATCTCTTGCCACGCCGGCTGCCGCTGCGATCGCCAGGGATTTGTCGAGGAAGTGGAACTGGTCCTCGATCACGTCGGCGCGCTTCTGTCGGTCGCGTCCCGTGTGCATGATGCAAAGGCCAGCGCCGGTCTCGGCGGCGACCTTGGCAATGTCGGGTTCGCGCTGCAGCCCATGCACGTCGTTGACAATATGGGCACCCGCCTCGACGGCAAGGCGGGCCGTCGAGGCCCTGTATGTATCGACCGAAATCAGCGCATCGGTGTCACGCGAAAGCGCGGAAATCACCGGCAGGATCCGCGCCTGCTCCTCCTCGGCGCTGACGGCGGCGGCATCCGGCCGCGTCGATTCCCCGCCGATATCGAGGATCAGGGCCCCCTCCTCCAGGCATCGCACCCCTTGCGCGACGGCTGCGACGGCATCGATGAAGCGGCCGCCGTCGGAAAAAGAATCCGGGGTAACATTGACGATCGCCATCAAAACGCCATGCGGTCCGAGTTCGAGGCTGCGGCCATGGGAAAGCTTCCAGCTAAATTTCTGAAATGGATTGTAAGTCATTTTCCCTCACGATCCGCATCGGGCCCGGAGCTGCCGTTTTGCTGTTGCACCGGCGCTGGCTATGCCCCAAGCTTGATTGAAGTTCAACCAAAGAGAACCACGCATTGATGTCCCGAGTACGCGTCCCGTTCAAAGTCGCCCTTCTTGCTCTCCTGGTCGCCACGCCGCTCGGTGCGGCATCGGGCGAAACCGTGGTCAACAAGAGCTTCTCCTATTTCTCGATCGGTGGACGCACGGCCGAGGAGCTGGACAAGGCCCTGTCTGCGAGCGGGCCGCTGATGAAGTCGACCGGTGCCCGGCATCCCGGCGCGACCCGCATCAAGTTCGGCGGCTCGATCACCTATGTCAGCCGCGGCGGACGCTGTGCCGTCGGTTCGGCGCGCGTGACCCTCAGCACCCGCATCATTTTGCCGCGCTGGAAATATCGCCCCCAGGCCGGGCGCGACCTGGCGCTCGTATGGGATACGCTGTCGAGCGACATCAAGCGGCACGAGGAGCGCCACGCCGAAATCGCCCGCAACCACGCGCGGCGAATGGAAAAGATGTTCCTCGCCCTGAAGCCGCAAGCGGATTGTGAAGAAATGCAGGCAAGTGTCGCCCGCGCAAGCGCAACTGCGATCGAGGCCCATGACAAGGACCAGGCGCGTTTCGACCGCACCGAGGCCGCCAACTTCGACAAGCGCATGATCCGGCTTCTGCAATATCGACTGGAAACGCTGAAAAAAGCGCAACAGTAGGTAGCAGCCCGAATTCCCAATAGAACAAGCTGACTATAGTCGTTCCGAGGTTGAATTCGGCGGCTATACCCACAGTATTTTATTGGTGAAATATAACCATGGCTGCAAGCCTGCGACTCATCTATATTCAAATCATGGAGAGAGGGGCCGGAATGAAGTCTTGCCCCACTGATTTGACAGGTTAAGCGCGACACTGCAGTGGCGCGAGAAGCTTAAAATGTTGCCGTTACTTTGATTTGCGCGATGTTGTTCAGGCAAAAGAAGATGCCGAGCGACGAAGCCAAAATGGGTTCTCCTGGCGTGTCTTGGTGCAGCAGATGTTCCCTCCCTCATCTGTTTGCGATGCGCCCTCCTCGCCTCGCTCGTCGAACGACCAGCGAGGCACTTTTTTGTGGCACGTAGCGTGGGATGAGAGGGCTTGCCGCCAGGCCCGTGTCAGGCCTGCCGCTCCGGCACATGCACGACGAGACCGTCCAGTGCATCGCTCATCTTGATCTGACAGGACAGACGCGACGTCGGCCGCACATCGTAGGCAAAGTCCAGCATGTCTTCTTCCATCGCTTCCGGAGCGCCGACGACAGCCGCCCAGGCGTCGTCGACATAGACATGACAGGTCGCGCAGGCGCAGGCGCCGCCGCATTCGGCTTCAATACCGGGAACCGAATTGCGGACGGCATTTTCCATGACCGTCGAGCCGTTCTCGACCTCAAGTTCGTGGCGCGCGCCATCAAAGGCAACGATGTTAAGTTTTGTCATGTCTCTTTCCGGAATGAACTGATGGGTTGGCCAGGGCGCGCAATCTCCTGAGAAGGAGCGCCGCCGAGGCGCAAATTCAGGGAAAGTTCTTCCAACAAAACCGCGGGCCAGTCAACAACACCCGTTACCTGGCCCCGAATGACCGGCGACGCCGGCTGCGAAAGCGACGCCTCGTCTTGAGATAAAGGGCGGAAGCGGCTCGTGCGTCCCCTTCCGCCTCAGGGTCTAGCGGCAGAGCTTGAGGATGAAGAGTTCGGCCTCGAGAACGGCGGCCGAGAGTTTTTCGAGGTGGGACGCATCGGAGGGCCGCTGTTCGATATCGCCAGCGACGCTTGCGACATCGACCGCACCGACGGCAAGGGCTGCGCCCTTCAGGCGATGCGCCGCCTGGGCGCGCACGATGTCTTCGCTCTCGACAATTTCCTTGAGGACCTGGCGCGCCTGGCGCGCAAAGAGTTGCAGCACTTCGATTTCAAGCGCTTTGTCACCCATCGTCTGAACGGCGAGGTGGGCGAAGTCGATCGGCTTCCTGCCTGACACAGAAGAGTTGCCCGGGCTATCCGGGGCTTCGAAGGCAATCCTGAGGGCCGCCATGAGCCAAATTCCCTATTGTTTGTTTGATGTTGGCTTGGTTTCCGGAGCGCCGACTTCGGCGCCGTCCCGGCACCCGCACGTATCAAGATGTCCATCATCGGCGGGCGCGTGCAGCTATTGGCCTAAAACCGGGCGCAATATAGGCAGGATTCTCGGGAAATGGTTAACGGCCGTTAAACCTGCTGATTTCCTTGTCTTTTCCGCCTTTCGGAGCGTTAAGGCATTAAGAATTCATTAGGATTTTAATCAACCCCAAGCGCTCATAATTGTAAGAACCCAGCTAATGTGTCACTACGATACGCTTAGGAACGTGCCTGCGTACGAAAATGGCAACCGTTCCGGTGGATAAGGTCAACGCGTGGTCCCTTTCGGCCACAAATGCGACTATCCGTCGAGGCAATGCAGTGGGTGATCAGTAGGGTATTGCGTAGATCCGATGCGCGTATCTTGCCGTCACCGCCCATGAAGGAGAAGCCGCCTGCCCGCTACGGGACGAGGTGTTGCTCCTTTATCGTGGGCAAGAGGTAATGAGGCGTATCCCTATGGCGACGAAAAAGAGCAATGAGTCGATCGACGAAAAGGCTTTCCAGGCTCTGGAAGCAGCCCTGAAGATCGATTTCGACGAGCTTGTATCGAGCCCGAATGACAAGACTTCCTTGGATGATCCGGAGGAAAATGTGTCTCAGCCCACCAATCAGGCGGCAACGCCCGATGAGAATAAGAAGGCGCGGTCCCAGGCAGAGCAGTCCCGCGGGGCACGTGCTGCCGAAGCGGCCAGGACGCTCGCTCCCGAACCCGCGCCCAAGTCCCCGTCCCTTTCCGCCGCCAATGACGACGGCCGCCGCTCGCCGGCTGCGATGCTGCGCGCGCTTGACGTTCGCTCCAATCGCGCCGCGATCCGCGTTGCCGCGCTGGTGTCCGTCATCTGGGCGGTTGCCGGTCTTGGCGTTGCCAACCTGCTTTACGGGCCCGAGATCTGGCAGATCCGCTCGCTGAGCGACCTCTCGGCCACCCCCGGCGCCATCGGCGTCGCGATCGGCATTGTGCTGCCGATCATGCTGTTCTTCTGCTTTGCCATCATGATTGCCCGCGCGCAGGAACTGCGCAACGCGGCGCGCTCGATGGCGGAAGTCGCCCTCAGGCTTGCCGAACCGGAAACGGCGGCCGCCGACCGCGTCATGACCGTCGGCCAGGCCGTGCGGCGCGAAGTTTCGGCTATGAACGAAGGCATCGAGCGCACGATCGCCCGCGCCACCGAGCTCGAAACGCTCGTGCATTCCGAAGTCAACGCTCTGGAGCGCAGCTACAGCGAGAACGAATTGCGCGTGCGCACGCTGGTCCAGGAGCTGGGCCTCGAACGCGAAGCCATTATCGGCCATTCGGAGCGCGTCCGCTCCGCCATTGCCGGCGCCCATGGCAAGCTGAAGGATGACCTGGAGCAGGCAAGCGAGGACATCGCCTCGCGCATCGCCATCTCCGGCGAAGCCTTCGCCTCGCTGATCGATACCCGTGCAGCCGCTCTCAGCGAAAAATCCGACAGCGCGCTGCAGTCGATCGGCAACATGCTTTCGACCCGCACCGACACCCTTCTTTCCGGCCTGACGGCTGCCGGCCTCGGCCTCAGCACCGAATTCGATACACGCCTCGACCAGCTGAGCGAAACGCTGACGAAGCGCGGCGAAGATCTGCTCAGCCAGTTCGAAACGCGCGCCTCGTCGCTGGACGCCAGCACCGAGAAGCTGAATGCGGCGCTCAACGAACGCGCCCGCCAGCTGAACGAGACGCTGATTGCCCGTACCCGTGACTTGAACGAGAGCCTGAGCGTCGGCCAGCATGCCATCGTCGGCGGCCTCGACAACGTGCTGACCTCGCTCAACGCCACGCTCGACGAAAAGGGTGCGAGCTTCCGCCAGAGCCTGCGCTCGAGCGCCGACGACGCGATCATGGATCTCGACCTGCGCGGCGGCTTCTTCGAAGAGAAGCTGCAGACGACGGTGGGACAGCTCGCGACTGCCTTCGACGAGCGCTTCCACGAGTTCGCCTCGGCCTTCGACAAGCGTGCGAGCCTGCTCGACACCAAGCTGATGGAAAGCCTGCATCGCATCAACGAGACCGTTTCCGGCGGCTCGGAGGCAATCGGCGGCGCGCTCGACGGCAGCATCGAAAAGATCGGCTCGGCGCTCTCCGACCAGTCGCTGACGCTGGCAACCGCGCTTGGCGCAACCCAGGACTTTATCGAGGAAACGATCGCCAGCCGCACCTCGGAACTCGGCACCATGATCGGCGACGCGCACAGCCGCATCGACGCCGTGCTGTCCGAAAAGACCAGCGGCCTCATGGGCGCCCTCACCCAGGCGCAGGACCGTATCGAAAACGGCTTCGGCCAGCGTGCGGATGCGCTTTCGAACGCGCTGACAACGAGTGAACAGCGCCTGACCGAAGGTCTGGACAGCCGCACGGCCGCCTTCGTCGATGGCCTGCATGCAGCCCACACCCGCATCGAACAGACGCTCAGCGGCTCGACCGACGAGATCACCAGCGCGATTGCCGCAAGCCAGCACCGTCTCGACAATACGCTGTCTGAACGCACCCTTGCCCTGTCGACGATCCTGTCGATGGGCGCGGATTCGATCGACACCGCCGTCAGCGGTACGGCCGACCGGCTGGAGCGGGTGCTTTCCGAACGCGGCGAAGCGATTTCCGACGCGCTCACCACGCAGACGACGGCGCTGGACGGCGTGCTCGCCGAACGCGCTGCCGCCATCACCTCGACCATGTCGTCGCGTGCCAACGAGATGGCCAATACGCTGAGCCGCCACGCAGAAGACGTGGCCGACAGCCTGACCTTCCGCGCAACGGCCGTTGCCGAGACGATGACCGACCGCGTCGGCGACATCGAGCAGAAGCTGTCCGAGAGCGTGACGGCGATTGCCGAGAACCTTGGCGGCCGCGTCAGCCTGATCTCCGATACGCTCACCCAGACGAGCGCCCGCATCGCCGAGGACCTGAGCGGCCGCGTCAACAAGATCTCCGATACGCTGACCGAAACCAGCGCCCACATCGCCGACGCCCTGACCGCCCGCACCACCGAAGCGACGGCATCGCTCGCCGGCAAGGCCGCCGAGATCGAGCAGACGCTGTCGGGCCGTGCCGAGCACCTGCGCGACACCTTGTCTTCGACCCACGAGCAGATCCGCGCGACGCTCGACGACCGTATCAACGCCATCAACCTTGCCGTCGGCCAGGGTCGCGACCAGCTCGAAGGCATGCTCGCCGACCAGTCGACCGCGATCGCAACCACCCTCGCCACCAGCGCCAGCATGCTGGAAATGTCGCTCGAAGAGCGCCAGTCCGCGCTTGCCGGCGCCATCGACCGCAGTGGCGAAACGCTCGACACGCGCATGCGCTCGACCACCGGTCACATTGCCGAGCGCCTGGCCGAAACTGCCAGCCAGATCAGCCTTGCAGCCGACAGCCTGACCAACCGCGTCGACCTGTCGATCAACGGCCTCAATGACCGCCTCGACGACACTGGCCTCAGAATCGAAACCAGCCTTGGTGCGCTTGAAGAGCGCATGCGCGAGAGCGCCGGCAACATCGGCTCGATCGTCGACGAAACAGGCATGCACATCGAGACCCGCGTCGGCGTGCTCGAGGACCGCATCCGCGGTACGGTCGGGAACGTCGGAACGGTTGTCGACGACACCGGCGCCCGCATCGAGAGCAATCTCGGCGCGCTCGAAAATCGCATTCGCGGCAGCGTCGCCAATGTCGGCTCCGTCGTCGACGATGCGGCGGCACGTGTCGAAGGTGGCCTCAATGCGCTGGAAGACCGCATCCGCGGCAGCGTCAGCAGCGTCAACGCCGTTGTCGGCGACACCGGCACGCTGATCGAGGGCAGCCTCGGCGTCCTCCAGGACCGCATCCGCGGCAGTGTCCAGGATGTCAACACGCTCGTCGACGATACCGGCCTGCGTCTTGAAGTGAGCCTCAGCTCGCTTGAAGACCGGGTGCGCGACAGCGTCGGCAGCGTCAACCAGATCGTCGACGGCGCCGGCCAGCGGATCGCCGACAGCCTCGGCGAACGTGCCGGTGAGATCGACCGCCTGAGCGAAGTGGCGGCAAGCCGCATCTCCGGTGCCATCGAAGCCGGTGCGGATCATATTGCCGAGCGCCTCGGCACGATGGACCGCGCACTCAATATCGGTCTCGAAAACGTCAACCGCACCCTCGAAGGCAAGGCGGCCGTTCTCGTCACCAACCTGCGGGGCGCCGTCAGTGCGGCAACACAGGATATCGACGCGGAAGCCGACCGCCTGGAAGGCAAGACCTCCGACATCGTCGCCAACCTGCGCAGCGCAGTCGGCGGCGTGGCCGAGGACTTCGACGCTGAAGCCGTGCGCCTCGAGGACAAGGCAGCCGGTCTCGCAAGCACGCTTCGCAGCGCCGTCGGTGATGTCGCGCAGGAACTCGACGCCGAAACGGTGCGCATGGAAGACAAGGCCGCCGGCCTCGTCAACACGCTTCGCAGCGCCGTTGGCAATGTCGCGCAGGAGCTCGACGCCGAAACGCTGCGCATGGAAGACAAGGCCGCTGGCCTCGTCAACACGCTTCGTGGCGCCATCAGCGACGCGGCGCAGGAGATCGACGCCGAAGCCGCACGCTCGGCCGGCCTCCTGTCACAGGCAGGTGATGATTTCGCTTCGGCGCTTGCCGCGCGTCAGGCTGAATTTGCCAACACCATCGACCAAACGGCAGCAGCGACCGCCGCCCGCCATGCGGAGCTGGCAAGCACGATCGAGCAGAAAGCGGCCGCAACGGCCGTGCGCCATGCCGACCTTGCTCGCTCCATCGCGGATGCGGCGGATGCGGCAACGGCGCGGCTTGCCGCTACCCACAGCCAGATCGCCAGCCATGCGGACAATATCCACCAGGGGCTCACCAATACCGAGAAGGCTCTGGAGGCCCGCGGCGACGCGATCCGCAATACGCTCGACGAGCGCACCCGGGAGCTGAACTCGATGCTCGCCGGCCGTTCGCAGGAACTGTCGCGCCTGATCGACGAACAGGCCCGCCCGGTCATCGATCAGTATGCCGCAACCGGTCGCGAAGCGGCCGAGCGAATCGCCGCCGTGACCCAGGAAAGCACCGATCGCCTGCGTGCGGAAAATGCGGCCCTGGTCAACGCGATTGCCGAGCGCACCGGCGAGACGCTGAACGCGATCTCGCACCGTGCCGAAGAGACGGCAAAGGCGATGAAGATGGTCGAAAACCGTCTGCAGTCGACCGCCATGGGCCTGATCGACCAACTCGCCAACAACAACGCTGCGATTGCGACGGTCATCGACCAGGCGAGCAGCAATCTCGGAGAAATGGACCAGCGCCTGGAAACGACGATCGCCCGCGTGTCGGATACGACCCGCCAGGCCTCCGACATGCTGTCGACCTCGACCCGCCTGATCGAAGGCAAGGTCGACAAGCTCTCTGACATCTCGGCCTCGACGCTCTCCCAGATCGGCGGCATCGTCGGCCGCTTCGAGGACCACTCGCGGGTTCTCGGCCAGGCGTCCGACCTGCTCGGCGCCGCCCAGTCGAACCTCGTCAGCACGCTCGAGGAACGCCAGGACGCGCTTCGCACCCTGTCGGTCGGCCTTGTGCAGCGCTCGGAAGAGATCGAAAGCACGATGCGTGCGCTCGAAGGCTTCGTCGACGGCGCCTTCCAGCGCGCCGAAGAACGCTCCGGTCTTGTTGCCGGCAATCTGCGCAGCGGCATCCAGCAGTCCTTCTCGGACGTTGGTCGCCTGCTGACCAATGCAGAGCAACGGGCCGCCGAAGCGGCGGAAGCCATGCGCAACACCCTTGCCCAGGCGGGCGACACGGCCGGCGCATCGGTCGAGCAGGTGTTCAGTCGCGCCGAAGAGCGCTCGCGCCAGATCGCCGATACGCTGCGCTCCGGCGTGGAAACCTCGTTCGCCGACGTCAACAAGACACTGACCTCGGTCGAGGGCCGTGCCCTCGGTGCGTCGGAAGCGCTGCGCCAGGCGATCGCCAAGGTCGGCGAGGATGCCGGCGCGTCGATCGAAGGCGCCTTTGCCAACGCCGAGGAACGCTCCAAGGAAGTGGCATCGCGTCTGCGCGGCAGCGTCGCAGCCTCGGTCTCCGATATCGAGCGCATGCTGGCCGAAAGCGGCAAGAAGTCCGATGGCGTCTCCGCCCAGCTGCGCGATGCGGTTCGCGTCGCGATCGACGAGGCGATCGGCCGCTTCAGCGGCGCGACGGACGAGATTCGTCGCTCGGCCGGCGAGATCCGCAAGGAACTCGACATGACCCGCGAGGAACTGAAGCGCGGCGCCTTCGACCTGCCGGAAGAAGCCAAGGAAAATGCCGCCGTCATGCGTCGCGCCGTCGGCGAGCAGATCAAGGCACTGCAGGAACTGTCCGACATCATCGGCAAGTCCTCGACGCAGCTCGAAGTCGCCCAGCCGCTGCGCCAGCAGCCGGCCGCAACTCCGGTCGCCCGTCCGGTGCAACAGCAACAGCCGGCAGTCGTCCAGCAGCCGGCACCTCAGCCGCAGCCGGCACCTCAGCCGCAGCCGGTCGCGCAGCCGCAACCTGTCGCCCAACAGCCTGCAATTCAGCAGTCTGTCGCCCAGCAGCCGGTTGCCCAGCAGCCGGTTGTAGAGCAGCCGCGCCGCCAGGAGCCGGCCCAGGCGCTGCGTGGCAGCCTCGGCCTCGACCAGGCCACGGTTCGCCAGCCGGCGCCGAGCCAGGCGGTAACGAACGAGGTCGCCGAAGGTGGTGGCTGGATGCGTGACCTGTTGCGCGCCGCTTCGCGCGAAGAAGCACCCTCGCCCGCGCCGCAGCGCCCGGCGGAAGCCCAGCCTGTGGCCCGCGCTGGCGACAGCCGCAATCCGCGTCACGTGGTCGAGTCGCTGAACTCCCTGTCGGTCGATATCGCCCGCGCCATCGATCACGATGCCTCGGTCGACCTGTGGCGCCGCTACCAGCGCGGCGAGCGCGACGTCTTCACCCGTCGCCTCTACACGCTGAAGGGTCAACAGACCTTCGACGAGATCAAGCGCAAGTACGACCGCGAGCCGGAGTTCCGCACCGCCGTCGACCGCTACATCTCCGACTTCGAAAAGCTGCTCGCCGATGTCGCCCGCAACGATCCGGACAAGCGCATCACCCAGACCTACCTGACGTCGGACACCGGCAAGGTCTACACGATGCTCGCCCACGCCGCCGGCCGCTTCAACTAAGCGACGTCGAACAGAGAACAACGAAAACGGCCCCGTCTCGCGACGGGGCCGTTTTCGTTTGGACGGGAGTTTGAGAAGAGAAATGGCCGGCCGGCTCGACTCTGAGCGAGAGCAGATGCGCTACTGTGACCGGCGCAAATTGCGTGGACTGCTACTTCAACGGTGGCGGGGGCGCACGGTCGAGCGGTCGTTTTTACAACCGCGCGACTGATTGCCTCCGCTATTTTCGCAGCTGCGCGCCGGACGTCATGACCAGCGCACAGCCGAGGGAACCCGACGTTACACGCGTTCCGCTCTTGCCATTCTTCTGAACCCGGCTCAGCGCAACGGCGAACAACCGCCGACATCGGCCGCCTTGACCCGGCCGGCCTGGAGGTCTTTCAGATAGGGCTTGTTCGGGTCCGCTCCGCCGATCGCCTCGTCATAGGTGGCGCGATTGGTCTTCAGCATCCGCCCGGCGGCCGTAAAGCTCACCATTTCCTTCTTGTTGACATAGGCCGAGGCGACATTCATCCGGCAGAAGAACGTCTTCTCGCCATTTGCAACGACCCAGCCCCAGGCGCCAGACTTGCCTCGGGAGAGCTTACCGGTGGAATAGCCCTGCTTGGCGAGCGTGGTATAGCTTTCCGCAAGGGCCACGCCGGGAACAAGGGCAAGGACGATTACCGCGGCCGCAGCCAGAGCCATATCTTTGAATGAAGTCGTCATTGGTGTTCAATCCACGGAGAATGGAGACAGCGCTCTTCCGGCGCCGCATTCACAACCTCAATACGCAAAACTGCTTAGTGCGCGCCAGGACATTGAATGGCGCGTTTGAGGCGACGAGACTATCGTCCTAGCCAAGACGCCCCGCTTGTTGGAAAGCGTGCAAGCCAAGGGTGTGCCAATGAGAACAGCGCCGCAACCGATTGAAATCCGCATCTGGTCTGCCGAATGGGCGGGGCAGTTTGAAGCCAAGGCCAGCACCATCCGGAGTGCGTTGGGCGAGCATGCAGCGCGCATAGACCATGTAGGCTCGACGGCCATTGAAGGACTGGACGCAAAGCCCATTATCGACATTCAGATCTCGGTGACCGATCTGCAATCCATCGACCTCCTGGCGGAGCGGCTGGCGACGGTTGGGTACGTGTGGCGGCGATTGAACCCTGACCTTACGAAACGTTACTTCCGCGAGGCGCCAGGCACTGAGCGCACCCACATCCACGTGCGTGGTCTTGGAAGCTGGAGCGAACAATGGACCTTGCTGTTTCGGGACTACATGCGTGCCCACGTGCACGAGCACGCGCCCTTGGCAGAGATCAAGCGCGGCTTGGCGAGGCAATATCGGGACGACCGGGCGGCTTACACCGAGGCCAAGTCCGACCACCTCTGGGCCATCATGCGGCGTGCCGATCGCTGGGCAGCCCAAACCGGCTGGCGGCCGGGACCGTCCGACGCTTAAGTGATGCTCCGCCTCCACCGACACCCTTGCAAAACAAGGCGGGGTTCGACCGGCTCTCTCGCTCGCCCCAGCACTGCGACCTTCGCCAAACGCAAAAAAAGCCCCGGGCGAACCCGGGGCCTTTTCATTTGGATCTCGATCCGGGCCGGCTCAAGCCAGCTGCCGATCAATGTTCCTTGTTGGCGTAGACCGACTTCTTGGTGAGGTAGATCAGGCCGGTGAAGATCAGCAGGAACACCATGACCATGAAGCCGGTGCGCTTGCGCTCTTCCAGGTGCGGCTCGGCTGCCCACATCAGGAATGCGGCGACGTCCTTGGAGTACTGGTCGACGTTCTGCGGCGTGCCATCGTCATAGGTGACCTGGTCGTCGGAGATCGGCTTGGCCATTGCGAGTGCAGCGGCGTTGGCAAAGTACGGGTTGTAATGCGTGCCTTCTGCGACTTCCACGCCCTGCGGCGGATCCTGGTAGCCCGTGATCAGCGCATGGATGTAGTCCGGGCCACCTTCCTGGTAGGGCCAGAACATGTCGAAGATGAACTGCGGGAAGCCGCGCTCGATGCCGCGTGCCTTGGCAATCAGCGAGAAGTCCGGCGGAGCTGCACCGTTGTTGGATGCCGCAGCCGCTTCCTTGTTCGCGTAAGGCGACGGGAAGTGATCGGACGCAACCGCCTTGCGGGTGAACATCTCGCCATCGGCGTTCGGGCCGTCCTGAACTTCGTAGTTGGCCGCGAAAGCCTTGACCTGTGCTTCCGAGTAACCGAGGCCTTCGAGCGTGCGGAAGGACACCAGGTTCATCGAATGGCAGGCCGAACAGACTTCGGTGTAGACCTTCAGGCCGCGCTGCAGCTGGCCCTTGTCATAGTGACCGAACGGGCCGGCAAAGCTCCATTCCTGCTGTTCCGGCTTGTGGATCGGATAGTGGGGCGTACCGCCGCCATGCTCCTCGCCGCCCTTGGCCTCTTCGGCAACAGCCGCACCGAGACCGAGACCAGCGACGACAGCGAGTGACAGAATGC